>TARA_R110002073_G_scaffold104622_4_pt1 | contig 391184 bp, 320 predicted proteins | sample TARA_R110002073 | Tara Oceans TARA_R110002073 (sample SAMEA4397174) | marine metagenome | biome: Polar Biome; feature: [DCM] deep chlorophyll maximum layer (ENVO:01000326); material: water (ENVO:00002006), including particulate matter (ENVO:01000060) such as... | depth 40 m
GATCAGATCATCAGTCGATCAGTTCTTTGCCCATTGCGAACGGAACTGGTCTGGATCCATCGAATCGGGACGGACCAGATTCAGCAGGTTGTTCTGAGCACGCTGAATCTCGAGTGGGGTCAGTTCCAGCAGAGCGATCCGGTCAAGCACCAAGCCGATCTTCGACATCAGCATATCAACCTGATCCTCGTCACCAGTCGCGAGACCCTGAGCGATCGAATCGAACCCAGGACGAGTCCCAGTGGATTCATCACGCTCACCAAACAGTGCGATGTATGCATCGACCATCCGCGAAACACTGCGAGGGGAAACACGCTCAATGATGAGCGATTCGGTCCGAGCGAAGTCGTAATGCTCAACACCATTGATCGCACCCTCCAGATTCACTTCGTCCGAAGGATCTACTGGAGAAAGTCCGAGCTCAGTCAGCACTTGACGCTGCGCGAGGTATGGATCATCATCACGAAGCACAAGCACATCTTCATCCGCAAATGCGGTCGCGAGATTCGCAGGTGTTGTTGGAGGACCAAAGGTCACAAAGTCCCCGAGCGTCAAGTCGTATGCGTACGCAAGCCCCGTGGTCCCCGATTCGGTACCCATGAAGTTTGCGAGCGAGACTCCACCAGGGAATGTCTCAACTGTCAATCCGAGTGGCATCCCCATCCCGCCGTTGTTCGCAAGAACAACAGAGCTTGCGCCGAGCATCGCACCAGCGGTGTCGGTATTAAGCATCCCATCTAGACGAATGTTTCCCGATGCAATCAGTTCTGCAGCTTGTTCGTCGTATCCGCCGCCGGACCGATCCGCTTCGTTGGCAACACCATCGATGTATCCGCCGAGGTGTCCAAGCAGGGTAATCTCGCCTCCAAGTCGTCCTTGAGAAAGAACTGAGAGATCTCCGATCACATTGACATCGCTGAGTTCAACCGTCGTGAATCCATGCCCCTTTGCTGCGAACTGGATCGACCCCATCGAGGTGATCTTCTGTCCGCGTCCTGCGTAGACCCCTTCGCGAGCCGCGACGAAGAACTGGCTGGTCAGATCGATCGCACCCGCGTCCATCAGGTCCAAACCTGCCTCGGCTGCATTCGAGAACAAGAACGCAGATGAAACCATCGCTGCACCAGCGGCATCATCACCAAATCGGATGGTGCGGAACGCGCCCTGGTTGGGCATGAAGTGCAGCGGAGGAGCAATCCCGATGCTCCCCTGGAACTTGAAAGGCGTGCGAGCTTCGCCTACCCCATTCCAAACATCTCCGTCATACATAAACGCGACATCCGACACGCCGTCGATATGCGAGTAGATGTTGCCACCAAACAAAGCGGTGCCCAATCCAGTATGGAATGTCACGCTTGGCCCCATGATCTCGGTGTACCCCATCAGGGTCATGCCGTTGAGCGTGGAGACATTGTCCATGTAGCTTGTGAGGTTGACATCGACATCGAGGAATCCGAGCCGTTGATCGCTCGTGGCGCTGTCGCCAACGCTGCCACCAAAGAAGGCACGCCCGTTGTTCGCTGAAATGCTCAGCGTGTTGTATTCGCCGGCTTCTGAGTACAGATCACCGACGATGTTTGTGTTGCTGAATGTGCCGGTATTGGTCAGCGAAACGCTGTCTGTCAGCCGAACATCACCGTGCAGGAAGATCCCCGCGTTTGTGGAGTTCAGATCCGCGCCAAGATCGATCACCCCGCTGGGTCCAGCGGTCAGCGTGATCGTTCCAGCGGTGATCGGCGTCCCACGCGCTTCGAGCGTATCAGCGACGATGACATTGTCACCCCGGACAGTCAAGAATCCATCGTCGCCCGCACCGTTCGCGTTGATGGAACCTGCGAGTGCGACATCGCCGCCCTCTGCTTTGATAAAGACATGGTCTGCGGAAATCGTTCCGGTGTTCCATGCTGCGATCGAGTACACATCACCAGCCGCGAGTGGGATGCCTGCCGCTTCCGCAAAGCTCGCATCAAAGGCACTTTCAGTTTCTTGAATCGGCACTTCGATCTCAACAAATCGGCTCCCAAGGTGAGTCCCGATCAGGACCTGCTCGCCAGCCGCCATGATGACGGTGCCTTCTGGCGCAGAGATGGTGCCCATGTTTGCGACTTGCCCCCCAAGCAGCGCGATGACATCTCCGCCAAGGTGACCGCGGTTGACGACCGCGCCTTGCATATCGGTAAAGCGGTAAGTCTCTGAGATAAAGTTCGCGTTGGAGATGTGCCCCGCTGCTGCGTACAAGCTTCCCGCGTTGACGACCGCGTTTTCACCAAAGACGATACCGGAAGGATTGACTAGGAATACTTGTCCGTTTGCCAACAGTGTGCCATTGATTTCAGATGGGGTGGCGCCGTCGATGCGGTTGAGCACACGCGAAGTCGCATCAGGCATGATGAACTGCACCGTCTCGCCGAAATCGATGTTGAATGCGAGCCAATCGATAATGGTCATATCGCTGGTGGTAATGGTCAGCAGATTCCCATTGGAATCAAAGATCGCGGTGCCTGCAGCGATTGTCGCGTCATCCTCGCTGGGATTCGCGTGCGCCAGACCGGTCGAAAGACCTGCCATCGCGATAAGTGCGAAGCCCAAGCGGGTTCGCTTTGTGTTCATATCTTCAGATTTCATTTTCCTAACCTCCAGTTCTTCAGTTGTCAGAAGACAACAGTTGCTTTGAAGTGCAACCTGGAGTCTCCTACATCGCTTACTGTCGAGGCCCCACTCCCGATCTTGGTCATAGCCATTCCATAGTTCAGACGGAGGGTGAGGTTTCGCTTTAACTGTGCCTCGACACCAACACCAACGCCAACCAATGTCTCGGCATTTTCAAAGAAGAAGGCGTCCTGTACCGACACCCGTCCTATATCTACGAAGCCGGAGAGAATTAGATCCCAATCTGCGCCCCCATATGGTCGAGATCGTGCATTTCTGAAGGTAGAACCGAACAAAGTTGTTGTTTCGGTCGTGACCGGAGTCGCCTTTCCGAGGTGATATCGGTACTCGACAGAGCCGATAATCGCGTTGTCACCTACCGCGACCGATTCTTTATACCCTCGCACACTCGATGCGCCGCCTGCGACCATTTGATAGTTCGGAGCTAAGCGAGAACCCAGACTGCTCTGTCCACGAACACTGAAGACCAGTTCATGCGCGAGCGTCATGTCGTCTACACCACGCTCACCACTGAATCCCTTGGGATCAAAGATCGGTTCAAGGAAGAACGAGTGCATGATCTGCCCCTTGACCGTCGTGAACTCATTTTCAACATTCGGACGACCGAGTGTCCCGATCGCCAGCTCGCTCGTTCCCGCGGCACTCGCGAGGTTCGTCTCGAACCGCACTTCAGCAAACGCGGTATGCAAAGGCGTGCTCTTCTGATAACGGAGCCCCCCAAACGGTAGCAAAAAATCCTCTTCGCCGCTGATCAACAAGACCCGGTTGTCCACCGAAATATGCTCGTACCGAATCCCCCCGAACACATCCAAGAACCTCGGTCCCTCGCTCCAAATATTGGTCGAAATCTCAGCTCCGAACTCGTAGCCCTCGCCCTCGAAGCTCGCGAACCCAAGACCAACATCCGACGCGGTGTACTGGTTCCAACGACCATGCACGCGAGCACGGAAGTCCGGCCCAAGATCAAACGCGTACGAACCAAGCACCGCGTGCGATTCGTCGAACCCAGCTGTGATGTAATCCAACTGCAAGATATCGTCTTGACCTGTCAGCTGTCGATGGATAAACCCGAACCGTTCTTGCCATTCATCGGTGCTCTTCGTGCCTGTATTGGACACACTCGCGTACGCTGACCATTGCTTGGGTTCTGAGATGAGATAATCCAACACCACCTCACCCTGCTGCGTTGATGGAGCGATCGACACATCCACGCGTCGTCCCGGATGCCGATTGAGTTCGTACACCTCGTCGTCCACGCTCTCTTTGGTGAGCAGATCCCCCGCTTTGATCGTCATGCGTTCTCGTTGACGCTGGTGCGCCGGATGATTGACATTGGGATCGTCGTGCTCTCCTGGTTGCTCTGCGATTCGGTCGCCTCGCGCGACGGTACGCACATCTCCCACAGTTGCAGGCCAGATCAGGATCGTCAATGGATGATCGCCTGGACCACGCAGATCTTCTTGTGTTGTCCGGAACGCGATCTCGTCTGGAGAAGGCGTAACCAGATGACCTAGGAAGCCATACCGCGATTCCATCTCGTCACGCACGGTTTGGATGATGACCGCCAGTGCGCTGCCGTAGAGCGTCTCAGGTCTACCCAAGCCAATCTCACCGATCGCGACCTGAACCACCCCATCAGCATTCTCAGCGTTCTGTGCGCCGATGTACCCACCCTCGATCGGGATCAGAGACACCGTTCGTTCAAGCAAGGGTTTCAAATCTGGAAGACTCGGATGATCCGATTGATACCCCAGACGGATTCCAGTCACGCGATATCCGACGCCGTCTTGCTGCGTCGCAGCCCTCGAAGTCTCAGGCTGAATGACGGAACTGTTATCGGACGAGAGGAGTGCTGAAGCCGCGAAAGTGCTCGAAGCGATGGAAAGCGCAACAAGGGCAGCAAGCTTTGGCGAAGTAGACCTAAAGTATTCTGATTTCGAGATTTGCGGGGGCATGGTGCACTCCAAACAAAAACTTCACCACTGTCCCTAACGAGAAAATAACCCGAAAGGCCCATAAAATCCTCGATTTACTCGGATTTCTGTGGTATTCGTTTCCTTATCGACAGATTTATCGCGCAAAGTTGATCACTCTTGGTGTGATCTGGAATCTCGCACAACTTTGCACAAAATCGGCTCGATGGGGACATCATGCGCAAGACGACCACACACATCCGCCGTGCGGCCATTATGACCGCTTCATTGACCGCTCTCGCATTCCAAGGCGCCTGCGGCGCACAACGAACCTCCGAACTCACTACGGCTGAGCAAATGCTCATCCTTGAAGAGATCGGGATCGAATCCACCCTCGTCGGATACGAAGAAGCACTGCTCCCAGTATCGGGACCATCACTCATTGCAGGGGATTGGCTCGCATTCCAATGCGCTCACGCAGGCGGATACTTCGATCGCTACGAATGGTCTCCGACCTACGCGAATGTCGTGTCAAGCGACTTTGAATAAACAGCCGTCGAGTCCAATCACAACTACTCGTTCGCTGCTGCGGCGCGTTCGCTCATGTCTCTGAACATGACCACATCATCCATGTTGTAGATCCCATCGCGATTCACATCGCCGTAGGGTTCTTTCTTGCCGTACGCGTCAGTGAAGCGTTCACGATCGCTCGTCCCGATCTCACGATCACCATTGGTGTCGTAGCGGCGCAGGAACTGGTCGAGTTCGCGTCGTTGTTGCATCGTGGTCATCGCATCAACGCGTTCGTCGGCATTGAGGTTCCCGTCCCCGTCCTCGTCGAACTGGATCGCGAACTCATCCATCCGTGAGCGTCGATCCTGCACTTGCTGGTCTTGCATTGCGACGGTTTCTTCGAGGGACATCACGCCATCGCCATCGGTATCGTACTGACTCACAATATCAGCCATGCGCTCCGCGTCGCGTGCGTCGAGGTCTGCGTTCATCGCTGCGGTTTCTTCTTCGCTGAGCTCTCCGTCACCATCAGCGTCGAAGCGTTCTTTCATTTGTTCCCCGCGCCGGGAGTTGAGCATGAACTCTCTGCGTGCTGCGAACTGTTCTTCGATGCTGACGATCCCATCGCCGTTGGCATCAAAGCGTTCGGTCATGCGTTCGCGCATCGCGGCGACCATCGCATCGCGTTCGGATTCATCGAGAATCCCGTCCCCATCCGCGTCGAACTGCATGAGCCGTTCTTCCATCTGCTCGAGTCCACCGCGTCGTCCGCCGCGTCTTTCGCCATCTCCACGGCCGTTGCCTCGTGCGGGTTGCAAGTCGCGTGGCTGCGTCTCGACCGCTTCGGTTTCTGGTCGTTCGATCGGATCAATGTCGTAGGCACTTTTGAACTCGATATCAGCTGTTTGAACCCCACTCGCGCTCGCGAGTTGGACCCCATCACCATCGCTCCCGGCACCCAGAATGAGTACGCCTGCGATTCCCAGCAATCCGACCCCGACAATTCCACCCACAAGCATCTTTGTGTCCATTGAACGATCTCCTGTAAAGATTCCACCAGAATAACGCACTCATCGGTTGGATATGACGGAAAAAAAGAAATGCCGCCCCAAATACTTGGAACGGCATCATTGAAATGGCGAGAGAGAGACTTGAACTCTCGACCTTGGGGTTATGAATCCCACGCTCTAGCCAGCTGAGCTACCTCGCCAGGTCGGTTTGAAAGATCAATCCATTCGGATTGGTCGGAATGATAACCCGCTCATAGGCGATTGGAAAGCCGAAGAACAAGCAAATCGGTCCCTGATTGCTCTCAGGACTTCTTTTCGTCTGAATCGGACTCGCTCGATTGCGCCACCGGTTGTGCAGTCGTGTGGGCTGAGCTTGCCATATCCGGATTGTTCGGTGCTTTGGCGGCATCAAACTTCGGGGGTTGAGCCGATTGATTCGACTGCACATTGATCTCGTCTCCGACCTCTTTGAGGCCCTTTTTAAACGAGACAATGCCCTCTCCAAGACTGCGGCCGACTTCTGGAAGCCGACGACCGAACAGCAGCAGCATGATGATGCCGATGATGAGCATCTCCGGCCAGCCGAGATTCGGGAGAAATGCGAGTGTGTTCCCAAGTGTGTTCATAGTGGCATTCAATGGGTCAGCCCTCCAAGAGTCAATGACTCAGGAAATTTCATATCTTCCATCAATCGAAATCGACTCGTCCAGTTCTACCGCTCCAGAACCCAGAAGGTTCACCCCTCAGCAAGTTCCACCACATTGTGGAGCAGCACCGCGACAGTCATCGGCCCTACGCCTCCAGGGACTGGGGAAACCCATCCTGCGACCTCGCGGACCTCGTCATACGCGACATCCCCGACCGTCTGCTTCTTGCCGGTCTCAGGATCCCAAATACGGTTCACCCCGACATCCACGACCAACGCGCCCGGTTTCACCATATCCGCTTTGATCAGACCCGCGACCCCTGCAGCGGGGATCAGGACATCCGCGGATCGGCACAGATCGTCCATCCCTTCTGTGAACTTGTTGCAACTGATGACCGTCGCTTCCCGCTGCATCAGCAGTACAGCAATCGGACGACCCACGACAACCGATGCACCCACGACAACGCAGCGCTTGCCCTTGAGATCGACACCGGTGGAATCGATGAGTTTGAGGGTTGCCAGCGCGGTGCAGGGCGCACGCATGGATCGTCCATAGACGACATTGCCGATGTTTGCGGGATTGACCCCTTCGACATCTTTGTCGGGATCGAGGAGCATTTTGATGTGGTGCGAGTCCACGCCGTCCGGGAGTGGCATGTGCACCATGATCGCGTGGACGGATGGGTCGAGGTTGAGCTCCATCACTTTGGTTTCGATGGTGCCCTGGGATGATCCGACTGGGAGTTCGTGGAGTCGGTACTCGATCCCGAGCTGCTCGCAGGTTCGTGCTTGGTTTTCTGCGTAGACCCTTGCGCCGTTGTCGCCTGAATCGACCAGGATCGCGTCGAGCTTTGCTGGTTTGCCTTGGTCGCGCAGCTCACCGGCACGGGTCGCTGTCCGCTTGCGAAACTCGTCGGCCAAAGCTTTTCCGTCAATCAACTGTGCGCCCATGAACGATGATAGCACCCACGACCACAAACCCCCGTATCATGTCCGCGTGAGTGATGCCAAAGACAGAATCTATGAACTCCGATCCCTGCTGAGCCGCGCAAACTCCGCGTACTACTTGGGGGAATCGCAGATCATGTCCGACACGGAGTTTGACCTGCTGCTCAAGGAGCTTGAAGCCCTCGAAGCGGATCACCCACAGCTCCATGACCCCAACTCCCCCACCGCTCGCGTAGGAGGGGACCCGATCCCGGGATTCACGACCCTCCCCCACGCGATCCCGATGCTGTCGATCGACAACACCTACAACGAGCAAGAAGTCCGTCAATGGGTCGAGCGGATGCACAAGGGGCTGGGGTCGAGCGATGCCCCCTCTGATGATCTCTTCAACACAACCCCAAGCACCACCTTCACCTGCGAACCCAAAATCGATGGCGTCGCACTCTCCATCCGCTATGAAGATGGATCGTTCATCCGAGCGCTCACCAGAGGAGACGGCACCCAAGGCGATGATGTCTCCCACGCGATCCGCACCATCAGATCCGTCCCGCTCAATTTGCAAGGCGATGACATCCCTGATGTGCTCGAGGTGCGTGGTGAGGTCTACATCCCGCTCCAGGAGTTCATCCGCATCAACACCGAGCGTGAAGAAGCGGGTGATGATCCGTTTATGAACCCTCGCAACGCGTGCGCCGGGACGATCAAGAACCTCGATCCCAAAGTCGCCGCGGCTCGGAATCTGGGATTCCTTGCGCATGGATCGGGAGAGATCAGCGACCCCAAGTTCGCATCTGGACATGCGGAGTTCTCATCCAAGATCAAACGCTTTGGGTTCGACATCGGTGAGCACAGAACCATCGAAAGCAACGCGGACGCGATCATCGGCGCCATCCATCGGATCGACGGCATCCGTCATGATCTGGAGTACGCGACCGATGGGGTGGTGATCCGTGTGGACTCCTTTGCGCAGCAATCCCAACTCGGGGTCACGAGCAAATCCCCACGCTGGTGCATCGCGTACAAGTTCCCTGCAGAACGAAAGACAACTCGGCTCTTGAGTGTTGAGCATCAGGTTGGAAAGACGGGGAAGATCACCCCTCGCGCGACGCTTGAGCCGGTCAACCTCGCGGGGACGACCGTCTCCCACGCAACCCTCCACAACTACGGCATGATCCGCACGCGCGATCTGCATGTTGGAGACACGGTCGAAGTCGAGAAAGCCGGGGAGATCATCCCGCAGGTGATCGGGGTGGTGCTCAAGGATCGTCCGAAGGATGCGGAGCGTGTGCTCCCTCCGGCGCATTGCCCTGCGTGCGATGCGCCGTTGGAGATTGAACCGCTCGAATCGCGCGATGATCCCACACTCGAAACGACTCGGCGGTGCGTGAATCCGGAATGTCCCGCGCAGGTCCGTGAGAAACTGGTGTGGTTCGCGGGACGCAAGCAGATGGACATCGAGGGCTTGGGTGAATCGACGATCGATCTGATCCGCGAAAGCGAGATCCCGCTCAACCACTTTGCGGACATCTTCAATCTACATGAGCATCGCGAGCAGCTTGTTGAGCTGGACCGCATGGGGGAGAAGAAGGTCGAGAATCTGATCGCGGGGATCGAGGCGGCGAAATCGCAGGGGCTCGCTCGCGTGCTTGCTGGGATGGGGATTCGTCACATCGGGACAACGACCGCAAAGCAGCTTGCGAGACGATTCAAGGACATCGACGATCTGCGTCAAGCGGAGCTTTGGGAGCTCATGCCGACTGCGGTCAATACGATGAGTCAAGCGAAGCGTGAGGAGCTAACGGGATCGAAGGACAAGCTGGAAACCACCTACGAGACGGGACTTGGGGCGGATACCGCTCCGGTGATTTATGAGTATCTGCATTCGGAAGCAGCACGCGATGCGTTCGATCGGCTCAGCGCGTGTGGGGTGGATCTGTCCAGCAAGGACTACCAAGACGCGGAGTCCATCATCGACTCGCCATTTGCAGGCAAGACCATCGTCATCACGGGGACACTCGAACGGTTCGGACGCACGGAACTGAGCGAGCAGCTGGAGTCGCTTGGCGCGAAGGTAACAGGGTCGGTTTCGAAGTCCACGGACCTGCTGATTGCTGGTGAGAAAGCGGGAAGCAAACTCTCCAAAGCGCAAACGCTTGGGATCGAAATCTGGGATGAAGCGAAACTTGTGCAAACACTGGATTCAATGAAGGGTTGATCGGCTCGATCGCCGATAGTCATGCCATGAAGAACCTTGAATGGAAAGCCGAACTCCGCGACCCGAATCTTGCTCGGCTTATCTGCAAGAAGATCGGCGCGTCAAGGATCGGAAAGATCAGACAAACCGACACCTATTACAATGTCGCGCGGGGAAGACTCAAGAAACGCGAAGCGATCGCGATCGAGCGGGGGATCGGATCTCCCGAACCGATCGAGTACATCTTCTATGACCGACCCAATGAGGTCTCCCCCAAGGTTTCCGATTACACGATCTATACGCACGACGAGGTGGTGCAGCGGTTTGGGCAAGCGCCGTTGCCTGTCTGGCTGACGGTGACCAAGGTGCGGGAGTTGTATCTGCTCAACACAACGCGGATCCATATTGATGATGTGACGGATCTGGGTTGGCACTTCGAATTTGAGATCCTCACGAACACGCCTGAGGACGAGGAGCTTGCTCCGGGACGCGCTGATGAGATCCGGACGACCTTCCTTCCCGCGCTTGGAGAGCCTTTGCGTGGATCGTATTCGGATCTGCTCGCGCAGCATCTGTCGCTGAATCCGGACGCTTGATGTGTGGTTGACTATTACAGCACCTTTACAGCACCTTGCGTGGTGGCATCAGCACATTGGCGAGCAACAGTCCCACAACCAGTCCCGCGCCGATGACCATGACAGTGACCGCGGATTGCATGCCGCTGACGGTGTTCTGGTCCATGAACATCTGGAGACTCTTGAATCCCATTGAGCCGGGGACCATCATCAGGAGTCCTGGGAGTAGGATCGTCGCTGCAGGACGATCCATCACACGCGCGTAGAGGTTCCCGAGCACTCCCACACAGCACGCGGCGAAGCACACACCGAACTGCAATCCAAACTCCGTGACCCCAAATCGCGAGCTCGAATACGACACCAGCACCGCAAGGATCATCCCCCACGCGTCGGACCATCTTGCGCGGAACAGCACCACAAACAACAGCGATGACACGAACGCTGCGAGCACCTTCCACTGCGTTCCCAATGCGACAGGTTCGACCGAGTCGGGCAACTCGAAGAGCACATGCGCCCCCTGGTTCCCGATCGCGGCTCCGAATCCGATCAGCAACAAAATCATCAACGCGCCCACCAACCTCGCTGATCCCGACACGACATGCCTCGTCGCGAGTTCCGTCATCGACATCGTCAGCGTCATTCCGGGCATGAACACAATAATCCCAGCGATCATCGCGAGTCCCGGCGCGTACGGGCCCAGCACCTGACCCATCGACCATGCGATCAATGCGGAGATCAATCCCGCGAGGAACTCGATGAGTCGAGCGTGTTCACGGTTTTTCGCGGCGACATGACCCAGCATACCGATCACGCCACCGATGATGCTCGCAGAGATCAGCTCGTTGATTCCACCGCCCAGAAAGACCGAAGCGCACGCGGCGATCACCATAATGCACAGCACATCGACCCTTCCCGGAACAGTGTCGGGTTCGTGGACGATTTCTTTGATCTTGCGGACCGCTGCCATCGGAGCGAGCCGCCCTTCGAGGACCGCGTTGAACAGCTCGTCAAACTGGCGGAGTTTCCCGAGATTCACTTCTCCTGGGATGATGCGGGAGAGGTAGGTTGAGTAGGACCCCTCGTGCTCGACGGAGAGGAACACGGAGGTGGGTGTCGAGAAGACATGACACTGCAGACCAAGCTCGCTGGCGCAGATCGTGATGGTTTCTTCGAGTCGGTGCGCGGCCGTGCCGTAGGTTCCCAGCGCGCGTGACAACTCGATCAAGAATCGGATCCGTGGATCATCTGGGCGAGGCGCCCTTCGGATGGAGCGCTTCGGGATTTGCATCGCCTACATCGCACCGCCGTCAAAGATTACACGCTGTTTGGTCCGTCGTGGGTTTGGTTCAGGGACCGCTGAGAGGAGTGACTGCGTGTATTTATGCTGAGGGTTCCGGATAATCTCGTCGCGGGTGCCTTCTTCGACGATCTTACCTTTGTACATCACCGCGATGCGCTTGCAGACATGCTGGATGACCGCCATGTCGTGGGAGATGAAGAGGTAGGACAATCCGAACTCTTCTTGAAGGTCCATGAGCAGGTTGATGACCTGCGCTTGGATCGACACATCGAGCGCGGAGGTCGGCTCATCACAGACGATGAACTTGGGTTCGAGCGCGAGGGCGCGAGCGATCCCGATGCGTTGACGCTGACCACCAGAGAACTCGTGCGGATACCGATCCGCCGCAGCTCTGGGCATCCCACAACGCTCGAGCAGAGACTCGACGCGTTCGCGGAGTTCCGCTTTGTCCGTTACCAAACCATGAATAATCAGTGGCTCTCCGACGATCGACGCGATGCGCATGCGTGGGTTGAGTGAACCCGCTGGGTCTTGGAAGACGATCTGCATGTTGCCGCGGAGTTTTTGGAGTTCTGAGCCGTGGGATTTGAAGACATCGTGTCCCTCGAAGGTGACGGAACCTGCGGTTGCTGGGAGCAAGCGGAGGAGGGTGCGACCGACGGTGGTCTTTCCACAGCCCGATTCCCCGACCAGACCGAGTGTCTCGCCCTTTCCGATGGAGAAGGAGACGCCATCGACGGCTTTGAAGTGATCCGTAACGCGTTGAAGGAGTCCAGAACGGATCGGGAAGTGTGTCTTGAGCCCTTTGACCTCGAGCAACGGCTCAACATGTGAGTCGGTTCTGGTCGATGCGGATGCAGAATCTGTTGATGCAGCGGTTTGGGTCATGCGTGTATGGTATCCGTTCCTGAGCGATTGTGCAGCGTTCAAGCGACCCGATATGCTCCGATGGACCGGTAATCTTCCGTCATCAGAGCGGGTCTGCATGATCCTACCGTCGATCCCCCAATCTTGCTGACAAACTTCACTTGCAGGAACATTCACCCGATTCGGTTGACGCGGGCAAGTTTGTGTCTATTCTTGCTTCTCGGCATCCCAATCGGATGTGTCGGGCTGGTAGCTCAGTTGGTAGAGCACGGCATTGAAAATGCCGGTGTCCCCAGTTCAAGTCTGGGTCAGCCCATTGATCGCGTTTGACAATGAAACGCAACAAACAAAAGGGACCGGCATACACGCTGGTCCCTTATCTATTTGCATGCTGTTCTCTTGCCAATTGCCAGCCGTTGTGGCTTGTGCCACTTCCCGCTCAAAGGTGAGCGCGAGGAATCAGCCTAATTCCACGATGATGAATCACATCCAATGATTTTGGGTCTTCATAACTGTCGAGGAGCTAAATCGTCGATTCGGCAGCATTTGCTGACTGTGTAAAAAGCGACACTTCCCTCCAAATAGTGGAATATCAAGCACCGCATAGGCATTGCTTCCGATGAATGGGTCTGATACGGTATAGACAAGACTCCAACAACGCAGAGCATCATGATCCGCTGGTTCACACTCATCCTGTTCTCACTCGGCATGCTTCATGCATCCGGCATCGCGCTGCCAAGCTCGACAGGTGACGACTGCGCCACACTCTGCGGCTCACACCAAATCCCACAAGTCATCGCCCCCGCATCCTGCTGCCCATCGGAGAACACCGAAACACAAAGCACGCAGACCCAAAGCGATGACCAGAACGACGACTACTGCCCTATGAGCAACGGCCCGTGCACCTGCGGGCTCAGCCCCGCAAACGAGCACGCACCCGATGAGCCGATGCCCGCTCCTCAGCGAGAACGACAGACCTTGCAGATGATGCGAGGACCGCCCCTCGCATTCGAGCTCATCACCACCAATCCCCCCAAGCGTCTGATCCCCGTCGCACTCACCGGCTCGATCCGCGCAGGATTCTCCCACAACCAATCACAAGCACTCCTCGGTGTCTGGAGACGATAGAGACTCGTTCCTTAGGAGCGGTACGCGCACAGCGAACCCATCCCAAGCCGATTCTCATCCGTCCCAACTTCCACCAGGACTCTTGTCATGTACCAAACCATCTTGTTGGTGTGCGCATCCTCGTTGATGCTCACCGGATGCACGAGCGACCCCCTCGCGCCGCGCCCAACCCACACCCTGAACCTCACCCGTTCGCTCACCCAGTCGCCCGCCGACACTCGCGTCCCCTCGCGCTTCCGAGACGCGTAGGACACCACCGCGCACACGCCTGACGCCCATGAGCAGACGGATGAGCAGCCAGATGCACAGACAGTTGATCAGCCAAATGACTTCGTCCGCATCGCGCTCTACCGGTCTCCCGAGCTTGAGCGTTCCTACCAGCAATGGGTCGCGATGTCCCAGCGTGTACCACAAGCCGGAGCGTTGCCCGATCCACGATTGAGTGTTGGGTTCTTCGCCAATGAGGTCGAGACACGCGTGGGCGCACAGCAAGCAAAGATCGGGATCTCGCAGCAGCTCCCATGGTCAGGCAAACTCCGTGCTTCTCAAAGCGCCGCCGCTGCAGAAGCGCGTGCCGCGTGGGTCCGCTACACCGCGATTGAACGCTCGATCACCCGTCAGGTTGTGACCGCCCTGTACGCGCTCCACGAGCTTGATGCAACCATCGACATCACCCACGAGAGTCTCGAACTGCTCTCGTCCTTCGAAGACTCGGTCCGCTCCCGCTTCCGCGTTGGAAACGGCTCACAATCCGATCTCATCCGAACGCAGGTTGAACTGGGGATGCTCGACGACCGTCTGATCTCGCTCAGGTCCTCGCGCTCAACACTCGTCGCACAACTCAACGCCCTGCTTGATAGGCCGCACGATACACCGGTCGCACCGATCACCGAGCTTACCCCCCCACCACTCGACACCCCGCTCGACGCACTCATCGAGCAGACCAAAAGCACCAACCCGATTCTTGTATCGCTCAGCGAGCGTGTCATCGCTGAGCAATCCCGCACGAAAGTCGCCCAGTACGCGAGCAAGCCCGAACTGACGGTTGGTGTCGAGACGATCTTCACCGACGATGCGAACAACCCGAGCATCCCAGAAAGCGGGGACGACCCGCTCCTCCTCACATTCAGCGTCAACCTCCCGATCTGGCGCGACAAGTACAACGCGCAGGTTCAAGAATCGATCGCCAACAGACTCGCCCTTGCCTATGAGCGAGAGTCCACCCAGAACGACCTGATCGCTCGCATCGTCCAATCCCACTTCGACTACACCGATGCACAGCGACGCGCCAAACTCTACAACCAGACCCTCATCCCCAAAGCAACCGAATCCATCCAATCCACCCTCACCTCGTTCCGCACCGGAACAGACGGCTTCACCGACCTGCTCGACGCGCAACGCACACTCCTTGAGTTCCAGCTCAACGCACTCCAAGCCCGCACCGCTCAAGGCGTCGCACTCGCGCAGCTCCACGAACTCATCGGGATCACCAACGCGACCACCCTACAGCAACCAACTTCACCGGAGATCGAGCGATGAAAACCCCACGCATCCCCGCACCCATACTCTGGATCTGGAAGCACTCCGCCGCATTGGTCGCGATGGTTCTCATCGCCAGCGCGTTCATCGTCGGCATCCGAATCGGCAACGCACCCCAATCACCCACCGCTCGCCCAACCCACACGCACGACAACGCAGGAACCGCCAGCATCACCGACGACAGCGATCCCCAGATGTACACCTGCTCGATGCATCCGAGCGTGCGACTGTCGGATCCAGACGCGAAGTGCCCGATCTGCTTCATGGAACTCATCCCCGTCCGGGATGACGATGCAGGCGATCCAAACACCCTCGTGCTCTCACAATCAGAAACCATCGCCGCACGCGTCCAGACGACGCGAGTCTCTCGCTATATCCCAACAAAGACGCTCCGCCTGTTCGGGAAGGTCCGCATGGACGAGACCACCGTCGAGCACATCAGCGCATACTTCCCAGGACGAATCGAGACCCTGTACGCGAACTTCATGGGTGCCCGAGTCAACCAAGGCGATCACCTCGCGCAGATGTACTCCCCAGACCTGCTCACCGCATTCGAAGAGCTCCGTCAATCCGCCCTTGCCGCTCAGCAATCCGAAAACATGAGCGAGATTGTCCGCAAGAGTTCGATCCAGACGCTCAACGCCGCACGCGATCGGTTGCGACTCTTTGGGATCGATCCCGTCCTCATCGAGCAGATCGAGCACGAGGGATTCAACGAAGACACCTTCACCATCGACGCACCACGCGGCGGAACCATCACCAACATCCAGACCCAAGAAGGCGAGTATGTCCAGACCGGAGACCCCATCCTGACCATCGCGGATCTCACCCATCTCTGGGTAGACCTCCAAGCGTACGAATCGCAGATCGCTCAGATCCAATGGGGACAATCCGTTCGATTCAGCGTCGAATCCCATCCCGGCAAGTCCTTTGAAGGCCGAGTCTCATTCATAGATCCGATCATCAACCCATCAACTCGCACCGCAGCGGTTCGAGTCGCCGTAGAGAACCCAAGCCGCACACTCAAACCCGGGATGTTCACCAGCGCCACGATCCACGCCCCGATCGACGCCAACGCCAACACGATCTCATCAGAACTGCTCGGACGCTGGGTCTGCCCGATGCACCCAACAGTGATCAATGATCGAGCGGGCTCATGCAGCATCTGCACGATGGACCTGGTCCCAGTCGAATCACTCATCGATCCACCAAGCGAGCAAGCACACACACCCCCCCCGCTCGTCGTCCCCTCATCATCTGTGCTCTTCACAGGAACCCGCTCGATCGTCTACACACAAACCGATGACGAGAACGGATTCCGCTACACCCCTGTCGAGGTCATCCTGGGACAACGCGGAGACGATGTCTACATTGTGCTCGATGGACTCAAGGAGAACGACCGGATCGTAACGAACGCCGCCTTCCGCATCGACAGCGCCATGCAGATCGCTGGCAAACCAAGCATGATGTCAATGGGTTCCGAATCCTCAGCCCCAAACAACACAACCACTTCCCGCCCCACCCCCTTCGTCAAGGGCTTCACCGACAGCGTCAACGCATACCTCGACGCTCAAGAAGCACTCGCAGACGACGATCTCGACGCGTTCAACACACACGCACAGCACCTCATCAGCGTCCTCGACGAGACCCCAACCGATGGACTCCTCGGAGAAGACCTAAGCGTGTGGCGCAGAGCATCACGCGACCTGAGGCCCAACTCCCCCTACAACGACATCGAACACGCACGCGCCGACTTTGAACCAATCAGCAACGCGGTCTTCACCCTCATCGATCAGTTTGGAACACCACAAGGCGCAACCGTCCATGTCGCGTACTGCCCAATGGCGTTCGACTTCCAAGGAGCAGACTGGCTCCAACGCACCACCACCATCGACAACCCCTACTTCGGCGCTTCCATGCTCCAGTGCGGCGAGATCCTCCGAACCATCGGACCAAACACAAATCAATCCCTGCCTCATCAGCCAGCACCCGCACCAACCCACAACCATGGGGGTGACTGAATTGAACAACCAACCCCAAAGAAGTCTGCTTGGACACATCGTCCGCTTCTGTCTCACCCAAAAGCTCGTCGTCGCGATCCTCCTAACCACAATGGTCTTCTGGGGAGTCCTCGTTGCGCCATTCGACTGGACCATCGGTAATCTCCCGCGTGACCCTGTCCCAGTTGACGCGATCCCAGACATAGGCGAGAACCAGCAGATCGTCTTCACCGAATGGTCCGGACGAAGCCCACAAGACATCGACGACCAAATCTCCTACCCGCTCACCGTCGCGCTGATGGGCATCCCAGGAGTCAAGGACATCCGTTCCTACTCAGTCTTCGGATTCTCAACCATCTATGTCGTCTTCGACGAAGACATCGAGTTCTATTGGTCCCGATCCCGTGTCCTTGAAAAACTCAACGCGCTCCCAGCCGGAACCCTCCCCTCAAGCGTCTCCCCAATGCTCGGACCAGACGCAACAGCACTCGGACAAGTCTTCTGGTACACCCTCGAAGGACAAGACGACCAAGGCAACCCAACCGGCGGATGGGACCTCGACGAACTGCGATCAATCCAAGACTTCAATGTCAAATACCTGCTCTCAGGTGTCCAAGGCGTCTCCGAAGTCGCATCGATCGGGGGGTTCGTCCGCGAGTACCAAATCGATGTCAATCCTGACGCGATGCGCGCCGCCGGTATCACGCTGTCTCAAATCATCAACGCCGTGCGTGACTCGAATCTCGATGTGGGAGCACGAACAATCGAGGTCAACCGCGCCGAGTATGTTGTGCGCGGGATCGGATTCATCGAATCCGTCAAGGACCTGGAAAAAACCGCGATCGTCGCACGCGATGGTCAACCCATACTCCTGACCCAGATCGCCAAGGTCGGGACAGGTCCTGCATTGCGACGAGGAGTCCTCACCAAAGAGGGTTCCGAAGCAGTTGGAGGCGTCGTGGTGACTCGATTTGGCGAAAATCCCATGGCCGCGATCGATCGCATCAAATCCAAAATCAACGAAATTGCATCGGGACTCCCCACCAAAGTCCTCGAAGACGGCACCGAATCACGCGTCACCATCGTCCCCTTCTACGACCGCTCCGGACTCATCAACGAAACACTCGAAACACTCAACTCCGCGATCCAGCAACAAGTCCTCATCACCCTCATCGTCGTCATCCTCATGGTCATGCACCTCCGATCAAGCCTGCTCATCGGAGCGATGCTCCCCATCGCAGTGCTTGGCACTTTCATCGGGATGAAGCTTTTCCGCGTCGATGCCAACATCGTCGCCCTCTCAGGGATCGCCATCGCGATCGGGACCATCGTGGATATGGGGATCGTCCTCTCCGAAAACATGCTCCGCAAACTCGAAGAAGCACCAGAGGGAGCATCCAGACTCGAAACCATCTATGACGCAACCATGGAAGTGGGCAGCGCGGTCCTCACCGCAGTAGCGACAACCATCGTTGGATTCCTCCCAGTGTTCACCATGACCGCCGCAGAGGGCAAACTCTTCAAACCCCTCGCGTACACCAAGACCTTCGCGCTCATCGCATCGATCGTGATCGCCCTGACAATCCTCCCAAGCGTCGCTCATGTCCTGCTCGGATGGACACCCCGCAAGGGACTGATCGCACGCATCGCACGCTCCACCCCTGCGAGAGTGCTTGTGTGGTCCGTGAACATCGTCATCGTGCTCTTCGTGCTGATCCTCTTGTCACGCTCGTGGGAACCCATCGGTCCAGAGCCGGGACTCATAGGCAACGCATTGCTCATCGCGCTGCTCATCGGATTGCTGCTCGGAACATTCTGGGTCGTCCGCCTCGCGTTCCCGCATGTACTCGGATGGACGCTGCGTCACAAGCTCGTATCGATGCTCCCAGTCTTCGCCCTCGTCCTCACAGGCGCAAGCGTCTGGGTGGGGTTCGATCGTGTCTGGGGATGGTTGCCAGACCGAGTCCGCGCAACACAACCCATGGTAAAGCTCGCGCACGAATTCCCCGGAATGGGATCCGAGTTCATGCCCGCGCTCGATGAGGGTGCGTTCTTGTACATGCCGACCACCATGCCCCACGCGTCGATCGGCGAAGCGACCGACATCCTCAAGGAACTCGACAAACGCATCATGAGCGTCCCGGAGGTCAAGAGCGCAGTGGGCAAGATCGGACGCGTGGATTCCCCACTTGACCCCGCACCAATCTCAATGGTCGAGACCATCATCGAATACCAGAGCAAGTACATCGTCGATGAGCACAACCGCCGCGTCCTCTTCGCATACGACACAGATCGAAACGAGTTTCTTCGAGACGAGCAAGACAATCTCATCAAGAACAACGACGGCAGACCCTACAGACAGTGGCGCGACGAGATCGATTCCCCCCAAGCGATCTGGGACGAGATCGTACAAGCCGCCCAGATGCCGGGACTCACAAGCGCCCCCAAACTCCAGCCGATCGAGACACGCATCGTGATGCTCCAATCCGGATTCCGCGCCCCAATGGGAATCAAAGTCTTCGGCCCATCCCTCGAATCAATCGAATCCTTCGGTTACCAACTCGAGAACTTACTCAAGCAGGTCCCTTCAGTTCAGCCAGCAGCGGTCTTTGCCGATCGTGTCGTTGGCAAGCCCTACCTCGAGATCGAGATCAACCGCGAGAAGATCGCACGCTACGGCTTGCAGATCGCAGATATCCAAGAGGTCATCGAAGTCGCAATCGGTGGCAAGCCCCTGAGCATGAGCGTCGAGGGACGCGAACGCTACCCCATCCGCGTGCGCTACCAACGCGAACTGCGTGACCAACCCGACACACTGGCCGACACCCTCGTCGCAACCCCACAAGGCGCACAGATCCCGCTCCGCGAACTCGCAGACATCATCTACAAGCGAGGACCTCAGATGATTAAGAGCGAGGACACCTTCCTCGTCTCCTATGTATTGTTCGATAAGCAACCCGGTTACGCTGAGGTCCGCGTCGTTGAGGATGCACGCGATTACATCAACGCAAAGATCGACTCAGGGGAACTCGCCGTCCCGCCCGGAGTGACCTTCGAGTTCGCCGGCGCGTACAAGAACCAAGTCCGCGCTTCCAAGACACTCGCGATCGTTCTACCGCTGTCACTCGTGGTCATCTTCCTGCTGATCTACTTCCAGTTCAAGCGCGTGAGCGTCACCCTGATGATCTTCTCAGGGGTCTTTGTCGCATGGTCTGGAGGGTTCCTGATGCTCTGGCTCTACGCCCAGCCCTGGTTCATGGACTTCAACCTGCTCGGCACAAACATGCGCGAACTGCTGCAGATCCGAGAGTACAACCTCAGCGTCGCTGTGTGGGTCGGATTCCTCGCACTCTTCGGGATCGCAACCGACGACGGTGTGGTCATGGCAACCCGCATCGAGCAATCCATGCGCGAAGACCAACCGAAAACAATCCAAGAAATCCGCGCCAGCGTGGTCACAGGCGGAAGACTGCGAATCCGCGCTGCCGTCATGACCAGCGCCACCACAATCCTCGCATTGCTTCCCGTGCTCACCAGCACCGGACGCGGCTCAGACATTATGATCCCCATGGCCATCCCCACTTTCGGAGGTATGGCCGTCGCCTCACTCACATGGTTTGTCGTGCCCATCCTTTACAGCGGATGGGCCGAGTTCAGATTACGCATTCACAACACGCTCGGGCAATCCGAGCAATCACCAAGGAGTTCATCATGAACGCAACACTATTTGCCTCGATCGTTTCATGCGCCTGCTGCGCCTCGTTCACGCTCGCCCAAGATGGGCACGAGAGCCACGCCCATCACGCGCAGGCCGACAACAACACCCCCATCAACGCGATGTGTCCCATCGGGAAAGAACCCATTGTTGATGGCGTACCCACAATCCAGTACAAAGGCAACACCATCGCGTTCTGCTGCCCCGGATGCGACAAAGAGTTCATGGGATGGGACGAAACCAAGCGTGATGCGTTCGTGGCCCTCGCACAAGCAGGCAACGAACCAGGCGAAGCACACGCAGAAGCGATCCCAGAGACAACCGCTCCGGTCAAGAGCCAACCCTATACCCTCTCGACCTGCCCAGTGTCAGGAGAACCGCTCGGCACCATGGGTGACCCCATCGTCAAAGAAATCGAAGGCCGCGAGGTTCGCCTCTGCTGCAACATGTGCGTGCCCAAGTTCGAGAAGAATGCAGATGCGTACTTCAAAGAGATCGACGAGCAGATGATCGAAGATCAGATGCCCTACTACCCAATGACCACCTGCGCGATCTCAGGAGAGCCCCTCGTAGAGGACGGCGAAGACATCGCGATCAACCTCATCCACGCGAACCGACTCGTACGCCTCTGCTGCAAAATGTGCGTAAAGGAGTTCAACAAAGACCCCGGCACATACATCGCAAAGCTCGACAAAGCAGCCGCAGATGCTCAGCGCCCGGACTACCCACTCGACAAGTGCATGATCGGCGGAAAGCTCGGCTCAATGGGCGAACCCTCAGAGATCGTTCTCGCAGGAAGACTGATCCGCTTCTGCTGCTCGATGTGCGAGCCCAAGGTCATCGAGAATCCCTCCAAGTATCTCTCCAAGCTCGACCAAGCATGGGATGCCCAGACCCCTTAACTTGATAACCCAGCACGGAGTCCCACAAGTGAACAAGACACTCACCATCAACATCGAAGGTATGCACTGCGCCGGTTGCGAAGGCAAGATTCGGAATGCACTGATCGCGATAGAATCAATCTCCAACGCAAGCGTGTCTGCAAAGAACAGCTCAGCGGAGATTCGCACAACCGCGAGCGTGAGCGACGACGAGATCCGAGACGCCGTCACAAGCGCCGGCGATTACCGCGTGACTTCTATTCATCGTTCGGAATCAGCATCGGAACCATCAATCCCAGCATCTGTGCATCAAACCGCCCTGGATGACACACCTCCAGAGAGTCTCTACCCACTCTTCCTGATCGTTGGATTCATCACCGGCGTGACGGTGCTGGTCGCATGGTCCAATGATGCGTGGCGGGTGGAACCCATGATGCGCCATTTCATGGCCGGATTCTTCATCGTGTTCTCGTTCTTCAAGCTGCTTGACCCACCTGGATTCGTCTCCGCATACCGCGGCTATGACTTGATCGCACGCAAATCCAAAGCATGGGCATGGTCCTACCCCTTCGTAGAACTCGGTCTCGGCGTGATGTACCTCATGGCATGGGCCCCGGTGACAACGAATGCCATCACACTGATCCTCATGCTCGTCGGCGCTGCCGGCGTGCTCAATGCACTCCTCAACAAACAAGCAATCCGATGCGCGTGCCTTGGAACAGCACTCAATCTGCCCATGACCAAAGTCACGCTTGTCGAGGACCTAACCATGGCATTCATGGCAGCAGCGATGCTCCTCCTCCTTCTATGAATCAGAGCACTCAACAGAAATCGCTTGAATCTGTTCCGCTAAGTGATGCTTGAGTTCACGAAAAGCTTTGGGTTCGATCCTCTCAATCAATGAGATCAAGCGCTGGAGAGTTGTGAACGGGTTTGCGTTCGAGTACGGATCAGCTCATGCACTCTTGTGGAAACGCAAGACACAACAACAAGCATGAAACCGCTCAACATACCGAGTTGATCACGGGCACCCAGCAGCAAACTCCGCCAGAAACGCAGATACATCAAGGAAGTTGAAAGCGCCATCTTCCACAAAGTCCGCCAACGGATCTTGCTCTGCAAACGCCTTGAGGAATGCTGAGATATCAAAGAAGTTCAACGCCGCATCCCCATTCAGGTTTGCATGACAACGCAACTGATCAGGCAGTTCGAAGAGATACGCCGAGCCTGTTCTCACCGCGTTCTCAGTACCTCCCAACGCTCCAATCGCAACCGTGTCGTTATCCATGGAGAGAGAACGACCGAAAAATTGATCTATTCCCAAATCGCTCGGATTCAGTTCAGCGACCTGAGTACCAGTAGTTGCTTCAAAGATGTACGCTGTCGGAAGAGTTGATACCGAAGATCCTCGCTCAGCACCGACCGCAACAAGCCCTCTGTGGATGCCGATGGACGACCCGAACCAATCGGCCGCTCCTCCAACGTTCGGCAGAAGTTTTAAGATCTGCTCGCCGGTGAAGGCGTTGAACAGGTACGCAGAACCGGATTGGTTGCCGTTCTGATCATCAGCGCGAGCCCCCACGGCAACAACATGATCATCGATTGCGACGGAATATCCAAATGTTTGACCGTTGGACCCATCAGCCGCGAGAAGCTTGTGAAGCAGAACACCAGTGTTCGCATCAAAAAGGTACACCGAACCTGAGTTGTTACCATTCTCGTAATCCGTGATCGCTCCAACAACAACGATCCCGTCATCAATCGCGATGGAATGCCCAAACTGAACACCGGGACGAACATTCTCCATCGCCAACTTCACAAGTTGGGTACCTGTCAACACATCAAACAGATACGCCCCGCCAGTGTTCACATCGCTGTCGTCGTGGGCCCGAGCACCAACAGCCACGATGTCGTTGTCGATCGCAACTGAGAGACCAAATTCGTCGCCGACACCAATGTCATTCGAAACCAACTTGGCTATCTGCAAACCAGTGCTGGTGTCAAATACATACACAGCGCCAGACTGGTTGTGCTTAATCGCACCCACCGCAACAACGCCTGATCCCAGTGCTATCGATTGCCCAAACAGATCATTTGGTGCGCCGTCATTCGGCTGGAGCTTGAAAAGTTGCGCACCTGTATCAGCGTCAAAGAGATACGCCGAACCCGAGTTGTTGCCCAAATCATCGTCATGATACGCCCCCACTGCAATGATCCCATCAGCGTACGCGACGCACTGTCCGAATGAATCTCCCGATTGCCCATCCGAAGCGATGAACCTGTGATCCTCGCTGAGTGTTTGCCCAGCCGCGTGCGGTGCACATACCCAGCTGATCGCAGCAACACAGATCGTGATACATTGACTCTTCAAATACGACATAACAATGAACCTCCATCTCCATATCTGAAATCTTCTATCAACACCTAAATTATCAGAAACAGACCTCTGTATCAATAGGGGAATTGCATCACGAACCATCCACAGAGGATTGATAGAAAACGAATACAACTGATCTACATCACTCGGAATTTAGAACAGTCATCGCTCAAGCCCATCCCTCCAGCTCAGCCCCACAAGGCCAACCCGAATACAAGGCCCTACTCACTCCTGCTCTGCATCCGATTCAACGACCTTCATGCTCCGCGACAGATCGTCCCTCACACGCTCATGCAACGAGGACTTGCCCATCTTTCCGATCGCCCGTTCGTATTGCTTGATCGCCGCCTTTGTCGGATACGCGAGATGACAGATCGGATCTCCAGGCGCCACCGATGGCAAGGTCGTCATCCCCAACACAATCCCGCTCTTGGGTGCGAAAATAATGTTCTGCTCATCACCGATCAAGTCCGTATTGGTCGCGATGGGTTGGTCTTTGTGCACCACATCGCCAGGCGAGATATGGAACTCAAGAAATCCGCCCTGCATCGCGCGGACCCACTTGGTAGTCTTGATCTCAATCCGTGCCGCAGGTTCAACCATCTTCCCCTCAACCATACCCAGATGGCGAAGACAGTTTCGAATACCACGCTCCGCATATTCCACAACCCCCGGCTCAACCTTCCAAGGCTCCCCCGCTTCGAGCAATATGGTTGGACACCCAATCTTGCACGCGCTCGCTCGAAGAGACCCCTTTGGCCCCTTCCCATCCACAAGCAAACCCGCGCCAAACGCACGAGCAAACTCTGCAACCCGCTCGTCCTTCATATCCGCACGCACATTGGGAAAGTTCGTGCGCCGGATCGCTGCAGTATGCAGATCAATACAGTAATCCGATCGACGAATCACCTGATCAAAGAACGACTTAGCCATCCTGCTCGCCAAACTCCCCGAACTCGATCCAGGAAAGCTCCGATTCAAATCACGCCGATCCGGCAAGTACCGCGAATGCCGCTCAAACCCAAGCAGGTTCACAACCGGAACCAAGACCAATGTCCCCGCGACCACTTCAAACGGTTTTTGCCGAATGATGTTGCGGATCGCTCCTGTCCCATTGATCTCATCACCATGCACCGCAGCCGTAATCGCGACCGTCGGCCCATCCTTGATCCCCCTCCACACATAGACCGGCGTCACCACATTCGCGCCCGAATACCCCTCGGACACAATCATAGATAACGATGCCGAACTCCCAGGTGCGACATCAGTACCAAACCAAGACCCACCCTTCATTCCAGCAGTCATCAGTTCGTCTCCAGATCATCGATCAGTCGCTGATCAAGTTTCTTCGGCTTCGCCTTCCGCTTGCGTTTTTTCTTTTCAGGAATCAGATCCCTCATCGCTTCAAGCTTCCCGTAGCAAAGCAGCCGATCATCCGCCTCAAGCTCGCGTGAGGACTTCGGATTCGAGATCACCGAAATCCCCCGATGCAAGTTCAGCACTGTAAAGTCTCGATCCCGCAATCCAGATTCAGTAATCGTCTTCCCAACCAGATCAGAACCTTCCGGGATCACGATCTCCGCAACACCGACCCCCTTTGAAACCGTGAGCCGTTGGCGCACATCGATCTCTGGGAAGTTCACCTGGCTCGCAATGTAATCAATCACCGCCCCCGCGATATCCAGACCCGTCGCCCCCTCGATGCCCTCCAGACCAGGAGACGAGTTCACCTCCATAATCTGAGGCCCATCATCCCCCTCCAACATATCAACCCCCGCGACCCGCAAGCCCATGATCTGAGCCGCACGAACCGCCGCTTCCTCATACTCAGGAGGCAGTTCAATCCGCTCCGTCTTCCCACCGCGATGCACATTGCTCCGGAACTCATCCCCCTGCGCCACGCGACGCATCGCCGCCACCACCGTGTCGCCAATCACAAACGCGCGAACATCCTTCCCCTTGCTCTCTTTGATAAACTTCTGTACGAGCACATTCTGCTTCGCGTTTTGCAGAGTCTCAATGATCCCCTCCGCGACCTTCACGGTCTCCGCAAGAATAACCCCGACCCCCTGCGTCCCCTCCAGAATCTTGATCACCACCGGCGCTCCGCCCAGCCGTTCAATCGCAGGCAACACATCCGCACGATCACGAACGAATGTCGTATGCGGAATCCCGATCTCGTGTCGGCTCAAAATCTGCATCGACCGCAGCTTGTCCCGCGAGTTGGTAATCCCATTGGCGGTGTTCGGAGTATAAATATCCATCTGCTCAAACTGACGCACCACCGCCGTACCGAAGTACGAAATCGACGCACCAATCCGAGGCAGCACCGCGTCATACTCGCTCAGAGGCTTCGATCGAAAGTACAGCGATGGCTCCCCCTCCTCAAGCTCAAGCGTAAAGCGAAGCGTATTGAGCACCTTGACAGTGTGCCCTCGCTCCTCCGCAGCCTGTTTGAGTCGACGAGTGCTGTAGCAGCGCGGAGCGGTAGAGAGAATTCCAAGTTTCATAGTTGATCCTTAGTGGTTGAATCGATCTTTTTCTTCGTAATCACATACTTCCGCTGAGAATCCACCAGAAAGCGCCCCGCCATCGCTCGCCGCCCGATCAGCATTCGGCACAGCATCCCCTTTCGGCACACCAACCCGATCTCCGCTTCATACTCCTCGTCACCGATCCGGATCATCGTCTTACAGATTACCCGCTCGCTCGGCTCCCCACTACTCGGCTTGATGTTTGTCACCCGCTCGCAACGCGATTCAACCCACTTGGTCTTCCGCACAGGACGATCCCGATACACAATCTCAAAGCGCACATGCTCATCATCGATCATCTCGTACTGCGCCACATCAATCGCGCTGGTCCGCGCCCCACTGTCGAGCTTCGCGCGAACCCGCCGCAGCCCCCACTCAGGAAGATCCACACGCTCGCGCCATCCAGCCACAGTCATGCCATCGAGATCCGACATCGGTGTAACTCCGTAACACATTTCAAACCAACCGATCGGTTTGCACACCGATCAACGCACAACACCCATCCGAAACTGGGAATCCCGCCTGAGATGATATTCACAGGTTCAACCACACACCCAACATAGCCCCCAAGGACCATCCAATAGCAACCCATCATGCCGAATTCACGCGCAAGACAGCACTCAACCAGATAATTCCATCACACCATCCCAATTGCCTTGTAAGCCCCTGCCGTTCGCAGTAGATTGGAAAATGCGAGTGTTATCGGTTCTCGTCCGATTCTGCTGAGCCTCTGAAAGCTCAAACACACCGCATAACTCGAGGGGTCCTCCAGCGACCTCTACAACTCATGAGGGGTACACCATGTATCGAACCAATTGGATCGCCGCGGCAGCCATGACCGCCATCACTGCAACTCTGCACGCTGATGTCGGACCAGGAGAATGCGACGGAGAACGACCACAGTTCACCGCCGATGAATACCAAAGCTTTGGAGGCGGACAAATCGCCGCCGCTACACAGTGGAGATCAAACGACAGCGAAGGCGTGCTCAATGTCTACGACCTCACCGGTCAGACCACCGCACCGCTTGGGGTCGATTGGCCAACCGGCATCTACTCACACCCAGAATGGGTCCGCTCAACAATGGGTCAGGTCTTCGGCGTCGCGCTCGACGATCGAGGAAACATCTATGCCGCCCACACCGCGATCTACTTCTCCGACAACATCGGATCGATCGGCGGACAACCCGGACAGGTCTATATCATCGACTCCGTCACCGGCGCACCATCCGTGTTCGCCACGCTCCCAAACAACAGTGACCCTGTCATCGCAGCTTCACCCGACGGGATCGCAGAATCCTACCCAGGTCTCGGAAACCTTTGCTTCGATGTGGACAAACAAATGGTCTATGTCTCCAACTTCGAAGACGGCCGAATCTACCGAATCGATGCATCAGGAACCTGCCTGAGCACATGGGATCACGCAACTGGAATCGTTTCAGACTGCACCCCAGAAGCAGGTGACGGCGAAGGCGCCGCACGACTCGGAGAACGCGTATGGGCCGTCCAGTCATTCAACGGCCGAGTCTACTACTCACTCTGGGTTGAAGACTCAACGACCGGATCACCAGGTGCAAACGAAATCTGGTCCGTCGCATACGACGCTGCAGGTGAGTTCATCGCAGGAACAGAACAACTCGAAATCTCAGTTCCAGAACTGTTCAACGATTACTCAAACCCAGTCTCCGACATCGCGTTCGGTCCCGCTGGACAGATGATGATCGCAGAACGCACCATGCAAACCGACCTTACCACAGGACGCTTTAACACCGCCCCACACCAATCCAGAGCACTCGAATACATCTGCGAAGAACAAGGCGGCGGTGTCTGGCTCCCATCCCCAAACGCGTTCTCAGTCGGAGGCGGAGCAAGCAACAGCGCCGACTCTGCAGGTGGAGTTGATTACTCCTACGCCGCAGCTCCAGACGATCGCGTCTGGGTCACCAGCGACGCAATGATCCTCGGCACGCAAGGTGTCGGTCCCAATGTCTACGGCATCCAAGGTCTCCCGCAATCAGGGGGCAATGTTGCAAGCTCAATCCTCATCGACATGGATGCCGAAATCCTGTTCCAAGACAAATCTGGTCTGGGATCAGTCGAGATCTCATGCCCGAGATTCGTCGAAGACCCCTGCGCAACGATCTCAGAAGAAAGCATCCTCTGTGATCTTGATCCTTCTGGGAACTACACCCTGACCTTCGACCTTACCAACAACTCTGGTCAAGATGTCGCACACCTCCTCGTGCTTCCACAAACAGGAGGCGCCAATGTTGTCCCATCAGGACTCATCACCCTCCCATCACTACTCCTCGATGGTGACACCACCCAAGTCACCATCACCTTCAACGGCGGACTCCCAGGAGACGAGCTCTGCTTCATCCTGAGTCTCAACACCGCTGATTTCGAAGAGTGCTGCTCAATCGAACAATGCATCGAAATCCCAGAGTGCGACTGTGCTCAGGTTCATGACGAGTTCATTGAATGCTCAAGTGATGGCACCGGATGCTTCACCTACACCTTCGATGTCGACAACCTCACCGGCGACGACATCTACTACTCATTCTTCGCCCCGCTCTCACCTGCAGGCGTGAGCATCGATACAGGGAACATCGACCCAAGCCGCTGGGACTTCCCACCAATGGTCAGCTACGGCACAGAAACCGTCACTGTCACCATCTGCGGCGCACTCCCAGGCGAAGAAGTCTGCTTCCTCCTGACCATGCACACTCAGAACCTCGAAGAGTGCTGCTCCATCGAGGTCTGCATCACCGCTCCAGACTGTGCTCAAGGCATCGCCTGCCCAGTCGACTGCACAGGTGACGGCGTGCTCAACTTCCTCGACATCTCCGCATTCTTGAACGAGTTCAGTCTGCACGATCCTCGTGTAGACCTCAACAACGATGGAAGCTGGAACTTCCTCGATGTCTCCCAGTTCCTCTCCCTCTACGCCGCGGGTTGCCCATAACCATCCCAAAGCAATGAGCCGATAGACGCACACGACCCCCTCGCTCGATCCGTCAAGCGAGGGGGTCTTTCAATTGAACGCGGGGCACCCAAACAGAGTGCCCCGCATCGTCCCGTCATCATCCGCGCGTTGTCACGAACAATGACACACCATCCAGATGTGGACGAAAAGAAGTTCTTATGGACATCCTGCCGCAAAGATCGTCAAGTACGCGCTCACATCAAGGAAGTTGAGCACGCCGTCAGGCGATCCATCAGGATTCCCAGCGTAATCAACAATCAGATCACCCTGCGCAAAGTACGAAAGGAACGCAGATATATCCAAGAAGTTGAGCACCCCGTCAGGCGTTCCATCCGGATTCCCAGCAAGGTCACCACAATCAAACGGCGTCGGTGGGCCGTACAACACGATCGAGAACGCAGCCATCGGTGTATAAGGCTCACAGTTGAACCCACCAAAGAAGTACGGTCCGTCGTACACACCGCCATCCACGAGCCCAAATGCATCCTCGACAGACGGCGCGCCCGGACCTGGGACCCAATCCCATGCATTCGCAACAGAGTCAAACTCCGCCATCCCAGGCTGAGGCAACCCAAACACTACACCAGCAGTCGCAAACGCGTTGATATCACCATCAACACCAGTCTGCGAATCTGAGTCGCTGTCCGCATTGTCAAAGTCAACCGTGCCAGGCTGGATAAAATCAATCGACCATCCCCAGTCCGCTAGACCATCACCATCAGGATCAATGTCAGGCACACTGTCCGAGTCCGCATCATTCAGATCCATACGAGGGTTATGCACCGCCGCACCATTGAGGTCCGAATCGTCATCTCCAATCTCAAAGGTAATCGAACTCGTGAAAGTCCCACCCAGATCAACATCAGCTGTGTAGAACGCGAGTGTTGCAGTATCAACAGGATACTCACCAGGAAGATTGAAGAATGTAAAGTCAACAATCGGAAGCGCAATCGAGTCAAGCTGAGGCGAGCGACCATTCATCCCATCCCAGAATGTCCAAGTCGCGCCAAACCCCTCAACACCATCCGCGAAACTGTCTGAATCAGTATCAGTATCCGCGTGATCCGTGACCCAGTGGACCTGCACACAATCGACAACCGTGTTGTTCTCGATATCCCCCCAATCAAGCAACATCGGGCTCGCCTGCGCCCCATAGTTGTCTGTCAGACCATCAAGCCCAAAGAAGAAGTTCACAAATGCACCATCCGGGCAACCGGTTGCTTCACCACCGATGACCCAGATCTCTTCGCCCTCCCCACCATTGACGCCGCGCTGCGCATCCACACCATCAATCATGGTGATCAAACGCTCGCCCGTTGAAACATTGAAATACAGATGCCCCGCATGACGAAGCTCGCCTTCGGTTGCATCGATCTCAACTGGAGTATCACCCGCGATCACAGTCCCCGCCATGACCGCAAGCATCAATGCACTGAGTGTTCCATTCTTCATTTCGATCTCCTTTACAAAATACCTGAATACATACACATCGCATATATCCAACAAACAAATCAGAAGACCCACACCGGCCCTCTTCTTCAAACATATATCCCTCCAATACTCACCGCAACAACTTTCGCCTCATCGCACTCAAAACAGACACTACTACCAACGCCGTAGGAAGAACCCACTACCGCACCCCCAAAAAAACCTAAAGCAACCACAAAAAAAACAGCTATTGCATCAGAATCAGTACATTTGAGCATCGCTCAAAAATGAAAAAACCGTCTCCAGAATTCCACGAATGGCTCCCCAAGAGACGGCTTATGAAATCATAACTTCGGATGGATTAGTATCCTTCGCAGCCTTCTGAGATCAGCATGACAAACTTCGAAACATCAAGAAAGTTCACACGCCCATCAGGCACACATTCCTCCGGACCAGTGAGATCCGCACGCAGGTCACCATCACCAAACAAAGACAAGAAGATCGAAACATCAATAAAGTTCACCGACCCGTCAGGAGAACCATCAGGGTTGCCTCCGTAATCAACAGGGCAAACCCCTTCAGTGAAGGGTCCATACAACACCACCGCAAAGTGTGCTGCAGGGGTATACCCAAACGCTTGACCTGGAGAACAGTTCAAACCACCAAACCAAAACTGTGCGAACTCGTAAAACCCACCGCTCCCATCAGGATTTATCGGCGCACCGTAGATCGCCGCATCGTCGGTCAGCCCAGCTGTAGGACCATCCCCAACCCAATCCCAACGATCATCCACAGAGGCATACTCCGCGTGCCCAGGAGTTGGCGATGCAATCCGGATCGCGCTCACCGAATCGGGCCGATACTCACCATCGATCCCGGTACTCCAATCCGAATCACTGTCCGCGTTATCAACATCAGCTGTGCCAGGCTCAACAAAGAACACCGACCAACCCCAATCCGCGAGCCCGTTCTGGTTGTAGTCATTGTCCGCGATCCCATTGGAATCCTCATCACGCAAATCAAACCGCGCGTTGTGCACCGCCGCGACCTGCAGATCAGAATCGGTATCCCCGATCTCAAAGACCAGACTCGTCCCGAAGCTCCCACCAAGATCAACATCCGCAGTCCACAGCGCCAACATCCCTTCATCCGCGGGATGCACACCAGGCAAACTAAAGAAAGTGAAATCAATAATCGGCAGCGCTACTTCTTCAACAGTCTCTATCGGCGCGATGCTCACCGCATCCCAGAATGTCCAAGTCGCTGCAAAGCCTTCAACACCATCCGCCAAACTATCCGAGTCTGTATCCGTATCGAGATGATCCGTAATCCAATGCACCTGCACACAGTCCACAACCGTGTTCATCGACATCTCACCCCAATCCAGCAGCATCAGATTCCAATCACAACTCAATCCCGAACAACTCGAGTCCAAGTTCAAGTCAAAGAAATGTTCCGTCGAATACCCAAAGTCAGCGCACTGCGCCCCAGTATCCGCAACCCAAATCTCAAGCCCCTGCGTCCCCGACGCAGGCGACTGTGAATCACCAAGATCAACAATCGTTTTGATCTTCTCACCCGTCGCGACATTAAAATAAATATGTCCCGCGTGACGAACCTCGCCAACGCCCGATTCAATCTCCAAAGGCTCAGCGAAAGCAAACGCTGAACCAGATGCAGCCACAACAACCAATGTATTCAATCGAATACGCATTCCAATTTCCCCTATTCAATAAAACTCATATGTCAATCTGAATAAAATCACATTTACGGACAGCCCGCCGCGAACATCGACAGAAACGCCGTCACATCCAAGAAGTTCAGCACACCGTCCGGCGAACCGTCAGGATTCCCTGCAAAGTCGACAATCAGATTCCCCTGCCCATACAAACTCAGGAAGTTCGTTATGTCAATAAAGTTCAACACACCATCCCCATGCGGACAAGTCCCAGGCGAAACCTCCGCAGGTAAATCCACCGGGCATTGCACGCCGCATGCTGATGTGCTGTACAGCACTGTCTGAAAATGCGCCGCTGGGGTATACCCAAACAAAGAACCTGGAGTGCAATCCAAACCACCAAACCAGAATGTACCCGCGATGCCGAGCCCTCCCGAACCGTCGGGGTTGTCACTCAGCCCAAGCATAAAAGAATCCTCAGTAACACCAGCAGTCGGCCCATCCGAAACCCAATGCCACTGATCCTCAATCGAGTCAAACTCAGCGTGCCCCGGTGTAGGCGAACCAAAAACAAGACCTGCAGTTGCTAAATCTGAGAGGTCGCCATCGATACCAGTAGACCAATCATCATCCCCGTCAGCATTGTCTACATCAGCAACGCCCGGCTGAATAAACTGAACCGACCATCCCCAATCCGCAAGCCCGTCCTGATCCGGATCAATGTCCGGAATCGAATCAGAATCCTCATCCAAAAGATCTCTTCGTGCATTGTGCACCGAAGCTCCTTGCAAATCTGAATCGTCATCGCCAATCTCAAAGGTCAATGAAGTCCCAAACGATCCACCGAGATCAATATCAGCCGTCCAGAATGCAAGACTGGCTGTATCTGTGGGGAACTCCCCCTGTAAGTTAAAGAGGGAGAACGAAATAATCGGATATGCAATGCTCGCAAAATCAAACGAGGAACCGTTGACCCCATCCCAGAACAACCAAGTCGCCGCGAGTCCTTCGATCCCATCCGCAATCCCATCACTGTTGGTATCTGAATCCTCGTGATTCGAAACCCAGTGAACCTGCACACAATCCACAACCGTGTTGAACGGGATATCACCCCAGTCAAAGCAAAGAGCGTTAATGGACAGTGACGAACTACCGGTTGGATCATCAAGACCAAAGAAGTACTCAGTCGAGTACCCCTGATCCGCACACTGCGCACGAGTATCAGAAATCCAAATCTCAGTCCCAGGCTCACCAACAACCGGTTGTTGCACATCACCAACATCAATCAGCGAGGTGATCTTCTCACCAGTCGCGATGTTAAAGTAAATATGCCCAGCATGACGAACATTGCCATCACTTGGGTCCAACCGAACCGGATCACCTGACGCCGATGCGTATCCCGCGATCCCAGCAACAACCAATGCGCTGATTCCCTGTGCGTTCATGTCCACTCCTCTTCAAATATTGGCAGTCAATGAAATTAGAAGCGAATGCTTCCATTAGGCAACATACGAGAAAAACCACCTACCTGATCCATAAATCAGCATCCATACACCGAAACCCTGAAAAATACCCATGCAACCGAGATAGAATCACGTACAAAAGCCCGTTTCGCATCTCGGAGTTCCCAAATGACAAACGCAACAAACATCAACATCACCGGCCCAGGTCTCGACCAAGCAAACATCGACCCACACGCCGTCACCATCTCCGGCATCGTCCTCGATCCAAGCTACACACCCGACTCACTCCCAGTCTCACTCCAGAACTTCGACCGCGACATCAACAACCCCGGAGAGTTCCCCTACACAAGAGGCCTCTTCCCCAACGGCTACCGCTCTCGACTCTGGACAATGAGACAGTTCGCAGGATTCGGTTCAGCAGACGATACCAACAAACGATTCAAGTACCTCCTCGAAGCCGCCAAAACTTCCACCAAAGCAAACACAGGCCTCTCCACCGCCTTCGACCTCCCAACACTCATGGGACGCGACTCCGACGACATGCTCTCCATCGGTGAAGTCGGCAAATGCGGCGTCGCAATCGACACCATCGAAGACATGCACCGCCTCTACGCGGACATCCCCATCGACCAAGTCACCGTCTCCCAAACCATCAACGGCCCCGCCTGTGTCATCTGGGCAATGTACCTCGCGATGGCAAAGCAACGAAACATCAGCTGGGACACACTCGGAGGCACACTCCAAAACGACATCCTCAAAGAGTTCCACGCACAAAACGAGTTCATCTACCCACCAGAAGCATCCGTCAAACTCGTCGTCGACACCATCGAGTTCCAAGCACAACACCTCCCCAAATGGAACTCCGTCTCCATCTCCGGATACCACATCCGCGAAGCCGGATCATCCGCACCACAAGAACTCGCCTTCACACTCCGCGACGGCATGGAATATGTCGAAGCATGCCTCATCCGAGGACTCGACATCGACTCCTTCGCCCCACGCCTCTCCTACTTCTTCAACGCACACAACGAGTTCTTCGAGGAAATTTGTAAACTCCGCGCCGCACGAAGAATCTGGGCACGCATGATGCGCGACCGCTACGGCGCCAAAAACGAACGCTCATGGTTCATGAAAACCCATGTCCAAACCGCAGGCTGCTCGCTCACAGAACAACAACCACTCAACAACATCGTCCGCGTCGCCTACCAAGCCATGGCCGGTGTCCTCGGCGGATGCCAATCACTCCACACCGACTCCATGGACGAAACCCTCGGCCTCCCAACCGAGCAAGCCGTCACCGTCGCGCTCCGCACACAACAAATCCTCGCACACGAAACCGGAGTCACCCGCACCGTAGATCCACTCGGCGGATCCTACTTCATCGAAGAACTCACCGATAAAATGGAAGCCGAAGCACTCGACTACATCGAGCAAATCGACAACATGGGACGCGGCCCCTGGAAACCAGAACACGCCACAACCTCCACCATCGACGAAGGCGGCGCCGTCGGAGGCATCCACAAAGGATACTTCCGCAGACAAATCGCCGAAGCCAGCTACCGCTTCTCCGAAGAATGCGAAGCGGGAGATCGTATCATCGTCGGCGTCAACCAATACACCGACGACAACGAAGAACGCCCCATCGACATCCTCACCATCTCCGAAGAAGTCGAGACCATCCAAAACGAACGCCTCGCCGACTTCAAACAACGCCGCGACGACACCGCAGTAGAAGCCGCCCTCGAAACCATCCGCGAGGATGCAAGAGCCAACAAGAATGTCATGCCCGCACTGGTCGAAGGCGCCCTCGCCAACTGCACCCTAGGCGAAATGGTCCAAGCCATGGCCGACATCTACGGCCGCTACACTGGCGGGCCTGAGTGGTGAGTCGTGAGCGTATATTCTGGTACGGAACATTCACTGGTCTATTTTCCGGCTTTGTCTTGTATAATCCATCAGTTGCAATTCTCAAGTTGATTGAGCATTCATCATGGCCAATTTCACTTGTCCTTATATGCATACTTTTTCACAAACCTATTAGTGATCTTCTCCGCAAATTGAAACGCTATAAGGATCAGCACAGAGAAATGCATTTTGATGACGCATCGCCAGAGGACATTCGCGAATTTGCTGAGGTCATATCCGAGACTCCCGACACACTGATGGACCCAGACCCTGAAAATACGATTCAGGCTGACAAACTTATTGCCAAGATAGATCCATCTGCAGCAATTATGTCATTCTGGAGCAGGGTATACAGAACTTTGCTAACAGAGACTAAACGCCTTGGTTTTCAGCATGGCGACAAGCCGACTTCTACAAACCAAATGCTCACCTGGCTCGACAAACACGATTTTCTTGAACCTGATTATCAAGGTGCACTAATAAGGCTCTTTAGAAAACGCAATGAAGCTGCACATGGGAATATTGAGCAAAGAGATTCCATTTCACCTTTTGAAGCGGAGCAATTTGCGCATACTTGCCGAGAGTTGATAGGAATTTTAGAGAAGATGCAAACTCCGGATGAATTCCCCGGCTCAAAAGCGCCTGATCTGATTCGTCGCAATAAAGAGTAATCGGGTATCACGAGCCGGTCGCCCCAACTCGCCATCTCAGCCGAGTGCCACGGGTTGACCGTCTTCGGCAACCCGTGTTTTCCAAACAACACACCCCCATCCCAATTACTCAAAATCCTCCCCACCCAATACATCCCCCGGCTCCGGAACCTCCTGCTCCAAACTCCCCGCAATATCCTCCATCAACACCGGAAAATCCCGCTCAGGAACAACCCGCTTCGGATCACCCTCAAGCTTCGATCGAATCGCAAACCCTTCAAGAATCTTCGGATCAATCTCGACCTGATACATCCCACGCAGATCCCGCCCACCAACATCCCCAAGCGTCGGCACACGAAGCACCGCCGCCTCCCCCTTGAGCATCCCCTCCACAACCCAAGGCTCAACAAGCCCATCCCCATCCCCAAAATCCAGCAGCCGACGCTTCGCCCCACCAAGCGTCGACCACCACACATCCTTCGTCGCATCCAGCGCCGCTTCTAATCCCTCATGATCCACCGCGCCATACTCCAAGAGCCGCTCCTGTAGCAACTCCGTCATCGCAGCGTCATACCCCTCACCACGCCGCAGCGCCTCACCCGCAAGCTCAATCCCCACCACATGGCTCGGCGTGTCATCATGCGTAAACGCCGACCCCTGCTCCGAAACCACCACCGTACTCTTGTACCCATACCAAGTAATGATCTCATGCCAGGTCATGACATCAAACGCCAGCCGCTGCGCGATCCGTATGGACAACTCCTCTCGCACATCGTCACCCATCGCATCCCAGCCATCCGGATACGCAAACCACACACTGTACACGCTCGGCTCAATCCCCCGAAACCGCATCCGCGACCACCCCTCCCGCAGCGCGAGCGCAACCCGCGCATGAATGTACGCCGTCGTATCCGCCGCGTTCCGGATATGACACACATCTAAAAAACCCGCACGCCTTGTATACACAATCCCGCGATCCACCTCGCGTGGATGATCCTTCACCGACTCCCCCGAGTACGAATGCCGCCCCAGCTTCATCACATCCGCCTCCGCATACAGCGTGAACGGCCCCGGAAACGGCAGCGACCCAATCCGAGCCCGCGGCATCGCCGCAAACTCCCCAAGCTCCGCCGAGTTCCGCATCCCCGATCCCGGACGAGGTGAAATCGGTCCCGAACACCCCACCATCGCGAACGCGAACAATCCAACAACGACTACTTTCCATACATGATTCATCATGACCAAGTCTCGCGATCCAGTCTGAACACCAACTGAACCCAACATGAAATCCTGTTCAGATTCGCAAACACACCATCCAAACAGGATACCACAAAAATGAATCCAATTTCATATTCGATTCATCGCTCCTTCGAACGCGTACCCCATCATGCACATATCGAAAGTTATTCACCTGAAAACAAAGGAGATTCATAATGAACCGCGACCAACTCGAAGGCAACTGGAAACAAGTCAAAGGCAAAGTCCAAGAGCAATGGGGCAAGCTCACCAACGACGACCTCGACACCATCAACGGCAGAGCCGAGCAACTCGAAGGCAAGATCCAAGAACGCTACGGCAAAACCAAAGAAGAAGCCAAAAACGAAGTCGATTCGTTCTGCACCACCTGCAGTTGCTAAAGGCAAAAATCAAAATACTGAACACCGCACGCCATGAATCGCGTGCGCCCACAATCGTTCAGCAAAGAGCTCGGTCGGAAGGCCGAGCTCTTTGTTCGTGTATTCAACGAGAACTGTGTGCCAGATCCCCCGACGCTCTTTCTTTGACGCAGTCGGGATCATTGCCCCCTGCTGCCGCTTCGCCCTTCAACTTTGCCCTTTCCTTCACACCCCGTTCCAACGCAAACGCCCCCAGCCACACCGGAATCATCACCGGGAGCGATACAAAGCCAACAAACATCAATGCGATCGAGCTCTGCGGATCCATATGCACATAGAACACATCGATATACACAACGAAAAAGAACACCACATAAGCCAACATGCCAATGCCGAGCAAAACCGCCGACCGATTCGATCGAAGCACGAAACAGAGCCAATGCGAAACAGCGTGCGGCCCAAGCGTAAACGGAGCAAAGAACACAATCCCGGTCAACATCGGATCAGATTTCAACGCAAGCGCAACACACACCGCAAGCCAAACAACACCCGCCAGCATGTGATTGAACAATCTCATAGTTGCTTGCAAGTCAGAACCCAAATTCCAAAAAACTGCCCCTATTCATCACCTTCTGTCTTCTCAGACCCCTTCGCCTGCTTCGCCCCTTGAAAGACCACAAACAAAGCCGCCCCGATTGCCACCGAGCAAGACACCATCACCGCAATCATGATCCCTGGTTCCATTGATCGCTCCTTTCAATAGACACCATCATAACAAAAATAACAAACGGGCGTCCAAACAGACCGCCCGCTTCAGAGTACGCCCGCGTGTTCCAAACAAACACACACGAGCACACCCCGCTCTCTCCCCACCCATCTCGTTCCCCGCTCTCAAGATCAGCTACACCGCAGCTCTATGGACAGACCGAAAGCCCAGACCAACCCATCGCAAGCACGCAGCAGTACCACTCGCGATACGGTGCAATATTCAGTTTTTGGTGTTCGCATAGATCAACAAAGAACTCATTGATCCCAGCCCAAACAGACGGGCCTTGAAACATCGTACGCACCACTATCCGCACGACAAACAATGCGGTTCCATCACAACACCCGGAACCCGCATTCACGCCGAATTACCGACGAAAACAACCATAAAAAAACAAGCGTCCCCGAAGGAACGCCCGTGTAAATGCGATCTAAGAACCCACCCTTATCTCATCGTTTCCGGCGCGTGATCATCAATCCACCAATCCCAAACAACGCCACCCCACCAGGAGAAGGCACCCGATCCAAATTCAAAACCCCAACAGCAAACGGATCACCCGAAGCCGGAGTGAAAATCTCATAATCAAGATCAATCGAATCATCGATCGCCGTGCCACGCAAAGTCACCAACGAAAAGAACCCTTGAGCAGCATTCGCAAGATCAATCGCAACCACCCCGTTCTCATCAACCCCACCACTCATCGTCCCAAACTCAGGATCATCAAACGCATCCGCAACAAACCCGGTCGGTCCAACAGTCCCAGTAATCACAAACGGATCAGGATCTTCCCCACCAAACACAAACCCATCCAAATCAACCGTAATCTGAATATCCGCCCCACCAAGATGCTCGATCAACATCGAAGCCCCACCCGATGATCCAAAGGTCGTGTTCTCCCAACCGCCCTCATACAAACCAAGATTCAGTTGTGCCCCAGCAACAGCAGTAATCCCCGCGATTGCTCCAATAGCAAAGTAAGCGTGCATGTCGTGTCTCCCGAACGAGTAGAAAAAGTGTCCATATGCACTTTGCACCCAAAAACTCCCCATGCCAGCAAAGTCCGAGATTCCCACGCCTTACGCAACCAGAACCCCATTTCCACGCCCTCCAAGCCCCCTACCAGCCACATAAATTATGAAACCCCCCTCCAATTCCAAAGGTATAGCCCTTCACACACAGGAGCCACTCCCATGCGATCCTTCCTCGCCACCCTCGCACTCGCCCTCATCATCTCCACAACCCACGCCCAATCCGACCAAAAACTCGTCGACCGCTACGACAAAGCCGTCGCCGCCCAGAACTACACGCTCGCGCTCAAATCCGCGAAAGAAATCAACGAACGCTACCCCGACTCCGCAACCTGGAACTTCAACCTCGGCTCGATGCTCGCACGCACCAACGACCCCGACGGAGCAATCGAAGCACTCAAGAATGCCGCAGACCTCGGATACACAGGCACCCGATCCTTCGAACAATCCGAAGACCTCGACCCACTCCGCGAAGACGAACGCTTCAAATCAATCCTCCGCCAAGTCCAACGCAACGCACAAGCAAGACTTAACGAGTACATCGCCGAAGCAGAAAACCACAAACCCAAAACACACATCCCAAAGAACACACCCGAATCCCCCGCCCTCATCCTCGCACTCCACGGTACAGGAATGACCGGCGCCGACATGATCGACGCTCTCAAAGAAACCGCCGATCAACTCAACATGATCCTCATCGCCCCCGACGCACTCCGACCCGCCGGCGACGGATTCTCATGGACCTACCGCGACGAATCCGAATGGATGGTCAACCACACCATCACCCAAGCCATCGAACAACACAACATCGACCCATCCCAAATCCACCTCGTCGGATTCTCACAAGGCGCCAACATCGCACTCATCATGGGACAAACACACCCAAACCTCTTCGCAGGAATCATTCCAATCTGCGGCCACTACGAACCACAAAACGCATCCCCGGATGACACCGCAACACTCCCACCCTTCTACCTCATGACCGGCGCACGCGATCCCTGGAAAAAAACCTACACCCTCGCCAAACGCGACCTCACCAAATCAAACACACCCGTCCAAGTCAGAATGCTCGCAGGCAAAGGACACGAAATCCCAGCAGGACCCGCAGGCGTCAAAGAACTCGTCCGCGCAATCACATGGTGTCAGAACAACTCAACTTCCGACTAACGACGAATCAAACACCTCGTCCACCACATCCCCATCACCCCACCACCGCTCGCCCCAGATCGCAAGATTCAACATAGGCCAAGCAAGATTCCAGTGCCCAGCGACATCCCCAAGCACCGCTTCAACCGCATCATCATTGAAGAACTCCCGCGCAAACCCAGACCGCTGAAGCAATCCCCCAACCCCACCAATCCACTCCTGAAACGGCAGCGGGAAACTCGCCTTCGGACGAGACACAACAGACGCAGGAAGCTCATCCGCAAACGCCTCGCGGAGTGCGATCTTCGTTCCACATTCAATCCCCGAAACAAACTTCCGTTCCATCGGAAGCGACTCCGCGTACCCCGCAACCACCCGATCCGCAAACGGCGTCCGACCCTCCACCGAACTCAACATGCTCGCCGTATCCAATCGCCGAAGCAGGTTCGGAAGATTCATCCGACGATGAAACGCAAGATGCGCCTGCATCGAATCCGCAGCCCGCTCACGCAGCGCTTCGAACGATGACTGATACCAACCGCGAAGCTCACCATCCCCCTGAACACTCTCCAACCACCCTGAACGCATCAGCATCGGTTTCGCCTGATCATTCACCCAAGCGTTCGACTGCAAATGAAATGTACCCGCAACCGAATCCCCGCCCACCACCGAATCCACAAACGCCCGCGCCTGAACCATCGGCATCTCATACCCACCAAACAACTCGTCCGCGCCCTCGCCCGACAACGCCACCTTGAACCCCTCACTCCGCAGCGCCGCGCACACCTCATAAATCGCAACTTCATTCGGCGTTGACATCGGCACACCAATCGTGTCAATCATCGAACGCCACCGCTGAACAAACATCCCCGAATCCACCACAACCTCGGTATGCCGAGTACCAAGATACTCCGACACTTCCCGCGCCATCACGAAGTCATCATCAAACCCCGCGACCCGCGCACCCGCACAAAAAGTATTCAACTCCCCCAACTGATCCATCGCAACCTTCGCGATGATCGAGCTATCCAACCCGCCGGACAACAACGCACACATCGGCACATCCGTCCGCAGATGCCGAACAACCGAATCCTCGATCACCGAACGAGTGTCACCAGATTCAACAACGCTCCCCGAATCTGTATCCCAACACGACCCGTGATCCAACACTGAAAAATCACTCGTCGAATAGAGCGACCATTCCCCCGGCGCAAGCCCAGTCACCCCCTCAAACATCGTCCGTGTTCCAAACTCAGGACGGATCGTCGACAGGTACGCACTCATCGCAACCTGATCCGGACGCGCTTCAATCTTCGGATGCGCCAGCACCGCCCGTATCTCAGACGCAAACACCATCGCCCCAGCAACGCCCGCCACCCGCGCCGTATACATCGGCTTGATCCCCATCGCGTCCCGCGCCAGCAGACACACCCGATCCTTCGTATCAATCAATCCCAAAGCATACATCCCCCGAAGCTTGTGCCGCGCCCCCATCCCCCAATGCACCAGCGCCTGCAGCACCGTCTCCGTGTCGCACTTCGTCTTGAACACCACACCAAGAGCTGCAAGCTCGCTGCGGATCTCCGCATCGTTGTACAACTCGCCGTTATACACAAGCGTGAACCGACCGTCATCCGTCATCATCGGTTGATGACCATTGGACCCCACATCCAGAATACTCAGCCGAGTATGCCCAACAGTCCCGCAGACTGTTAGCACCAGCCCCGAATCATCAGGACCACGATGCGCCAACGCATGGCGCATCGCATGCACATCCCGCTCAGGGATCGGTAGCTCCGAAATGACACCAACAACGCCGCACATGCCCCATCCATCGGCTGTTTTCACCCCAACCCGTCAATCATCCACGCTCGCGACCGCATTCCCATCCGGATCACAACTCTTGCACGCACCATGTGTCTTCCGCACCGCATCCCGAGGCCTCGCAACCCCAGTATTCCGAGCATGCGGACAATCCTTCGTATGGTATTTCGTCCCAGATTTGGTGATGTACACAACACCAGATTCCGCAGCAGACGATTCCTCGCCGCCAGCAGTTGATTCAGGTTCCTCCTTGGTTTCACCATTCGGAGCAGCCGATTCTTCAGCCGATGGTTCAGTCCCCACAACTGGAACCGATACCGGAACCGGAACTGGTGCAGGCTGCGGAGCCCACACACCCTTGCGTGCATCCCGCGCTCGCTGCTGCGCCCAGAGCATCACCTCGTTGTTGAACCCCGATGGATCTCGCGCATGCTTCGAAAACCCAAGCCGCACCATTTCAAGATTCACAAACAACCCGTCAGGCATCCGGTACACGTACCCGCGAGAACGCCCCATCGCATCCTTCGGACGCGTACGGTCAAGCAACACCGCAACCTGCTCACCGACAAGCATCGTCACCAGATGATCCCGAGCCGCAACGCTCCCCCAAATCACGCGCGATTCATCTTCCACAAGGTCAGGAGCATCCGCCCCCGCAAGCTCGTACGCAACGATCCCGCCATCGACAAACAGCTCGATCGAATCCCCATCAATAACCCGATGGAGCACCCCCGTGACCAGCCGATCCGGATCAGGCGCAACCACCCTCGGCATTTCGTTCTTCCCACCCGCCTTGGACACAGACACAACGACAGCAACCGCTACACAAGCGATCAGCCGTCCCCATGATGCCTTCGACATCCCCATCAATCAGACCCACACATTGACAATCAGGTTCGGCTCTTTAAGCTTGCCCGACCATGTCCCCATCGAACTGGTCACCATTTTCACTTCGTACTCAGGATGGTTGTCCAACCATTCATTGATCTGACGATCCAAAAACTCGAGCGAGTCACCAGTCAAACGACAGTGAAAGCTCTTCACATGAATCGCGCCTGTCCCAGTCGCATTCGGAGAACGCGCCCAGTCGTCTTCATGCCGCTTCGCGCTGAGTTTCTGCTCAAAGGTCGTAATCTTGGATTGCCCAGGTTGAGCCGAAGTCACAGACTCAGCCGACAAATCAATCGGCAAAGTATCATCAAGACCCAGGCCGTCATCCTGCTCGGCCTTCGGCTTCGATTCTGGAGCTTCCTCATTCTTCTTTACCGGCCCGGAATAACCCGGAGGTAAAGGATCAAACAACGGTCCCTGCATATCGGAGAACCTCCTTAGATTCCTACTCTACCAAAATTAGCCCCCGGATGCGAGCCCAATCACCTCACAAGTAAACCGCCACACCACACCCGAATCCCGCACCCCAGAATATCGCCGCACATCCTCGCCACCAACCCCGCCATCAAAACCCCACAAAACCTCAAAAACGAGTTCGCCCCCGGCCTCTGAACACTCAAATCTGGTGCACCGACCACCCACCACCCGCTCTACCACCCCACGCCCACCACCGATATCCCCCTGATGCTGCAGATAATGGGCCCGATGATCACCCAATTGTTCCCCGTGGAACAATTGCCCCGGCTCCCAATGATCAACCCGCTCATCAACCCGAAAGGTCATCAACCGATGTTCCTCAGCAATCCCAGGCCGCTCGATCATCCAATCAAAATGACTCGAACCATCCGGGAGTGTGTGGAGAAGTACAATTGCCGCCGTGGATTCGGGGTTGGGTTGTGGTGAATCAGTCCGCATCGAGCTATATTCAATACAGACCACGACCACGAGTCGAGCAAGTTGGAGTCGAGTATGCCTACACGAGTGTTGATTATCCTGTCGATCGCCTGTTCCCTACTGCTGACCGCGTCCTGCGGTCCGACCCAGAAAGTCCAGCGGACCCTCGCGCTCAACCAGTTGTCGCTCAAGGCACGCACCGCAGCTGCGAACGGTGATGACCAGCAGGCGTTGGCGCATTGGCAAGAGTATGTCGATCGGCGGCCGCACTCGCACTTCGCGCAGTACAACCTCGGCATGACCGAAGCTCGGCTCGGGATGTATATCTCAGCGATCCAGCACCTGACTACGGCTCATGATCTCCGTCCAGGAGAAGTGCAGTACATCGAATCTTTGGCAGATACCTACTATGCCGCGGGTCAAACCGAAGACATGATGACCCTGCTCCAAGAAACTTCGAATGAGGGGATGGGGGTCGATGGACACCTGCGACTCGCGCGGTATGCGCAGCAGGCGGGACTGCTGGACGATGCGAAGGCGGCGATCCGGTCGGCGATGATCTTTGATAAGGGTGAGTCGGCAGCGCCGTACATGGCGATGGCGGACTTTGCTCAGCAGATCAACGATCGTGATCTCGAACTCCAGTCGCTTCGGCAGGCGCTTTGGTTTGATCGCTCATCCAATGACCTGGACCAGCGTTTCTTGGCGCTGGGGGTGACTCCGGGACCATCGCTGGCGATGGCGCCTGAAAAGATTGGGAACTGAGATATTCGGGACTGATCTATATCTATTTGAATCGTTCTTTTTGGGTTCTGATCTGATGGGCTGCTTGACGGGGCTGGGAACAATTGCTACCCTTTATCCATATATTCGGATAATGGAACATGGCAAAGACTTCCCCCAATACAACCACGCTTTCTGCTGCTGAGCTTCTGAACCAGCTCAGTGACCCGATTCGGCTTCGGATGATGCGGATTCTGTGTCTTCATGAGCTTGCGGTGGGTGAGTTGGTGAAGGTGATGCAGATTCCTCAGTCGTCCGGCTCGCGGCATCTGAAGGTGCTTTCCGAGGGGGGTTGGGTGGTGAAGCGGTCGGTTGGGCCTGCGACTTTCTACAGGGTTGTGCTCGATGAACTGTCGGCGACGATGCGAGGGATCTGGCTCGCGGTTCGTGACGATCTTGATGGGCTCGCAGAGTCGGTCGGGGATGACCAGCGGGTGCGGTCGGTGCTTTCAGAACGGATGACGGATTCGAGTACTTTCTTCGGCGAGCATGCTGGGGAATGGGACGGGATGCGGAACGATTTGTTTGGTCAGCATTTCACGGATCGCGCGTTGCTTGGTTTGATTGATCCGCGTTGGCGGGTTGCTGATCTGGGGTGTGGGACTGGGAACTGTACTGAGTTGTTGTCGCCTTGGGTTGAGGGGGTGGTTGCGGTTGATCGTTCGGAGGAGATGCTTGACGGCGCTCGTTCACGGCTCAAGACGGCGCAAGTTGGGACGGAGCACATCTCGTTTGTGCAGGGCGAGCTTACTGATCTTCCTATGAAAGACAAGAGTGTGGACGCGGCGGTGTGCGTGCTTGTGTTGCACCACTTGGTCGATCCTGTTTCGGCGCTCAAGGAAATGCGTCGCGTGCTGAGCACTCAGCGCGGGGGCGGGGTGGCGATGATTGTTGATATGTGTGAGCATACGAACAGCGAGTATCGTCGTTCGATGGGGCATGCGCATCTTGGTTTTTCTCAGGAGCGGATGACGGGGATGCTCAAAGAAGCTGGCTTTGGGGGGATACGGATGAATACATTGCGGCCTGACACGAGTTCGTCGGGTCCCCCACTCTTTGCCGCGGTGGCGCGGGTGGATTGAACGAATTTTGTGAAGACTTACAACACTTAGCCGCTGATTGGAGCGGTACACGAAGGGATACGAGATGACTGCGACAGCAAACGCACCAACACTGACGATTGATTCCATCAATGGGCTCGAGTTCAAGGTCCGCAACCTCGGCGAAGCGGAGCACGGACGCAAGGAGCTTCGTCTTGCGGAGCATGAGATGCCGGGACTGATGGCGCTTCGTGAGCAATACGGCAGCAAAAAACCGCTCAAGGGTCTCAAACTGATGGGCTCGCTGCACATGACTGTGCAGACTGCGGTGCTTATCGAAACTTTGACCGAACTCGGCGCTGATGTTCGCTGGTGTTCGTGCAACATTTTCTCCACGCAGGACTTTGCTGCAGCAGCGATCGTTGTTGGGCGTCCAGAAAACGGCGGGACTCCTGAGAATCCGAAGGGCACCCCTGTCTTCGCTTGGAAGGGCGAGACTCTTGAGGAGTACTGGTGGTGCACCAAGCAGGCGTTGACTTGGCCTGACGGGTCGGGTCCTGACCAGATTGTTGATGATGGTGGCGATGCGTCGCTGTTCATGATCAACGGACTTGATTACGAAACCACCGGCGTGATTCCTGAGTTCAATGCGGAGACTGATCCGGAAGAATGGAAGCATGTTCTTGCGACGATCCGTACTACGATCGAAGACAATCCGGGTTGGTTCACCAAGAACACGCCTGCGATTCGCGGGATCTCGGAAGAGACTACGACTGGTGTGCATCGTTTGTACCAGCTTGCGAATGCTGGAAAGCTTCCTTTCCCTGCGATCAATGTGAATGACTCGGTGACCAAGTCCAAGTTTGACAATGTGTATGGGTGTCGTCACTCGCTGATCGACGGGTTGAACCGTGCATCAGATGTGATGATTTCGGGGAAGGTCGCTGTGGTTTGTGGCTACGGCGATGTCGGTAAGGGCTGCTGCCAGTCACTGAAGGGACAGGGCTGCCGCGTTGTGGTGACGGAGATTGATCCGATCTGTGCGCTCCAGGCGGCGATGGAAGGGTACGAAGTGAAGACCCTTGAGGACTTCGTTGAGACCGCGGATATCTTTGTGACCACGACTGGTAACAAGGACATCATCACGCTTGAGCACATGAAGCGGATGAAGAACAAGGCAATCGTTGGGAACATTGGTCACTTTGACAATGAGATCCAGATTGAGCCTTTGATGAAGGACCCTGATGTTGAGCGGATCAATATCAAACCACAGTTTGATGAGTTCTTGTTCAAGTCCAAGGGCACGAGCATTCTTGTGCTTGCTGAGGGTCGCTTGTTGAACCTTGGTTGTGCGACTGGTCACCCGAGCTTCGTGATGAGCGCGAGCTTTACGAACCAGACGATCGCTCAGATCGAGCTTGCGGAGAACCTTGAGCAGTATGACAACTCGGTGCATGTGCTTCCGAAGCACCTTGATGAGCAGGTCGCTCGTTTGCACCTTGACAAGCTTGGCGTGAAGCTGACGAAGCTGAGCAAGGATCAGTCGGAGTACTTGGATATTCCAGTTGATGGTCCGTACAAGCCGAACCATTACCGTTACTAATTTGCTTTATTGCCGTCGCTCTGAAAGGGGCGACGGTTGATTTATGATTGGCAAGCTGCTTGAGGGCGGAACGACATTCTCGTTTGAGTTCTTTCCGCCGAAGGATGAGGGGGGTGCTGATCGTTTGTTTGATCACATCCAGAAGCTTGAGGGATTGAACCCCTCGTTTGTGTCGATCACTTATGGCGCTGGGGGTTCGACGCGGAAACTGACGCGGGATGTGGTGCATCGTGTGCGTGAGCGGACGGGGTTGGTGACGATGCCTCACCTGACTTGTGTGTCGCATTCGGAGTCGGAGATTCAGGAAATTCTTGAGGGCTACGCGGAGCGGGGGATTACGGATATTCTCGCTCTGCGGGGCGATGCGCCGGGCGGGGGTGAACACGACTGGGCGAGCGAGGACTTCGCGTATGCGAGCAAGCTTGTTGAGTTCATTGCGAACTTCAATGATCGGCACAAAGCTTCGGGGTTTGCGGGGTTCGGGATCGGGGTTGCGGGGTTCCCGGAGGGGCATCCTGGGACAGGGAATCGGCTCGATGAAATGAACCATCTCAAAGCGAAGGTGGATGCGGGCGCGGACTTTGTGGTGACGCAGATGTTCTTTGAGAATCGGGACTACTTTGATTTTTGTGATCGGTGTGTGCTCGGGGGGATTCGGGTGCCTGTGGTTGCGGGGATTATGCCTGTGCAATCCATATCTGGGATGAAGCGGATGGCGGACCTTGCATTGGGGATGCGGTTCCCGGCTTCGATGCTGCGAGCTGTGCGGCGGACGGATGGGAGCGCGGAAGCGATCCGTCGGGTTGGGGTGCACTGGGCGACGGAGCAGTGCCGGGACTTGCTGGATCATGGGGCCCGTGGGATTCATTTTTACACGCTCAACACTTCGGGAGCGACGATCGAGATTTACCGCACGCTTGGGGTGCGGGATTCGGGTCAGCTTGCGGGTGGTGAGATGCTGCCGTTTTAGATTTCTTGTGTTGCTTTGATGAGTCGATCGAAGAGGTGCTGACCGAGTGCTGGGGTGTCGGTGCGTTCGGGGTGCCATTGGATGGCGAGTGTAAAGGGTCGGGTTGGATCGTCGAAGGCTTCGATGACGCCGTCGTGAGCGGTGGCGAGGACGCGGTAGTGTGCGGGATCGGAAACGGCTTGGCGGTGTGATGAGTAGATGGTTCCGGAGGGGAGGACAGATTCGTCGGCAGAGGTGATGGTGTGGGGGTTGTTCCAGTGGTCCGCGTGGGTTGGATGGGTGTCGGGAAGGTGCTGGTTGAGTGCTCCTCCTGCGGTGAGGGCGAGCATTTGCATACCGAGGCAGATGGCGAGGACTGGGGTTTCGGGGTTGTTGTTGAGCTGGGCGATGAGGTTGGTTTCGAACGCTTGGCGAGCGGGGAGGACGGGAGTGATTTCGGGGTGGGATGGGGTGTTGAAGGATTCGGTGATTGGGTCGTCTCCGCCGGAGAGGATGAATGCGTCGAAGCGGTTGATGAGGGATTGGAGAGTTGATGGATCGGAAGGGGTTGGGGGGAGGATAACGGGGATGCCTCCGGCGTTGTGGACGGCTTGGGCGTAGGTCATGGTGAGGTAGGCGGTCTCGCGGTCCTTGCGGATCATGAGGTCGGAGGTGATTGCGATCAGTGGTTTATGTGATTCGGTGGTCATGTTCTTTGTTTGTCGGCTGTTGTTGGCGTGCGTGTCGAGGATTGATCGAATAGAGTGAGGGGATGTCACTGCGGACTTTACTCATCTCGATTGTTGTTGCGGGCGTGCTCGCTGGATTGGTCCTGATTTCTCGTGGGCTTGAGGGGACTTCCGGTTCTGAGGTTCTCAAATCGCGGACGCTTGGGATTGATGCGGTTTCGGTTGTTGAGATTGAACTGCAACGGAGCGGTTCAGAGCGTGAAGTTGCTCGCAGGGATGCGGGTGGGGTTGATCAATGGCGGCTGTATCTGGATGGTGAAGAAGATGACGGGCGTGGATGGTCGGGGGATCCGGTTCGGGTTCGGTCGGTGCTTCGGGCGCTAGCGACCTCCTCGATTGCTGTGGATGACGAGGAAAAAATCGGCGGTGTGTATGGGACGCTGATGCTTAAGGATCAGGATTCGTCGTCGACTGAGATCCGGTTTGGGGATTCTGCGGCGGGTGGGTTTGTGCATGCAGAGATTGTGGATCGTGGGAAGGACGGGATCGCGACGCATCGCTGGTTTGGGCGGATTGAACGGTCGTTGCGGGATTCGATGTTCGCGGATGGGATGAACGCTTGGCGGTCGCTTGATCTGTTTGAGATGACGATGACAGAACTGACTCAGGCGCGGTTCCAGGCGGGCAACGATGAGGCGGAGATTCGGCGGGACTCGAGTGGGTGGCGGGTGCTGCCTTGGGATGTTGCGGCTGATCCTGAAGTGGTTGGTGGGATGCTTGGATTAACACTTGGCCTTCGGGCGGAGCGGTTCTACGACGGGTGGGTGTATACCGATGACCTGACAGGGCTTGGTGATCCGCTTGCGGAGATCTCGTTGTTGACGCGCTCTGACACTGGAGCAGGGACAATGATCCAGATCGGATCTGGAGTGGACAGCACGGGCAAAGAAGTGTTCGCACGGTACACGCTCGATGATGGACGCTCGTATGTCATCGCGGTGCTCACTGAGGGGCTCAATCGGTTGACGGCTTCGCCTCTCGCGTATGTGAAGCGATCCATCGGCGGGGTTGCTCGCGCGGACATTGCACGCGTCACCATCCAGGGGGCGGATGGAAAGGATCGGTTTGAGGTTCGATCATCGCTCGGCTCGTGGGTGCGGATATCGAAGGGGAATGAAGTCGCGGCGACTCCGAGCGAGAGCAAAGCGATTGATCGGCTGCTTTCGATTCTTTCAAGCGAGCAGGCGCAGCGGGTCTATGACGGTGTTGAAGGGCGCGGAGAGGGGTTTGCTGAGATCGGCGGGGTTGAGCTGACTGCGCGTGACGGAACTGCTGAGCGGTACGAGGTAGCGATTGTGCCGACGAGTGAGGGGATGCGATTGCACATATCGCGATCCTTTGACAACGAAACTGGCTTGGTATGGGTGTATGCGTCACCAGAAGCGGCGGGGAGCGGCGCATGGATCGCGGCGGTGGGAAGCGGTCCTGGCGGAACGGATTGAGACTGCATTTGTGCAGACAATGAAGCGGTCAGCTTGAATACAACTCGATGGAGTTATGATTTGGCTGGGATTGCTGCTGGTGCGGCGATGTCGGTGCGGAGTTGTTTGCCTTTGAAGTCGATCAGGTCGCACGCTTGGTACGCGAGGTCGCGGGCTTGTTCGCGGGTGGGCGCGGTTGCGGTGACGGAGAGGACTCTGCCTCCGTTGGTGTAGAGATCGCCTTTTGTCATTTTGGTTCCGGCGTGGTGCACATGGACATTGGGGAGTTCTTGGGCTTGCTCTACGCCGGTGATGACATCACCGATGCGTGGGTTGGTTGGGTAGTCTTCAGAGGCGAGGATGACGGTCACCGCGTGGTCATCGGAGAAGCGGACATCCGCTTGGTCGAGTGTTCCCGCAGCGGTCGCGGCGAGCAGTTCGATGGCATCGGATTCGAGGCGTGCGAGGAGGGGCTGGCACTCTGGATCTCCGAAGCGGACATTGAACTCGAGGACCTTTGGGCCGCCTGGGGTGAGCATGATCCCTGCGTAGAGAACGCCTTTGAAGTCGATTTCATCACGGCGGAGCGCATCGGCGACGGGGACGAGGACTTCGGATTCGATCTGGTGGCTCAGTTCCTCGGTGAGGGTTCCAGATGGGCAGAATGCACCCATTCCTCCTGTGTTGGGTCCCTTGTCGTTGTCGAGGAGACGCTTGTGGTCTTGGCAGGGAGGGAGCACAAGGATGTTCTTTCCGTCGTAGAGCGCGAGGACGGAGACTTCTGTGCCTTTGAGTTTTTCTTCGAGCAGGATTTCATTACCGGCGTCGCCGAAGATTTTCTTGCGGAGGATTTGGTCTATTGCGTCGAGTGCTTCTTCGGTTGTTGAGGGGACGATGACGCCTTTGCCTTTGGCGAGTCCGGTTGCTTTGACGACATAGGGTTCGTCGCGGGTTTTCATGTAGTCGTCTGCGTGGTCAGCATCGCGGAAGGTTTTGCCTTCTGCGGTGGGGATCGACGCGGCGCGCATGATTTGCTTTGCGTATGCCTTGTCGGACTCTAGTTGTGCTCCTCGTTGGGATGGTCCGAAGACGAGGCGTTTGGTGCCGTCGGCTCGTTTGGCGAGTTTGTCGGCCCATCCTTCTGCGAGGGGATCCTCAGGTCCGATGACGATGAGACTGATGTTGCACTGGTCGCAGAACTGGCTGAGTCGGTAGAATTTTTCGTTCGCGTAGTCGATTTCGATTGGATGTGCGTGCTGTGCGATCCCGGGGTTTTGGGTGTGGGTTGCATAGAGGGTGCCAAGCTTTGGGGATTTGGCGATCGCTTGGGCGAGTGCGTGTTCGCGTGCTCCGCCTCCGATGAGGAGGACATTGATGGGATCGCTTTGGGTGTTTGATTGCTGGGGGGTCATGGGGTGATCGTAGGCGTTTTGGATTGGGAATAGGCACGAAAAAACCGGGAGATGTCTCCCGGTTTGTGAGGAATGAGATGATTTATTCAGCGGGGCTGGTTATGGGCAGCCGGCACCGAAAGCAGCGAGGAATGCGCTGACATCGAGGAAGTTGAATGTTTCATCAGCAACGAAGTCTGCGCCTCGGTTTCCAGCTCCGAAGAGTGCGAGGAACTCGCTGACATCGAGGAAGTTGAGGCTTCCATCGTCGTTGAGATCTGCTGGGCAATCTGCAGGAGCGGATGGGTAGGTTGAGAGGTCTGACTGGATGAAGTCAGGGTCTACACCATTACCTCCGGAGAGGCCGACGATGGCATCGCTTGAATCAATGCGTTCCCATGAGATGACGATTGTGCCATCGTGATGGAGTTCGATTTGGAAGGTGTTCTGATTCCCTCCTGAGTACTCGGTGACGGCGTCGTAGCTGATAACGACACGATCTCCGAGCTGTTGTTGGTAGACCGATCCGGAATCGGATGGGTTGAGGTCATCGAAGAGTCCTGACACACGACGGGTATCGAAGTGGTCAGAGAAGTCTTCGGTGTAATCGGTATCGGATGCTCCGAAGGTGATGTATCCGTTTGATCCGATGTAGAAGGAGGTGTATTCGTCGCCGTAGATTGCGACGGAGTTGCCTCCTGAGATGTTGATGAGTTCTGAGTCATCATCGGAGAGGGAGACGAAGTTTCCATCTGTTGGTTCGTAGGGGAGGACTCCTCCTGCGAGCGGTTCGATGTAGGCTTTGTATCCTTCTGGTCCTGCATCTGGGACGAAGGTGAGGGTCATACCTTCAAGGTCCAGGCCTGATTCAAACTCTTCTGTGAAGAAGTCTGGGATGTCAGGGGTGGTGAAGGTGTATCCCGCGCCGTTGTTGTCGTCGGAGGAGGTGTTGCCTGCTCCGTCTTCAGCATCGACGGTGAAGAAGTAGGTGGTTTCATCGGTGAGACCTGAGATCCCGATGGAGTGCGAGGTTGCGAGGGCACCAACGCTGACGGAGTTGTTGAGTGCTCCCATGCTTGTGCCGTAGTGGAAAGTCACCTTTGATGGTTCATCGAAGTCAGCGTTGAGTGTCGCGGCGCGTGCTTCGACATCGGTAGCGACGGCGTTTGAGATGACTGGCGCTGTGCAGTCAACGGTTGCTGTTGCATCGACGACGATGTTTGAGCCGCCGTTGCCGTCGTCTGCGTCGAGGTAAGACGCGGTGACGGTGTCACCTTCGCTGATTGCGAGGTCTGCCCCACCGCTGCTTGAGTAGGTGAATGAAGCGGTGAACGCTGAGGATTCTGGTGCGGTTTCGGTAAGCGTGAGCATGAAACCAGCGTCGGAATCTGAGGAGATCATGACATCAACTGTGTCGACGATTGCGTCTGAGGTGTTGAGGTCACAGTCGACCACTTGGACGGAGGTTTCACCATCGCAGTTGAAGAGGTTGCCGCCCATGGAGATGAGACCTGCAGATGAGCAGTTGATGAGTGTTGAGGAGGAGACGACACCGAAGGACTGGGTTGGTCCTTGTGGGATGTTGAATCCGGTGACCTCGACGGTGTATCCGCCGGGGATTGGGTTTGCGATGGAGACTTGCTCGATGTTGTTGAGGTGGTCAGCGACGGATTGGACGGCGTTGCCGCTTGGGTTCGCTGGATCGAGTGTCCACGGGAGGTATGGGTTCCCGTTTGGATCGATGATGCGGAGGTCGAGGTCGTTGACGAGGGCGTTGCCTGAGTTTGGCGTGCCTGGCGCGTCGTCCCATGCGATGGTGACGCGGAGCTCAGTTTCACCTGGTGCGACGATGATGACGCCTTGGTAGGTTCCACCTGAGGCGACTTCTGCTTCAACGACATTCTCTGCGATGACGGCATCGATTGCGGCGTCTGCACGGACTGAGCCGTAGCCGTATTGGTAATCGGGTCCGACATTTCCTCGGTCGACTGCGGTGTTTGCGAGGAGTGCTTTGAGTGTTGCGTTTCGGAGGTCATCGCGGTCCGGGAAGGTGTCGCGGTATTGTTGGAGGATGAGTGCTGCGATACCGGTGACGGTTGGCGCTGCCATTGAGGTGCCGCACTTGTTGCCGTAGCTTGTGAATCCGAATGATGAGAGGGAGGTGACTCCACCATCACCACCGACTTGGCAACCTGGGGCTGAGATGTCCGGCTTGATTCGACCGTCGTCTGTTGGTCCCCATGAGGAGAAGGAGCTGGTGCCATCGGTGTCTGCATCGACTGACCCGACAGCGATGTGGTTTTTCGCACATGCGGGCGGAGCGGTTGAGAAGAACTCGCCGAAGTTGCCGTTGTCGTCACCGAGACAGCGTGAGGTTTGGCGTTCGTTGCCGTTTGCCCAGACGATGCGGAATGGATTTCCGAGTGAGCCACCTGCGATGGAGTCGATGAGTGCGGAGGTGATTCCGTAGTTTCCGGTCCAGTCACAGGGGTATCCGTTTGGCGCGGTGTTGGTACCGATGGAGTTGTTTGAGAGGTCTGCGCCGTAGACATTGATTGCTTCGGTGTAGTCTGCTTCGATGTCACCTGGATCGGTGTAGAGGAAGCCTTGCATGAGGCCGCCTTCTTGCTCGAATCCGTAGGAGATGAGTTCGACTGCTGGGGCCATTCCTCGGTTGTTCCCGCTTGAAGCGGTGCCGTCCCCACCGACGGTGCCGCCGACATGGGTTGCGTGGTCTGAGGTTCCTGCGGTGTCTGATGTCCCGACGGTCATGCGTCCGTCGATGTCGGCGTGGTTTGCCATGCGTCCGCCGTCGTAGATGAGGGCGGTCACACCTGAACCATCGAGGTTATATGGTGCGGCGTTGACGGTGTTGACATTGGTCAGTGCGCGGTTTTCTGCGTTGAGTTCGCCGAGACCTGGGAGTGGCGGCTCGGCCCACATGACGCTGTCGTCGCTGACGAGTTCACCGATGCGTGAAGCTGGGAGGTGGAACACGACTGCGTTGACGGAGTTGATGCGGGAGTTGACCTTCGCGCCAAGATTCGCGGCGAGCCGATCGGACTCTGCATTGGAATCCGCGTCTTGGTGGAACTGGACGACCACTGCAACGGTTGGGTCGATCCCTGCACGATCGAACTCTTCGAGCAGGATTGACTCGGAGCTGACACGGTCTTTGAGGTCGGACTTGGCGACGGCGCCGTCGAAGGAGACGGCCCATGGATGGACGATTCCTGTGAGCAGATCTTTGTGGAGTTTTTGGTAGGTCTTAATCTCGGTGATGTTCGCGAGCGTTGAGTTTGAGAGTGCTGCGGAGTCCGCGTCTTGCGAGAGGGTTGCGAAGTAGTGCGTTGATCCAAGGGAATTTAAGAGGTTGAGTCCTTGGGCTTGAAGCGTGGCTCGCTCATTTGCAGAGATTGGGCGCGAGAGGGTGACGAGTACGCGAGACTCGGTGGTTCGCTTGGTGAGGTTTGTGATCTCCGCTTTGAGCTGAGCGGAGGACATGAGATTCATTTGATCGACCAGGCCGTTGGTCCAGCGGATTGCTGGTGCCATGGGTGATGCGGGTTGTGGCGCTGCGAACGCGGTTCCTGCGGTGGCAGCGATGATGAGCGCTCCGCAGAGTTTGCGGTGCGAGATGGCGGTGGGACGCATGTGAATCTCCTCAGGACAGATTTTGGCGATGGCCACGAGTGGACCGATAACGCGGCGATACTCAGCCGCGTGACGGTGCATGTTCGCAGAAATGCGTAGACCTGTCAATGGGAGATGGGGCCAAAATGCTGGAAATCTCGGACGAATGGGCGACCGATTGGTCTAGGTCAGATTGCGTTTCGGCAAGAACTGACGATTTCTGAGCGTGCAACCATTTGGGCTTTCCCTTCGTCTGTCCGCTTCTTGAACTCGACTTGATTGGCTTCGATGGTCTTTGACGAGACGATGATGCGGAGCGGGAGACCGATGAGATCCGCGTCTTTGAACTTTGGACCGGGGCGCTCGTTGCGATCATCGACGAGAACATCAAGACCATTCTCAGCGAGTTCGTTGGCGAGCTCGAATGCGTGGTCGAGGACACCATCATCGTTTGGTTTGATGGTGACGATGTGGACATGGTACGGAGCGATGGCGGGTGGCATGATGATGCCGTTGTCGTCGTGTGAGGATTCGATGCACGACGCGAGTGTGCGCGAGACACCGATGCCGTAGCACCCCATGATCGCTGGTTGGTTCTTTTGGTCCTTGTTGAGAACATTCAGTCCCATCGCTTCGGAGTATTTGGTTCCGAGCTTGAAGATGTGCCCCACTTCGATGCCTCGCTTGGCTTCGAGCGATGCTCCGGCTGCTCGGGGTGATGGATCTCCTGCTTCGGCGTTTCGGATGTCAGCGACGATCGCTTTGTCCTTTGCAGATGGGAGATCGCGGGACCAGTTGAATCCTGTGATGTGGTGGTCTTTCTCGTCGGCGCCGGTTGCCCATGACTGGCTGTTGAGCGCGTCGGGGTCGATGACCATTTTGAGATCGAGTTTGTCGAGCATCATCGGCGAGACATATCCGATCGCAAATCCTGCCTCGAGTGCTTCTTTCTCGTCTGCCATTGCGACTGGTGTTCCGACGGCGTCGCGGACTTTCGCTTCGTTGCCTTCATGGTCCCCACGAAGGACAGCGAGCACCCATTTGGGCTCGGCTTCAACGGTGCGCATGACGAGGGTCTTGAGCATTCCTGCAGCGTTTGTCCCGAGGTGCTCGGCGACGAGTTCGATGCCTGGCATGTTTGGGGTGTGGTGCTTGACGACTTCGTCTGTTGGGGATTGATCCCAGTCGTATGGACGATCTCCGATTTCCGCTTTTTCGACATTGGCTGCGTATCCGGAGACTGGGCAGACGAGGATGGTGTCTTCGCCGTTCTCGCAGTTGACCATGAACTCGTGGGATGCGGATCCACCGATCGGCCCTGCTTCGGCTTCGACTGGGGAGAAGTCCAGACCGCAGCGGGTGAAGATGTTGGTGTAGGCTTGGTACATCTTGTCGTAGGTGTGGTTGAGTCCTGCTTCGCCATCGAGTTCGAGGTGGAAGGAGTAGGCGTCCTTCATGATGAACTCGCGGCAGCGGAGCAAACCAGCGCGGGGGCGGGCTTCGTCGCGGAACTTGGTTTGGATTTGGTAGAGGTTCAGAGGGAACTGCTTGTAGCTTGTGAGGCATCCGCACATGAGGTCGGTGATGACTTCTTCGTGTGTTGGACCGAGTGCGGTGCGGCGACCGGCGCGGTCTTCGAGTTGGAAGAGGAGGTCGCCGTAGTCTTGATCGCGTTTGGTGTTCTCGTAGAGTTCCATCGGCATGAGCGCGGGCATGAGCATCTCGGATGCGCCTGCGGCATCGAGCTCTTCGCGGATGATGGTTGAGATTTTTTGGAGCGAGCGCCACGCGAGGGGGAGGTAGTTGTAGATCCCTGAACCGACTGGACGGATGTATCCGGCGCGGGTCATGAAGATGTGCGAGGGCATCACGGCGTCGGATGGCGCTTCGCGGGTCGTAGGGATGAGGGTCTGGGACCAGCGGTGGACGACGGCTTTGGATGGATTGATTGCGTGTGCTTTGGACATGGTCAAAGAGTGTATTCACCGATGGCGTGGTGGTCTTTGGGAACCTGATTTATGACGGAGATCAGCTTGAGATCAGCTGGAGATCAGAGGGCGGGGGTCGCGGCGTTTGACGATTGCGGTCGGTGCTCGAGCATTGATGCGATGGTCGGTTGACCGGCCCAGCGGTTGTAGTGATCTTGGGCATCGGGGAGGGTGGTGTCGGTCCACCAGCAGGTGTTCAAGGGGACATTGAGGTCTGCGGCGAGATCGGAGAGTTGCTGGTTGGTGAGATCGACGAGGGGGGTTTCGATGGTGACTTCTACGCCGCCTTGGGATTGGGCGTCGAGGGTTGCGAGGCGGGCGGTGAGGATGGCACGGTCGATCGCGGTGGCGATGGTATTGAGGGTTTCGGAGGTGTCTTCGGTTTGATCGATCTGGATTGGCCAGATGACGCGTTTGATTCCGAGCTCAATCGCGAGGGTTGCGGCGTCGAGGAGCATGCGGGTTTGGTGGACGCCTAGGGATGATTGCTGTCCGCGTGAAGGGGCTTCTTCTGGGTATCCTGCGTGATCGCGGATGACGGAGAGGGAGAGGAGGTCCGCTTGCATTTCGACGGCGCGGTCGATCGCGGGGATGCGGAGGTCCATGTCGGATTGAGAGGTCCACCACGCGGGGTAGAGGGTTGTCCGCTGCTGGTTGTCGGCGGCGGGTTGCTCGCTCGCCATCGCGGTCAGGACGAGGGACGCGAGTCCAGCGTCGGTGATCAGGAGGCAGGGTTCGTTTGGGTGGCGTGGGATCTGCATGATGTTCATTCTATCGGAAAATCATGCGTCTGTGGTCCAGTTCGTGCGAGTGATCAGGACATGACATGGTTCGGGGTTGGCTCGCGGTATTCGTCGAGATTGATGCTGCGGAAGTACTCGATGGTTCTTGAGAGCCCCTCTTCGAACTGGATTTCTGGGGTCCAGTCGAGGAGTTTTTTGGCGCGGGTGAGATCGGGCTTGCGCTGCATCGGGTCGTCTTCTGGGAGGTCGTGGTAGACGATTGTTGATTTTGATCCGGTCATTTCGATGGTCATCTCGGCGAGTTGCTTGATGGTGAACTCGCCTTCGTTTCCGAGGTTGACTGGGAGGTGCTTGTCATCGGTGTCGCAGTTCATGAGACGCATGAGACCTTCGACGAGGTCGTCGCGGTAGCAGAAGGAGCGGGTTTGGGAGCCGTCACCGAAGAGGGTGATGTCTTGATCCATGAGTGCTTGGAGGATGAAGTTGGAGATGACGCGACCATCGAAGGGGTGCATGCGTGGGCCGTAGGTGTTGAAGATGCGTGCGATGCGGATGTCGAGTCCGTGTCTGCGGTGGTAGTCCATGAAGAGTGTTTCGGCGGCGCGTTTGCCTTCGTCGTAGCAGGCGCGTGGTCCGAGGGTGTTGACATTTCCTCTGTAGGATTCGGGTTGTGGGTGGACGGTTGGGTCGCCGTAAACTTCGGAGGTGGATGCTTGGAGGACTTTGGCGTTGCAACGCTTTGCCATGCCGCAGGTGTTGATGGCGCCCATGACGGAGGTCTTCATGGTTTTGATTGGGTTGTACTGGTAATGTCCAGGCGCTGCGGGGCAGGCGAGGTTGTAGATTTCGTCGACTTCGAGCCAGATCGGGTGGGTGATGTCGTGGCGGATGAGCTCGAAGTTTTTGTTGTCGAGCAGGTGGAGGACATTGGACTTCTGGGAGGTGAAGAAGTTATCGAGGCAGATGACATCGTGTCCCTGTGCGATGAGTTTTTCGCAGAGGTGTGAACCGAGGAATCCAGCACCGCCGGTGACGAGTACGCGCTTCATTGGCATGGTTCTGGTTCTCCGTGGCTTGAGTTCTGAGATCGTTGATTCGTTCATGCGTTGGTTGCCGTGGCGTTTTGATAGTCTTGTGCGAGTTGGGCGGCGTATTGACGGATCGCTTCGGATGGCACGAGCGCGGGTTCCCAATCGAGTCCTGATTTGGTTTCGGACATATCAGCACAGGTGTAGTGCTGGTAGCTGTTGACCATCTGCTCTGGCATCGGGATGTAATCTGGTGGCATCGAGGTTCCCAACGCGTCGTTGATCGCATCGACGATGTCGTTGAAGGTTGTGACGGTCCCCGATCCGAGGTTGTAGATCCCCGGTTTGGCGGTTGATTTGGCAGCGGCGAGTGTGCAGGAGACCACATCGTCGACATGGACTTGGTCGCGTTGATGTTGTCCGTGCTCGAAGATTTTGGGGTTGTTTCCGCTGAGCATTTGTTGGGTGAGGTTGTAGACCATGGAGGCCATTCTTCCCTTGCGGGATTCACCTGGGCCGTAGACATTGAAGTAGCGGAGTCCGACGACATGTGGTCGATCTCCAGATTCGATCATCGTGGACTCGAAGAGTCTGTTTGTTTCGACATCCATGAGCCACTTGGAGAAGCCGTAGACATTCATCGGGTTCCCTGCGGCTTCGGTGGGGAATGGGGTTTCTTGGGCGGCTTGGGGTGGTGTGCCGTAGGTTGCTGCGGAAGATGCGTAGACGAGGGGGATGTTTGATTCGTCGCATGCATCGAGGATGTCGATGAAGGGTTCGGTGTTGACCGAGATCATTTTCTTTTCGTCGAGCACGAGTGTGTCGGTGATCGCGGCGAGATGGAAGACCGCTTTGGGCGCGAGACCCATGATGGCTGGTTGCCAGTTGAGGTCGGTGATGGAGTCGGGCATGATGGTGCCGCGGAAGGGACCTGCGTTGAGGCGGTTGCAAGCATCGACGATGTTTGCGTAGGACCCTGTTGAGAAGTCATCGACGATATAGAGGCGTGCTTCTGGTTCATCGCGTTGGAGTCTGGCGACGAGATTGGCGCCGATGAATCCGGCTCCGCCTGTGATGATATAAACTGGATTCGTCGTGCTCATGGGTGATTCTAGGGCTTCAAGTGCGGCTAAACCCACGAGTTGTTATGGGTCCAGAGGCGGGAGTTTGAGCGTTTGACCGATGTTGAGCGCGTCGATTGAGCGGAGAATGTCTCGGTTGGATTCATAGATGAACTGCGCATGACGGGACGAGCCGTAGAAACGCTGGGCGATGAGCGAGAGCGAGTCTCCGGGTTGGACGATGTAGTCGACGGTTTCTGGGACTTGATCCTCGGCTGGGGCGACTGGATTGTCAGGTTGTGAGACGATGCCTTGGATGTTGTTGGGATCGACGGGGATTCGGAGTGTTCTGCCGGCGCGGAGTTTGAGTGGGTCGACTCTTGGATTGGCGCGAGCGATCGCGGACCATTTGGAAGCGTCTTTGTAGTACCTGCGGGCGATGTCTTGGAGGATTTCGCCTTCTTTGATGGTGTGGATCGTGAACTCTGGCGGGATGAGTTTGGGGGCGTTGTCTTCCGGTTCAGGATCGGTGCGGAGTCCGAGTGGGTGGAGCGTTGCTTCGGGTTCTTCGATGATCGGCTCGGGTTGCTGTTCAACAACCGGATCTGGGAGATCTTCGCTTTCGAGCGGCTGCTCGACAGGTTGTGAGATCGTGATTTTGGGTTTGGTGGTTTGGTTGGGTTCCCATGCCCAATAGACACCGATCCAGATCAGCACGAGCATGCAGAGTCCGAAGTAGACTTTGGATGAGCGATCTTCCATTTCGGCGTACCTCATGGGCAGTATACCAGATCGCGGTTCATCTCGTGTCGTGCGTCGATGTCTCGCGGATTAGCCTTCTGGGAGTTCCAGTTCTTCGCGTAATGCGTTGGAGTTGTCCTTCTTGCGTGACCAGACGAGCGGTGCTGCAACAGCGACTGATGAGTATGTACCGATGACGACACCGACGAGGAGGGCGAATGAGAATGCTCGGACGCCTTGTCCGCCGTAGATGTAGAGGATCAGGACGGCGAAGAGCGTGGTTCCCGAGGTGATCACGGTACGCGAGATGGTCTCGTTGATCGACTGGTTGACGACATCCTTGGATGCGTACGAGAGCTTACCACGGTTTTCGCGGATGCGGTCCATGATGACGATGGAGTCGTTGAGCGAGTAACCGATGATGGTGAGCATCGCGGCGACAAGGTTGAGGTCGATCTTGAACGGCTCGATCAGGAGTGACTGCGCGAGGTCTGTGAACATGTGGTGGTCATAGATGATCTCGGCGAGCGCGATCAGACCGATCGCGGTAAGCACATCGTGGGTGAGCGCGATGATTGCTGCTGCGGAGTAGCGGACGGAACCGAATCGGACCCAGATGTAGATCAGGATCAGGAGCAAGGAGAGCAGGACCGCTGCGAATGCGGTCGCACGGAAGTTCTCCGCGATTGCGGGCGAGAAGTTCTGAACGCTGAGTTGGTCTGATGAGGATGTCAACGCGGCGCGGATGAGGTCCCACTCGCGAGTAGCGATTTCTGATTCCCATGCGTCTTCGTTATCGAAGTAGGTCAGGCCTTCATCTAGACTCAGGAGCACGAAGGATTCGACCGCGTCTGGGTTGCCTTCGACGATGATAATCTCTGATTTTCTGCCGAGGATGTCGGAGAAGTCTGACTTGCGTCGCGTGATATCGAGTCGGGACTCGATGCTTTCGAGCGCGGCAGCGGGCTCGATGTCTTCGACAAGGATCGCGACACCACCGATGTACTCAGAGATCGAGTTGCGGTATTCGGGGCGAGCGATGTTGTCTCCCAGACGACCTGAAAGGATCGGGTAGACCGAAGCTCCTGATGATTTGTCGGCTTGGGAGTAACGGAATGTCAGCGCGGGTGGGGCTTCAAGGAGGTCTTGGAACTCTGCGCTGATCGCGTTGCCGACAGCTTGGCGGTCGGTTGCGAATGTTTTGATGATGAACTTGTCCGAGGTGATGCCGTCGGACTCTGGGTTGACGGGGATGATTTCTGCAGCTCGGAGCGCGCGTGTTGGGGAGTCGTCTTGTTGACCTTCTCCGATGGCGTGGACGCGGTCTGCGATTTCAACGCGGGTCGAGGTGACGCGCGGTGAGGATGAGTTGCCGATTTCCTCGTGGCGGAGACTCATGGTGACTTGGGTACCGCCGCGGAACTCGGTGTCGAGCATTTCTTCGCCTTGGTACGCGATCATGAAGACACCAAGTCCGACATACCCGGTGGAGATGATGAGGAAGAGCCAGCGAAGACCGATCCAGTTGATTTTGGGCTGAAGGACTCTTTCGAGCGGTTTGATGACCATTGGGAGCATGGCCATTTTCTTGATGCGGATTTTGTCAACCAGTGCGCTCATGATGAGGTGGTTGATGAAGAGTGCGCTGACCATGGTGCAGATGACACCAATTCCCAGCGTGATTGCGAAGCCTTTGATTTCTTGGGTACCGACATTGGCGAGCACGAAACAGACGATGAGGTTGGTGACGTTGCCGTCAACAATTGACGAGAGTGCTTTTTGGTAACCAATGCGGACGGCTTGTCGGAGGTCGAGACCGCCGTTGATTTCTTCGCGGATGCGTTCGTAGATGAGCACATTCGCATCCACCGCCATACCGAAGGTGAGGATGATGCCTGCGATACCTGGGAGGGTGAGCGAGGCACGCGAGAGTGCGAGGGCGCCGAGGATGAGCAGGGCGTTTGCTGCAAGACAGAGGACGGCGACGAGGCCGTATCCGAGGTAGTAGACGACCATGAACACGGAGACGACGACGAGGGCGATCATGCCTGCTTGGACACCTGCGTCGAGGTTGTCTTGGCCGAGGTCTGGTGCGATGGTGTTTTCGGAGATTGGTTCAGCGGAGATCTTTGCTTGGAGTGAACCTGCGGTAAGCACGCGGACGACATAGTCGATTTCTTCTGGGGAGAAGTCGCCTTCGATGATACCTGAGTTTGAGATTCTTGAGTTGAGTCTTGGTGCTGTGTAGACCTCGTCATCGAGGAGGACCGCCATGTTTGATCCGGTGTTTGGACCGGTGAGTTCACCGAGGCGGTTGGCGCCTGATGCGTCCATGCTGAATCCGATCGCGGGGCGACCAAGTTGGTCGACGGTTCGGCGTGAGCTGTCGACTTTCCAGCGTCCGTCTTCTTGGGTCATGCGGAGGCCGCGGGTGTCCCAGCAGAGCATGTAGTAGTTGCCTTCGTACTCTTCAACGACATACTTGTATCGTGAAGCGAAGTACGCGGCGGGGTTGGCGATCATCGAGTTGTAGCCTTCGACGGAATCGTACCAGCTTTCGAGCTTATTGAGCTTGAACCAGCGGGCATCGCGTGCGCCGGCTTGGGTCGGTCCGGATTCGGCGAGTTTCTCGCGGAGGCGGTTTTCGTCTGGGTGTGTGTAGACCGAGGTCCCTGCACCTGCTGGGTCCACAGTAATGCGGAAGCTCAGCACACCTGCGGCTTGGACAAGGCGCTTGAGGTCGGAGGTGTCGTCGAGTGAGTTGCGGTTCTTGGAGTAGAAGTCGTATGCGGCTTCGACTTTGTCGAGTTGGTCGCTCAGATCGGGGTAGCGGTCGCGGATGCGGGTGAGTGCGCGGTCACGCGGGCTTGGGAGGGTGATGACGCCGTCCGCGGCTTCGTTGCGGATGGTTTTCTGTTCGGTGGATTCTTCGAGTGCTCGACGGACATCTTCTGGTGAGACGGCGCTGTCGATTACGGTATCGTGTGCGGCTTGGTAATCGAGCTCAGCGATCGCTGCTTGATCCGAGAGTTGGCTGAGGATGTCTTCTGGAGTTGCTTCGTTCGCTTCAAGACGTTGCAAGTCCTTGCGGAGTCTTTGAGCATCGTCGAAAGATTTGGCGGCTTGGTTGAGGAGTTCAAGAACCTTGGGGCTGTTGGCGCCTAACCGGTTGATCTCGGATTGGCGTTCATCGGCATCGAGCGTCATGATGCGTCCGAACTGGTCGGGCTTGATGGATGCGACACCGAGTTTCGCGAGTTCGTCTTCGAATCCCTTGCGGAGCTCTTTGACATATTCGCTTGGGAGCGGCATCGTGATCTCGATGCGGTCTTGACCTTGGGAGACAATCTGGATTTCGTAGAGGCCGTTGGGGTCGATGCGCTTTTTGAGGACTTCGATCACCTTGGGGATGACGGTCGAGGCGCTTTCTGCACGGTCGATCTGCACGGAGTAGACCAGGGAGGCACCGCCTCGGAGGTCTTTGCCGAGTCCGATTTTTTGTGACGGCGGATTTGCGGCCCAGAACGCGAGGGCGAGCATGACGATGGCAATGATTGAGTTTCGAGTGAAGTGACGCATGCAATGCCTCTTGATGACCGGTGTTTTCCGGGGATATTCGGAATGATGGCTTATCTAATGCTGATGATTACTTGTCTTCGGGGACTTGTAATACTTCTTCGGTGTTCGCTTCTGGGGCGGGAGTCGATTTGGATTCGATCACGCTTGAGATTGATGAACGAGCGACACGGATTCTTGTGTTTGATGCACGATCAGTTTCAAGGAGGACTTCATCGTTTTTGAGTTCGATGATTGTTCCGATGATCCCGCCTGCGGCGCGGACCTTGTCTTTCTTACCGAGCCCTGCCATGAGGGCGGCGTGCTTCTTGCGTTCTTTGCGTCCTGCGAGGGAGGTCATCACGAGGATGCCTGCCATCATGAGGAGCATGATCGGGAGGAGGGACCCCATCCCGCTTGGGCGAGCGGCGCCTGGTGCTGATGGATCCGCGGAGGTTCCGAGCGGGGCGCTCCCTGATTGCGAGGTTGAGGGCGCTCCGAGAACGCCTCCGGCGGAGCCGTTGTCTTGAGCGATCATGGCGTGGGTGAACCACTGGATCGTGGGTTGGCTGATTTCCATGCAGCGATACCTTTCATGTCCCTGACGGGTGTATCCCGTTGGGCAAGGATGGTAGGACACCCAACCGGGCTGGATGGGGTTATTTGGGGTTTGATTCGGGGGTGTTTGCTTCGATGAGTTCTTTGAGGTGGGGCCTTTGCGCGATCAGACCGGACCAATCCCCCGCTTTGATCGCATCTCGGAGATCTGATGTCAGTCGCTGGAAGAATCGGAGATTATGGAGCGTAACGAGGATCGGCCCCAACATTTCGCTGGTCATGAACAGATGCCGAATGTATGCGCGGGTGAACGGTTGTCCGTCTGGGGTGTCCCAGCCGTGGATTGCGGGGTTGCAGGCGTGGCAATCGCATCCGGGTTCAATTGGGAGCGGGTCACGCGCGAAGGGGGCGTTGCGGAGACGGATTTGCCCATCGCGTCCGGATTCTGATGTGAATGCGTTGGCGTTGCGTCCGTTGCGTGTAGGCAGGACGCAATCGAACATGTCCACACCTGCCATCACCGCGGCGACGATATCGCGTTCGTATCCGACTCCCATCAGGTAGCGGGGTTTGTGGGTTGGCATTTGTGGTGCGGTGTGGCGGACGATTTTCGCAATGTCATCGGTGGACTCCCCCACTGCGACTCCGCCGATCGCGTATCCAGGGAGATCGATGTTGCAGATGCGTTCGACGGACCAGTCTCGTTGTTCGAGGTCTGTCCCGCCTTGGACGATTCCGAAGAGGGATTGTTCTTCGGGTCTTGCGTGGGATGCTTTGCAGCGTTCGAGCCAGCGGACGGTGCGTTCGTTTGCGATTTGCAGGCGTTCGGCGTGGTTGTAGCCGTTCTTCTTGGTGGTATCGCGGCGTGCTGCGTGGCGGAGGCGTGTTTGGTTGACTGGACCTGCTTGCGGATCGACGGATGGGGGGCAGTCGTCGAAAGCCATCATGATGTCAGGACCGAGTTCGTTCTGGACCTGCATCGCGATTTCGGGGTTCATGCGGATTTTGGATCCATCGAGGATGGACTTGAAGGTGACGCCGTCTTCGTCGATCGCGTTGATGTCCGCCATTGAGTACGCTTGGTATCCTCCGGAGTCGGTGAGGATTGGGCCGTTCCAGTTCATGAACTTGTGGACGCCTCCCATGTCGCGGATGAGTTCTGATCCGGGGCGGAGCATGAGGTGGTAGGTGTTGTTGAGGAGGATCTGCGATCCGGTTTCTTTGACTTGCTGGGGGAGGATGCCCTTGATGGTGGCGCGTGTCCCGACGGGCATGAACGCGGGCGTGTCAAAGGAGCCGTGGAGTGTGTCGACGGTCCCGGAGCGTGCGTTTCCGAGGGTGTGGTGGATTGTGTAGTTGAGGGGCGTGGACATCAAGCAAACATAGGTTCGGATCAGCGGCGGTGCTGTTGTTCCTTGCTTGCTTTGTTGAGCGTCTGCTTTTCTTTGTCGGTGAGTGATCCGATTCCGGAGGTCGCTACTTTGGCAAGGATGCGATCGACTTCGGCTTCGGATGGGGTTCCACGCGTTGCTTTGGTTGATTTGCGTGATCGGTTTGAAGCGGATTTGCCTCTTGAGTCTCCGAAGACATCGAAGAAATCGAGGAGGTGGTGTGAGTTTCGGATGAAGTAGTATCCGCCGATCGCGCCGCCGAGGTGGGCGGCTTCACCACCAGCGTTGTTGGAACCTGCGAGGAGTTGGAAGACCGCGAGACCGACATAGCCGTATGCGAAGAACTTGAGCTTCATCGGGATCGGGGGGAAGAGGAGTTGGACGGTAGTGTTTGGTGCGATGTACGCGCAGGCAACGATGACACCGAACACGCCTGCAGAAGCGCCGATCAGTGGCATGTTGAAGTCGTTGGAGAGGAGCCCGGGTATGTTGGCGCCGGTGGTGTTTCCGAGAACGGTGAGGATGGAGAAGAGGAGTCCGCCGCAGAGTCCGCAGATGAGATAGAAGGCGAGGTACTTTTTACCTCCGAGGTATTGCTCGACCATGGGTCCGAAGATCCAGAGTCCGAACATGTTCATGCCGAGGTGCCAGATGCTTGCGGGCGAGTGGAGGAACTGGAAGGTGATGAGTCTCCAGACTTCGAGTCGTTGGAATGCGTCGTGGACGGTGAGTGATCCGATGTTGTAAAGGGCTGGCATCAGAATGGTGACAGCGAGAAGGTGTACCGCGATGTTGATGACGATGACCCAAGTGTTGACGGACCATCCGGGCGATCTGACGAGCATACCTTGCCCGCTTTGGGGTGGGCCTCCGAATCCGGAGCTGGTGCGGTTGTAGTCTCGATCGTGGATTCCCATTGTGGAGTTCGCCTTAGGGTGTGGGTATTGAATGGTGATTGGGGAAATATGCCCTGTTATTCCAGATTTCGGCTCGATTCGGTCGCTTTCTTGAGCGTTCGTCGTTCTCTGCGGGTGAGGGAGTCGATGCCTGTGGTTGAGATTTTTTGAAGGATGCGGTCGATGTCTTGCTCTGTATGCACTTTGGTGTCATCTGGTTCGGAGTTTGTGGTTGGTTTTGTGTCTTGATATCCCGGGATCATTTGTGCGTAGTCGAGGAACTGGAGTCTTCGGCGTTCGATGGTGCAGATGATGCCAGAGATGATCGCGATGCCGAGGAGCATCTTTGCGTCGGCGAAGATGATCCCGACTAATCCGACGAGGGTTGCGACCCAGAGTCCTGAGAGAGCGGTAAGGTGTCTGGCGGCGAGGTCGCCTCGGTTTTTGGAGAGGTGGATTCGGAGGACTGTTCCCGCGTCGAAGGGGAGCATGGGGATGAGGTTTGCGCCGAGGATGATGAGGTTCACGACATGGAATCCCCAGATCGACACGAGCCACCAGGGGGTGGTTTGGTCTGACGACAAGATGAGGGTATGGATGGATGCGGATGGGTTGAATGGATTGAACACCACGGCATTCCACGAACCTGTCAACAGAACGAGCGGGATCATAAAGAAAGGGATCAACGCGAGGTTGAGTGCGGGACCAGCGAGGGCGGTGCGGAGTTCGGCTTTGGGATCGGGATCATCGAACTGCGCGGGTTCGAGTCCGCCGAGCATCCAGAGCATGCGTTGATCGGATTGGCCGCCGTTTCGATGCGCGACATACGCGTGCGCGAGTTCGTGGAGCAGGACGAGTACAACCATCGCGATGAGTGAAGGGACCACGAATACTGCGCCAGCTTTGTGTCCTGGGAGTGTGAAGATCAGCTGCGCGAGGAGATACACCACCATGATGAGGTGGATCTTGTAGCGGACTTTGGAGATGGTGAAGAGGGGGAATCCCCACGCGAGGGGGTTCTCGCCGTCACCGAAGACTCGGGCGAGGACTTTTTTGATGCCTGCGAAGCGGTCCGCGTCTTCGTCGTATGAAGATTTCCATTCTGATTGGCCCATACAGGTTGGTACCGGGGGATGTGTTAGTGGTTCCAGGTGCTTGAGCCGTAGATTGCGGAGTCTCCGAGTTCTTCCGCGATGCGGAGGAGCTGGTTGTACTTCGCGTTGCGGTCTGAGCGGCAAGGGGCACCGGTCTTGATCTGACCACAGTTGGTCGCGACTGCGATGTCAGCGATGGTTGAGTCTTCTGTTTCACCTGAGCGGTGGCTCAGGACGCAGTTGAACTTGTTGGCCATCGCGTAGTTGACGGCGTCGAAGGTTTCCGACAATGTGCCGATCTGGTTGACCTTGACGAGGACCGCGTTTGCGGATTTCTCCGCGACGCCGCGCTCGACGAACTTCTTGTTGGTGACGAAGAGGTCGTCTCCGACGAGTTGGACTTTGTCTCCGAGTTGGGCGGTGAGTTTGGACCATCCCTCCCAGTCGTTCTCAGCGAGACCATCTTCGATGGAGCGGATTGGATACTTCTTGCACCAGTCGGCCCAGATCGAGATGAGGTCGTCTGAGGAGATGATGTCTTGGGATGAGGAGAAGAACTTGTAGCCCTTCTGGCCGTCTTTCTCTGCTTCGTTCCAGAGCTCGGAGGTTGCTGGGTCGAGGGCGACGAAGATTTGTTCGCCCCATGAGTATCCTGCTTTGTCTACGGCTTCTTCGATGATTTTGAGAGCGTCCTCGTTGTCTTTGAGGTTTGGCGCGAATCCGCCTTCGTCCCCCACTGCGGTGGACATGCCTCGCTTGCTGAGAACGGACTTGAGGTTGTGGTAGATCTCAACACCGGCGCGGAACGCTTGACCGAAGTCGTCGAATCCCCAGGGTTGGATCATGAACTCTTGGAAGTCCACGGTGTTGTCCGCGTGTTTTCCGCCGTTGAGGATGTTGAGCATCGGGACAGGGAGTGTTTTGGCGGCGGAACCACCGAGGTAGCGGTAGAGCGGGAGACCTGAGGTTTCCGCGGCTGCTTTGGCGACCGCCATGGATACACCGAGGATGGCGTTGGCGCCGAGGCTTGATTTGTTTGGGGTGCCATCGAGATCGAGCATTGCTTGGTCGACGCCTTCTTGGTCACGGGCGTCGAGGCCTTCGATTTCTCGTGCGATCTGGTCGTTGACATTGGCGACGGCTTGCTCGACGCCTTTGCCCATGTAGACTGGGCCTCCGTCGCGGAGTTCGACGGCTTCGTTCTCGCCTGTGGATGCGCCGGAGGGGACGGCGGCTCTGCCGACCGCTCCGGAGGAGAGGACGACATCGACTTCTACGGTTGGATTACCGCGTGAGTCGAGGATCTGGCGTGCGTGGACGAGGTCGATATCGAAAGCCATGGGATTGCTCCTGGTGCGGGTGGTCGACAAAAGAAAACGGAATTGTCTGAGGATAGCTCCGATGGGATGAACGGTCTTGCAAAATCGGCTATCCTGCGGATGAATCGCGCACTTGTTGAGGATTGCCGAATGCCCATCACTCCCGATCAGTTCGATCAACGACTTGCTGACATCCGAGGCCGTCTTTCGGTGCAGGGTAAACTTGTGAGTGAGATCGCTGAGGAGGTATTCCAGACCATATTTGACATGGACACCGATCGTGCGTTGGAGTTGATGACTCGGGACGACGAGGTTGACCAAGCGGATCTGGAGATCGAACGGGATGCGGTGGATTTGCTGGAGAAGGCATCGCATGATGTTTGCCCGCTGAGTTCGCAGCAGATCCGGGCGCTGCTCTCAGCGGTCAAGGTGAACAACGAGCTTGAGCGGATCGCGGATGCAGCTGCGGATATTGCTCAGCGGGTGGTCTCGCTCGGGGATCGGACCTCGACCTTTCCCAAGACCACGATGGTGATGACCAACTCGGTTGTGGGTATCTTGCGGAACTCGGTCCGCTGCTTTTCGGACATTGATGCGGCTCGCGCCAAGCAGGTGCTCCGATCCGAGGGGACTGTGCTCGAATTTTATGATGTGATTGTTCAGAAATCCGAGGAACGGATCGCGGACGGTCGGCTCGGGGTACAGCATGCGTTTGATCTGCATTCGATTATCCATCAGGTCGTCGTGATGGCGGACCACTGCACCAACATCGCGGAGCAGGTGATCTATGAATCCACTGGCGCGATTGTTCGGCACACCAACGCGGGATGGGTTGAACACATCCTCGATTCCGACTTGTCGGACGACGACGCGTAGTTAGCTTGTCGGAACTGGTTTTGGGGCTTTGTAGAACGGTAGCGGAACGATGGTGCCTTCGAGCTGTGCTCGGCCGGCGTCGATGCTGATTTTGGTCCCGGCTGCGGACTGATCTTTGTTGACATACGCCATCGCGATGGATTTGCCGACGGTTGGCGCCATGCAACCTGATGTCACCGTGCCGACTGGGTTTCCGTCAACAAGTACAGGCATGTCTTGGCGTGCGGTGCGTTTGGAGTCGAGTTCGATACCGACGAGGGTGACGGCTGGACCGCCGGCTTCGAGTTCGTTGTTGAGTGCTTCTTGTCCGATGAAGGTTTCGCCGTCGGCCTCGACGGATTTGTCGAGGTTCATCGCGAAGGGCATGTTGACCGCGTGGGCGGAGGTGGTTTCGTTGAGTTCGTGTCCATAGAGCGGGAGACCTGCTTCGAGTCGGAGGGTGTCGCGTGCTGCGAGTCCACAGGGCTTGAGGTCGAGGTCGGATTCGATGCTCACGGCTTCTTTTTGGAGGAGTTTGATCGCCATAGAGACTGCGGATGCGGGGAGGATGATCTCAACGCCGTTCTCCCCGGTGTATCCGGTACGCGCGATGATGAACTTCATGATCATCATGTTTTTGACGACGAAACGGAAGCGTTTGAGTTCCGCGACTTCTTTGGAGACTTTGGCGACGAGTTCCATGACCTTTGGGCCTTGGATTGCAACCATTGCGGTCTTTTCGGTGCGGTCTTCGAACTTGACTTTGAAACCTCGATCGTCGATGACGGCTTGCATGTGTGCGATGATTTTCTCGCGGTTCGCGCCGTTGACGACGACGAGGAAATCTTCGGTATCAAGACGGTTGACGATGACATCGTCGAGGACTCCGCCGGTGTCGTTGCACATGAACGAGTAGCGGCATTGTCCTTGTTGCATATCACCGATGCGGCGCGAGCAGACGCGTTCGAGGAGGCGGGCTGAATCAGCCCCCTTCACTGAGAGACGGCCCATGTGGGAGACATCGAAGAGGGAGCCGTTGGTTCGGCAATGGGTGTGCTCGTCGTGGATGGAGGTTTCGTACTTGATGGGCATTTCCCATCCAGCGTAATCAATCATCTGGGCGTGGTATTCGAGGTGGTATGCGTGGAGTGGGGTCGTCTTGAGCGTGGTGGATTCGGTCATGGTGGATCGTAGACCTTGGAGAGTGAAATTGTTCTATGATCCGGCATGCAGCGTCTTCCTGTGATCCCGAGTATTGAACAATGGGTTGCCCATTTGGATGGGATGGTCGCTGGGGTCGTCGACCGGATACCGATGCACGGCAGCGAGGACGAGAAGCGTGCATTTATACTCGGATTCCAGGATGAGTTTGGGAGCAAGCAAGCGACGGATGGAGCTTTGTTGAGCCGGGTGCTTGGGGTTCCGTATCAACCTGAGACCGGTTTGAAAGCTGATATCGACAATCGGCTCTGGGATGCGCTGCATCGGGATGATTCTTCTTGGATGGACCTGATTTCAACTGAGAGTGGGCTTGTTGATCCAGCGGGGTATGCGATCGAGCATCGGACTCAAATTGAGCTCTGTGCGCTCCATGCGTTGTGGCACTTATGTGAGCGGTCTCAAGATGATGCGCTGAGGGGACGGGTCGATGCGTTGGTGGAGTGGCATACGCGGGAACTCCAACCTGATAACGGGATCAATCGTCCTTGGGGGCTCCATGCGTTTGTTGTTCGGTCTGTTGAAGCGGGATCTGAAGAGACTCGGCTTGACGCGATGCTCCATGCGCAGACGCTCGCGAACAACTGCTGCATCACGCTGGGTAGGCCTGATATTTTGAGTGCGGTGATTTTGATTGACAGCGCTGATGCGTTGCGGGGGCGATTGCAGCGAGATTGATGGGTTAGCTGAGTGGCTGGTGGTGGCCGTTGGGGCTGCGGAGCCAGCGTTTGAGGACGGGGCTTGCTTTGAGGATCTGTTCCCACTGGGTTTCGTTGTGCTCGAACCGGTGCTTGAGTGCGGCGGCGACGAGACCCATGAACATTGGCTGGGGGGTGAGGGGTCTGGAAGTCAGTTCCGGATGGAACTGGGCGCCGATGAAGTAAGGGTGCGTGATGGGTTCGGTGGGTGCGATGCCTTCTTGTGCTGATCCGGTCGAGGGGAGTTCGAGGATCTGCATGATGGGCTGATCAGGGTGACGACCTGAGAAGATGAGGCCTCCCGCTTCGAGTCGTTCGATGTAGGTTGGGTCAACCTCGTAGCGGTGGCGGAAGCGTTCGTGCATCGAGAGCTTGCCGTCGGCGAGGAATGATGCGAGTGTTCCTGGGGTGATCTGTACATCTTGAGCGCCGAGGCGCATGGTGCCTCCGAGGCCTTCGATTTTCTTCTGATCGGGCAGTTCGGAGATCAACCCTGCGGAGGTCATCGGATCGAACTCGGTGGAATACGCATCGTTGATTCCGAGGACATTGCGTGCGAACTCGACAACAGCGACTTGGAATCCGAGACAAATGCCGAGGTATGGAACGGCGTTTTCTCGGCAGTGTCGGACGCAGGAAATCTTGCCTTCGACGCCTCGGGAACCGAATCCGCCTGGGACAATGACGGCGTCGAGGTTTGAGAGGCGATCAGCGACATTCGCATCGTTGATCTGCGTCGTGTCCATCCAGACCTGCTCGACATCGCATCGGAACGCGGCTTCACAGTGTTCGAGGGCTTTGTCGATCGAGGCGTATGCGTCGCGGAGCTCGGCGTACTTGCCCAGAATTCCGACGCGGACGGTTTGTTGTCGCTCGGCGGTGAGTCCGTTGACAAATGTACCCCAACGGGTGCGAGAGCGGTCCTCGGCGGTCGCGTCCACGCGATCGTGGAGACTGAGTGTGGAGAGGATTTCGCGATCGAGTCCTTGGGCGCGGAGCTCGTCGGGGATGGTGTAGATGCTGTCGCGGTCGTGCATCGAGAACACGCGTTCCATAGGGACATTGGAGAACATCGCGATCTTCTCGCGGACTTTGTGCTCAACGGGTTTCTCGGCGCGGCAGGCGATGAGGTTGGGCTGGATGCCCGATTCCATGAGGCGTTTGATCCCGAGCTGGGCGGCTTTGGATTTTTGTTCTCCGAGCGCTTGTGGCTCGATGACATAGGTCAGCGCGACGAAGCAGACGGTGCCTGGTCCTTCTTCAAACGCGAGTTCGCGGAGGGCTTCGATGTAGAAACCGTTTTCGTAGTCGCCGACGGTGCCGCCGACCTCGACGAAGACCACATCTGCGGGCCCGTCGCCGTCACCTCGGATCGCGAGTTCGCGGAGTTTGCGTTTCACTTCGCCGGTGACATGAGGGATCATCTGGACATCTCGACCGAGGTAGACACCTTGTCGTTCGCGGTCGAGGATTTCGGAGTAGATCTGACCTGCGGTAACGAAGTTTCGCTTGGTGAGGTTTTGGTCGAGCATGCGCTCGTAGGTCCCGAGGTCCATGTCGCATTCGGTGCCGTCATCGAGGACGAAGACTTCGCCGTGGCGGTATGGGTTCAGGGTTCCGGAGTCGATGTTGAGGTAGCCTTCGAGTTTGATCGGAGCGACTCGTAAGCCTTTGTCTTTGAGGACTTTGGCCATGGACGAGGAGAAGATCCCCTTTCCAAGTCCAGACATCACGGTGCCGAGGACGGCGACATATTTGTGGTTGCCTGGTCGGTACCCATCGGGCATCGGAGAGAAGAACTCTCGCTCGGCTCCGGAGATGGTGCCTGCTTGAGCGAGAAGATCGCTGGACTGGTGATCCGCGTTGGATGTGTCATCACTCGGTGTGGGCATAGCTCATCGTACCAACGCAGGGGTATGACTTGCAAGGGCGGAGGGCTGATTGTGGACAAGATCGAATTAATTTCTCAAGATTTGGTCGCTTTGAAGCGTTCGACGAAGGACCGGTATTGTTCTGGGGTGTCGATTCCGGTGTGGTGAGATTCACGGATGGCGACGCCGATGGGGTAGCCGTGTTCGAGCCATCGGAGTTGTTCTAGGGACTCGGACTGTTCGAGTGGCGTTGGCTTGAGCGTCATATAGGCGTTGAGCGAGGAAACGGGATAGGCGTATATCCCGACATGGCGGTAGTAGGTTGAACGACCAGTAGAATCGCGATCGAATGGGATCGATGCACGGCTGAAATACAACGCTTGGGCGATCATTGAGTCTTGGTCAATTTGTCCAAGAACCGCTTTGACAATGTTGGGATTCTCCCGCTCATTGACTGATGTCAAAGGGGTTGCAACTGTGCTGACAGCGAATCCTGCTGGACCATATTCTGGGCACCACGGCTGAACACGCTCGACCATGGATGCTGTTGCTGCACCGTTGATCACGCTGGGTTCAATCTCGGGTTCATCCCCTTGAATATTGAGAATGATTTGGTGTTGCTTGAGTTTGAGTATCTCGGCGGCTTCCGCGAGTCGGCTGGTGCCGTTGGTGTGTTCGACGGAAGTCATGACCGCGTCGAAGCCATGTGCCTTGACAGCGGATTGGATTTCTTCAGAATCGGTTGCGACCACGACGCGATTAACTGACTCGGCTTTCGATGCTTGCTCGCAAACATGGACGACCATCGGCTTTCCCGTGTCGTCTGCGAGGGCTTTGTGGGGGAATCTTGTAGAACCCAAGCGTGCGGGGATGATGGCGACCGCTCTGTGGTCTTTGCTCCCAAACATGGGTCGTCCTTGGGGTTAGCCTTTGAGCTTGGTGATCAGAGCTTTGATCTGCTCGCGGCGGTCGCGCACATCGCGGTAGTTGAACTGCTGGATCGCGAGAGACGCGGCGATCTTGTCCGCTTCGGTCGCGGATTCGAGGTCCGAATCTTTTTCTGCTTTATGGGTCAGCGCATTCATCAGCGAATAACGGAGATCCATACCGAGCTCGGAGTCGTCTTCTTTGTCTTTCTCGAGTGCTTGACGGAAGGTCTGGATCGCGGCGTCTTCCCATCCACCAAGCATCATGAAGGACTTGCCCATGAGCATGAGGACTTCACGCTTGAGCTTGGGCTCGTTCTGAGCGAGCTGGAACTGCTCGATCGCTTCGTTGTATTGCCCGGTCTCGAAGAGGATCTTGCCCAGTCTGTATTTGAGGGCGAGGTCGGTTGGGTAGTTCTCGACTCGGAGGGTGAGCTCTTGGAGTTGCAGCTTCAGGAACTTCTCGTTGCCCTCTTTGAGCTTGGCGACCATCTCGGTGTTGGAGGGGTCGGCTTGGACATGCTTGGTGAGCTTGGCGATCATCCGCTGGGCGCGGCGGATCTGGACTTCACCGGCTTGCTGGCGGAAGCGGAACTGTCCGGAGGACTTGTAGGCGCTGCCGTAGAGTGCCATTGCTTTGAGTTCATCCGCGTTGGTCCCGCGATCGAGGAGCGCTTTGGCGTACGCGTTGAGTACTGCGAGATCGTCGGGGCGAGATTCATAGTCCGCTGCGGTTCGCTCGATGATCTGATCTTTTGTGCTGCTGGTTTTGGCGACGGAATCTTGTTGCTCAAGCTCAAGCTGTTTGTCGGCGTTGCGGATGTTTTTACGGAATCCGCCTTCTTCGTCGCTGTCATATCCGCCTTGGGACATAGTTGACGATGCGAGCATGTTTCGGACGCGGACTTGGAGCTCGCCGTCAGTTGGATCCAGGCGGCAGGCCATTTCTCCTGCGATCGCGGCAAGCTCGAAGACTCGTGCGTTGTCGAATGCGTCGAGGAGCTTGACGAACATGTCTTTTTTCTGTTTCGGATCGTTCTGCGCGAGGGTCAGTGCATGCTCACCGATCATTTTGGTTGGTCCGGTCAGCCCGAGTTTGCCCGCGGCTTGAGCGGTTTTGATCGCGGTGCTGACATCCATGCGCTTGAGACCGAAGTCGAGGAGAGCGCTGATGTACTTCCCGATGTCGCCTTTGCCTGCGACGGCGGATTTGGTTTCTTTGCTGACGCCTTTTTTACTCTGGACGCTGAAGACTTCTGCGGAGCGGAGGTAGCTGTTGAGGGCTTCCATATTCCCTGGGTCGCGGCGGAGCCCGTTGAGCCAGAGCTGCATCGCGTACTCATAGTTTTCGGAGTCGTGCACTGTGCGGGCGTGCTTAAAGAACGCCTCGGCCTTCTTTGGGCTGAAGTCATCTGAAGGACCGGAATCCTCATCCCCGTTGTTTCGCTTGCCAAAAATTGCCACGGTACTTATAGCTCCTGTGTCACTCACCTATCGGGTGATTGGTCAGTGAGTGTATGCGTTTTATTGGTTGAAGGGTATCGGTTGGGGACACCGATCAATTGCCGGCCATACGATGGGTGGATGAGTGTAGATCCAGCCAAACTCCGTATCGAGATTTATCCTACCGAGATTCTCCGTTCTAAGGGGGCGGAGGTTGAAGTGAATGATGAAACCCGCGCTGTTGCGGCGCGAATGGTGGATCTCATGCGAGGTGCGGAGGGGATTGGTCTGGCCGCGCCTCAGGTGGGGCTCAGTTGGCGGCTCTTTGTTGCGCATGTGCCTGTGCATGAGGATGATCCGGTTGACGCTGAGATCCCATGTAACACGGCTGAGCCGCAGGCGTTCTTTAATCCGGAGATCATCGCGTTTTCAGATGACCTTGAGCCGTATGACGAGGGGTGCTTGTCGCTTCCTGGGATTACTGGTGAGGTCCGCAGACCCAGCACGGTGACGATGCGGGCGCTGGATTTAGAAGGCAAGGAAGTCGAAGTCCGCGCGACTGGGTTGCTCGCTCGATGCTGGCAGCACGAAATTGACCATCTGGATGGCGTGTTGATTTTGGACAAGATGAGTCAGATGTCTCGGCTCAAAAATCGATCGCGGATCAAAGCGATGGAAAAAGCCGGCAAACGGTGATCGGAGTGAAGACATGAAGATTGTCTTTCTGGGCTCTGGCGCGTTTGGTGTCCCAACTCTTGAGCGGCTCGCACGCGAGCACAGCATCACTGGAATTGTGACGCAGCCGGATCGTCGGGTGGGACGCGGGAAGAACACCACCCCCACTCCAGTTGGACAATGGGCCGCGGAGCATCTGCCAGCGGTTCCGATTGTGAAACCTGAGAATATCAATACGGATGAAGCACGCGAGACCATCCGAGGCTGGGATGCTGATGCGTGGGTGGTGATCGCGTATGGGCAATACCTCGGCTCGAAGTTGATCTCGGATCGATTTGCGATCAATCTGCATGGGAGTCGATTGCCACGATGGCGCGGGGCGGCGCCGATCAATGCGGCGATCGTTGCTGGGGATACGACGAGCGGAAACTCGGTGATTACCATCGCGAAGGAGATGGATGCGGGCTTTGTGCTTGCTCAATCTGAACGGATGATCGAGCAGACTCAGACCGCGAGTGAGTTGCATGACGAGCTCTCGCGTGATGGGCCGGATCTGGTGATGGGTGTGCTGGATGATTTCACGCGCGATGCGTTGAAGATGAACCCCCAGGATGAACGCTTGGTGACGGTTGCTCCCAAGATGCTCAAGAGTGACGGTTGGATTGACTTTGTGGATGCGGATGCGTGTCGCTGCCGGATCAATGGGCTGAGTCCTTGGCCATGTGTTTCTGTAGAACATCGAGGGCAGGTGCTCAAGGTGCTCCGGGCGCAATCGTCCTATGAGGATTCCCAACAAGCACCTGGCACGATTCTTGACGCAACCACCGGCGTGGTTGCGTGTGAGAGCGGGATGCTGATTGTGCTTGAGGTCCAACCTGCTGGGAAGAAACCGATGAGTTGGCAGGCGTATGCCAATGGTCGGCAGGTCGAAGACGGCGAGTTGTTGATCGGACGAAATGGGAAAGTATGAGTCTGCATGTGATGACACTTTGGGATTTGCTGACCCCGAAACGGCGGCCTAAGTCGAAGCGGGGAGCTTCACAGATACAACAAGCGGAAGTGGTTGTCCGCAAACCGCGCCCCAAATCAGCACCGAAGCGTGAAAGCTCGATGCAACTCAAGTACGAGCAAATCACCAAGCAGATGCTTGCGGAGCATGGGGTTCGTGTCCGCAAATGGCGTTCATCCATGTCGGGTGTTGCTTGGCAGGTGACTTACAAAGACGGGACGATGTCCAAGCTCATCGAATCCCCCAAACCCAAAGGTCCGATGTCTGCTGCAGTGTTCCTGCACGAAATTGGGCACCACGCGATTGGGTTTGGGACTTACAAGCCGCGTTGCTTGGAAGAGTATTACGCGTGGAAGTTTTCGATTGAAAAGATGGAAGAACTGGGGCTCAATGTGACGGATCGCGTGCATCAGCGGATGCATGATTCGCTTGAGTATGCGGTGTCCAAAGCACTCCGTCGTGGGCTCAAGAAGCTCCCAGAGGAGTTGGTGCCGTACTTGCCTGCGGGGGTTTCGGTGCGGGTCTGATAAACGCTTTCGGGGTTGATAACAGCGACAGAAAGTGGACGAGATCGGTACTGAATCCTTGAACGGGTTTCAGTCGCGGTGTTGTTGTGCTATATATGGAGCATGAAGCTGTCCCCGAGAGAGATTGCAGAGCGAGCGGAAACGCTGCAAGGGGCTGAGCGGGATACCTATCTCGACAGTGTGTGCGATCCTGATACCGAGATTCGTCGGAAGGTGTTGACGATCTTGGAGATGCGAGAGTCGCAGACGATGGACGCATCGGAACTGACGATTGTCGATGACGATCTCGCGCAGGGTGATCTTGTGCTTGAGATCGGGTCTTGGTTCGGGGGATTTAAAATTCAAGGGACGCTCGGGCGGGGCGCGATGGGGACGGTCTATCTCGCGGAGCAACAGAATCCCAAGCGAGCGGTCGCGCTCAAGATCATGAACGCGGAGAAGATGACCGAGATCCGGCTGCGTCGGTTTGATCTCGAGACTGAATCGCTCGCGAAGCTTAAGCATCCGGGGATCGCGACAATCTATGAATCCGGGAAGACGGAGATTGCGGGACGGGTTCATCCATACTTCGCGATGGAGTATGTGCAAGGGAAAGAACTCGACCGGTATGCGGCTGCGCTAGGGCTTCGCGATCGTGTTCGGTTGCTCGCTTCAATTTGTGAAGCGATCGAGCACGCTCACCTGCGAGGAGTGGTGCATCGGGATTTGAAGCCTGCGAATATCGTGGTTGATGGTGAAGGTCGGGCGCGCGTACTGGACTTTGGCGTTGCGAAATCGCTTGAGCAGGGTTCGGGGGTGAAGGAGTTGGTGGGTACGGTGCCTTACATGAGCCCCGAGCAGCTCCGGAGAGATCCGGATATTGATCTGCGGACGGATGTGTACTCTCTTGGTGTGATGATCCATGAGGTGCTTACTGGGGCGCTTCCAAACTATTTGAGTTCGATGACGATTGATGAAGCGATCGAGGTGGTGAGTAAGCCTGTGAAGCTTGATCAGAGCGGTCTTGATGCAGAACTTCGGGCAATCATCTCCAAAGCGATGTGTCCGGATCGGGAGCATCGGTATGGGGCATCAACGGAACTTGCGCTTGATCTGAAACGGTACCTACGCAATGAACCGGTCGAGGCGGTTGGGGGTGGGCGATGGTATCGCGGACGCAAGTTCGTTGGACGCAACCGCTCGATGGTCGCGTTGTCTTGCCTTGCCGTGATGGTGCTGGTCGCGGGGGTCATCGTTTCGAGTTATCAAGCGGCTCGCGCGACCAAGGGCTGGGCGACGGCGGAAACACAGCGGATCGCGGCGGAAGTTGCGAAACAGCATGCGGAGACCGAACGCTCACGCGCGGTCGCGGTCAATATGTTTATGGTCAACATGCTCGTGACCGCTGATCCTGAATCATCGCTCGGCACCGAGCTGACCATGCGAGAAGTGCTTGATACCGCGGCGCTCACGGTCGGGAGCGATCTTGCGGATCACCCCGGTGTGCACGCGACGATCCGGATGGCGCTGAGCAATACCTATCTGGGACTGGGTGACCTTGAAGCGGCGCTCTTGCACGCTCGGGAGATGGTTCAAGTCACCACCGAGTCGCTCGGCAAGGACCATTCGATGACTGCTGACGCGAAGTCCACGCTTGCGCTGGTATTGACCGAGCTTGGAGAATACAACGAAGCGGAGAGCTTGCTGCTAGAGGCGGACGAGGTGATCAAGGAACTTGATGACCCGATGGAATCTGCGAAGCTAAAGAATGCATTGGCACGGATTTATCACATGCGTGGGCAGCACGACCGCTCGCTTGCTGCGTGGGAAGAATCTGAACGAGTCATGACGCGGGAGCTCGGACCAAACAGCAAAGAAACGCTCATTTCGATGCACAATCGCGGTGTCGCGCTCAAGGACATCGGCCGGCTCACAGAAAGCGAAACGCTTATGCGCGAGGTTGTCGATCGTCGTCTCGCGGCGTTCGGACCTGATCATCCGCAGACGCTCGTCGCGATGGATGTTCTCGCGAGCGTGATCCAGAAACAAGGGCGCGGCGATGAAGCGATCGCGATGTTCCGTGAAGTCGTCGAGCGTCGTATGCGGGTGCTCGGAGAGGAACATTTCAGCACGCTGCTTTCGCTCGGGAACCTCGGCGCGGCGCTCACTCAGATCGGACAGATCGACGAGGCGGAGGGGCTGACCAAGCGTGCTCTCGACGGACACCGGAAACGGTTCGGGAGCGAACACAGCAAAACGCTGGTGTTGATGGGGAATCTTGCATATTTATATGAGGATCAGGGCAAGATCGAGGAAGCGGCTCGGATGTACCGCGAGGTCATTGATATCCGTGAGCGTGCATCGGGTGGGGTTGATCCGGAGACTTGGTCGCCGATCAACAATCTCGCGATGCTGCTGATGAGCAATGGTGATCCGGAAGGTGCGGAGCCCTTGTTTGAAAGACTCATGGCGATGTGTGAAGCGATGCTCCCTGCGAATCACTACTACCTTGCGTTGTTCCGGAACAACTACTGCGAGTGTCTGACCAAGCTGGGCAAACTCGATGAAGCACAGCGGGCGTATGACCTGAGTCATCCGGTATTGGTGGCAACCTTTGGTCCTACGCATGCTCGGACACTCAAGAGTTTGGGGCGTCTTGAAGCGATCAACGCGGCGCGTGATTAATTGCTAAGGATTAATTTGGCGATCGCGTTGCCTGCGATGAAGCCGGTGGACCAGGCCCATTGGAAGTTGAAACCTCCGATGCGTCCGTCGACATCGAGGATTTCTCCGACGAGATAGAGGTTTGGGCAGTTCCGAGATTCAAAATTCTTGCGATTGATTTCTTCGATTGGGACGCCGCCTGCGGTGACTTCCGCGTGGGTGAACCCTCGGTCGGCTTGGATCTCGACGACGCATTCTGTCAGCAGGTGCGCGAGTGCACGGCGGGCATCGCGTGGGAGTGCGTGGCCGGGGGTTGTTGGATCGATGCTCGCTTGGTCGCAGAGTGCTCTTGAGAGTCGCTCGGGGATCAGGGTGCGGAGGTGGGTGTTGAGCTGGGATTTGCCGAGGTTGGTGAGTTCTTGATCGACTTGCTCAAAGGATTGTCCCGGGACCCAGTTGATGCTCAGGTGGGCTTTGCGGTCGGTGAGTTTGGCGGTGGTGAGGTAGCGAGAAATGTCCATCGGCGCGGGACCAGAGAGACCGAAGTGTGTGCAGAGGGTGTCGTTGGTGAAGTTTTTGAGTCGCTTGCCGGTGCTTGAAACCACGGCGATGTCCGCACGGGACGCGATCCCCGAAAGTTCGGTGATCCATCGGCTGCTTTCAGCGGCGACGAGCGGGACCAACGCGGGGAGAACTTGGTCGGTGATGGAGTGGCCGAGGGATTTGGCGATCTCGAATCCATGTCCATCGGAACCGGATTTGGGGAGTGCCTTACCACCCGCAGCGAGCACGACACGCGAAGCATGAATGGGTGGTTTGGAATCGTCGCAGTGGATGACGAAACCGTCGTCTGTTTTTGATACGGACTCGACGCGCCAAGGGTGGATGATCTGGATTCCGAGTCGATCCGCCTCGTCGAGGAGTGCGTGGAGGACGGTGTGGGCGTCGTCGGTTGTGGGGAACATCTTGCCTGTGGGTTCTTGCTTGAGGGTGACGCCGAGACCTGAGAAGAACTCCATGCTGTCGCTCGCGCTGAACCGCTTAAGGACGGAGCGGACGATCGCGGGTTTGGTGGTTGCGTACTGGTGTTCGTCCACTTCGTGGTGGGTGACATTGCAGCGGCCGCCTCCGGCGACGAGGATTTTGATGCCGATTTTTTTCGCGCCGTCGAGGAGGATGATTCGACTTTGCTTTGGGTCGTTCCCGGCGTCTTTGATTGCTCGTGCAACGGAGATTGCGGTCATCAGACCCGATGCGCCGGCTCCGATGATGGCGATCTGAGCGGGTTCGGTGGACGCGTGCGTTGGCATGAAAGCACCCCGAGAAGGATTCGAACCTTCGACCTGCGGATTAGAAGTCCGCTGCTCTATCCAGCTGAGCTATCGGGGCTTCGATTTGGTCGGCGGTTGCATGTGCGATGCCGACGGTCTTCAATAGGTGCATGATAGCACGCCGATGGAAACCGCTCGCTTTGTTTTTGATGCTCTTTCTGAACTCATCCGATGCGATGGCTCAGGATGTCGCGATCCGGGTGATGACCTTCAATATCGAAGATGTTCGGCATGCTGAGGCGAACGAGCGTGGAAATGAGCGGCTCTCCCGCATCGCGGAGATTATCCAGCGGGTGCGTCCCAATGTGCTGCTGCTCAATGAGATCGAGACCATCGATAATCTGCTCCTAGAGAGCACGGCGGATTTGTTTCTACGCAACTACCTGCTGGTGCCGCAAGGTGAGGGATTGGAGCCGATCAGGTTCGTAAGCTACACGCCTGGGACCAATACTGGGGTTCATTCTGGGTTGGATCTTGATCATTCGGGTTCCATTGTCGATGCGGTTCCTCCAAAGTCCATCAAACAGACAGCAGAGCAGCGAGCGTATGGCGGGGATTGCTTCGGGTTTGGTGGGTTCCCAGGACAATACGGCATGGCGTTGCTTGTCGATCCAAGACTCACCATCGAAGCGGATTCGATCCGCACCTTCCAACAGTTTCTGTGGAAAGACTTTTCGGGTGCGATCGCGCCGACGAATCCGGACGGATCGGCGTATTACACGGATGCACAGTGGGACATCTTTCGGCTGTCCTCGAAATCCTTTGCCGATGTCCCGATCACGCTGCCCAATGGCGCGGTGGTGCACGCGTTGATCTCGCACCCAACGCCTCCGGCTTTCGATGGTGCTGAGAAGCGGAACAAGCATCGGAACCGCGATGAGATCAAACTGATCCGCGAATACATCGATGGCGGCGATTCGCTGTATGACGACACGGGGGTGCATGGCGGGCTCGCGGATGGCGCTTCGTTCCTGATCCTTGGTGATCTCAATGCGGATCCGGTGGATGGGAGTTCGCTCGGTGATCCGATCAATGCGTATCTGTTCGGGAGCGAGCGGATCAAAAATCTTGTTGCACCGGAATCTGAAGTCGAAGTCGACGGGCTAGATCCAACGGATACTTCGTCTTTCCGATTGCGGGTGGATTATGTGCTTCCCTCACAAGATCTGACGGTGCTCGAATCCGGTATCTGGAGATTTGGGGTTGAGGACGGCTCGGCATCGGATCATTTCCCGGTTTGGGTTGATCTGATTGTGCCTTCTCCGTGATGGATCGGGCTACGATCCTGCGTGAGCGAAGCGATCCAATCGACAACCGAATCGAGTCCACAAGAAACCTGCCAAACCGAAACGGCGGGGCGTGCTTCGGGGGTGTTTGGTGCGTGTATTGAGCTGACGAAGCCTGGGATTACGAAGCTGGTCACGATCACGGCGTTGGTTGGACTATTGATCGGTGGACTCCACTACGGGACTACCGGTGTGACGCACTGGATTGTGCTGATCGTTGGATGCTTGATCGGAACCTCGATGGCATCGGGTGGTGCGAACGCGCTCAATATGTGGTATGAGTCGGATCTCGATGCACTCATGGAGCGGACCAAGACGCGCCCGATCCCTTCGACGCGATTGTCGGACCGGTTCGTGCTTGGGTTTGGTTTGTTCATGTGCACGGCGGGGTCGGGAGTGCTTTGGTTGACGATGGGGTTGATGCCCGCGCTCATTGCGGTGTTTACGGCAATCAGCTATGTGCTGATGTATACGCCTCTCAAAACCAAGACCATCACCAACACATTGATCGGCGCGGTTCCGGGTGCGCTGCCGACGATGATTGGGACCGCTGCGGTTGCTCCTGGAACAGGGTTTGAGCCTTTGCTGGATCCGATTGGGTTGATGTTGTTCATCCTGATGTTCGTGTGGCAGATGCCCCACTTCTTTGCGATCGCGTGGATGTGCAGGGTTGATTACGAGAAGGGCGGATTCCGGATGCTTCCGAGTGTGGACGAGTCGGGGAATCACACCGCGGCGGTGATGATCGGTTCGTCGCTGTTGATGATCCCGGTGTCGCTGCTCCCGATGAAGATCATCCCTGAACTGAGCGGATGGGTGACCGGCGGGACGGGGATCGTGCTCGGATCGGCGCTGGTGTGGTTGTCGATCAAGTTTGCTCGCTCGAGGACGGACAAAGCGGCACGGACGGTATTCTTTGGATCGATCATTCATCTCCCGGTGTACATGACGGTGTTCGTCGCTGAAGCACTCATCAGGACTGTTCTGTGATGCGGAAGATCGAGGTTGATCAACTCCGGGTGGTCTATCCGAACAAAGACGGCGACCGAGTCGCGCTCGATGGCGTTTCACTTACGATTGGTGATGAATCCATCGCGTTGCTAGGTCCCAACGGGGCTGGCAAATCCACGCTCATGGGTGTGCTCGCGGGAACACGAACGCCTCAGAGTGGGACAGTTCATCAGAGCGAGGACGATGGGATGGGTGTGGTGTTTCAGACACCTGCACTCGACGAGCTACTGACGGTTCGGGAGAATCTTGAACTCGCGGGCGCGTTGCATGGGATGGGGAAAGATGCGATCCAAGGTGGGATCGGATCGCTCGTCAACAAGCTTGGACTCACGGATCGCTTGAATCAGCAGGTCCGGCATCTTTCTGGTGGGCTCAAACGACGGACCGATGTCGCTCGTGCGTTGCTGCCTGAGCCTGCTGTGCTGCTGCTTGATGAACCGACTTCTGGACTGGATGTTGAAGCACGCGCAACGCTTTGGTCCGCGCTGGATTCGATCCGAGCCGCATCCGAGATGTCTGTTTTGTACGCAACCCACCTGACGGAAGAAGCTCAGCGAGCTGATCGGGTGATTTTAATCGCGAATGGAAAGATCGTGGTTGATGGCTCTCCCGCTGCACTCACCCAATCGCTTGGATCTCATGTTCTGCGTATCCGCACTGATGATGTCCCCACAGTAGAAGCTTGGAGTGAGTCGATCGGATGCCCTTGCGTGTCGCGTGGGAATGATGTGTTGATCTCGCATGCCAATCCGGAGAATGCAGGATCATGTCCGGGTGATCCCGAATCGGTCACGCTCGCGGCACCAACGCTCGAAGATGTCTATCTCTGGCACGCTCGTTCTACTTTTACAGGGGGTGACACATGAGCGGTGTTCAGGCGGCGGTCGCGCTGGGAAAAAGGGAGTTGATCCGTCAGGCTCGGCAGCCATCGAGGATCGTCGCGAGCATTCTCACGCCGATGCTGGTGTGGGCGTTCTTTGTGGGTGGGTTTTCTGGTGCGATCGGACAGGATAACACGGACCAGAACCTCACCGCGTACATGATCCCCGGCGTTGCTTCGCTCACCGTCATGTTCGCGTCGATCTTCGCCTCGATCTCGCTGATTCAGGATCGGCACGACGGCGTGCTCCGCGCGGCGCTCATCTCCCCCGCTCCTCGCTGGAGCATCGTTGCGGGGAAGGTCGGTGCGGGTGCGCTGGTTGCGATGTTGCAGGGGTTGGTGGTACTTGCGTCGCTGCCGTTTGTTGGCGCGGAATTGTCGATTGTTGGGGTTGTCGGCGCGTGCTTTGGTCTTGCGTTGATTTCGGTCGCGCTTATTGGATTGGGGCTGGGGCTTGCGTGGATTGTGGATTCGTCCCAAGGTTTTCACGGGATTATGAATGCGGTGTTGATGCCGATGTGGTTAACCTCGGGTGCGGTGTTCCCGATCAATGATGCCGCGGGATGGCTGCGGATGGTCGCGATGGTCAATCCGCTGAGCTGGGCGCATTCTGCGATTCGCAGCTCGCTGGGGATGACGGGGATCGAGGGGATGCCTGTGAGTCTGGACTGGATTGTTTCCGTCGGCTTTGCAGGAGCATGCGTGGTGCTCGCGGTCGCGGTCATGGGACAGGCGACAAAGCGGCGTGCAACCCTATCCGAGTAGGTCTCATCGCAGATCATTGCGACTACACTCCGTTATGTCTCAAAGAACCGTATTCCGCTCGCTGACCTTGCTCGCTCTCACTGTCGTTGTACTTGCTGTGTATACAGCGGTGGCGCTTCGGAACTCGAAACCTACCGCTGGTCAAGTACAGCCGATGGTTGAGCTGACTCCTGAGAGCGAGAACCTGTACTCGGAGTTTTATGTTCCTGAGTTCACGCTCACCGACCGATATGGCGAACCGATCTCCCACGAAGTGCTTGACGGCGAGTACACCGTTGTTGATTTCTTCTTTACCTCGTGCCCGCTGTGGTGCCCTGGGATGACGCAAGCGATGCATCGTGTGCAGCAAGCGACCGTTGGGACTGGATTGAGATTTATGAGTATCTCGATCGATGGGGATGTGGATTCACCTGAAGCGATTGATGCGTACGCAAACCTCTACCGCGCCGACCAAGAGCGTTGGCACTTTGCGACTGGCGATCCCGAAGTGGTTGCGACGATGGTGCGGGATGGGCTCAAGTTTGATCTAGGTGATCCGAGCGATAGCGAGGACGCTGGCAGACTCATCAACCATCCGACACGCTTGATCCTGCTTGGACCGGACCGCAAGGTCATCGGGCTGTACCGATACGACGATTCGGACGAGGTTGACAAGCTGATCATCGACGCTCGGAAGCTGGTCAACTAAACCTACTTCTTTGAACGGGCTTTCATTGCGGCTTCAACATCCTTGACCGAGATCGGGATGGATGAGGAGAGGTTCTGGCGGCCGTCCTTGGTGACGAGGATGTCGTCTTCGAGACGGATACCGATCGCTTCGTCTTTGATGTAGATCCCGGGTTCGATGGTCACGACCATGCCGGGCTCGAGCTTCGCTGAGTTTGCTCCTGGATCGTGTGTTTCCAGTCCCATGTGGTGACCGATGGAGTGGAGGAAATAGTCTCCGTATCCGGCATCCGTGATCACTTTGCGGGCTGCGGCGTCGACCTGCAGCATCGTCGCGCCGGGTTTGACGGCTTTGATGGACGCACGCTGTGCCTTGAGAACGATCTCGTACACCTCGCGCTGACGCTTGGTGAACTTGCCGCTGATGGGGATGGTGCGGGTGATGTCTGAAGCGTACCCGTTGATTTCTGCGCCACAGTCGAGGACCATGAGATCGCCATCGGTTGTTGCTTGGTCGTTCTCTTTGTAGTGCAGGATGGTCGAGCGGACACCTGAACCAACGATGGGATCGAACGCGACGACTTTGGCGCCCATATCGGTAAACCCACTGAGCAGCGCGTTGTGGAGTTCGCGTTCATTGATTCCCGGCTTCGCGGCTTTGAACACGCGGTCGATTCCCTCGGCAGTTGCTTTGATCGCTGAGCGGATGTGCTTGATCTCTGCGGGGCTTTTGACCATCCGGAGTTCGGTGAGGAGTTCTGAGCGGTCATGGATTGCGGAACCGGGGATTCGGGAGGAGAGTTTTTGGAAGAGATCGAGGTCTGCAGAGACCGGCTGGGTGTAGGTGGAGAGCGGGTGCAGGCAGGTCATGGACTTGGTGCGCTTGGCGGCTTCACCGAGGAGTCTTGGGAGGAAGTTGGTTCGGAAGATGGATTCGAAACCGGTAGCCTTGCGGAGTTTTTCGGTGACGAGATCGCGGTATCCGTCCCAGACATCCATCTCAGGATTCACGGGCTTGAGCAGGAGCATGCATCGGCGCTTTGGGTCTGGGTTGGATGGATCGAAGAGGACCATTGCGCCCGGTTCGTTCCCGATCCCTGTGAGGTATTTGAAATCGAAGTTGGGGAACCACTCGCCGCGGAGTGGTGGCGCGCCGTCTCCCGACATCACAAGACCGACGGAACCCTTGAGCGCGTTGAGGACTTTCTTTCGGCGGGCTTGGTACTCTGAGACTTTGATTGCGGTATCGATCATTTATGCGGATTCCATTTTGAGAGCGTTGCGGAGGGCTTGCTCGGCTTTGGGTGATCTGGAGTCGGCTTTGCCGAACCCTGGGAGCGCGCCGGCTTCGAGAGCGGTCTGCGCGTGTTCTTCGATGTTGGTGATCAGGATCGCGGGAGGTGATCCCTCTGGGAGATTGCGGATGAGTTCGATACCTGATTCATTCTCGAATCGACCATCGAGCACTCGATTGACGAGGTACAGATCGGACGGCTCGCTCAGTTCCGATGCGGAGTTGATGCTTTTGACCTCCGCTTTGGGGATGAATCCTCGGATGGCGGCGGTCAGGGCAAAGACATCAGGCCGGCAGTGTCCGACGAGGGTGATGGTTGGTGTGGGTTGGTCGGTCATGAAGTGGTTCCGTTGATCGAAGTGGTGATGATGATCTGGCTTGCGGTGATATTCAATACGATAGGACCAAGACGGCAGGTTCGTGGCTCGGTTGACGAATCCTTGATGACGCGAGACGCATCCAGAATGGATTGGTTGTTCATTTGATCATGTCCGGCATCAAGAGTGAGATGGTTGATCGCGAGTAGGAACACCTCATACAGCGCGGCTTCGGGTTGTGTGCGGAGTTGATCTCGCGTGAAGCGTACAGAGTTTGGTTCAAGTGTTGCGTGAGACCAGATGTGTTGCTCGACCAGTTGGCGGAGTGCGCTGATGACCGATCGACAAGAATCTGCCGTTGTGCTCGCACGCGACGCGATCTCTGGGTCCAGCTCACGCATCGCTGGAAGGAGTTGGTGTCGGATACGGTTTCGGGTGAGCGATTCATCGTCGTTGGTGTGATCGTGGACCGGATTGAGTGAAGCGAGGTTGCAAACTTCAATCGCTTGTTCATGCGTGATCGTGAGCATGGGGCGGATGACGGAGAGTCCTTGGAAGGAGCGGGCGTCGTGGATGCCTGCGAGTCCGCGTGGACCGGCACCGCGTGAGAGGTTCATGAGCATCGTCTCGAGTTGATCGTCAGCGTGGTGGCCCGTCGCGATGTACCGGATGCCTTGGTCGTTCGCGATCTGTGCCAATGCGTCGTACCGAGCTGTGCGGGCGTTGTGCTCGGTGTTGCCTTGCTGATCATTGATTCGGATGGTGTGCTCGAAGAATGTGCAGCCCAGTTGCTGAGCGATTTTTGCAACAGCATCTCGGTCATGCGAGGTCAACTCTGGTGCTCGCAGGTCGTGAACGATGTGTGCGATGATTGGCTTTGGGGTGACCAGAGCAAGAATCGCGGCGAGGGCGGTCGAATCTGGTCCTCCGGAGCAGGCAACGAGTGTTGCTCGGTCGTCGTCGCGTGTGGATGAGCCGCCGGTGAGCAATCTCCAGCGGCGCAGGACCGGCGCTGCGAGGGGGTGCGACCGAATCAATTCCGGGTTTGGCACGCTTTGGATTGCTGGTTGGTGGGCAGAGTCCATGCGGAGATGATATTGTGTAGAAACCCAGAAGGAACTGATTGTGCAGTACGGCCCAGAAACACCCACAACGATACCTCAGGACACCTCTCAGACCGCTCCTGAGTCCTCCTCTGAATCGGCAAGCAACGCCCAAGCTGTCCCAGCTGGGACTGTTGCGGACTCCGAGGCCGTGGTTGAACAACCTCAGGCATCAGCTCAGGATCTGAATGAAGCGAAGGACCAGACCATACAAGAATCGGATTCTGAGAGTTTCTTCCAGTCCTGGGCGGACGGTCAAGAGATGCCGATGGGACCGAGTTTGTTGTTCGCTGCTGGTGTCGTTTTGGCGTTCATCGTCATTATGCGATCACTGATGCGTTCTTCCACGAAACGCAAGCAGCAAACGCGAACAATGGGTCAACCTTCCGAACGGATCGAGCGACTCAATGAGCGTGCGAGCGGATCAATGGATCTCTCGCACAAAGCGATGGTCGATGCGGAAGAACTGACGCGCCGGATGGGCGCAGTACTCGACAACAAAGCGACCAAGATCGAGATTTTGCTTGCTGAGGCAACAGAGCGGATCGCGCAGCTGGAACGCGCGAATCAAGAGATGGTCCGAGCAGCCCCCCCCACTCCAGACGAAGCAACGAAGGATCATGAGTCCAAGAATGGTCCAGTTGGGCAAGAACCACGCGGAGTGTGTCCCGAAGCACTCGACCGCGCCCGGCTCGATCAGGATCGCGCAGAGCGGACTTGGATCGATCCGAATGATCGTCCTGTTGAAACAGAGAAAGAGCCAACCTTCCGAATCGACCGGGGGTTTCAATCCACGGCGCCGCAGGAATCACCGCATCCGTTGACTTTCCCGGAGCAAGTGGATGAACTTGCGACACAGGGTTTCAATGCGAACGAGATCGCGAACAAACTGAATCGGCTTGTTGGTGAGGTTGAGTTGGTGTTGAACCTGCGTCGGAACTCTGGCTGAGCCCCGTTTGTGTATCAGGATTCTTTGAGTGCGTCCGCGATCGCGTCGACGCGGTCTTGGATGATCTTTGCGACTTCGCTGAATGGGAGCGCTGCGAGTTTTTGACCGCTGATGTCCGGACGCCGATTTTTGATTTCATCTCGAAGATGGATTGATGGGATCGGGAGCGGTCGAGGACGATCCGGCTGGAACCTGATCGGGCTGACCATGACCATCGCACCATTGGCGATCTTGAGCGCATTTGCGGCGGTGTGGCTGATGATGACCGGCGCGGTCCCGGTGTCCTGCGTGAACGGATGCTCGACGCGTGTACGGACTGAGACATAGCCGTCGGGAGAATCTTCGGTCGAAACCAAGACATCAATTGCATCGCGTCCCGGCTCTCCCACCTGCACACGCATCGGTGAGCAGGAGAGGGCTTTCAGATTGCTCAGTCGCATTTCAAGGTGCGGTCCTGCATCAAATGGGTCGATCCGGTGCGTGGTTGTGAATCCAAGATCGCGGAGCATTTCTGCAGCGGGTCTTGTTGCGATTCCGACTCCGCCGAGCGATGAGAGGACATCGTCTGCGAGAAGTGAAAGATTGACGAACTTTGGGAGCAGTTCGTACATGAACTCGCGTTTGTCTTGGTGTGTTGAGAGTCGGTCCGCGTCTTCGTAAGACATGTTGATGAACTTGCGGATGACGCCTCTCCAGAACGGGGTGCCATCGTTGTACTCGTCGATCGGTGCCATCATTTCAGCGAGGATGCGATCCGAGAACCAGTCCTTGTGTCGCTTGAGATAATGGAATCTTGAGTAGCTCAGCAGCTTCCCGAGCCCACGGCCTCGTGCGTCGTGGCGCATGACATTGCCGCCAAGTTCGGTTGGGCACGCGTTGTCCTGGAACAGGATCGCGTAAACATGCTCCATACGACCCGAAACGATCATGCGGTCATGGTCGTTGTCTGGTTGATCTGGCGCGTGAACCTTTTTCGAGAGCAGTGTGGATTCGCGTACGATCTTGAGGAGCTGGTAGGAGAGGTTTGGGTGATCAGTCGCGATCATCCCGCCGCGAATTGCGGAGGTCCCTAGGCATTTCCCTTCGTCAGACTCAAGCACGAACATGTAGTTGTCGTGCGTGCGGTCGTGACCTTCCGGCGCGTTCACGGATTCTCGGACAGCATCGAATGAGCGTGCTGAAATTGACAACATCTCGGCGATGCGATCTTTGAACGGGGGGAGGTTGATGAAGTTCCCTGTGTGCGCCAGTTCGAGCAATGTGTCGAGGTCTTCTGGCCTGGCTTCTCTGAGTCTGTCCATGTGCGTGCTCCTTGGAGGTGTTCAGAGATTGGATTAGCCTGCTGCTTTGGCGAGTGCACGCTCGAGACACTCGAAGACCTTCGGCCAGTCTTCCATTTTCATCACCGGGAGCGGCGGGAGCATGCGTACATGGAACGGGCCGTGACCACACCAGAAGCAGATCACACCTTCGTCGTACGCTGCTTTGCAAGCAGCGATGACCTTGTCCTTATCTCCGCCGAACGGAGTGAACCGCATCATGCCTCCAACACCGCCGGAGAACTCGGTAAAGTCGTCTCCTTCTGGGAACCAATCCGGGTGCTTCGCGACCAGTGCATCTACATGCTTGCGGAACTCTGCGTGGTGCTTTGCGAAGTTGCCGTCTTTGCCGTAGTGGTTTCCTTCGATCAACTCGTCAAGGAGTGCGTTGCCAACAGTGAAGTCGACGGTTGCGCCGGTGAAGGTGCCTGAGAGCAGGCCCGGTTTCGGGTTGTATTCTTCGGTGTAGAGCGTTGCGCACGCTTGGGTCATCTTCCCGACACAGAAGACATCGATGTATTCACCGAGGTCGTACATTTCGTATGCGAACATCTCTTCGGTGCGTCCGAAGGACTGGATCTCGTCGTCCCAGACCGCAATGTTGTTCGCTTTGCAGATCTCCATGAGCGCGACATGGAACTCGCGTGGTGCGGTGTTGAAGCCGCCTTCGCCTTGGACGAGCTCGAAGATGAAGCACGCGTGCTCGTTTGGGTATCGGGCAATGTACTCTTGCAAACGATCGCATGCGTACTGGATGAACTTGTCTTGCCCACCCATTCGCTCGGCGCGTGCTGGATCATAGAACGGGATGTAGTCGACTTGTGTAGACAGTGGGATTCCCTGACGGCCTCCTGCGGAGTCGCCGATCTGTGCCATGGTGACTGAGCGTCCCATGAAGCAGTGCTCAAACGCGAGAACGCGCGATGCGGGAGCGTGTTTTTGGTAACAGACTTTGATAGCGGATTCGTTGGCCATCGCGCCTGAGGTGGTGATGAACGCGTGCGCAAGTTTGGAAGACTTTGCTGCACGATCCACGAGGCGCTTCCCGAAATCGAACGCGTCGTAAGAGGTTTGGAGGTTGCCGTGCTTTGTGGTGTCGAGAAGTGCTGCGTCGAGCTGAGCTTTGATGACCTTCGGGTTTGCGTGTCCGAGGAAGTGGACACCGATACCGGTGAGCATGTCCCATTTGACTGAGCCGTCTGCCATCTCGACGAGTGCGCCGTTGCCTGCACCTGAGCCGACGGAAGGGTAAAGCAGACCACGGCCTTTAATGCGTGCAGCTTCCTTGAGCATGTCATCGAAGCTCGATGCAAGGTCCGGGTTTGGTGGTCGGCTGTCGGTGATCTGGGCGCTGTACTGTCCGACCTGCTCGACGATGGTCTCAAAGGTTGACTTGATGCTCTCGTCGTTGAGGAGTTGGGTTCCGATGGTGTCTGTGCTGGTTTGGGTGCTCATCTCGTGATTCCTTGTGAACTGACTGACTGATTACGATTCGGAACCGCCTGCCGAGAGCCGAGCGATGAGAATCGCGAGGAGCTGGCAGCGTTCAACGAGACTTGGGATTTCGATCCATTCGTCGGGGGTATGGAGACCACCACCTCGCACGCCGAGCGTGTCGATGGTTGGGAGTCCGGCTTGTTGGAGGATGTTGCCGTCGCAGACGCCTCCGGTTTTGGCAAAGGGGAGTTTTTGTCCGAGCGCTTCTGCGACGGACCTCGCTTTGAGTGCGAGCGATTCGGTCGCGGGGATCATCGGCTTTGCAGGACGATTGAAACTCCGATGAACCTTGACTCCGGGGAGTGCGTCTTGGGATGTATTGAGTGCTTCGAGCATCGTGGTGATTTCATCGGCAATTGTCTGATCCGGGAATCGGACATTCCCCCATGCCTTGGCATGATCGGGGACTCCATTGGTCACAGGCCCACCTTCAAGGGGTCCGATATTCAGAATCCGTCCGCGTGCAGGATCTGGCATGTCCCCCACCGCGACCAGGCACTCCCCGAGCTTGGTGACCGCGGAGATGCCATCGGTGAACGCGCGACCGACATGAGCGGACTTGCCGAAGGTTTCGATCATGAACTGACCGGCACCCATTCGTTCAACAACGAGCTCCCCTCCCGGCATCGCGGGTTCGAGCGCGAGTCCGAAATCGTGGAGCTTTGCCTGGTCCGCAAGAGCGTTGGCGGAGTGGTAGGTCCCTGTTTCTTCATCCGCGTTGAGGGAGAAGGTCCAGTTCGCGTCAACGCCGCATTCTTCGAGTGCTTCGAGTGCGGCGACGGCGATGACGAGTCCGCCCTTCATGTCCACGCAACCGGGACCCCGCGCGGTTTTGCCATCGTCGGACATGGTGAGTTTGTTGAACTCGGAAGCTGGATCGTGGACGGTGTCCATGTGTCCCGCGATGAGGACTCGGCCTGACGATGCGCCGTTGAGTCGCTCGCAGATTGAGGTGGTCGGCATGTACCCGCCGGGCTTACCTCCGAGGAGCCACTCTGGTTTGGGATCGGGATCGATCTGTGTGTGGTTCGCGCCCAGTGCGGCGAGCCGAGATGCCAGGAGATCGCGGGTATGCTCGATCCCGGACTCGTTGAATCCGCCGGTTTTGATTCCGACATGGAGGATGAGGTCCTCAAGGAGCGCATCAGCTTTGGAAGCGATGGCATCTGCGATGCGTTGTTCTTGGGTATTGAGTGTCACGCGGGGAGTGTATGGGGTCATAAATCGCCCTTCCAAGCGATTTAGAGGGGATTTTTCGGAATCATGGTTTAGATTCGATAGAGCATGTTTTCACTCGAAACATTTTTGATCACAGCATGAAAGAACGGACGGATTAAGGTTTGGTGAGTCTTGCAGAATTGCGGCTTGATCCAGCTGAGTCTTTGGTAATGTTCTGTCAATGAAGCACCTGCGGCTTGTTCAAGTCACGGATGACTGACGAACTTGCTGACCTGATCGAGGAACTGACATGAGGTACCGAGCGTGCTGGATTTCCGACCTACATCTTGGAAGCAAAAAAGCGGAAACCGAACTGATCTACAGCTTTCTCAAAAAGAACGAGTTCGATGCGCTCTACCTCAACGGAGACATCATCGATATCTGGCGTTGGAAACAAGCGGGACTGCTCAAAGCGAAGAACACGCAGGAACACATCAATGTCGTCCAGCGCCTGCTCAAGCTCGCGAAGAAGGACACCCCCATCCATCTGACCATCGGCAACCACGACGAGTTCCTGATGCACTTCCTTGGGGACAACGACGCGGCGCGTGACTTTGGACAGATCAACCTCGCCGAGCGTATCGAGCATACAGCGGCGGACGGGAAGAAGTATCTGATCCTGCACGGGCATCAGTTCGACCTCGTCACCCGCACCGCTCCTTGGCTCTCAAAGCTCGGCGATCGCGGATACGAAACGCTCATCTGGATCAACCGCATCGTCAACCGGATCCGCCGACGGCTCGGGATGCGTTACTGGTCGCTCTCCAAGTTCATCAAGCTCAAGGTCAAGAAAGCAACGATGATCATCGGAAACTTCGAGGAGAGCGCCCTGCACTACGCGAAGGACCATGGCTACGACGGCATCATCTGCGGGCATATCCATAACCCAGAAATCAAGGTCAACCAAGACGGCCCCGACTACCTCAACTCGGGATGCTGGACCGATCTCGCGAACTGCAACGCGCTCGTCGAACGCATGGACGGCTCCATCGACCTCATCCACTGGAACGGCACCGACGAGGTCATCCTCAAATCCACCGATCCAAATCGCGGAGAGACCTACCTCCCAACGATCTACGAGCTGGGGAGCATGCCTGAGAAAAAACTCAAGCGGCAACGGCAGGTCAGTGTCCCTGCGGATGAAGTCCTGATGGGTTTGTGATCAGTAGCCAATCGGTCGAATGATGCCAAGATCAATGACCACTCCGTTTGGTTGATACAAATCCACATTCAGCTCATCCTCTTTGATTGAAGTGAAGACGAGTGAAGTGCGTCCGGAGGTTTCTGCGTTGATGTAGTCGGCGCGGGATGGACCTGCGTATTTCTCGTTGTTGCGCTCGTTCGCGTGGAAGTGGTAATGCGCGAGGGCGCGGTCTGAGAATCGAATCATGTCTTCGGATGCGACAAATCGCTCATCGCTCACGCGGTCGCGTGCTCGCGGGCGGAACAGTACGGCTCGATGGAGTCCTGTCGTTGGATCGACATCAAGGATGCCGCCGTATTCAGTTTTGCGATCTTTGTGATCCAGACGGCGCTGGACATAGAGTTTTTCGATGACCTCCGGCGACTGGATCGCTTCGTCCATGACGAGGATGGTGATGAGGTCTGCCCAGTTGAGCTGGCTCTCCCACTGTTCGAAGCGTTCGTTGTGGGTGGGTTCACCTTTCGCGGCTTTGCGTTTGATGAAGGTTCGGCCTGACAATCTCGACGAGATTTCTTGCGTCAGTTCCGCTTTGCTTGCTGAGAGCCATTCACTTTTGTGCTGGTTTGCCCAACGGATCGGTTCGATGTGACGGAGACTGATCCCTTGGCGCTGGTTGTCCCTGAGTCTGGAGATTGCCGTGCGGGACTGTTCCCACCAGAGGGTGTTGTTGCGTGCGGTTTTGTCGTCATCGGATCTGCGGAGCTGACGGAGCCATGCGAGTTCCATTGCTTGGTCTGGGAGCACTCCGAAGTCGTACCAGCATGTTCGAAGATCGTCGAGCGTTTGCTTTGTTCCGGTATCGTTTGTGATATTGGATTGTGATTCAAGGAGACGAACACGCTGCGAGCCGTCTTTGTCGAGTCTTGCGAGGAGTCCCCACGCATCGTCGCGCGTGCGGTCCGCGACGCGGAGGATCGAGCGTTCTTCGCGATTGGAAGCACCTTTGAGTGGATCTAGAAACACACCAAACACCACGGCTTCGATTGGTTGACCTGGGTTGAGTGCTTCGATCGCTTTGCGTTCCATGCGTTCTTCGTCTGGGTATCCCGGAGCGACGCGTGCATACGAACGGACAATCGCGGGCATCAGACCATCCCACTGAGCGCGGATCGCGTGCTGAAGAATGATGCGGACCGCTTGGCGGTCTTGTTCGGTTGGGAGGATCAGACGCGCCATGCGTGCGGAATCCGCGTCGCCTTCTTCAGAAGTGTCGGACATCAGTAGATCGAGTGTGGTGTAGCGGAGCTGGGGAGAGGTGGCGGAAGACCACGCGAGGTTTTTGAATGCTTGGCGGGTCCGTTCGCGGATGCGGACACCTGCGACGACCTCGCTCCACGCTTGTTCCGCGGCGGCTACCCGATCTCGCTCGAGCAAATCGGGGTTGCGGACATCAAGAATCGGATTCCCTGTCGGCTTGTACTTGGAACCTGCTGAACACCCGAACTGGGTGAGTGTGAAAATACAGCACAACATCACGAAAAGAGCACGGGTATGGATCTGCATGGTCATGCGGGAGTGTATGCCTTGTGCTGATCTGGTTGCCAAGAGAACAGGCATTTGCCCCCTGCTTCGAGGTGCGGGTCTATAATTACACATGACTACCGAACCCATCACATTGAGCGAACGCGTCTCGGCGATCATTGATCTGATCCGCCCTGCAGTGCAGTCCGATGGCGGGGATATTGAGTTGGTCGATGTCACCAACGATGGCGTGGTCCAGATCCGGATGCATGGCGCGTGCGTGGGGTGCCCCTCGTCGGATATGACGCTCCGGATCGGGATCGAGCGGACGCTTCGGGAACGCGTTCCAGAGGTCATCCGGGTCGACGCGGTGGACTGAACCGCGATTCTGAGCGGTGTGGGCAGTATGTGCACAACCGCTTGTAATTGGTGATATGTCAGATGTTTGCGGGTTTTTGGCTTGTTGAGGCTGAGCGGTCTCGGTATACTTTGGGATACAGATCGGCACTGAGGCCGAGGAGTAGATTGGAGCCAGGATGCTTGTCATTACCCGTCGTGAAGGCGAAGAAGTTGTGATCGGAGACCCAAAGAACCCAATCGGGGTTGTGCGGATTGCATCGGTCAAAGGTGAACGCGTCCGCGTTGCATTCGACTTCCCTCGTGATGTAGAGATTCATCGCCGAGAGATCGCTGAGCAGATCGTGGTTGAAGCAGAGGAAGAGTACGAAACTGCAGTGATCGCAAAAATCTCGCCTGCTGTGACGAGCTGAGCGGACTCCTTTCAACTCAGCTACAGAACCAATGAAAAAGCCCCATCGTTTGATGGGGCTTTCTTTGTTCTATGGATAAACCAGATGCTTATTCTGGTTCGCCTGACGACATGTCGTAGACCCAGCCCTCGATTGCGCGGTCGAGGTTCTGGATGTCGCCTTCTCCGAAGAAGAGGCCGATTTCTTTCGCGGCTGCTTCTGGGGAGTCTGAGCCGTGGATCAGGTTGAAGGAGTTGGAGACACCGAAGTCACCACGGATGGTGCCGGCTTCTGCTTTGGATCCAAAAGTAGCGCCCATCATGGAGCGAGCGATTGCGATCGCGCCAACGCCGCGGACAGCGAGGACGCAGACTGGGGAGGAGGTCATGAATCCGACAAGCCCGTCGTAGAACGGCTTGCCTGCGTGGTCAGCGTAATGGGTGCCTGCGAGCTCTTTGGAGATGGTCATCATTTTCATCCCGACGATCGCGAGGCCTTTTTCCTCGAAGCGGGTGATGATCTTGCCCATGAGGCCGCGTTGGACTGCGTCTGGCTTGAGGATAATGAGGGTGGTTTCCATTGGATGGCTCCGGTGTTTTTTCTGTGTATTGTGGTCGCCGAAGGCTGTTTCCGGCGCGGTTGGAATCATAGCCCCAGCATGGGCTTGCATCCAAGACGGTTGGATTCGTCTAGAGAGGCTCAGAGGTTGGTGAGGGAGCTAGAAATCCCAAGAAGGCTCACCAACCACGAATCCCATGAAGAAGGTTCCAAGGATGCCTCCGAAGAAACCAACGATTCCAGAACCGATCCAGATCATGAAGGCGTAGAGGGTATGGAGTCCGACGACTGGGCCTGATTCGATCAATCCCAGTTGCTTTCGGGTGGTTGTGTATTGATCCAACCACATCACGATTGCGACGAATGAGAGTATCGCCCATGCAAAGAGGGCGACCAGTACATAGCTCCACACTACCACACCCCCTGTCATTGGATCAATCCATCTGAACGCGAGTGCGATGATGACCCCCACTGCGGTCAATGGACCGATCAAGAGCCAAGGCGTGTGGAGCCACCAGAGTTGTTGGGTCCAGAGGTGTGCGCGAAGCCGAAACTCGTGGGGTGGTCCGAGCTTGCACATCCCGATCCCGAGTCCGAGTGAGGCGACAACTCCGAATCCGATTCCAAAGAATGCAGCGACTAGGGATACCCACGATCCCTCGGAAGCCATGAACGCTCCGAGTGCATAGATGACCAGCACGATGAGCCACCAGACCATGTTCGCTCTGATGACTGTTCCAAAGGTTGAATGAATGTGCTGACGGAGCTCGTCTCGGGAACTCGCATCCGCATCCCACACGCTTGCGCATTCAGGACATACGGCTTCAAGCTGATGGGGGATTTCATAGCCACATCCATGACATGCGACCAGTTTGTGTGGAGAGTCGTGCGAGGACATCATCTGGATACGATCGGCGAACCCATTTGGTTTGCTGTATCTTTCGATCGCCCCAAATCGGGCAGAATCTCGGCGAATCGGATATGCTCTATCATTCAGTTATCCGATTAGTTGCCCCGCCAAGGAGGGTGGAATGGCGAAAACGACCGCTCCAAAGAAGACCAAACGATCCAAAGCCGACGCTGAATCCATGGCGTCAAAGCAGCGAGATATCTCTGTATCCGAGTTCTTCGCGAAGAACAGGCACCTCTTGGGGTTCGACAATCCTCGCAAAGCGTTGCTGACGACTGTGAAAGAAGCGGTCGACAATGCACTTGATGCGTGCGAAGAAGCTTCGATCCTTCCTGAAATCGAAGTGAAGATCGAAGAAGTCACCGCTCCGACCCATGCTTCCAAACCTGGTCGATACATCGTCACGATTACAGACAATGGGCCTGGGATTGTTCGGAAACAAGTTGAGAATATCTTTGGGCGTTTGCTCTATGGCTCCAAGTTTCACCGGCTCAAAATGTCGCGTGGACAGCAGGGTATCGGGATCTCCGCTGCGGGTATGTACGGCTTGATGACCACGGGCAAACCGATGGTCATCACGACGCGACCAAAGAAGAACAAACCGGCGCACCATCTCGAACTCGCGATGGACACGACGAAGAACAAGCCTGAGGTGACGGTCGATATCGAGACCGATGACTTCCCGGATGGGACAGGGACACGCGTCGCGATCGAGATGGAAGCGAAGTTTTTCCGCGGAAAGGGATCGGTCGAGACTTATCTTGAACAGACCGCTATCTCGAATCCGCACTGCTCGATTACATTTATTCCGCCTGACAAAGCGAACGAGAATCCTGACCTCGCGGAGAGCAAGGAATCTGTCGAAGCCGACGAGCAAGGTATCCTTCGCACACAAGAGTTCAGCGATCGGATTGTTTATCCGCGAACGGTTGACGAGCTTCCACCTGAGACTGAGGAAATCAAGCCACACCCCTATGGCGTGGAGCTTGGGACCTTCTTGACGATGCTCAACAAAACTGAGGAGAAACAGCTCAGCGGATTCTTCCGCAAGGAGTTCTGTCGAGTCCCGCCTTCAACAGTGAAGGAAGTCACGGCGGCTGCATCGACCAAGGGCAACTCGTATTCCGGGAGCACCTGGGTCAAAACGGTTGAATCCAAGGACGCAGAGAAGATCTACAAAGCGCTCCAAGAAGCGAAACTCCGTAGCCCCCCTACTGACTGTCTCTCGCCGATCGGTGTGAAGCAGATGCTCGCGGGACTGCTCAAAGGCGTCAAGGCGGAGTTCTACACCGCTTCGACTCGGAAGCCTTCTGTGTATCGCGGGAATCCGTTCCAGATCGAAGCCGCAATCGCGTTTGGAGGAGAACTTCCAGGCGATCAGCAGGCGCGGGTAATCCGTTATGCGAACCGAGTCCCGTTGCTGCATCAGCAGTCTGCGTGCTCGTCGTTCAAATCCGTAATCGACACAAGCTGGAAGAACTACGGCATGCAGCAGCCGCGTGGCGGGGTTCCCGTTGGACCATTGGTGGTGATGATCCATATGGCGAGTGTGTGGGTTCCCTTTACTTCTGAGTCCAAGGACGCGATCGCGGACTACGACGAGATCAGAAAGGAAATGTCGCTCGCGCTCCAAGAGTGCGGTCGCAAGCTCGGACAGTACATCCGTCGCCGTCAACGTATGAAACGCGACGCGCAGAAGCGTGATGTCTTCGAGCGGTACATCGGAGAAATTTCCAGAGCGTGTAACTACCTCACTGGGACCGACACGCAGGAGCTTTACGATGCCCTTCTCGCGCAAGCGAAAGCACGGACTGAGATTGCCGATGCACAGCTTGACGACGAGGGCAACTTCATCAAAGACTCCGCGGGCAATCTCGCAAAGGCGGACGATGTCATCATCCTTGATTCGGTCGGATCGAACAACACGACCAATGGCACAGTCGCAGAGGCAAAGCCAATCGTCAAGAAGAAGCGTGTGAGTAAATCCTCTGGAAAGAGTACCAGCAAGAAACGAACAACCAAGAAGTCATCCAAGAAGGCGGCCGCCGGGCTGTTCGGAGCGTAATCCATGGCGAAGAAGACCACAAAGAAAAAAGTCGTGAAGAAGGTCGCGAAGAAGAAGGTTGCCAAGACAACTTCAAAAAAATCTACGAAGAATGCTGCTGGAAAGACCGCGGTTGGATTAAAAAACAAAGCGGGCAAACGCGACCAAGATACTTCGGTCAAGCTCACGAAGATGGCCCAGAGCATTGTGACCGCGGTCCATTCCGACAAAGAACCTGAGATGGATGTCCCCATCCGCGCCGCATCCAACACCAACTGGAACGCGAAGAAGGGCATCCTCGAAATGGGAGATTCCGTCGGGACGCGGCAGCTCTTCAATCTCGGACAAGCACGCAAGTTCATGCAGACACTCTTGCACGGCAAGTCCGTTGACGAGTTGTTGGTTGCTGATAAGACACTCTCGCTTCGTGGGATGTTCTACAAATCACTCCACACCATCGAAGGCACCAAAGAAAAGACTTTCGACGACCAGACCGAGTCCGACGGCATCCTCGAAGATCTCGAAGTCTCGCTCGGTTCGCTGCGTGAAGAACTTCATATCTTCGCGAAGAAACGCGGGACGATGGTCGGGAACATCACGGTTGTGGACAACGGCGACGAGATCAACTGCAAGAAAATGGGCTCAGGCGGATATGCGATCCCGAGTATCTGCGAACCCGAGGTCATCCAGTTCAAGGATGTGAAAGCGAAGTTCATCCTCCATGTCGAGAAAGACACGGTCTGGCAACGCTTCAACGAGGACCGATTCTGGGAGAAGCACAACTGCATACTCACCGAAGGTTCGGGGCAACCCACTCGCGGCGTACGGCGTATGCTCCACCGCTTGAACAAAGAGCACGGGCTTCCGGTCTACTGCTTGCTCGATTGCGACCCTTGGGGGCACTACATCTACAGCGTGATCAAGCAGGGGTCGATCTCACTCGCGTTTGAATCCTCGCGTCTCGCGATCCCGGATGCAAAGTATCTCGGTATTCGCTCGATTGACTTTGAACGCTGTGACCTGAGCGACGATGTCAAGATCTCGCTCAACGAACGCGACATCAAACGCGCCAAACAGATCGCGGCGTACCCATGGTTCGAGAAGAACAAGCAGTGGCAGAAGGAAATCAAACAGATGCTCAACAATGGGTTCAAGATGGAAGTTGAATCGTTGATCACGAAGGATATTTCTTATGTGACCGAGGAGTATGTGCCTGCACGCCTGAAGGCGAAGGATTGGCTCGGATAAGTGTAGAACAGTCTGTGCTCTTGCCATATACACTCGATCCCACGGAACCGAGTCTGGTTTTCAAGTTTGCGGCCCAGATTCATCACAAGTCTGGTATATTCGCTCATCGCATGAATTTTGCGTTGAGGGTTTCGCATTGATCCAAGTCTATCCAACTCGCTCGAATCGTCCGCAAACTCAATACTCGTTTCGATTTGGTTTTACTCTTATTGAGTTACTCGTTGTGATCGCGATTATTGCGTTGTTGATCGGTGTGTTGCTGCCTGCACTGAGCTCTGCGCGTGCGACGGCTCAACGCACGGTGTGCATTTCGAACATGCGTCAGCTTGGGCTTGCGAATCAGATGTATGCGATGGACTTCAAGGGGCAGTCCATGCCGACAGGATTGTTTGAAACGACGAGAGGGCCTCGGAATAATGCTGGTCGACTCAACACGATTAACTGGGCGTATTTATTCAACAGGACCGGGAGCCGACGGAAGGGCGTTGGGCTGTTGATGGATTATGTCTCAAACGCGACTGAGATCGTCGAGTGTCCCACAAATCAAAGGCGTGATCCGTACGGGATTGAAGAAGACCCCGACACCATCCGGTTCCGTGACTATTACGGCGATGGCGAACTCAACTTTGATTACACTTTCAACGCACCTGCACAAGGCGCGAAGGACTCTGTGCAGTTTGATGTGTGGATGTTTAAAGAAGCCGCACCGAACACTGCAGATTTTGACGCTCGCGAGTTTGCCTCGATGGCGACCGATGGCTTGGTGGCGCGGATGCCGGGACTTCCGATTATCATTGAGGAAAGCTCATGGTGGTTTAACAACAACAGCCCTCAGGGCTCTTCGGATGGTGCGTGGGGGAATGCTGACCAATGGACCACAAGACACGACGGTGGTGGCTCAACTTTCTATCACGATGGTCATGTCGGTGTCTTCAATCCCCCCAGCGGGTTTGTCAACGATAATCCCGACGAAGCGTACGGAGACACTGGCTTCACCTCGTGGGACATCTATGTCCGGCCCAACTTCAGAGGACGATACTTCCGGCTATACGAGATTGCTGAAGCGCAAGCAAACGCACGCGATGGTCACAATCCCGGATACGGAGCGATCAATCATCCTGCTCGATACCGGTAGGTGATGCGTTGGACTGGCCTGCAGTTGACCTGCAGTTGATTCGCAGAGTCAGGGTTCCTGAGATTGATTCTCAGCTACTAGATGGTCCGAAAATACCTTCTGATTCGATTGCAAATCATGCAATCTGGTGTACATCTTTAAGTGTAAAGCCCGGCAGACACGGATTCATTTCTGGTCGGCTTTCTTGAACGCACACACTGGAGGGAACACCATGAACAAGATGATTTCAATTTGCGCCATCGTATCGGTAGCCGTTGCAAGCAACGCTTCTGACGGACGCGTGATTGTCGAGGATTTCGACGGCGCCGGCTTCAATCCTGAACTCACTTTCGATTTTTCCTCGGACTTCACCGGTGGAGGCGATACCAGTGATCACATGGATGGAGTTCTCTGGTTGTACTCTGATCTCGCGGATGTATCCGTCAACACGCTTGCTCCCGGAGAATGGATCGAATCCGTCGAGGTGACCTGGACTGATTTCTGTGGAACAGGATGCACCAATCTTGAAATCTTTGGATTGAACAACTCGTTGGCGATTGGCAACACCGACATTGCTGGGAGCGAAACAGTGCTTCTAACCTCTGTAGATATTGGTGAGTCCATCCAACACTTCACCATTTCATCGTTCGAAGGTCGAATCGAAGAGGTGGTTGTGACTGTTGTGCCTACTCCTGGACCTCTCGCATTGGTAGGTGTTGGAGCATTGGCGATGATCCGCCGTAAGCGCTAAAGCAGCACGACCATTGTCACACATTTGACACCAAGCAAATCATCAATGACCTCATTGCCACCGAGACTGCAACCTCGGTGGCGATGTTTTTGATACCCAAGTCTCTCACGGCTGGCTTGATTCACAGCATGACCCAAACCAGATAATCAGCACAATCCTCAGGATCGACATCCCTTCTCATGCGGATTGGTTGGCAAGGGACTTCTGTGATATGGACACTTGGGTATGCCCATCACTACACCTTCATTGTTCTCCACTGGTTTGCAAGGTATCAATCAGAGCCATGCCTTGCTTGCGCAATCCTCTGAGCGATTGGCGACGGGATTGAGGATCAATCGAGGAGCGGATGATCCAGCTGGATTGATCGCTTCGGAGCATTTGGGTGGTCAGTTGTCATCCATCACTTCCAGAATCAACGCGATGGGACGCACCAATCTGGAACTGTCCATCCAAGAAGGCTCGTTGTCCGCGGCAGCGTTCGGAATCCGCGATTTAGGTGGGCTCGTTGTCCAGGGCGCGAACGCTGCAGGATTGACCGATGCTGAATCCGCGGCGATTGGGACAGCGGCGAGTGGGATTGTTCAGAGCATCGGCACACTGACCAACGCGAGCGGGAATCCAATCCTGGGAGACATCAGCATCCAACGGCAGATCGGGACCGACTCAGGGACTGGTGATCCGATTTACGAAACGCTGACGATGAACGATCTTCCCGCGTTGATCGAATCTGATCCTGAGAGTGCGCAGGCACTGGTCGACGAGGCGAGCAGTGTTGTTGCATCGCGACAAGCGGAGATCGGCGCTGAGCAACGATCCAACGAATCGATGCAGCGTGCGATGGAAGAAGAGTACATCAATGTTGCGAGGGCGCAGTCAAGCATTCGCGATACGGATTACGCGAAAGAGGTTTCGGAATCTGTCCGCGCTTCGATCTTGGGAAAGGCGTCTATGCGCGTGCTTTTGATCGGACAGCAGCAGAGCGAACGCGTCTTGGATCTGTTGGCATGAATGGGTTACTTGTTGCGTTTCTTCGCTTCACGGATGCTCTTTCGGATCAGTTGCTTCAGCGTTGGCAAGTGCACATCGTCTAACGATTTGATGTACAAACACCCCTTCCCGGTTTTGTGCTTCCCGAGTCTTTCCATCAGTTCGGGAACATCTTCGAATCCTGAGATGATGTAGAGCGACAACGCGGAAGCACGCGGAGAGAATCCGACCAGCGGCATATCGCCCTCGCGGCCGCTCTCGTAGACATAATGGTAACTCCCGAACCCAATAATCGAAGGCCCCCACATGGTTGCGGGTTCTTTGGTGATCTCGGACATGATCTTGATGAGGGTTTGGCAGTCATCCGCGTATTTCGCAGGTGCTTTTTTGAGAAATGCATTCACTGATGCTGCATTTGCGACCGTCTTGTTCCCTGATTTTTTCGCTGCTTTTTTAACAACTTTCTTTGCGGCTTTCTTCACCGTTTTCTTCACGACTTTCTTTTTTGATGCTGGTTTCTGAGCCGCTTTTTTCTTTATGGGCTTCTTCTTGGTGACTTTCTTCTTGGTGATTTTTTTCTTGGTGACCTTCTTTGCCATGTCTGAGCTCCCTCAATTGAAAGTCCCCGCGAATGAATCGCGGGGCTTTATGATTTCGACGCAGTGTACCAGAAATCGGGTTTCGGTGATCAGTCTTCGAGCATGCCGAGTTGCCACATCATGAAGATGCGTTGGTCTGCGACATCACGGATTCGGAGATCGAGCGGTTTCCCACCACCGTGACCGGCATCGCGATCGACCCACAGCAGGATTGGTTCGGATTCTTGGTCCGATCCGGTGGCGTTCTGCATGAGAGCCGCCATTTTGCGTGCGTGGAGCGGATGGACTCGGGTGTCATTCTCGCCTGCTGTGAAGAGCACCGCGGGGTACTTTGTGCCACGCTTCACATTGTGGTATGGGGAGTACTCTTTGATGAACTCGTATTGTTCTTGATTCTCTGCGGTGCCGTACTCTGGAACCCAGTATCGCGCCATCAGGAAGTTCTGATACCGCACCATATCCAGCAGCGGCACGGCGCTGATCGCGGCGCTGAAAAGATCTGGACGCTGAACGACGGTTGCTCCGGTGAGCAGGCCGCCGTTTGATCCGCCTGCGATTCCGAGCTTGCTCGGATTGGTGTAGCCGTTTTCGACGAGCCATTCACCTGCCGCGATGAAGTCATCAAAGACATTTTGTTTCTGATCGAGCATACCTGCTTCGTGCCACGCGTTGCCGTACTCGCCTCCGCCTCGAAGATTGGCGACCGCGTAGACGCCGCCGTTTTCATACCACGGGAACATTGTCGATGAGAAGTATGGAGTCATTGAGACATTGAACCCGCCGTATCCGTAGAGGATCGTTGGGTTGTTTCCGTCAAGTTCGATACCTTTTTTGTGGACAATGAACATAGAAACCGGCGTGCCGTCCTTTGAGTCATACCAGACCTGTTTGACTTCGATGGTGGATGGATCAACCGGAACATCCGGACGAGCCCAGAGTTCTCGTTCACCGGTTGCGAGGTCCACACGGAAGATGGATCGTGGCATGTTGTAACTTGAGAAACTCAGGAACGCTTCGGTCCTGTCGTCACTGGTTGAGAGTCCGCCGGAACCGATGCCTGGGAGTTCAAGGTCGCCCTTTGACTTTCCGTTGTAATCGAACATCGCGATCCGGGTTTTGGCTGAATCGAGGTACTGAACTGAGATGATCCCGCGTGAATAGCTGACACCTTGGATCACAAGGTTGTCATCATGAGGCACGATCGTTTTCCAGTTGGCGAAGCTCGGATTTGACAGGTCAATCATCGAGATGGTGCCGTTTGGGGCATCGAATGAGTGCTGGAGGAACATACGATCGCCGTCGTAGTGAGCCCCTCCGATGCGTCCCATCTTTCCGATTGCCATTGGGACGAGGTTGAGTTCTCCGGTGCGGAACCATTCGGAAAGATCGGCAACCCAAAGATCAAGCCCCGCGGTTCCGGTCCAATATCCGACAGTCATCCATCGGCAATCCTTTGAAGGCATGCCGAATGGGCCCCAAGTGGTTTTGAGTGCTTCGAGTTCAGCATCGGATTTGTTCTGGTTGCCGTAGAAGAACTCGATGTCTTTCTGACGGAAGAGTTGTTGGTCTTGTCGATGGTGGGTGCCGAGTTTGTGGAGTTTCATGACTGACGAATACGCGTCGTCGATGTTCTCCAATCTCTTATAGAAGAACCCGGACGAATCGGGCAGCCACCCAGAGAAGTTGACCTTTCCGGGGATTTCGTCTGCGAACCACTCTCCTGTGTCGACATCCATCACATACAGCGTTGAGTTCTCATCGCCCGACTTGTACATGCCGAATGCCATCAACGAGCCGTCTTCGTTTGGTTGTGTCCATGAGATGGTCGTCAAGCCTGTGCTGTCGACGGTCAGAGGATCGAGCAATACACGCTCATCACCGTTGAGCCCCTCGCGGACATAGCGTACAGCTTGTGGCTGTGAGCCTTCGCGCCGTGAGTAGAAGTATCGAGTGCCATACACGCTTGGTGAACCAATCGAGGGGACTTCCATCAGTTCACGCAAGCGGCTCTCCAGTGCGGCGCGACCGGGAAGGTTGTCAAGCACTGATCGTGTGTACCCATTTTGCCCATCGGTCCATGATGCGACTTCGTCATTGACCATACCCATATTCTCGGGGTTTGAGTTGTCGCCTTCGAGCCAGCGGTATTCATCTACGACGGTATTCCCATGGATGGTGTCGGTTACAGGGACTGATTTGGTCTCTGGTGGTGCCGCAATGGCAATGGTTGAGGAAGCAAACAGAAGTGTTGAAAGCAAGATTTTCATCGAGTTATTCTCCAATGAGGGTCATTCGCTAGATTCCGAGTTGTATCGCACGAGGTATCGACTATCCTAGCCGGGTTTGACGATCACGCATTCGCGTCTATCGGCTGGTCTACTGCACTAGACCCTTGGTCAATCGCATGAATGCGGTTTCGAGGTTGACTGGTTCTTCTTGGAAATGCGTCATTCGGAGCCCGTTGTTGACGAGCACATTGGGGATGTCTGTAAAGTCACCTCCCATACGCGCATCAAACTGGGCATGGATGAGTTGTCCAGCTCCCCCACCGTGAGCGGTGCCGTCCCCTTGTACGATGGAGACCTTCTCGATCCCCGGCATCGTCTGGAGAACCTTCGCGGCGTCTTGCAATCGTTCCGCTACACCGACATGGATGACATGGCCAACCTTTGCTCTTCGGAGGATCTCATCAACCGTGCCATTGAAAAGAAGCTCGCCCTTCTCGATGATCCCCACAGTGTTGCAGAGTTCTGCGAGTTCGTGGAGGATGTGCGATGAGATCAAGATGGTCTTGCCCATCTTCTTGAGTTCCTTGAGGAGTTCGCGGATCTCGATGCGTGCACGCGGATCGAGTCCGGATGCAGGCTCATCCATCAGCAGGACCTTGGGATCGTGCAGCAGCACGCGTGCGATGCTCAGCCGTTGCTGCATACCGCGTGATAGGCCGTTCACTTCTGCGGTTTGTTTATAGGTCAGATCGGTGAGTTCGAGGACATCATTGACAACCTTCTTGCGTTGCATCCCGTTGATGTTGTATGCCGCGGCAAAGAACTCAAGATACTCATGCACAACCATGTCTTGATACGCGCCCATGAAGTCGGGGACATACCCGATAAGTGGACGGATCTGTCGGTTCTGGTACCCGACGGTCAATCCCGCGATCTGGGCTTGACCTGATGATGGCTTGAGCAAGGTCGCGAGGACTTTGATTGTCGTTGTTTTCCCGGCACCGTTGGGGCCGATGAATCCGAAACAATCGCCCTCATTAATGGTGAGGTTGAGTGAGTTCAGCGCGGTGAGTTCGCCGTAGCGTTTAGTCAGGTTGATTGTTTCAATCATCGGCATAGTTAGAATCCTATCGCAGCGCTTTCGCTGCTGAATCAATCATCAGAATATCACTCGTCTTCATTTTCCGTATCAAACACCCCGGAGTATCTTGGTGGATTTGCAGGGAATGGATAAATCCATGTCACCAGTGTCTTTCCAGAAGTTGGGATCTGCTTTCCATCAACAAACAACGGTACAGGAGAACCTTCGCTGGAAGCGTTCTTTGCATCGACTTCGAGCACCCCCATCACAATGAAGCAAGGCTGCGTGAACCATTTCCCAAGATCCCACCCATGAAGCTGCCTGCGGTGCGCGAGTTTGTTTCCAACCGGATCAGTCAGCATCCCGAATCTTGGGGGCTGGAACTGCGAGATCAATCGTGCCGCGACGAGTCGATCCATCACATCACCCTTTGGCCCTTGGATACTCAATGAATCAACGCCTCGTTCAATCACTGAGGTGAAGAAATCGCCTTTGGATGAGTTCCGCGTTTCTTCGGATATGCGTGTGTAATCACGCAGGTTCAAAACCTCACCAGGCCCCCACCCTCCACCTGGCACCAGTGGTGACCATGTTGTCACACGAGAGATCATCGAGTTCCCCAGTCCTTGCCCGATTGGGCGGATCGGTGTTTGCTGCGAAACAATGATGAATACGAGGTCTTTCAGTTCTCCAGGGAGAGCGTGTTCGATTTCGCCGTGGACTTCGGTTCCGATCAGTTCGAGTGCGGATTCTTGAAATGCTTCCGCATCAATCACGGGATGAGGCATCGACCAATCGCTGACGCCGCCCCAGTCTGCTCGGAAGTCTTTGACTGTCGCACGGGTTGGGACGCGGATCGATTCTGGGCTTCGACTCTCGATGCGGTATCCGGTGTTGTCAGGGAATCCAGAGACAATTGATGCTGACGAGGTGCTCGGTTGCCAAGGCGTGAGCAGGTTTGCCATACGGTTCGAAACCGGCGTGTTGTCTGCGCGGTCACGGAGTGCTACCTCGGACTGCCCATAACTCGGGAGCATCACACTCATCCATGAACGAGCTCTGCTGGTTGGTTGGCCGTAGACCTGCTCAAAGAGCGTCAGGTGCGTGCTGTTGACTTGCTTTGGTCTGAGCAAAGACGCGCCGAGCCAAGAGAATGCGGTAAACACGGAGATCATCAGCACAAACCCAACCCACGCGTGCTGGCTTTTGGTGAATTTTTTGAGCAGTGCGAACCCGCCTGGTCCCGCGATGATCCAATACAGCAAAAACACAATCAGTCCAAAGAACACGCCTTGGATAGCGCGTCCGGTCTTCGCGATTTCACCTGAGATATTTGAATCAAACTCGAGCACATTGCGTGATCGGACATCTGAGAGGAGCTGCTCATTCATCTCGCTTGGGCGTTGGATATCACCACGCATTCCGAGAATCCGATGCCAGAAGGATTCCGGGTCAGGGAGTCCGAGTCTTCGGAGTTCGCCGTTACCGAAATCGATCCCGACCACGGTCACCATCCCTGAACCAACGATGCGGCGGATCGCGATGACTTCTCCATCCCTGGTTTTGAGAATCGGGAGCGCGGCGTCGGTCTGCGCGTCGTCCGCTGGCTTGAAGGTCGTGTATGTGCCGTTGTCAGGGAGCGTGATGTCCTTGGACTCGGTGATGAGCTGACGGATGCTTTCGTAATCGACACCATCGTGTCGTGTTGGTCTTTCAATTTCAGGGAGGATGTCTCGGAGAGGGTGTCCACCTGAGAACCAAGGATCGTCAGATGGTGGCATGACCACCACAAGGTGCCCGCCTTGTTGAATCCAATAGCGGATGGCGCGTGCACGCTCTGGCGAGAGTGTGGATGGGTCATGGTCGCGGAGTGTTGAGCTTCCCCAGATGAGAGAATCGAATGGCACCAGCCCTTGCCAACGATCGGGGAGTGAAGTGGTCGTCAATCCTGGTGCGACTCGCAGGAGTTCATGTCCGAGGAGTTGCCAAGTTCCGCTGTCGATGGTTGTGCCGTATTGATCGATCCCGAGCTGTCGTGTGCCGACCATTGCCGCGAGCCCGATCCAAGGCTCTTGCAACATCGGGTTGTAGCGAGAATCGGTTCCCAACAGCCGTCCTGCGCGGTACCCAAGCTGACCGGATTCTGCGCTCCCTGACTCGACGGCTTCAAACGCATGAATCTCGAAGGACGCTTGTCCGAACTGGAAAGGGACCCAGCAGTACAACCAGAAACTCTGAGGCAATCCCGGATTGGCGCTGACCACTCGATCGTACTGCGCGTCATCCCCATCGGTGTCTCGAATGGTGACACGGAGGATGACCTCGCGAGGTGCCGATCCCTGATCGAGCATCTGGACTTGAATTCCTGCCCAGTCCCCGGATCGGATCATTCCACCAACACCCAGATTGAGGATGCTCAGTTGGACTTCTCCGGTGCCTTGAGGATCGAGGGCCGCGGAGGAGTCTTCCCCCGTCTGAGCGTGCGTAAGCGAACTCAGGGCGATCAACAGAACCAGTCCGGATACCAGATTCAGCACACACTTCCAACTATGCAACGGACCAGCCTCCTGTACACGCGATGATCCAACGGATCTCTTGCCCTTCCCGACACCCAATTCAGAGGTCGATCTCAGATTCTACATCTTCGAGGACATTCTTGTTGCATGATCGAAAGTTTCTTAGGGAATCGTCCGATCATATCAACAGAATGATCGACTCAGGGACCATGATTGTGCTCATCACCGCTTTGGCGTCTGCCGTCAGCGTGCTGTGCCTGTATTCGGTCTACGGCAATGTCATCCGGCATGAGACCACCCTGCACGATTTGCGCCATCGCGTCGAGACCCTACAGAACCAACAAGCGCTCCACCTCGCTGAAATCAAGGGACAAATCCCGGCTGATGACGAGGAAGACGATGACGCTGACTCAATGAGTGACTCAGTAGACAATGCAGTTGCGGCAGTTGCCCAAGCCCACTCCGATCAGGAGTTGAGCAGCTCTTCCACCAAAGCGGCGTGACTCTTGGCTCCCATCCGGAAACAGTCGAGCTCAAACTTCTCGTTGGGTGAATGCACACGGTCATCCTCAAGACCGAATCCCATGAATATTGTCTCCAATCCCACGGTTGTCTTGAGCAAGCCTGCGACAGGAATTGACCCGCCTGATTTGATCATTGCGGGCTGGATGCCACACGCTTTTCCGATCGCTCGGAAAGCTGCTTGAAGCGGTGCGGACTCTGTCGCACAGGTTGCTGGAGCCCCTCCTCCATGGTTGATGAACTCCCATGTGCACCCTGGAGGTGTGCGTTCCTGGAACCATGCGATCACAGATTCTGCGATTCTCTCGGAATCTTGATCGTCAACCAAACGGAATGACAGTTTGACGCTTGCTTGTGACGGGATCACGGTTTTCGCGCCGGGTCCTGTGTATCCCGCGATGATCCCATTGAGATCGCAGGTCGGGCGTGCCCATTCGCGTTCGATTGCTGTGAACCCTTTCTCACCAACATTTGCTTCTGCAGGCATTCCGATGCCTTGGAGAGCTTTGACGGGATCTACGCCGAGCGATTCCCACTCCTTGCGTTCGGAATCTTTGAGGTCGCGAACACCATCGTAGAAGTTGGGGATGGTCACCTTGCGATCTTGGTCCCAGAGTTGGGCGAGCACCTTGACGAGTTCGTTGATTGGGTTCGGAACGCGTCCACCCCAGAGTCCGGAGTGAAGGTCTTGGTCTGGACCTGTGAGGATGACTTCGAGATAGGTGAGTCCACGCACGCCGTAGGTGATTGCGGGTTTCCCTCGTCCCAGCATCCCTGTGTCTGAGATGAGGCACACATCGGTCTGCGAGAGCATTTCTTTGTTGTCTTCGACGAATCGCTCGAGATTGACGGAGCCGGATTCTTCTTCACCTTCAAGGAGCACTGTGTACTTGACACCCCCACCAGGTTTGCCGGTAGATTCGTACCAGCCCCGCATCGCTTCGAGGAACATCATGACCTGTCCCTTGTCGTCGCATGCGCCTCGTGCGACGATGCGTTCACCCATTGCGCCTTCAGCGGGCTTGCGGATCGGCTCGAACGGGGCTGATTCCCAGAGTTCGATCGGGTCGGCGGGTTGGACATCGTAGTGGCCGTAGAACAGGACATGCGGACCTGCGTAATCCGCGTCTCCTGGACTCGTTGCAAGGACGATCGGTTGACCGGGGTCTTCAGCGGTACCAGTGGGCTTGATCTCCACACTGAACCCAGACGCTTTGAGATGATCAGCTGCCCAATCCGCGGCTTTTGCGGTGTCCGGGTCATGCTTCGAATCTGTTCCGACTGACGGGATGCGGAGCCAATCCATGAATCGCTCGATGGATTGTTCTTCGTTGGTTTGTAGCCAATCAAGGACTTGCTGTGTGGACATTGAGATCTCTCCTCTGGGGTTCAGATCAGCATAGGTAAAAAAGAACCCGCCGCCCAATAATGGACGGCGGGATCAAGAATCATTGAACCAATCGCAAGTCAGATCAGAGCGATCTGAATACGCGATTGTCATCACCGATTAGCGGCGACGACGAGCGGTTGCGAGACCACCGAGGCCGAGGAGCGCGAGAGCACCTGGAGCTGGGAGGTTTGCGTAACCAGCGGTTGCTGATGCTGGGGTTTGGTCAAACTCGAGGAATGCGATGTTTGAGCTGCCGTCACCAACGCGGTAGAAACCAGCTGGGAGGAATGTACCATCAGGACCGACGACGAAGTCAGGGGTGATTGGGGTGCCAGCGATGTTTGCAACATCTGCGACATTGTCGGAAACAAAGATCGACTCGACAACAGCATTGCTTGCATCACGAAGGATCATGGTAAACGAGCTGTTTTCGATTGAGTTTGCACCGATGGTGATGTCAGCTGTGTAGCTGAGGAATGCTTGTGACTGAGCGTTGCCGAGGGTGAAGTAACCACCAGCAGCGATTGAGCCTGAGAGTGCGTAAGGAGCACCGCCGTCAGCACCGCCGAAGCCTGAGCTGTCAGCGTCTGAGTCCCAGAGCTCGATGCTCCAGCCTGTGAGGTCGATTGCAGCGCCGGTTGTGTTGTAGAGTTCGATGAACTCAGTATCGGTGCTCGGGGTTGAAGCAAGGACTTCGTTGATGGTCACGCCTGCGTTTGCGGCGACTGCGATGCCAGCGATGGCTGCGATTGCGATTTTCATTGTTCTTCTCTCCAGTTCGTGTTTTTACTCTAAAGTTCTCTCTGAACGATAGGTACGATTCTTTACGGCGGATGGGTGTCTACTTGAACAGGTCAGGAACGCGGAAACACCCATTCTCCGGTCGGTTTCGAACCATGATAATACCATAGTCGCAGGGTCAAATGGAGACAAATTTTCAAGAATGAAGCTTGCGTGAAGAAGAAACTTGAGATATGGGGAACAACTCCTATCAAATGGCAAACAAAAACGCCCCTCAGATGTGAGGGGCGCTGATTTGATTTGTTATCGGCCTACAACGAGATCAGTTGATTTTCGGATTTGGACGGCCGTTGGATTGCTCAACCATGAAGGCGGTAGACTCCTCGGTGGCGTTCCGATCGTTCCAGACTGTACCGGTTGGGAACCATGGGTTTGGATCGGTGTACGAATCAATCTGATCCATGGAATCAACTGATGTGTCAAACTTTGCGACATTGATCGCTTCCGAGTGGCGGTATGAGAGTTTGAGGTTGTTTCCAGACTGTGCTGCACCACTGAATGAGCGACCATAAGCAGTAGAAGATTGAAAGATCGGTGACGAACTTGTGAACGACCCATATTGACCGTTGGTCCCCGCATCAAAATCAAGTCCATCTGCATCAGTCCAATAGCGTGTTCCGTCTGCGAACATGATCTTGCTTGAGGCGCTCGTCCCCACGCGGTCCATACGGTGACGGAACCCTTTGGGTTGTTGCGGATTGTTTGGGTGTGACATTAGATTTGACACATTCGCTTGGCGCGGGTTTCCATCCTCAACAAGCGACCACAAGTAAGACCGATCAGCTTGGCTAACATGCGAGAAGCCGGTTGGCATCAAATAACTCACTTGCTTGATACCTGATTCCGCAACTTCATCGAAGTCGGAAATATCACCAACATTCCCGCTGTCATACACAAAATCGTTGAATACATTGGCACGAGCACATCCAGTGGTGTTAAACAGATCGCGTGTCCGTTCTGCACGATTGGTCGAAAATCCGAGTGAATCACCAATAATCGGCGACATCCAGTCTTGTACTGTCGTCGGCGTATCTGATGTGGTGTTACCTTCAATTGCAAGTGTTCCAAGTATCAGGCCACCATCGATGATTCTACCTGTGTAACGGGTCCCTTTATTAACTGGACTTGAGTAGTACTCGCGATTGTCGCCTGCATACATCGCGTTCAATGTCGCAAGACTTTTCATCGTCGAACTGCACACCAGATTCTGAGCACTTGCGCGTGCTTGTCCAAGTGCGGGAAGCAGAATTCCGATGAGGAGTGCGATGATTGCAATCACCACGAGCAGTTCAATCAGCGTAAAGGCCTTGGTATGACGATTCATAAGAATCTCCTTGGGCGAGAAAAGTGGTGGAATTATTTCATCAACACATGGACTATTGGATCTGAATCAAGAACCGTGATCTGAGATCCCGATCCGAGGGCTTTGGATTGCTTTCGAATGTCCGGGGTAATGCGATCAACAAAGCGTGTATCAAGAATCCATTCGTCGGAATCATTTTGTTGCACAGGTACCAATGTGCGTGTTCCAGTATCTGGATTCTTCGATGGATAGACAATGCCTTTCGCTTTGCCTTTTTGCACGAGGTACAGCTGACCCGTGATGACATCAACAGTCATGTGCCCGTTGGGGCTGTCGATTGAGTTGCTGTTGAGCATTCTCCATCCGGTGAATGCAAGCACCACAATCGCTGCGATGATCAAGATGATCTGCCAAGGTTTGATGTCACTCATGCGTCCTGCCTCGTTTTCACATCGTGGGTCGTGTGTTGGTCATCAACGATCCCGGTTCACTGGCCCGCCGATCATTTGGAAGGGCCCTTATTCTACACGCGGTACTCAAAATCTCCAATTTCTATTACGGAAGTCTATCAGAGAATGCACCGTTCAGTTGCGTTGCGTCGAAAAAGCCGACATTTGAATCAGTTCTTCATATCCACGCTGACTGGATAGTGGTCTGATGCGTATCCATCGAATGTCTCCAGATCTCTCCAACTGGTCCCATCCGGACGAGCTGCGGTGCCGTAGACAAACGCGTGTTCGGTGTCCATTTGCTTGATCGCAGCGTCGTTTGCAAGAATCAGATCAATTCGGCGCCCTGATTCATGTGTGATTGACTGACGATCCTCGTCGTGATTGGCGAAGATATCCACAAAGCCTGCTCTGAGGTAGGTTTGCACGGACTCGTCAGTGATTTCCGCATTGAAATCTCCCAGCACGACGACGGCTCGATCTGGATCTGATTTGAGCACATCTTGGATCAGTTCAAGCGTGCCTTTCGCTTCAGCTTCTCTCCAATAGCTGTTGTAGAACCCTGATTTGTGGTGCATGACGAAAAGCGTCAGTGTCCACGAATCGTTCCCGTCAGCGTTTGGGATTGCGACATCGACCATCATGGGTGATCTGCGAAACGCGATTGGTTCGCCGGCGTACCAGTTTTTGTTGTTGCCGTATTTTTCTGGGTGCACGCCACCGAGTGGTTTGTTTGGCCAGTTCTTTGCGTTTGTGATTGGGAATCGCGAGAGCACGGAGTTCTCAATGCCGCGATCGTTTCCTGCATCGATGGAAACGACATGCTCGTATCCCATATCCGCGAGATAGGTATCCCGATATTCGAGCAGCGCCTGCTCGGATTCGACTTCTTCAATGCACAGGATGTCTGGGTTGACAGCACGGATTGCCATCGCGGTTGCGATGAGCTGGTGTTCTGGTTTGGTATCGTCCGCGTCGTCGTTGCGCCCTGTGAGAGATGGGTCGTCGTGGGCATCGAAGAGATTTTCGATGTTGTACGTGGTGAGTCGGAACGAGCCGTCTTTGGTTGCAGGTGCGGATTCTTTGCCGTACTTCCGCATTGCGATGCGTGTACTTTCGTAATCGTTGATAATCTTCTCGTCGGCAAACGACTTGTCCGATTGTGTTTCGCTGACCTGAGCGGACAAAGTGGTGCTCGAAAGCGGCAGAAGGATGAGACAGAGTAAGGCAGACAATCGCATTTTCATGGTTGATTCCTGGAGTGGTGCTTTGCGCAGATAGTCTAGGGCTTGCATGCTCAAAAAACGGCTACCATTGCGGGTATTGATGCGTGTAGATAGGAAGGGACAATTGTGAAGATTGTGTTAGTCAACCCAAGAGGCTTCTGTGCCGGCGTCCGAATGGCGATTGATGTGGTTGATCAGGTGCTCGAGTTGATTCCTGGAGAGACTCTTTATGTCTACCACGAAATTGTTCATAATCGACACATCGTGGAACGCTTCATTGATCGCGGAGTCCGCTTCGTCGAATCACTCGACGAGGTCCCCGAAGGGAGCATCGTCATCTTCAGCGCCCACGGCATCCCCCCATCACTGCGTGACCAAGCACAGCAACGCAATCTGACGGCGATCGATGCAACATGCCCACTGGTGACCAAAGTCCACTCACGCGCGATCCGTTACGCGAGGCAGGGCTACCAGATCCTGCTCGTCGGACACAAGAACCACCAAGAAGTCATTGGCACGATGGGCGAAGCGCCGGGGCAAACACAGGTTGTCGAATCTCCTGAATGCATCAAGAGTCTCAAGATTGACGATCCAGAAAAACTGGTGTACCTCACGCAAACCACCCTCTCAACAGACGACGCTGGGGTGATCATCGACGCACTCAAAGAGGCGTTCCCAAAGATCAAAGCGCCGCCGACCGAAGACATCTGCTACGCGACTACGAATCGACAAGAGGCGGTGCGGCGCGTTGCACCGCAGTGCGATCTGATGATTGTCGTGGGATCGAAGAACTCCTCCAACTCCGTCCGCTTGATGGAGATCGGCGAGAATGTTGGGACACGCAGCGTGCTGATCGATGATGTGTCCGAGCTTGATCCGTCGTGGTACCCGACTGGCAATGAACGCATCATGCTGACTGCTGGAGCGAGTGCGCCTGAGGACCTGGTCTCGGAAATCTGCAAGCACTTTGTGACCAAACATTCCGCGTCGTTGCACCTCGCGGACATCTCGGAAGAATCGGTCGAGTTCGGATTGCCGTTGACTTTAAAGCGACTCATGGAAGAACACGGCGTGGACCACCGCGACCGTCGCATCACCATCGAGGCCCCCACCATCACCGCGGATCAGTATGGGGACACTCCTGTGCCGCTCACCATTTCGGGCGGACTCTCATGAAGCATCCTGAGCACCATTTCTTTTCCATGACTCCCGAGACACTCACCGATTGGTGTCTTGAGCGTGGGCTCCCCAAGTTCCGCGCCAAGCAGATTCTCGAATGGGTGTATCTCAAAGGCGTTGTCGATCCCATGCAGATGAGCAACCTATCCAATCAGGATCGGCAAACGCTCCACAACGAAATGGCTTTCCTCAGTGGTCCAACGGTCGCGCACCAACTCGCGACGGACGGCACTCAGAAGCTGCTGATCGAATGGAGCGATGGCGCAACCGACGCACGCGAAGCGGGGGTCGATCATGAATCACGATTGCCGATTCTTGGTCAGGAGATGCCGTACTCAGATACGACTCGACAGACTGAATGCGTCATGATCCCCGCGCCGGATTCTGATCGACGCACGGCGTGCATCTCCTCGCAAGTTGGATGCCCTGTTGGTTGTAAGTTCTGCGCGACCGGAATTGGTGGACTGGATGGGAACCTGTCTGCGGGACGGATCGTCGAGCAGGTCTGGAGACTCAACCAGCTTGATGGCGTGGGTAGGATTTCCAATGTGGTGTTTATGGGGATGGGTGAGCCGCTCGCTAACTTCCGACCGGTTGTTGATGCGGTGCGGACGATCGCGGCGCCTTGGGGGATGGGAATCGGGGCGCGAAAGATTACGATTTCGACTGTTGGTATGCACAAAGCAATCGAGAAACTCGCGGATGAACTGGAACTCCCGGTGACGCTCGCGCTCTCGCTCCATGCGCCCAACGACACGCTTCGACGCGAGCTGATTCCGTGGGCGGAGTTTACCTCGATCATTGATCTCAAAGCCGCGTGTAAAAAATGGTTTAACAAAACCGGACGCGAGATTACGCTTGAATACATCCTGCTTGGCGGGGTCAACGACCAATCCCAGCACGCGATCGAGCTTGCGAAGGTGTGCAAGGACCTCCGCGCCAATGTGAACCTGATCCGGTACAACGAGGTCAAGGGGTTGTCGTTTGCTCGTCCGAGCACGGACGATGTGCACCGTTTCCAGTACTTGCTTCGTGAAGCGGGCGTGAACTGTCACATCCGTGCGAGCCGAGGGCGGGATATTGCCGCCGCGTGCGGTCAGCTGCGGCACGAACACGCTTCAGCATAAGACAAGGGCCGCTACCGTGATACCGATGTTGAGCCAAATCCAATCGACTGCTGCGTCGTACAACTGGGCGGATGAGTTCCGTGTTCAGTCCGCGCAGCATTGGACGGTTGTCGGCGTGTGCGCTTTGCTGATGGCGCTCTGGTGTATCGTTGGTCGGCGATGGCTCTCTCAGAACACGGACGAGGGGCGATCCAAAGAACGGAAGCTTCGTCATTGGATCGGGTGGTTCATTGTCATTTCTCAGTCGATCATCTTTCTGCGCCGGTTCACTCCTGAACATTGGGACTTTCAGGAATCGCTGCCCTTGCATATGTGCCGATGGACTGTGTGGATTGTCGCGTGGGCGATGCTGACGCTTGACAGAAGGGCACGCGCGATGACGCTGTTCTGGGGGTTGGGGCTCAGCACGCAGGTGTTCTTTACGCCGTTCCTCAAGGAGGGGCACGGCTCACTCTCCTTCTGGATCTACTGGCTCAATCATCTGCAGATCGTCGGCGTCGCGGTTTACGACATCGTCGCGCTGGGGTACCGACCGAACTTCCGCGACTTGTGCTTCGGGATCGCGACGGGGGTTGGGTTTGCGATCTTGGTGTTCTTCCTCAACATCGTTCTCGGCACCAACTACGCGTACCTCGGATCGGCAGACCACGATTCCGCTTCGATCATCGATGTCCTCGGCCCCTACCCCTGGCGAGCGGTGTGGATGGTGGTTGGGTCCGCAATCGTGATGACCATGCTGTACCTGTTCTCGCTTGGCGCGATGTCGCTACGGACCAAAGTGTTCAAGAAGCCCCCACCACGATTCATTGAATCTGATCATCCAATCCAGGGTTGATTCGCAGTCATCATTCCAAACGATCCGCTACACTCGATCCATGGTCACATTGCTCCTCATTCTCTGCGTCGTCGCAACGCTGCTCTCCCTGATCGGGACATGGGTCGCGCTGAAGGTTGGGACAAAGCTTGGAGCATTAGACTCTGCACCGATCGAGGGGCAAGTGAAGACCGCTCCGAGGCGCATCCCCAACACAGGGGGCATCGGGATCGTCCTCGCGATCTGGCTCCCGATGCTCGTGGGACTGCTCGCGGTGTCGTTCCTTGAATCCGATGCGTTTACTGGCGCACTCGAACCCATCCAATCGGTGTGGACCGATCTGCAATCACGCGTCGGACTCGGATGGGGCTTGCTGGGATGCGTCATCGGATTGCACCTGCTGGGACTCATCGACGATCGGCGACCGATGGGCGCGTGGTCCAAGCTGATCATCATGCTGATCCCAGCTATCATCTTTACCATCGTCTTTGACACAAGGCTGCTGACCATGCTGGACGGTCCCGCCGGCGGTAGCTGGCTGAGCATCGTGCTCACGATCATGTGGATCGTCGCGATCACCAACGCGATGAACTTCATCGACAACATGGATGGGTTGAGCGCGGGGATCGCTGCGATTGCGGGTGGGTTGTTTTTGGTCGCCGCGATTCTCAACGCGCAGTGGTTTATTGGAGTCATCCTCGCACTGATGGTTGGCGGATGCATCGGGTTCTTGGTATTCAACTTTCCTCCAGCGAAGATCTTTATGGGGGATGGCGGGTCCCTCGTGATCGGTTTCGTTCTTGCGATCACCACCGTCCGAACCACCTACATCCCAGCGGATGCGTTGGGTCCCAACGCGGGTGCGTGGTATGGGGTGTTGATGCCGATCGCGGTGCTTGCGGTGCCTTTGTATGACTTTGTGACGGTGACCTGCATCCGGATTTATCAAGGCAAGAGTCCGTTTGTTGGAGATCTTCAGCATTTCTCGCATCGGCTGCGCGATCGCGGACTTGGGAATCGAGGGACGGCACTCGTGATCTACGCACTCACCGCGTGCTCAGGGATCGCGGGGATCTTGCTCACCAGAGTCTCCGCGTGGGAAGCGGCGATGCTTGGAGCACAGGTCATGCTGATCCTCGGCGCGCTTGCGCTCTTCGAGTACCGGTCACCAGCAAAGCGGGGAAACGATGGCTGAATCGAATGATCAACCTGCGAAGCTGCCACCACGCGAGATGATCGCGATTGGTTCAATGTGTGTGATGATCGTGTTGATTTTGATTCGCTCAATGAGTTCGCATGAACCCTTCCCGGTATGGGATTCGGACCCATATCTGTTCGGATCGCCTTTGATTGGGATCACCAGCGGATACGCGATCCTGCTCAACGCAGCGCTCATGACGCTGGGTTTGGTAGTCTTGCTGCTCTCCCCTGTCATCAACAAGTCAGATGCTCTCATGCGGGCGTTGCTCGGAGTCGGTGGGATTGGGCTTGGGATTCAACTGCTCAACAACCCCGCCAACTTGGTCAATGGATCAACCCTCGGCGCGATGATGTGCTCGGCGCTCGCCGCGCGAGCTTTTCTGACCTCGCGCCCCCACTGGTCGCGAATCTATATCCCCGTTGTACTGGGCGCTGGTGTCCTGCTGGGCATCTATGGCTTCCATCAGGTCTTTATCCAACATCCACAAACCGTCGAGATGTACGAGCAGAACAAACAATCGTTCCTCAACTCGCGCGGATGGACGGACGGCTCGTTCGAGGTGATGAGCTACGAGCGTCGTTTGCGTCAACCCGAGCCGACCGGTTGGTTCGGGCTTGCGAATGTCTACGCGAGCTTCATCGCGGCGTTCGGAATCGGGATGGTGACGGTCACGCTTTGCTCGATTCGAAAGGCGTGGTGGATGCTCAGCGGCTTGGTCGCTGGATTGCTCTTGGTGATGCTGCTGATTACCAAATCCAAAGGCGGCATCGGCGCAGCGGTGCTCGGATTCGGAGTGCTGCAATATGCGCTGGCTCGGAAATCAGGTAAGCCCAACCGTATCGGAACGAGCACCACTTTCGCGTGTATGTTCGTCATGCTGGGAGTGGTTGGGGGCGCGATGATGCACCAGCTCTCACTGCTCTTTCGTGGGCAGTACATGGTCGGTTCACTGAGCATCTTTGCAGAACACCCGATCCTGGGTGTCGGTCCAGGCAAGTTTCAAGATGCGTACATGTTGCTCAAGCCATCGACGAGTCCTGAGGATGTGACCAGTGCGCATAACCTGGTCTTTGATCTGCTCGCTCAGCTCGGAGTCTTTGGCATCGCATGGATCGGTGCATTGGCCGTCTTGATCTGGACCGCAGGGATTCCTAGAAGCGAGGGCACCAACAACTCGGAACTCTCCATCGGCGTGATCACACGCGGGATCATGTTGATGACCTTTGCTGTAGGGATCATCGCGATCAGGATGCAGACCAACGCGATGGATCTTGAGTTGATGCTGTTCTTGCTCTCTGGGATTGGGCTGTGGGCCGGGGGTAGTTTCCTGCTTGCTCGGTATGGATCGGTCCGTACAATGCAGATCGCAATGGTCGCGGCTGCAGTTGTGCTGAGCGTGCACGCAATGCTTGATCTCACTCCGGTATGGGTTGGGAGCGCTCCGCTCTTTGGACTATGTGTTGGGATGGGGTTCCGCAACGACACAACCGGATCGAACATCCGAGACCGATCATGGTTACAGCTGATTCCGATTTTGGGGCTTGGAGGTGTCGTTGTTGTATCAGCTATTGGATCTCAATCGTTTATCGAACGAGACAGGCAACTCATCGCGATCGGAGACAACGCACACGAGATCGCAAGACTCAGGATGGAACTCCACACGATTGGTCCATCGCTCTCGCTCGCTGAAGAAGTCTCTCTGATCGGAGGCAATCCAGTCGGACCGGATGGGCAAGTGATTTTCAACGCTTTGAACTCCATTGAGATGCAAGACCGCACACGCACATCGCTCGCGCTGCTCAATCTTGCAGGGACTCTGGATGATCCCAAATTGGACATCACCGCGCTTGAGCACGCGATGCGGATCGCGACGATGATCGACCATGCATCTTCAGAAGGCGATCAACTGATCAAGTATGATGAGGAAACTGGCAACTTCTGGACGAGCATCGACTATCTGGCAGCAAAGCTCAGCGATGAGGGGACCACTTACCGAGAGCTCAACTGGGCCGGGATCGCATATCGAACGATGTCCGAACGCCCTGGATTACCTGAGGATGTGTTTCAATCCTTGCAAGGCTTGGTGTGGGAGAACTGGCTTCGAGCGGATGCTTTGAATCCGCATGATCCCAAGCATGCGTTCCGGCTCATGCAACTGGCAATTCAACGAAATGACCCCGAGAATGCGAAAAAATGGGCATCAGAGGCGATCAACCGCTCTGAGCGAATGCGTTTGGACCCGCTCAAGCAGCTCAACGCTGGTGCTTTGAGGGAAGCTCGGTCAGTCCTCGATTCGGATTGAGCGGCGATCGAGCGCCAGGTTCTTGGCTCTCGAATCCTGTATATGAGTGTCCGAATGCTTGAAAAAGGTGTTTGAGTCGCTAGGATTCTGTACTTTCGCGTCATTGATCCGTTTGGAATATTGGTGCGGAAGGTGTCGTTGTTTCAATGAGTTGGAAGCCGCGTAGCGGTGATTCCGGAGTTGAGTTATGGACGAGTCATCTGACCCAGACCCCGACAGAGGCGGTTCACTTCGAGATAGTGCTTGAGCAAAGCACTCATGACTTGATCTGCCCACAACTCACTGATCCAAAGACACCGATCAGAAACACCAATCAGTACCACATATTAGAAGTATCGAGGGATCGGACAGCCGACCCCAAGTGTGGCTCTCTCAAATGCGAGTTCCACAGACGAGAAAGACCAAACGAACCGTTCAAGACTGACACGAACAAAGACGACTGTCAAACACAAGGATTTACACGATGGCCAAAGAGCTCAATTTCATCCGCAACATCGGCGTCTGTGCCCACATCGATGCGGGCAAGACCACCGTTACCGAACGCATCCTGTTCTACACCGGCAAGAGCTACAAGATCGGCGAGGTCCACGAGGGCACCGCGACCATGGACTTCCTCCAAGAAGAACAAGAGCGCGGCATCACCATCCAGTCTGCAGCGACCACATGTCCTTGGACACACAAAGGACAAGAGTACAAGATCAACCTGATCGATACTCCGGGTCACGTTGACTTCACCATTGAAGTCGAGCGTTCACTCCGCGTTCTCGACGGCGCGATCGCTGTGTTCGACGGTAAAGAAGGCGTGGAAGCACAGTCCGAAACCGTTTGGCGTCAAGCTGATCGTTACAATGTTCCACGCATGTGTTTCATCAACAAGATGGACAAGATGGGTGCGAACTTCGAGTACTCGTTCGACACCATCAAGAAGCGCCTCGGCGCGAATCCAATCGCGATGCAGATCCCTTGGGGCGAAGGCGATGACCTCGTCGGGATTATCGACCTTCTCGAAATGAAGGCGTACAACTTCGACAAGGAGTCGCAGGGCGCCATCGTGACCGAGATGGACATTCCTGAGGAACTCCTAGAGAAAGCCGAGAAATGGCGTCACGATCTCATCGAGTCTGGTGCATCCCTCGACGATGCGCTCATGGAGCAGTACCTTGAGGACGAGAGCTCGATCACTCCAGCTCAGATCCGTGCTGCGATCCGCAAGGGCACCATCGCTCTGGAATGCAACCCGGTCTTCTGTGGCTCGGCACTCAAGAATGTCGGTGTCCAGCGTCTGATTGATGCGACCATCGAATACCTCCCGAACCCGGAAGAAGTCCCAGACACCAAGGGCACCGATCCGAACGACAAAACCATCGAAATGACACGCAAGAACAACGAGAAGGATCCATTCTCCGCGCTCGTGTTCAAGGTTGTTTCCGATACCCACGGCGACCTCACCTACATGCGTATCTACTCCGGCAAGCTCGTCAAGGGCAGCCGTACGCTCAACCCGGGCAACAACAAGCGTGAGATCGCGTCGCGTATCTTCGAGATGCACGCGAAGGATCGTCTTGCACTCGACGAGGTCGGCGCGGGCAACATCGTTGCGGTCGTCGGCATCAAGAACTCCATGACTGGTGACACCTTGTGTGACCCTGACAACCCGATCATCCTTGAGCGGATGGAGTTCCCACCACCGGTTATCTCGATGTCGATCGAGCCCAAGACTGCTGATGACAAGCGGAAGCTTTCGGAAGCACTCGTGACCATCCGTCGCGAAGACCCTTCGTTCCGTTCGGAGTACAACGAAGAAACCGGCCAGACCATCATCGCGGGTATGGGCGAGCTTCACCTTGAGATCATCAAGAACAAGCTTCTCCGTGACATGAAGATCGGCGTTGAAGTCGGCAAGCCACGCGTTTCGTACCGCGAAGCGATCAAGGGGCCTGCAGATGGTTGCCGTGGTCTGTTCAAGAAGCAGTCCGGTGGTCGTGGTCAGTTTGGCGACTGTACCATCAACATCGAGCCTTACACTGCTGAGCAAGCGGAAGAGGACGGCTTGGACTTCACTGACAATGTCGCATTCGTCAACGGCATCGTCGGCGGTTCGATTCCTAAAGAGTTCATCCCATCCGTCGAAGTCGGTGTTCGCAACACCGCAAAGAGCGGCGTCTCGGCTCCGTTCCCGCTGATCAACATCAAGGTCACGCTGACCGATGGTAAGTACCACGATGTGGACTCCAGCCAGGTCGCGTTCGAGCAAGCTGGCCGTCTCGCACTCCGCGAAGCGGTCTCCAAGGCTGGTTCGATTCTTCTCGAACCAATCATGAAGGTTGTCATCGTGACCCCTGAAGATTACCTGGGTAATGTGACCGGCGATATTTCGTCCCGTCGCGGCATGATCCTCGATACTGAGGATAAGGGAATCATCAAGGAGATCACCGCTGATGTCCCACTGAGCGAGATGTTCGGTTACACCACCGACCTCCGTGGCATGTCCCAAGGGCGTGCTGCAAACTCGATGGAGTTCAAGGAGTACCGCGAGATGCCTCGTAACCTCCAACAAGAAGTCATCGAAGCGGGCGCATAAGCATCCGTCGAAGACTCGAAACACTGCATCCGATTCGATAGAATCTGATCAAAAATCATTATCCGGGCGTGTCATGACTGGCACGCCCGGCTTTCTTTTTCTTATGCTCATCGCTCCGCATCAACACACGAATGAAGAATGCCGACCTATCGTTAAGACCCGTGAACCAATCGGGATATATCGGACCTCTTCAGATGGCGACAGGAGTCGAGCCAATGTCAGATCGGTATCAAACTATCTTGCTCTTCGGAGCTCCAGGAGCGGGCAAAGGCACACAAGGCGTCCTCCTCGGAAGCATCCCTGGTTTCTTCCATATGTCAACAGGGGACATGTTCCGCACCCTTGACCATCACTCCGAGATCGGCAAGCTGTTCAACCAGTACTCCAGCAAGGGCGAACTCGTCCCCGACGAGGTCACCATCAGAATGTGGCGAGAGTATGTGCATGCTCAGACCGTATTGAGTTTGTACAAATCTCGTGAAGACCTCTTGTGCCTCGACGGCATCCCTAGAACCGTCGCCCAAACCAAAGCGATGCAAGAACACATCGAAGTCCGTGGTATCGTTCACCTTGTCGCGACAGACCCTGAAGAAATGGTCGCGAGACTCCAGAAGCGTGCGATCGAACAAAAGCGTGCGGACGATGCAAAGATCGATGTCATCCGAAACAGACTCGATGTGTACGAACGCGAGACTCGACCAGTGCTGGATCAGTTTGATCCGAGCTTGATCCACGAGGTGAACGCGATCGGTACCCCAGCGGAAGTTCTCGGCGGCGTCCTTCGTGTACTCGCACCGATCCAAGCATCGATGCGCAGCACGGTCTCCAGCTAAACTGACTCATCTGGTTTGTGTTACGGATTCGTCGCTGAGTTCAGCTCATCAGCTCGGAGCGGGCTGTTCATGACATCAACTGAGATCACCTGAGAAATACCTTCCTTCATTGGCGGCATGGTTCTGATCCCATACAGAGCTGGATACCCGAATGCGTTGTAGTTGACCGGCGGGTGGAAGTAATACGCGAGCGGAACATAGTTGTGGAGCTGGTCATTCGTACCAAAGAACTCCCAAGGCTGCGTGTAGGTGTTTGATCGCCTGCCGTTATCTCGCAGCCGCTCCGGATCGACCGGGATCCAGAGCAACTGATCACGATCCGCGTCGTACATCGCAAACTCAACGATTGCATGAATGCGTTCGTTTGCTTGGAGCACATTGCTGTTGTCATAACACACAACGACGCGTGCAGGAACCGCTGCTGCACGAAGAACACCGACGAGCATGCTCGAAAGATCAAGCGGCGAACCCGAAGGATCAAGCGCGATTTGATCCGCGGATCTTGCAAGGAATCCAGTCCAGGACGAGCTCGGGAACGAGGAGAACCCATTCTCGAGGACTTCGGACAATGCTTGTCGATGGACCGTAGGTGCATAGATCTCTGGGCTTCGCGTCACGCGGACATGCTCGATAACCTTGCCTGTCAGGTATTTGACGAGGGTGACCTGATCGATTGATTTGGGATTGTTCCCTTCGAGCCACCCGTCCACCATCATCGTGAGACGGTCTTGCCCTTCCATATCAATATCGTCGTTGACCTGATCGACAACCGGGGTCAAAAAGGACTCCGCTTCGAGCGGCCAGCTCTTCGGCCATGGGATCGACTTGGCAAGTCTTTCGTCGAACACCGTATCAGCACTGACGATGTGGGAAACTTGGGACATGTGCAACTGGTGCACTCTGTCTTGATCAATGTCTGATTTATACCAGATATATTCAGCGCGCGACTCTGGAGTATATAGCACTTGGAATTTTGGCTTGTATTCTCTATCTTCTATCCGCAAAGACACTTCGATATCTTGGTTCGGAGTCCAATAGTGCCCGCCTTGTCTCACAACAGGAAAGGTGTACTCGAACCCATCCATATGCAATCTGCCCGTGAGTTCTTCTTCGTATCTCCCATTTACAAATCTCACAATCCCAGCTCGGACGAACATCTGAGTACGGATATCCCATCTCCATGGATTTTTGTGTTTGAGGTATGGGTTTTCCTTCAACGGAGATACGGAATCCGGGTGTGCCAAGGTTTGGGCCTTGGATGGAAAGGCACAACACAGAAAGACAATCGAGAGAGCAAGCAATGAGGATTTGCGTGCTCTATTCAGCGAACTGGCTCGAGTTGTGGTTTTAGCGGAATCGTGTTGCATGCTTGTCCCTTCCTAAGAGCAGATACGGACATCTGGGTGCCCGGTTTCGCTGAGGTATTCGAATCGTAAATAGACGCTCAAGCAGCATCATGATTCGCGAGCCGATCTATCATACGACAGGCCAACCAACAAACCCCAGTTCCACAAATTGCTAGAGGAGACCCCAGTTGACCACCGCTCAAACCAGCACAGAGATGACACGCGTTGAAAAAGATTCCATGGGAGAAATGACCGTCCCGGCTGATGTCCTGTACGGAGCATCTACGCAGCGTGCGGTGCTGAACTTCCCAGTCTCTGGTCGACCGGTTCCAGAAACCATCATCCAAGCGTTCGCTCTCCTCAAGACCGCTGCAGCAAATGCGAACTTCGAACTCGGCAAACTCTCCGAGACCAAACGCGATCGCATTGTGAGTGCGTGCGGCCAAGTATTCGAGGGACTCGAAGAACACGGTGGGATTGAGCGACACTTCCCGATCGACATCTTCCAAACCGGGTCCGGCACATCCACCAACATGAACATGAACGAGGTGGTTGCCAACCTCGTGTGCATCGCCAATGGTGTGGCGATCGGATCGAGCAAGGACAAAGCGTATCTCGAAACCGAACCAGCGATTCATCCCAATGACCATGTCAATATGGGTCAGTCGAGTAACGACACCTTCCCCACTGCGATGCACATTGCAGCCGCGATCGGGATCAAGGACCGTCTGCTCCCCGCTGTCCGTTCGCTCGCAAAAGCACTAGAAAACAAGGCCGAGGCGTGGGACGATGTCGTCAAAATTGGTCGCACCCACCTTCAAGACGCGACTCCGATCCGACTTGGACAAGAGTTCAGCGGGTACGCATCACAACTCCGTCATGCGGAAGGACGCCTTGAGCGATCGCTTGAAACACTCGCAGAACTCGCGATCGGCGGGACCGCTGTTGGAACCGGGATCAATACCCACCCAGATTTCAGCGGCTTGATCGCAAAGGAACTGACAACCCGATGCGGGATCGAGTTCCGTGAAGCGGATAACCACTTCGAAGCACAGCACGCGAAGGACGGCTATGTCGAAGTCTCCGGGATGCTCCGCACCATCGCGGTCTCGATGAGCAAGATTGCCAACGACATCCGTTGGCTCGGTTCGGGTCCTCGATGCGGGATCGGCGAACTCAAACTCCCAGCTGTCCAACCTGGATCGAGCATCATGCCTGGCAAGGTGAACCCGGTGATCTGTGAAGCGGTTGTTATGGCAAGCTGTCAGGTCGTCGGGAATGACGCGGCGATTACGGCTGGAGGATTCGGTGGTGTGGGGTCACTGCTTGATCTGAATGTCGCGATGCCGATGATGGCGGCAAACCTGCTCGACTCTATCAAACTCCTGACCGGCTCGTGCGAGATCTTTGAAGACAAACTCGTCAAGGATCTCGAACCAGATCGTGCTCGATGTGAAGAACTCATCGAAGGGTCACTCGCAATGTGCACAAGTCTCGTACCTGTCATTGGTTACGACGCATCCGCAAAGCTTGCTTATGCCGCGTACGAACAGAGCAAGACGGTTCGAGAGCTCGCTCTTGAACAAGGCGATCTCGACGCGAATCGGCTCAACGAGTTGTTGGACCCATCTTCAATGACCCATCCATCACCCTAATATACAAGGGCGAATTGGCTGATTCCTCGAAGCGGAAATCATCGACCGAACAAGGAACCAGCACACCCTGTATGCGAATAGTTCAACACCAGCGCTGAGATCTCCCCTGTTTTCTAGCGCAGGCTTCATCGTGGATCTTGATTCAAGGAATCAAGCACACTTTGATGGACATAATCGTAGAAAAACCACCAAAACCGGCCTGCAGACGATATGATGGTGGCATTCCACAATTTACAGACAACTGCCAATCAACTTGGAGTGATTCATGCAATCGAATAGACTCGAATCCAGAACCTCGAACACCATGCTCAAGAGCATGATTCTCGCATCGCTAGGGATGGCGGTCTCGCTGAGTTCCGCTGCACCAGTAAAGTCAGCTGACAATGCGAAGCAAGGCGAACTGGTCTCCATGAAACTCCGCGATTCTGGGACTCAATCCCTGCTCGTTGAAAATCCGACAGCACAGAGCAGCCTTGCTCAGTTTGCGAACTCGAACTCGCCATACGGCATGTATCTCCGCAACAAAGTCGTGGTTCGAACGATCGGTTCCACAAACATCAATGAGTTGATCGCGGCACTCCCGAACACTCTCGGATCAGTCGTCGTCGATGGCAATCTCGGGAATCGAAACGATGCTTGGGAACTCACAACCCAAGATGTCCGCACAGCGATCGCGGTTGCAGAACAACTCTCCATGAGCGAGGGTGTCCGCGTCGCATTCGTAGACAGCGGCAAGATCCCAACCTCGAAAATCAACAACGCGAAAGCTCACGCACAACGCGCCAACAACCTAAGCGTTGCTCAGCGTGCGAACACACAGGCGCCTGGGGTCTCCCCGATTGATCCCAATGTTGAACCAGCGGGAACCTCTGACCCAGATCTTGCTTCGTTCTGGCACCTCCAGAACACCCTCCCGATCTACCTCGGTAGAGACAACAACATCACCCAAGACATTTACGATGTCATGGGGTACACCGGTGCTGGGATCACCGTTGGTCTTGCACGAGCGAACAATCTTGACCACCTCGACTTTGATCACATGGATATCGACGACAACTACGATGTCGACCTCTCCATGCCGATCGATACAACCTTGTTCCCGCCAGACCGCGCGTTGACTGCAATGGCAGGTTTGATTGCTGGCGAACGCGACAACGGGGTCGGCGGACACGGGATTGCACCAAACGCACGCATCGCTGCGATGAGCACAGGTACCGACCTCCTGCTCTCGAACATGCTTGACTATGAACGCAACGCGATTGATGTCAAAGTCATCCCATCGCCTGGACTGCGTGAGTTCACCGATCTCAACTTCTCGACTGGGTACAACGACGGCGCGGTTGCTGATTATGTTGGCGACTTCTTCAGAAACTCAATCAAGTTTGGACGCGACAAAAAGGGATCCATCCTTGTCTTCTCGGGCGGCTTTGCACGCGATATTCAGTACCTTGCAGGCATCGCGAAATACTACCCAGATCCATACGACAGCGATAAAACCGGAATTGATCCGCTGCATCTTGATCTGAGCGATCACGGCGGAATCGACGAACTCTTCATCGGGAACTACCTTGACATCATCGATGAAGAAGAAGGCGGCGGATTTGTCGGAAGCGCTGCATTCCCAGAACCACCATTGATCGGACCGACATACATCCGCGCTCAGTCGTACATGTATCCGTTTGCCAGTGATCGCCTGACCTTCCTGATCAATAGTGTCGGTGAAGACGGCAACGCGGACATGAACCAAGCGATCGGGCCTGGCGTGTTTGCTTCGGTCTACACAGGCACCTCAAACAGTGTGAGCAGCTTTGACGAGGCAATCACACTGCCTCGCGGATTGTTCTCGACTGTCCCATCTGATTTGACTGACGAGATCCCTGATCCATCCGTTGACCCACTCACCGATGCAACAGCATTCTTTGATGTTCTCGATGTGAACGGCAGCAGTGCTGCGATTGCAGGCGGCATCATCGCATTGATGCTTGAAGCGAATCCAGATCTCACCATCCGTGACATCCAGCACATTCTGTTCGAAAGCATCTTTGAGAGCACGCGTTCAACAAGCGTCAAGTTCCCAATCTTTGATCCGAATCGACAGTACATTGATGTCTCGCGAGTTACTGCTGCCTTTGATCCTTCTGACGAAGATGACCTTGCCTTTGGACGCTGGTCGTTCTGGCAAGTGAATGCTGGTCTGCACCCGATCCCAGCAGGTGGGGTTGCCGCGATCCGTCACTCAGACCAGTTTGGGTTTGGTGTGATCGACGCTGAGCTCGCGATCACCAAAGCGGAAACATGGACAGGTGCTCCAAAGCTGTTTGTTATGGACACAGGTCGCGTCACAGAAGACAGCGGCACTGGTGATGCAGACGAAACACGAGTCCCACTCGAAATCCCAGATGCTGAGTGGGTCGTGATCAGCGATGCATTCACTCGACTCGAAGACGGCGCTAGCCGAGGCGATCTGAACCAGATCCAGGTTTGTGTCCGCAACAACCTCGTAATCGAAGCGATTGTTGTTGAGCTTACCGTCACTGGCGCTGGAGCAAACGATCTCTTCATCGAACTCCAGAGCCCGTACGGCACGCACTCAAATCTTGCGTACCCAACAACGCTCAATAGCCAAGGGACTTCATTCCCACTCAATCCAACCGATGATGATCGTGACGGCGCATTCAACTCTGGCACTGTTGGGAACACCGCAAATGCGTTCAATCGTCATGAGTTCACAACCTTTAAGCACTGGGGAGAACTCTCCGGCGGTGTCTGGAGACTCAACTTCTACGACTTCGGTCCAGACGATGAGAACGAAGAAGGAACACCTTCAGAAATTGGACCGCCTGTAGTCCCAGCGATTCCGAACAGACACGCCCTTGGGGTCTTTGGACTTCCGGGCAGCGCGATCCGCGACGAGAAAGAAGTCACCGAGTTCCGCATCAAGATCTACGGATACGAAAGCGGTGAAGAGCCATTCCTCGGCTGTAACCCATTCAACACTTCTTGCCCAGCTGACCTCAACGCAGACGGCGTGGTCGACTCAGCGGACTTCAACCTGTTCCTGATGTGGTATGTCACTGGCGATATCCGTGCAGACCTCAATGACAACGGCGTGGTCGACTTCTTCGACATCAGCGCATTCCAAGGCATCTTCCGTCCTGGATTCTGCGTCGTTGGCGGCGGTGCACCACCAGCAACCGGCGGCCGTCCGCATCCGAATGGCACAGATGCCTCGGACAGCAACCCACCGACCCGCCCGATCTAACTTGATCGAGCTGGTGACGACGAGCTGGTGACAATACAAGTTCCTACACACGCCTCTTCACAGAGGCGTGTTTTTTATGAACTCGTCAATGCATAATCATCGCCGGGCGATTGATCAATCTGCCTCACCACCACGCTCGCGAATGGTTGTTAATCGATCTCTGGATGGATCTCTGACTCTTTGAGTATAAACCCGAACTCAATATCGCGTGCCTTCTCAGCTTCGTACTTGAGGGTGATCTTGTCGCCAGCTTCTCCGCTGACCAAGAAGCGGAATGTGCTGTGCGACTCCCCAGCAATCCCCGCGTCCACCAGCAATCGAGAAGGTCGGTCACTGACTGGATCGAGCGAGCGATCGAAGCGATCGGAGACTGTGCCTGAGAGCAGCACACTTGGGCCATCGAGCGTGAGCAAATCGGGTAATCCGATCTTCTTTGTTCGCGCCAAGGCCAAGCGGGTTGGGATGATCTTGGTGTTCTCAATCTCAACGGTGATCTCCCAGAGATTGGAATCCAGGCGATCGATTCCGATCCATTTGAACCCGATCTCAGGCATGTTCTCCGCATGGAACATCGTGAATGCGAAGTTCCGGTGGCACCCTTCTTCGAGCATGAATGGAGGGGTCACGCGGGATGAGTATTTCGTCCCTCCCCCGATGAGTACCTTGCCGTGCACTGGATGGTTGTATTCGCTGTAGTCTGTAAAGGTTTGCCCGAACAGCATCCGGTCTTGCCAATGCATGCGTTCCTTGTCGGAAAAATCTCGATCCGGATCGGGCATGATCCGTGAGTTGGTCCAGAGTTCGTTGGTGAACGACACAATCCCGAGGCCTTCCGCGAGCCAGTTCACGAACCCGCCGTGAACGGTGTAGAGATCCGCGTGGATGACCATGTAATCGTAATAGGGAAGCAGGTCTTCACCCGCTTCACCGAGCTTGTCGTACACCGCTCTGTCTGATCTGGAATACAAGCCTTCTAGATAGTGGGCCCCTGGACCTCGGAGCATCATCCCGCCGGTATTGTGGTAGCTCTGCCCCGCGGCGATGTTCGGATGCTTGAGAATGAACTGAGCGACGGCATTGGTCTCCTTGCGATCGAATGGATACTCACCTGCGCCGTACTGGATGTAGTTGGGTTGCCAGTCGCTTGCCCAGTTGCGGTTCATGTCATAACCACCTGGGCCGTCTTCGTTGATCCGTCCATCACCATCGTTGTCGATGCCCTCTGAGCCCAACCGACTCAGTTCCCCCACCGCCCCCTCGGGAACACGCTCGATGATCCGGGGATCGAGTTCGTTGCGTCGATAGTTGCCATTGGGATCAAACTTCCACATGGAAGTGATGTGCCCGTCACCATCGAGGTCGTCTGGGCCATCCTCGTCGAACAGGCCGTCGTAATCATTGTCTGTTGGTCGTTGCCCTGTTCTTGCTGAATGCGGCGTATTGGGATTTGCAAACCATTCTGCACGCCCATCGGGGTTTTGTGATGGGAGGAAGTAGAACGACACACGATCCATGAGTTCAGTGAGCTGATCAACTTTGCCATAACTCTTGGTAAGGTACCAGATTGAATACAGGACGGTTTCAGTTGCTTGGATCTCGTTGCCGTGGACATTCCCGTCGATGTACATTGCTGGTTTGTCGAATGCGTCACCGGTCTTGGGACTGTTGAGAGTCACCAGCCACATGTCTCTCCCTTGCTCGCTTTTACCAATCGATTCGAGTGTGAGAAGCTCTGGATATGCACCCACAAGGTCATGGATGATTTTGGTCATCTCGTCGTAGTCGTAATAGCGGTTCCAAGACACATCGACTTCTGACGCGATCTGTTGTTGTGCGGCCGCGTGTGAGGTGACAAGACCAGAAGCTGCGAGAATGCCAGCAATGGTGAGTGAACGCAATGGCTTTGAGAGCTGAATCATTCTGTGTCTCCCAGTTTGATCGTGTGGTTACCGAGGCGTGGGTCGATGATCTCGATGGTTTCAGAACTCATATCATCACTGCGGATGATCCATCGGTGATCCGATCGTCCGCCATTTGGATCAATCCCCCAGACTCGACCAACGCGTTGTCCAGTGACAATCTGATCGAGGTCGGTTGAGAGACGAACAACAATTGGTCGAATGGTCCGTTTGGATTGGGAGTACGCGGTGGTGGTCGGGAGCTTCCCATCATTCACCAGCGAAAGCCGCACCTCATAGAGCCCGCTGCCAAGCTGCTTGATTTCAGGCCCGACGATGCTCACGCTTGGGCGTGTGCTCATCAGTTCAACGACAAAGTCGGTCAGTTTCTCACTCGTGGTATCGAGTTGGTCCGCGGGCGGATTGATTCTTGCAAGCGGGACAAACCCGCCAATTTCGACATCGCCGAGTGTTGGATGCGAGAATGGCTTCCAATCGACAAAGCCATCAATTCCCTCCTCATCAAAGTATTTGAGCCACTTGGCATCATCGCTGAGTTTCTTTTTCTTCGGTTTCTTCTTCCCTGCTTGATCAGAAGACGAAACTTCGGTTTCTGGATCTGCAACTGTGATACGACGAATTTTGATTCCTGCTTGAGCCGCGAATCCCTCAACCATTTCCGGGGTGATCATCGAGATCATGCTCTCGTCGACCTCTTCTCCAGTCGCGGCAACATACGCCTCCATCAACTCATCAAGCGTTTCTTGACTGATGTCCCCCACCCCTGAAGGCGTCAACCCTGAATCCACAATCTCGGCTTCAGGTTCCACATTCTCCGATGCATCCGATTCATCAACATCCGCTTTTTCAGACTCTGGTCTTAACCATGGGATCACGGCGAAGCTTGGGATGCCTCGCTGTGCGTACAACCACGCATGAAAGCTGCCCGCGATGTCTTCTGGTGGAGCCGAACTGAATCCCGTCGCATCTTTGTACAACTCTCCCGCGAGTTTGTAGACATCTGCGTCCTTTGCATCGATCGCTTTGGGTGCGGCTCCGGAGTTGTCTTTCGACTTTGTATCAGGTTGATTGATTAGATTGTCGTGCCTCCCAAGCGTGAGAGCCATGACAATGTGGTCGTTGTTGATGACAAACTGTGCGATTGCGTGGGACTCCGGTTCGGAGAGCGGGTACTTCCCAGAATAGGTGTCGTATTCCGGCCAACGATGCATGAAGTTCTGATCCAGATCGATGCTGCCAAATCCATCTTCGTTGATTTGCCCATCGCCGTCGTTGTCGATGCCTTCTGTGTACAGCGTGAAACTTGCTCGCAGGTGTTCTTTGGGGTCTGGTTTGATATTGAGTCTTGGGTCATCGGGATCAGCAAGATGGGTTGCTGGATCTTCGATTGGTGAGTTGAGACGGCGCATCATGGTAATGAGCCCGTCGCCATTGATATCTTCGGCACTGTCTTCGTCAGTGATCCGATCCCGATCGTCATCGATACTGCGGCTGTTGCCAACGTACCCCATTGTGAGACGATCCAGATTTCGCGCCGCTCCATCGGGGTTCACACGCGGCACAATGTACAGCGTCATCGAATCCAACAACTCCACATGATCCGAGAGCACTTGCTGAGCTATCCGAACCGCGACTTCAGTCCCAGCAAGATACCGCCCATCAAGACCTGCTGTGATCAGCAGAGCGGGCTTGCTCTTAGCAGTATTAGTTGATCCCGCGAGCGTGACCAACTGGATCGGGTTGCCCTCTAGACTGCGTCCAATGGTTGAAACCGATGCGTGCGTGCTCGATGAAGCAAGCGAGTTCATCGCGTCTTCGAGAGCTTGATTGCTCAGGTAACCTTCATTCTGCGCGACGGCTCCGATGGAAAAAACGGATATAAGCCCCACGGCCGCGAGTGTGCTGTACTTCATATGCAATGCCATCCTAATTCACGAAAAACGAACTGTTCTTGGGTGAGACCACTTGCGGAGTCGCAGGCTCGAATTGTACCCGAAATCAGCTTCTTGGTTGCGGTTCGGCGGCTTTGCCCTCAAAGACAGAGAAACTCAGCCCCGTGTCGACAAGACCACTCGAGACTTATCCTATTGTCCTCGCTGGACTTCCTGATACCATGCCTCTATCCTTGACCTGCACCGTGGACTATCGGGATCACGGGCACACAATTCACGCCGGTAGCATTGCTTTCAACGCATCAGGCGTCGAGTGACATTCCGGTATTCGCGGGCCCCCGATTCCCGACCACTCCGGACAAAGAAAAACATACTACATGAATTTTAATGAACTGCGGCTCGCAGAGCCCATCGTTCGCGCGGTAGCCGATAAGGGTTACACGACTGCTACTCCTATCCAAGCACAAGCAATTCCTGTCGCCCTCCAAGGCGGCGATGTCATGGGATGCGCTCAAACAGGGACAGGAAAAACCTGTGCGTTCGCGCTCCCCATCCTACATCGACTTTCAGAAAATGCACCTCTGGACGAGCCTCGCTCGCATTCCAAGCACAAAAAAGCGAAATACAACCGCAATGGTGGGCACGGGCGTCCACCACGCGCGCTCGTCTTGTGTCCAACACGCGAACTCGCGATGCAGATCTACGAAAGCTTCATCGCTTATGGACGAAATCTGCACCTCCGTCACTCGGTCGTGTTTGGTGGGGTGAGCCAGGGCAAGCAGGTTCGTGAACTCCGCGCTGGTGTCGATGTGCTCATCGCTACTCCAGGCCGATTGCTCGATCTGATCAATCAGGGTCATATCGATCTGAGCAGAGTCGAAACTCTTGTGCTTGACGAAGCGGACCGCATGCTGGACATGGGGTTCATCAACGACATCCGCAAGGTCATCGACATGATGCCTGAAGAACGCCAGACCTTGTTCTTCTCTGCGACCGTGTCCAAGGAAATACGCAAACTGGCGGACGCAATCCTCTTCGAACCAACCACCATCGAAACCGCTCCAGAATCCAGTACCGCTGAGCTGATTGCTCAGCGAATCTACACTGTGGAGCGCCAGAACAAGCCTGTACTGCTTGAACGCCTATTGGTGGAAGCGGATGTTGGTCGGGCATTGGTGTTTACTCGCACAAAGCACGGGGCTGACAAGCTCGTTAAGTTCTTGCAGCACTCAGGACTCAACGCAGAAGCGATCCACGGCAACAAAACACAAAACGCTCGCACTCGGACCATGCGTCGTTTCAAGACCGGCTCAACCCAGGTTCTGGTCGCGACTGACATCGCTTCGCGTGGGATCGATGTGGATGAGATCACCCATGTGGTGAACTTTGATATGCCGATTGATCCGGAGACTTATGTGCACCGCATCGGGCGGACCGCTCGTGCAGGTGCTTCGGGGATTGCCCTTTCATTCTGTGATTACGATGAGATGGGTATCTACCGAGCGATCGAACGCCGGACCAAGCTCAATATTGATGTCGCAACCGACCATTCAGACCTGACCTTTGATGCCCCCCCTGCAGGGCAGCGCGGATCGTCCAGAAAGAGCCAAGGCGGATTCCGCAAATCTGGACCAAACAACCGGTTCAAGAAGCAACGCCCCGGCGGATCCAACAGCAGCAACTCTGGGTTCTCATCCGGCAAACCCAAGTTCAGCAAGAAATCAGGTGGCAAGTTTGCTGGGAAGAAACGTCATGAAGAGTCCTCAGAAGGCTCGTCTGGCAAATCCGGCGGCAAGTACGCATCTAAATCTGATAGTGGCAAGACTTACGGAATGCCAAGCGGGAAACCGGCGGCAAAGAAGAAAGGTCATCGTGGGAAAAGAGTGTCGGCAGGGAATGCTGAAGGCGGATTCCCAGGGCACTCCAAGAAGTCCAATACCGCAGGCCGGGTCAAAAAATCGGCTATCAACGGCGATCGCCCTGGAACTGCACGGGGTAAAAAGACCGCGAACGGAGGCTGGTAATCACAGTCGTTCGGGCCCCCTTCAACTTGCATGCGTGAGTGATCGAAATGGGGACTCTGAACATAACTGGGCTACGATATAGACACATGACCAGCTTTCCACTACCAACAATCATTCAAGGCGGCATGGGGGCCGGGGTTTCCAGTTGGACCCTTGCCAATGCTGTGTGCAAAGCCGGTCAACTCGGTGTGGTCTCTGGGACCGCTCTGGATGTGCTCCTCGCTCGTCGACTCCAGGTCGGCGATCCCGGCGGTCACATGCGACGCGCGCTCAGCCATTTCCCAATCCCCGGCGTTGCTCAGCGAATCATTGATCGCTACTTTGTTGAGGGTGGGAAAGACAAGGACAAGCCGTTCAAACCCAAACCTGTTCCGAGCATGAAACCCTCGAAGCTCCTTGAGGAGCTCTTGGTTGCATCGAACTTCGTTGAGGTTTACCTCGCCAAAGAGGGTCACGATCGACCTGTCGGGATCAACTATCTTGAGAAGATTCAAGCACCGAATCTGCCTTCGATCTTTGGTGCGATGCTCGCAGGTGTTTCATATGTCCTGATGGGCGCCGGCATCCCGAAATCAATCCCTGGAATCCTCGATAAACTTGCGAATAAAGAATCGGTTGATCTACGGATTGATGTCCAAGGCACCGATCCGGGCGAGAGTTTCTCAACCACCTTTGATCCCCAAGCATTCTGTGATGGAAATGTGCCTGACATCAATCGCCCGGACTTTCTCGCGATCGTGTCCTCGGCAACGCTCGCGAGCATGCTTGCACGCAAAGCAAGCGGCAAGGTCAACGGCTTCATTATCGAAGGCCCCACCGCTGGTGGTCACAACGCACCTCCACGCGGCAAAATGCAGCTCAGTGTTGAGGGCGAACCGATCTACAGCGATCGTGATGAGTGTGATCTCAAAGCAATCAGCGACCTCGGTCTCCCGTTCTGGCTCGCAGGTTCATATGCAGAACCTGAACGGATTGCAGAAGCAATCGAGATGGGAGCCGTCGGAGTTCAGATCGGGACCGCGTTTGCGTTCTGCGAAGAATCCGGGATGTCTGCTGAACTCCGGAATCGCAGCGTTGAGATGAGCCGACAGGGAAACGCGAAGGTCTTTACAGATCCCGTAGCATCCCCGACCGGTTTTCCCTTCAAGGTGCTGGGGATGGAACATACCCAGTCTGAGGAGAGCGTGTATCTTGATAGAACACGCATCTGCGACCTCGGCTATCTCAGACATGCGTACAAAAAAGAGAACGGCAAGGTCGGATGGCGCTGCCCATCCGAACCGATCGACGACTATCTGAAAAAAGGTGGCAAGATCGAAGACACCGTCGGACGCAAGTGTGTTTGCAATGGATTGATGTCCAACATTGATCTCGGGCAAATCCAACAAGACGGCAGACTTGAAAAACCACTGATTACCTCCGGTGATGATGTTGCTGATGTTGCACGCTTCCTCAAACCGGGCGCGACCTCCTACACTGCGATGGATGTAATCGAGTATCTCACACGAGATATCGAGGGAACGATCAACATCCGATCAGGTTCCCAAGCAGTCAACAAACTGTAACAATGACTCAAAATTTGCGAGGCCTTAAATGTCCGAGCCAACTGTCCTGTGGGACGCAACCTTCGATAAGCGAGTTAAGTCGTACTACCTTTGCTCAACTTCGTTGGTGCTCTGCATCACAATTGTCGGGATTCCCCTTGCGTTGATCTACATCTTGATCGGCAACTGGCTCATTGATAAACACCTACGAAATCTCGGTTGCACACTCAACCAACGCACGCTTGAAATCAAAAAAGGGATACTCAATAAAACTGAGTCGACGATCCCGCTTGAAAAGATAACGGACCTCCAAATGTTCCAAGGCCCGATCATGAGGCACTTTGGACTCCGCGGATTCAAAGTCGAAACAGCGGGTCAATCATCTGGGCCGGGTGGCTCGCTTGTCAACATCATCGGGATAGTCGATGCTGTGGAGTTCCGGAGAGCGGTGCTTGACCAACGCGATAAACTCGCAAACAGCCACGCTTCCCAATCCCAATCAGCCGCTCCAGCAACATCTGGTACGATAGCGAACAATGACATTGGCGAGACACTGGTTGAAATCCGGGATTTATTGGCCCGGATCGAATCCAAAATGGACGATTCTTAAAGCCCGATCTCTACCCCAGAAAGTGGCTTTTTCGATGATCTCAGGGCTATGATTCCCCCTGTTTCCAAAGACCTGAACCGAGGATTACCCGTGGCTAATACGATCACCTGCCGACTCGTCACTCCAGCAAAAGAGCTCCTCAACGAAGATGTCGTCTACGCATCAGTCCCAATGTGGGACGGTCTCGTGGGCTGCCAGCACGGCACCTCCCCACTGGTCGCAAAGCTGGGCACCGGCAAACTCCGCCTCGACTTCCCGAGCGATGCCGGTAGCGGCTCACGCATGTATTTCATTGACGGCGGATTTGTCAAGATGGCAAACAACGAACTGGTCATCCTCGCTGAGCGTGCAATCGCTGCAGAAGAAATCATCGAATCCGAAGCTCGTGCGGAGCTCGCTGAAGCGAACGCACGCGTGATTCCTGACGACGCACCGAACCGTATGGATGCAGTCGAGAAGCTGACTCGCGAACGCCAAGCCGCGGCTCTCAAAGTCTCGATGGCGTCCACCAGCAAAGCCGTCGGCATCTGATCCCGACGACTCACTGAACTAACGATATTGAATCCCACGAGCCGACCGGATCACCCCAGTCGGCTTCTTTATTTCGCAAACTTGCTTCGCCAGAACTTCATAGGCATCACACCGATGCTCATCAGCATGAGCTGGCTGAGCACGAAGATCAGCAACCAGAAGACCGCGGAGTTTGTAAAGCCGTAGGAGTGGAGACCGACACCGAGCATGTTGGTCCCGAACCATGACCAAGCGGTGATGATGTTTCCAAAGATTGCAAGGACCACAAGACCGCGATCACGGATCATCCCACCCCAGCGTGCGTGGAGGATGATGAGGTTCCAGAGGACGATCATCGCCGCTCCATTCTCTTTCGCGTCCCATCCCCAGAATCTTCCCCAAGATTGGTCTGCCCAGATCCCACCCAAGACTGTCCCGACAAAGCTGGTGACTGTTGCGAAGCAGATGACGCCGTAGGTCATCTTGACAAGCGATTTGCCTCGCTCGTGGTCGAAGACTTTGGTGAACACTCCGAGCAGTATGTACGCGGTCGCGAGGAATCCTGCGAAGAAGGTCGCGGAATATCCGATGGTGACGACAACCACATGGGTTGCGAGCCAGAAGTTTGAGTCGAGAACCGCTTGCATCATCTCCATCGTGTCCCCGGAGCTTCCGAGGTTGTGGGCAACGATGAGGGTTCCGAATCCGATGACGGATGCCATGATCCCGCCGAGCCCGAGCTTCATGTGTCGATCAATGTACAGACCGATGATGACGCCGAACCATCCGATGAAGATCGCGGAGGAATACAGGTTGGTCACCGGAGGACGCCCCTGCAGATAGACTCGGCTCGCAATCCCGATCGTCTGGACCACAAACGCAACCATGATCAAGTAGGTCATCGTTTTCAGCAGCGACTTGGACCATTCAAGTTTGGAGAGCTGTGTGGTCAGGAGTCCGAAACTGCCGAACAAGAAAGCGATCACATACAACGCGGACGCGGATATGAACGGCCGAGCTTGGTTGAACACCACCTCGTAACCGGATTTGCTCGCTTCGTGCGGGAGTTCGGTTTCAATCAGTGATGTATAGTTTTCAACCGACTTGTTAAACTCTTCAACCATCCCGTTGCGGTACGCTTGCAATACCCCCAGCAATGCAAGTGCATCCGGATCGCTTGAATCCGCATCCATCGCGTCAGTGAACGATCTCCAGTCATCCGCGGTCGAGAGCGGCGCGATCATATACGGATCTCTGAGCTGAGATAAATCACTGAACAACATCAGACGCTGATTCAGCACCAACACCGCACGCTGGAATGGGTCCCGTTTCTTTGCTTTGACCTGACTCGCGAGCATCGCTTGGCGATTGATCTCATTCCCAGCATCTCTGAGTTCTTCGAACGAGAATCGGGTCCGATCTTCCTTATCAAGCCCTGCCATTGCGAGCACATCTGGGTGATCGATGCGGAAAACTCTCCGATGGATCGAATCTTCAGGTTTGGTAATAACCTCAATGTACCACTCGATCGCGGGCATCGTGCCCTCGTCTGTCTTGAGACTCTGGCGGCCGCTCAGATTCATGAGACTGTTCCGCGCGACGGTATCAAGAGGCTTCGTGCGACCACCTGCGGAGACTGAGATCTCGCGGAATGTATCCAGATCAAACTGGCTGTTGACATGGTCCGCGCGTACGAGCTTCTGTCCAGCGTATATCACTGCGAGCACAAGAGCGACCCATGGGAGAAGTTGCTGGAACTTGTTCATTTAGAGCTTCTCCTCAGCGCGGGGACCATCCGGATCCCGAAGTGAATCAGCATCCCCAGCGTCACGACAACACACGAGACATATGGGATCAACCATCCAGGGTTTTTCACAACCTGCAGCACGGTGCCGGTATCTCCTCGCAAGAACGATGCTTGATAGAAAGTTTCACCAGCATGGCGGAGCGGGTGGTTCATATAGATCAGCACTTCACGGTCCACATTCCTCCCTGGATCAACCAAGCGAACATCGCTGGAGAAGTTCCGTGCCATTTGGGTGCCTGTAAACAAATCATGTTTGAAGTCGATGAGTTCGATCGAATACGGCTTGTATGTCCGCTTAAACCTGAGTGCGATCCAATACTCCTTCCCACCAACGGTCACAAGTTGGGGTTCATCCACATACACCGAGATTAAGTACGACCCGAGTCGGGTGTCCCCAGCTTTAAGCGTGACATACGCAGAAGGCGTATCCACATTCGCCCCATCTACACCATTGGCGCGAGGTGCGGGCATCGCTGTGAGTTGGCTCGCGATCCCAGAATCTGCAAGCCCTCTCCGCTGCGCATCGGACTGGGCAGGACCAAACATCTGGGAATTGGCCATCCATTCGTTCATTTCAATCGTGAACGGGAGAAGATCGTTGGTGATGGTCTTGCCGGTCCCCATGTAGCGTTCGGGGATCACGACAACCAGATCGTCCTCTGGATTGGATCGGTCGATCACCGCGATCTCAGGAGTTCGGATATCCTCAACAAAGTTGACCGTCTGCCCCTCCAGGATGGTCATGTTGCCTTCTTCAGCGGCAAACCCGGTCACGAACTCACCAACCAGCAGCAGGATCACCCCGAAGTGTGTCAGGATGATGCCGATGCGTTTCTTGGTGAACTTGAATCGCGCGATGTGAGCCGCGACGAGATTGATGAACATCGCGACCCCAAGGGTAAGACCGCCGGGGAACCAAATCGATCCCGGGACGACCTGGACATCCTTTGGAACAAAGATCTGGAGTTCGATCGAAACGAAGACTGAACGGAAATATTCATCAACGACTGTCCAGATTCCTTGGTGAACCTGTGCGAGTGTCCCCGCAAAGACCAAGAAGATCGAGAGTGAGAAAATAACGACGGTCAGTTTCAGCGAAGCGAGGGGTTTGAGGGCTTTCTGGACTTTCTTGATCGCGGCGTTGCTGCTCATGGTGCACCCGACCTTCCGGTGTTGTATGCGTCGAAATATGCATCAAATCGTTCAAGCTCTGCTTCCACCGCAGCATCTGAACCGGTGAGTTTGAAGAACAGGGTCTGGTTCCCGACTGGTAAAATCGCCGCGACCATGCGTGATGTTCCATCGGAAGATAACAGATCGACTGAAACCGCTCCGTTTCCAAGATCGGTGAGTTCGAGTTGGTCAACAGTCCCCACTACAGCAAGTCCGAGCTGACCTCTCCATCGGTTTACATTCCCGAGGACCCCGCCGCCGTCACCGAGCAACGAAGTCAGCGTGATGCGTCCGCCGCTTTGAGATTGGTACGCTTCGAGGAGCATGGACGAGGCGTTTGCTTCGACTGTCCACTCATCTGGTTTCGTCCAGTTGATTGCGTTTTGTGCCGAGGGTTCCGCAGATTGGGTTGTCGATGGCGGGGTCATCCCGTGGTGCTCGCCCTCCGCGTGGGTATGGAATGTCGAGGCGAACCGAACGAGATCAATTTTGTTCGGTTGCAGGACATCTGAATCCCCCATCGCTTTGACAAACCAAGTTTTCCCGTCATTGACATTGATAATTGTTCCGATGAGGTCCTGATCCACACCTTTGATATCAGCGATGATGACATCGACCCCCTCGACCCCCTTGAGTCGAGCGAGTTGGTCCACCATGCCTTGCTCATCAGTGGGTTCGAGACCGACCTGGCCTCTCCAGCGATTCACATTCGCAACCAGACCACCGACATCTCCTGGGAACGCGGTTACGGCGACTTCCATGCCGTTGGGGGTCAGGTAGGTTGCGATCCGCATCGCGTTGGTTGTCTCTGCCTCGGTCCATCCTGATGGGACAGTCCACGCGACCCCATCTGCACCGGACTCTTGCTGAGACATCGTGGATTGTGTCGGCTGAGCACTCGGCATCACGCCGAATCGTGAAGCGGTTGTGGTTTCTTTGGGTGCTCTGTACGAATGGATCTCTTCGCGTTTGCATCCGGCGGTGAGCGAGAACTGAAGGCAGCTCATCAGAATGAGTGCTTTCCTGAGAACAGCCCCCCCATTGGTGCTGCTTGGCGGATAATGCTTCAAAGTGCGATCTCCGTATAGTCCATCCATGCGAGCTGTGTTCGAACGATGCTCACATGCTGATTTTAATTCTCCGAGATTCTAGGCAGAATCACACAAAAAACCCCGGTCATTCGACCAGGGTTTGATGCTTCTAGACTCGGCTTCTCGCAGGATGCCTTACCGCATGGTCAGCAGTTGGCTGTAGCTTGGGAGCGGCCACAGATTCTGATCGACGCGTGTTTCAAGGAAGTCCGCAGCGGCACGCAGTTCTTCCATTGCCGAGAGCACATGGTCCCGGATGTGGTAGCACGCTTCGAGTGGTTCAAGCTGGGTGAAGCTGAAGACCTCGTCAAGTGCTGCGATCTTCTGCTCCAGAGCGTGGACGCCGTCAGAGATGAGTTCGAGCGACTCTCGCAACCCTGAAGCGTCAACCCCTGCGGATTCTGTGCTGACAACCGCGTTTGCGACGCGGCGTTGGTGCTCGATCGCTGCAGGGAGGATGAGGGTGCGTGCGATTGAGAGCATCTGCCTCGACTCAATTCCGATGGTTGTGACGTACTTCGTTGCGAAGATTTCCGCTCGGCTGTCAAGCTCGGAGTTTGAAAGCACCTTGTATTTTTTGAACATCGACGCGGTCAGGCGGTTGTTGAGTGCCGGGATCGTATCGGGGGTGGTCTTCAAGTTCGGAAGACCGCGTGCTTCTGCTTCGGCTTGCCATTCCTCGGTGTAGTTGTCGCCGTTGAACACAATCGCCTTGTGATCCTTGATGACATCCGAGAGGATTTTCCGGATCGAAGCGTCTTTCTGAGCAGGGGTCGTGTTCTTCTTGATTGATTTCTCGATCTGCGTCGCAAGGTAATCGAGACTTTCCGCAACGATTGTGTTGATCACGGTGTTTGGCCAAGCGACCGAAGCGGTTGAACCGACCGCACGGAACTCAAATCTGTTTCCGATGAACGCGAATGGCGAAGTCCGGTTTCGATCACCTGAGTCTCGCTTGATTTCAGGGAGTGTTCGTGCGCCGAGGTCCAATCGTCCGCCCTTGAGGGTCCTGCTCGTTGAACCTTTCTCGATCTGTTCGATCAAGTCGGTGAGCATGTCACCAAGGAAGATTGAGATAATCGCGGGTGGTGCTTCATTTGCGCCCAAACGATGGTCATTGGTAGCGCTGGAAATACACGCACGGAGCAAGTCTGCGTGTTTGTGAACCGCACGGATCACGCCGCAGAGGAAGACCATGAACTGGAGGTTGTTGTGCGCCTCATCCTGCGGGTCTAGGAGATTCACCCCGGTATCCGTGGACAAGGACCAGTTGTTGTGCTTGCCTGATCCGTTTACACCTGCGAATGGTTTCTCGTGCAGGATCGCGGCAAAGCCAAAGCGGCCCGCAACACTCTTGAGTGTCTGCATGAGCATCGCTTGGTGGTCACACGCGAGGTTGGTGGTTTCGAAGAGCGGTGCGATCTCGTATTGTCCCGGCGCGACCTCATTATGACGGGTCTGGACCGGAATCCCGAGTCGGGCAAGCTCACGCTCGACCTCTGCCATGAATGAGAGCACACGCGTTGGGATCGACCCAAAGTAGTGGTCGTCGAGCTGCTGGTGCTTGGGTGGCATGGAACCGAAGAGCGTCCGATCGCAGCTCACCAAGTCTGGACGAGCGTGGTAGAGATTACGGTCGATTAGGAAGTATTCCTGCTCGGCTCCAAGCGTAGAGCCGACTGAGTTCACGCCTTCGTCTGTCCCAAAGACCTTCAGAATCCGCATCGCTTGCGTGCTGATCGCGTCGATCGAGCGGAGCAACGGGGTTTTTTTATCCAGTGCCTCTCCATTCCATGACACAAATGCGGAAGGGATGCAGAGGGTCGCGTAGTTCGAACCCCGAACGATGAATGCTGGGGAGGTCACATCCCAAGCGGTATATCCACGCGCTTCGAAGGTGGCGCGAAGGCCGCCAGACGGGAAACTGGATGCGTCGGGTTCGCCTTGGATGAGAGAGTTCCCACTCAATCGGTAGACCAACCCACCCTCACCATCGGGGACTGTCAAGCTGTCGTGTTTCTCTGCTGTCAGTCCGGTCATCGGCTGAAACCAGTGCGTGAAGTGTGTCACGCCTCGCTCGATTGCCCAATCTTTCATCGCGGTCGCGATGACCTCGGCGTCATCCTGGGAGAGTTTGCTTCCCCCCCCCATGACCTCCTCAACAGATTTGAACACACTTTTGGGAAGCCGCTGACGCATGGTGCGCATGTCAAAGGCGTCAAGACCAAAGATCTCATCGATCCTCTGACGCGGTTTCTGAGCATCTAAGCTGGTTTTTTGCCAGTAATTGGATGCTGCGATTGCTTCTGACTGGGGTTCACGGTTCATGATCGATCGTCCTCGTCTTGCATTTTTGATTGTTTGGGGTGGGTAAAGAAGAGCATAGCCAACGAAGTGGCGGCTATGTTGAGCACGCCTTCGATAATTTTTCATCTTTGTAAAAAGTCATCGACCAATGCAAGTCAGACCGCGCTCTTGATCGACGACCAGCTTGAACCTGATCGGGCTACGATACACGGCGGGCCTGTGGCGGAATCGGCAGACGCAGCGGACTTAAAATCCGCCGGGGTAAAACCCATGAGGGTTCAAGTCCCTCCAGGCCCATTGAATGAATTTTGCAACGAGTGGCAACGACCAGCAGGGGTCAGCATAAACGCTGTCCCTTGTTTCTTTTGCGCTCTGATTTGTTGCTCTTTGCTGTTCAGTGCGGCTTGCTGCTGCGACGCATTTTGCGACACATTTGCGACGCTTTTTGCGACGCTTTTTTCTTCACTCCAACACGCCGGCGTGGAAGCAGCTTTGGCAAAATCCTCATCGCGCACCATGTGATAATGCGCCTCGGCAATCTTCGCAGAATGCCCCATCCATTTGGTGCAAGTCGCACTCGGGTATTGGGCTGCAAGCTCACTCACCCGGCTTGCCCTCATCGAGTTGAACAAGCTCGGCCATGCTGTCATGCCTGCATTGTTGATAATCCGTAGCAAGTGGGTTCGTAGATTCGCTGAAGTGGATCGGTGACGCGCCACCACAAACTCTGACCCCTCGGGTGCCCGATCAAACGCATCCATCAAGACTGTCCGAAGTTCAGGAAACAACGGTACAACCCGCTCGCCTTTGCCAGCGTGTTGTTCAGTCTTTGGGGATCGCACTCTGAATCTATTGCCCGCCCAATCAATATCTCCCCAGCGTACCGACAGCACCTCAGAGGGACACCGCAAGCCACCGAATCGAGACAATGCGATGATGCATCGCCAATCGGCATCTGGAGCCGCATCAATCAGTTTGAGGGCATCCTCCGGGGGTAGGTAGTGCTTCCGTCCTTCATTGGTTTGTGAACCCGCCTTGACCCCTTCAAATGGATTTGACTGGATCATGCTCCAACGCGCTGCTTGCTTGAAGAACATGCGAGCCGCTTTGACATCGCGCGAGATTGTTGGGCTTGAGAGTGTTGACTCAAGAAACGATCGCCACTTGTCGGCATCATGGGTTGTGATTGATTCGAGTGGGTGGTCTTTGCCAAAGTAGTTGATAAGCCGCCGGCGTGTCTGGGCATACCGGATGCGAGTGGTTTCTTTCACTTCGATCGTTTTGAAATACTCATCGAGCATCCCGCCCAGCGTGTGTGCTTTGGTTCGTTCTCTCGCCTCGACCAGCGCGGTCTTTGCCAGCTTCGCATAAGTCTCATCAGGAAGCCCTGCAAGCCACTGAGCTGTATCCGAGTTGGTCGGGGTGTTTGAGAGCTTCGATTCAACCAGGCGTTCTAGACGCGCTTTGAATGCATCAGCAGCCTTCATGCTCAGCTTTCCCATTCGGATCGTGTGGCGTTTGCCAGCTACATCCGTGAACATAATGCGCTTGGTTCCGCTCTTATCGCGTGATATTGATGCCATTGGTTTCACCTTCCACTTTCAGTGTATCCGATTGTTGGATGCTCTTTGCTGGTTCTTTCTATCCCATTCCAGTTGCATATGCATTTGCTTCAGTTTGCTGGCTCTGGATTGCTTCGGTGCATCGTATTTGTTTACCCATGGGCGTAGTTCATTGAGATTGTGTTTTGGCATCGACCCGCCGCCCCTTGGGTGGCTGGGGCGGGCGATGCCGTTGGTTTTCTTTTCTTGGGATATTGGTAAGATTGGATCGTGTGCATCTGATTGCACCGTTGCTGTAGGTTTATTGCACCCTTGGTGTGTATTGGCTGCACCCTTACCCGTGCAGGAAGCCGCACCCTTCTCAGGTATCTTGATGGGTTCATTTTGCTCGTTAGCTTCAAGTTGATCGGCTTTGACTTCGGCTTGCTTTTTAAGGGCTTCCACATCAAGCCGCCAGATATTGACTCGACCTTTGCCATTCTCATATCGACCGCCACCACCGCGCACTTTTGTTAACACTCCTGACTGTTCAAGTGATTTCATACGATAAATTATTGTTCGTCTCGCAACTCCTATCGAAACTCTGAGTCGGTCATAGCTGGCGATGATCCGTAGATCATGACGGATGAGGGCATCAGCTGCCATGAGAAGCGTGCCTCGTTGAGTAGGGGTCAACTGCGATGCAGCAATGTACCCTCGAAGTTCTTTATCTGTGATGAGAGGCTTTCGTTTGCTCTGATTAGTCATTTACAGCATCTCCCTCTAAGTCAATGGCAACCCATACATTGGTAGCTCGACCGCGCCGTGTATTGCGGCGGTTGCCCGAGTCCCTAACTACTCCCATTTTTCTTAGCTCTCCGCGCCTTGGGGTGTAAGTCTGCGGGATCATTCCGAGAAGTTGCTCTCCTTCATCGTCCGTGAGTCCGTGCTTGCCCGCGTCAATAATCGCTCTATGAACACGACTGCGCATTGAACTGGAGTGAGGGGCGATCATTGCCGCCGCTGCATCTGAGGTTCCGTCGGGAGCGTTGTGCCAGAATGGTGGGTACGGGTTCGAGTTGGATGGTGTATGCTGGGAGTGTTGATTTCTGTGGGCATCGCCATTGCTTGCCGGCGCGGGCGTGCCATTTCCAAATAGATCAAGTTGCATCGGATTGCCTCCCGTTCTGAGAGTGCCGCTCGATGAAACATTCCAGCCCTGCAACCGGGATCAGTACAGCCCGATTGATCTTAGATGCGGGTATCTCGCCGGCTTTGATGAGTGTCCTAAGCGTCCGCTCAGACACCCCGAGAGCTTGGGCGGCCTCTTTTGGCCTGAGTGTGATTCGTAGCTCTAATGCTCCTGTACCGTTGCGTAAGGGTGATTGCCAGTGGTTCACTTGGTACCCCCTTTATCCTCGGCATATTCGGCAAGTTTGATTCGGGCACGCTCAAGGTGAACTAGCCAACGCTTACCTGCTTTGATTGCTGGTATACGCCCGGCTTTCGCCTCACCTTGAAGCCATGAAATTGGTACACCCAAGCTTGACGCTGCCCGCCTGATAGGGACGAATGTTGTTTGGATTGATTTACTCATAACTTGAGCATCTATCCGGGAGTCAACTTTGTACAGACTCAATGTTCCAGCGTGGCGCAGAATAACGCTCCGTGGCGCAGAATAACGCTCAGCGTGGCGCAGAATCATATTGTTTAAGATCTGAAGGCCACCACTTCACTGCGTCCGCATATGAATATTCGACCTGTTGACCAGTGGGATTTTGTTTCCGTACTTTCAGTGATTTTCGATCTGAAGATGCCGCTTGCCTGATTCGGCCATGAATCTCTGTTGGAAATGACTGGATTGGTCTGAAATCTGCGTCCGCCTCTTCGCCTTGTGATATTGGCGGTGTCATTTCAAGCACATTTTTTGCAGGCAATGGTTTGCAAAGCAACTCCAATGCGGACTCTAATACCTGCAACGCCTTCGGTGTAGGGCAATCTCCACTCATTGCTTTTCTACATAGGAACTCATCTTCTTTGCCCCAGCACCAAGAAATAATACTGCGTCCCAATATGTATTTGCCGTTCTTCATTTTGAATGGTTCATGCTCCAACTTCGCCAATTCGCAAATCTGAGGCGTGATGTATTCATTCGCATCTGGATCAGCAGCGAGTAGAATCGCCAACATTGCCATTCGCGCAGCAGATTCCCGATCAGCTCTAATTCTGGTTGGACCAAAATCAAGTGGCGAAGACATGAAATAGCTTGAGTCAAATACCGCCTCATTGCGTGCGTACATAATACGCGTCACTAGGAGCTGCATAGGTGTATGAGATTGGCATGGAGATTCCAATGGGTCTGAATCGTTATACGGATTCTTTACGAACTCTTCTGAGAAAATATTCGCCAGCTCTGCGCCCGCAGCTCTAAACAAATCAGGTTGTTTCGAAATCAACTCACGAGATTGGCTATAGAGAGAATCTATCCATTTTGAATACTCACTTGCATTCATAGTGTTCACCTTCCTCGGGCCGGCGAGCGCGGCTGGATCGGAAGGTGAGTGATCCAGCCGCGTTCGCTCGTCGTCGGAAGCGATCCGACAAACCCGTTTGATTCAAATTATACCAATTGGGTCTATATGAGTGAGAAATCGACAGGTAGTCCTCAATTATCAGTTGCTGACAAATTGGACAATCCTGCTCCGATGAACGATGATCTACACACATGGATACCCCCACCTTCATCGCCAAATGGTCAAAGGCCAAGCTCTCCGAACGAGCCGCCTCGCAGGAACACTTCATTGACCTTTGCCGGCTCCTCGGGGTACAGACACCCGCTGAACTCGATCCAGTTGGGGACACCTTCACATTCGAGAAAGGCGTGAAGGTCGCCGGTCCCGCATCCTCTGGATCGAGGGGGGCGCATGGATGGGCCGATGTTTGGTACAAGGGACGCTTTGCGTGGGAATACAAACGCAAGGACAAGTATCGGAATCTTGAAGAGGCATACCGCCAGCTCCAGCAGTACCGGGAAGACCTCGACAATCCTCCGCTGATGATTGTCAGCGATATTGCCAACTACGAAATCCATACCAACTTCACTGGATACAAGCCCGAGGTACACTCGTTCACCCTCGAAGAACTCTCAGACCCCGGCAAGCTCTCATTGCTCAAACGGGTGTTCACCGATCCAAAGTCATTCAAGCCGTCGATCACTGTTGCTGCGATCACTGAGAAGGTCGCATCCAAGATAGGGACGATTGCCCAGGCATTGCGTGATCGTGGGCATGAGCCGCACGATGCCGCGCACTTCTTGATGAAGGTGATGTTCTGCCTCTTCGCTGAGGATGTTGAGTTACTCCCTAAGGGACTCTTCCAGCGGGTGCTGACCAAATCCAAAGACGATCCCGCTCGGCTCCAGAAGCAAATGGACGCGCTCTTCGAGGCAATGCGGACAGGCGGGGACTTTGGGGTTGATGAAATCAGCTACTTCAATGGCGGGCTGTTCGATGATGCCCAGTCCATCGAACTCACTACCGACGAAATCGAAATCCTCATCGACGCGGCTGTTCAAGACTGGTCGGTGATCGAACCCTCCATCCTCGGCACGCTCTTTGAACGCTCCCTTGACCCCTCCAAGCGTTCGCAGATCGGGGCGCACTACACCAGCCGGGAAGACATCATGCTGGTCATTGAGCCGGTGATTGTGCGGCCGCTCCGCAAGCAGTGGGAAGAGACCAAAGAGCTGATCGAAACTCAGCTTGAACGCCGGCGTAAATCGACGACCAAAGCGACCAAAGCGAAAGCGGATGCCGAAATTGCCAACCTGCTCGATGGGTTCCAAGACAAGCTCTCGTCTGTCCGCGTCCTTGATCCCGCGTGCGGCTCGGGGAACTTTCTCTATGTTGCGATCCAGCAGCTCCTCTTCCTCGAAAAAGAAGTCGTCCTGTACGCATCGCGCGAGGAGCTTGGGTTCGGTGGTTTGCTGCCGCGCGTCCGACCGACGCAACTGCTCGGGATCGAGATCAATCCCTACGCCTCGGAACTGGCGCAGGTGGCGATCTGGATCGGATACCTCCAATGGATGCGAGACAACGGCTTCAACGCTCCGAAGGACCCCATCCTCGAACCCATCGACACGATCGAGAACCGAGACGCGATTCTGGCGTGGGCCGATGAGAGTGGCGAGCGGATCAGCGTGTGGCGTGAGGGGGCGAAGTGCTTGGGGCAAGCGGAGTGGCCGGAAGCGGATTTCATTGTGGGGAATCCGCCGTTTTTGGGTGGGTCACTCATCTGGGAGTCACTCGGCACAGAATACCGTGATGAACTTTGGAAACATTTTGCTATTCCAAACTTCAGCGATTTGTGTTGCTATTGGTTTGCTCAAGGTAGCATTCAACTTAAAAAACACCCGTTATCGCGTTTCGGTCTACTGGCAACCCAAGCCATCAGAGGATCAACAAACAGAACTATACTAAATGAAATCGTAGCTGATTCAATGATATTTGACGCATGGTCAGACTTAAACTGGATTTTGGATGGTGCGGCAGTACATATTTCGATTGTATGTTTTTCCACAAAATCTGATGAGCCATGCACGCTAAATGGCAATGAAATCCATCACATTTCACCTACGCTGACTGCGGGAGTTGACATAGCTGAATCAAGGGTCATTCCAAAAAATACTGATCTTGCTTGGGTCGGCACAAAAAAATCTGGGCTGTTCAATATGAACCATTCAGAGGGCAGAGAACTGCTTGCTTCAGGCGGCAACCCGAATGGCTTGGGAAATCTAAGTGTTGTAAAGCCTTGGGTTCAAGGAAAAACAGTCGGTGGAAGAAATGAAGGTAAGTGGATTATTGATTTCGGGATTGACATGCCAATCTCAGAAGCCAGTTTGTTTGAAAAACCATTTCATATAGTTAAGGAAAGAGTTTACGAAGTACGCCAAAAAAACAAACGCAAGTACTACAGAGACAACTGGTGGAGGCATGCCGAGACAAGAAGCGGGATGAGAAACGCATGCCTCTCTTTGACACGGTGCCTTCTAACGGTTGCTCATTCTAAACATCGGCTATATTCATGGATGCAACCATCTTCGTTACCTGATGGTGGATTATTCATCTTCGCCCGCTCCGACGATTACTTCTTCGGCACCCTCCACAGCAGCATCAACGAACTCTGGGCACTCCGTCAAGGCACGCAACTCGAAGACCGTCCACGCTACACCCCCACCACTTGCTTCGAGACCTTCCCGCTCCCGTGGTCGCCGGGGGATGAGCCGGGCGAGGGTGATCCGCAGCGTCCGCTCCATGATGCGATCGGGGATGCTGCGGCGACGCTCAACGAACAGCGCGAGCGTTGGTTGAATCCTCCGGAGTGGGTGAAGCCGATCGCGGACAAGATCGACGCTGAGGATGACTTTGCTGATGTGCTTGCGCTCAGTGGCGAGGAAGCCCAGCGGTTGATCCGTCAGAGTGCGATCGATGCCGCGTGCGCCAAAGACCCCAAGCTCAAGAAACGCACCCTGACCAATCTCTACAACGAACGCCCCACTTGGCTCCGGCTCGCTCACAAGGCCCTCGATGAGGCCGTGATCGCCGCGTACGCCGCCGTCGATCCAGAGGGTGAATGGGACACGGCGTGGGCAGAGGTGTTCGAGGAGACCGGAGCAGGCCAACCATTGCCGGATGGACACGAACTCATCGAACGCCGGCAGGAAGTGGAGCAGTTGATCTTGGGGAATCTGCTGAGGATGAATCAAGAGAGAGCTTCTTGTTCTCAATTGCACAATTCATAGATGAATAAATATCAGCAAATCTGTATTTAAATCAGGAGTTATACATGGGGCAGATTGAAGGTCTCTTGGCATGGAACCAAGTGAAAGAGATACTTGATGGAAGACATACACCTCCTGAACGACCATCATTGCTGGTCGGTAATGGTGCGAGTATTGCTGTCTCGCAAAGCTTCCGGTATGAAAAACTCAGGGAACACGCAGAGTTAGACGAGATTGCCACACAACTATTTGAAGAAGTTGGTACTTCAGATTTTGAACTTGTACTGAATCGTTTAGGTACAAGTTTGATGGTGAATGATGTGTTCGGAATTGAAAGTGATGACATCCGTGATGCCTATGCGCAAATCAAGTCTGCATTGATTGCAGCTGTTCATACAGTCCATATACGAGGCAATGAGTACTATCCAAACAATGCATTAGACGAAGAGTTTACTTCATATGCAAGGATTTATAGCACAAACTACGACATGCTCCTGTATTGGGCAATGCTTCAATTGAACAGCCATAGGAATGAAAATGTTGTGGATCTATTTAGAGGTAGACATTTTGACCGGGATCACCAGTTCGAGAACCATTCAACACGATTGATGTACCTTCATGGTGCATTGCATTTATTCGAGAATCGTGAGAAGATCTGTTTCAAACGAACAGGAAATGGCCTTTCAATACTCGATCAACTAGATGATAATGGTATTGCTCGGGTGCATTTCGTTTCTGAAGGAAACTGGATACAGAAGATGGCAAAAATACGCTCATCAGACTATCTCAGCTATTGCTATGAGCAGTTGGAAGAAGACCATAGAGACATAGTGATCTTTGGTCACTCACTCAATGCAGACTCTGATCAGCACATACTAAATGCACTACTCAAGCATCCAGAGAGGATCTTTGCGGTATCACTTCACACCGATGGGCGTAGGGCTGTAGAGATTAATGACTCAATGAATGAGTTCCGTACAAAGCTGAGCGGTTTAGAGGCAAATCAGATTATTTTTTATGATTCTTCTACACATCCACTAGGGGCTCCTGGGCAAAACACGCCATTTGGTCTTCTCCCTGCCTTGGACGATCAATAAACACTGTTAGAGTTTCAGCAACAGAACCCATGGAAGCGGCAGATTCCAACAATGGACAAGTTTTTGCACTCTGAACTGCAATCATACCCAGCGTTTGTTTCGTTAAATTGCGATTGATGCCGCGTGCGTCACAGACCTCAAGCTTAAGAAGTTCACTTTCACCACCTCTACAACGAACCACCTACTCCCTCACAAAGCCATAGACGAGGCCGTGATCGCAGCGTAAGCCACTGTCGATCCTGAAGGTGACTTGGGACACGGCGTGGGCTGAGGTGTTCGAGGAGACCGGAGCAGGCCAGCTCTTGTTGAGGGCCACGCTCTGATCGAACGCCGGCAGGAAGTGGAGCAGTTGAACTTGGGAATCTGCTACGGATGAATCAGGAACGAGCATAGAAGCGAATGAACCGCGATTTCTGATTGTTCGCTTGATACCTGAACTCCAAAGATGCACAACTACGCGCGCGCGTGCGCGCGATCTATATATACATCCAACAAATTCCAAGGGATTTCATTTGTAAACATTGTTAGCAAATTGGCTTATGAAACACGCCACCTGCATCAAGCAACTATATCACGGATTCCAACAACATTGGCTTTGTTCAATGGTCGGACAAGATGTTCTATCGACAAGTCGTGTAAACCTGTATATTGCGTATTCACCCATAAAGGAGACCAATAATGGAAATTGAGGCCCGCGTTTTGAAGCTTGAACGATCGAATCGTGTATGGAAATTCGCATCGTTGGCGTGCGTGAGCGCGGTAGTGATGCTGGGACTTTCGGATCCGGATGATCAAAAGACCGTAGCTTGCGAACGCCTGGTTATAAATGACCCATATTCCAGAGGAAGAATCGAGGTCGGCTATGACAAAAAGGACAAGCTATTACGGGGTTTGACCATCAAGGCGCTTGGTGATGATGGCGAGACGATTGCGTATGCAAGCGTGCAGGAGGATTCGTTCATGTGTTCAGCCGGTGCATTTTCATTGGCGGCGATTGAAGACTCAGCATCGCTTAGAGTTGGAAATGTGCTGGTTGGAACCGATTCAATAGCAGTTCAGAATGGTGGAATGCGTGACATTGTGAGTATTGGAAAGAGAAGCGATGGCGACGGCTTGATTCAAATTAGAGATAGGAATCTGAATAAAGCAGTGTATTTGGGTTTGGCGTGGGACCGAGATTCGGAAGATAAAACCAGATACGGATCAATCCGTGTGTTTGACACAACATCGACAATCGGCGCGCGAATCATCGAACCTTAACCACACCCATCCCCCCAGTTCAATTGGAATCTTCAAACCGGGGCAATCCACCCCTCCCGCGCCGCCTCTACTTGGACTTAGCCATAAGTTGCTGTTTGGGGACAGTGCGTCGTCGTCGATCCACTGCGGTTGGTGTCTCCCTCTGTGTTCAACACGCATCGCCTATGCGTGTGGCATTGCCAATTCGGACTCGATTGCGTCACTCTTTGCGGGTGGCTCCCTCCGGTGAATCTGAAGTCGAATTGTCGCGGCCGGCGTTCTTGATAATCTGTTCGATTTGGGATTGATCGGCATGGTTAAGCGTGGCCCATGCATCGATCAATCGTTGGAGTTGGGGATCAGAATGGGCCGATTCGCTCGGAAGTGCGACGCATTTTGCGCCGCGTGTATCTGGATTCGGCGTTTCTGAATCACTAGACGGGAGGGTTCGGGTCCCTCCAGGCCCATTCCCATCTCAATGACAATGTTTGGACCATAGATCCTCTCGATAACCCCTACCGCTTGAAGGCGAGCGATTCTGGCTGGCTGATCGAAACCTGATTCTTTCACGCAGCCCGATCGAGGTGGTGACTTTGTTGGATGCCGTGCTTCATCGTCACAAAGAATGTCGCGCCCTTCCCAGGAGTTGATTCGACCCACGCTTTCCCGCCATGCATGTTGGCAATTCGGCTGACAATCGCGAGTCCGATCCCAGTACCATCAACACCAGTGTCCAAGCGTTGAAACAAGCCGAAGATTTTCTCTTGGAACTCATGCGGAATCCCCATCCCGTTGTCGGAGACAGAAAGACGAACCTCATCTCCTTCTTGGACGCCGTCGATCGTGATGACACAACGGTGGTCTGGGTGCTTGCTATAGCTGATCGCGTTTGTAATGAGGTTCTGGAAGACCTGTGAGATCCTTGTTCGATCACCTTGGATTGTTGGCATCTGACTGGAGATAACAATCTCGATATCTGACTCCCGAATCTGGCTTTCAAGCATCGCGATGACTTCATCGACGAGTTCTCGGGTATGAACCAGTTCAGTGCCTCGGGTTTCTCTGCCCACGCGACTCAACTCGAGAAGATCCGAAATCGTGTCTCCCATCCGCTTGGTCGCCCTTTCAATCCGAGACGAAAACTCATCCACTCGATCATATCGCTTCTGCTCAATGTCCAACCTCAAGAATCCCAGGTATCCATCGATCGTGACGAGCGGTGATTTCAGATCATGCGAGACTGTATAAGTGAATGATTCCATCTCTTTGTTTGAGCGGGAAAGCTCAGCGTTCTTATCCTGAATTTCGACTTGCTTTCGTTGGATTTCTTCAACAAGATGTTCGAGTTTTTCGCGCACCAAGCTGCCGCTCTGAAGCATCTTGACGAGCACACCCACTCCGATTGCGAAGAGTGATCCAATGAACAAAATCGCTTCCGGCCAAGCACTGGCATGACTCTTGATCATCTGTGATGTTGGACGCAACTGAATATCCCACTCGATTCCTGCAAGATCCAAAGGGACCGAGTCCGCATGGTATCTATCCTGATCAACATTGCTTTCTGTCGAGTAAATGATCTCCCCAGCGTCACGTACCAAAATTTCATGCTGAAAGACGGTCTGATGGAATGTGTGTTCTAAGAACGACCGCAAATGGATCACACACAGCATAAATCCATCGTGCTCCCCTTCAACAACCAGTGGTACATACACCAAAAAACCCTTACCACCTTGTACCAACTCAATTGTTCGCGTTGCATATACCAAATGCTTTTGGAGTGAAACCGACCGAGCTGATTCGCGCGTTGTGTCGAAGCTGCTGTACATTCCAACAACACCCTCATTCCCCTCCAACGGCTCGACCCAACGGACATGGTTCGTTCGGTCGATCCATTCGACAGCGCCGACGCCGGGTAGATCTTCTACATAGTTCGCAGCATCTGATTTCCAAACATCGTAATTGGTCCCTTTGTTGATCGCCCATCGTTCGCCCATCCGATGGAGTGCGGAAAATCGGTTCTCCAGGTTCCGCTCAAGATAATGCATCACCGCGACCGAGTTTTCATTGGTCACAGTTTCAAGCTTGGATCGTTCCCATGCTTTCATCGCTTGCCATACACAAACAGAAAGAACAAGGATGGGCACTGCGACTGAGATCGGTGTAAACAATGTGTCTTTCGGTGATTTTAACCCCGAAATGCCTGGCTCAACATGGCTCCTGCGTCCCATCGCATACAACAACAGGGATGCGCTCACCGCTGAGAAGCCGATCGCCGTGTGAACCGCCATACCGGAGAGGACCTCCCCCCAGCCGTAGAGACCAGGAAGGTTGCTTATATATCCCCATAGCGATGCAGCACTCAAGACGAAGACGATACCGCTCACCATCACGATACAACAGCGCTTCTGTTGAGCAAGCAATATCCGAAGGATGATACTCCCAACGATTACAAAGCAGAATGCAGTGTTGGCACCGGTTCTTCCTGGGAAGTTTTCATCCACTCCGATGGTTGGGCGGATAAACAACTGGTCAATTCCGAGGTTTATCCCAAGGGAATACTGAAGTATGGTCATCGCTCCCAATGCAGTCACCATTGAAGCTGTGATGATGCCAAGCGTTCGTTTTGATCTGTGAATGCAGAGTAATGCTGATCCGATCATCATGAACCCCAACGCAGTATTAAACTGCATTGGAACAAACGAAGGATGAATCTGGACAAGCATCGGTGATTTGGTGATCCAGCCAATCATTACCAACAATGCGAGTGTCATGATCGACAGGTTTATCACCAACTGGATCAAACTACACATTCTCATGCCGCAGCCCCAATCGGATTTGAAGCGTCGATTCGCCCTTCCGTGGCATTCGGGATCGAGACATAAAACGCGGCCCCGCCGTTGGGCCGATTCTCGACCCATGCCAAGCCGCCATGAGCGACCGCTACTTTCCGGACAACCGCTAAACCGACTCCGGTGCCCTCTGTGTCTGTTGAGAGCCTTTGGAAGATTCCGAAGACTTTCTCATGAAACCGAGCATCAATGCCAGGCCCGCTATCAAGCACACCAATGATGCTTTGGCCATCACGCTGCTCGAGCATGACTTCTATTTCGGCTCCTGAATCTGCGCTGTGCCCATACACGATCGCATTTTGGATCAGATTTTGGAGGACCTGACGAATCCGGATTTGGTCGCCGAACAAAGAATGCTCTCCGCCTTGTATCTGAACCTGTGCATTTGATTCTTCCATCAAAGCCGACAGATCTTGAAGCACTTCTTCTGTTGTTTCGCCAAAGTTAAACTTCTCTGGTTCGTGAACCACCATCCCAATCCGGCTGAGCTCAAGCAGTTCATCAACAGTCTGAGACATTCTTTTCGATGCGTTGTAAATCCGAAGGAGCATCTCTTCTGATTCCGATAGATCACCTGCCCGCATCGAGTCGAGAACAACGCTTGCGAAACATTGAATGGTGACCAAAGGAGACTTGAGATCATGGGATACGGTGTACACAAACTGTGTCATCTCGTTGTTCCGTCGTTCCAGGTCCGATGCCATTCTTTGGGAGTTTTCCAAGAGCTGTTCAGTCTCTACATTCTTCAAGCGGAACACTTCGGCGGCTTTCGCCATCATGCCGATCTCATCTCCCCGATGGCTGTACATGATCTCAGCTTCGCCCTCTCCCTCAGAGAGTCGCTTGAATGTGCCGGTAAGCTTTAGGATTGGACCCAATACGGATCGTGTCAGCATCATTGCGGTCATCATTCCAGCAAGGACCGTCAATACAGCTACCCAATCACTCCATGCCTGAAACCGCTTTGCGCCTTGAACCATTGATTCCCGAATCGTGTCGCGGCGGGTCAATGAAGCATCGCGGATCATCGCGGATTGATAGAGCAGTTCCGCAGTTTCACCCGCGAGCACAACATGGACAAGGTGAAGATATCCCTGCGTAGACTGAACTGCTTTCAAAAATGTCTGCTTATACAGAGTGACAAGCTCGCCGATATGATCAACATCGGTCCCTGTAGAGCCCAACTCATCCAGCAGTTCCTCCGCGTTCGTCAGGTGGTTCATCGCATCGTCAATCTTTGAAAGACCGGGAGAGTCAAAGTACCGAAGAACCGAGTTTTCAGCCATGTAAACCCGATCACGAACGCGATATAGCAGTTCGTTTTCCATCGATGATGAGGCAGAGATAATTTCGAGAATCTGATCCTTTGTCGGGAACATGATGTCATGGACAAGATGTTTTTGTGCCTCTCGATCGACGACGACCTTTTCAAAATTAAACTCGAAGGAATCAATCCTGATGTCCATTAGCTCAAGCTGTTCTCGCACATTGCTTTGTGTGGTCTGTTCGTTTGCAACTTGAATTTCATCGTGGACTTGTTCCAAGAGCTCGCGTACCCGCTCAGCCGCACTCGAATGCCCGTTGAGCATATAGGTGGACACATTCCGTTGGAGTTCTGCAATTTCTTTGTCGATCGCAAGGACGCGGATGGTGTCCGTGTTTACACCTTCATAGATCGAAAGGTCACGCTGTGATTTTTCTAATCCGACATGCCCCATGACAGCTGTAAAGACATGCAAAACCAGCACGGTACCAAGAGCGACATGGATTGTTGTGCGAATACGCATTGAAATCCCCTTCAGGGTTAGCCCTTTGCCTCAGTTGATAGAAACTCACCCCACCTGGTCAGCGAGTACTCGTAGTTGTCCATGACAGTGTTCCATACCGCAATATTCGAAAAACGCTCGGAATACGACCCGCCGTTCCGGTATTCGCCGGCACGAACAATCACCCTGCCATCAGGGCCATGCAGATCGGTACGCGCAGGTTCGCCGGCATACCAATACGCCCACTCATCCTCACTCAGGTGGGACCGGATCGGTTCAGAAACCGAGATGTAGTACCCCTGACGCGCCATCACCGCTCCAGGCTTCCCGGACAACCACCAGTTCATGTATGCATACGCGGCATCGGTTGCTTCTTCATCTGCCTCAGAAGACAAGCACAAAACTCCATGCCATGCTCTGTACCCTTCCTTTGGAGCAGCGTAACGGACAGGAACCCCATCCGCACGCAGTGCAGACGCGCCTGGGGAGAACATGCTCTCAATAACCGCACGACCTGAGTTCATAAAGTTCACAGATTCCGGTACTGAGTTCCAGACGCCGGTGAAGTGACCATCTCGCTTGAGATCAATCAAGATCTCGAACAGTTGATCGATTTCTGAAACTGTCATGTTCCCGATGTTGCTGAACGACATCAACCCCTTCGCTTGTGCGGCAAGCGCAAGGTCAAACAAGCCGATTGTCGGCTCATTCACCGTTGCCACACGACCGCGCCATTGATCGTCGAGCAACCAAGCCCAGCTCTCCTCTTGATACGCCTCACCGATTGGAACATGCCTGGTGTCGTAACCAAAGGAATCAACATTGTGAACATATGGCAGATAGCTGACACGATCACTCGCTTCAGATCCGAGTGTGTTTCTCGGCTGTACATAAAGTAGTGTGTTCGGAGAGTCACCAGCCCCCAGTTGATCCGTCGGGTTCAATCGCCCAGTCTTTGAGACTGGATTGATCGACGACCAGTACTTAATCCGCTCCGTTTCCAACGGCTTGATCGCTCCCGACCTCCACAAAATATTGATGCTGTTTGACCATTGCTCATACACATGGAACGAATCTGGTCGCGTAGACGCTTGCTGGAGCACTGAGGCGCTGCCTCCAGGAACAAACTCGATATTAAATCCAAGGTCGTGCTCAGCCTCGAGACGGATTTGTTCTTGAAGTGTGACATGGGTCCCGAGTACACGCAGCGTGAAACCGCGCCGAACAGCTTTTGATCGGCTGACAGATCGAGCAAAAGAAGAGCTAGCGATCACCGAGGCACTTGCCGCTGCGGATCGAATCAACATTTCTCGGCGCGTAAGCATTCCAAACCTCCCAAGGAGTATTTCACCATGGTCGATTTATCGGCCTTGTCAATCGATGAATCCATGAGAGTTTTGAAATCTAGGATTTCTACCCGATTGATTACGCAGCGTTTGGTCGCTCGTCTTTCAAATCCAGAATCTGTTGAGCTACTGTGATGAGCTCGACCGGATCGATTGGCTTCGCAAGGAAACCTGTAAATCCGGCTTGTGTGACCTGTGCGCGATCTTCAACACCTGTGCTTGCACTGGTTGCAAAGACCGGAACTTGAAGACCTTGCTTTCGAAGTTCATTGAAAGCGCTGTACCCGTCAAGTACTGGCATTTGTAGATCCATGAGGACCATATCCACCGATGGCATACTCCGGTCCATCAAGCGATCAACGCTCTCTTGCCCATTAAAGACATTTTCAACAGTCGCATTGCACTTCTTGAGGTAGTATCCAAAAAGACGACAGTTGTCAGCAGAGTCGTCTGTGACCAGAACACGAAGACCTGAGAGATCAGCGGACTCAATCTCCTGGCTATTCCCTGAACGAATCCTTGTCTGCTTTGCACCAACTCTCGGAGCTTTGATCTTCAGAGTGAATGTGCTGCCTACGCCGAACTCAGACTGAATATCAATCGAACCACCCATCAACTCAGCTAGCCCTTGACTGATCCGAAGCCCAAGCCCCGATCCACCGAATCTGCGGTTCGTGCTGGAGTTTGCTTGCGAGAACGATCCAAACTCTCGGATTTTTTGTAGCTCATCTACTCGGAGTCCGATCCCGGTATCAACGATTTGAATCGTGAGCCAATAGCAGTTTGAATCCAGCCGTGCGGACGAAACTTCTACGCGAACGCAACCGCTGTTGGTAAACTTCACCGCGTTTCCGATGAGGTTCACAAGGATCTGCCGGAGCCTCGTTGGATCAAGCAGCAGTTTCTCCGGCGTCTCCTCCAAGATGACCCCCTGAAGATCAAGCCCTTTCTCCTGAGCTTGTGCCGAGAGCAGTTGGATACTTGACTCGATAACTTCCGAAACACTGCATTGCATAAGTTCCAGATCAACCGATCTTGTATCAACCTTGGCGACATCGAGAATATTGTTGAGTAGGGCGAGCAAATGATTGCTGTTACTCTTGACTGTTGAGAGTGCAGCCGCGGATTCAGATTCTGGATCAACCCCACCCGCTTCAATCGCGACATCAATAAACCCGAGGATTGAAGTCAGCGGCGTGCGGATTTCATGACTCATGTTTGTCAAGAACTCCGCCTTTACACGCATCGCTTCCTCAGCATCCGACTTTGCGATTTCAAGCGCTTTGTTCTTGCTATTGAGCTCCTCAGCGAGCCTCATATTCTCGTTGAGAATCTTCTGACGCTCAATCGCTTGAAAGATCAAACGATCAAACTGCGTCGTCGCGAGATCGTCTTTGCGCAAATACACCTGTGCCCCGAGCATGATCGAGTCTTTCCCATTCGGGTCCACTTGGTCACTCGTGAGCACAATCAGCGGCAACTTTGGTGCTACATTCTTCAAAACACGGATCGTTTGATCTCGATCAGAGTCTGGCAAGTTCAAATCTGTGATCATGATATCAAACGAGCTTTCAGTCAATGCATCCAGCGCATCCTTCATCCGATCGACCACCACGACTTCAAATCTTGGTATCCGAGTCAGCTTCATACGGATCAGCTCAGCATGATCTGGCGTGTCTTCAAGAATGAGTGCTTTGACAGAAGTGTTCATAGCAACACACCTCCCCCAATTCGAAGATTCTCAATCAAAGCAATTTGATCGTCTTTGCGTAGGATCATGCCGATTTTTTCTCGATTGGTGATTGATTCCACAATGCCCAAAACTCCTCAAGATCGAGCACCATCTGTTGGAACATTTTGAAATCGATCGGCTTGACCACATAGCTATTGGCATGCGATTCATACGCACGGATCCGATCCTGCTCCGCGTTCGAGGTTGTCAATACGACAATCGGGATGGTTTTGAGTTCTGGGTCGTTCTTCACGAACTCAAGCACTTCGTGCCCGTTGACCATCGGCATATTCAAATCAAGCAGAATGACGTCGGGACGACGAGAGTTCTCGAATGGCTCTTCGTGCTTGAGGAACTTGATCGCATCCAATCCGTTGCTCACCCGATCAAGCTGATTTGAACCGCTCCGCGACTCCATCGAATACTTCACCAACGCAGCATGATCGTCATCGTCTTCGACCAGCAAGAAATGTGTCACCGCTTTATCATCTTCGTTCGTCACCGAGACTCCCTTCTTGGTAAGACTGCATGCAGACTTACCACCACATCAAGGATCAATAATCGGGAATATCTGTGGACTACTTTGTCTATACCAGCATTTTGACGAGCACTTCTCCCTAGTGCGCAGAATTGATTCGGTAGTTTACAGTATTATATTCTGCACCAATGTATCGTGAATCATCGTGAGTCCCGATCAGTGCAGATAACGCGCTATGGACCCAATCGATAGCCCCGCCTACACATCACTCGACTTCATTGAGTAAATAACCACCAAGCCCTCATCGTGCTCAACTGATCTGATACAGGGCATCCAAAGCCCTTTGCTCCACTTGTATTGAACTTCCTGAAGAGCCGATTTCAACGCGGGTATTCCTCGATTGCAGTTGAATCAGATTGTGTATTCAGGTACATTGACCGAACGATCAGGAGTTTGAATATGAAGTACCGGATGCTCGCGTTTGTTGTGTTTATGTTCGCGAGTCATTCGCTCGCTGAGGTTCCAAACCCCACAGGGGACGCGGGCTACGACCAAGCGGGACAGATTTTCTTTACCGATGACGAGCTGACGCAGATCACCGTGACCGTGGATCCCACGGACCTGGACGCGATGCTCGCTGACCCGTTTGACAATACTTATCGGCTCTGCACGGTCCGTGTTGTCAACTCTCAGACCGACACGATCATCGAGGATGTCGCGATACGTCCGAGAGGCAACACCTCCCGGAGCGCGGTCAAGAAATCATGGAAGCTCAAGTTCAACGAGTTCATCCCTGGACGCGAGGTCTTCGGACTTGAAAAATTGAACCTCAACGGGCACCAGAACGACACCTCCGTCATTCGAGGCAAGCTCGCGTGGGACGTGTTTAACTCGTTCGGGGTCCCATCCCCTCGCGCCTCGATGGTTCGGCTCGTGATCAACGACGGCTCGCTCGTGGACGATGTCTATGCGAATGTTGAGCAGATCGACGACGAGTTCCTCGCCGCGTGGTTTGGTGATGACACGGGGAATCTCTACCAGTGCACCTACAAGGGTGAGCGTGCCGATCTCCGATTTGTCGCTCCGGGTGACTCCAGTACCTACGCCAATCTCGGGCACCTGACCTACGAGCTCGAAAACGACAGCGGGATCAATCAGCACGCGGACCTCGCGGACTTCATCTTCTTCATCGAATCCGCTGACGACGCGACCTTTGCTGCGGAGATCAACGACCGTTTCAATGTAGATACCTTTCTGCGCGCAATGGCCGTGGACTGTGTGAACGGGCAGTGGGACAACATCTGGTACGGCGCGAACAACTACTTCCTGTATCTGAATCCCGATACCGGGATCTTCGAATACATCCCGTTCGACATGGACAACACCTACGGCATCGACTTCTTCTCCACCGATTGGGCGACTCGACCCGCTGAAACCTTCGGGGACAATGGTTTCGGTTGGAACTTCTCGAGCCCCTTCGGTGGAGGAGCTGAGCCCCCGCTGCTGCGCCGGATCTTCAATATCCAAGCGTACCAAGATCAGTACTTCCGCTATGTCCGCGAGCTTGTCGGTGCGGCGGGCGCTCCGACCGAACCAACGCAAACTGTGTATAGCGACACGCAGGGCGATACATTCCTCTCCAAATCGGACCCCAACTTTGACATCGATACCGTGACCCTCTCGAACACCTCAGACACCATGTTCGCTTCGGTCCAGGTCCTCGGCCCAATCGATGTTGGGGGCGATACCGATCAGACGCGGATTATGATGTTCTTTGACACACGCGCCGGGGGATCGACCTCGAATCCGTGGAATCGCGACATCAACTCGACCACGCAAGCGGACTACTTCCTCGGCTCGTGGACCGACGGCGGCGGAGGATTCCTCCTCTACGAATGGAACGGCGGGGGCTGGGACCTCAACCATGCAAGTTTCAACAATCCCGCTGGGATCGATCAGGACCTGAGTCAGAAATCCGATGGGATCGTGAACTATACCCTGCCCCTCGACAGATTGAATCTTTCCGACACATCCACCTTCACCTTTGATGTCGTGACGACCAATGACCGCGATGGTCTCCCAGACCCGGGGATCGATCACCTCTCGAATCTCTCGCAGTCCACTCCTGATTACGACACCGCGTCGAATCCGGGGCCGTTTGTTTCACACACGCTGACGCCGTTCATCCCGACCACCACCGATGCGTTCGATGGGATCTTCACGCTCGCTCCGCGCGAGGCGCATATTGATTCAATCCGCACGATGCTCGCGCCCTACGCGTTTACAGGTTCATACTCCGGAGGCAACTCCGACTACGGCTTCAACAATCAGACCTTCCTCGATTCGTTCACGCAACCCGCGACCTACAGCGGCGGTCAGCCTTGGGCGTGGGGACTCAAGCCGTATATCGAAGCACGCACGCAGTACCTCCGTACAACGACCCCTGCCCCGGCGGACTTGCCGAGGGTGTACATCAACGAGGTCATCGCGATCAATGAGACCATCGCGATGGACGAGGCGGGACAATTCGAGGACTTTATCGAGCTGTACAACGATGAGGACTTCGCGGTGGACTTGTCGGGGATGTACCTGAGCGACACGCCGAGTCTGCCTCAGCTCTGGGAGATCCCAGCGGGGACGGTGATCGGCGCCAAGTCGTTCCTGATTATTTGGGCGGATGATGATCCGCTCGATGGACCATTGCACGCGAACTTCAAAATCTCAAACTCGGGCGAGCTCGTGTCCCTCTCGCACACGATCGACAACGGCGCGGTGCTGATCGATTCGCTGACCACGCCTGCGCTTGGGGTTAATGAATCATTCGGTCACTTCCCGGATGGTGTCGGCGCGGAGGAAATCTTCTGTGCCGTGACTCCGGGGTCGGCGAACGATCCCGATGACTCGTGCTTCACCGAGCCTGATCCGACGCCGATGGTGTTTGTGAACGAGTGGCTCGCGAGCAATGATGGATCGGCGACCGACGAGTTCGGCGATGCCGATGATTACATCGAGCTCTATAACGCTGAAGATTCACCCGTTGATCTCTCCGGTCGTTACCTCACGGACGATCTGACGAATCCCAACAAATGGGAGTTCCCCACTGGAACCATCATCCCGGCTGGAGGCTACCTTGTTGTTTGGGCCGACGACGAGCCACTTCAGGGACCGCTCCACGCAACCTTCAAGCTCTCGGCGGGGGGTGAATCCGTCGGGCTGTTCGATCGCGTGGACAACCAGCTTGCGGAGATCGACACGCTGACCTATGGACAGCAAGAAACCGACATCGCGCAGGGTCGCTCACCCGATGGTTCTGAGTGCTTGGCGTTCTTTGATCCGAGTCCCGGCGCTGCGAATCCTGCCGGAGCCGCGGACCTGAACCAGGATGGATCGCTGAACTTCCTCGATGTCTCCGCGTTCTTGTCGGCGTTCGGGAGCAGCGATCCGATCGCGGACTTTGAAAGCGATGGGAGTTTCAACTTCCTCGATGTCTCGGCATTCCTAGCCGTGTTTGGAAACCCATGCCCCTAAACTCTCGCTTCACAAGGAGTGTGCATCGATGACCCATTGGCTTTCAGCATTTCTCATCGCCCCACTGATCGCCTGCGTTTGTGCGTCTGCACAACCGCTTACGCCGATCCCGGTCAAACACATCGCCGCTCCGCCTTCGGATATCAGTGCAGGGCTGCTCAAACTCCCCGATCCATCGAGTATCCCCGTCACCTCGCATTCCGCGTTGCTCCCTGTGCATATGGAACACATTGATGGTAGATGGGCTTGGTCCACCACCCTCGATGTCCAGCAGCGAGGCGCCCGAATCGCCTTGCTCTCCGCACTACCGGATAGTTGGTCAAGCACACTTCTACCCAACAACCAAGCAAGAATCCCATCAATCGAAACAGGCACGGATTCACTCGCGTGGGTTGCTCCAGATCGAGAGTTCAAACACCTAAGCATCACAGAGAATCAAGAGGGTGAATGGACCCTGACACTCAACGCAGATCACGACGCGTCTGGATTTGTACTGATTGACTCCGGACCGAAATCGACACTCTCTACACATGTCAATACGCTAAGCACGCTTCAGTCTCTTCCCATCACGCTCCATTCATCACTCGATGCCGGCTCACGCATCACATCACTCGCTGCGGAGATTACATCCCCGTCAGGTATGATCTCACACGAGCGTGCACAACACGGCACAACCAGCATCACCTTCATCCCAGAAGAAGTCGGTTCTTACAGCATCCGCGTAACAGCTCACGGCGTTTCAGCCAATGGTTCGGACATCCTGTTGACCACGCAACATCTCATCGATGCAGCCCCGCAAGCACCGCTGCTCAAACAAGCAACTGTCCAATCAAGCGATGCACAGATTGTGTTCACCTTCGATCCGGATGATTCCCAAAGACGAACGATACTTGCCGCGGAGGTCTGGGGGCAGATTGACGACCAACCAACCGCCGTCGCATGGATCTCGAATATTGTTGGCCAATCCCGCACACTCACGCTCGATCCCCGCTGGGTCGCTGCTTCTGGTGTTGATCCGAGTACTCTCGAACTCCGCGAGATTCGCTTGCACGATATCGATTCGATGGTCCCTCTAGAAATCATTGATCGCATGCAGGTTCCTTTGACTGGGATACCACTCCCTCAAGCGCCCTCGAAAATCACCCAAGACATGCTCACAGGCAAACAAGGTTCACTGGTTCCAGCAGAAATCACACCACAGATCACCCAGTCTGCGGGCCCCGGACACCGTTTAATGCTTGTCCATGGGTACTGCACCGACGCCGTCCCGTTTACCGTTTCCCATTTCTCCGGAGACCTCGCGTTGTTCGAGGACTTTGAGCAAAGCCGATCGCATGATGCGTTTGCGCTCGAGCTCCTCTCGCAATCGAGCCCTATGAAATCTTTCGGGGTCGTCGCACACTCGCAAGGCGGAATGGCCGCACTTCATCTCCGCACTTTTTATTGGAGCGGACTCGATTGGGCGAGGGGCAATCGGCTCATCCAGACTGTCGGCGCCCCGTACCAAGGAACCGCGCTTGCAGGGAACGCCGCGGTCCTTGGGGACATCTTCGGATTCGGATGCGGCACCAACGACAATATGACCTATTCAGGTTCCGCAAACTGGCTCTCTCTCATCCCGACTTGGGCACGCGATGATGTTTACTACTACACCACTTCTTTCGAGGACGGCTTCTTCTTCGATTACTGCAACATCGTCACCGATCTCCTGCTGAGTGATCCAGACGACGGCGTCATCGAACGATCCGCAGGACAACTCTCCGGCGCTCACAACATGGGGCATCTTGAGGGCTGGTGTCACAGCGATGGGATGCGAGACCCAGGTCAATGTACAGACCAGAACCGGAACTCAATCATGAACCAGGAGGCAAGACGATGAACCCCACCAATGCCCCCTTGAAAGCATGGCCGCTTGCTCTGTCAATGCTCGTATCAGCTTCTGCACACGCAGGAGATCATTGCATAACCCCGAGTGCCACGATCCCGGACAACTCACCAACCGGTATCACCCTTCCGATCGAAGTTTCCGCTGCTGCATCGGAAGTCGTTTCATCCGTGGATTTCCAACTGCTCATCAATCATGACTGGATTGGTGATCTTGCCATCACGCTTGAATCTCCTGCTGGGACCATCATCAGCCTCCTCGATCGACCGGGCATCCCATCAAACGGATTCCCAGGGCCGTTCGGATGCGGCGGGCAAGACCTCGATGCGACCTTTACAGACAACACACTGATCCCCGCAGAGTCCCTGTGCTCAACCACCGCTACGCCCGTCATCTTTGGGTTCGTGATTCCAAACATGCCGATGGATTCGTTTACTTCAGAATCTCCCGATGGACAATGGCTGCTGCGAATCGCTGACCTATCTCCATACGACTCAGGTACACTCATCCAAGCGTGTTTGCAGCTGACCACCAACATCGAATGCCCCGCTGATTTCACCGGCGATGGAAACTTAAACTTCCTTGATGTCTCCGCGTTTCTTTCCGCTTTTGGCAATCAGGAGTCAGCAGCAGACTTTACGCAAGATGGCAACTACAACTTTCTCGATGTCTCCGCGTTCCTCGCTGCGTTCGGAGCGGGTTGCCCGTAGGGAAACCATACATACAATAAAAAAGGCCACCCGCAAACTCGGGTGGCCTTTGTGTTTTTCAAACTACTCAATGATTTACGGGCATCCATCGCCGTACGCGGAGAGGAATGCGGAGACATCGAGGAAGTTCAGCGATCCACTGTTGTCGAGGTCTGCTGCGAGATCTTGATTCCCGAACGCATTCAAGAATGCGGAAACATCGAGGAAGTTGAGCTGACCAAATGGTTCAGCAAAGTCTGGGATACACACGCCGCTTCCGACTTCGCCAATCAGATTCACAACCAGCGTTGTCCCTGATCCAGCAGTACCGAACAATGATTCGTCGTTGACGGACTCAAATGTGAATGTTGAGGCGAATGTCCCCTCAGTATCATCTGAAAGCACCGCTCCGATCGTCTCGCTCGATCCAGCTCCAACGGAAGTGATCGACGAGAAATCAGTAAAGAGTGATGAAACATCCCCGTTTGATGAGATCAACTTCACATCCATCGGAGCACCAGTTGATCCATCCGCATTGTTATAGAACACGATATCTGCCGCGGCATCACCGCCATCAAGACTGATCGTCCCGAGGTCGATGGTGATCTCATTGAGAGCCGAACCCGATGCGAGTGAACCAACAGCTTCAGTGAACACATTGATGTTGACAGTGATGACATCGTCGCCGTCGTTGTTCCCATTTCCCGTTCCGCCGCTGTTGGTGACATCAAGGTTGTCGATGATGATAAACTCAGATGTCATACCAGCGACATCTGTCGCGCCTGCAGGAAGCGAGACCGAGAACTGGCTCGAATCGCTCGGCGTGTTCATCGGGAACGCGTTCGCATTCGTCCAGACCGATGTGTTGATCCCCGATGTTGGCGTAACGGTGTAGTAGGTTCCATCACTGCCATCCTTGTTGATGGTGACCGGAACCGAACCGGTTGAATCACCAACAATCGCGTTGAAATCGATTGTCATAGAGGATGAGCCATCAGCATTCGGCGTTGAACCAACCCAGATTGTTGAATCGTTATTCTGATCAACATAGATCGACCAGACATACTCGGGGTGATCGATGAAAGCATTCCGGTTGTTCGTGTAATAGAACGGATTGAGAGCAACATCAGAGATTGCATGGTTTCTGCGTCGCTCGAACTCATCCGGAGCGTCGAGGTAGTGCCAAGCAAGCAGCGCGGAAAGATCGCCCATCTGGTTTCCGGATGGAACGCCGTTGACCAGCGAAAGTCCTTGGGAAGACCAACGCGTATCCGAGTAGAACAAACTGCGAGCGATATCGCCCTTGTCCATATCACCTGGGAAATAGAAAGTCCCGAGACTCCCGAACCCTCCGCTGGATGATGACAACCCAAACGGCTTGTTCCCACGCGAGGAATTAATCGAAGGATTGCAGGGCTTCAACGCATGCGCATCACCCAGATTCCCACGAGATGAGTTTGAAGCACTCCCCGGCTGACGGGACTGTGGCCAAACATGCTCACGATTCCAAGTCGATCCAGAATCCCAAAGACCAGAAACAGAAGCACCGTTGTAGACGAGCAAGATGTTGCTCGGATTGTTCGGATCGACATCGACATACCGCGACATCACGCGAAAATCGCCGTAAGAACGCTGGATATGACCTGCTGACATCGCTGCGGTGAGCTGAGTCTTGAGCGTTGCACCTGTTCCTGTTGCTCCTGAGTAGTAACTTGCAGGTGGATCATACTGATCCGAGCCGAGAGCGGTTCCCGAGACGGCAAACAACATCATCACAGAACATGCTGTGGTCATAGAACGATTCGGTGCTGATAGTTTCATACAAACAACTCTCCGCATCACATCGCGAGGGAAACCGATGTGGTGATCTCTGGATTTTATGGACTCACGGGATCCGCCCCGCTGCTTATAAATGATACACGCTACGATTGGTTATCCGAGCGAATTCATCCTGTTTTAGACCGAATTTAACGGTTATCGGGAGGCAAAAAGGTTGCACCTAACCCGGACAATTTTCCCTATAAACACCCAAAACACGAACACATCAAGCATGACAAATCCTCCCAACAACACCCTACTATTGACACGATGACAACCATGTGGAAAAGACACTTTCTCGGATGGGATACACCAGCACTCCACAGTGCCTCACGATGGATTGTCCAAGCTCACCTCACAGAGTCGAACGAACTGGATCTTTCCTCCGTGCATCTTGTTGTGCCTGGGAAGCGTGCCGCACGAATCCTCCTTGGGATTCTCGTGGACCACTGCGATGAACACCAAATCGTCATGATCCCCCCTGTCATACTGACCCCGCTCGAGATTCCATCTGTGCTCTTTGGTGCTCCAGGCATCCATGCTTCACGCACGACCAGCACCCTCGCATGGATCCAGGCGCTCCAAGCATGCCCAGAATCTCTCATTGAATGCCTTATCCCAGATCCACCAGCTCCGGATCGTTGGGACCAATGGATCGGGATCGGTGCATGGATCGCGAAACTCGCAAGCGAACTCTGCGATGTTGGATATCGGATGCGTGATGTCAATCCAGAACGCGTCCCTGACCTCGAAGAATCCGAGTACGAAAGATGGGCATGCCTAGGACGCGTTCAGGAGAACTATGAACAAATCCTCGTCGACCTTGGTGTCGTTGATGATCGAGTGGTTGCAATGCAGAACGCGATAGGGACAGATTCCGTTCCCATAGCGAATCGCCACTTCATCTTCATCGGGATGCCTCAGCTCGGATCAATCGCACGCAAGTGCATCGAGCGATCTCAATGCGAACTCGACGCACTCATCTTCGCTCCTGATTCACACCAGGATTTCTTTGACGAGTTTGGGTGTGTCAAGACCGAATCTTGGGCACATTCCAATATCGACATTGATGAAAGCCGAGTTCAGTTTCAACATGACCAGGCATCCATGTGCGAGCACGCGTTGGCCGAGCTTGCATCACGCGCCAACCCCTTGGACACCAGCACTTGCGTCATCGGTCTCGCTGATGAGAGCTTGCTCGGCCCTCTCACTCGCATCGCATCACGCTGTGGTCAACCTCCCCTTCCACAAGGAGGGATCCGTATCCATTCGCCATCGGGTGAGCCGGCATCCAACACCTCCCCTGGACAGTTACTCAATCGAATCCGCTCCCATCTCCAAGAACAATCCTTCGATACCCTTTCAACACTGGCCCGTCATCCCAATATCGAACAAGCGATCACCAGCGTATGGAAAGATGATCCCATCGATGACACTGATCCAACTGAAGCTCCAAAACGCCCACAAGCGTGGTGGATCAAATCGATGGATCGGATTCGGCAAGATCATGTCCAAACCGGTGCTGTTCAAATCCCGAGCGGTGTTCGTGAAGATCATTCAAGAGATATGCAACAAGTCATTGATTGCATCGACAAGTTGCTCAAACCACTCCTCGCCCCCCCACAACCACTCAATCAGTGGACTGATCCCATCGCAGAGACGCTTGATCTGATTTACGGCTCCACAGAATTCGATCCACAATCAGAACACGATCAACCAGTGATTGAAGGGCTCAGTGCAATTCGGTCAGGACTCGATGAAATCAATGAAGCACACCAGTTCGGACAGGTGATGCCTCTGGTTCAAGCGCAAGAAGCGTTGGGCGTCATACTGGATCGTTTGGATCAGATTCGACTACCTGACCCAGTCAATCGCGATGCGATCGAAACACTCGGCTGGCTCGAACTTGCCTTGGATCCATCCCCGATCTGTGTCGTCATCGGCATGAGCGAAGCATCCATCCCAGAGAGCATCACACACAGCCCAATCCTGCCCGGCTCACTCCGGAACACGCTTGGTATGCTCACCAACGAGGATCGGTTTGCTCGTGATGCGTACCTGCTCACCGCGATCAACGCATCGAGAGATGCGATATTCTGCTGCCCTCGAATGGGTGACAAGAACGACCCTGTCGCGCCGAGCCGTCTACTCCTGCAAACCACCGGCATGACACTCGCAAAGCGCGTGCAACGCTTTGTAACCCCCTCACTCGACACCACACCCAACCTCAAGCTCCACAGTTCCATACAAGCAGGCAGCACGGATCGGTTCAGACCACCATTGACCATCGATCAGCACTACCGCCCACCTGATTCAATGACTGTGACCGAGTTTGATGCCTACCTACGCTCACCCGCCGCTTGGTATATGGAACGGAAGCTCAAACTCAATGAACTCGACCTCACCGCACGAGAACTCTCTCCTCTGCTGCTCGGAAACATCGTCCATGCAGTGCTAGATGGATTTGGAAGCGATCCATCGATCCGTGATCTCGACGATGCAGAGAAAATCCACGAAGCATTCCGCGCATTACTCGATCATCACACCTCAGCACAGTTCGGCTCACATCCACCCGCTGCGATTCAGATTCAAACAAAGCTCCTGAGCCACCGCCTCGAATGGTTCGCACGCCACCAAGCCTTGCGTCGTCGTGAGGGATGGCACATCGCACATACGGAATGGACACCACCTCCGGAGACATGCCCCGCGCTCGTGGTTGATGACCACCCGATGCCGCTCAAAGGGAAGGTCGACCGCATCGATATCAACGACGATGGTCGAGTCGAAGTGCTGGACTACAAAACCGGGAAGATCACCGCTGCGAAGTCAGAGCACCAGAGTAAAGACCGATGGAAAAAACTCCAGCTTCCACTCTACCGACACCTGGTAAACCCACTCTTCGGCGATCAACCCATCACACTCGGATACGCAGGCATACCAGCAAGCGAGAACGAGCCGGTGTGGCATCTCGCTGATTGGTCGGACGATGAACTCGATGCCGCGGACAACGCGGCTCGAGACATTGTGCGTGAGATCAGAAATCTCAAGCCAGGCCAACCCGTCCCAATGGGAGAGCATCCCCCAAGTGAGGGGATCATGGGATTCATCTCAGGAGAACGCTTCGACTCAGGCGGCTACGACCCATCAAACGACCCCGAACTCGACGAAGACAACAGCGAGGGAGAGTCGTGATCGCAAAGAACACCCAACCGAATCCACCAAACACCATCGTCCGCGCCTCGGCAGGGTCGGGGAAGACCTTCTATCTCACCAGCAAATTCATCAAGCTGCTCATCCAAGGCGAGCCAGCATCCGGGATGCTCGCAACAACCTTCACCCGCGCCGCTGCTGGTGAAGTGATGCATCGCGTGCTCGAACGATTGAGCAACGCGGTGATTGACCCGGAATCACTCGAAGAACTTCGTGGAGCCACCGAACTCCCAACACTCACATCCGAAAAATGCGCAGATGTCCTCGCGTCACTCATCAGTCAACTCAACCGCTTATCAATCGTGACCATCGACTCGTTCTTCTCCCGTATGGCCAGCTCTTTCAGTCTCGAACTCGGACTCCCGATGCAGTATCAACTCATCGAAGAAGAGGAAGAAAAGATTCTCAAAGAACAATGCGTTGACCAAGCAATCGCTGACGCAACCACCGCAGAAATGGTCGAGCTGATCCGCTCAATGCAAGGCGACCGCATCCAGATGGGGACGCATGAAACGATCATGAAGCTGATCAAATCCGCATACGCGATGTACCTCGCAACAGGGGGACATCCAGAACCTTGGACTTCAATCCAACCGGTCGGCAAGCCGCTGAAAGCTGGCGATTTTGAGCAATACATTGACGACTCGCTCAAAGCTGGAGTGCCAAAGACCAAGAAAGGCGAACCAAATAAGAACTGGGTCAAAGCACTCGATAACTGCATCCAGCAGATCAGGGATCACGACTGGCATTCCTTGTTCGAGAACGGACTCGGCAAAGTTGTCGGCATTGGTCTCGCGACAGGAAGCTACCCGACCTATTCCAAAGCGGAGTTCAATGAAGAACTGCTCACCCCACTCATTCCGATGATTGACCATGCAAGATACATGGTCAGCACCGAGCATGTCGAGAGAACCAAAGCGATCTACGAACTGATGCGCCGCTTTGATAGCGTGTATCGGAACACCAAGATGAAAAGCGGGCAAATCACATTCGACGATCCCCCGCGTCTGCTCAACGAATCCCGTGTCACTGGTGATCTCGATCATCTCTACTACCGCTTGGACGCGAGTATCCGTCATGTCATGCTCGATGAGTTCCAGGACACCTCGATGCCCCAGTTTAAGCTCCTTGAACCTATCCTCGACGAACTCCTGAGCCAAAACGAAGAAGACCGATCCGTATTCATCGTCGGCGATGAAAAACAATCCCTCTATTCCTGGAGACAAGCCGAGCCCAAACTCCTCGGCGCGATGTCCCAACGATGGGAAAACTTCAACGAGGAAACACTCGCAAAGTCCTGGCGTTCCTCTCCCATTGTGCTCGACGCAGTCAACGAAGTGTTTGGTGATCTCCTGAACAACGATGTGTTCAAAGAAGACGAGAAAGACCCAAACCCGGTTGCAATCAAAGCCGCGATCAACTGGAAGGAGCAATACAAAACTCACCGAGCTGCGAAGAAGGACATGCCGGGACATGTCGTCCTCAAAGTCGCAGAGGGCGACGAGGATATTCACAATAAGGAAACTGTCGAAGAAGTTTTATGGGCGTGCGCAAACAGCGTACAAGAAGCGAAAAGACTAGCCCCCAACGCATCGATCGCGATTCTGGTTCGCCAGGGCAAGTACATCTATCCGCTGCTTACCAGACTCGCGAAGCTTGGGGTTGAAGCATGCGAAGATCGCGGGAACCCCCTCGTCGATTCGCCGAGTGTCGCCGTCGCGGTGTCGATGCTCAAGCTCATCGACCACCCATCAGATACCGCTGCTCTGCACCATGTCCGCTCCACCCCTCTGGGTGACTATCTTCAACTCCAAACCCCAAGCCGCGTGCATGCTCTCGCATCAAACCTCAGAAGCCGTATCGTTCGAGAGGGCTGTGTTCCGATGCTCACGCAGTGGCTCAGCGCCTGCTCTCAGCACATGGACAAGCGAAGCTACATCCGCTTCAACCAACTCATCGAACTCGCAGGCAAGCTCCAAGACGAAGGAAAGCGAGATGCCGCTACGCTCGCAAGAATCGCGGAAACACGGAAGATCGACGAACCAGGACATACTCCAGTACGGGTCCTGACAATCCACAAATCAAAGGGACTCGAGTTCGATGTCGTAGTCCTTCCGCTCCTGGGAGACTCATGGAGGGTCCGACCGGATTCGATACCAGCAAGCAGGGATCACCCGCTTGGTCCAATCACTCAAGTATCTCGGTACCCCAAGAGCGGTCTTCAAATCATCCATCCAGAACTCAAAACCCTACACAACCACACGCTGCTTACACAGATCAACGAAGAACTCTGCTGTCTGTATGTCGCGATGACACGCGCCAAATCATCACTCCAGATGATCGTCCCCTCAGACAAAGCTGGACGAATGAACGCCCCTGCCAAATCATTCAAGCTCTACCCCGCTCATGTCATCCGCGCGGCGTTGGCACCGGACTCCCCTTGCACGCCGGGATCAATCCTCTACGAGAGATCTACACAGATCGACTGGTCAACACCGATCACCAACAAACCCGAGACTCCATTGAAGCAGCCAACCAAACCAATCGAGCTGCGGATTCAGCCCCCCAAATCAGTTGATGCAGGCCATCTCAAATCTTTGACACCATCGAAGCAACACGGATCCACATCGATCAACGCTTCATCCATACTGGAGCATTCCGGATTCGGTTCCACCGCGCGGCAATACGGCGAGTGTCTCCACCGAGGATTCGAGCAAATCGATTGGCTTGATTCACAAGACTTCGACCTATCCGGGATTCAAAGCGAACTTCTTCAAATCGGATATCCACAAAGCATGGTGGACTCGGTCATTCACGAAATCAATTCCACACTCTCAGCACCTACAAAGATCGTGTTTGATCAAGCCTCTTGGATAAACAACTCTCCGGATACAACCTCCGCAGGCGTTGCGCATGAACAAGCATTCGCAGTTCGGCTTGGACACCAAAGTGAAGATCGACTTGTGCAAGGTAGATTCGATCGCTTGGTTCTCGGCAGGGACAATCATGGCAAAGTCACCACAATCCACATCGTCGATTACAAAACAGATCGTGCTGCAAAGGGGCTAAGCGATTCTGAGCTGATCGAGTTTGCGAATAAACACCAAGCCCAAATGGTACTCTACAGACAAGCCGCGGCAAAGATGTACCACACCGACGAATCCAAGGTCCGTGTCTCCCTCGTCTTCACCGCGACACCAGGAATCGTCGATCTATAGTCATCCGGAGAACCATGATGAAAGCACACCTTGTTCAACTCGACATCCAATGGGAATCTCCGGAAGCGAACTTCACAAAGGTCCGATCGCTCATCGAATCCGTTTCGCCAACCCCAGGCGATCTCATCGCGCTCCCCGAACTCTTCGACTCTGGCTTCTCACTCAACATCGACACCACACAAGACAGTGACAACAAAACCCTCAACTTCCTACGAGCCCTCGCAACCGAGTACAACTGCATCATTCATGGCTCCCGAACGATCGTCCCAGCAAAGGATCAACTCGCATTCAACTGCGCCACCGTTCTCTCACCAGAATCAGAAACTCCATTGTGTGAGTACCACAAGATCCATCCTTTCTCCATGGGAAACGAACCACAATCCTTCCAAGGCGGACACAAACTCGAGCACTACACATGGGGCGAAACACCGCACGCGATCAAAGTCTGCCCAGCGATTTGTTATGACCTCCGCTTTCCCGAACTGTTCCGCAAAGGTGCGATCGAAGGCGCGGAGATGTTTGTCCTCGGCGCCAACTGGCCAAGCCCTCGACAGCACCACTGGCGTGCACTCTTGATCGCACGCGCGATCGAAAACCAAGCGTTCGTCCTCGGCATCAACCGTTGCGGTTCGGATCCATACCTGCAATACGACGGTGGCACCATCGCGATCAGCCCGAAGGGCGACATCCTCGGCGAACTCGAAAACCAAGAGAGTGTGCTGAGTGTCGAAATCGATCCCGATCTCGTACGCCAATGGAGATCCCAGTTTCCCGCGATCAATGACATCAAGATCCGATCACTCGATCTCGAAGTAGATTAAAAAACACCCGTCATGAACAGGTGTTTGAGAACTCAATCATTCGCAATGCTACGGCTAACTGGTTGCAACTTACTTGTTGACAACCGGCATGCCTTCGACATGCTTCATGCCGCGACGGCGGTCACGAAGACGACGCGACTTGCCAACGCGGTCACGCAAGAAGTAAAGTTTCGCACGACGAGCATCAGCACGACGGGTCACCTCAAACTTCGCAATCATCGGTGAGTTTACAGGCCATGTACGCTCAACACCGATTTCGCCTACGATGCGACGAACAGTGATCATCTCATTGATACCGCTGCCCTTGCGGGAGATCAGGGTGCCTGAGAAAACCTGAACGCGTTCCTTTTGACCTTCAACGATCCGGACATGGACATTGATGCTGTCGCCAATGTCAAAGCGTGGAATATCCGTTTTGAGTGCTTCAGCGTTCACGGAATCGATGATTTTCTGAGTGTCCATAAGTCAATCCTCTGATGCGCCTGCACTTGCAAGCGGGAGGCAAGGGTAGGCGGGTCTTGATCCAGAGTCGAGCAAGAATCGTGATTCTCGCTTCTCAAAGACCCTCACAGGCGTTTTTTTGACCCTAAACTCCACCATGAGAGCCATCGTCGTCCAAAAACAAGCCAATCCCGTCGCCCCGAACATCTCCCTCAACTCCGATTGGCCGGACCCGGCTAAGCCTGGATCGGGACAGGTCATCGTCAAGACCCTTTGCTCTGCGTTCAATCATATGGACCTTTGGGTCGGTAAGGGTGTCCCAGGACTCAAACTCGATTACCCAAGAGTCTCCGGATGTGACGGCTGCGGCGAAGTCATCAGCGTCGGAGAAGGGGTCGATGAATCTTGGATTGGCAAACGCGTGATCTACAACGCCGCGATCATTGTCCCTGATCGAGTGAGCCCCGATGACCCACCCGCATCGACAATGTGCCCGAACTATGAACTGATCGGAGAGCACCATTACGGCGCCCATGCTGAGATGTTCTCGTGCCCCGCAGACAACCTCGCAGCGATTACCGACGACACCGACCCAGTCCATGCCGCCGCCTTCGGACTCTGTGCGCTTACCGCGTACTCCATGATGGTCACCAAAGCGGACCTGCGCCCAGGACAATCCATCCTCATCACAGGCATCGGTGGTGGAGTCGCGACCTCAGCCCTTTCCATCGCGAAACATTTTGGTTGCAAAGTCATTGTGACCTCACGGCATCAATGGAAGCTCGACAATGCGATCCAACTCGGTGCCGATCAAGCGATTTTGGACGAGGGACAAGACTGGTCCCGCGATGTCCGAGCATGGACCAACAAACGAGGCGTCGATATGGCAGTAGACTCCGTCGGCAAAGCGGCACACCTCAACTGCATCAAAGCACTCGCACGAGGCGGCGCGTATGTCACTCCCGGTTGCACCACCGGTCCCGACGCAACCACCGACCTCGCACGAATCTTCTGGAACCAACTCCGAATCCTCGGCTCAACCATGGGGTCCAACAACGAGTTTAAAGAAGTCGCTTCGCTCTTCAATCGAGGCGCAATCGGCCCTGTCATTGACAAGGTGTTTAAACCTGACGAATGCCGACAAGCATACGAACGGCTCGAAGCCGCGGAACAGTTCGGAAAGATCGTCATCGATTGGCGATAACTAGAGTCACTCGCGTGACAACTCAGTTGGGCGCATCGACGGTGTATTGCACCGTGACCGACCAGATCCGCATGCTGCTGTCGCCAGGCCAAGACGAACTGAACACCCGCAGGTAATACCCCGTTGAAAACGCATCCACGACTTCGCTCCCCTTGGTAATCTCGACTGTTTCCAGTGAACGAATCCCCGCAACTGGCGCGATCCCCATCGTTGATACCCCCGCGACCGTTGCCATTGATCCATCAGATCGCGCGCTGTTCAAGGATACTGCAAGATCCGAAGCCGCATTGTCCTCGTATCGTGCAGTGAGTTTGGTAATGGTCGCACCATGAGGCAACGCAATCGGCGCGACCAACGGAGCATTATCGCCAGGTGTGCTCAGATACGCACCGCCCCCAAAGAAAGAGGCGCGAAACGGCGTCCCCAACGCGCTGTGGAAGACATCCCCCGCAACAGTTACCGCTTGCAGTTTGGGTTCAGTAAATGAGTAGGACGGAGCTGTCACAGCAGTTGCGATTTCAACCCCCCCAGAACCAGCGGTAATCGAGTTTGCTCCACTGATCTGCAGTGTCCATTTCGAAGTCTCGCCGTTGAACGACTGCGAAGCACCGACCACGCCTCCGGTCACATGCGCGAAAATCGTGCTTCGCATCGGATCTTCGTTGGAGATCACAATCCCTCCGGTCTGGATGTTGTCGAGATGCACACCCAGATATTCAAAAGGCAATATCGGTGCGTCCCGATTGATCACCACGCGATCATTCCCATCTCCAAACTTGAGCACTTCATTCTGCCCAAACGGATTCGTCCCCAGATGCCAACCCGCTCCAGAAATCGCATCCGCCGTTAACGCGTGTACCGCTTTCGGTGTCGCGGTGATTCGCTGCCTCGGGAAGAGCGTGTTGTACATATCTTCGCTCTCTCCGGCACGAATTGAGAACTCGATATATGCATCACCCGCATCAAACACATCCCCGAACTCAAGAACGACATTCAATGCCCCGTCTGGTATCAGATGGTCTTCAACGACAACAGTATCACCCAGCTGTAATCCGTCGATTGCAGAGTCAAACACTCGGCATTCAAGATCAAATAATCCCGAAGCCGGTTCACCCGCGAAGAACAACTGGCCTTGATAAGTAATCGGTTCTGCAGAAGCCAGACCCGCGACCAGCGCCAATAGAAGCATCCCATTCCGAATCATGTCATCCACCTCCGTGTGGGGTTCAATGTTGTTCACAAAATCGACTCCAGCGTATCACAAACCGAAACTCCGATGGTGCGCAGGCAATAAAAAAAGCCCGTTGAACGGGCTTTTTGAAAGTACGATCTTCTGAATCAACAGCTGATTACTCAGCAGATTCTTCAGCGGCTTCAGCTTCTGGTTCCGGTTCCGGAGCAGGTGCTGGTTTCGCTGCTTCCGCTTTGGACATCGCGTCCTTCGCATCTGCGAGACACTTGGCAGCAACATCCGCCTTCGCGAGCGACAAGGTACCCTTTGCAACATTGCGAGCTTTCTTCGCGCTGTTTGCAAATGGAGTCAGGTCAGCTTCAGAATCTTCAGCCATCTTGTCGAGCGATGCGACGATGCCCTCGATTTCTTTGAGTGCTTTTTTACACTCTCCACGATTCATGTTGGTTTCACGATCTGAAAGCCATTTCGCTTTCATATCGCCTTCCAGAATATCAGCTTTGCCGAGCATGTCACGGACCGTGTCGGAAGGTTGAGCACCCTTTGCGAGCCATGCTTTGATCTCTTCGACCTTGAGCACGATTTGCTTGTCTTCATCCTTGGACATCGGGTCGTAGTGACCGAGGTTCTCAAGAACACGACCATTGCGACGAGTCTGCTGATCAATCGCGTTGATGCGGTAGAACGGGCGGTGAGTGCGGCCAAAGCGCTGCATACGGAGACGAACCATAGTGGTATCCTTTCAAAGCCCGTTCTGACGACGGGAGTCCAATCCCAGCAGTACCAAATCCTGATCACTCAGAACCGGTTTAATCCCTCGACTGCGCCAACCGTTGGTGCTGTCTGCGTCTGCTGGGAAAAGAATCGTTGACCCCATATCCCCCAAAGTCCATTCCTGGATCGGATATGGAAGCCGAATATTACCGCTATCTTCGATCCAGCCCCACTATCATCATCCATGCGGATTGATGTCCTGACAACCTTCCCCGAGATGTTTGACCACACCCCTCCCGGCGCGATGGGTGTCTCGATCCCAGCCAGGGCTCAAAAAATGGGGTTGCTCGAGCTCTCAGCAACGAATATCCGCGATTACACCGACGATAAACACCGCAAAACCGACGATCGCCCGTACGGCGGCGGGCCAGGCATGGTCATGATGTGCCAGCCTGTCTGGGATGCGGTCACCGCCGTCGAAGCAAGCGATCCCAGACCAGCAACCCGGATCTACATGACCCCGCAGGGACAGCCACTCACGCAAGAACTGGTCGAGACACTCGCCGCGAAGCCCCGCCTGCTCATGATCGCAGGCCACTATGAAGGGATTGACGAGCGTGTCATCGAACGACTCGATCCAATCGAAATCTCCATCGGAGACTACATCCTCTCCGGAGGTGAACTCGCAGCAATGGTCGTCATCGACGCCATCACAAGAACCCTCCCAGGCGTGCTCGGACATGAAGATTCCGCACTCGAAGATTCATTTTCAAATGCGAACACCACCAATCCAGATGGATCAGCAATCGACCCCAGAGCATTGAAAGGTCTCGATATTCCTGCAGGATCGAAACTCCTCGATTGCCCACACTACACACGCCCTAGAAACTGGGAAGGCATGGAAATCCCCGAAGTACTCGTCGGCGGAGATCACAACGCGGTCGCACGCTGGCGCCTTGATCAACGGCTCAAAAGAACCAAAGCTCGAAGACCTGATCTAATCACCCAAGATCATCCGGAATCGGTTGACTCCGAGTCCAATCTATGCGATGATCTGTAATCCCAACTGCCGATGTAGGCTCAAGAGGGCTGGGACAACTCAATACTCAAGAAGGTTCTGGAGATTTTCGATGAATAACGGACTTAAAGCATTGCTCGGCGCAGCAATTCTCTCATGCGTCATGGTCGGTTGCGAAAGCACACAACAACGCGACTGCGATACAATGGCATGCTCAACCTCGCAATGCGAAGGCCAGTGCGACGGCGCTTGTGATGGAAAGTGCGAAGGGAAAGACGCCAAGGTCTGCAAAGACGGCTGCACCAAACAATGCTGTGCTGAGAAGCAAGCGTGCGCTCATCCAAACTCCACATTCTCGTGCCCAAACTGCAAAGACGGCAAGCACTGCTGTGCAGGATGTGCCGCGAAGGACGCAGCCGCATGCCCGGACTGCAAAGCTGATGCACACGCAATGGCATGCCAAGGATGCAAGGACGGCACAAAGTGTGCCAAATGCTCCGCATAATCTGCCTACAGCATGATTCCTGAATCACATGCCCGCTCTCGAGCGGGTTTTTTCATGCCTTGCGCGTATCCTTATGGACACTTATGGAAGCACTCCTCACCACTCTCGCCGACTGGAAACCGTTCAACGCAATCGTTGTCGGCGACTTCATGCTCGATCAACAACTCTACGGCAATGCCAATCGCCTCTCCCCAGATGCGCCAGTCCCCGTCCTCCATGTGACCAAACAAGAGAACCAACCCGGAGGTGCCGCGAACCTGTGTCTTGACCTCCACGCGATGCACGGCAATGTCACCGCAATCGGGGTCGTCGGCGTCGATCAAGAAGCGTCCATTCTCACCAACGCACTCACCGAGCAGGGTGTCCGCTCAAGTTCAATCGTCCAAGACCCTTCTCGCCCCACCACTGTCAAACGCAACCTCATCGGTCTGGCGCAAGGTCGTCACGCACAAAAAATGTTCCGCGTCGATTTCGAGTCTTCCGCACCCATCGCAAAAACCATCGAAGAACTACTCCTCAAGCAACTCGATGCATGTCTTGCTGATGCGGACTTCGTGTGCATCGAAGATTACAACAAAGGCGTCTGCACTCCAGCACTGTGCCAAGCGATCATCAAGCGTGCGAAAGCCGCGGGCAAACCAGTGTATGTCGATCCCGCACCGATCAAGGACTACAGCAAGTACGCCGGCGCGACCGCGATCACACCCAACCGCACCGAGGGCGAACTCGCAACCGAGTTGGACCAGAACGATGATGCCAACATCAACAACGCAGCAATCGCACGCGACTTGCTCACCCGTTTCGACTTTGACGCCGTGGTCCTGACCCTCGATAAGCACGGCGCGATCCTTGACCGCTCCGATGTGAATGAAGCGGTATCAATCCCTACGCAGGCGCGTGCCGTGTACGATGTCACCGGCGCGGGAGACATGATGCTTGCTGGACTCGCCGCAGCTCGTGCAAACGGACTCGACTGGGTCGATTCGGTCAAACTCGCCAACGCCGCCGCGGGACTCGAGGTTGAAATCTTCGGAGTCGCCCCGATCCCCATTGAGCAGATCCACCACGAACTCCTCTCGCTGAGCGCCCAAGCGAACGGCAGAACCCGCACGCTCAACGAAGCGGTGGTGATGACCAAAGCCGCGAAGAACACCGGGAAGACCGTCGTCTTTACCAACGGCTGCTTCGATGTCATCCACGCGGGACACATCTCGCTCCTCCAACGAGCCGCGGCTTTGGGAGATGTCCTCATTGTCGCGATGAACGACGACCACTCCGTGCGAGGACTCAAAGGCCCGACCCGTCCAGTTAATGACCAAGAGAATCGCGCCAGAGTGCTCGGAGCTCTGGAATGCGTCGATGCGGTCGTGCTGTTCAACGACGAGACCCCGATCAAACTCATCGAATCGATCAATCCAGACATCCTCGTCAAAGGCGGCGACTACAGCGTCGAAACCGTTGTCGGAGCGGACTTTGTGCTTTCGCAAGGCGGACGCGTCGAACTCCTCGATTTGATCGACGGGCTCTCCAGCACCTCCACAATTGAGCGGATGAAGCAATCCTGAGCGTTTACGCGAGGAATGAAGGCAGACGAGCTCAGTTTCGAGTCCTGCCAAAACTTGCCAATACAGACCAAAGCCCCTGCCTGAATCGTCCGATATATCGGTATGCCCACGACCCACCTGATGATCGTCCACCCCCGCTACATCGCGCCGCTGCTCAGCGGGACCAAGTCCCTTGAGTCTCGGCTCGGTCAAGACCGACGCGCCCCTTTCGGGAAGGTCAACCCAGGCGACACCATCTACATCAAACCAACCGGCAAACGCGTCGTTGCCAAAGCGATTGTCCATCAGGTTGACGAGTACGAAGACCTCACCCCTGAGGATATCGAGAACCTCCGTGATTGTTACGACGATCGAATCATGGGAGGCGACCAGTACTGGGAGTCCAAATCCAACTCCAAATACGCAACACTCATCAGCTTCACCAAAGTCACCATGCTCCGCGACGAATCAACCGTTCCCGCAGAGCTCTTGGTCCCAAGCCGAAACGCTTGGAGGCTCATCGAAACAGAAGACCAGTCTGCCCGCAAAGCTGCTTGATCCGGTTTTTTACCCATAGAACATCGCATACAAGTTGTCTTTCAACTGGGTTATGTTCCTCATTTCAGTATGCACATTTGAAAACCCTTGAGTTTAAGGCAAAAACCCAGTACCATCGCACTCCCCCATCGATAAGGAGTTCACGATGAGAAAGACAATGATTCAAGGAACGCTCGTGTTGAGCGCGCTCGCATTCGCATCCACCAGCGCACTCGCCAATGTCTACAGCTACGACGACGGCGGATCGCATGTCACCCTCGGACCACCCCGCTCGTTCGAGCAGTACGGTGATATCGACATGCTCTGGGGAAACTATTTCCAGACACAAGACGCGACCGAAGAAATCACCAGCATTTCCTTCGAGCTCGGCCGACTCTCAGAAAACAATCAGGTCACCGTCCGCATCTACCAAGACAACGACAATGACTTCGATCCAACAAACGCTACCAACATCTACTCAACAGTCATCGACAACCCGCTGACCGGCGGAGGCGAGCTCAACATCGTTGACATCGCAAACCTCGAAGTCTCCGGCGGCTTCTTCGTCACCGTAAGCCACCTCGCTGAACTCGTCTACGACGACGAGGGTCAACCTGGGTACTCGAGCCCAGCTCGCTACGACACAGATGGTCGCGCAGACCGCTCGTGGTTCTACTACGGCAGCTACGGCGATCTTCCAAACGCAGGCTACCACACCCGCATGGACGGCCCAGATGTCCCCTTCGGTGGTGCATTCGCAATCCGCGCCAACACCGTACCAGTCCCAAGCACCATGCTGATCTCCTCAGCAGGACTGCTGATGGCATCACGCCGTCGCCGATAAGACTGAACCCACAACTTCAAACAAACGCCCGGCTGCTTCTAGAGCCGGGCGTTTTTTCTTGAGTTAGGCATTTTTTTTTGTCGAGGCGTTGTGACCTTGCTCAATCCAGATAGAACGCAGCCAGCCGCTCCATCACACGCGCCAGTGGGAGTCCCACGATCGAGGACTCATCCCCGCTAAACTCGATCGGCCATCCAGCAGCGAGTCGTTCGGTGATGTTGTATGCGCCCGCTTTGCCTTTCCACAGGCCTGAGTCGAGGTACGCTTCGATCTCATCATCCGCGATATCGCCAACAGTCACCACCGATCGATCGACAAAGAGCTCACGCCGATCGCTGAATGGATCCAGCAACGCGACCCCTGTCAATACTTCATGTGTCCCACTTCGCATCTCTTTGATGATCTCGCGTGCATGGTCACGATCTTCAGGCTGACCAATGATCTTCCCCTCGTGGACACAGACCGTATCCGCACCGACCACCACGACGGATTCGCCTTGTGCGAGATCCAACCCGAGTTCCGAACTGCTCAACATCCGCGAGCTAGATGTCGCCTTCAGATACGCGAGCGAGACGACCCAGTGATCGGCGCTGCTCAGCGATCCAGCGACGAGTTCCCCGTCATCAATACCTGCAGGTTGCACACGATGGTTGATTCCCGCATCGCTGAGCATCTCCTGTCTGCGAGGCGATGAGCTCGCAAGCACGACAATTGGCAGCTGCCCGCGTTGCTCATCGGATGTCTGGGATTGATCAATCATCGAGTTCATCTTGCAACCAATGTATACCAAATCGAGATGCGTTTGGTTCATGTTCGATGTGGATTCTGTCAGAATATTGATAAAAAAACACCCCGCCGAAGCGGGGTGTTGATGGTCATACGACCAAGATTGAAATGTTCAACCGGCTGGATAAACCCGAGGGCTTATTCGTACAGGTTGGTTGCTTCGGTTTCGATCACCGGGCTGGTGAGGTTATCCGAAGTCATTTCGAGGCGGAAGCGAACATCGCCTGCATCTTCTGCACGGACGGTGATGCGCCATGATGCCTGAGCACCAACCGCGAGGGTACCGACTGGGCTGAAGCTGATCTTCTGACCAGCAACGGTCGCTGCGGTGGTACCGGTCGAGCCGACATATGCCTGCTCGCTTGGGAGGGTCGCGACGATGCGGACATTGGTGTCCTTCGCCGAACCTTGGTTGGTCACAGTGATGACGTAGGTGGTTTGGCCGCCGACTTCGACTGGGTCAGTGATATCGACCACTTCGAGGAGGACCGCTGGGATACCCTTGACGCCTGAAGTACAGGTATCGGAGACCGACTCTGCACAGGAAGCGTTTGCAGTTGCCGATGAGCTGTAGCTACCGGTTTCTGAAGCCTTGACGGTGATCGAGAAGTCACGATCAGCACCCTTGGCGAGTGTACCGAAGTCCCAGACAACGCGGTTGCCTTGAACACGGCCACCCTCAGAAGCGCGGACGAGGGTCGAACCAGCTGGGATCGTTGCCGATGCAGTGGTTGACTGAGCTTCGCCGGTACCTGAGTTTGTCAGGGTGTAGCCGAAGGTCATGTTGCGACCGAGGAACTGCTCTTCTGAACACTTGGAAGTGATCGCGAGCTCTGGAGCAACAACGACAGTGGTGGTTGCTGAAGCCGCTGCTTCAAGACCGTTGTCAGCCGAAGCTGATGCTGGGCTCTTGAATGTACCGGTCTTGGAAGCGGTTGCCTTGACCTCGTAGGTCTTGGACTCACCCGATGCGAGGACCCCAACAGGGATGCTCACATTGCGGCTGCCGTTTGCCATCGCGAGACCTTCTGGGAGGGTATCGCTGATGGTTACGCCACCAGCTGAGCCGGTACCGGTGTTCTTGACCACATAGCGGATGACGATCTCGTCACACTTGAGCGTGCGCTCAGTCGCGGTCTTGGTCAGTGCGAGTGCTGGCTCAACAACATTGAGTGTTGCACAGAGGTAGTTGTTGTACGAAACAGTGATGCAGTCCGAAGCTTGTCCGACCTTACCAGCGTTTCCGACCATGCGGATTACTTTGGTTTCCTTTGGTGCGAAATCGCCCAGTGCCCAGACCATATCGCCGCCACCGGTGTTGGCGCGTGGCTCGGAGCTGGTGATCTCGAGGTTGCTCTTGGAGTTGAGAGAAACGAGAACATTCTGCAATGGTGATTCAGTCAGGTTGGTGACATGGTACGAGAAGTCGAAGTCCGCGCCACGGGTCACTTCGCCCGGCATGACCTGGTGAAGGAGAATCGCGCTTGTGCGGATATCACCGGTTGGGAATGCCATGCGTGCCATGGTTTCGCCATCACCGAGTGATGGTGAGTAGACACCCCAAGTGTTCTTGCGTGGTGCCGCTGGTGCTGCAGTTTCATTCGAACCAGCGTTTTCGTTTGCAACACCGAGCTTCAAGCTCCCGTGATGATCGTCAACTCGTTCAGTTCGTGTTGAAGAAGTACATCCCATCAACGATGCCGCGAGACCGATGCTCGCTGCAATCGTGATTGCTGACTTCATGCGTTTCTTGTTATTCATTCCTCGAGCTCCATGCTTAAGTTGAAGGACAGTTGTCCTGTGCGGAACGCCCTCCGCGGGGGTGCGAGATTAACAGGCCCAACTCTAGGCGTGATATGAGCATTTTCCCCACTTCGAGTATGCCAAGAACACCAATACCGATCGAAAAATCAATATTCTTAAGATTCAAACACATGCATACACGCAGATTTCAAATCAGATTCCCCACTCTGAAAACCGAGTCCCAAACCAGGAACCAGCACAGGCATCACATCGAGTTGAACACCATCCGAATTCTCCCGTTTCAAGCGAGATTTCAGCTTTGTCCAATCCTTGTTGGTGGTCAAGATCGCAGATGCACCTGCAGCTCGTGCGCCATCGAGGAACTCATCCACAACAGGGCGTGAAAAATCATCGTGATCCGGGCGGTCACTGCGATGCGAAATTTTTGCCCCTTCCGCAACCGCCATCGAGGCAAACGCTCCCGGATGACCAATCCCAGTCAGCACAGCAACCTGCTCATTGAGCACGCGCTCAACAGGATGCTCAGCAACTCGCTCTCCATCGCAGTTGTACTCGACAACCCGATCCCAACGATGAGTCACGACCGAAACTATAGTCTCCGCTCTGACTCGCTTTGCTACCCAGTTCCGCAACTCCCCAAGTGCTTCTTGCTCGACCATCTCCGCATGCGAGATCACCACAACATCCGCTCGCTCCAGTGACTCTGCTGATTCACGCAAGAACCCCAACGGCAGCAACGCATCTCCAAACGGCGGACGCGATGCATCAATGACCACAATGTCTAAGTCTCTCGCAATCTTCCGATGCTGGAACCCATCATCCAACACGACACAATCAACACGCTTGCCTTCGTCAGTTGCAAATAAATTGAGTAGCCCCGCGATCCGATCGGGCTGGGCAACGATGGGGACTCCTGGCAACGAATCCATATGCTCGCGCTGCTCATCGCCAATCTCGCCTGGCTTCGCTTTGTACCCTCGCATCGCGATCGCGGGATGATGCCCCGCTTCGATCAGCAACCGTACCACATGCTGAACCAACGGCGTCTTGCCTGTCCCACCGGCCGAGAGATTCCCGATCGAGATGACAGGAAGATCCAGCGTTGTGACACCATCACCACGATCGAACTTTCGGTTCTGGTGATTGATCCCGATTGAATACAGTTTGGAGAGTGCAGATGCCAAGAACACAGGCAGCCGGGTCGGGCGATGCTCTGGAATCATCCGTTCCGCTCCATCTGTGAACTCGTCTGGGTATACGACTGGACCAGTAGATCACGCAGCTCCGCTCGCATCTCCCGAGTTTCTTTCCGAGCCAACCGGATCGAGTTGATCGCATCCACACACGCCATCAGCACGATCCCAGCGAGCAACCCAATAATGCAGGTCCACGCGAGCAAGAACCGTTCTTCGTCTGTCGGCGACACAATCCCGAACCCATACGCAACAAGCGGGATCGTGAATATCATCACCCACCCCGTCACCATCCGGATCTGACGCCGGGATTCGGGCATCTTCCCAATCGCGTGCTCTCGCAGGACAATCAGGTGCGACGCAACCACCAGCAGCGCGAGCATCGCGAGGGGGAGCACAAACCATGATGGCGCGATCGGACCATATTCCATACCCAGATCATACTTCGATTGTGGGAAGTGTGCCTCCAAAATCACCAATTGCCGCCTCAAGAGCTACACTCTCGGACCATGATCGACCTCAAAGCACTCCGTGACAACCCACAACGATTCAAAGACGGCTGCGCCAAGAAAAACTACGCCGTCGATATCGACCGCCTTCTGACACTCGACGAGCAAAGACGCTCGCTCCTGAGCGAACAAGAAGCCCTCCGTGCCGAGCAAAAGAAGCTCTCCAAAGAGACCGGACCCAAGATCGGACAGCTCTCAGGACAGCTCAAATCCGCGAGTGATTCCGATAAAGCAGCGATCCAAGCACAGATCGATGAGATCAAAGAAGCACCTGCGAAACTCAAAGAACAGATCACCGCACTCGATGAAGATGTCGCGAAAATCGATCCCGAACTCAACGACCTCCTCCTCTCGATCCCGCTCCCACCAGACGACGATGTACCTGTCGGAAAAACCAGCGACGACAACATCGAGATCTCCCGCTGGGCGCCGGATGGATGGGACTACGACAAAACCTTCGAACAGAACAAAGGGTTCAAACCCAAATCACACATCGAACTCTGCGAGATGCACAACCTCGTTGATTTCCCGCGCGGCGTCAAAATCGCCGGCTCGCGTTCGTATGTCCTGACCGGGGACGGCGCAAGACTTCACAACGCGATCCTCCGCTACGCGATCGACACGATGGTCAACGAAAACGGGTTCTCCCCAATGACCATCCCTGTCCTCGTCCGCGAACAGGCAATGATCGGCACCGGGTTCTTCCCAGGCGGGAAAGACCAATCCTACCAAGTCAACGAAGAAGCACGAGGCGGCGGACAAGACCTCTACCTCACAGGGACCGGCGAGGTCGGTCTCATGGGACTCCATCAAGACGAGATCCTCGACGAATCCAAACTCCCCCTCAAGTATGTCACCGTCTCAACCTGCTTCAGACGAGAAGCAGGCGCCGCAGGCAAAGACACGGCTGGTCTGTACCGCATCCACCAGTTCGACAAGGTCGAGCAAGTTGTGATCGATGTTGCTGACGAAGCAAACTCCCGTAAGCACCACAAGGACATGATGGGGTTCGTCGAAGCACTCCTCAAATCCCTCGGACTCCCCCACCGCTTGCTCCAATGCTGCACCGGTGATCTGGGCGTGAAAAACGCGGACATGATCGACATCGAATGCTGGATGCCCTCCCGCGGCGATGTCAATGACGATGGAGTTGCCACCGGAGAGTTCGGGGAAACCCATTCCGCGAGCCGCCTGTACGATTTCCAGTGCCGACGCCTCAACATGCGCTACCGACAAGGCGGAGAGGGCGGCAAGGGCGCGACCACCTTCTGCCATTCGCTCAACAACACCGTCGCCGCGTCCCCACGCATCCTGATCCCGATCCTCGAGATGTACCAAAACGAAGACGGCTCAATCACGATCCCCGAAGCGCTGCGTCCATACATGAACGGGCAAACCAAAATCGGTTAACGCTTGAATCCTGACTTTGATCCACAAACATTTCAAATACTTGGAATAGTTTTTGCAATATTGCATTGACTTCTCTGTTGGCTGCGCCAACAACTCCCCCACGACTTTGTGCATGGTGCGCAGAGCAGGAGTCCCCGCGATGATGTTGGACAAACAACATTCTACTTTGATGCTGAGAGCCACGAGCGATATCCGCTGGTGTGGCTTTGAACAGCTCAATCGCAAGGGTTGACCACGAGCCGGGCTCGTTAGCCCGCGATCACAGAACACATCGAATCCCGGCAAAGGCAACTGACTCATGCTCACGCTTTGCATGCGCGAGGTGAACATTGCTCAACATTCATTTTACACTCGTATCCACGAGTGCGGTTATTACATGCGCTGGAGTATTGTCATGGTTCAGGAATCCACAGCAGTTGAAAACTCATTGGCACGGGTCTTGGCACCCGAAGATGTCGCGGCAGGTCAGTTCGTGATGGTGCTCAACGAGCAGCACCAGTACCCCTGCGGGCGCTGCAACGACTCAAATGACCCCGAATATGTCGTCGTCGAAGTCGTTATGCGGCCTGACGAAGCGTCGATGCCACGCCTGGTCGTTGCCGTGTGCCTGCCGTTCGTGATCGTTGAAAGCATCTCCGGCACCAAGGAAATGCTCGATGTCCGCAGCAAGCGGTTGGCGCTTGTCGCCGACTCGTTCGTATACGCAGCCCTGTAAGGGGTTGCAATCGGAATGTTTTTCACCCCTGAAATACCCGCCCGATGCACTCACCGCTTCGGGCGGGTATTCTCTTTCTATGGCAACCTTGATCTCAAAATCAGTTTCAACATCGCTCTGCGAAATGCGGATGGCAACCACCGATCGCGGCATCTGTCTCCTCGAAATGGGCTCCCCAGAACGCGCGGATCGAGAACAGTCCGAACTCGAAGCCGCCTTCGAGACCCAGATGATCCGAGGCGAACACCCACTCCTTGATCTCCTCGAATCGGAACTCGATGGATACTTCTCAGGTCAACTCACCAAGTTCTCCGTCCCGCTCGATTGTCCGGGAAGCGAATGGCAAACCAAAGTCTGGAACGCTCTCATCGAGATCCCCTACGGCGAAACAACTTCCTATGGACAACTCGCGGCGCGTCTTGACAATCCGGGAGGTGCACGAGCCGTGGGTCTTGCCAATGGACAGAACCGAGTCAGCATCGTGATCCCGTGCCACCGCGTGATCGCCGCCGACGGCACCCTCCACGGCTACGGAGGCGGGATCGAACGCAAGCAATGGCTCCTCGATCACGAAGAAGTCAACAGCGGCAGCGGACTCTTCGCTCAAAAGAGCTGATCACTCATCGAGTCCAAACTACTCTAATCCAAACTTTGAAAGCTTGATCGTGTCGTCGAGTTCAACTGAATGCATCTCGCTGCTCGTGCGCAGATGCTGGACCAGTTCAAGAAACTCATCACGGAGCGGCGCGACGAACGCCATGCGCTCGTCATTGATGGGGTGCGTGAACTCGAGATACGCCGCGTGGAGTGCTTGTCGGTCGAGCATCACCGTGTTGCCCTCGCCGATGAATGGGCGCCCGCCGTACATGTCATCACCAACGATTGAGTACCCCAAGTGGGATAGATGCACGCGGATCTGGTGCGTGCGTCCTGTTTTGAGATCCAGTTCGACGAGCGAATACCGCTGTGGTTGTAGGTGCGGACGAGCCGCGGGGATTTCGTAGCGTTCGCGCACAGAACAAATCGTAACTGATGGCTTGCCCAGTTCATCATGACGCACGACCCGTTTCTCGCGCGCCCCCTTCGCTTTGGACTGATGAGGCCCAAGCGGGTAATCAATCACCTGATGGTTCGGCTGCACCCACCCATGCACCAACGCGATGTACCGCTTGTTGACCTTGCGATCCTGAAACTGCGACCCCAGCTTCCAGTGCGCCTGGTCGGACTTGGCAAACACGATGCACCCCGAGGTGTTCCGATCCAAACGATGCACCACGCCGGGACGAGCGAAATCTTTCCCAACGCTCGACAACCCCCCACCAGTCACATGCGCAAAGTGCCACGCGAGCGCATTGACCATCGTTCCCCGGTTCTCGGATCGAGCGGGGTGCACGATGATGTCCGGATCCTTATTGAGCACGAGAATGTGGTCGTCCTCAAACAACACATTGAGGGGGATCTCGTCAGGTTGGATCTCACTCGACGGCGGAGGCGGGATAACCAGTTCAATCTCATCACCCTCCTTGAGCTTGGTTGAGGGCTTTGCGGATTTCCCGTTGACCGTCACTCCACCATCGCTCATCAGCGATTGCAACTGATTTCGACTCATGAAGGTCACACGCGTCGTCAGGTATTTATCCAAACGAGTGCTCAGCGACGCGCGAGAAATCTCGAAGCGAACGCGCACCAGAAAATCATCATCGCCCTGCTCTTGTGCATCTTGATACGCGAGTCGGACCGCATCGGGATCAACCTTCCCGCCTGCATTGATCAGGTCCGGGATGTGCGGCTCGGGCGTTTGATTGCCGCCCGAATCACTCACGGCTGATCGGTCTCTACTGGATCTGCCTCAGGTGTCTCAGAATCCTCAACCCCAGATTCGGACGCCTCTGCATCCGCTCCTTCTGCATCACCTTCGGTAACTGGAGCAGACTCAGGAGTTGTCTCAGGGATTGCAGGAATCTCAAACACTTCTTCGCCTGGGAGTGCGACAAGATCGGAGCTGTTCGGAAGCACAATCTCTTGATCGAATGTCCCGAGCGCATCCAATCGCATCTGACCAAACGCGCCGAGTGCGGGCATCTGGATTTGATCTGCGAGCGTGATCACACGATTGTAGTTTGAAGCCGCGGCATCAAAGTCTCTCTTGCACTCCGCGACCGCACCAGCACGGATCAAGCCATGGATGGTCAGCAATGCTTTGCCATCGTCACCTTCCGTCAGCGCGATGACTTCCTTGGCAAGGTCACCCGCTTGATCGAGGTACAACTGACGCTGATTTTCATCAAGCACATCGCCTTCGTTGACTGGTTCGCCGGTGAGTCTTGAGATTTCAGAACCGGGTTGCACACCTCTGAGATATGCCGTGAGGTACAAGTCTGTGGTGGTGAGCTTTGCAATCACAGGCACAGAGCGAACACCCGCGTAGGTTTCCGCGAGTACATTGAGCGATGCTGGGGATGGGTTCCCACCCATCGTCGCAGCTTGCAGATCACCGAACGCTCGATCGATCTTCTCAACCTTCTTCTGTTCCATCCAGCGAAGACCTGCCCAGACCAACGCCGCGATCGCGAACACGAGGATGACAGGCGAACTCCACTTGTTCAAGAAGTCGATGAACTCCTTGTTGATCCGTGAGTCTTCGAGTCCTGCACCAGCGCGGATTTCTGTTTGACGATCGTCCATTGGTCTACCTACTGAATTTTGTGCCCATCAATCGAGGAACACAGGTTCGCATTGTGGATAACCCGCTGAAGATCTGTCTTCGAACGGATCGGGAGATGATCTTAGCTTCCTCAGCACTCTAAAGCCCGCTGAGGGTCAGGAATCCCAGAATCGCCATGGTCGAGGGTCGTTGATTGCCTCCTCAGGAACCAATCGCTCCCGTACAAGAGCAGCAAGTTCAGCGATTCCAGCCCCTGTTTTGCTGCTGCAGCGACAATCCATCGGAACCGCCCCCGTTCCTAGATCAGACCGAACCCCAACACGAATAATCGGTGTTTCAGTTGGGATAAGCGATAGAAGCCGAGGATCGAGTACCTCTACACCATCCCTGGAATCGATCGCATGAACCACCAAATCCGCACGCTCAATGATCGGCGAAACCAACTCCAACTCGTCACCGACTTCAACATCCGCATCAACCCCAGGCGTATCAACCCAACGCACCGCGAGCCCAGCAACATCCAGCATCACGCCGACATGATCGCGCGTTGTCCCAGCATGATCCGAGACCATCGCAACCGAACTCCCCGCGAGCGCATTGACCAGCGAAGACTTTCCAATATTCGCATTCCCCATCGCGACTACCAACGCAGGCTCAATCAATCGACGCAGCACCCCTGCATCCGCAAAATCTTGTCCCTTCTTCTGTGCCCGCCAGCGTGTTGGTTGCTCCATCAGCAAGTCCACCCCCAATGGGCTCTGCATCTGCGCGAGCGATTTGAGCATCCGTGCTTCGTGGATATCTTCCGCTTCGGGATAGACATGCATCGGAGGTGATTCAGGTCCCAACCCAATCCCTGCGTCTGACAATGCCTTTGAAATAGCTCGCGTCATACCGATCCCCCCGTGAGGCATCAGCAGTAGAGATTCTTCATCAAAACGAGCGATCAGCACATCATCAAGATCGAACAGCGACACCAAACGAATCTGACCAACATCCAAAGGTCGAATCTTGAGTAGATCGAAATCGCGATCCGGATCCGGCAAAGACACACGAAGAACCGAAACCGCCCCCACTGCATTGTGCGAGGTTTCTATCCAATGTAAAGATGGTCGACCAGGAGCATTCACGGCTCAATCGTCGTCTACATCCGCTTCCGTCGACAGAAGCTGCAAGCACGCAATGCGGATACCTTGGAGTTGTAGATCAGGCATGAACGCGTCGATAACCTCGTCGTCCTCGAGCACCCCCATGTCACCACCGGTAACAATGGTCTTTGGATACCCTTGGTAATGTTCCGCGTATCGCTCAGTCAGCGAACGAACGGCACCCTGGATTACCGAAGTCACCCCAAGCAAGATCGCATCGTCTGTTTGCTTTCCAGGTTCTCTCGATGTGGGGTCAAGCTTGCGATACACCAGCTTCGGAAGACTGGAGGTCGAATCGTGCAGCGACGAGAGCATCAGTGACAATCCCGGGAAAATCGCTCCGCCGTGGAAAACTCCAGTCCCATCCACAAAGTCCACGGTCACCGCGGTCCCGACATCAATCACGACGCACGCTTGTTTGAGTTGGTCAAACGCACCGATCGCGCACAACAAGCGATCCTGTCCAACAGTCATCTCACCCGCTTCTGTCAAGGTGTGCTTGATCGGGATCTGAAAGTCTCGCCCAAACCTGTAAATATTCTGCCCCACCGCTTTCCGAGTCGCCCGCTCGATTTCATCGGCAAACTGAGAATGGACAGAGGACAGCACAATCGTGACTTCCTCGTCGCTGTCAGCGTTCGAGTCAAGGATCTCCTTGACCCGCTGAGCGATCTCTTCAGACTCCGATGAAGCAAAGGACTGTGGATTGAGACACTCTTTGGAGGCAAAGGACCCAACCCTCGTCCTGCTGTTTCCCACAGCTATCGCGATCAGCAAACCCAGCGACGGGAGGTCAGATCCAGTGATTTCGGCAGATGATTCTTGGGTCATGCCATAAGCGTATGCGCTGGTCGCCGATTCCGCCCTGAATCGGACCTCACAAGCAAGAATCCGCGACAAAGACTACCCTATCGTCTGCGATACAGTGCAATGCTGGAGCACACGGAGCCCTTATACCAATGTCACGCTGCATCTCTGATGAATCAATTGAACGGCGAGCAATCAAAGGCTTCCAGTTCCCTCTCGGCGTGTATCCCGTTGAGGTCATGATCCCACAAGAAGGCTACACCTCGGAGTATGAACCCGCGGACGGCGATGATGGCATGGATGGCATGGACGAAGTCGAAGCGTGGCCGGATCGCTATGTCTACGACATCGTGGTCAGCAATCCTCGACTCGAAGCACTCTGGGTCCAGGTTTTCGCAATGATGCCAGGCCGGATCTACCCGATCCTGGACTACATCGGACATGATCGCTATCGAGAAATCGACCCCTACATCGCGTACGAACCGATCGGACAAGAACGAATCACCAACTTCCTCCAACGCTACCGAGATTTCTTCTTTGAAGACGGCATGGTCGGTTTCGGTGCCGTCAGCGAGGAACCGTTTTTCTACGCATTTGTGGATGAACACAAAATTCTGACAATCCGCATCGAACCAGAGCTCCGTCCAAAGCTTGAAAAACTCCTCGCGGCATTCGACCTTGCCCCGATCGACGAACCCGCTGGAGCAGATGCCGCGGCACACGAGCACAGATCGGTGCTCTTGACCTCAGATGAGCGTCCTGACCTCCTCAACGCGGATGAAATTGTTGAACTCGCTCGTGAGAGTTGGGCATTGGTGCTCAATATCGACCCTGAGTCCAATCTAGACGACGATGGCAACGAACTCGGCATCACCTACTTCCGTTGCCTGCTTCGACACACATCCGACCAAAACCCAACCTCAAAGTACGCTGAAGTGATTTGCACAGCGGAATGCATGCTCCAAGCGGAAGCGATCGCGATGCAAGCAGCCGACGAACTCCTCGATCAACTGGAAAACAACAACGCGGTTTCCGACCTGATCTTGCTGAGCGCAGATCGGATGTATCCCGAAGATGTCACCGTCGAGGGGGCTGATTCAAAATCATCGAAGTCGCTCACTAAAAAGCACTTACAGTCGCCCCAACTGCTCAGCGCACGCTGGATGTAAACGCTGATCTGCCCAACCCCCAGGATTACAAACAGCTCTATTAACCATCGAGAGCGTGGTTGTATTGATGGATTTGGTGCTGGATCCCTGCGCGTCGACTTCATCTGCGACGAAATCGACTGAACAACCAAATCAGTTTGGAATCATGGAAACCCCGCCCAAATTTTTGCGGATAGGTGATACATCGCTTGTCTAGCACAGCCCCGCTTCTGTGCGACACAGACTCGATGGTACGGGACAACACCAACGCCAGATTTGGACATCCGCATCAGATGAACGAATGACGATCCGTTCTGTTGCAGATGAATAGGGATCAAAATCATGCCAATCATTTGCGATTTGACCCCGATGCCGGTATTGTCCTCCCCTACGGTCTCCAAGCGTCAGCGGGCGTGCATGATGGCTGTATTGCGGATACTATGATAGTGACCGCTCACAATAAGTAGAACCATATGTAGTTGGCCGGTGTGCCGGCTCAAAACACCTTGAACGGAGTGATCCCGGATGTCACCCAGCAGACAACGATTCGTGACCTTGCTTCTCGCCACTACAGGAGCCGCGGCTTCATTTGCACACGCAAATGTTGAACCCGACATCTCCCCATCAATCACAGCAAGTGTCAATGCGACCGATGTGCTTGATCGTGCAACGCATCTCGTGTCCGAGGGACAAGTGATTCGAGCCCGCGCTCTTGTCCAAGCACTCCAAGACTCCCCAGCCGGACTTTCGCTTGGTGACGAGCTCGACACCCGAGTCTGGAAGCTTCTTGCAGAGATCGAACGAACTATTCAACGCACAGATCGCCACGATATTGCACTCCAAAAAGCACAACAATCGCTCGGAGCTGACCAACTGGTCGAAGCAGAACGCCAAACACAGATTGTCTTCAACTCTACAAAGTCCACTCCGGACCAGATCGACCGTGCCAACGCGATCTCTGGACAGATCAAACTCCGCCGTGATCAAGCCCTCCCGTTGATCCCAGCAACCCTCAACTCAGCAATCGATTCATTCAACCAAGGCGACTACGCCCGCTCGAAGACCGTCATCCAGCGAATCGGTCAGCTCGGACTTGAGCTCGATGCACCGACCCGACGGAAGCTGAGCATCTACCGCTCACGCATCGCGGATCTCGAACAAACCCGCGGCGAGACCTTCGGTGCCGCGACCCCATCAATGGGCATGCTCGCACCAGAGTCCGGCGCAAGCACCGAATGGCTCATCACCAACGCTGAAGAAATGCTCTCGCAGCCTACAGAAGTCACCGGCGACGAACCAGATGTCGAAATCATCGAAGTCGAGCCAACCGCTTCTTACGCGAGCGATGAACCAGTCGAAGAAGTCGATCTCGTCGAAACCGCTCGTAAGTTCCAAGCACAAACCCTGCTTGCCAACGCGAACATCGCATTCGAAGAACGCAGACTCAACGACGCGTTGACCTCCTACAACGACCTCCTGAACAACTTCTCTTCGTACATCTCACAAGAAAAGCGTGCTCAAGCCGCTCAGCGTCTCAACGAAGTAGAAATCTCCCTCGGCATCCAAGGCGGCCCAAGCGAAGGTGGCCTCGAAGATCCGATCGAGGAACGCAGCATCATCATGCAGCGTCTGACCGCAACCTACGACAACCTCACCAGCCAAGCACGAGCAGCGCTCGCTTCAGGTGATACCTCAGTCGCATCCGGCTTGGTCGCTCAAGCACGCCTGGAAGTCCAGCGTGCACGCGATGTCATGCCTGAAGCAACCTACGAGCAATACATCACTGATCTCGACACGATGTCATCAAACATCGCACAACGCGAAGAACAACTCCGTCAATCCCGTCTCGAGCGTGAAGCCGCCGAGCGTGAGCAGCGGACACTGGAACTTGAAACACAGCGTCTCAATCAACGCGACGAGCGTGTGCTCGCATCACTCGAACGCGTCCGAGCACTTCAATCGGAACTCAAGTACGAAGAAGCACTCGAGATCGTCGAGAACATCCTCTTCCTTGATCCAGCAAACCCATCAGGCTTGCTCCTCAAGGACATCATCGAGGACACCATCGTCTACCGTGATTACCTCGGCTTCCAACGCGACAAGAACCTGAGCTACGCACACGAATCGCTCGACAACCAAGAGGCGATGATCCTCCCGGACTTCCTGCTTGACTACCCGGATGACTGGCCAGCGATCAGCTTCCGCCGTGGATCAACCCTCGAGTTTGCAGATTCTGAGTCCAACCGCGCCGTGCTCACACAGCTCCGCGAAACCCGCATGCCTGTCGATTTCGATGACAACTCATTCGAAGATGTCCTCGCATTCATCGGCACCACCGCGAATCTCGACATCGACACCGACTGGGAATCACTCGCAGACATCGGTGTTGACCCAGACTCCCCGATCACCCTCCGCTTGAACAATGTCACCCTCGAGGTCCTCCTTGATCGCGTCCTTGCCAAAGCATCAGATCCCGTCCTCCCAGCAAGCTGGGCTGTCCAAGACGGCATCCTGACCATCTCGTCAGACGATGTCCTCCGTCAGAACACACTGCTCGAAATCTACGATGTTCGTGACCTGCTCTTTGAAGTCCCAGACTTCGATAACGCACCACAGTTCAACATCCAGCAGAGCGGTGGCGGCGGTTCAGGCCAAAGCCCCTTCTCCGGCAGTGGTCAAAACATTACACTCACAACCCGCGGCGACCGCGTCACCGCGATCTCCGATCTCATCCAAGCGAGTGTTGACCCAGACGGATGGGCCGATGCAGGTGGTGACACCAGCTCGCTTACCGAACTCAACGGCAACTTCATCATCACCACCACCCCACGCTACCATCGCGAAGTGATCGGCTTGTTGAACAAGCTCCGCTCGCAGCGTGCGGTTCAGATCAATGTCGAAACTCGATTCATGTCCGTCGATCAGAACTTCTTCGAGCAAATCGGCTTCGACATCGACATGTACTTCAACGCGAACAGCACCGAGTACCAACGCACGAATCTCATCGATCCGTCGTTGCTCCCTTCGGACTTCTTTGATCCAATCACCGGCCTCCTCAACGACAACGTCACCGGCGGCGGTCTCCAACTCGTTGACACCGATGGTGACGGCGTCTCTGACGCAGTCCAAGCAATCAACCAAGCGGTCTGGGGACCAGGTAACAACGGTGGCGCAGGTCTTCCAAACGATCAGTGGTCCATCATCCGTGCCGCTCAGAACTCGTTCGGCTTGACCGAAACCCTCGCTGGTGCAAGCTCGTTTGCAGCTGATATTCTCGGTGCAAACCCAGCTCTCGGTGTCACCGCTCGATTCCTCGACGATGTCCAGGTCGACTTCCTCGTTGAAGCAACCCAAGCGGATCAACGCTCGGTGACTCTCACCGCGCCACGCCTGACCTTCACCAACGGTCAGCGAGCGTTCATCACCGTCTCGACCACGACAACTTATGTCTCTGACCTCACACCAATCACCGGCTCAAACTCCGGTGCGTTTGATCCAGTCCTCCAGACGATCTCCGATGGTGTGCTTCTCGATATCGTTGGTGTTGTTTCCGCTGATCGTCGGTATGTCACCATGACCATCCAGACACAGCTCTCGGACAATGACCTCGACAGTAATCCTCGTACCGTCACCCAGCAGGGTGCAGCGGGTGGTGGCGGCGGTACCGCAGGCGGTACCGGAAACGCCTCAACCTTTACTGGTACCATCCAGCAACCGACAGTCACTTCGACAAACATCAACACCACTGTAACTGTTCCAGACCAAGGCACCATCATGCTTGGCGGTCAGCGTCTGGTCGATGAAATTGAAGTCGAAACCGGCGTGCCTGTCCTCTCCAAGATCCCTGTTCTTTCACGATTCTTCTCGAACCGGATTGATGTGAAAGAAGAGCGAACACTCCTCGTGTTGCTCAAGCCAACAATCCTGATCCAGAACGAAGAAGAAGAACGCCACTTCCCAGGTCTTCTCGATCAACTCGGCGGCTAACCCCTCCACTTGAATCTCAATACAAATCCTTAAAACGGGACACAACAATGTGTCCCGTTTTTTTGCGCCCCCCACCATCACGATCGTGTGCTTTGGACACGCGCCAATCGAGCCCCGATGCTCTATACTCAGATCGCCAAACCGGCAGCTCAATGTATGGGAGATGAACGATGTCCGATTCAAGACTCAGGGTTTCAAAGATCGACGAGATTACACAAGTCGAGTTTATCGATCGCAATATTCTTGATGAAGCAAACATCCAAGCAATCAGCGACGAGATCAGCGGCTTGATCGAAACCGAATCCACACCGCAAATCCTCATCAACTTTGCAAATGTTGACCACCTCTCATCCGCCGCACTCGGAGCGTTGATCACCATCAACAACAAGACCAAAGAAAAAGGCGGCACGCTCCGTCTCGCAAACATCGATCCGCAGATCTATGAGGTCTTTGTCATCACGCGACTCAACAAACTCTTCAACATCCACGAAACACTCAACGAAGCGATGGAACAGTTCAACTGATCCACCCCAAGCGTCTGACTTCAATTCCAAATTCAACAGAGAACAAGCAGCACCCCAAAGACCATGGGCGACACAAACGCAAGCATCCCGAACTCCGACAAGGTCGAACTCCTAAACGACCGCGCCGCGATCACTGAGTTGATCGAACATATCCTCGCACTCGCGGCGGATGCGGGTCTGAAAGATGCTGCGATCTTCGCGATTCGCCTCGCGATCGAAGAAGCGATCACCAATGCGTTCGTCCACGGCCACGAGAATCTCAGCAGTGATCTGCCGATCGTCGTTGAGTACCAGATCACCAAAGGTGAAATCCTGGTCACAGTCGAAGACCAAGGGCCAGGCTTCGTACCTGAAAAACTACCCGATCCAACCCTGATTGAAAACCTCTCCAAACCATTCGGACGAGGTGTCATGCTCATGAAAGCGTACATGACCGAGGTCCTCTACAACTCCCAAGGCAACCGCGTCACAATGCGGTACCTTGCTTCGTAGTTCATCTTGCAGCGATACCCCCCAGCGAATCGGAAGCCCCTCACCATCCGTATTTCCGATCCCTGCAATGAAAAATCCATTGCTCCATACACCGACCAAGACTACAATCTCAGTGAATAGAATGATTCTAAGACTCAGGACCTCAAGGTCCTTATTTCGCCCCAGGCGTAATACAATGAGGATAAACAAATGAGTGTGACACTCCCTATGTACCTTGACCATGCCGCGACGACCCCATGCGATCCTCGCGTGGTTGAAGCAATGATGCCTTACTTCACAGAAACCTTTGGCAACCCTGGTTCTCGCAACCACAGCTACGGCTGGGCCGCAGAAAAAGGTGTTTCGACTGCACGCCAACAAATTGCTGATCTCATCGGCGCGGATTCCAAAGAGATCATCTTCACCTCAGGATCAACCGAGTCCAACAACCTCGCGATCAAGGGCGCTGCGAACATGTACGCGAAGAAGCCTGCCGGGGAAACAGGTCGCGGTCACATCATCACTGCGATTCACGAACACAAAGCCGTGCTCGATCCTTGTAAGCGTCTCGAAAAAGATGGATTCGAAGTCACCTACCTCGCGCCAGGACCAGACGGCTTGATCACTCGCGCGATGATCGAAGACGCACTCCGCGAGGACACCATCCTCGTCACCATCATGTGGGCAAACAACGAACTGGGAACCATCAACGAGATCCCAGAGATCGGCGAACTCTGCCACAGCAAGAATGTAGTCTTCCACACCGATGCAACCCAATGGGTTGGCAAAATGCCAACCAATGTCAAGACCGACAACATCGACCTGCTCTCCCTCTCTGGTCACAAAATGTACGGCCCCAAAGGTGTTGGCGCTCTCTATGTCCGTCGTCGGAAGCCACGCATCCGCTTGACCGCACTCCAAGAAGGCGGCGGCCAAGAACGCGGATTCCGCTCAGGAACCCTCAATGTCACAGGCATCGTCGGGCTCGGCAAAGCGTGTGAACTCTGCGCACAAACAATGGACGACGAACGCGAACGCCTCCTCGTCCTCCGCAATGAACTCGAATCCAAAATCGAGAACGCACTCGATGTTGTCCAAGTCAATGGCGCTCGTGACCGCCGCCTCACTCACATCACCAATATCTCATTCGGCTTCGTCGAAGGAGAATCCCTGATGATGGCGATCAAGGAAATCGCGGTCAGCTCCGGTTCCGCGTGCACCAGCGCATCGCTTGAACCAAGCTATGTCCTCAAAGCACTGGGTGTCGGCGACGACCTCGCACACTCCTCGCTCCGCATCTCGATGGGACGCTGGACCACCAAGGAGCAGATCGACTACGCGGCAGACAAAATCATCGAAGCGGTCAAGAAGCTCCGCGATCTCTCGCCGCTCTACGACATGCACAACGAGGGGATCGACATCTCCAAGATCGAATGGGCAGCACACTGATTGAGTCAGCCCCCTCCGGGGCTGAGTGAAGCATCGTCAGCCCCTCCGGAGCTGACGATTGAAATAAAACAACCCGATCAAGGGTTCACCAGATAGAACACAACCACCTGAGAGGTGCACAATGGCATACGGCGAAAAAGTAATCGACCACTACGAAAACCCACGCAATGTTGGGACCTTCGGGACCCAAAAAGAAATCAAAGAGTCCGCAGAGATCGGTGTCGGGCTCGTCGGCGCACCAGAGTGTGGTGATGTCATGCAACTCCAGATCAAAGTCAACGACTCCACAGGAGTCATCGAGGACGCGAAGTTCAAGTGCTTCGGTTGTGGTTCTGCAATCGCAAGCTCATCGCTCGCGACCGAATGGCTCAAAGGCAAGTCGCTCGACGAAGGACTCGAAATCAAAAACACCGAGATCGTCGAAGAGCTCAGCCTCCCACCAGTTAAGATCCACTGCTCTGTGCTCGCAGAAGACGCGATCAAAGCAGCGATTTCGGACTACAAAGCCAAGCACAACAACTGATCCGCGTTCAAGAACGACGAACCGGACGCCGATAGAATTCGTAGATACCACTGGAGACGATTGCTCGTCACAGTCAAGAAACTGAGGTCACCATGTCCACTGAATCCCCAACCGCACAAGACTCGGTCATCATCTCTGAACTCGCCGCGAACGAAATCCGCGGCATCATCGAGAAGCAAGAACTCGACCCAGAGAAGGTCCGTCTCCGCGTCGGTGTCAAAGGCGGCGGCTGCTCAGGTTTCAGCTACCTTCTCGACCTCACAGAGACACAGAAGGACTCAGACGAAGTGTTTGAACAACACGGGATCAAGGTCATTGTGGACCCAAAGAGTCTCCTCTACCTGAGCGGCGTCACAGTCGACTTCAAGGATGAGATCATGGGTAGAGGGTTCGTCTTCAACAACCCCAACGCAACCAGCAGTTGCGGCTGTGGATCCAGCTTCTCCGCGTAATCTCGCTCAGCGAATATCGCCGGTAATCCTGGTAATTCACAACGAAACACCATTTCTTGGTCTACTTTCGATCTCAAGGGTTGCGAAAGCATTGTTTGTATGGTTCAATCTATCTTTCAACAATGCGCCTAAGCCGGAGATCAGAACGACATGAGCGAAGCAGGATGCCCACTCGACACGACTTCGTGTTTCTCTCCGCCGACGATGGTCCAGTTCAGCGTTTTTTTACCCAATAAAGTCGGAAAGATGCTCGACCTCGTCGAGAACTTCGATGAAGCTTCACAGTGCCAGATCTGTGCGATTTCCGTCCATGAAGCGTCCGATCATGCGGTTGTCCGATTGATCACCAACCACGCGCATGTCGCAAGACGGATGCTCAAAGAAGACGGACTCGCGTTTGCTGAGCACGAGGTCCTTGTCGTTGAACTCTCCGAAGGTCACACCCTCTCAAAGCTCTGCCTATACCTCCTCGGCGTCGAGATGAACATCGCGTTCGCGTACGCATTGATGCTCGATACCGGCGGAGCCCCCACCATCGCGATCGCTGTGGACGACCAGACCCTCGCTGGTCAGATCCTGCGAAACAAGGGTTTCCGCCTCATCGGCGAAGCGGATCTGCCCAAATAACAGCCAATTTCATCCCCAATCAACATTTATGGAAGCAACCGACCGATCCAAGAGTTGGTACAATCTGTAGATAACCCCACCAACAAGACTCAGATCCTCTCCAACCGGCGTCGGCATGGAACAACGGGATCGCAATCGGAGTTTCCATGAAATACACCACCACCATGATCGCCGCATTGAGCGGCTTTGCAGTCCTCGCAGGAGTCCCATCGTCAGCAGTCGCGTTCAATGCTCCAGAGGGCAAAGCCGTTGAGAAAGAAACCCTCGAAGACCTCATCCCAGATCTGAAAAAACCAGAACTCTGGGTCGGATCGTCAGCACCAGAACTGAGCATCGCAAAGTTTGTCAAAGGTGACTCGGTCGATTCCTTCGAAGAAGGCCAGGTCTATGTTGTGGAGTTCTGGGCAACCTGGTGTGGACCCTGCATCGCAGCGTTCCCACACCTGACTGAGATCCAAGCAGACTACGGCGAAGATGTCCGCTTCATCGGTGTCAATGTCTGGGAGCGTGAAAAAGGTCAAGAACGCATGGAGATGGTCGAGAAGTTCGTTGCAAAGCAAGGCGATCGGATGGGCTACACAGTTGCTGTCGAAGATGGTAGCTCAATGGCCGACAACTGGATGACCGCCGCAGGTCAAGGCGGGATTCCTGCAGCATTCATTGTTGATGGCAACTCCAAGATCGCATGGATCGGACACCCGATGCAAATCGACGAACCACTCGAAGCGGTCGTCGCTGGAGAGTTTGACAGCGAAACTGCAGGCAAAGAAGCTTGGAACAACCAAGTCCTCATGGCAGGGTTCCAAACCATGGCCTCGTCACTGCAAAAAGGTGAGAACATCGAGACCGCACGCAAGATCGGGAACATCCTGATCAACGATCACTTCGCCGACGATTCAGGCGGTCTCAACGCCGTCGCATGGATGCTTCTCAACTCACCAACCGAAGAGATCGGCATGAAAGATTACCAGACAGCACTCGCCGCAGCTGCCATGGCATGCACCAAGAGCGAGTGGGAAGACTGGGGAATCATCGACACCTACGCACTCGCGATGCACAAAACAGGCGACACCGTCTCGGCAATCAAATGGCAAAAGAAAGCGATCGAGCTCGCCAAGGTCGATGACGAGCAAGGCGGCAAAAACGCAGTCGCCGAACTCGAAGAACGGCTCGCCGAGTACGAAGAAAACTAATCCGATCAATCAAATAGAACCATAAGAAGGAGGGCGCCCAAACGGGTGCCCTCCTTCTTTCTACTGATTTGGCATTGTACCGGTTTGGTCAATCGATCAGATCAAGTCTTTGGACGCGAGCCAATGTTCCGCATCAAGCGCCGCGGCACATCCCATCCCGGACGCGGTAATCGCTTGTCGGTAAGTCGAGTCCGCGACATCACCCGCCGCGAAGACTCCTTCGATATTGGTTTTGCTCGATCTTGTTTTCAGCTCGATGTATCCTGACTCGTCAAACTCCAGTCCGGAATCTTGCAAGAACTTGGTTGCCGGACGGTGACCAATCGCGACAAACAACCCCTTGATCGCAAGCTCGGATTCTTCACCAGTCACAGTGTCCTTAAGCTTCACCGCGTGGATCTTCTCGTTGCCGTGCTGGTCTGGGGTCGATAGACATTCAATCACACCCTTGTTCCAAAGAACTTCCGCGTTCTCCTTCGCGAGGAACCGCTCTTGCATCACCTTGCTGGCGCGGAGCTCGTCTCGACGATGGATCACGGAAACTTTGGATGCAAACTTCGTGAGGAAGGTCGCTTCCTCCATCGCAGAATCGCCACCCCCCACCACCGCGACATGCTGGTCGCGGAACATCGGGAGTGCGCCATCGCACACTGCACAAGCGCTGACCCCACCACCGCTCTGCGCGAGCATCATTTCTGAGTCGAGACCGATCCAGTTTGCTGTTGCACCGGTCGAGATGATCACCGCGTTCGCTTTGATCGTCTTACCGCCAGAGGTGTGGAGCGTGTGCGGTGTGCCATCGCTGGAGAACTCACACTTGGTGATGTCCTCCCCGACCACTTGGGTCCCGAATCGGCGTGCCTGCTCTTCAAACTTCATCATCATCTCAGGACCCGCGATCCCTTCCGGGAATCCGGGATAGTTTTCGACATCAGTCGTGAGCATGAGCTGACCACCAGGGAGCACGGGTCCAGGGTCTTGCTTCGCAACGCCGACATACACAACCGGGTCAAGATTCGCACGAGCAGCATAAATCGCGGCGGTCCATCCAGAAGGACCCGATCCAATAATCACAACCTTGTGAACTGTTGTAGTAGTTTCGCTAGACAAATCTGATCTCCGTTCATGTCCATATCTGACCGACTTTGGGTCTTTCAACAACCCCACAACGCAGACCACTATTCCTTGCGCCGCCCGCTACTTGGGATATCGGGTTGAATCGTAGCCGAGAAACCTGTCCAGCAATGAAACAGGCCAATCCGGGATGGATTGGCCTGATCGTTGCAATTTGGATTTGAACAAAGCCCTCTTAGCCAGCAGCGGTTGCGGACTGTGAGTCTCCAACAAACCGACGGCTCTCGCTTGGCTCCGGTTTGTCCAAGTTCTCGAACGCGTCATCACGACGGTAGAACTGGCTCGGCTTGTCATCACTGATCCGCTCGTGGAGACGCGACAGCGACTCTTCGATGATCTGACGCACACGCTCACGCGAGATGCCAACATCCGCTGCGATCTCTTTGAGTGTCAATGGCTCAGCACCATCAAGACCGAAACGCAAACGAAGGATCTGTGCCTCGCGCTCGTCGATGGTCTCCATCAACTGGCGCAGAATACCGAGTTCTTCGGACTCGAGTGTTTGCTCTTCAGCAGTACCGACGCGGTAATCCGCGATCAGTTCGCCCAGTCCGACCATATCGCCGTCGCTTCCGGATGGAGCTTGGTTTGGTGCACTGAACGCTTTGACAGCACGCTTGATGATCAAGATCTTCTTCACTGGAAGATCCATCGCTTCAGCAAGCTCTTGAATGCTCGGCTCATGGCCGGTTTCTGATTGAATCCGGCGAGCATGCATCTTCCACTTCGCAATCAACTCAACCATGTATGCCGGAATATGGATCGGCTGGTTTGCATTGATCAACGCACGCTTGATGCCTTGCTTGATCCACCAACTCGCGTAGGTGCTGAACCGAGCGCCCTGAGCGGGGTCAAACCCCTCGACGGCACGCATCAGACCAATATTGCCCTCTTCGATCAGATCGTTGAGCGGCAATCCGCGGTTGTTGTAGTTCTTCGCGATCGAAACAACGAGACGAAGATTCGAACGGATCATCGTTTCACGCGCAACTGGACATTGCTCGTTGATGATTTTCCATCCGAGTTCTTTCTCTTGTTCCGCTGTCAGTAAGGGGTGACGGTTGATATCGTGCAGGTATACCTGCAGCGATGACTTGACGCCAGAATTAGACGAACGCATTTTTGTACTCACTTTCCTACCCATCCTTTCCGCGGCGAGTGCCGCCGGAAACGAGATGAACTCTCACTCATCCCACTGTTCGTCATCGTACACGATCTGTTCCATCGGATAAAAGTGTTTTCCCCTGAACTTGGGCATTTTCTATCAAATTATCTGATCCCAAATACCGTCTGATTGCACCGTCTGGGCCGATTATCGAGTAATTTGTAAATGTGATCGGTCTTTCTAGAATTTTATTGGCATCCCCCGATAATGGGTCCATACTGTCCAATTCGCCCTCAGTGAAGTCAGGATGATTCGTGCAACGAGATATCTCAAAACTCCTCGAAGAATGGCCCTTTGTACCAGGCCAAATCTCCGTTCGGCTCATCGAGGGCAAAGACCACGAACCCCGAATCCAGGTCCGATTGGACCTCGGAATGCTCCAAATGAAGCTTGATGGACGCCCAGACGGCAATCGGCCCCATGATTGCGACTCCTACCTCGAATACCACGAAGCAAGACTCACCAAAATGCTGGGTCAAGGGGCGGCACCAGAAAGCGATCTGGAATCCGAGGAACCTGAAGAACTCTCCTCCTTCGACCTCCCTGAGAGCGATGAAATCGAGCATGAACGGTTTCTTGACCCTGAAGAGTGCCGCCAGCTTCGCGAGGAAGCACAGCAGTACTACCACCGCTACATCGCTCTGTTGGTGCTCGAAGACTTCGAGAGCGTTGCAAGGGACACCTCGCGGAATCTCCGTGTCTTGGATATGTTCCGTGACTACGCGATCGAAGAGGACGACCAGACCGCGATGGAGGGACATCGTCCCTATGTCATGATGATGCGTGCGCGAGCACTCGCGAGCCATGCCGTGAAGCACGAAGAGAACAAAGCCGCGATCCATGCGATCGATGAGGGCATCGATGCATTGAAGGTCTATTACGAATCCACCGGTCAGGAAGAGCAGTTCAAGGAAGCGGGCGAGGTGGACATGCTCCGCGAGATGCGTGACAGCTTGATCCCCAAGCTCCCTGTCAGCCAGCGTGCCGAGCTGCGTCAACGCTTGGAAGCCGCGATTGTCTCAGAGAACTTCGAACTCGCCGCTATTCTCCGCGACGAACTCCGGATGCTCGGACACTAACACAGCTCACATCAAATCCGTTGGGGATCAGACCAAATCACGACGATCCGCGCGTGCACGCTTCACAAGCACACTGAGCAATGTCAGATCCGAAGGCGTAATCCCCTCAAGCCGCGATGCCTGCCCAAAGGTCGTTGGTCGATACTTCCCCAATGCAGCTCGTGCTTCGCTCCGGAGCGATTCCATTGGCTCATACTCGATCCAATCCGGGATCGGTTTGTGTTCCATCTCGCTATGCCGGCGGATCTCGATCACCTGCCGCTTGACATACGGCTCATACCGACGATGCGCGTGAAGCGTTTGGTAGATCGCAGGATCAACTTCTCCAAATGATTCAACCAATGATGGTCCAATCGCACGCTCCAGATCCTCTACGCGGTAGTCCGGCTCAAGCACACGATCAGAAACCTTCTTCTCGCCATCAACAGTTGAATCCATCAGCTCGCGGCCACGCTCGATGATCTTCATCCGACGCTCAAAGTGCTCCTTGCGCTGACGACCAAGCTCGTGATGATCCAGCAATCCAAGCTCGATCGCAAGCGGCGTCAACCGATCCGGCGCGTTATCAGATCTCAGCAACAACCGATACTCCGCACGACTCGTAAACATCCGATACGGCTCGCGCGGAGTCTTCGTCACCAAATCATCCATCAGCACACCGATGTACGCTTGGGACCGATCGAACGCAAACGGCTCAACCCCTGACCCATCTGCCTCAAGATTCTCAGCATGGATCGCCGCATTGATCCCTGCAATCAACCCCTGCGCCGCGGCTTCTTCGTACCCGCTGGTGCCATTGATTTGTCCCGCGAGGAAGAATCCTGGGACCCGGCGCGCCTGACCCGTCACATACATCTGATGCGGACGCACCATGTCGTACTCGACCGCGTATCCATACATCAAGATCTCTGCGTTCTCACACCCCGGCATCGAATGCACAATTGTGTCCTGCACATCCCGAGGCAAACTCGTTGAAATCCCGTTGCAGTACACCCAGTCCGTCTCATGCGATTCAGGTTCGAGGTACACACCGTGCTCGTCCCGCTCCGCAAAACGAACAACTTTGTCCTCGATGCTCGGACAGTACCTCGGACCAGCCGATCCGATCTGTCCTGTGAAAATCGGAGCGCGATCGAGATTCGCGCGGATCGAATCGTGTGAGCCTGGTCCCGTATTCGTCTGCCGACACGAAACCTGCTCGATCAACGGGAACCGATCGCAGCGCACCCCACCAATCTCCCATCCCCCACGCGAGAGTTCAGAGAACGGCATCGGATCCGCATCACCATCCTGCACAGGGAGCGCGTCCCAATCAATCGTGTGCCGATTGAGTCTCGGAGGGGTCCCGGTCTTCAAACGACCGAGCTCGAACCCCAGCCCTGACAACGCATCCGAAATCGGATTCGCAGCCTCTTCACCCTCCCGACCACCAGGAGTCGTGTCCTTCCCACGATGCATGATCGCTCGCATGAAGGTGCCGGTCGTCAGGACCACCGATGGGGAAGCCAGTTCGATCCGTTCACCGCTCGGTGTGCGGATCACCACCCCTCGTGCGATTTGTCCATCGCTGGTCGTCTCCGTCAGGATCTCCTCGACGCCCCCCTCGATGACATCAATCTCAGGACGCGCATTCATGAACGCTTGAACTGTCCGCGCATACGCGTGCTTGTCGGATTGGCATCGAGGACCATGCACCGCGGCCCCTTTCGAGGTGTTCAACAGCTTGAACTGGATCCCTGTCGCGTCCGCGACGAGGCCCATCAGCCCCCCCATTGCATCAATTTCGCGGACGAGCTGCCCTTTCGCGAGCCCCCCGATCGCGGGATTGCAGCTCATAACACCGATTTTTGAAGTATCGAGCGAGATCAATGCCACAGAACTGGGGATACCCAGACGATTCGCAGCGGCCCACGCCGCTTCGACACCGGCGTGCCCGCCTCCAACCACGATGACTTGATAGTTTAATTTCACAAACAAACTGTAGACTTCCTGCCATAGATCTTGGCACCAAGCCGCTTGTTTGGTAGACTATTCTGACAGTTCTATTCATTGCCCATCGTGGCGATGTCTCGTATTTCAACATGGGACCATTTCATATGATCAAAAAACATCGAATCCTCAAGCCATCAACCCTCGCGCTCGCCGCTGGGATTGCACTTACATGCATCTCCAGTCCAGCAATAGGCGACCAGGTCGTACTCCGTGACGGGACCGTCTACGAAGGCACCGTCATCTCTGAGAGCCGACGCGAGGTCATCATCGAAACCGAAGTCCACGGCATCAGCACACGGATGACTCTCAATGCTCGCGATGTGCGATCAGTCACCCGAACTCCGCTGACCGCGACCCCAAGTTCGACCATCAATACCCCCAACAACACGCTCAGTATCCCTAAAAACGATGCTGAGGACGATGCAGACAAGCCCATTCTCAAACGCGAGGGGTATCAACTCCTGATGGAAGTCCCTCTGACTGGGACCTTCGGGGAAGCGATTTACCCCCTCAGCGTCGCAAACTCACTCGAATGGGCCGTCGAGAACGGCGTCACCGATGTCGTATTCCGGATCAACTCCGGAGGTGGAGCACTCTGGTGCGCCAATGACATGGTCGCGATCATGAAAGATTATCGCTCCAAGGTCAATATGCACATGCTGATCGAATCCGCGATCAGTGCATCGATTTGGCCGTCATTCAACTGCCACACCATCACAATGGCCCCAGGGTCAGACTTCGGTGGAGCGGTCGGATACACCATGAACGACACCGGCTCAGCAGAAGTCGACCTCAAAATGAACTCAATCATGTCCGCGAAGCTCGAAAGCACCGCGGATGCCAATGGGTACTCCGGATACCTCGTCCGCGCCATGATCCTCTCGAAGGCTGCTGTATACGCCTACAAGGAGCATGGAGAATGGAAGTTCTCGGATTCCACCGAAGGACTCCCACGCAACTACGAGGTCATTGACGGCCCAGACACCGTCCTCACGCTGACCGCAAAGCAAGCGATCAAGTACGGCATCGTGGATGCAATGGAAGAAGGAAACACCCTCGAAGAATGGGCACAGGTCCAAGGAATCGAAAAATGGGACTCCGTCGGTGACATCGGGCATGAGATCGCTGAACGCGACAACAAGAAATGCAAGTCCCTCCAGAAACGATTGGACGCGACCCTCACATCTTTCAGATCCGACATGCTCGATTACAACGCAGACAACCGCATCTCACAACGCGGCGCCGCGATGCAGAGCATGAAACGGCATCTTGGTATGTACAAGCGGATCATGCTGCAAGCAGAGAGCATGTCAATGCCTTCAATCGTTGATGGATACGAGGACGCGATTGATGTCGTCTACTGGGAACAAGAGATCGAAACCAATCTCGCCCGCCTCCGCCGTTACAAGCGGATGGGACCATAACGCTCCTCACCTGCTGTCATCCGAAACTTAGACCATTACAAAAGCCCTGCCCGAACAACGGACAGGGTTTTTTCTGTGACTCAATCTTGTCACACGACATCAGTTGGAACTCGCACATCCACAAAAGAAGAAAGGCCCCACCGCGAAGGTGAGGCCTTTTGAATGTTTAAGCTTGGTTGAAGAGCTTATTGCTCGACACACTCGACATCGATGATTGCCGCGTTGCCTCCGGTACCGACATCCTTACCACCGAAGTCGATGCCTTGGAGACCGTTGCGGGTCCAGCGGTAACGCTGGCAGTAGCGGGTCTGGTCACCGAGTCCGCCCTTTGGAAGCGGGAAGGTGTCGATCGGGACATAAGTCTGGAGCCATGGAGTGTCAGGCTGGCTTGGGTTCCACCCTGGGTTCGAGTCTTGCGACTCTTCTTGACGGACTGAACCATCGAAGAACGCGAGGTTTGCTTTCGCTTCTGGGTATGCGAAGTAGAGACCTGCAGGATCCGAGAAGCGGTCAAACTCTTCGAACATCATGACCTTACCTGATGGGTGTGCAACATGGGTCATCTTACGACGGCCGAGAAGCACAGCATTGCTACCAGTAAACAGGTGAGGTGTCGAATCAATCGGTGAATAGGTCAACGCGCCGTTGATACCGTCGGAGTTCCATGCCGCTGGGACCATTTGGTAGGTCGAAGCGAATGGCCAGAGCTGACGGATCGAGTTCTGCGCCCATGAACCATCGTCATCGTAGCCGGCCTCAAGATTGCTAGTACCGTTGGCGTAAGGCACACCGTTCTCAATGTAGTTGATAGGGTCTTCTTGCCAGTTGATCAGGTTCTTGTCAAATGGTGATGCAGCGATCGGTTCTGGTTGACGATCGGTCAGGTAATCCAGAAGCACGAGGTGCGAATAACGACGGTGAACAAGACGAGAGTTCGGGCTCAGGATCTTGCCTTTACCTTTGATGCGACCGGTCGCACGCTGCAGAATGTTCTGAGCTTGGCGGGAAGCCGCTTCTTGGTCACTGGTCGATGAGATGTAGTTGCCGTTCGCGAGGTTGATGTACTCTTCGTTTGCACGCCAGGTGTAGCTGAAGATACGGTCGTCGGAGTCACCCGCGTAGTTCGCAGCACCCGTGTTGAGTGAGCGAGCGTTGGCTTGTGCGACAACATTCTGTGCGGAGCGGCGAGCCTGTCCCAGAGCGGGCAGGAGGATACCAATCAGCAGAGCGATGATCGCGATGACCACCAGAAGTTCGATAAGTGTAAATGCCTTGCGTTGTCTATTGTCTTGTCTTACCACGACAACCTCCGTCTTGTTGTTCTGAGATTGCTGGACTCGGCGTTCGAACCGACAGCCAATCTTGGTGTTTCTTTCACGCAGTTTACGCGTGGTGTGTCATTGTCCTTGCCGATCTATTCGCACCCTGGCCCAAAATGTTCCAGAGTAAATTTTGAAATCCATCGACTACAAGTGGTGACACGGCTTGTTAGAGGGGGTCCCACACGAACACCCTTTCATGTCCTTGGTACCTTTATACAGATTTCACAGAAATATCGCAACCTTGAGTGGGTGCGAATGGTACAAATTTCCCAACTAAACGCATTTGTTCGGGTTTTAGTAGGCATTTTTATGAATAAATCCGCGACCCACAGTCATCGCCAGGATTCTCATATCAAACAAGATCGACCAATGCCGAATGTAGAACAAATCATACTGCAGTCGCTTGCGAAGACTTGTGTTCCCACGAAGCCCGTTGACTTGAGCCCAGCCCGTCATTCCCGCTTTGACATGCTGACGGATCATGTATCCGCGCCAGTCCTCACGGAACCGATCAATCAACTCAGGACGCTCTGGACGAGGACCTACGAGCGACATCTCGCCGATCAGCACATTGAACAGCTGCGGGATCTCGTCGAGACTTGTCCGCCGCAACCACATGCCGATCTTGGTGATCCTCGGATCCCCCTCTTGCGTCCAAGCTGCAGCCCCTTGGGTGGGATTTCCGGACATGGTGCGGAGTTTGTAGATCCAGAACTTCTCGCCGCCAAGCCCGACGCGTTGCTGGCGGAAAATCACAGGTCCTGGTGAACCCAGTTTGATCAGAACAGCCGCGACCAACATCACAGGCGCGAAGAGCACCAATCCGACCAACGATCCGAGGATGTCGATGAGCCGCTTGAGGATGCCCCCCACTCCAGACAGTGGACTCTCGCGATAACTCAGGATCGGCATCCCCTCAAGTTCGGACACCGCCATCGACTGAGGAAGGTACTTGAGCCGCACATCAGGAATCAATCGTACATCAACCGCAAACCGTTCCAACCGCTGGAGCAACTGCGGCAACTGCGGCGACATCGCATTGGGAAGCGCGATGTAGATCGCATCAACCGGATACCGCTCGAGGATCAGCTCAAGCTCTCGCGTCCCGCCTTTGATTTCTTTGTCGATACAACTCTCACGATTTGTTTGCTCGTGGTGGCTGATGAAATACGAGACACGGAGACCTGTCCACGCGTTCCGCTCGAGTGTTCGAGCGGTGATCTGTCCGAGCCGACCGATCCCCAAAACCGCGACATGCCGAGTGTTCTTTCCGCGTTTCCGGAGCGCACGCAGCACCAACCGAACAGCGAGCCGTTGCACGCTGAGCAATAGGGGCAAGAACAGCGAAAGCATCAGGATTTGGAATCGGAAGGGTTCGGTAAAGAACTCCGCAGGGAGCACAGGCCCCATCGTCTGCATCGTCGGCATCCGATGCCCACCAGTGAGCCAGGTGAGCACAATCACCGCGACCATCGCAACAACCGACGCTTGCACAACGCGAGCGACTTCACTCAGCAATGTCTGATCGCGACGAGGGCGGTACAAACCGAGCGAATACATCGTGAAAATGAAAATCGGTACAACGAGAGCCGTGAGAGAATCTTGGAAATATCCCGTCGCTTCAGTCTCGAAAACGCCATACCGACTCCGACGAACAAGCCACGCAAGCGCACACGCACCAACCGCGGACGCGCCGTCTGTGCACGCGAAGAGTGTCACAAAGAGTTGGTGGCGTTGCTTGAGCATGACCCTCTCGTTCGCTGCATGCAAACACGGCATGCTCATCACGCAAGCCGCGAATCAACAGGGAGTATTAATCTTCTGCTGTATCCATTGCATCTGTTTCGGACGACGCTGCATCTTCAACTGGTGCAGGCTCAGGACGAGCGAGATGCGCGAGGTTGATATTGAAGTACAGGGTTGAGTCCCCAGGGATGCTTGCACGCGGATTTCCGCCTGGCCCATAGCCAATCTCGGAAGGAATGATCAACTTCCTGCGAGCACCATTCGAGAACCCATCCATCCCCATTCCCCACCCATCAATCGCACGCGCCCCTGGTGGGTACACAAACACGAATGGCGTGCCGCGTGTATAGCTCGTGTCAAACAGCTTGCCATTCTCCAAGTATCCAGAGTAGTGGACATGCATCTCATCGCCTTCTTGAACGATCGTGTCCGAGAAAGTTGCAGGGTAATCAATCACGATCAAGCCTTGCTCACGCTCAGTCGCGACCGCGTACGGCTCAACCTGCTCAAACGCATACGAAGCATCCTCATCAGCGCCCCACACAATGTTCCCATCCGCGTCGTACCCACGATCCGCGACGGTCAATGTACTCCCGTCAAACGCGACCGCACTTGTCATCTCGACCGCTCCCATCACTGCGGTCGGATATGGGTATGGAGTCGATCCGCTGAATCCAGCACCAGACGCTTTGAGCTCAACATCGAGCGTTGCGATGAGCAGATCCTTGTTGATCGCTGGGAAGTGCGACGGCGCGGCGGTCATGCCGATCAGCACCCCCCGCGCTTTCTCGTTCATTGCGATTGTGTAGGTCCGCAACCGGACCTTCCCTTTGTAATCGTACAGTTGGAAAATCACCTGACGGAACGGCTCCCATGTCGCGTTCGACAAGGAACTCTCCACATACATGGTATTTTCCATGCCTTCGATCTCGACAGGAGCGATGCTCATCATCATCGAAACATCAATAGCATTCCCGCTCGCGTCTTGCGTGGTTTCGATGGGATCGACGGTCTTCCAAGTCCCGATCAGCTGATCAGCGATCTGTTCAATCGAGCTTGAATTCGTGAACATTGAGCTGTGTGTTGTTTCCATCTCTTCTGCGACGGCCAGTCCACCAATTCCGCTCAGCGAGAGGACGACGGCAGCAACGATTCGGTGATCTTTGAGCATGCATACTTTCCTTAATCAAGGGTGAGAAGCCCGATTGGTATCAGGTCATCCGCGATTCCATCCGCGTTCTACGAAGTATAGCCAAGCACGGTTCAATACCCAAATACTCCTCGGATCCGAAGATTTCTCTGTCTGATTTCCTGTTCTATTGCAGTACCCAATTGAAACCATCGTTGAGCAATCTCGAATAAGACAATACGGACAGGGACTCGCACACCCCCCAAATCATATAAGAATGTATGAAATTCAATGGGATTCGTGATCCTGCACCGATGATTGAAAGTACAATAAAGATTGATACTATTTTTTCGTGAGTGGGACTATTTATGAATGACCGAGAACAACCCAAACGACGGGAGTTGATGCCGGATACGGACCCAGAACTCCTCAGAGCAGCACTGAATCCGGTAGAAGAACCCGAACCAGACTACGAGTTTGACCCAGATGATCCGGGCTCTGCATGGCTATTAGGGGATGACCCTGAAGCTGATGTTCAACGCACCGCAGATCGCAGAAATGCAATCAAAAGACAAATCAAGAGCGAGGGTGCCCAGTTTGTCTACGGCTTATTGATTCTCGCGGCATCGCTTGGCTCGATAGCGCTTGCGGCAACGATCAGAACTCTTCCATTCTTGATCGCAGCCGCGGTCATTTGCCCAATCGGATTCTGGATGTTCCGGTCACGCTGGAAACGCTGGCTCGGTTCCGCACCATACTGCTACCAACTCCTCACATCACTCGGCGAAGATGCAGAAAATATGCGGATCGCCCACGAAGAAAAGCAACGCAAAAAGTATGTCAACGCGATCGGGGATCTCTACGAACATAGCCGAGGTGACCAACCCCCACCCAACGCACCACCACCACAGGACTAAAAAAGGGCTCGCAACCGCGAGCCCTTTTTTAATTGTTATATTCGGCCGTTTATCATGCGAGTTCTGGGAATCGGTCTGTAACAACCTTCACAAGATCAGCAACATGTGACGCGGACTCATCAAAGAGCTTTTGCTCTTCGTCAGTGAGTTTGAACTCGACGATCTTCTCGACGCCGTCCTTGCCCAGCAGTGCTGGAACGCCCACAAACAGGCCTTTTTGGCCGAACTGACCATCGAGGAACGCCGCGGATGGGATAATCCGTTTCTTATCCTTGATGATCGCTTCCGCCATCTGGATGGTTCCGAGCGCCGGAGCGTAGTACGCACTGGTTCCCATGAGTTTCACGATTTCTCCGCCACCAACTTTCGCACGCTGAACGCATGCGTCAATTTTGTCCTGACTCAGCATGTCTGTGACAGGAATCCCGTGGACCGAAGTGAGTCGTGGGAATGGGACCATGTCGTCGCCGTGCCCACCGAGGAGCATTGCTTGGACATCTTCGACTGACACACCGAGTTCCCATGCGATAAACGCACGGTAGCGTGCACAGTCAAGTGCGCCTGCTTGACCAACGATTCGGTTGGTTGGGAAGCCGGTCGCTTTCCATGCGGTGTACACCATCGCATCAAGCGGGTTGGAAACAAGGATGACGATCGAGTCCGGAGCGTGCTCCTTGATGTTCTCAGACACAGATTTGACGATCTTCACATTGGTCTCAATCAAATCGTCTCTGCTCATCCCAGGCTTGCGTGGCAGACCCGCGGTCACGATGACCACATCGGAACCAGCAATATCTTCATAATCAAATGTGCCTGTCAGATTCGAATCGAATCCTTCGATCGGAGCACAGCAACCAAGGTCAATCATCTTGCCCTTAGGCATATGCTGATCCGGAGCGTCCGCACGAGGAATATCGAGGAGAACGATGTCACCAAGCTCTTTTTGGGCAGCCCAGTGGGCGCAAGTCGCGCCGACATTGCCCGCGCCGATGATGGAAATCTTTGCTCGTTTTGAAGCCATTTCAGATCCTTTGTTTGGTAATTGCTCGGTGTAAATTCTGCCTACGAAACATCCTAGGTGCCCCATTTTTCTCGGACTAGGGTTGCGAGTTCAATTCCCTCGTTGTATTGTTCTAAAGGTAAAACCACCCATACACCATGCCATTGTTTGGCAATGAGGATGGGACGATCTGGAGGATCAGACAATGAGAAAGATGACCCTAACCGCAGCAGCCGCAATCATTTCTTGCGTCGGCGCTGCACAAGCAGACACATTCTTTGTATTCCAAGAAGAAACCATGTACCGTTTCGAGCTCGGCGGACCAGTCTCCGACTTCGACCTCGGACGCACATTGATTTCTTCAAGTTTCGATGACACAGGCCGACTCGTCGGCTTCGAAGCACGCTCACGCACTTCCGAGCACATCCGCCCTGCGTACGAAGTCCTCGGCGCGTTTGGCGGCGCACCAGCTGTCAGCCAACTCGATGACGGCTTGGACATAGCTGTTTCATCCCTGACCTACATTAACGGCCGTGCATTCGGTGTTGACACCGACAACAACCTGCACGAGTTCGATGCGACAACCCTCGCAGATATGGGCATCGTCGGCAACCTCGGATTCACTTCCAACGGGCTCGGCTACGACGCAGTCAACGATGTGCTCTACTCAATCGACAAGAACTCAGACCTGCTGCACACCATCGATTACACCGATGCAAGCTCATCAGTCATCGGATCACTCGGAATCGATGTTGAAAACGCAGGCGCAGAGTTCTTCAACGGCACCCTCTACTCCTCAGTTCAGAACAATGCAACAGGCATGCTCGAAATCGGAACGATTGACACCTCAACCGGTGCGTTCACCTCGTTGCAAACCCTTGCTTCGTTCCCTGATCCAAACCTGGAACGCCTCGTGCTTTCGATGGCTGTCATCCCAACACCATCATCCATGATGCTTCTCGGCCTCGGCGGACTCGTCGCTGCGAAGCGTCGCCGCTGAACAAACGCATCTCAATATTGAGATGACGATACAAAAAACGACCGGGCTCCAGTTCACTGGAGTCCGGTTTTTCATTCTGCGTCTGATGGAGCGAAGTCTGCGATTCTCAGAAAGCTCAAGATTCCCGGTGTTCCAGGGTCGCCCACCGAACCTCCAGCGACTCCATCGGCTTCCCAGATTTCGGAGGAAGCGAAACCGAGCAGATGTCCCCCCCCACCACCACAGGAACCAACAATGGTTGCCCAGCCGGAAGTTCGCCTGTTACTGGACTCGCAAGATCATGCGAAGGTCCGCCGGCGAGGAAATCCATCTGACGATACACCTGATGCAAAGGACGCATAATTTCAGGCTGCTCCGTCTTCCCAGTGCAAGTCTCCAGGAACCCGTGCACAAACTCGACCACCTGCTCATCAGGCATCCCCCCCGATTGATCTCGACACCACGCGACCGGCGCATCCTTGAACATCTCAACCCCCGGCGCTGCGATGAAGATCTCCCCCATGAACCCCGCTTCTCTCATCGCGAGTCCGATCTCACCGGGATGGCGCGTAACAAACCGGTCGGATTTGCAGCGCCAGACCACACCCTCGTGCAGCGAATCTTCCCAAGCGGACTTCGCGTCGTCGATCAACTCCGCGAGTGACTCAGGCATCGGTTCACCAGACCACGCAGAATTGATCGCCGCTGCATGCTCCTTGATCCCGATCTCCGCTTTGTCCATCGCGAGCGGCCGCTCTTCGGGATCGAGCGTGTGGAGTTCCGCGAGCGCCATCGCAAGAGCATGGAGACCGATTGCCGGAGCGACCGAATCCCGCCATCGATCCCCTTCATCGGTTTCAGGGAGAGCGAGCGCGGTCTGCGCAAACTGGACCCATCCCGCGAAGAGTGAGGCCCATGTCGTTGTGTCTGAGTTGGTATGTGTGCTTTTCACGCCTTGATGGTAGTAGCCGATGACTCGCGGAGAACGCCTCGGAAGACCACCAAATACACCGCGATCCCAACCGGGATGATCCGCGCGATGGTGGTGACCAGACCATTGAATGGAGGGGTGTCGTGGCTAAAGAATATATCCCACCAGAGATTCATCCCTGCATGGAGTGCGATGACGACCCAGAGATTCCAAGGCGCCCGAGCGTAAATCCATGCGAAGAACAGTCCACCAGCAGAGAGCATCGCGAGCCAACCGATCATCTCCCCGATCGGCATCGCACGCACATCGGAGCGGACTAGGTGCGCGAGCCCAAAGACGATCGCGGTCGTGAATGCCGCGGCCCAAAGGTTCATGCGTGCCGCTTGGATCAACAATCCGAACGCAAACGCTCGATAAAAAATCTCCTCAGTCACACCGGGTAAAAGCGAAGAGTACACAAGCGTGTAATGGATCTCGTTGGGTTCCGCGAACACTCCGAACGCGAACATCGCAAGCGAACATGCAAAGCCAAGAGCAAACGCTTTGATCGCTTGCATTGGGGGCATCAACAGACCCATACGGATGCGTTCACGATCCTGAACCATCCTGCATACAACCAACCAACCCACAAACGCAAAGACCATCCGCATCGCGGGATGCACCAGAATCCGCACATCGAATGGCAATCCACGCAACCAATCCTTATACCACTCCTGTTGATACAGGATGATGGGCACAACAGTCCCAACAAAGAAAAACGCGAGAATCACGAACGCGATGTGATACCGGATTCCAGATTTCGTTTGATCACCCATATATACAAATGTACACGATCAGCACACCCCGATGTATGCGTTTACAAAAAGACCCCCGGGCTGTGGTGGGCTCGCCCGGGGGTGGATACCGAGACTTCGCTGGAGGCAGGTTCGCAAAGTCTCAGCGTAGATTGTCTGTTCCGTCGTTGAACGGAACCCGAAACGGTTCACCACTCGCGGCGGGCAGCCCGCCAATCCTGTCGTCAGCTCCTGTGTCCGGCTTCAACTGCTCCGTGGCTCTTGCGAGCCGATCGTCTGCCGGGGTCCGGGACCGACCGTTCCGTGGCCGAATCCCGCAGCGTTCATTCCATTCGATTGCTGACCATCCCATTGAATCGCGACATGCCGTTCCGACCGCCGCGAGCGGTAAACCGTTCCTTCACGAAATCAATATCAGCTGCAGCCCATCGACGCGCCGCAGTTGAGACACTTGTAGCATGTCCCGCTGCGAACAGTGATCGTGCCACAAACATCACAAGGCGGTGCATCACCCGCGGCATCGAGCGCCATCGAGAGCGTCGCACTCCGCGCGTCAACCTTGGTCCCGTCGCTCGTGCTTGCCGTCACACGAGTCTCGGTCAACTCCGCCTTCATCATCGATTCGACAACCTTCTTCTGGACAGGCTTCTCCGATGACTGCTTCTCGCTCGGCTTGGACTCGATTGCCTCGACCGCCATGCGACGCACGATCGGATCGGGCTTGTCCGCTTGAGCTTTGGGCTCCGGAGTCGAGCGTGCAGGAATGTTCGCTTCGCGATACCCGTCGATAAACTCCATCCCGAGCCAGCGGAAGATGTAGTCAACGAGCGACTTGGCAAACGGGATATCCCGGTTGGTCGTCATCCCCGCTGGTTCAAAGCGTTGGTGGGTGAACTTGCGGACCAGCGATTCGAGCGGCACGCCGTACTGGAGCGCAACCGAGGTCGAGGTTCCGAGCGAATCCATCAAGCCGCCGATGGTCGAGCCTTCCTTCGCCATCGTGATGAACAACTCACCAGGCATGCCGTCCTCGTAGCAACCGACCGTGAGGTACCCCTCATGCCCAGCGACATTGAACTTGTGTGTCAGCGAGTTGCGAGTCTCAGGCAGACGACGACGCATCGGACGATGCACGATCTCGACTTCCTTCTGGATCACCACGCGGACATTGTCATCCGCGACCGCTTCAGCGAGTTCCGCGACATCCGTCGCGACCTCGTCGAGCGCCATCGAGTGATCGAGTTCGTCATGGATGGTGTCATCCTCAAGCTCGGTCTCCGTATCGCTCTTGGAGTTCAGCGGCTGGCTGAGCTTGCACCCATCCCGGTACAACGCGTTCGCCTTCAAACCAAGCTCCCACGACAAACGGTACGACTCTTTAATGTCTTCGAGCGTCGCATCGTGCGGCAGGTTGATCGTCTTGGAGATCGCGCCGGAGATGAACGGCTGAGCCGCCGCCATCATGCGGATGTGACCACCAGCGGAGATCAACCGCGTCCCGATGCTGCCACAGGTGCTCGCACAATCGAACACCGCGAGGTGCTCGTCCTTGAGATGCGGCGCCCCCTCGATGGTCTGTGTACCACACACCAACTCATTGAGTTCAGCGATCTGCTTGCTTGTCAGACCAAGGAACTTGAGTGCATTGAAGTTCGGATCCGCCTTCGCTTGCTCAGGGTTCGCACCGATGCGTTGGAGTGTTTCTTCGCTCAAAGCCCACGCGTTGAACGCGAACCCAAGCTCGAACACTCCCGGGAGCTGATCGGTGATGTTCTGCAGATCATCTTCGTTCATCCCCTGATCCGCGAGCCATGCCGCGAGGGAAACACCAACGCTGTCTTCGATATCCGATGGCATCGGAACATGCAGATTCAACGTCCCGAGGATGTACTGGATCATCTCCCTGCGCTCAACCTCGTCGTACCCAAGCGACTCAAGTGCTGGATCGATCGACGCATTGGCAATCTTGAAGTATCCTCCACCCGCAAGCTTCTTGAACTTCACCAACGCGAAGTCCGGCTCAACACCAGTGGTATCACAATCCATCAGCAAACCGATCGTGCCGGTCGGCGCGATCACAGTCGTCTGTGCGTTGCGGTATCCATACAGCTCACCAAGATCCAACGCATCGTCCCACGCGGTGGTCGCGTGGTGAAGCAGATCCATCGCGTTACCCAGAGGCACGCCGTGGTCGCGGATCAGATCGTGGTCGATCGGGACCGGCGAAATCCGCAGCCCCTCGTATTCGCCGCTATCCCGCGACACACCCATCGCCGCACGGCGGTGGTTGCGGATCACGCGAAGCATGCTGTCACGCTCTGGTTCAAATCCGGGGAACGCGCCGTGCTCGCCCGCCATCATCGCGGACATGCGGTAGCTGCGCCCCGTCAGGATCGCGGTCAAGCAACCACAGATCGCGGTACCCGCTTCTGAATCGTACGGAATCCCCGCTTGCATCAGCATCGCGCCGAGGTTCGCGTATCCCAGGCCCGTCGTGCGGTAGGTGTAGCTGAGTTCCGCGATTTCCTTCGATGGGAACGCCGCCATCAGCACGGAGATCTCAAGCACCATCGTCCAGAGGTCCACGCCGTGCTCGAACCCCTCGATGTCAAACTCACGCTTCTTCGCGTCGTAGAACTTGAGCACATTGAGCGATGCAAGGTTGCACGCGGTGTTGTCGAGGAACATGTATTCCGAGCAAGGGTTCGACGCGTTGATCGGTCCCGCGTTCGGACAGGTGTGCCAAGCGTTAATGGTTGTATCGTACTGAACACCCGGATCAGCACAGCGCCACGCGGCGTACGCGACATCGTTCCAAAGCTCACCCGCATCGTGGGTCGTCGCGACCTCGCCGGTCGTGCGGTACTTGGTTTCCCATTCGCCACCCGCATCAACCGCATCGAAGAACGCGTCGGGGATGCGGACCGAGTTGTTGGAGTTCTGTCCCGCGACCGTCGCGTACGCTTCGCCGTTGAAGTCGTAATCGAGCTTCAATCCAAGGCGTGCGGCGGTCTCGCCCACAGTCTCAGTATCCTGCGCCGATGTCTTCTCGTTCTGGATCGCTTTGAGTCCTTCGACCATCGCCGCGACCTTGATCTCTTCGCGGACCTTCCAGTTGACAAACTCCGCGATGTCCGGGTGATCCATATCAAGACACACCATCTTCGCAGCACGACGCGTCGTCCCGCCGCTCTTGATCGCGCCCGCGGCACGGTCGCCGATCTTCAGCCACGACATCAGACCCGATGACTTGCCACCACCGGAGAGCAGTTCGTCTGCTGCACGAAGATTCGAGAAGTTTGTGCCGGTACCGGAGCCGTACTTGAACAGACGCGCCTCGCGCTGCCAGAGGTCCATGATCCCGCCTTCATTCACCAGCGAATCACCTACCGACTGAATAAAGCACGCGTGCGGCTGTGGGTGCGTGTACGCATCGTCCGCAAGCTCAGGCTCACCAGTCTCAGGATTCACAATCCAGTGCCCCTGCGCCGGACCCGAAATCCCATACGCGAAGTTCAAACCAGTATTGAACCACTGCGGAGAGTTCGGAGCGCACATCTGGTGGACCAGCATGTACACCAGCTCGTCATAGAACGCGGTCGCGTCTTCAGGGGAATCAAAGTAATCGTGCTTCTCACCCCAGTGCTTCCAGCATCCCGCAAGACGATGGATCACCTGACGCGCCGAACGCTCAGGCCCCTTCTTCACCGAACCATCGTCATTCTTGACTGTCTCCGACTGACCAGGCAGCGAAAACTTCTCAGTCATCTGAGGCACACCCGCTTTGCGGAAATACTTCGACACCATGATGTCGGTCGCAAGCTGCGAGAACCCAACAGGGACCTCAGCATCCGGCATCTCAAAGACAACCGAACCGTCCGGGTTCGTGATCCGACTCGATCGGGTAGTCCACTGTGTGGATGCGAACGGGTCTGTACCTTCCGTGGTGAATCGACGAGTGATTTTCATGGAGATTGCTCTTTCGGCTTCAAAATTGTACAAATGAAATACATCACGCGAAACACATTGCGTGCACAAGTTGTTCTGTCTTAGTCAACGCGTGGCAGCGTCAATCCGCCCTGATCCTGATACTTCCCGGCCTTATCCGCATAGCTCTGCGCACACACCTCATCGCCCTTCAGGAAGATGAACTGCGCGATCCCCTCGTTCGCGTAGACCTTCGCTGGGAGCGGGGTTGTGTTGGAGATTTCGAGCGTGACCTTGCCGCGCCATTCTGGTTCCAGCGGCGTCACATTCACGATCAACCCGCAACGCGCGTAAGTCGATTTGCCAACACACAGCACGAGGATGTCGCGTGGGATGTCGAACCATTCAACAGTCTCGCACAACGCGAAGCTGTTTGGAGGGATGATCACATGGTCGGTCCCCTGGACCGCGGTATCGACCGTCACCATGAAGTCGTCGGTGAAGTTCTTGGGATCGACGACCGCGATCCCGCCGCTTGGTGGGGTCGGGGTGAAGATTTTGAACTCGGTGCCGACGCGCACATCGTACCCGTAGGACGAAACGCCGTAGGAGATGGTGCCATCGCGTTTGATTGCTTTCTCGAACGGCTTGATGTCCACGAGTTTTTCGATTTGGGTGTCACATAGAACTGGCATACTGAACTGCTCCGTCTCTCTCAATCCGATGCTGAATCGATCCAGCACCGATGGGGACTTCCAATGTCCCCGGCCTCCGAACTTGACCCAGCGATGGAGTGTCCACACACCATCCAAGAGCCCACATCTCATCCAACACAGCAACAACAATCCCCCGGCTGGGGCGATACCCAAGCCGCTGAGTTGCGGTCATTGTGTTGTGGAGTCCCAAACACACCGGGACGCCTCACTTCATCGGATCGACCTGCCCCTGGTTAGCCCACCGGGACGCAGCCAATCCTGAACCGTTCATCAAGCAGAACACGAATCCGAAGATTCCAACGCTCAATAAACAAAAACCGTACGATCACCAAACTTACGCTCAGAAGCGAGATCACGAAAGACAAACATGGAGCAGCGAGTCGGATCACCCAAGAACGGGTTCTGTGGATATCCTGTCGGTTGCTTCCAAGTCCTCTCCAGTGCTCGACTTCCCACGATGGAAACCGACAGTATTTTCCAACCTACCCCAATATATCGGATTGGCTGGGCCTGGATGATAGCAACACACAAGGTATTGTGGAACATCTCGAAGGGATATTTTGGCATTTTAATCGATTCCCCCTACATGATTCAGGATCTCAAAACTCCGGAATCATCCTTCCAAATCGGTCGGTTTCTTGAGAAGACATTGCCGCTGAACTGTTTATCTCTCATCAGGGATCGTGGAGACGCATTTCCAGTTCTCATACATTTCCCGAACGCATGGTTTGGACCAGTTTCTCGTGTTCAACAGTTTTCCACAACAAGCATGTCTGATGCTGTCCAAAATGTTGCTTTGGACGATCGTCGCTCAATTTCGACCAAGTGCATACACTCCTAGATCGCGTGCGTATAGATGCACAACGACGACCTCGCGCCGAACCAATTTCGGCCCCACCCCGCATCGCCCAGACTCCCCCAAGTCTCAACGGCGCAATGCACTAGCGAACGCAAGGGACCACCCGTTGAGCCAAAGAATGCACCACTCAATGAGACACTTTTTCACCACTTCACGCATCATGTCACTGTGCGTACTGACGCTGCTCATCGTGTCAAGCACGACCATGCCCGGATGCCGGATGCTCAAGAAAAAGAAACCAGTCCCCAAAGCACGCATCACTTCGCCTGCGATTGTCCGCGACATGCCCTCCCAACTCCGAGGCACGATCGGCGCTGAAGCTCGTATCGTCGGGAACACCCCCACCCTCGTCTCTGGAATCGGGTTCGTCGTTGGTCTTGAAGGAACCGGTGGCTTGACCATGCCTGAGCAGTATGCGGCACACCTCGAACGCGAGATGGGCCTCAGCGGCGTCACAGTTGCCAATGACAACCCAAACTCCCCGCTCTTCTCCATGAGCCCAAGACAGCTCCTGCAGGACCCCAACACGGCTGCGGTCATCGTCCAAGCCGCCGTCCCTCCAGGATCGAGTCCTGGAGACAGCTTCGATGTCTATGTCCGCGCCATCAACGCAACCAGCCTCGAAGGCGGCAAACTCTGGACAACAGAACTCCGGATTGGTCCACCATCCTCATTCAACGACAAACAAGCACATGTCATCGGGAAAGCGAAGGGCCCCCTGTTCCTCAACCCCTTCGCAGAACCCGGCGTGGAAACCCGAGGTGTTTCACAAAACATCGGACGCATCCTCGACGGCGGATATGTCACCGCGAGCACTGAAATCCAGATCATCCTCGACAACCCCTCCCACCAACGCGTACGCCAAATGGTCAGCGCCATCAACTCCAGATTCCCAGCAGAACTCAGAGATCACGGCCCAGCAGCACGCGGGGTCGATGAATCAATCATCCTCCTGAGCATTCCCAAGCGATTCGCAGACAAACGAGCCAACTTCCTCGAACTCGTTTCCCACATCACAATCGACCAGTCATACCCAGAGGTCTACGCACAGCGCTACGCCAAAGCGGTGGAAACCGACGCGTACCTCGCGAGTGACATGTCGTGGTGTCTCGAAGCGCTCGGAGAACGAGCACTCCCAGAACTCCGCAAGCTCTATGACTTCCCGGAAGCGGCCCCTCGGCTCGCTGCGCTCAGAGCGGGAGCAGGATTGCGCGATCCAAAGAGCGTCGACGCGCTCGTCGACATCGCGAAGAACGGCCCTGCAAACCTCCAAACCGACGCGATCGGACTTCTCGCTCGCATCGAAGATTCGCTGATCGCTGACCAGGTGCTCCGGGGCCTGCTTGAATCCGACAGACTCAATATCCGCATCGAAGCGTACGAAGGCCTTATGACGCGTGCGATCAACGCACGCAAGCGACAGCTCGCTCGATCACTTGGATCGCAAGGCAGAGCCGCGAGCGGTTCAAGCTCGTATGAACAACAGCTCGATGTACTCTCGCGAATCCAGCTCCCCTCCGATCCCATCCGAGGAGTCTCGCGGAATCTCATCGCTGGGAAGTTCTTCCTCGACATCGTGCCATTTGGTGAACCACTGATCTACATCACCCAACATAGAGAACCAAGAATCGTTCTCTTCGGGTCGGACCAGTATGTCAAAACACCGATGCTCGCAAGTGCATGGTCAGATCGCTTGATGCTCGCATCCGATGCTGAGGGCGACCCGATCCGTATGTACTACCGCGATGATCGCGCACGCCGAACATTCACACACGCGAATGTCCCTACAGATCTCCCATCACTCGTTGAGTTCCTCGCAACCGAGCCGACCCCTGGATCGACCAATCGAGGTCTGGGGCTCTCCTACTCCCGCGTCGTGGGCGCCCTCTACGAAATGTACGGCGAACTCGGGATCAAAGCAGGATTCACAACCGAGGAAGACCAACTCCTGACCGATCTCCTCGCATCTGTCGACGAAGCGGATGTCGTTTCGCGTGCTGAAGGTCCTGAGGATTCCATCACGATGGTTCCTGTCAACGACCCTCGAAACCAAGTGGTCAAGAGACAATCAGGTCTTGAACCACGGCGCACTCTGCTGGTCCCGGTCAACCCACCCCAACCGGTCGAGAGCACCCTTGGATCGACACCGCCGCAGAACCCGCAATCACTCCGCGAGGAATGAACGCGAGCTAACGGATCTTGACATTCGAGCCCAAGTTCAACGATCAAGTACAACGACCAAACTCAACGACGAAGTTCTTCCGCACGAGCAACCAGTGTTTCAACGCGCTTCTGGATCGACTTGATCGCTTCATCCGCACCGTTTTCGAGCAGTTCCTCAGTTGTGATTGGATCGCCGTAAACGATCGCTACGGGCTTGGCAAACACTCGTGGAAGCGAGCGATGTCTCGGCCAAACCTCATACACCCCCGCGATCCCGACCGGGACCACCACGCACTTCGCACGCTTGAGCAGCACCGATATCCCACGCTCAAACGGCTGCACTTTGCCATCATCGCTCCGCGACCCTTCCGGGAACACGATCACCGCTTTATGTTCATTCAGACGCTTGATGACCTCTTTCATCGCGCCGGTATCTCCAGCGCCTTGCTTGATCGGGGTCGCGTTGAGCGTCGAGATCAGCCACGCGAATGGCTTAAACTTGAACAAACCACCCCGCGCTAGAAAGTCCGTATCACGCGTCGTCAGCGCTCCACCAATCAATGGAGGATCAAAGAACGACTGATGATTCGCAACCAGCAACACCCCTCCGGTTTTGGGGACATTTTCAAGCCCTTCTCTGCGCCGACGATAGATCACGATAAAGATCGCATGCACCACCATCCTGCAGAAGTTGAAGAACGCGATATGCAGTACTGAGGAGCCGGGATGTTTGGATCGGAACTTGGCCAACATCATGCTAATCGTGCTCAGGAAGATCCTTCACACGCGCCAAAGTATGCTTTGCCATCAGGTCCACGACTTCCTCGATCGCAAGACCAGAAGTGTCCACACGGATCGCATCATCCGGGCAAACCAAAGGCCCATCATTGCGAGTCGAATCAATCCGATCCCGCTCGACGATCCTCGCGCACATGTCCTCGAGAGACATCGTTGCCGGATCGATCCCGAGTTGATCAATGCGCCGCTGTGCACGGATCTCCGGATCAGCATCCAAGTAAAACTTGATCGCAGCATCCGGGAACACCACCGACCCCTGATCCCGCCCTTCCGTGACCAGGTGCGGGTGCTGCGCAAAGATGATCCGCTGCTTGCGGACCATGTGCTGACGCAGCTCAGAGAGCGTCGCGACATACGAAACCAAATCCGTCACTTCTTGTGAACGGATGCGATGATCAATCGGAGTGTCCCACGCAAGAATAGTTGGAGGATCCTGAGACCAATCAAAGTGCAAGTCAGCACCAATGACCTCGCTGACCAACTCTCCGATCTGATCTTTCTCGAACTTATTGTCGAGCATGATGACCGCTGCGGCGCGATACATCGCGCCGGTGTCCAGGAAGTCCAATCCCAAGCGGGCAGCAAGCATGCGTGCAACCGTAGATTTCCCAGTCCCAGCGGGGCCGTCGATGGTAATGATGATGGGCTGATTTGAAGGCACGGGGGTCGCGTTCCCTTGCGTGGTGATCTGGCGTTTCGCAGTGAGTGTCTTGGTCGCTGGACTCGTATTCGTGCTCACTGGAGAACCTCTCGTCAAACTGAGTCAGACTCTAAGTCAGATTCGTGGATCGGATAAACTGCTTCCGACTATACCATAGCAGACTCATTCCTTGAGTGCAGCAAGCGCCTCTTCAATCGCTTCTTTCGAGTGGATTACGCCGAGCGATTCGTCGCCATCACCCTTGTAATCGATCGAAATCGTCCCGTCAAAGCCCACAGCCGCGATCGCGCCCACAAGCGCAGGCAGGTCATACCCCTCGTGCACAGCAATCGGATCATCCTCAAGCATCATCCCCTCAAGCTCCGCTGCGAGTGCATCGAGCCCGCTCAAACCGGACGCTTCATCATTGGGCGCACTCTCAGTTTGAGATGAATCAGACTCAGGAATCGTAAACCCAAGCGTCGATGCATTCACCACCGATGCGTAAGGCGTCAGCTTTTTGAGATATCCGACCGGATCGCCGGTCTTCGCCGCGGTCTCAAAGTCAGGCATCGTCCCGATTCGGAATCCGCCGATGCCTTTGAGTAGATCCGTCAACCGTTCCGGATCCTCTGTCAATCCTGGAGCGGGAGCGATGAGCACATTAATCTCCGCGCGATCAGCAGTCTGTAAAATGCTCTTCATGCTTTCGATCGCTTGCTCGAACGCTTCGTCCGAATCCTTCGATTGAATCGAGAGCGAAACCGCGTTACAACCCATCAGTGATGCGGCTTTAACAACCCTCTGCATCCGCTCGACGCCTTCGACCGCTTTGTCTCCCTTGACCTCCCCAAGCGGGAGCGGCGAGGATTGACTGAGCAGCAAACACGAACACCCGATCCGATCACCCGAATCGCGGATCAGTTCCAGATCCTTGGGAGTTAATCCCGCGAGCTGATCGGTCGAGAAGTTAATCGCGCGCAGACCAAACTGATCCATCGTGTACTTCGGAAGATCCGAAGGCGACATCGCACGAGCGCCTCTTCGTTTGAGGACGCTGCTGATTGAGTTGGTATTGAGCGAAAACATCATATGAACCCACTCTAGGGGGCCCATCTTCTGGTGTGTGGATTTGGCTGGGATGGAATCTGAATCGTCGGAAGAAACGCCAGACGAATGTCCTGAATCATTCCGATTCGACATATTCCCATACTGTCACAGGTACCTGACGCACACCCCACTGCAGTGCGATCTTGTGAGTTGGATAGAGCAGGTCAAGACGGTTACCTTTGATCGCCCCGCCGCAGTCAAGAACAGGAACAATCTCGCTGTTCGCATACCCAGGGACCGAAACCATCGACCAGTATGGCAGCACACGCGGATCTGCAGCAACCAGTTTCATGCCGTTGGTCCAGACGGATTTCATCGTCGCGGTCTTCCCATCCGCGAACTCACCACAGGAGCGGGCATCGGGAGAGTATCCAGTCACCGTCATGTAGATGACGCGTGCAGGACGGACGAGCTTGCCATCAAACCAGCGATACGACGGATCAATCACTGGCTCTTGTTCAAGCTCAGGTTCAGCTTCAGGTTCAGAAACCACTGGAACTTCAACAGTTGCTTCTTCAACGATTTCCACAGTAGCTGGGATTGAATCACTCTCAATCAAAGCGGGAGCATTGAACTTCGATTGCTCAACCATCGATACCGAACGATCCACGCCAACGAGCGCAGGCAGCGCCCCTGTCTGCTTCGTCCAGATCGCGCTGGTGACGACAAGCGTCAACCCAACCAACCACGCCGCACCATCGAGCACACCCATCGCGCGGGCTCGGCTGTGGTTGCTCAAACGGTTGATGTTGAATCGTGTCTGCATATGAATGGAGCGTCTGCCTTGTCCCGTGCCGACCCTGGCAAGTTGGGAAGAAGTGGTTGGGGCGCTCCGTGCCCGAGGGAGCAATGGTATCCACTGAATTACCAAGAGAGTACGACTTTCCCAACACAAGACCACAAGACTTCAAACATGATTCTTCAGACCCCATAATCTCCCCATCCAACGGTCAAGAACGACGATTCACACAACTTTGGGGTGGGTTTTGATCGGGTATCGGGATACAGTCTTTGTCTATGGCACACCCCCAACACCCCGACTCAACTCCGAGTAGTTTCCGCTCCAAACTGGGTTCTTACTGCACCGGACTCGCGATCGGATTTATCCTCCTTGGATTCTTTATGTACCAAAAACATCGCAGCGAACAACGCGCCCAAGAACGCATCCAGGTGAACGAGCAAACACACACAACACCCCCCGCGGTCCCATCGCCGTGAGTCCAGCCCAGAAGACAACCAAAAAATCGACCAAGAAGAAGGTCACCAAGAAGCGTGCCAAAGCCGCTGAGGTGAAGCCGTTGGTTGATCCAAACAAGTGCATCCGCATCCGAGGCGCCAAAGAGCACAACCTCAAGTCCCTCGACATCGACATCCCGCGCGACCAGCTCGTCATCATCACAGGATTGTCTGGGTCGGGAAAGTCCTCCCTCGCGTTCGACACGATCTTCGCCGAGGGTCAACGCAAGTACATGGAATCGCTCTCCGCGTACGCGCGTCAGTTCCTCGACCAGCTCAAAAAACCAGACATCGAAGAAATCGAAGGCATCCCCCCCACCATCGCGATCGAGCAACGATCCGCATCCCACAACCCACGCTCGACCGTCGCGACCACCACCGAGATCTACGACTATCTCCGCCTGCTCTTCGCACGCTGCGGCACCCCGCGATCCTGGGCGCCGACCAAAACCAAAAAAGACGGCACCGTCACCGCACGATCTGGTCGTCCCATCGAAGCGTCCTCCGCAACCCAGATCGTCGATCATGTCATGGCGTTCGGTGAAGGCACACGACTCATGGTCCTCGCGCCAGTCGTCCGCGCGAAGAAGGGATTCCACAAGGACACCCTCGAAGACTTCACTAAACAAGGATGGACCCGCGCCCGAGTCAACGGCGACATCACCGACCTCCGCGAAGCACTCAAAGAAGACAACGAGAACCCACTCAAACTCCATCGACACAAAAAACATACCATCGACGCGGTCGTCGATCGGATCGTCATCAAGGACGACGCACGCCAACGCCTTGTTGAATCCATCGAAGCGGCGCTGCGCCTCGCGGAAGGATCGGTGGTCATCTCCATCAACGATCCCAACGACAAAGAACTCTGGACCGACCACGCGTTCAGCGAACACTTCGCGGACCCCGACCATCCCGAGATCTCCCTCGCGGAACTCTCGCCACGATTGTTCTCGTTCAACTCCCCCTTCGGCGCGTGTCCAGAATGTCATGGTCTTGGAGTGATTCTTGAGTTTGGTGAGGAACTCGTCGTCCCCAACAAAGATGTCGCGATCCTGAACAACGCGATCCAGCCTTGGAAGAAAAACGGGCCAGGCGGGATGATCTATCCACGCATGCTCCGAAAGTTCTGCCGTGCGTTCGAGATCCCGCAATCCATGCACCTCTCCGCGATGTCCGAGGACCTCTACAACCTCCTCATGCACGGCACCGAATACGCTAACGCTCACCTCAAGGGCAAAACGAAATACCGCAAGCAATGGGACGGCGTCTACCCGATGCTCAGCAACTGGTTCCATAAAACCGAATCCAGCTGGGTCAAAGACCACCTCCACCAGTACCAACAAGAAGTCACCTGCCACAGCTGCTGCGGCGACCGACTCAAAACCGCCGCCCTCCATGTCACCATCGAATCCTCGCACAAAGCGGACATGAAGAAAGCGGGCTCCGACACCGTCATCGGCCGACCAACCAACGACGGCTCGATCCTCAACATCTCCGAACTCGCCCGTCTCAACATCACCGACGCGATCGAGTACATCAAGGGACTCAAACTCTCGAAAGAACACGCGCACATCGCCGAAGCGATCCTCCGCGAGATCGTCAACCGCCTCCAGTTCCTCGAATCTGTCGGCCTCGACTACCTCTCCCTCGATCGTCGCACCGCAACCCTCTCAGGCGGAGAAGCACAACGCATCCGACTCGCGACCCAGGTCGGTTCCGGACTCGTCGGCGCGTGCTATGTCCTCGACGAACCCACCATCGGTCTTCATCAACGCGACAACGACCGACTCATCCGCACGCTCCGTCACCTCACCGACATCGGGAACACCGTGCTCGTGGTCGAGCACGACGAGGACACCATCCGAGCCGCGGATCACATCGTTGATATTGGTCCGGGCCCCGGAGTCCACGGCGGAACCGTCGTCGCGCAAGGAAACATCGACGACATCATCAACACCAAGGGCTCACTGACCGGAGACTACCTCTCGGGACGCAAGAAAATCGAAGTCCCAACTCAGCGACGCAAACTCAATCTCAAAAAAGCAATGACCGTCAAGGGCGCGCGTCACAACAACCTCAAAAACATCGATGTCCCCTTCCCCATCGGTGGCATGCTCGCGGTCACCGGTGTTTCGGGTTCAGGCAAATCCACGCTCGTCAATCAGATCTTGCTGCGTGCCGCGAAGCAGCATGTGATGGGGACCGCCGCGTCCCGCAAAAACAAGCCGGGCGATCACTCTAGGATCACGGGTCTCCAGCACATCGACCGCATCATCGAGGTTGATCAATCCCCGATCGGTCGCACGCCGCGCTCCAACCCCGCGACCTACACCGGCATCTTCGACGAGATCCGCAAGGTCTTCACGGCGACCAAAGAATCCAAAATCCGAGGCTACAAACCCGGACGCTTCTCCTTCAATGTCGCATCCAACAAGGGGGGCGGACGCTGTGAAGCATGCTCGGGACAAGGGATGAAGAAGATCGAGATGCACTTCCTCCCCGATGTCTTCGTCGAGTGCGAGGTCTGCAACGCAAAGCGGTACAACCGCGAGACACTCGAGGTACTGTACAAAGGCAAGAACATCGCCGATGTCCTCGCGATGACTGTTGAGGACTCATGCGACTTCTTCGCCAACCACCCCAAGATCCTCCGCTTCACCGAATGCCTCCGCGATGTCGGACTCGGATACATCACACTCGGACAACCCTCGACCACGCTGTCAGGCGGCGAAGCACAACGCGTCAAGCTCGCCACCGAGCTGGGCAAAGGCACCAAGCACGACGGTACGCAATCCAGCGAACACACCCTCTACATCCTCGACGAACCCACCACCGGACTCCACTTCGAGGACATCAACAAACTGATTAGCGTCCTTAACCGCCTCGCCGACGCCGGGAACACGCTCATCGTCATCGAGCACAACCTCGATGTCATCAAATGCGCCGACTGGATCAACGACATGGGTCCCGAAGGCGGCGACAAAGGCGGCACCCTCCTCGCCTCTGGAACCCCAGAGGAAGTCGCGAAGATCAAAGCGAGCTATACCGGCCAGTATCTCAAACCACTCCTGAAAGGCATGCTGTGAGCGGACCAATTGCAAACCGAGTAGAACGAATCAAAGCCGGGAACGATCCCGAACTCATCTGCGAGATGCCCTCCGGATACGCGATCCTCGGCAAGTACCAGCCCGACCCAATCAACGGCTGCTGCATGCTCCTCCCACGCACCGTCGTCGCGTCACCCAACGACCTCGACCACGACCAGCGAGCGCAGTTCTTCTCCGACCTCACACTGCTCGGAGACGCGATCATGGAAGTCACTGGCAGCAATCGCATCAACTACCTCGTCCTCTGCAACCAGGTCCCCAAACTCCACGGCCACTGCGTCCCGCGCTTCGACTCCGAAGACCCCACCCTCCGCAAGCAAGGACCATTCGAAGCGTACGACTTCGGAAACGCACGCGTCGCGGACGCGACTGGACAAGACCAGCAACTCCACACAGCGCTCAAGGATTCGCTCACCAAACTCCTGATCAAACGCGACGGCTGATCTCGAAACGAAAAGCCCCGCATGCAACGCACACGGGGCTGATGTATGTCTGGTTTCGATCAGAGATCAGCCGCCAAGCAAGTCAGCGATCTCATCGTCCACTGGATTCGATGCACGATCGTCCTTTGGACCCTTTGATTTTTTCTTGGACTTCTTGTCGTCGTCTTGATCCTCGCTGTCCTCCGATGCGTCGATCGCAGCGTTCTGTGCCGCGACTTCCGCTTCGAGCTTCGCGAGGTCTTCCTCCGCTTCCTTGCCCTCTTTTGCAAGCTTCGCTTTGTAAGATTCGATCTTGGATTTATCTGGTCCGAGCACAAGGGAGATCGAGCGTCCTGCGGTTCGCGGCGCCATCTCGATTTTCGCGACATCACTCAGATCCTGACAGATCTGGAAGAGCCGCTCCTCACCGAGCTGCTTGTGCATCATCTCGCGTCCACGGAACCGCTGCGTAATCGAAACCTTGTGTCCAGCGATCAAGAACCGACGCGCCTGATCAACACGGATCTGCACATCATGCGGATCGATTTTAACCGATCGGCCGAGACGAATTTCTTTCATCTCAAGACCAGCGGACTTGGACTTGCTTTCGCGTTTGGAGAGTTCGTACTTGTGCTTGCCGTAGTCCATGATCTTGCACACCGGTGGGCGCGAGTCAGAAACGACCTCGACAAGGTCGAGACCGGCTTGCTGCGCCATGCGCATTGCATCAGGAGTTTCAACAACCCCCAACTGTTCACCATCAGCTCCGATCAAGCGGATCGGGGATAGGCGGATCATGTGATTAATTCGGGTCCGTGTCACTGGACCTTGTTGGCGGAAAAAGCGTCTGCGAGCGATGTCAAGTCTCCTGGTGGAACTGTACTTACGCACAAGCACCGTTTGCTTGTGCAACCCGTTTGGATTCGGGATTATGGTATTGAACCGTCCAGCATGCAAGAAAGCAAGCGGATTCTCCTCATATCGGACGAATCCTCACACGAATCAAGCGATTGTGCACAACTGGTCATCCCCCTGTGGATGTCATCAACTCGCGGACCGACGACCGGTTGAGCCGGATCGCACTCGGCGCCGCTGCAAGCAAGGTCAACACCACCGCCGCGACCCAAGACCCGACGATCGGCAGCACAGGCGGGATCATGAACCGCAGGTCCATCCCAACAGTCACCCGATTGACTTGCTGCCCCCCCCACGCCGCTTGGAGTCCCAGCAAGGTGCCAAGCACGCACGCCGTGATCCCGATGATCAACGCCTGACCACAGATGAGCCGGACCAACTGCCCCCTCGACGCCCCAACCGCTCGCAGGACCCCGAGTTCATACCGTCGAGCACTCACCTCCGCAACGATCAGGTTTGCAACCCCGAAGCATGCGACGAGCATCGCCCCCAGAGCGACCGTCGAGATCACGACAAACGATGATGAGAACACCGCTTCGATCTGCGACCGGATCCGCGCCCCCGATCCGACATTGAGCACTCCCGACCCGATCAACGCCCGCTCGATCTCCCCCATCGCTTCACTGGTCGGCACCGAGTCATCCAGATCAATCTGTATCAGCATCGGTTCGCGGACCCCGAAGTGCTCGATCATATCGTGCCGCGATCCGAACACAGAACTGATCGCTTGCTGAACCATGCTCTCCCCAAGATCAAAGTACTGCGAAACCAGCTCCAGCCCCGGCGTTGTCACCACCCCCACAATATCAAAGCTGTGCTCATTGCCCTCCGAGTCCCTGCAAGTAAACACATCCCCCACCCCGATGCCCTTGGCAACCAAGAACTCACGCGCGACAATCACGCTCCCACCCTCTTTGAGCCTTGCCAATGCGTTCACAGGATCACCCTGTACAAACTCGACATGCACCATGTCGAAGAACGCCTCAGGTTCAAACCCAAAGTAGTTCGTTTTGTACGAGGTCAACGCCTGCACCCCAAACGCATCGGTCTCCACCGCGAGCATGTTGATCGCGCAGGTCCGCTCGACGACATCGAGGTTGTTGAGAATCTCAATCGCATCCTCGTTCATCGGCAAGCCATACGCGAACGCATCGGGGAACTGGATCTGGTTGATCCAGTCGCGCATCGCCGCCGAGCCGTTGGTCCAGATCGCGATGAGCAGCGCCAGTCCGGTCATCAGCGCCCCAGCGGTAAACCCATGCCGATACGGCGTCGCCCGAACCGTCCGCACCAGTAAAGACTCAGGAAGATGAAACACCCTGGAAATCACAGGCCCGATCACCTTGGCAACCACAACGATCACCGCCGCGGAAATCAAGAAATACCCAAGGAACATCGCAGGCAGACCAACGGAAATGTACGCCCAAAAGAAGGTCTGTCCATCAAGACCCGACAGCACGATGGTCGCCATCAACGCCATTCCAAGAAACCCTACAAGCGTCACCTTCCCGACCTGCGCCGGCTTCGTCGGCTGCGACTGCTGTGTCATCGCTTGGATCGGTGAGAGCGTCGATGCCCTCCATGCAGGCCAGAGCGCACCCACCAACCCAGCCCCCAACGCCCCCAGCAAGGTCAGCGTCAAGCTCACAGGCGGGATCACCAACCCCGCCGGAAGCTGCTGCTCGAACACCTGCATCAACACCCACGCGAGCCCAATACCAATTGGCAACCCCGCAATCGCGCCAATCCCCGACACCGTGCACCCCACCAAGAGCTGCGCGATCCCGAGTTGATGCCGATGCGCACCGATGCACCGGAGCACGCCGAGCATTTTCTGTTGTTCCGCGACCCCGGTGGTCAGCCCGGTCGTGATGATGAACGCCGCGGAGATGAGCGAGATGACCGAGATCAGCATAAACCCGAGCTGTGCAGCGACGATGTTCTGTTCCACTCCAGCGGTGATGCGTCCAGTCGTCTGGACGATCGCCCGACCTGGATACGCGTCCGCATGCGCCTCAACAAACTCGAGCGGATCAACGCCTTCCTTGAGCTTCACCTCTAGATCCGTGATCTGCCCCTTCTTCCGCGCCATCGCATCAAGCGTCGGGATCGTTGTGTACCCCATCGGACGACCACCGACAGGAGGCGCCTGCGAGATCCCCACCACCGTCAGTTCCAGGTTCGATCGCAGCAAGCGTGCAAACTCGACCGTATCCCCAACCCGGATCCCAACCCCACGATTCAGTTCGATCGCTTCGGTTTCATTTTGAGTACGCTGACCAACAAACGGCATTGGGTTCGAGATGTACCCGATCGGGTCATCGAACACCTTCGTGCTGCGATGCTTCCCCTCATCCGTCGAGTACACCCAGCTCAAACGCTGCGCCACGCGCGCGTCGATCAGGATTTCATTGTCATTGATCGGGTATCGCCCTTCGAGAAGAACCACAGGCCGAGCGTCGAACTCAGCATCGGGATTGATCCCATTGACAAACACGCTCGTTAAGTAGTTCTGCTCAACAACGCTGTGCTCACCATCCGGATCCGTCCCATCAATCGGCTTCGCGGTCGGGAGCGTCACCATCAACGACTGCGTCTGCTGCAATCGAGGAAGCACAGACTCAACCCCCTCCCACGCACTGACCGAGTCCGCAACAGACGCAGGCATCGTCGATCCCTTGATCGCAACCACTCGGACCTCCGCGAGCCCCACCTGCGTGTCGATCTGCTGCTTGAACGATGCATTCAACGAACCCATCACACAAGCCACGGCACTAATCAGCACCACCGACATACACACCGCCGCCGACAGCAAGATCAATCGCGAGGGTCTACCCAAGCAGATGCTGCGTGCGAGTCGCAAGAGTGCCTGCATCGAGCCCCCCTTCTTCTGGAGCGTCGATCACGCCTTTGACCACCCCGTCCCCCATCACGAATACTTTTTTGCAGTAGCTCGCCGCCTCCGGTTCGTGCGTCACCATCAAGACAGTCACTTCCTGCTCGTGCGCAATCTCGCGGAGCACCTGCCAGACCAACGAACTCGATGCAGAATCCAGATTCCCTGTCGGTTCATCCGCAAACACCACCGGCGGCTTGTACAACAACGCACGCGCAATCGCGACCCGCTGCTGCTCACCACCCGAAAGCGCCTGCGGACGATGCGTCGTCCGATCCCCAAGCCCCAACCGATCCAGAAGCTCCTTCGCGCGATCCTGCAATGCGCCCGTCGAATCTCCCGCGAGCAATCCGGGGAGCAGCGTGTTTTCTAGAGCCGTCATCGTGGGGATCAGATTGAACGCTTGGAAGATCACCCCGATCGACTTCCTGCGAAACCGCGTCGCTTGCCGTTCGGTCAACTGATCGACCCGTTCCCCCGAAACAGAAACCTCTCCCGAATCAGGTGGGTCCATCGCCGCGAGGATATGCAACAGCGTCGATTTCCCCGACCCGGACCGCCCCATGACTGCATAGAACCCCGGATCGGCAATCTCAAGATTCACCCCACGAAGCGCACGAACGCTCGAATCCCCGGCAGGGTACGACTTATGGACATCAACACATCGGATCATGGTTGAGTATTGGGGGCTTGGGAAGACAAGTTGCGATCGATCAAGCAATCGACGCGGAATAAGCATCCGCATCCATCGCATCATCAAGCGTCCCGCGATCCGCGATCTTGATCTTCACAAGCCAGCCGTCACCAAACGGATCGCTGTTGATCGTTTCTGGGCTCGATTCAAGCGATTCATTCACCTCGATGATCTCGCCTTCGACCGGAGAGTACACATCCGACGAAGTTTTGACGGATTCAACCTCGCCAACCGAGTCTCCTGGTGAAACCTCCGTCCCAACGGGCTGCATCTCCGCAAAGGTCACATCCGTGAGCTGATCGACCGCGTAGGAAGTCAGACCGATGGTCAGGACATCGCCCTCGACTTTGAGCCATTCGTGGGTTTCGGAGTAAGTGCGATCGGATGGGTTGCTCATGATGATCCTCGAACAATGCATGGAATGCATGGGGTGCGTGGGATGGGGTGGGTTTGAGGCCAATGGTAAGGTCCACCCAACCGATGGGCAATGACCCATCTCCCACATTCCGAGCTCGAAATCTGTACCATGATTCCGCTCCAAATGCCGCTCCATGCGTGCAATTCCAACCAATATACGATATGATCCCCAAGAACCGGCGGGCGGAGCCCACAACAGCCGGGGTGACATATCCAACCCGCGCCTCGATCTCTGAGCGTGCGAGTCAACAAGCGATGTGTTGCACGCCGACACGGAGGTGGCGCTGACATGACGACTATGACAACCAAGACGACGAAGACGACCGAAACCACACACACAAGCCCATCTTCCAACACCGCTTCCAAAGCAGGCGCTCCATCAGCTCCCGTTCTCAAGAGCGGCCTCGCCCTCACCAAGCTCACCCTCTCAGGATTCAAGAGCTTCGCAGACAAAACCACCTTCACCTTCGACGACCCCATCACAGGCATCGTCGGCCCAAACGGCTGCGGTAAATCCAATGTCGTCGACGCGATCAAATGGGTCCTCGGAGAACGCTCCTCCAAATCCCTCCGCGGCAAAGAAATGATCGACTGCATTTTCGCAGGATCAGCCGTCCGCAAACCCTCAGGGATGGCCGCCGTCACCCTCTCCTTCGACAACCCCAAATCCGCCGCGATGCTCGCGGACCTCGCGGGTCTCGCTGAAGAATCCAAACCCTCCAACGACCTCGATCTGGAAATCGAAGATATCGAAGTGGACGAGGACGACGCGGTAGAAACCAAAGTCTCAGAAACCGAAGCTGAACCCGAATCAACCGAAACACACGCCGCACACGACGAGCACATCACTGACGCCGAAGCCGACCAAGCCGTGCATGATGGAGAGTCCGAAGCCGCGTCCATCATCACCGAGCGCCGACGCATCGCTCGTCCGCTCCCGATCGATGCGGACCAGGTCGAGGTCCAGCGCCGCCTCTACCGCGATGGCAAATCCCAGTACCTCATCAACGGCAAGCTCGCGCGACTCAAAGACATCCGCGACCTCTTCCTCGATACCGGGATCGGCGCCGACGCGTACTCGATCATTGAGCAGGGCAAGGTCGACCGCATGCTCCTCGCGTCCCCGATGGAACGCCGTGTCATCTTTGAAGAAGCCGCAGGGATCGCGAAGTACCGCCAGCGCCGCGTGGAAGCGCAGCGCAAACTCGACAAAGCGGAATCAAACCTCGCCGTCACCCGCGAGCAGCTCGACTCGACTGAACGCCGATTGCGGATGGTCAAAGGTCAAGCATCCAAAGCTCGCCGATTCAAAGAACTCGACAGCGAGTACCGCGCCCAGCGCCTCGCGCTTGGATTCGAGCAGTATGACGACATCCGCCGACGCCTCGAAGGACTGACCTCGCAGATCGCATCCCTCGAATCCGAACGCCACCAGACGCAGGAAAGACTCGAAGAAGCGGAAGAAGCGAGCAACATCGCCAAAGAACACCACCTGTCGGTCGCTCGTGTCCTTCGCGAAACCGAGAACTCGCTGACCAACGCAAAGCACCAAGCAGAATCCGCAAACCAACGCCGGGAGATGACCCACAAAGCGATCGAAGACGCGGCACACCTCGTCGAAACCGAGACTGTCCGCCTCACAGAATCCGCGACCAGACGCGCCGAGCTCGATACAGAAATCAGCGAGCACACCCAAACCCTCGAAGGCCTCCAAGAAAACCTCGCTACCAACGAAGCGCAGCTCAAAGAAGCAAGCAACGAACGCGAAGCCGCGACTCGCAATCTCAACCAGCAGCGTCAGATTGTTGACGAAACACGCTCCGTCGTCGCAAGCGTCGAACGAGAGCATGCAACCCTCATCGCACGCATCGAGAGCGACGATCGTCGCATCGAATCCATCACCGAGCGCGTCAGCGAACTCACCCAACGCCTCCGCACACTCGACACCCAAATCAGCGAATCCAAGCTCCTCGCGTCCAACACGCAAGAAGCACTCGACCTGCTCGATACCAAAGTCAAGCAAGACGAATCCCAGCTCCAAGCCCTCGACGCACGCGTCGAATCTCTCGACTCCTCGCGTGGCGACCTCGCCAAACGCGTCAACACCCTCGACGAACAACGCGTCCGTCATGAAACCCGCCACGCGACCCTCGACGAGATGGTCAAAGGACGCGTCGGTCTCGACGATGCGGTCCGCGCCGTCCTCGAACTCCAAGAACGAGGCGAAGGGTTCTCCGGAGTCCTCGGCCCACTCGCCGAACTCATCGAAACCACCGGCGACCAAGCCGCACACATCGAAGCGGCGCTCGAAGACACCCTCCAAGCACTCGTCGTCGAATCCATCGACGCGATGCCGACTCCTGAAGAGATCGCATCACTCCCCGGACGCGTCACCTTCCTCCCCCTCACCAACCTCAACACCTCCGCACGCTCAGCGATCCCCGGCTGGCTCACCGACGCAACCAACGGCCGAGTCACACGCCTCCGGACCGCCGTCACCTCACGATCAAACAACCCACGCGTAGATGCACTCCTCGACCGCCTCCTCGGAAACTCCCTCCTCGTCACAGATCTCGACTCCGCGATGATGCTCGGTGCTGGTCCACTCGCATCCGTCCCTTGTCGATTCGTCACACGCGACGGCACCGTCATCGAACCCGATGGACGCGTCTGCGCCGGAACCCGCTCAGGGAGCGAATCCGAAGGACTCCTCGCTCGACAGAGCGAACTCCAAGAACTCGCAGGACAGATCCAGGACATCACCACCCAGCTCAACGATGCGAAGGACCACCTCTCCCGCGTGGACTCCGACGCCGCATCGCTCGGCGAACAACGCTCCCGACTCCACGCAAAGCTCACCGCGCTCCGCGAATCCCGCGTCCGCACAGAGCACACGCTCGACACCCACACCGCAGAGATCGAACGACTCGGTCGCGAACACCAACGAGGCATCGACGAGCAGCACACCCACGCAACAAGACTCGAAGAATCCCGCGTCGGACGCGAAGCACTCACCACCAAAGCGGGACAGCTCGATCGCTTGCTTGGTGAGCAGCGCACCAAGCTCGAAGCAAGCCAAAGTTCACTGGGATCTCTCGAAAAAGCCCTCGAAGAAGTCAACGACCGCGCCAGCACTGCACGCGTTGCCGTCTCGACCGCGCATGAGCAGGTCCGCTCGGAAACCCGCCACCTCTCATCGCTCACAAGCTCACTCGACGAGATCGAACGCGCCAGCGCCCAAGCCCAAGCGATGATCGAACGCTCCCGCGCCAACCTCGATGAACACAAGAAAGTCGCGCAGGAAGCCCACGACGAGCAGCTCAAAGCCCACGCGCTCATCGAGTCCCTCGAAACCTCAATGCACGAACAAGCGGAGGTCGTCCGCGTCGCTGATGAAGCGGTTAAGGTCGCAACCCAAGCGATGAGCACCGCACGCGACCAAGCGGAAGCGTTCAACCGCGATTGGCACGCCGTGGAAACCTCCCGCCGTGAAACAGAGGTCAAGCGCGAGACCATCGAAGAACGAACCCTCGAAGACCTCGAAGTCGATCTGGTCATCGAGTACCCCGAGTACCGCTACATGATGGACGACGGAGGCATCGAACGCATCGATGTCACCTCCATGACCGCGAGCGTCCATGTCCTCAAGGACGAGATCAAAAAGCTTGGCAATGTCAACCTCAACTCCATCGACGAGGAATCCAACCTCGCGCAGCGCAACGAAGATCTCATCAACCAAGTCCGCGACATCGACGAAGCACGCATCAAACTCGCGACGTTGATCGAAAAACTCAATGTCGCCTCCCGCGCACGCTTCGGAGAAGTCTTCGAACTCATCAAAGACGAGTTCGGCGGACGCAACGGCATGTTCCGCCGCCTCTTCGGTGGTGGACGCGCCGAGGTCCGACTCATGCCGCTCATCAAAGAAATCGATGGCGAAAAAGTCCAAACGGACGAAATCGACCTGCTCGAATCCGGAATCGAAGTCATCGCCAAACCACCAGGCAAGGAACCCCGCTCCATCAACCAGCTCTCTGGTGGTGAAAAAACAATGACCGCGGTCGCGATGCTCCTCGCGATCTTCCGATCCAAGCCATCCTGCTTCTGCGTACTCGACGAAGTCGACGCCGCGCTCGACGAAGCAAATGTCGGACGCTTCTGCTCTACCCTCGACCTCTTCGCGCTCCAGAGCCGCTTCATCGTCATCACGCACAACAAACGCACGATGCAAGCAACCAACAAACTCTTCGGCGTCACCATGCAAGAGCGAGGCGTCTCCAAACGCGTCGAGGTCCGCTTCGACCAAGTCGGAGAAGACGGCGAGATCGACGAGAAAGCCGTCAAAAACGCACCGGTCGAAACACCAGACGAATCACCAAACGCAGAACAAGAACCAGGACCGACCTCCGAAACAAACAACACCAAGCCATCCGGAGCACTCCGGGCAGCGTTGGCGTCGATGCGTGAAGACGATTCACCGGTTCCGGTTAAATAACTCGAACTATTTCGACTCGACCAGTTTCTTAAGCTTCTGCAGCCCATCGAGCCATCCCTCTTCGAATCCCTCTGGGAAATCGTCCGGGATCTCTCCGCTCATCCGGTGGTCGATCGAGACCCGCGTCCCCTCACCCGCATCCTCGAAGCTGATGGTCATGTTCATCAGCACCGCTTTCTCCATCGTGCAATCGCCACGCATCCTGATCTTGTGGTTCGGCTTGATCATCGTCAGCTCACCGATCACATTGAACCCCCCATCGGGGAGTTCGATATAGAAACGCCCACCCATCCCCTCTTCACACCGCGTCGGTTTCGACTCTTTGGTGTCCTCGCTCTCATAAAACCAGTTGTGAGGCTCATCAAACCATGCCCGATACACAACAGACCTCGGAGCATCGATCGTGATCTCCGTCTGCGACTGCGCCAAGCGTGGCTGTGTTTCAAGAAACTTTGTACTCATGACTGCTTTCCTTCTTTCTGTTTACGCTCAACCGATTCTTTCAGACGAACCAACGATCCCGACCATTGGTCCTCGTAAGTGCTCACCCACCGCTCATACACCATCCGCAACGGAACCGCATTGAGGTGGTACCACCGCGTCCGGCCATCCTTGCGTGAGAGCACCAATCCCGCGTCATCAAGCACACCAAGGTGCTTCATAACCCCGAACCGCGTCATCGACGGGAACGACTCCACAAGCTGCGTCGTCGTCCGAGGTCCATCCTTGAGCAAATCCATCAACGCTCGTCGCGTCGGATCCGCAAGCGCCTTGAACACGCGGTCCATCTGATCAATCTGGTCATTTCCCTGCGGCATCGTGCCTCCAAATCCCACAAGTCCTTCGCGAGATACATAGGTGACTATATAGTCACCTTTCTGAGATTGCAACCTCGAAGTCAAAAACCAATCAAAATGTCCCCACGCCCAGTTGCCTTTATTTGCATCCCAGCGACCCCTTCGGGGTACATTGCAAGTATGAACCCAATCCGAATCATCGCCTTTCTCGTTCTATGCCTCACATCCCTCGCTCCCGGAGCCGTCCCAGTGAAGACATACACCTTCGTCTACATCACCACCGGCCCAGCGACTGATATCGATCAATCCAAACAGCAAGAGGCATTCGCGGGACATTTCTCAAACATGAAACGCATGGCCGACGAGGGCGACCTGCTCATCGCAGGACCGTACGGGCAAGCCGAATCCTTCGACGACCTCCGAGGACTCTGGGTCTTCAACACCGACAGCACCACCAAAGCCCTCGAACTCGCCGCGACCGACCCTCCCGGGAAGCTGGGAATCTTTGTCTTTGAAGCCGTACAACTCATGACCGACGACGCCCTGCTCGAACTCCCGCGTCTCGAAAAAGAAGACGAAGCACGAAGACTCGCTGATCCAAATGTCCCAGACGAATGGGCCGGACGCGTCTACACCATCGCAACCGCGCCGATCTCCGAATCCCAAGCACCCACAAGAACCCCAAGCGTGCTGATGCTCGCAACACTTTCTGCTGAGAAAGACACCCGCGTCAGTGAAGACAACCGGTTTGTCATCCTCGATGCGGACTCCACCGACGACGCACGCCAAGCACTCGAAGACGCTGGATGTGATCCCGACAACTGGGACTTCGACGCTTGGTACGCAACCGCGATGATCGCCAAACTCCCATCGCTCCGCAACTAACCCATTCAGTTTCTCTCTACAGATCCGAAGCCGCGCTACCATACCCTGATGCAGCCCGAACAGATTCCGCTCCAAGTCGTCAGCGATTTCAAACCCGCCGGAGATCAGCCCGAAGCGATCGATGCACTCGTTGCATCCATCAAAAGTGGCGACCCACGCTCCTGCCTGCTTGGAGCGACAGGCACAGGCAAAACATTCACGATGGCCAATGTCATCGAACGCACCAACAAACCCACCCTCATCCTCTCGCATAACAAAACCCTCGCCGCCCAGCTCTACGAAGAGTTCAAAGCGTTCTTCCCCCACAACTCCGTCAACTACTTCGTCTCCTACTACGACTACTACCAGCCCGAAGCGTACATCCCGGGACGCGACATCTACATCGAGAAAGACTCCGCAAAGAACGACGATCTCGACCAACTCCGCCTCGCGGCAACCAGCAACCTGATCCAACGCCGCGACTGCGTCGTCGTCGCGTCCGTCTCCTGCATCTTCGGACTCGGTTCCCCAAGCGCCTATTCCGAGCGTGTTTATACCCTCACAACAGGCATGGAGCTCCCCCGCCGCGACCTGTTCCTCGCGCTCAGCGCGATGCAATACGAACGCGCAGAGATCGAGTTCAAACGCGGATCGTACCGATCACGAGGAGACGCAATCGAGGTCTGGCCCGCATACGAGAAATTCGCCGTCCGCATCGAACTCTTCGGAGATGAAGTCGAGAAAATCGAACTCATCAACCCAACCAGCGGCGAGCTCCTCGCGGAAGAATCCAAGTTCTTCCTTTTCCCCGCCGTCCACTATGTCATGCCCGAAGACCGCCTCAACGAGGTCCTCAACAGCATCCGCGAAGAGATGGACGCACGCGTGATGGAACTCCGTCACGAAGGCAAACTCCTCGAAGCCCAGCGCCTCCTCGCTCGCACCAAGTACGACCTCGAAATGATCGAGGAAGTCGGATACTGCTCCGGAGTCGAGAACTACTCCCGCTACATGGACGGCCGGCTCCCCGGAGAACGCCCCTTCACACTCCTCGACTACTTCGACTACGCACCCGGAAACCCAGACCGCATCACCGAACCCAGCCGCGAGGTTGCGCTCGTCGACGCGAATGGCGAACCACTCCGACCAACGCAAGACACACGCGATCACGAAGAAGACGCACGCCGATTCGGGGTCTCCCGCACCAACCTCAAAGACTGGCTCATCATCGTCGACGAATCCCATGTCACCCTCCCACAGATCCGCGCCATGTACAACGGCGACAAAGCACGCAAACAAGTCCTCGTGGATCACGGCTTCCGCCTCCCATCCTGCATGGACAACCGCCCACTCCGCTTCGAAGAGTTCGAACAACTCGTCCCACAAATGATGTTCGTCAGCGCCACCCCAGGACCCTACGAACTCGAAGCCACAGGCGGCGAGATCATCGAGCAGGTCATCCGTCCGACCGGACTCCTCGATCCCGAAGTCGAGGTCCGGCCCGCGACCGGACAGGTCCCCGACCTCATGGAGCAGTGCGAACTCGTCGTCGAATCCGGAGGACGCGTCCTCGTCACCGCGCTCACCAAACGCCTCTGCGAAGACCTCACAACCTATCTGGGCGACCAAGGCATGCGCGTCCGCTACCTGCACTCGGAGATCGAAACCCTCGACAGACTCGAAATCCTCACCGCACTCAGAGCCGGGGACTTCGATGTGCTTGTCGGCGTCAACCTCCTCCGCGAAGGACTCGACCTCCCAGAAGTCAAACTCGTCTGCATCCTCGACGCGGACAAAGAAGGATTCCTCCGCTCCGCAACCTCGCTCATCCAGCAGATGGGTCGTGCCGCGAGAAACAGCGAATCCCGCGTCATCCTCTACGCCGACCGCGTCACCAAAGGCATGGACCAAGCGATGAGCGAAACCGCACGGAGACGCGAGAAGCAACTCGCCCACAACGCAGCCCACGGCATCACCCCCACCACCATCGTCAAAGACATCCGCAGAGGCATCGACACCGAGCTCAAAGCCCGCCGCTCCGCAAAGTTCGCAGCAGAATCAACAGACACACTCATCGACGCGGAGGTCCTCGTCGGGATGCTCCAAGCGGACATGATGAGCGCCGCAGAAGACACCCGGTTCGAACACGCCGCCGCTCTCCGCGACCAGATGCTCCATGTCAAAGAACTCCTCGTCCAACACAACGACGACGAGAACCCACTCCTCCTCAAACGCTCAGAGATCGAAGCCCTCCTCACCAAAGGCAAGCAAGGCTCCCCAGGCACACGAGGCAAAGGCAAACGGGTCTGATGCTTATCGCATCACCATCTTGACCGATGCCAACGCCAGAATCAGCGCGATCACCAGTTTCAGATGTGGCAGCTTGATCTTGTGCGCAATCCACGCTCCCAGATACCCGCCGATCAATGCGCCCACTCCCATCGGGATCGCGAAGCCCATCGCATCCGAAATCATCAGATGCACAGAATCATTCGGCGCAGGGTAAGTAATCGAAGGCAGCGTATACAGCTTCATCGACGCACCAATAATCGAACTGATCCACATCACCCCCGCACTCCCCGCGATCGCATGACGCAGTGGCAGACCCGAAATCTGCAGCAACGGCACAAGCAGGATCCCACCACCGATCCCCAAATACCCAGAAACACCACCCACAAACACACCAATCACAATCATCTTCCAATGCGCCGGAGAGGGCGCATCAATCGGATGGTCCGGGATTTTCTTCACAGTCGTGATGATGTTGTACGCGCAATACATCCAAATGAACCCCGCGAACGCAAGGATCGACCACCGACCCGGAGATTCACCGGCCATCAGCACCCCAGCGACCATCCCCGCCGTCATCGAAGGCACCAGCGACATCAGCACATCTTTGCGTGCCGCCCCCTTCTTCGCGTGCATGAGCGTGGATGACAGCGCGACGATGACATTGACGCACATCGCCGCCGCCATGTACACATGGTGCCGAGTCTGGTGTTCGTCCTCTTGACCATCAATCCGATAGCCCCAGATCATCGCCATTGCAGGGAGCATGATGATCGAGCCACCCAGCCCCGCCAGTCCACCGACCACCCCCGCAACGATACCGATGCTGGTCCGGATGAGAATCTCGATGGGGTCCATAGGTGCTCCGTGTGTCAGTGCAGATCAAGTCAGCATCCGCACACTCTAGGTCACACAAACTGGATCACCACAGCTTTCAACAACTCAGCTCTATTCAGGGCATCCCTCGCCGAATATTCTCAAGAACTCACTGACATCAAGAAAGTTCAAACTCCCATCCTCGTTCAGATCAGCGATGCTACATCCCGAGCCTACCTCTTGAAACTGCAAGTTATCAAATGCGATCGCGTGTGCACTGTCATTGGTAATCATGAACTGAACCATATCCACATTCGAATAGGTCCGCTGATGGACCCGTCCATCCGGATCTCCAAACGAGGGAGCACCAAAGATATCTAAAGTACTCTGCAGAATTTTCCCATTCCGCATTAGCGTGACCTGGATCGGTACGTCCAACGGGATCACAGCTGTTGTGATGAGATCAAGTTCCAAATCAACCGGATTCTCAAAGGAAAACGCCAGGGTACCACCAGGACCTCCGGAAGCGAGTGAGATATACGCCGGAGAGTTACTCCCCTCGATCTGAAACCCACCCGAATCCCCCTGCGACACGCCATCACCAATCCAGATCGGTTCTGACGCAGACATTGTCAAACCTTGATCGCTGTAGAAATCTGCAATCACTGGCGCATTGAAGTTTCCGAATCCCGATCCATAAGTCGTATACAACTCTTCGAAGGTCACAACCTCCTGAGCGGATGCATGGCACGCAAGCACCGCAAGCCCGATCACCATGCTCCCCAAACCCTTGATCCCATTCAAATTCGAAATGCGCATTGTTAATTCCTCCTGTATATTGGTGACAAATCATGCTGTCACGCTCTTGACAAGAGTACCAAAACATGCTTCCTACTACAAGGTAGCAAGTACAGTAAACGACTGAAAATGAAATGCTTACAACCCTAAGGCCAGCCGCCGAATCAAACAAAACAAGCAATCAGTTGCCCGAACGCCCTACCAGCCGCTCAAACTCCGGAATCGCACGGCGCATCGACGACACATCAAACCGAGCAGGCAGCTCATCAACCCCCATCGCCGACGCCGCGATCTCTGCAACCCGTTCAACCAATCGACTCGGCGGCATCGCGCCCCCTGTCAACTGATCGTGATCCAGCCAGCTCAGCGTCACCTCATGCTCGGTCGTCCCTCGGGACTTCCAGCTCAAAGTCAGCGTGTACCCCCAGCCGCGATCCGTGTCGCGTTCCTCATCAATCACAATACTGAGCGGCGCAAGTACATTCGTGGTGTCGTCGGTGTGCATCGACCCCTCATCGGCATGATCCGCGTCACGATCCACTCGAATCACTCGACCCGAGTATGCAGGTTCCCCTGCTCGGATTCCAGGTGCCCACCCATCGCCATGATGTCGTCGATCACACCCTTAAACTGCCCGTCAGGCATCGGTGGACTCTTCCCATCCATCAGCGAAGCGTACAACGCATCATCCAACCCGAGGTACAAACGCATCGCATAGTCGTACGCCGCGTCGTGGTCATCGCGGGACAGATCGAGCCGAAGCTCGTTGATGATCTTGGTCCCCATCTTGATCCACTCCTCGAAAGTCTCCTTCGAAATCGAATCCTGAATCCAGGTCCCCATCCCGTTCTTGAACGGCGGACGCGCCATCTTATGACCCATCAACCCCGTCTTCGTGCAACGGAAATCCCCGCCATTCCCACCATTCGGATTCGCGTCTGTTTCCCCAGTCTGAACAACCTCAGGAATCGGCGCGTCGATCTCAACGAGCATCTCTTCGATCGCTTTCTTGGGAAGCATGTCGCCCCGCGTCACCGCTTCGATGTAGCCCCAGCTAAGGATCTCCTTTGCCTGCTCCGTTTCCCCCGCATCAATAAACGCACGGCCAGCAAGCTGGAACGCCTTGGTCATGCCCTTGTTGATCTCGGTACACTGGACAAACGCCTTCGCCGCTTCAAGGTGACGCTCCGCTTGGAGCAGCGCGTTGCCGAGCGAAAAATACGCCATGTCATTGTTGGGATCGCTCTCGATCAGCGACTTGAACTGGGTGATCCGGGTTTCTAAATCCACAGCGAACTCCTTCGTCTTCGTGTCCTACTCACAACGGTAGGTCACCAACCCCACTTTGTTTGCATAAAGTCCGTCTATGGGATACACCCCGAGCACACGATTAACAACCACCCTCTGCGGCATCCCGCTCCGCTCTCCCATCTTCCTCGCGTCAGGAACCGCAGGAACCCTCGACGAAACAAGCGATGTCCTCGACACCTCCATCCTCGGCGGGATCGTCACCAAATCCATCACCAGACACCCAAGACAAGGAAACCCCTACCCACGAATCACCTGGACCCGCGCCGGGATGCTCAACGCGATCGGCCTCGCCAACCCCGGTCTCGACGCGTGGAAATCCGACATCGCGCCAAACATCAAGCCCACCCCCACCAACTTTGTCGGATCAGTCGCAGGAGACTCAATCGACGATTATGTCCAGATCGCTTCCGCGATGGACGCCGTGGACGCGATGAAGATCATCGAGCTCAATGTCTCGTGTCCCAATGTGCATTCCGGTCTTGAGTTCGGAGCCGACCCCGCCGCGCTCAAGGACCTCGTCACCCACGCACGAGCCGCGACCCCAAGCACCAAGCTCTTCGTCAAGCTCTCCCCCATCACCGTGGGCACCCCGCACACCATCGTCGATCTCGCCAAGGTCGCTGTCGATGCAGGCGCCGATGGACTCACCCTCTGCAACACCGTCCCCGCGATGGGAATTGATGTCCACACCCGCAACCCCATCCTCGCCAACATAACAGGCGGCATGTCCGGACCATCCATCCACCCCATCACCGTCCGACTCGTCCACCTCGTCTACTCGCAGCTCACCAAGAACACAGGCACCCCGATCATGGCGGCTGGCGGTGTCACCGGCTGGGAAGACGCCGCGGAGTTCATCCTCGCGGGAGCAACAACAGTTCAGATCGGCGCAGGAAGTCTCGCGGATCTCAACACACCACGCAGGGTCATCAAAGGACTCGACAAGTGGTCCACCAAACAAGGCGCGGGCTCAATAAATGATTTGGTAGGACAGGTCAAGCTCTAAGCGATTCACATCGCCAGCAGCAGGTTCCCGATCAACGACCCCAGCAGCAACGCAACCAGAATCAAGAACGGCGGCCACAACAACCGATCCGCGATCCCGCTCGATTGTTTCTTCACCGTGTTCTCTTGCATCGGAGTCGTCACCGCCGCTTCCGCAGCAGCAAGCGCCGTCAGGTCCGCTTCACCAAGCACATCGCGATGCGCGATCGGTGGAACCTCGCCATTCTTGAGCGCACGAAGATCAACCAGCAGATCAGTACAGTTCTTGTACCGGTTCTTGACCTTCTTCGCCATCATCATCTCGATGACCTCGCTGATCCCCGCAGACAACTTCGGATTCACATGGTCAGGCGGTATGAGTTCGGTCTTGAGATGCTTGTGCATCACCGCGCTGGGACTCTTGCCTTCAAACGGCACCGCCCCCGTCACCATGTGGTACAGCGTGGTCCCAAGCGAGTAAATATCCGCAGGAGGACCGATGTCCTTCTCACCACGAATCTGCTCCGGAGAGATGTAGTAAGGCGTACCAAACGCACGACCCGCCTCCGCTTCCGCCGCTTCAACATCCGTAATAGCGCGAGCCAAACCCATATCCGCGAGCTTCACGACACCCTCTTTGGTAATCATGATGTTCTTGGGTTTCACATCCCGGTGAATCAACCCACGAGCATGCGCATGCTCGAGCGCTTCAGCGACCTGGATAATAATCTCAATCGCAAGCTTCTCGTTAAACCGTTTGTGCTCAACGATGTCCTCGTGAACCGTCCGCCCTTCGACATACTCCATCACGAAGTAGTAGATATCCCCCTCGTTCCCAACATCAAACGCCTGCACGATGTTGGGGTGATTGAGCGACGCCGCCGCGCGTCCTTCAGCGAAGAACCGCTCAATAAACTGTGGATTCTGCGAGAACTTCTCGGGAAGCTTCTTGAGCGCAACCATCCGGTCGAGCGACACCTGCTTCGCTTTGTACACCGTCGCCATCGCGCCAGCGCCGAGTTTGCCCAGAATCTTGTACCCGCTGATCTTGCTCCCCGACCGCTCCGCTTCGATCGCTTCGCGCAATCGAGCAAGCTGACGCTTGGTGATGAACTCGCGGTCTACAAGCACATGCGCCAGCGACTTGTTCGCCGAGCCCTCACCCTCGGCGCGGGTCATGGTTTTGCAGTGCTTGACTTCCTCGCTCGTCGCAAGCCCCTGGTCGATGACCAGACGCCCGATCAGTGTGTCAAGATTCGTTCCGGATTTCGTTGCCGCCATAATCGACTTTTCGGAATCTTCCACTGTCGCGGCATCAGTCGCGCCGGGATCAAGATTCGCCGTATCGTCAGGCGAAACCGGAGTAGGTTTCTCCCCACTCAGCGCCGAGTCATCGAGCAAGCGAGGGACCGAGTTGTCGTCTTGGTTCTGAGACATGAATCAAATCAACCGAACAGTGCTCCGCCTTGATCCCATACCTTCAGGATTCAGCGAGCCAACAACACCGAGGGTAGGCATCTCATCGGGATTCGGAAAGAGCCAACAACTGGCACCCGCCGAGAGTCACCCTCAACACGATAAGCCCCGATCTGAGCAACCGGGACATAGACTGTATCAAGATACGGCCCAATTTTGGGATCGGATCAACCAGATCTCAACAAAACCAAACATTCCACAACTCTCACCAAAAGTTTCAAAGCCCGATAGCCACCCAACCACCCCAATACCTCAAACATTGACCGTATCCAACAACCAAGGGAAACACCCAATCGCCCGAGCGATGTGTGTATACTCACCACCTCAATGCTCACCACAGATTCCAGACCAAGAGACCTCCGCTGGATCCACGCCGGTCCCCTCCTCTACGGCGACTGGGGGACTTCGCGCCTCTATGTCCTCGGACTCGCATTCCTCTACACCGCCCATGCCTCCATCATCTACCTCGCCGCGATCGGTCTGCTCATGCTCGCCGTCTCATGGGCATACACCCACATCTGCCGATGCTTCCCCGACGGCGGTGGCGTGTACACCGCTGCACGCCAGCTCTCACCAACCCTTTCTGTAATCGGATCAACCCTCCTGTTATCCGGATACATCATGACCGCAGCGATCTCCGCGATCGAAGCGTTCCACTACTTCCATGTCCCCCACCACCTCGTCTTACCACTCGCCGTTGCCGCGATCATCCTCGTCGGAGGCGTGAACTGGCTGGGCGCAAAATCCGCAGGCAAGTTCGCACTCATCATCGCACTCGTAGCCCTCGTCGTCTCCGCAGTCATGGCGCTCATCGCGATCCCCGCATTCGCGCGAGGTATCGAGACCATCTCCTTCGACTACTTCCGAAACAACCCACCCCAAGACGCATGGGTGAACTTCACCAAAATCTGTCTCGCCCTCGCAGGGGTCGAAGCCGTTGCCAACATGACCGGCATGATGAAAAAACCGGTCGAGAAGGAAGCCAAAAAAACCATCTGGCCCGTCTCCTTTGAAGTCGTAGGACTCAACCTCGTCTTCGGTCTAGCGCTCGCAGGACTCACCTTTGCCGTCGCTGGAACCCAGCTCCAAAACCTCCACACCCCGGACGATCAACGACTCGTCGAATCCCGCCAAGTGTTCGTCGACACCCTCGCCCCCGATGTCCACGAGCGGTACGACACCTCCCGACCCATCATCATCTCCGACGAAGAGTTTGCATCGCTCTCCCCTCAAGCACAAGCCGCGTACACCGATCTCGCGGTCCACAGAGGGCAGGTCAACAAGTACACCAACGCTGCGATGCGTGTCATCGCTCGCAACACCGCGTCCGAACTCTTCGGCGATAATATCGGAAACATCTTCGCCAACATCGCCGGGATCACCTTCGGACTCCTCCTCCTCAGCGCGACCAACACCGCGATCATGGCAATGGTCTCCGTCTTCTACGCAATGGCGCAAGACAGTGAACTTCCCAAATCGCTCGCCAAACTCAACTACTCCGGTGTCCCCTACATCGGTCTCGTCATCTCCATCATCATCCCCGTCGTCGTCATCCTCGTCGAGCAAGATGTCACCGTCCTCGCATCCCTCTATGTGCTCGGAGTCACCGGTGCGATTACCGTCACCGTCCTCTCCAGCGCCATCAACACCAAACTCGACCTCACCATCCCTGTCCGCATCGCGATGTGGGCGCTGGGACTCTTCCTCCTCTCAATCACCATCACGATCGGAGTCACCCAGCCCATCTCCACGGCGTTCTCAGGAACACTCGTCGCACTCGCACTCGGCATCAGAACCATCCGCACACTCAAACCCGCCTCCACAGGAAAAGCCATCGAAGCCCCAGGCGGCGGCTGGATGCAAATCCTCTCACAAAAACCTGACTACGACACCGACAAACCCAAAATCATGCTCGCCGCCCGTGGTCGCTACCAATCCGAATACGCGATCGACCTCGCCAAACGACGCGGCGCAACACTCATGGCGATCTTCGTCCGCCAAGTACGACTCATGGACATGTCTCCAGATCGCGCACCACGCATCGAAACCGATACCGACGCACAAGAAACCCTCGGCACCACCGCAATGCTCGCGAAGGAAGCCGGAGTCCCGTTCGTGCCAATCTATGTCACCTCCCCCACCATCCCAGAAGAAATCCTCGACTACACAGTCACCTACGGCTGCGACACCCTCATCATGGGGAAATCTCGCCGATCCAATGTCGCTCGCCGACTCGAAGGCGATGTCATCTCATTGGTCGCCAAAGACCTCCCCGAAGGCATCATTCTCATGACCAGAGCCGCAGATGTCCCCCACGCAATGATGCCCCCAGGCATGGGCACCGGCGCATCCAAATAACCCACTAGAAATGTTCACGGACTCAAGACGCCATGCGTCCTTTGAGTTGCTCGCGTTGAAGCATCATCGCAAAGCGCTCCATCGTCCGCCGTGCGCTGCTGGTTGTGCACCTTCGATCAGGATAGAGCAGCAGCGTTCCCACCCGACAAGTCGATCCGCGAAGATCATTCCCCTGACGGATCTCCACCACAAGCTGAATCTCTTCACCCTCAATCTCAAACGACACACCAATGCGCTCAAACCGGTTGAGCTGCATATTGGACACCCCGTACATCAAAATCCCGAGCCCATTGGCAGTCAGATCCACAACACGACCAAGCGCGTGAGGCGATTCTTGAAACGCCGATTGCAAAATCGGTTGCCAATCAAACTGAGCAAGTTCCACCCCTTCTTCATCCACAGGAATTTCAGCGTCGAACCGCTTCGCCGACATCAGGTTGGTGTAGTAAATTTTGTGATCTTCAGGAATCAACCCAGAGTCTGTCTTCACATCCTCCTGGAACCGATCCAAGAACCACATCTTCACCGGGATCTCATTCTTCGAGACTGATACCGATGCCCGATACGCCGACCTTCGATCCCCCATCCGAAGCTGCGCCGGCCCGCTCAGATGCATCGACTGAACCCTTTGAACCTTGTTCAAATAGGTAGGCATCTCAAGACTCAACACCTTCGACTCAAAGGTCAACATCTTCCCATTGACCTTAAAGTACGCCTCAATCCGATCCCCCTCTTTAAAAACAACATGCCGACCAATGATCTGCAACTCTTCAATCACAAGCACATCGTCCCGGAATCGAAGCATCCGCCCCTGCGCAAGCGGATCTTCCCCCGATCGACCAAGCCGAACGATCCCAACAGAAGTATTCCGTTCGACAGCTTCCCGAAATAGCCCATCGAGATTCGAGCCCTGAGCACCAGATTTCTTTGGTTTCTTAGAAAACATAGACTCCGCAAATCGGCAGATTTCCCTATCCGGACCAGAGCCATCAACAACTATCCGAAGAATTCTTGTCCGTGTCCCAACGCTTTCCGCATTATCTGGACCCAAATGAAAAACAACCCCCGCAAAGCAGGGGTTGTTGTAGGTTGTAATTCGGTTCGTGCTGCTTATGCCCGACGACGACGCCCAGCAATCATTCCACCAAGACCCATCAACGCAAACGCGCCAGGAGCAGGAACAGTTGGGTAGTCCTTCCCATCGAACCAACCCTGCTGCCCCGACCATCCGGTCAGCAATCCGTTCGAGTCGTAGGAAGTGTTCAGGTTCTTGAATGGGTGCATCCAAAGACCCAAGTAATCTTCAAAGCCAATCCCTGTCCACTCGCTTGGACCTTCAGGACCAGGGTACGCAGGATTGTGGCTATTGATCAGCGAAGCGTCCATCTCAAGAGTCATCACGCGTGTGCCATCGATGTTGTCGATGACCGAAGCCGCGGTCACCAGCGAAGCGTTCTCAGTGCTGCTCGATGCAAAGATCATGTCAGCCGCTTGCTGTCCGCTCTCTTGCGAACCATCCTGGTAGCTTGTGGTGGTGTTGAAACCGTTGTACGCGTATCCAGTCACACGGACATCAGCACCGCTCGCATCGAAGTAGATCAACGCCAACTCGCCCGCGTGTCCCTTTGGGTTTGGCCCGTTGTTCACCGCGAGTGTGTACCCATCGGTGATCTGATTCGCGAAAGTCACCGACCACACGAAGCGATCCGTGTTCGTATCAAACTCAGCATGAATCGACTGGAACTCACCAGCGTTCATATTCAAACCAGCGACACCATCAACATCCGCCGACCAGTCCCACTGATACAAATCCGCTTGTGCGGCACCAGCAAAAACCGCAACACCGACCATTGCCATCTTTGAAAACTTCATGATTCAACCTCTTCTCATTTGGCGGCGACCAAAGCCCATCCGTCTCTCAATCCAGATGAACCTCAAACACAACCGCGTTTCTCTCGTGTAAGCCGTGAAACATCACACAGCGTGGAAGAAATGTATCCCATCACGCCACAAATTCAACACGCAACACCATTTGCCACAGGCATTTACACCCACCCAAGCCACATTCCCCGCCATCAGTGACCAATAACCTCAGCACCCATTCCCATAACCAACAATTAATCCCAGAATAAACCTGCGACTTCACAGTCACCTACAACCCCGACACCCACAACATGGGTAAATCACGCCGCTCCAATATCGCACGACGTCTTGAAAGAGATGTCATTACATTGGGAGCCGAATGTCTCCCCGTAGACATCACCCTCTTGGCCTGAGCAGCAGATACCACCTGGAATGGGCTCCGGCACTAGAAAACATCCCCTCCCCCTTTCAAGCAGGATCAACCGGATACGCACAGGTAACTTTTTTTTGCTTCAATCACCGAGGTCTGATATAGTTTCTGTTCCATCTTCTACATCTCAAATGAGAGGGACCAATGATTTCTTACAACACCATCAAGGCGATCACCGCAATCTCGATCGCGTTCTGCGCACACAACGCTCAATCACAGATTGTCTACTCCAGCCAAGAACTCTCGAGCACCAACCCAACCAACTTCGACCGCTTCGGCGCTGCCGTTGACATTGGGGAAGGCCTTGTAATTGTCGGAGCACGGCTCGACGACACCGCTTCGACCAACGGCGGACTCGCCTATGTCTTCAACGCAAACACCGGCGCGTTCATCCGCCAACTCGAAGGATCAAACATCACACCCGGCGATGAGTTCGGCGCCTCCGTCGCTATCCATGGCAACATCATCCTCGTCGGCGCTCAGTACCACAACTTCGGCCCAACCAACTCCGGCGCTGCGTACTTCTTCAACGCTTCCACAGGCGCCCAAACACGCTTTGTTGGACCTTCGGACGCCGCGAACAATGATTGGTTCGGAGAATCCGTTGCGATCAACAGTGTGATCTCACTGGTCAGCGCCCCAAACACTTCAAACAATGACGGAACCCGTGGAGCGGTCTTCGCATTCCTCAACTCAACAATGAAACAACTCGTTAAAATCACTCCCCCAGTTAATAGAGGCAATGTCCGCTTCGGATCGTCTCTCGCAATGAACGAAATTTTCTTTGTCGTTGGTGCGCCCGGAGATTCATCACCAACAACCCCATTCCCAGGCGAGGCCTACATCTACAGCGTCGCAACCGGACTCCCAACAGAACTCCTCATCGCAGACACACCGGACCCCGCATCACAGTTCGGATGGGATGTCGATATCGACGGCAACATCGTCGTCATCGGCGCGAAATCCGATGACGCCTTCGGAGACGCCGCCGGAGCGGTCTATGTATTCGACGCCACCAACGGCAACCAACTCATGCGTCTCGGGAGCCCAAACCCCGAAATCGAAGGCAACTTCGGAAGTTCTGTCGCGATTGGGAATGGAGTCATCGTCGTTGGCGCAGATCGCGAATCCGGAGTTGATTATGGATCCGGAGCTGTATACATCTTTGACTCCTCGACATACGAGCTGATCACAAGTGTTCTACCAGACGAACTCGAGAGAAACAGCAAATTCGGAGGCGTGATAGCCATCAAAGACGGAACCATCGTTGCAAGCGCAGAGCACCTCTTTGCATCGGTACCAAACTCCGGAAAGGCATATCTACTCAACCCCTACTGCCGCCCCGATCTCAATCAAGATGGAAGCCTCAACTTCCTCGATGTCTCAGCATTCCTCGACACGCAGCTCGACTGGAACGATGACGGCTCATTTAACTTCCTCGATATCAGTGGGTTCCTTGCGAGCTACTCCGACGCATGCTCCAGATGAATCTGCTGATTCAACACGAGTTTCCTCACCACGCATCAACACCAATCTGAAGCGCCAACCTACCCTTCAACAATGCTTCCAGAAATCCCGATCGACGACATCCCAGACTTCATGCCTGACTCAAATAACAGCGCAAACCACGACCCAGAACAAGAATCCGGAGGGGTCCTTGACGGCCTCACCGAACCCCAACGCAACGCCGTCCTCTGCACCGAAGGTCCGCTCCTCATCCTCGCCGCAGCCGGATCAGGAAAGACCCGCGTCATCACCCGCCGCATCGCCCACCTCGTTGCCAACAACACCCCACCCTGGTCGATCCTCGCGCTCACCTTCACCAACAAAGCCGCGGGAGAAATGCGCGAACGCGTCGCCCTCCAAATCGCAGGCCCAAACGCCCTCGACGAAGACGCCCCACGCGATCCACGACTCCGTGGACTAACCATCACCACCTTCCACTCCCTCTGCGCCCGACTCCTCCGCCGCTACGCGGAGCGTGCCAATCTCCCAGGACTCAAACCCGACTACACCATCTACGACAGCTCCGATCAGATGGCCGCGATGAAACGCGTCCTCAAAGCGATGAATCTTCAAGCAAGCAACTGGCCACCCCGCTCCGTCCTCTCTACCATCTCGTCCGCGAAGAACGACATGATGGACGCGAAAAAATACGAAGCCAACGCATTCGATTACTACTCGAAGCAGGTCGCCAAGATCTACACCGCATACGAAGAATCACTCCGCAAAGCCGGCGCGATCGACTTCGACGACCTCCTCCTCTACACCGCCAAAATACTCGACACCAACCCTGAAATCAAAGCAGAACTCAACGCCCGCTGGCGCTACCTGCTCATCGACGAATACCAAGACACCAACTCCGTCCAGTTCAAAATCGCCTCCCAGCTCGCCGCCGCGCCCCCGCCACTCCCGGGGATGGAAGACGAACCCTCCGCGCCAAACATCTGCGTCGTCGGTGATCCCGACCAAGCAATCTACGGCTGGCGCGGCGCGGACATCTCCAACATCCTCGATTTCGAAGAACACTACCCCGGCGCACGCGTCATCATGCTCGGAGAAAACTTCCGCTCCACCGAGCCGATCCTCCAAGCCGCCGACACCCTCATCAAACACAACACCAAACGCAAAGACAAACCCCTCTTCACCTCCAAACCCGGCGGCGAACCCATCACAGTCGTCACCACCAACGACGAACGCCACGAAGCCGAGCTCGTCGCCGACTGGTTCCGCTCACTCAACGAAGACCACAAAATCGCGTGGAAAGACATGGCCGTCTTCTACCGCACCAACGCCCTCTCCCGCGTCCTCGAAGACGCAATGCGCCAGTCCTCCATCCCCTACCGAATCGCGCGAGGCACCGCGTTCTTCGAGCGTGAAGAAATCAAAAACGCGATCGCCTACCTCCGCGTCATCGCAAACCCATCCGACCCCGTCTCTTTGCTCCGCGTCGTCAACACCCCAACCCGAGGCATCGGCAAAACCACCCTCGACACCATCCAAGGCGCCTGCGCCCGCGCCGGGATCACCCTATGGGAAGGTCTCAACAGAGCAAACGAACTCGGACTCAGCGACCGCGCCACCAACTCGATCAAAAAATTCACCGACATGATCAACGATTGGACCGGTGGCGGGTCCTTCATGGGCGCAACCCTCTCATCCAACCTCCACGAACTCGTCGAACGCGTCATCTCCGAGTCCACCCTCGAATCGCACTACACCAAACAAGCCAAAGCGTCCGGCGCGGAATCCGACGAAGAACGACTCGACAACCTCAACGAACTCATCACCTCCGCACGCGAGTTCGAGCGTGAGTTTGATCCCGCAGACGACCCCGCGTCCTTCACCGACACCGAGCAAGCCGAGTCAGGAAATGTCGGGACCGTCCCCCCTCTGCTCGCACTCGTCCGCGCGTACCTCGAGTCCATCGCCCTCATCGCGGACGCCGATGCCGTAGATTCGGAATCCGGTGCCGTCACCCTCATGACCCTCCACGCATCCAAAGGCCTCGAGTTCCCCGCCGTCGCGATGATCGCCCTCGAAGAAGGCACCCTCCCCCACTCCCGCGCCCACGAATCCAACGAAGAACTCGAAGAAGAACGAAGACTCGCATTCGTCGGGATCACACGCTCGATGAAGCACCTCCAAATCTCAAACGCCACCCGCCGAACCGTGCGAGGCATCACCGAACGCACCATCAAATCACGCTTCCTCGAAGAAATCGGATCCGAAAACATCATCTTCTCCGACCAAGCCGACGCAAGCTACGGCACGGGGGGCATGGACAGTTTGGGCGAATACGACGACGCGTTCAGCAACAAGTCCAGCCCAAACCGCTTCCGCGCCGGATCATTCGCCAACTTCAAACCCGACCACCAAGCCATCAACGACGCGCGAGAAAAACGACTCGCCAGCATCGAACCCCGCAAATCCATCCCCGTCCCCCCACCACGCCCAAGCATCAACCCAGGCGGCCACGCCCCCTCCGGAAGCGCTTCAAACAACAGCGGTCAATACCCAGTCGGATGCACCGTCTCCCACCCCCAGTTCGGAGAAGGCGTCGTCATGAAAACCACCCCAGGCCAAAACGCACGAGTCATCATCGAGTTTAAAGCTGTCGGCCGAAAGACACTCGTCCTCGAATACGCCCGCCTCAAACGCATCCGCTGATTAAGCAGGCCGAATCCCACGCTGCAGCTGCATCACCCGTTCGCTCTCATCGCGTCGCACCTGATCCAGCACATGCTTGGGGATCCGCCACGAACCATCGTCCGCCGTCACGCTCGCGCAGTGCTCGTTCAAACACCGGTACATAAACTTGAACGCATCGCGTGGCTGCTGCATCGCCCCCAGCGCCTCGATCAGATCCTGCCGCGCCACATCCTCTGTAAACAGATCAATCAGCGCCAGCGCCGGCACCCCCGCAGGTCGGCACACCGTCAGCCGAGCGTTGCACAGGTCATAGAGCATCGCACCCGTCCACGACAAACGCTCCACCATGTTCTGCTTGTCCATCCGCGCTTCCTGAAAGAACGCGCTCGACTCTTTAAACAACGCATGACGCAGCTCGATCGGCAGCAGCATCTTCGTCCCCACCCCATCAAGCTGCAAAAACTTGTTGTTAAACATCGGCCAAATCAACCCACGCATCCGATCCGTATCCCCATTGATCAGCGTCGGCTCATCCACCCGATCAATCACCACCATCACCCCAGTAAACCCAAACTCCCCGATCACCCGACGCAAGCGCGCAAACATCGCGTACCGCTGCTCATCGCTGTCCGTCGTCGGAAGCTCACCCGACCCCAGCACGCTTCTAGGCATTCTCCGCAGCGATCCCAAAAACCCCTGCCCAACCCTCGGCACCATCCGGCACTGCTTGTGCACCTTCGACGCGATCCGATTGATCACCAAACGATCAAGCACCAACCCCTTGACCATCAACAGCATCCACATCAACAACAAAATCCCCGACCCGATCTGCACCGCGTCAAAGAAGAACCCCTCAAACGACGAGTAAATCTGCAACCACCCAAACAACGCAACCGCAGGAATCCACCCCAGCCACATCCCGATGATCATCAGCGCCGAGTGCCCACCCCCCGGCAGCCGGAGCAACTGACGCAGCCGCGCCGTCCGCACGCCGCTCGGATCATTCACATCGTACACAGACTGCAAAATCAACAAATCACGACGGATCAACGCAGGCATCTTCCGCGCCCGCTTCGCCGCGTTCTCCCCAAGGTTCGCCTCAGGCGGCTCAGTCGGACCAGGCAGAATTGCATTCATGATCCGACCCGTCCCGATCGACACCATCGCATCCATGTGATCCACAAGCCGAACATCCGAAAACGGGTTGTCCTTCTTCGCCCCCGCGCGATCAACATAGTGATCCAGCATGGAGTTCAGGTTGTCATAAGGGATCATGAACACCTTGCTGTTGGGAAACTCATCGTTGTGCCGACCGATCCGCGACGCAATCTGCAACCGGATCGCCGTCTTCCCCGCCCCCTTCTCCCCGAACACGATCGAAGTCGAAGGCCGATGCAACTCCCCAAGAATCTTCTCAAAGTCCGAATGCGCACTCGAAACAACAGGACGCGCCAGCTGCACCTCACCCGGCGCAGGCACCTCACTCTGCCCCGTCAACAAGGTCGGAGGCCCCATCCGCGCAAAGATCGAATCATGCCGAGCTTCCTCCCCACGAAAAGGATTCTCCACAATCGACCAATGCTCAAAGAACTGGGAAAGATTCATACACCAGTATATCGGCGATCTACTCGCCAAAGGTCAATACAGCCCAAACCAGACCAATCAGTGAGCCACGCGCGTTCCAAGCATCGGAGCCACCTCAGCAACAATCCGATCAAGCGTCTCCTGATCCTTCGCCTCAGCATTCAACCGCAGCAATGGCTCCGTATTCGACATGCGGATATTCACCCACCAGCCCTCATCCTCGAAGCAATCAACAGTAATCCCGTCAAGCTCGTCGATCTCGCACTTCTCCGCGTAGTACTCCATCACCGACTCGATCGCTTCCTGCGCCTCTTCGTTCTCAAAGTTGATCTCGCCCGACTGCTTGTACCGCGCCATCGGCTGAATCAACTCGCTCATCGCCTTCCCAGAGTTCGCAAGCACCGACAAGAATGTACACATCGCGATCGCGCCGCTGTCCGCATTGAAGTTCTTCCGGAAGTAGAAGTGACCCGAAAGCTCCCCACCAAAGATCGCCTTGTTCTCCGCGAGCAGCGCCTTCATAAACACATGCCCCACCCGACCACGCAACGGCTTCCCGCCATGCTTCAAGATTTCTTCTTCCACCGCTTTGGTCGAACGCAAGTCATACACGATCGAAGCGCCCGGCTCTTGCTCAAGGAAGAACGACGCAAGCAATGCAGTCATCTGATCGCAAGGCACAGTCCGCCCCTTCTCATCAACCGCAACGCACCGATCCGCATCACCATCAAAGCACAGACCCAAATCAGCCCCATGCTCCACGACCGCGGCTTGAAGCTGCTCAAGATTCGACTCAACGAGCGGATTCGGATCGTGCGCCATCTCCCCCGACTCAATATCAAAGTTCATCTCAATGATCTCGAGCCCTTCGACATGCTCCCCGTTCTTCCCGAAGACCTTCGGACACATCATCCCCGCCATCCCGTTGGACGCATCAACCACAATCTTCATCGGATTCGATGCATCACGCTCACCCAAGTCCAAGAACTTGAGCACATGCTTCGCGTAAGGCTTCCAAAGATCCCGCTCCTCAACAATCGTCGCCGGATCAGGTTCCGCGTTCTTATCCACCATCGCCGCATACTTGCGCACAAGCTCAAGCCCCGTCAGCTCACCCACAGGCTTCGCTTTCCGTTTGGAAATCTTGAACCCGTTGTACTGCGGAGGATTGTGCGACGCGGTAATCACAACCCCGCCCGATGCATCCAGATAGTTAATCGCAAAGTACATCATCGGAGTATCAATCAACCCCAGATCGATCACACTCGCGTGGTAGCTCGTCAACCCCCGAACAAGCTCGTCGCGAAGTGTCGGGGACGACTTCCGCATATCCCGACCAATGATCACATTCCGCATCATCGGAGTGGACTCACCATCATTCGCCGCCTCTTCAAGCAAGAACCGAGCCGAACCACAGCCGATCTGCCACCCCATCCGATCGGTCAACAAATCCGGGTAAGTCCCACGGATGTCATACGCCTTAAAGACTCGTCCAAGCATCGGTCATCTCCGAAAACACGCCCCATCGCGTGAACCAAGACGATAGGACAGCATCAACCGCTTTCCAACCCGCTTCCAACCCCCACCAGCCCATCCACTACCCGATCTCGCTCCCCACGCGGATCAACTCCACCCCCCCCGGAATCGCCTTCTGGAACGCCTTGCCATATCCAGTCGTCACAATCCGCGGATCAAGCACCACCACACGCCCCCGATCACTGCTGGATCGAATCAACCTTCCAAACCCCTGCTTAAACCGGATCACCGCCCTCGGCAACGAATCATCCCGAAACGGATCACCCCCACGCTCACGGATCAACTCATTCCGCGCCTCCACAATCGGACGATCAGGAGGATCAAACGGCAACCTCGTGATAATCACATTCCGCAATCGATCACCACGCACATCCACCCCCTGCCAGAAACTCGACGCCCCAAACAGCACCCCCCGATCATGCTCACGGAACTCATCGAGAATCTGCGTCCGCGACCCATCCTTCCCCTGCACCCAAACCTGATACCCCATCGCTTCAAGTGGACGACGCAACGCATCCGCCGTCTGATACAACAGCTTAAAGCTCGTAAACAGCACAAACGCCCCGCCGTCCGTCGCCAGCACATGATCCTTCACGCGAGATGCAATCGCTTGCTCAAACGATTCCCCAGTCGGACTCACCGACCCACGCCGAGGAGTAGGCACCGACGCATCCACAAACACCTCCACCTGCGAGGTGTACTCAAACGGACTCCCAAGCTGCAGCGTGCTCGCGCCTTCCCCGCCGAGCCGAGTCAGCGCATGCATAAACGCAGTCTCCGCATGCTCCGCCGTTTCCCCGTCCTCAACCTCCCGCGTTGTCAATGTTGCCGAAGTCAGCACCACCGACGCCTCCCCCCCAAACAAATGCTCCTTGAGCAGCGGCGCAACTTCTGTAGGACTGCACGCGATCGTCACCCGAACCCCGCCCCTGCCAGGTTGTCCAGAAGTCTCAATCCAGTACACACACTTCTCAGCCGTCTGCTCGATCAATGTCTCCGCTTGATCCGAAATCTCTTTCGCGCGGATCGCAAACGCGTTGAGTTCAAACCGGTCCGCCTCGTTCGTCACATCATCCCGAAGCTTCTTAAGACGCAGACACAAATCATTCATCGCTGGAGAAAGCACATTCTCCACAATCCCCGCCTGCCGCACGCGCCCATTGACCAATCCCCCGCTGATCATCTTCCGATTCAACGAATCAAAGAACGCGTCGCTCGCCCGCTGCGCCTCGCGCACCAACCCAATCGCCCGATCCACCGGCTCAATATCTCCCGTCACCAACGCCAACTGCGCCAGATACCCCCGCTGCGTCTGCTCTTGGTACAACTGCCGAAGCAAGAACCCAACCCGTCCCTCGCTCAGCGACAACCCAAAGTGATCGGCCGCCGCATCTTCAACCCCGTGCGCCTCATCAAGCACCACATGGTCATACTCAGGAAGGAACCCCGTCCCCTGCATGCGAAGAGCCAGATCCGAGAAGAACAACGCATGGTTGCAAATCAACAGATCCGCATCCTCCATGTCCCTTCGCGCCTCTTGATAAAAACACTCCGCATGATGAGGGCACTTCCGCCCCATGCAGTTGGTCGAGTCGGACTGGACCGAGTTCCACACCCCCATCCGCTCCACCGCAGGCAGCGTGCTCAGCGAACCATCCTCCGTCGAATACGCCCAGTCCTCAATCACATCAAGCGACCGCCGGGATGGACCATCGGGAAACAACTTGTTCCGCCGCTCGCTCGCCAAGCGGAGCCTGCGGATCGACATGTAGTTCCCCCGCCCCTTCACCAACACCGCTTTGCACTCGCGCCGCTCCCCACTGATTTCCTCGCGCGTCACCCCATCAAAGTCCGCATGCTGATCATTACCCTCTTCCCCCCCACGCTCCAGATCCAGCCCCGCCAGCGCATCGAGCAGCACCGGGATGTCCTTCTTCACAAGCTGTTCCTGCAGCGCGATGGTGTTCGTCGCGATCACCACCTTCTCCCCGCTCCGCATCGCCCGCACAATCGCAGGCACCAAATACGCAAAGCTCTTCCCAACCCCCGTCCCCGCCTCGACAAACAGATGCCCACGCGATTCCATCGCACGATCCACCGCACCCGCCATCGAGAGCTGCTCATCGCGCGGCTCATACCCCTCCCCCAACCGCTCCGCGATCGGACCACCCGCCCCCAGCAACATCTCGACATCGTGACTCACTTGTTCACAATCCCCAATGGCATCCGCTTGGGTTCCCCATCCTTCCGAGGATACATCTTTGGAGTCGCCCGCTGCTTCTCCAGCACCACCACCCGACCCGTAGGCGTCTCCACCGTTCCGATGTGATGCGTGTGCAACATGTGCAGCGCCTTCTTCGCTTCCGCGACTTCCTCGTCCGCCTTCTCACCCTTGGTCAGCACCACGAGCCCACCGATCTTCACCAAAGGCACCGTCAACTCCGCGATCATCGCGACCTTCCCCACCGCCCGCGCCATCGCCGCATCGTACTGCTCTCTGTGCCCCCCTGTGTACCCCTGCAAAACCTTCGTCCCCTTGTCCTGCCCAAGCCCCTCCGCACGACTGTTGATCACCGTGACATTCTTCAGCCCAAGCTTCTCAACAACCAACGAAAGGAACACCGTCTTCTTCTTCGTCGCATCCACCAGCGTGAACTCAAATGTCGGCATCACAATCGCAAGCGGGATCCCCGGAATCCCACCGCCCGATCCAATATCCACAATCTTCCCGCTCTCCCCCATCTCCCGAAGCACAGGCACAAGAGTCAACGCATCAAACAGATGACGCTCCCAAGCGCTCTCCACATCACGGATCGCCGTGAGATTCATCCGCGTGTTCATATCCATCAGATGAGCAAGGTACAACCCAAGCGTCTCGACCTCGCCTGGTTCAAAGCTGATCCCATACTCAGCAAACATCCCCATCACTTTCTCAGGACACGCGATCGGTTCCAATCCGTCACTCAGCGAAACCTCGACCTCTTTCCGAGGAGCACCCGATCGATCACCCGACCGATCTCCCGCCCCATCCCCAGCCCGATCACCGCGTGACCGCCCTCCCCGAGAATCCCGCGGATCGCCCATACGGTCGTGTTGGTTGTTGGTAGTTGTCCGGCGGTCCATCATCATCAGCGTACTCAAAAGAAGCCCGGTAAGGCGGTCTGGGGCGGTGGAGCGCGACATTGACAATCAATCCCGTCATCACCCAACAAGTCAGAAGACTCGATCCGCCATAACTCACAAAGGGTAGGGTGATCCCGATGATCGGGAGCATCCCAAGATTCATCCCCACATTAATAATCACCTGAGCCGCGATAAAAGCCGGAATCCCCACCGCGATCATCCGACCAAGCGGGTCGCGACAACTCCCCGCCACCAGCAGAGCCCCCCCAATCCACATCACATACAACCCCAGCACAAAGATCCCCCCAATCAACCCAAACCGATCCACCACCACCGCGAACACCATGTCGTTGTGATCCTCAGGCAGCGAGTTGTACCGCACAAGCGCCCGCGCCTGCGGATCACTAATCCCAGTCACCTGCCCCGCACCGATGAGCGTCTGCGCCCGAGTGCTCTGATAGTTGATCCCATGCGAGTCCGAATCATCCCCACGGAACTGCTTGACGATCCCCACAATCCGCGACTTCTGGTGCGGCCGTAGCAACGGATACGCCGCCGGCGCCGCCATCGCAGCGCACAGCACAATCAAAGTCAGATGCCGCAGCCGCGCACCCGCCGCGATCAGCATCGCAAACAAAGCAGGCACAAACAAGCTCGCCGTCCCCAAGTCAGGCTGCAGCGTAATCAACGCAACCGGGACCGCCGCAATAATCCCAGGCACAACCAACCCACGAAGCTTCCGATGCGCCGACCGATACCGCATGTACCGCGCCACCAACAGCACAAACGCGATCTTCATCACTTCCGAAGGCTGAAAGTCCGCAACCCCAAGATTGATCCACGCCTTCGCCCCATTCCGTGGAGTCACCAACCAGCTCGGAACCCCGGGAAGCATCAGAAACACCAACAGCCCCAACCCCACCACATACATCAATACCGAGAACATCCCGATGATCTTGTAGTGAGGCAGCGCAATCACCACACAAGCCATCAACCCCACAATCAAAAACACCAACTGCTTGAGCGCCTCCGCCGCCATCGGATTGGTGCCCGATTCGCGCACACTCCCCTCCGCGATATCAATCGAGTAAATTCCGATCAGCGTCAGCGCAAGCGAAGCGATCAGCGTCAACCACGCCGCATTCATCACCTTCACCGCATCGAAGATCGAATGATCCCCCCATCCCCCGCCTCGGATCGCCCGCACCCAGATCGGATCACGTCCATACGCACTCATTGCGATCCCCCCGCATCGACAACATTCGCCCCAGCCAGATACCCCTCGCGCACAAGCGCATGCACAATCTGGTTGTTAATCGCACCCGATACCCTCGCGCCCGATCCACCATAATCCACCACCACCGCGATCGCATACTCAGGAGTCCCACCAGCACCAACAAGCGTCACATACCAGCTGTGATCCCCCTGCCGAACCACTTCCTTGTCCATCGGCCCATCACCATCCGGATCAATCACCAACGGAGATGATGTCGCCGTCCCCGTCTTCCCCCACACATCAATCCCCTCCGCATTAAACACCGAATCCCGAACCGTCCCGTAGGTAATGTGCTCACCAGTCCCATGCACAGGGTTATTCACCACCTCATGCAATCCATCAAGTGCCGCACGCACCGACCACGCAGGTAGCCCAAGATTTCGAACCACAGGCATCTCACCAGTCCGAATCAAACTCGGTGCAATATCAAACCCACCACGCGCAAGCGTCGCATAAGCATCCGCCGCATGCAACGGCGTCCAAGTCACAGGACCCTGCCCAATCCCCATCTGGATCGCGTCCTCAGGTGAAATCGGAAGCGTCCCACCCTCGCCATCAAACACACCAGTCGACCCAGCCCACGAAGTACCGATCCCCAAATCAATCGGCACACCAATCCCAAACATCGAGTACACATCCTTGATCCCATCAGGACCAAGCCGCTGACCAAGCGTAAAGAAAAAGACATTCGACGACACCATCAACGCATCCGCCCCATCCGGATGCCGACCCAACTGAATGAAATGCGTCACCGCGCCGTTTGTCCTCTTGAAAATCCACGACCGCAAAATGTTCGGACGATCCGGATACAGCGACCCCGTCGCCTCGATCCGCTCACCCTGCGCATACTTCCCAAGCTTCGCCGATCCAGTCAGCACCAACGCCTTCGCCACAGACCCCGGCTGGTACGGCTTAGCAATCGCACGATTCACATACGGAAAACGCTCATTCCGAAAACGCTCAACCGCCTCCTCACTCGTCAACCCCAACCGTCCCCAGTCCCCATCCCGCGGCGCGACAGGCGTCGACACCATCGCGAGCACCTCCCCCGTCGCGACCTCGAGCACCACCGCCGCCGCATCAAGCTCTGTCCCCACCGCCATGTACTCGTTGTCATGCCAAGGCTGCACCCTCGTCAACCCCACCGCAGGATCAAGAATCGCACGAACCCGCGCCTGGAGCGACATATCAAGCGTCAAACGCACATCCCTCCCAGGACTCGGAGAAACCTCGCTCACCCCGCGCGTCTGCAGATGCTCCGTCCGAACCCCGCGCAAACCACGCAGCTCGTGCTCCATCGCATACTCAATCCCCGTATGCCCTACCCGATCCTGATCCGTATACCGACCACGATCCACCCCATCAGCCATCACCGCACGCTCACGCAAAGACGCATCCGACTCGATCGCATCGCGCCTCCGATCTGCATCCTCTCGGAACACCCGATCCCGCACACTCCCAAGCACCAATGAACCAAGATCATCCACAGCAACACGCACCGTCGAATCATCCCGCAAAGGCAGCGGGAAAGTTGACCGATCCAGAATCACAGTCTCCGATTCAAACGGATACACCCGCCGAGTATTGTCCGTCACCGACATCCCCGGAAACAACGGGATCATCTCATCGAGCGCTTCGTTCCCACCCGCGACATAGCTCATCGCAGGCACCTCCCGCACCATCATCCGCATCAGATCGAACCCCACCGAATCGCTCACCCCTTCAACAATCGCATGCGGGATCGTCTGCTCCCGAATCTTTGACGACGAGTTCTTCACAAACCGCGCGAGGTCCTCATCAGTGACCGTATAGCCCTTCCGCTCGCGTGCCTCGACCTCGTTGCGAACCCGCGCCTCAACAATCGACCGGTGCTGCCGCTCGATCTTGTCAACAATCTCATCCCGCTTTGCCAGCAGCTCATCGAGCTCGATCTTCCCGTACACAGCGATCGTCCGCATCGACGCATCGACATGCTTCTGATAGATCAGTCGATAGTTCGCAACAATCGCATCCCGCTCAGTATCTGAGTACAGATCCCACCGATCCCTGTGCGCCCTGCGTGCATACCGCCTCGCCCTCGCCGACGCCCACTCCCCGCTGAGCACCGAGTACTCAATCGCGACATCATAACTCGCCTGGTCATACGCCAGCACCCGCCCCGTCCGATCCAGCACCCGCCCCCTCGTCGTGGGCAGCCAGGTCCTCCGGATCAACCGAGACTCAGCAAGCTCCCTCGACGCCTCCCCCTCCACAACCGTCATCCAAGACATCCGCACAAACAAGCCAGCAAAGCCAACACACACCGCAAGCATGAGCAGAATCAGCCGCCGATGAAACATACTCGGAATGTATTTCGATACACGAACCATCAAAACCGCCAACCAGACCCAAATGCACAACCACGGCCCACACCATGGTACACAATCGGCCCGTTCAACAGTTCAGGATCAACTTCCAGCAAATCCCATTCACGCAGGATTCACCCGTTTATCCCGCTCAATCTCCGCATACGCATTGTGCGAATGGATCGATTCAAAGTTCTCCGACGAGATCGCGTACTGAACAACCCGATCATCCTCATTGAGACCCAACGCAAGATCACGAATGATGTCTTCGACAAACTTCGGATTCTCATACGCCTTCTCGGTCACATACTTCTCATCAGGACGCTTGAGCACCGCGTACACCGGATGACTCGCCGCCCCTTCAAGGTGCTCAACCAGATCTTCGATCCACATGAAGCCCTCCGTCCGCACCGCCGCCTCGATTCGGCACCGCTGGTTGTGCGCCCCATACTCCGAGATCTCCTTCGAGCAAGGACACAAGCTCGTCGCCGGAGCCGCGACCGTCATCACGAAATCCTCGTGCGAGTTCGCCGTGCACTCAAACTTCACCTCATAGTTCATCAACCCCTTCTGGCCGGTCACCGGCGCGGGTTTCTCGATGAAGTAGGTAAACGACGCTTCAAAGTGCGCGTTGCTCGCGTTGAGCCGTTCCTTGATCGCTTTGGTGATCCCAGGAATATCCTCAGGACGGAATGGCGAGCACTGATGCTCATTCAAAACCTCAAGGAACCGCGACATGTGCGTCCCCTTCTTCTCCTGAGGCAGCGACACATACATATTGATCGTCGCCACTGCGGTCTGCTCCCCTCCATCCCGCGTCGCAAGACGCATCGGGTACACGACCTCTTTCACCCCCACACGATCAATCGCGACCATCCGATTATCCGAGTTCCCCTGCACATCAGGCATCCCCGCCGCGTTCGTCTCCGCATGTCCAGAAGTCTCGTGCTGACAATCAGTTGAGCAAGTCAATGGCAACTCCATTTCTCGAGGTTTCAAAAGTGTAAATCTATCCCAATACTAGACAGACCCACCACACAAAACCTTCCTTGGAATGCTTCTATTCCCACCAAATCCCCTGTTCTCGCACCCCTACCCCCAACAAACACGCTCACCCGCGCGCCGCCTGCACCTGTTGCCGAGCCACAGACGATTCCACCCAAGAGAACCCAACAGGAGTCCCGATCAACGCACCGCCAACCCACGCGAGCGAAGACATCATCATCCACCCAGGCGCTTCACCAAGCGCCAACGCATGAAGCACCTTCCCACTCCCAGGCATCACCATCGTCAGCACGGGACCAATCACCGCGCCCAACATCACCCCAACCATCACAGGCACCAAAGACAAATCCGCCTCACCGCTCCGCTCATGCTTCAGCGAATGATTCTTCAGCACCATCCCACCAAAAACACCCGCAAGACACGCGCCGATAAACCCGCCCCACACCGCTTGTCCCGACAAATCATTCTGCACCTGCAGCCACACCAAAAGCATCGACACCCCAACCCCGATCCCCACCAACATCAAACTCGGACCAGCCGCCCCACCAATCCGCTTGACAACCTCACCATCAACCCGCACGCATTCATCATGCTCAAGCCCACGCCCATCCCCACGCCCGCTCGCCTTGCTCAACATCACCAGCCCCACCAACGCGAGCACCAAAGCCACCGCCCCCTCAGCCGCAAGCATCACAAGCGACCCCGATCCCGGAGCTCCTCGCAACGCCTCACCGACCTGCCCCGCCCCCCAAGCGCCCCACGCCACAACCAATCCCATATTCAAAACACCCTCGCGCAGCGACACCGCTTTGGTCGCGATGATCCCAGCGATCATCGCAAGAAAGAACACAGCAATCAGCGCGAACAAACCACCCACGAGCGAATCAGAAACAAACGCCGTCGCATACGCGGACCCATCCCCGCCGCGTAGCGAGCCCATCAGCCCCCCCGCGATCGGACCCAGCACACACAATGACACAACACGCACGATCCAGATCCAGACAGCATTCTTCATACCACCATCATCCGCTCATAAACGCGCCAAAGCAACCACGATCGTGTAGCATCAACACATGAGCCCATCCAAGCACAACACAAACTCCCCAAACCCAGGCACCTCCGAACCCAAAGTCCTCCTCGAAGACCTCACCGCCGACCTCCTCTGGCCATCCCTCCTCCGTGCCCCCGCAATGGCATTCTCCCCCTCCCGCTGGTTTTTGGGGATCATCGCCGCATTCATGCTTGTTCTCGTCACCTCAATCTACTCCGCGGCTTTCTCCCCCGCAGAGTCCCCGCTCACAACACAAGCCGCCTACCCAGGATTCCAATCAATCCCCTACGCCCTCTCCACCCTCAACCCCGCCCTCATCATCAACACACTCGCCACCGGCGCACAACACCACATCGCACTCATCGCACAAGACCCCTGGACATCGCTCGCCCTCTACACCCCAATCCTCCTCATCATGGGAATCTTCGGATTCGCAATCACACGCTCCGCAAGCATCGAGTTCGCCCTCGGACGACAAACCGACACCACCGCATCACTCAACGCAGCACTCCGCACCATCCGACAAATCGCACTCACAACCCTCGGCCCACTCCTCGCAGTCGCAATCCTCGCCGCAATCGTCATGCTCCTCGGACCAATCCTCGGCCTCCCAGTCGTCAACATCCTCGCCGCAATCCTCTACTTCATCGGACTCCTGCTCTCAATACTCATCGTCTGCATCCTCACCATGCACCTACTCACACTGCCTCTCTCCATCTCCGCGCTCGCAATCGAAGGAACAGACGGCTTTGACGCCCTCCAACGCGCCTACGCATACCTCATCGCAAAGCCCATCAGACTCGCAATCTACGCAACCATCCTCATCATCCTCGGCACAACAATCACCACCATCGTCGCGATCCTCGCCAACTGGTCCATCGCAACCACCGACGCGCTCGCCTCCACACTCACCAACGACGCCGGACGCAGGGTTCTCACAGGCGACTCCGAAATGGCCGCCACCGAACCACTCGCAAACCGAATCATCTTCCTCGCCCAATCCACCCTCCAACTCATCGTCATCGGCTACACTATGAGCCTCCTCTTCTGCTCATCAACCATGGCATACCTCTGCATCCGAAGAGTCAGCGACGGACAAGACATCACAGAAATCTGGGACCCCACCAGCTAACCCCCACACAAAACAACCTACAAACCCAACCCCTCAGTCGGCAGATCCCAAGGATCCAACGGCTCTCCAATCTCCTCAAGCGTGACTGCATCCTCAAGCAAGAACCCACCCACCGCCGTGCGCTCAAGCGAAGCAAGCATCCCACCAACCTCAAGCTCAACACCAATGTCCCTCGCAAGTGAGCGGATATAGGTCCCCTTCCCACACCGAATATCAATCTCAAGCATCGGCCAGTTGTACTCCACAATCTCGATCGAATCGATTCGCACCGGACGAGACTTCATCTCGACATCCTCGCCCTTCCGCGCCATCGCATACGCACGCCGACCGTTGATCTTGATCGCAGAATACATCGGAGGCGTCTGCTCAATCTCCCCCACAAACTGATCGCACACACGACGCACATCCTCAATCGTCGGCTGCCGCTCAATCTCAGCAGGCACCGGCTCAAACTCCATGTCACAGGACTCAGAAGTGTGCGCCAAATCCACCACAGCCCGGTACGCCTTGTCCGTCCCCATGATCCGATCCTGCTCTTTGGTCGCCTTCCCAATCAGCACCACAAGCACCCCGCTCGCAAGCGGATCGAGCGTCCCGCCATGCCCAACCTTCACTTTTTTGGGTGCACCACCAGATTTCAGCTTCCCCTTGACCACCCGACAAACCATCATCGAGGTCAGCCCCAACGGCTTATGTATGTTAAAAATCCCCCGGATTGGGGGCACTTCGCTCAATGGTGGGTGTTGATCAGTCACCGCCAACAATACCGCCCGACAAGACAAATGTGAAATTAGGGGGTAAATCCCGGTAGAAACCCTGAGTTTCCTGTGCTATTTATTGCATTCCAGCATACGCTCAGTATAAAAACAGGGCCGCCCGGACCATCCGGGCAACCCTGAGCAGGAAATGGTTTGTTTCTTTCGTTCAGCAAACAGCGCTCGAGTCCCCAGCAGAAATCAGTGCCACTTGCAAGTCCAGTTGAGTAGAATAGACCAATCTGTCTATATATTCCGCTCGATCCAGAAAAAGTTGTAAGGATTCCAAATATGGCAAGCTCAAAGCGCGAACAAGTACTCAAATGTGCCCGTGAACTCTTCGAACGCGAAGGATTCCACGCCACAGGAGTCGATCGAATCCTCGAAAAAGCAGGGGTCGCAAAAATGACCCTCTACAACAACTTCGGCTCAAAAGACCAGCTCATTGTCGAAGTCCTCAACCAAAGCTCCGAGATCATGATCGGACGCATGAAAGAGCACGCCCTTGCCGCCAGTACCGACTCATACGAGCAAATACTCGCGATTTTCCGCACCCTCGGCGACTCCTACCAAGACCCCGATTTCTGCGGCTGCATGTTCCAAGCAGCCGTCGCAGAGTTCCCAGACCACGACTCAGCCCCCGCACAAGCCGCACTGGCGCACCATCGCCGTCTGACCGAAATCTTCCTCGAACTCTGCACCAAAGCAGGTCTCAAGAACCCTGAAGAACTCTCCCGCAAACTCGCTCTACTCTCATCAGGCGCTTCCTGCGTTGCTCGCCAAACCAAAGCACGCACACCCGCAGACGACGCACTGTGTATCGCTGAAATCCTTCTCGAACGCGCCAGCAACTAAAATTTATACAAATCTGTCTATTTGGAATAGAACGAATGGTATTTGTGTTCATCCTTCCAGTTGACCACACATGAAAGGAAACAACATGAGCAACACAACCCAAACCAAAGCAGTCGAGATCACCGAATCAAACTTCGATGAACTCGTCAACGCCTCAACCCCAACACTCGTTGATTTCTGGGCGCCATGGTGCGGCCCATGCAAAGCCCTCGGCCCAACCATCGATGAGCTCGCACAAGACTTCCAAGGCAAATCAACCGTCGGAAAAGTCAATGTAGACGACAACCCAGCACTCGCACAAAAATTCGGAGTCTCATCCATCCCAACCGTCCTCGTCTTCCAGAACGGACAAGTCGTTGAAACACTCATCGGACTCCGACCCAAAGAGGCCTACGCAGAAGCCCTAAGCAACGACTAAACAAACTCTCTCAAGAGTGTGTGTCCTAGTGCGAGTGACACACCTCTTCTCTTGGAAAGCCCCGCTTTCCACGACGACGCCCGGCCCTCCCTCGCCGGGCGTTTGTTGTTTTTCTTTGCATCAAAATTTTCGTGCCCAACTTTTCCCCACATCAACGCTTTTCACCCAACCAACAACGAATTCCACGCAAGCAATCCCCTCTCCGTGCTATCCTCTATCCTCGATGGCAAAGGACCCCTGGGACACTCCGGCAATGCGGCAATGGACCGCGATCAAAAAAGAACACCCAGAGTGTGTCTTGTTCTTCCGCATGGGTGACTTCTACGAACTCTTCGGCGACGACGCCGTCAACCTCGCAAGAGACCTCGGACTCGCGCTCACCCAACGCTCAAGCAAAATCCCCTTCGCAGGTGTCCCCCACCACCAAAAATCCAACTACCTGCAGAAAGCCATCGACGCCGGATACCGCGTCGCCGTCGTCGACCAGCTCGAAGACCCCAAAGAAGCCAAAGGCGTCGTCAAACGCGGAGTCACCCAAGTCGTCACGCCAGGCACCCTCGTCGACGAAGCGCTCATGCTCGACGAGCAAACCGCCTACCTCGGCGCCATCGCCTTCGACGACGACCACCACGCAGGTATCGCGATCGTAGAACTCTCCACAGGATCTTTCCGAGTCTTCGATGGATCCCCGCTCGCATGCACCGACGAACTCGCACGAGCCGGTGTCCGCGAAGTCCTCTACGCCCAGTCCTCCATGGGACAAATCCCACCACGCACGCAAACAGTCCTCGACACCCTCAACGCCCCAGGCACCGGCCAACCATCTTGGCACTTCCGCAAAGAAGAAGCACTCGAAGCAATCCACGAGCAATACGGCTCATATACCACAGCAGGTTTCGGTCTCGACGACTCCCTCATCTCCATCCGCGCCGCAGGAGTCATCCTCCGATACCTCCAGCAAACACAAGCCGTCGACCAAACCCAAACCAACGCAACCAGCGGCTCCGAGTTCCAACGCCAACGCTCCACCCTCGCCCACCTCCGCGCACCCACCCTCATCGACCGCTCCACCACCTGCACCATCGACGCAACCAGTCTCCGCGCCCTCGAAATCGAGCACACCATCCGCGACGCAAGCGTCGAGGGATCGCTCGCAGGAATCTTCCTCGCATCACAAACCGGCAACCGCTGCGTCATGCGCACCCCGATGGGCAAACGCCTCATCCGCCATTGGCTCAGCGCCCCCCTCACCCAAATCGACGCGATCAACGCACGCCTAAGCGCCGTGGGCGCACTCAAAGACGACCGCACCCTCGCGTCCAAGCTCGGCGACCGACTCGCACCCATCTGCGACATCGCCCGCATCGCAGGACGCGTCGCGCTCGGACGCGCCACCCCAAGGGACCTCGTCTCCCTCGGTAACGGCGGCGCCGCAATCCGAGGACTCATCGAAATCCTCGAACAATGCGAATCCCTCAGCACACACCGCACCGCGCTCATCAACATCGAAGGCGCCCTCGCACCCGTCGCTGATTCAATCGTCGCCCAGTGCGTCGAAGACCCACCATCCCACATGCGAGAAGGCGGCCTCATCCGCGACGGAATCGACCCCGAACTCGACGAAGCACGAGGACTCGAACGCGACGCGGGAACCTGGCTCGTCAACTACCAAACCAAGCTCATGGAAGAGCACGACCTCCCCTCCATGAAAGTCGGCTACAACAAAGTCTTTGGATACTACATCGAGCTCCCCGCCGGACAAGCACGCAAAGCACCCGACATCTTCACACGCAAACAAACGCTCAAAAACGCCGAACGCTACATCACCCCAGACCTCAAAGAGTTCGAAGACAAAGTCCTCGGCGCCAGCGGCAGAGCAATCGAACGCGAACGCATCCTCTTCGATCAACTCTGCGAACAATCCCGAAGCATCCTCGACGAACTCGGAAGCTACGCCCACACCATCGGTCAGCTCGATGTCCTCTGCGGACTCGGAGACAAAGCACACCACCGAGGTTGGATCCGACCACAAATCACCAACGACCACTCAATGCACATCGCCCAAGGCAGACACCCCGTCCTCGACGAAATGCTCGAACAACGCTTCATCCCCAACGATTGCCAACTCGCCACCAAAGAATCATCGCCCCACCTCGCGCTCATCACCGGCCCAAACATGGCTGGTAAGTCCACCTACATCCGCCAGTGCGCCCTCCTCGCAATCCTTGCCCAAGCCGGAAGCTTCGTTCCCGCTGAGTCCATGTCGATGGGGATCTGCGACCGCGTCTTCACCAGGGTCGGCGCCGACGATGCGCTCCATCGCGGACTCTCCACCTTCATGGTCGAGATGACCGAAACCGCAAACATCCTCAACAACGCCACCGACCGCTCACTCGTCATCCTCGACGAAATCGGACGCGGCACCTCCACCCTCGACGGCCTCTCACTCGCGTGGGCCATCTCCGAACACCTCGCCCAAACACACACAACCGGACCACGCACCCTCTTCGCGACCCACTACCACGAAATCACCGAACTCGAACAACGACTCGAAGGCAAAGTCAAAAACCTCCATGTCGCTGTCCGCGAATGGACCAGCGAAGACGGCGTCCAAGAAATCGCATTCCTCCACTCCATCCGCTCAGGACGCGCCGACCAGTCCTACGGCGTCCATGTCGCACGACTCGCAGGTGTCCCCATCAGCGTCACCAACCGCGCCACCGAAGTCCTCGAATCACTCTCCGTGCAACAAGGCGAACGCATCGACGCCAAAGCGATCACCGCGTCCAACAAAAAATCTGTCGCCAAAGCAAACGCAGATTCTACCAAAAATATGAACGGCCAGATGGGACTCTTCACCGAGTTCCTCAACCATCCGGTCGTGGACGAACTCCGCGAAGTCAAACTCGATGACATGACCCCGATGCAAGCCTTCGATGCGCTCCGCGCTCTGCAGACCAAAGCATCAAGCAATCCCTAATCAAATACTCAGATCCTCAAGATCAAACTTCTCGCCCTTGGGAACATAAATCAGGTCATACTCAACTGTCCATGTCGCGCCGTCGTCCTTCGACGCCGCCCCGGTCTGACGAACCCACCCATCACCAACCGGACGCACATGCATCTTGTGATGCGTGTACGAATCGCCATCCTTTGGATTGAACGCCTTGCCGACAAACATGACACCTTCGACATCAGACTTGGTATCCGCGATGAACTGGGTCACATCCCCACCATTGCCAAGCCAGTTCTGCCGCCATGCCTTTGCGATGGGATCAAAGAAGTTCCAGCTCTCGCCCGAGTACTCATCGCCTACCGACTTCCACCGCTCATGAATGACCTGCTTTTTCACGCGGAACTTGAGCGTATTGTGCCCCGCGAGCTTGCCGGACTTCGCGGAATAACAATCCCACTCACCCACCCAGAAATGCAACCCCATCGGAGTCGCTCCACTCGCGTGCGTCTTTGATTCATCACCCTTCTTCTGAGCATCAGACTTTGCAGCAGCGGTCGCCGTCGAAGTCGCGGTCAGGTTCGGACGCATCGAGTCCAGCAGCTTCGACCAACGAGCATCCTTACGAAGCGACACCAGATCCGAATCACCCTGATACTGCTGCGGATTTTTCACCCCAAGCTCCACCGCCTTCTCAAGCGCCTTAAACGCCTGGTCCGGATTCCCCTTAAGCGCTTGCGCACACCCAAGGTTGTAATACGCGAGCGGCGCGGTGTCCGGGAACGCGGTCGCGGTGATGTGCGCCATCACCGCGCGATCAATCTCACCCTGCGCATGGAGCGCATACCCAAGCAGGAACCACGCCTGCGAGTTGGATGAATCTTCTGCAACAATCTCGCTGCACATCTTCTCGACCGCCGCATAATCCTCCGCTTGCATCGCTTGATTCACCTGCCCCATCGTCGGCGCGTTGAAGGTCACAGCCATAGACACCGGCGCGGTCACCATGCAAGCGAGGACGGGAAGCAGCACGAGTTTGCGTTGTAGCGAGTTCATCTCATTTCTCCTGTGTGTGGTCAGCCATCAAAGACAGCGCGTGATGTGTTCGGTCATCCCAATATACAAGCCGTCCACGGATCAGGTTTCATATCGGACCCTCATTCAAGCAAACACCCCACCGCACCATCAATCGCAATCAAGCACCAAACCCATCCATGTCAATCTGTTCCGATTATGCCGGTTGGTGAACACTCACAAGAGAGTTTGATGACGATTCAAGATACCAGCCCCCACGATCCGATTCGATATTCACCATATGACCAACGAATCTACGCTCAAGACAGTGCTGCTTGCCGCAGCGGGTTGCTCCACGCTCCTCATCTCCGGAGGCCTCCTAGGCTGCGCCTCAGAAGTCAAGGTCCAACGAGTCGTCTACGACGCACCAGCCGTCGCCTCCGCCCAGCCAACCCCAGACCAAAGCATCCAATCTCGACCAGAGTTCACCTCTCAGCAAACTTCGCCGCACACCTACCAATCAGACTTCCTGCTCACCTCCGCGACCGACGACCCAGCACCACTCACCACCCTCGCCCAGGTCCGCGAAACCCTCGAAGCAATCTACGACATCGACGCCAAACTCGTCGCCTCCTCGATGCAAAACGACCCCAACCGCGCCCACTCCACTGAAGAGATCGCGAAGATCGATCGTCAGCACGCGCAAGCACTCATGACCATCATCGAACGCTTCGGTTGGCCAACCCGTGAAATGGTCGGCCTCAAAGCCGTCCAAGGCGCGTACATCGCGATCCAACACGCAGGTCACGATCCAGAGTTCCAATCCAACTGCCTCGCGCTCATCCAACAACAAGTCGATCAAGGCGAACTCCCAGGCGCCTTCCTCGCACTCATGACCGACCGCGTCTCACTCTCCAGAGGCGAACCCCAAATCTTCGGCACCCAAATGACCATGGCCCCCGACGAGTTCGGCGTCATGCACGCCGTCCCCTCCGCAGACATCTGGGAACCCAGCACCCTAGACCAACGCCGCGCCGCTCTCAAAATGCCACCTCACCAGCGTTTCATCGACGCGATCGAGCTCGCCTACTTCGATTCATTGGACAGCAGTGTCTCCAGAATCTCCTCAGTCCCCACTGAATAACTCCATCGCTCTAAAAACCCTCTATTCTCCCACCAACTCGATATCGAACCCCATCCAGCACCTGACCCCCGATTTCTTTATCGGACACCGCTTTTTGGTCCATAATTCGGGAACATCCCCCAATTCTGCTGCGTAAGGTCAGATGCGTCTATTCAGGCGTGTGTTCTTTATCCAAACTGCTTGTCCATCAGCCCGTTCTGTGGTGTATTGGTAGTGAAGGTCTCGTTTTACTCCATCCAAAGAAGAGAAGAGGATCGTTATGCTGACTGCGTTCTTTGCTGTTGCCCTCACAGGCATGGCCCCCGCCACCACCGCGCCCGCCACCAACACCACCTTGTCCAACGCAGGACAGGTCGGTAATCAAAACACAAGCTTCAATGTCGTCTCAGACAACGAAATCATCATCGACGGCGTCACCTACAACTCATGGAACGAAGTCGGTCAATCCGGATACTTCCATCAAACAGGCACACGATGCGGCACCGACGCACTCGTCCTCCAATCAATCAACGATATCCAATCCATCGCAGGCACACCCTCAGACTGTACCTTCAGCCGCACACGGATCGAACCAGAGTACGAACCATCAGTCGAGAAGTACCGCATCCCAGTCGTCGTCCACATCATCCAACAAACCAACGGCACAGGCGCCATCTCAGACTCACGAGTCCACTCACAAATCGAAGTACTCAACGAAGACTTCCAAGCAATCTCAGGAAGCCTCGGCGCACCAGGAACCGATGTACAAATTGAGTTCTACCTCGCAGAGTTCGACGAAAACGGCAACCCAACAACAGGCATAACACGCTCAACCAACAACACCTGGTACAACGATGGTGGCTCCTACTACAACACCCTCGCGTGGGACACCAACCGCTACCTCAACATCTACACCAACAACGCTTCAGGCAACCTCGGATATGTCCCCACCCTCCCACAAGGAGGCATCGCAGGATCAAACTCCGATCGCGTCGTTGTACTCCACTCCACCTTCGGACGCAACGCACCACTCAACCCATTCCACCTCGGTCGCACCACAACACACGAAGTGGGTCACTACCTCGGTCTTGAGCACACCTTCTCAGGTGGTTGCTCAAACAGCTACACCAGCGGCGACCTCATCCTCGACACCAACCCAGAAAGCAGCCCAACCTTCGGTTGCCCAGGCAGCAGAACCTCCTGTGGTTCACAAGCTCCATTCCATAACTACATGGACTACTCCGATGACATCTGCATGAACCAGTTCACACCAGAACAAGCAAACCGCATGCGTTGCTCACTCATCAACTACCGCCCAGACCTCTACGAACTCGCCGCAGGACCATGTTCAGCAGCAGACCTCGTCCAGCCCTACGGCTCACTCAACTTCCTCGATGTCTCGTCCTTCTTGGTCCAGTTCGGAAACCAAGATCCAGCCGCAGACCTCAACGACGACGGAAACCACAACTTCCTCGATGTCTCCGAATACCTCGCAATCTTCGGTGCAGGCTGCCCATAACCCAGCCAATCCATCCCCACCATCACAGCACCCCTCGCTCAGGCGGGGGTGTTTTTTTAGACCAACCACATCTCATTCCCCCCCAGCATGCCCCACCATACCCCCAGTTGGACACCACGAAACATGCGACTAATATTGTGTTGAAGAACCGGTGATCCCCCAGACCACCACCAAAACGCCGCCTTAGCTCAGTTGGTAGAGCGAAGCTTTCGTAAAGCTTAGGTCGCGAGTTCAAGTCTCGCAGGTGGCTTTCTCCAACCCACTCCAACCAAACAACTTACCACCACTTTCCCATCTCAGCGGGATCCGAACATCACTCTTGTGCGTACCAGTCCATGTCTGGTATGATGAATCGTGCGTCGCGCACACGCCGCACCGTCCACACCCCCAGACGCGGACACCCAGCGCATTGGTTGAACAGATCGGCAACCAATCTCCCCAATGGACACCAAGCACACACCGCCGATCGCACGATGGAGTCTCGCATGCACTACACGCCCCGTCACCCAAGCCACAAACTCTCAACCGGTATACGACCAAACGGGAAACTCACCGCCTGCTCCATGCTCGCCGCAGCCCTCGGCTCACTGAGCGCACCCGGAATCATCGCGACCACCGGAGTCCTCGGATTCCTCGCTGAAGAATCCTCCGCAGAGCAGCGCCAATCACGCACCTCAGACGCACAAGAAAAAGCAAGCACACTCCGCTTGATGTCCAAAGCCATCACCATTGATGTCGAGGACCAACCCCTCGAAGAACTCATCGACTTCATCATCAGTGTAACCGGCGCACAAATCGACCCCGTCTACCTCGAGTCCATCGCATCCTCAGGGATGGACCCCGCAACCCCGATCTCCCTACGCGTCACCAATGTCGCCGCGATCACCGTCCTCGAACGCATCCTCAAAAAAGCAGAACGAATCGAAGGCATCGGTGAAGACTACACCTGGCAACTCACCGAAATCGGTTCCATCGAGTGCGGCCCAAAGTCCGTCCTCAACGAAAACCAACGCGTTGAACTCTACGACATCGCAGACCTCATCTTCGTCGCTCCAGACTTCGACAACGCACCACAGTTCAACATCCAAAGCTCAGGAGGCGGCGGATCCAGCCAAAGCCCCTTCAGCGGCAGCGGACAAAACATCACCATGGAATCCTCCGCAGATCGCACACAGCGCATCATCGACCTCCTCGAGTCCAGCGTCGAACCAGACCAATGGGCAAACGCGGGAGGCGACGGCGCATCACTCACCGTCTACGGCACATCCCTCGTCGTCTCCGCACCAGATTACATCCACCGACAAATCGTCGGATACGACTTCTGGCCCGCACGACTCCAAACCGTCCGTGCAAAGGGCGATAAACGCTGGATTCAGGTCAACCCAGACCCAAAGCTCAAATCAATCCCGTAACACAACCCCCCCAAAGACTCTCTTCCGCGCGGCTCAGCAATGAGCCGTGTGTTTTTATACATGCATCACACCAATCCAACCGACCTACATAGCGGTAAGCAACCGAGACGCTTCCCATCCTGTACAGTATCTGGGTCTTGCCATGAGCTTTCAAAACGGTGCCATCTCGAATCAAAGCTGCAACCAGTGCGGCTACACCCTCGACGGACTCCCAGTCGGTTCCAACTGCCCCGAATGCGGACAGTCCTCAAAGCTCAAAAGCAAAAACATCCGCGAAGCCACCATGAGCTTCCAAGCACCCATCTGGTATGTCAAATGGATCCGCAACGGATTCTACCTCTGCCTCATCTCCATCTTCGGTGGTCTCTCCCTCCCCATCCTCGGCGCCGCCGTCGGATCAACAAGCATGCTCTTCCCGATCTCCCTCATGCTATTTGTCGTCGCGAGTGGATGCTGGAGCGCAGGCGTCTGGATGATCACCCGAACCCGCAAGGACCTCGGCGACATCTCCAAAGACGAAATCCTCGACAACCAAAGATTCGTCCTCATCATCCGCGTCCTCTCATTCGCTTGGCCATCCTGGATCTTCCTCATGACCATCCGCGCCGTCGCACCAAATGTCGGCGCATCGATGCCCTTCGAGATCCTCGCCGCCGCCGTCGGACTCGTCGCATGGATCGGACTCATCCCCGCCTGCGTCTACTTCGCCGAGCTCTCGTACTGGGCCGCTGATGAATGGCTCTCCAACCGACTCCGCGCCGTCGCGTGGTTCATGACCGTCTTTGGAGTCCTCGCCCTTACCGCCAAGTTCCTCTCCATCACCTCGCTCCCCATATCAGCGCCCGCCAAACTCGTCTATGTCTGGACCTATGTCATCAGCTTCATCGCAACCCTCGTCCTCTTCCACTCCGTCTTCCGCATGAGCATCCTCATGAACTGGGTCCTCGGACACCAAGCCGCCAGCGCGGACAAATACAAACGACTCGCCGAGCGCACCGAGCGCCACATGAACCACCAAGGAAAGCACTCCACCAAAACCCCCTGCGAATACTGCGACTACGACCTCATAGGACTCCCCTACAACGGATACTGCCCAGAATGCGGAGAACAGTACGGCGAAGGCAAACCACTCCTCGAAGGTGACCCCGGAATCAGACGAACACCATACGACGACACCCCGATCGAAGTCGCCGACTCCTCCGGCGGAGATGTCCGACACGCACGCGGCTTAGGCCTCCCCCTCGAAGACATCCCACCCCCCGAGTACGACGACGATGGTGAAGGCGACATCCCACTCGCGAATGATTAACACCGCGTTTTTCGCCCGCAACGCACCCACTTTCCATCCGATTCACCGCCGCTGGTGCCCCCATGGTCGTCAACCCGATACCATACCCCATGACCATCAACGCCAGCACCCAAGAAGATCCCAGCTCCGTCTGGACAAACACCATCGACGCAAAGTCCGTCGCCGATTGGATCGCTGAGCGCGAAACCATCGTCCTCCTCACCCATACCAAACCCGACGGCGACGCCCTCGGATCCACCCTCGCCATCGCACGCGCCATCAACCTCGCAAGAGGCACCACCGGCGCAGTCTCCGCCGCCGAATGCTGGTACGCCTCCCCGATGCCAGAGTGGAGCCAGCAGCTCGCCACCCCCACCAAGATCCGCGTCATCAACCCACCTGAACCCCCGCCCGCCGTCCTCGATCCCGAAGGCATCGTCATCTGCGACACCGGTTCATGGTCCCAGCTCGATCCCTACAAAGCATTCCTCGAGCCCCGCCTCGACAAAACAGTCATCATCGACCACCACCTCCAAGGCAACGCCGTCATCTCCGAGCGAAGACTCCTCGACACCGACGCCGCCGCCGTCGTCCAGCCCGCCGCCGAAGTCTGCTGCCACATCCTCAACCTCGATTCCCCAGACCAACTCCCCATCGACATCGCAACCCCCCTCTATGTCGGTCTCGCCACCGACACCGGATGGTTCAAGCACTCCAATGTCAACGGCAGAGTCATGCGCCTCGCCGGACAACTCCTCGACGCCGGAGTCAACCACTCCGCCCTCTTCGCGATGCTCTACCAACGCGACCGCTCCTCAAGACTCAAACTCATGGGACGCGCCCTCGAATCCATCGAAATCATCAAAGACAAAAACGCCGCCATCATGCAGCTCACCCACCAAGACTTCAAAGACTGCAAAGCATGCCCCGGAGACTCCGGAGGTTTCGTAGACATCCCCCAATCCGTCGAAGCCATCCGCGTCGTCGCGATCCTCAACGAACAGTTCGACGCCGACGGCGTCTTCACCAAAATCTCACTCCGCTCCAAACCCACCGAATGGGACGGACAACCCCCAGTCGATGTCAACGCCGTCTGCCAAAAACTCGGAGGAGGCGGACACGCACGCGCCTCCGGCGCACGCGTACGACACAACCTCGAAGACACCAAAAAACTCCTCATCGAAGCACTCCCATGAGCACTCCCAATCGCGACGACATCCGCAAAAAAATTGAACAAGAACTCGCGTCAGGCGCAAAGTCAGGTGACAAACAAAAACGCCGACCTCAGCGATCACAAAAACGCCAACGCCCAGACTCCAAACCCTACATCAACAAAAAACTCCAACGCAACCCCCAAGGCATCCGCCCCGGAAAACGCCCACCAATGGGCATCATGACCACCACACTCTGGGAATACCCCTCACAACACTACGACAGCTCCAACTCCACCATGCAAGGCTCCAAAGACTACATCGGAGCCACACCCTCCTGGGTCATCTACCAACTCCTCAAACGCTACACCAAAGAAAACGACATCGTCATCGATCCCATGTGCGGCTCCGGAACCACCATCGATGTCTGCAAAGACCTCAACCGCAAACCCATCGCCTTCGATCTCAACCCACAACGACCCGACATCAAAAAGAACGACTCCCGCAAACTCCCACTCGAAGACGACTCCGTCGATTTCGCATTCATCGACCCGCCGTACTCAACCCATGTCGACTATTCCGACGACGACCGCTGCATCGGAAAGCTCGACGCCGGACAACAACCAGAGCACGACGACGAGATCATGGGACACGACTACTACGAAGCAATGGACAGCGTCCTCGCCGAACTCTACCGCGTCCTCAAACCCGGCAAACACCTCGGTCTCTACGTCTCCGACTCATGGAAAAAGAAAAAAGGCGGCCAACCCGGCGAAGGCACCTTCATGCCCATCGGATTCGAACTCTTCGCCATGATGAGCCAAGCCTTCACCCCAGTAGACATCATCTGCGTCGTCCGCCACAACACCAAACTCCAACGCGGCAACTGGCACAAAGCCGCGGAAGAAGAGAACTTCTTCCTGCGAGGGTTTAACTATTTGTTGATTATGCGGAAGTAAAAAAACTAACTCAGCACAGATCAGTTTATACTTTACGGATTCAGGAGTTAAAGCTTGAACCGCCTCTTCATCGGCTCAAAATGATTTTCATTTTTATACACAAATCCCCTGGGATTACTTACCAATTCTGGATTATTAAAATCATTACAAAGCCCCTGATCACTGCTAACTAAAACACGACCATTTGACAATCTTGCTATGGCGATGATGTGTTGATCATTGCTAGCGCAGGATTCTTCATCAATCAGCCGTTTCTCCTCGGCATCAACTTCTTCACGGTCCGCTGATTGCACGAGACCTGCCTGCTCAAACGCCGAAAGTACTTGCAAGATTGAAGGCGTTTTCTGATACTCCTCGATCAGCTTACTCCCGCCTGTTTGGAGCTTCAGCACACCTGTATCAAAGACGAAGTCAAACAAATCACAAAGACATTGATTTTTGTGAAAAAACAAAGCCGTCATATTAGAGTCGATAATTACAGATGGAGTCATAATAATTTCATTTGCTCTCTGATAAAGAATTCTCGATACCGATCCGGCGGGTTAACCAAGTGCCCATTTTCATCCAAATCGATTTGGTAACCAACACTCTGGTCACCCTCGTTCGTGAGGAATATTAAAGAAACATCGCTTGGCCTTAATTCGCCGGCTCTTATATGCTGACGAAAACGATCGACAATATAATCACTATGTGTTTCGATTACAAAATTTTTACGCTCCGCCTTATATAACGAAGCAAACACTGACGCAACACCCGCCTGAGCTTTTGGATGTAGATGCACTTCAGGCTGTTGAATCAAGAGCCTTGCATTCTTTGGCGCAGAAATAGACTCTACAGCAATCGGCAATGCCTGACTTACCCCATAACCCACATCTGACAAATTACGGGTACCCCCCTTAAGATTCACGCTGATTTGGAATGGATCCCCGGCACCTTTTCCGTAGCGCTTGACGGTAATCGAATCGAACAATCCCGAGTTTTTCCCGAATGAATCCAATGCTTTTACTAATTTTCGCCCGTTTGTATCGTCTCTTAATGTACGGGAGAGAAAAAATGGAACATGCGATCCTGTAGGATCAAACGCAAGTGTCTTCCTATCGTAAATTCGCTCTGGCTTACTCCTTAACGGTGCAATAGCCAGGACTTTTTGCGACCGATTTGGATGAAATGATACACATCTGCGAATTTCCACCGCAGCTTTTTCATATAGTTGATTTGAAGAACTGCGGTTACTAATTTTTCGCCAAGCCATAAAGAACAGCTCGTTAAGAGTTCTTGAACTATTGAATTCATCATATGCCGAATGCGGGATTCTTGCCTTTAGCTCAAATGGCCTCCCTCTGCTATTCTTGACTTTCAAAGTTCCCTCAGCGTTCCCATTCTTATTCCATTTTGCATTCATTATAAAGTGATTTGATTCCCATGAAATCTCCGTGGGAACTGGCTCGTTATCACGATTTGTGTATTCAACTTCTACAAAATTTCGATGCGACATTGTCGGATCTATGAATCCAAGGACAAATGATTTTCGCCCATCATCCGTGCAAATAGTGTCGAATCCGCCCAAGGAGAAAGGCGGTGTATTAAAACCAGCAACCGACGGAAACGACGGATCCAATGCGGTAGATACGCATGACATAAGTGCACTCTTTCCGCTACTATTCTCCCCAACTACCAAAGTGATAGGTCGAATATCAAAAGTATTCACTGACTTAAATGACCTTACTCCATTTACAAAGATTTCCATAAGATTCTCACTATCTTGAGAAGAGGACACAATTGCATCTTGCTAATGACTTTTATTCATCATGCTGGCTCAACAGTATCCAGTGTATCACAAATTCACAAACCATATCGAGCAATGGGATCTACAAATTCCGTGCGAAAATCTTCCCTACTCCCCCAACTCCCCCCTTCCAATCCCCACGCCGATCAACTACAATTCCCCAGCCCCCACCACAAACACAAGGGGGCACAATGCAAAGCCAATCGCACGCAAACACACAACAAGACACCACCTCTTCCACCTCCCCCACGCCTGTGGGGGAGGTGTCCGCGCAGCGGACGGAGGGGGTCTTCGACTTCCCCCCTCTCCCTCGGGGAGAGGGCCGGGGTGAGGGCTCTTCCCTCCCTTCCCTCACCGAAGCCCTCCTCGAGGACCTCCTCAATCCCGCGATGAGTCCCATCCTCATCTGCCAAATCCACGGCCTCACCCTCACGCAACTCCACACACTCACCCAGTCCGCCGACTACCAATCCGCGATCGAAGCGATCCAGTCCATCAACGCCGCGCGAACCCCAACCATCGAGTCCAACCTCCACCTCCAATCCCTCGCTGCCCTCCAAGAAGCCGCCGACCTCACCCACCAACTCGCCCTCACCCAACCCGCCTCCCCCACGCCTGTGGGGGAGGTGTCGCGCCGCGACGGAGGGGGTCTTCCTCCCTCTCCCAGTCTGCTGGGAGAGGGCCGGGGTGAGGGCTCCCACCCCTCCTCCCCGACTCCCTCCAAATCCTCCCAATCTTCCCTCCACCTCCGCGCCCTCGAATCCCTCCGCAAATCCGCAACCACCCTCCTCCGCGAAACCCGCCCAACCCCCCGCCGTCGCCCACGCCGCCCCTCTATGAACAAAACTGCCGGGTGCCACGGCTTGTCGTCTTCGCAAGCCGTGTCTTCCTCCCCAAAAATCCAACCAACCCCACCCCAACCACAAGTCTGGCACGCCGTTTGTGATACCTCCCCTGCGGGCATCTGGTGTTCAAGGAGGAACACGGATGCACCGACAGAGGCGCGCCATGAACTACGGCATCCAAATCTCAGCATCCGGAGCACTCACCTCCATCCACCAACAAGACGCGATGTCCGGGAACCTCGCAAACCTTGGAACCGCAGGGTTTAAGCCCATTTTCGCCGGAACCCAGTTCCGACAAGCCGTCCGCCAAGAAGACGGCGTCTTCAACCTCGACTCCAACGCATTGCTCGAACGCCTCGGCGCAGGTGTATTAAGTGCGCCCAATCGCATCAACTTTGCGCAAGGCGCCATCGAACTCACCAACGCCCCGCTCGATGTCGCCATCGACGGCTCCGGATTCTTCCTCGTCGACCACGACGGAGAACAAGCCCTCAGCCGCGACGGTCGCCTCACCATCAACCAATCCGGCACCCTCGTCCAGTCCGCGACCGGCCGAGCCGTCCTCAGCTCATCAAACACCCCGATCCAAATCGACCCCCAACAAGGCGAAATCGTCATCCACGGCGACGGACTCATCACCCAACAAGACCAAATCGTCGGACAACTCGCCCTCGCCGATGTCCCCGACCGCTCCATCCTCAAAAAGCACGGCGAAGGCCTCTTCGTCTCCCACTACGACACCCCCCTCACCATCCAAGACGGCAGAGGCGCCTTCAAGCAAGGCGCCATCGAATCCTCCGGCGTCAACGAAATCGACGCAATCATGAAAATCCAATCCGCGTCCCGATCCGCCCAAAGCAACATCGGGATGATCGACATGCAAAACCAAATGATGGATCGCACCATCAACACATTCGGACGAATCGCGTAACCAACCGACTCGCCTCAGGAGATTTAGATTATGGCAATCCTCGCGATGCAATCCGCGGCTTCAGGACTCCGAGCACTCAACACCCGGCTCGATGTCACCGCAAACAACCTTGCGAATGTCAACACTGAAGGATTCAAAGCTTCGCGCGTCAACTTCGAAGACCTGCTCTACATCGAACGCGCTCAGCCTGGCGTAGAGAACGGGAACGGCGATCAGCGTCCGACCGGTCTGTATGTCGGGCTCGGCGTACGGACCTCGGGAACCCAGCAGGACTTCTCGCAGGGATCCCCGATCCCAGGGAATGGGCCTTTGGATATGTACATCGACGGGCGAGGGTTCTTCCAGGTGCAAGTCGAGGACGATCTGGGCATCGGAGGCGTCGCGTACACGCGTGCGGGGAACTTCGTCCTCAACGCGGACAACGAGGTTGTCCTTGCGAACTCCGATGGACGACGCTTGGAACCAACCATCACCATATCGACGGATGCGGAATCGATCACGGTGTCATCCAACGGCGAGATCTACGAGAACATCCCTGGTCAGGCACCGAGTCTTGCGGGACAGGTCGAGCTCGCAATCTTTGTGAATCCGGAGGGGCTCACCCAAGCGGGCGCGAACCTCTGGGTGGAATCCGCGGCATCGGGATCGCCGATCACCGGTGATCCGGGATCAGAGAACTTCGGACAAATCAATGGCGGGATGCTCGAGGGATCAAATGTTGATCCGGCGATCGAGTTGATCGAGCTGATCCGTACACAGCGTGCGTTTGAGATGAACTCGCAATCCATCCAGGCGGCGGATGAAACACTCCGTTCGATCGCTCAGCTCCGGAGATAATCGGGTAACACCATGAACAGCTTCCCAATCCAATCTGTTCGATTCTTGATCATCGCGATGCTGATGTCGGTGGTTTCTCTGCATGGATTTGCGGGGATCACCACGGTGTCGCTGCGTTCAACGGTGCGGGTTGCTGGTGATGACGCGATCACGCTTGGGAAGATCAGTGAGATTTCTGGTGATCAAGCGGCGTTGCTTGAATCGCTGAGTATCGAGTCGCTCTTTGTTGGAGAAGCGGGTGGCTGGGAAACGATTTCGACCGCATCGTTGCGGGCGCTGATTGATGCGGATGCGGAGATCAATGCTGGATCGGTGGTGCTCAATGGGCCGGATGTGAGTGTTCGACGCTCGGCGGGCGTGCCGGTGGTAGCGGAGCTGAAATCGAAATCCGACGAAGCGATTGAGAAAGCACCAACCGATGGGCCTGTGGTGCGGAATCATGTAGAGCGGTGGGTGCGGGATCGGTATCGGGTTGGGAAGGATTTGCTCCGGATCTCGTATCGTGACACAGATGAAGCGTTTCTCTCCACTTCGACTGGGGGCAAGCTTGTTGAGATCAAGGAGATTTCCAAGCGGGGACGCACGGCGATCCGGGTGATCGTGCTCGATGACCTGATGGTCGCGAGTGAGCGTGCGTTGTTGTTTGATGTTGAGATCTTCCGGACGGTTCTGGTTGCACGCGAGCGGGTGAACCGTGGTTCGGTGTTGACAGAGTCCGTTACGATGAGTGAGCGACGCTGGGTTTCACCAGAAGAACATGTCGCGAACGCGGACGACGCGATTGGGATGGCGCTGAGCAAGACGATCAATGAGGGACAGTTGATTGAGTCGCAGCATGTCGAGCTGCCTTTGGTGATCCGACGCGGGGACATTGTTTCAGCGAAGTCGATCGCGGGATCGGTTGTGGTGACGGTTCGGGGGCGGGCGCAGTCAAACGCTCGGCTTGGGGAAACGATCGAGATTGAATCCATGAGCGGGGACAGCCAGTTTCGTGCGAAAGCAACTGGCAAGGGGCGGGCGGCGATTTTGAAAGACCAACGAGTTGGAGATCAGTCATGAAGTTTGCGTATCAGGTGTTGGTAGGAGTCATGGTCGCTGCTGCAGCGAGTTGTTCTGTCCAAGCGCAGAGTTTGTATTTGACGAGCGGGTATGAGGATGGCCCCAACGCGTCTACGCAGCCGGTGCTGTTGCTTGAGGATGTATCGTTGACCTTTATTCCTGAGCCGGAGGTTCGGACTTATCAGAAGCATGACATCATCACGATCATCATTGACGAGGTTTCGTCGCAGACAAGCTCGCAGAAACTTGAGACTGAAAAGGAAAGCAGCAGCAGCGTTGAGGTCAACGCGATGATTGATCTGCTCAAGCTGCTTGAGCTTCAGGTGAATACGAATCCTCGGCTTGAGAACCGCACGCTGTTTGATGCGACGGCTGGGCGCGAGTTCACTGGGGAGGGCGACTATGAACGCAAGGACCAGTTCTCGGCGCGGATTACCGCGACTGTGATTGATGTCAAACCCAACGGGACACTTGTGCTTGAGGCGCAGAAGCGGATTCAGAAAGATGAAGAGATTCAGACTCTTGTGATTGCTGGGTATGCTCGATCGGATGACATCACGAGTCAGAACACGATTTTGTCGAGTCAGCTTGCGAATCTGTCGCTTGCGGTTGAGAACGAGGGTGATCTGAAGAAGGCGTCGGAGAAGGGGATCATTACGGAGTTCTTCGATATGCTCTTTGCGTTCTGATTTGAATGATCAGCACAACTCGGACAGTGTTTCGCAGATCCGGCCGCAATCGCGCCGGATTTGTTGTTTGAGGGTGTCGAGTGATCCGAACTTGACTTGATCGCGGACCCGACCGATGAGCTGGAGTGTGCAGTTCCAGTTGTAGTCTGGGAGGTCTGCGGGGGGTGTCCATGATGTGCCGTCGTTGTTGATGAGGTGTGCTTCGGCGCGCCTTGTTGTGCCTTGGACGGTTGGGCGTGATCCGACATTGATGGCGGCGAGGGTTTGGTGTTCTTGGTTGTTGTGCGTGAAGCGAGCGATCCCGGCGTAGACGGCGTCTGCGGGGAGGAGGGATTGGGTGTCGAGGTTGATGGTTGGGATGTTGATGGTGCGTCCGAGTTGTTGTCCTTGGACGACGGTGCCGATGAGTTCGTGGGGTCGTCCGAGGGCGTAGGTCGCGTCGCGGACACGGCCTTGCTCGAGGAGCCAGCGGATGAGGGAGGAGGATGCGGTGACAACGGATTGGTCGGTGAGTGTGACTTTGACTGGGCCGAGGATGTCGGTGGTGATGCCTCGGAGGTCGCAGTGTTTGGTGAGGAGTTCGGGGGTTCCGGTGCGGCGCTTTCCGAAATGGAAGTCGTGTCCTTCGACGATGACGCTGGGTTGGTATTGGTCGATGAGCTCGTCGAGGAAGGATTCGGGGTCTTGGGCGAGAAGGTCTGGGGTAGGGGCGAGTTCGATGACTTCATCGGCTCCGGCGGCGAGGAGGCGGGCTTTGCGGACCTCGAATGGATCGATCTGGGCGGGGGCGCGGTCTGGGGCGAGGATGGAGAGGGGGTGAGGGTGGAAGCAGAGGACGATTACACGCCCGTCGGTACTGTTGTGGGTATTGGCGTGGTTGCGGGCACGCTCGATGAGCATTTGGTGTCCCAGGTGGACTCCGTCGTAGTTCCCGATGGTGAGGGCGATGGTTTGGGTGTGCTCTTGAGCGGACGAATCGGGCATACGGAAGTCTATCAAGGTCGATGCGGATGATCTAGAATCGAGACCACCCCTGCTCTCTTGTGTTTGAGGTTCTTGGAGGGGGTTCATCTTGGTTTAGGAGTCTTCATATGGCATGGTTCGGTCGCAAGGACAAAGCATCTACTCAATCGGTTCAGACTGCGGCTGCTTCACAAGCGGCTCCCGCTCCGAGTGTGCGTCCTCCTGCGCTGAGTTCATCGTCACCTGAGCGCGAGCAGCGGATTCTTGAGATGGGGACCAAGATGCTTGATCTGGCGCGGAACCATAAAGCGGGGTTGCTGTCGAAGCAGTTCTATCAGGACAAGCTGATGGACTGGTCGATGAAGGACCACAACTTTAAGGTGCAGATGTTCCGGTTTGTCGATGCGTTTCCGGCGCTGACGACTCCGGACATGGTGCATGACCATCTGGTTGATTACATGACGCAGCCTGGCGTGAAGGCGCCTCCGGGGATGGATCTGGCGCTGAAGGCGGGCGGGGTTGCGAAAGGGCTCGCGGCGAAGACCATCTCTGGACAGATTACCGGGATGGCGCACAACTTTATTGCGGGGACGGACGCGGCCGATGCGCTCCCGATGCTGACGAAGCTTTGGAAACAAGGGATCGCGTTTAGTGTTGATCTGCTTGGTGAAGCGTGTGTGTCCAATGCGGAAGCGGACATGTACCAGGCGAAGTATTTGGATCTGGTCGAGAACTTGGTGGATACGGCTTCGAGCTGGGAGGCGAATGATCGGCTTGAGAAGGATCACCTTGGGGTGGTGCCTCGCGTGAATGTGTCGATCAAGGTGTCGAGTTTGTGTGCGTTGTTTAATCCGATTGCGCCGGAGAGTTCTACTGCTGACTTTATGGGGCGGGCGACGCCTGTGCTTGAGGCGGCGAAGCGGAACGGGGTGCTGATCAACTTTGACATGGAGCATCATGAGTTCAAGGACTTGACGCTTGATACCTTCATGCATGCGTGCGATGAGATCGACTTTGAGGCGGGGATCGCGATGCAGGCGTATCTCAAGTCGGGGGTCGATGACGCGAAGCGGATCTGTGAGTGGGCGCAGCGGACGGGGCGTGTGGTGACGGTGCGGTTGGTGAAGGGGGCGTACTGGGACTTTGAGACGATTCATGCGGAGCAAGAGGGGTGGCCTTGTCCTGTTTGGAACGAGAAGTGGCAGACGGATCAGTGCTTTGAGGAGATGGTCAAGGTGTTCCTTGATCACTGTCCGACCAAGGCGGGCGAGGGGGGCGTGAAGCTGGCGCTGGGGTCGCACAATGTGCGGTCGATCGCGGCGGCGCTGGCGGGGCTTGAGGCGCGTGGACTAGGGATGGAGACGATCGAGCTGCAAATGCTCCACGGGATGGCGGATCAGCTCAAACATGCGGCGGCGGAGATGGGGCTTCGGGTTCGCGAGTATGTTCCGGTCGGGGAGATGATTCCGGGGATGGCGTATCTTGTGCGGCGATTGCTGGAGAACACGAGTAATGAGTCGTGGCTCAAGGCGGGGTTCTTGGACAATGTGGATACGGCGACGCTGTTGATGGATCCTGCGAACAAGGGGGCGGGGATTGATCGTCAGGATTTGTACATGATTGCTCCGGAGCGGCATGAGCTGACTCCGCCGGATGAGCGGGTGGGGAATGCTCGGCCTTTCTATACCGAACCGATGCGGGACTTTGCTGATGCGCACCAGCGGCGGATGTTTGAAGCGGCGGTGAAGGCGGCGGTGGTTCCTGAGGTTGCCAATGATCGCACTCCTGAACAGGCGGGCGAGATGATCACGCAGGCGCATGCGGCGTTTGATGCTTGGCGGGACTTTGATCCGTATGAGCGGGCGCGTGTGCTGACGCTGACGGCGGGGATGATGCGGGCGCAGCGGGATGAGCTCGCGGGGGTGGTGTGCAAGGAGTCGAATAAAACTTGGCGCGAAGCGGATGCGGATGTGTGCGAGGCGATTGACTTCTGTGAGTATTACGCTCGGCTTGCGCCGAGCATGTTTACGAGTCAACGGCTGGGGCGGTTTATCGGGGAGCTTGATGAGCTTTGGTACCAGCCCAAGGGGGTTGCGGTGGTGATCGCGCCTTGGAACTTCCCGCTTGCGATCTGCTGTGGGATGACGGCGGCGGCGCTGGTGACGGGGAATACGGTTGTTGTGAAACCTGCGGAGCAGACTCCGGGGATTGCGCAGATTCTGTTTGAGTTCATGTCCAACGCGCTGATGCAGGTCGGTGCGCCGGAGGGTGTGTTGCAGTTCTGTCCTTCACCTGGTGAGACGACCGGTGCGGCGCTTGTGCGGGACCATCGGGTTGGGGTGATCGCGTTTACGGGATCGAAAGCGGTTGGGCTTGACATCATTCAGGCGGCGGCGGTGACTCCGGAAGACCAGTTGCATGTCAAACGCGTGGTGTGCGAGATGGGGGGCAAAAACGCGGTGATCGTCGATGCGAGCGCGGATCTGGATGAAGCGGTGATCGGGGTTCGGTACTCGGCGTTTGGGTTCCAGGGTCAAAAATGCTCGGCGTGCTCGCGGTGCATTGTGGTTGATCCGGAGGGGCCGAACGGTCAGCGGATGCAGTTGTTCCTTGAGCGATTGGGCGAGGCGACCAAGACGCTGGTGCTTGGACGCGCGGACAATCCGAATAGTGATGTGTCTCCTGTGATTGATGCGGAGGCGGCGGGGAATATCAATCGGTATATCCAATCGGCGCGTGATGAGGGTTTGACTGAGCTTGTTGGCGCGAAGGATTTCCCGGAGACGGGGATTGAGAACATGGTGCCTCCTCATATCTTTACGGGCGCGACGGAGGACAGCACGATTTATCGTCAGGAGATCTTTGGTCCTGTGCTTGCAGTGATTCACGCGAAGGACTTCGATGAGGCGATGCGTCTTGCGAACGGTCATATGTACAAGCTGACGGGCGGCGTGTTTACGCGGAAGCCGACGCATATTGATCGGTCGAAGCGTGAGTTCCGGGTCGGGAACCTGTACATCAATCGTGGGTGTACTGGGGCGCTTGTTGGGCGGCAGCCGTTCGGTGGGTTTGGGATGTCTGGTGTGGGCTCGAAGGCGGGCGGTCCGGAGTATTTGATGCAGTTTGTGGATCCGCGTGCGTGCTGTGAGAACACGATGCGGCGTGGGTTTGCGCCGGAGTTATAAGACGGTCCAGAGTGTCATCGCAGCGAATGTTTCCGTTGTCGCTTCTTGTTGAGAACAAGAAGATTTGGCATGCTGCATAGATGAAACCTATTCAACACTCGCGTTTATCGCGGGCTTTCACACTCGTTGAGATTTTGATTGTTGTTGTGATCTTGGGAATTCTAGCGGCGATTGTTGTGCCTCAGTTTGCGGGGACGGCGCAAGATGCTCAGATTGGTGCGTTTATCTCGAGCGTCAAAACATATGCGGATGCTGCTGAATACCACAACATTCGTGAGGGGAGCTATCCGGTCGATGGGAGTTCGGGTGTGGTTCCTGCGGGCTTTGAGGATTATGTTGATGCGGACGAATGGGCCGCGGGGACACCGATGGGTGGCGACTGGGATACTGAGCTAAATGATTCTGGGGTGAGTGCAGCGGTGGGTGTGCACTTTAACGGGAGTCCGAATCCTGGGGACAGCGTGATGCAGCTTGTCGATGAGCGGTTCGATGATGGTGATTTGGCATCCGGTTTGTTTCGAAAGCTCGATTCGGATCGGTATTACTATATTCTCGAACCATGAGTTTCACAACATTGGATCAAGTGTTGATACGGGCTAGAGCGCGGCGAGTCGTTCGGCGGTTTGTTGTTCGATGAGGGCGTCGAAGAGTGGTCCGAGGTCTGCGTTGTCCATGATGTTGGACTTGTTGAATTTTTCCGACAGGCGTTGGTCGGCGACGATGTTGTCTTGGTAGCGGTAGACTCGGATTTTTTCGGAGCGTTGGGCGGTGCCGATCTGGGCTCGTCTTGATTCGTCGCGCTCGGCGTGGAGTTTGGCTTGTTCGATTTCGTAGACGCGGGCGATCAGGAGTCGTCTTGCTTTGTCGCGGTTTTGGGCTTGGCTTTTGGATTCTTGCATCCGGACTTCGACGCCTGTCGGTTTGTGGAGGAGCTGGACGGCGGTGGCGACTTTGTTGACATTCTGGCCTCCCGGTCCTTGGGCGGTGGTGATGTGCTCGTCGACATCGTTTGCCCAGTCGATGTTGACCTCGACTTCTTCGGGTTCGGGGAGCACGGCGACGGTGCAGGTGGAGGTGTGGACGCGGCCTTGGGTTTCGGTCGCAGGGACGCGTTTGACGGAGTGGACTCCGGACTCGAAGGAGAGGCATTGCCAGACCCCTTCGCCTTTGAAGTTGAGGACGGCGTGGCGGATCCCCCCGACGGAGGCGTCTGCGTCCATGGACATCTCGTCGACGGTCCATCCTCGGGAACTGGCGTAGCGGGTGTAGACCTCTAAGAGATCGCGTGCCCAGAGTCCGGCTTCGTCGCCTCCGGTGCCTGCGCGGATTTCGAGGATGACGGATCCGACGGCGAGGTCGTCTGTGGTGACGAGTGTGGATTTGATGTCTTCGAGTTTTTGGATCGCGGCGGACTCGATTTCGGGGAGTTCTTGGCGGGCCATCTCCGCGAGTTCGGGATCTTCGTCGTTGATCGCTTCGCGGAGCTGGGCGACTTCGAGCTCGAGTTGTTTGAACTCGTGGTATCCTTCTGCGACGGGTGCGAGGGCGGCTTTTTTGATGGAGATTGTGCGGACCTGGTTGTGGTCCGCGAGGACTTCTGGAGATTCGAGCTGCGTGGATAGCGCTTCGTACTGTGACGAAAGTTCATCGAGTTTGGATAGGAGGCCTTCGTCGGCTGGAGCGCTCATTGATGAAGGATACGCAAATCGGATCGCTTATCCATTGCAGCAGCTTGGGGAATCGGATGGTGTGGATCCCCCACTGTAGCATGAGGGTTTGCCGCCGTGTCTTGGTTGCCAGTCGGCGGGACCGCCTTGGATGAGGTCCATGAATGGCCAGACGGGGCAGAAGTCGTCTCCTGGTCCGAACATGTCTTTGCCTGTGCGGACGATTGTGCCGTCGGATTGTTTGTGGAATGCGGAGACGCCTGGCATTGTTTTGCCGTCGGGTGTTCGGTATCCCATGGCTTCTGTGAATCCCGAGTTCTTTCCGGAGACGCAGGGGTAGTTCCAGCCTCGTTCTTTGGCGAAGTCTGCGACGGTTTGTGGGTCGTCGTTTGAACAGAGTACGAAGGCGCATCGTTCTTGGATGTGGTTGGCGTGACCGATGAAGCCGTCGGCCCAGAGGGAGCAGTAGTTGCAGTGTTTGCCCATGTTGTGGACGACGAGGAGTTCGGTTTTGTCGCCGAAGAGTTGGGAGAGTTTGACGGTTGAGCCGTCGGTGTTTTGGAGTTGCCAGTCTTCGACAGGTTCGTTTGGCGCGTCTTGGATTGCTTTGCGGTAGTTCGCTCTGGCTTCCATGAGTTTCATGCCGAGTTCTTGGATTGTTGATTCTGTTGTTGGCATTGTGCGACCTTTCGTTGAGTGTGGGTTAGGCCATCCGGATCCATTTGATGAGTGTGCGGAGGTTTGGTGGTTTGCCGTACATGAGGAGTCCAACGCGGAAGACTTTGGCGGCGAACCAGAGGAAGAAGAACACAGCGATGACATTCACGAGGATCACCGCGGCGATCTGCCACGCGGGGGGTGGGTCGGTGGAGGAGACGCGCATGATCATAATGAAGGGGGAGATCGGGGGGATGAAGCTGGAGACTGTGGAGAGCATGGAGTTGGGTGCGCGGACGACGGGCATGAAGAAGAAGTATGGGATCATCATGGTCAGCATGACAGGAGTCATGAGTGACTGGGCTTCTCGCATGTCGTTCACGGCTGAGCCGATCGCGGCCATCATCGAGGCGAGCATGAAGTAGGCGAGGAGGAAGAAGACGAAGAAGAGGATGATCGTTTGTCCTGAGATCATGTCGAGGCGGTTGAAGGCGATGAGGGCGGCGATGCCTACAGAGTTGTAGACGACGAGGAGGGAGAGTCCGACGCCCATTTGTCCGACGATTTTGCCGGTCATGAGTTCCATCGGTGAACATGCGGAGAGGAGGACCTCGACGACACGGTTGGATTTTTCTTCGATGGTTGTGGTGAGGAGGTATTGTCCGCCGGTCATGGTGGCGATGATGAGCAGGACGAGGGAGGCGACGGGGATGAGGAAGGTTGCGATTCCGGAGGATTCTTTGCGTTCGCCTTCTTCGGTGATCTCTTTGCTCTCGCGTGCGTTGACATTGGCGAGTTCTGTGATCATGTCGCGGTCGAGGCCGGCGTTGTCGTAGCGGCGCTCGCGGATGGACCAGCGGATGCCTGATTCGATTTCGCCTACGGTTTCTTCGTTGAGTTTGGGGCGGAAGAAGGCTTGGTAGGAGCCAAGACCATCTTCATCGTTGAGTTTTTGGGCGGCGTCTGCGTCGATCTCGATGACGGCGAGGACTTTTTGCATCGGGTCTTCGAGGGCGGCTTTGGTTGAGAGCTGCTCTCGGATTTGGGCTTTGATTTCTTCGATGTCCGCGTCTGGAGCGGTTGGGACGATGCGGAACTCTGGGGTTTTGATGAAGCTCATCGCGTTGTCGATTGAGCCCGATGCGGAGTCGCCGGCTTTGCCGATCATGCCTTTGGCGAAGTCGGAGGCGCGTTTGGCGCGGTCTTCCCATCGCTGGCGGACCTCATCTGGGGAGAGTCTTGAGCTGATGTCATCGAAGACCTCTGCGGAATGGTCGAGGACATAGATGGTGCCTTTGTCGGCGGGTGGCTGGGCGGCGGCGGAGAGGATCGCGATGAGGGGGATGAGCGCGGCCATGAGCGCGGGGACGACGAGGGCTCCGATGATGAAGCCTTTGGTCATTGCGGTGGATGCGAACTCGCGTCCTGCGACGCGTGCGATTTTGGAGAAGTTCATGAGCTTGCCTCCTCTTCACCCTTTGATCCTGCGAGGAGCTGAGCGCGGAGTTGTTGTTGGTCTTGATCGTGGTGCTGGGCGTTTGTGCCTTCGGTGACGATCTCGATGAAGACATCTTCGAGGGTTGGGCGTTTGATCTCGATGCTGGAAACCGGGATCGCGGCGAGGATGCTTTGCATCGCTTGCTGCTGGTCGATGGAGTCGGCGACTTTGACCTCGTAGATGCCTTCGTGTTTGTGGACTGCGGAGATGCCTTGGATGGCGGCGATTGCTGTGGTTTGGTCCGCGTCGCTGATGGTGTCGACATGGATCGCGTGTGGATCGAAGCGGGTTCGGATGTCTCCGAGGGTGTCATCGAGAACTTTTTTGCCTTCGTGGATCATGATGATGTGATCGCAGATGGACTCGGCTTGCTGCATGACATGGGTGGAGAAGATGACGGTTTTGCCCGCGGCGTGTTGGTCGTTGATGAGGTCGCGGAGGAGTCGCATGTTGACGGGGTCGAGACCTGAGAAGGGCTCGTCGAGGATGATGAGGTCAGGATCGTGGAGGACCGAGGCGATGAACTGGACTTTCTGTTGCATGCCTTTCGAGAGCTCTTCGCATTTTTTCTTGGAGACATCGGCGAGCTCGACGCGTTCGAGCCATTCCATGACTTTGGGTTTGAGTCCTGCGGAGTCGAGACCTTTGAGTCTTCCCATGTGCATGAGGAAGGCGGCGACTTTCATTTTTTTGTAGACGCCTCGTTCTTCTGGGAGGTATCCGATTCGGTCTTTGGATTCGACGGCGGATTTCTTTCCCAGGACGGCGAGTTCACCGGAGTCTGGAAAGAGGATCGACATGATCATGCGGATCGTGGTGGTCTTTCCGGCGCCGTTTGGGCCGATGAAGCCGTAGATGGCGCCTTGGGGGATCTGGAGGTCGATCCCTTCGACGGCGACTTTGGGTCCGAAGGTCTTCCGGACCCCGTTCATCATGATTGCGTTACTCACACCTGCTCCCATCGAGATTGAGACACCGCGCGATCATCGACTTGTGATGCATCGCGCATGCAATGGTATCCCATTGTTAGGGAAACTGCCCATTGGGTTGCAGTGTGTGTGGAATTGGTTTGTTTTTAGCCGGTTTGCGAGTCGATGAAGCCGCCGAGTTTGCGGGATCGGACTGGGTGCTGGAGTTTGCGGATTGCCTTCGCTTCGACCTGACGGACGCGTTCGCGGGTGACTTTGAAGATTCGTCCGACTTCTTCGAGTGTGTAGGTGTATCCGTCCCCGATGCCGTAGCGGAGTTTGATGATTTCGCGCTCGCGGTAGGAAAGGGTTTTGAGGACGAGTTCGATGCGGCTCTTGAGCGCGTCTTGTCCTGCGGTTTGATCGGGGGTGCGTTGGTTTGAATCTTCGAGGAAGTCTCCGAAGTTTGAGTCTTCGGATTCGCCTACAGGTCGATCGAGGGATACAGGATGCATGGAGATACTGAGCACGCGGCTGACTTCTGAGGGGGTCATCTTCGCTTGCTCTGCGATCTCTTGCGGTGATGGCTCGACACCTGTGCGTTGCTTGATTTCTTTTTGGATGTTGCGCAGTCTCGTCATGGTCTCGATCATGTGGACCGGGATACGGATTGTGCGTGCGTGGTCTGCGATGGAGCGGGTGATCGCTTGGCGGATCCACCATGTTGCGTAGGTGGAGAACTTGTATCCTCGCTTGTACTCGAACTTGTCGACCGCGCGCATGAGACCGGTGTTGCCTTCTTGGATGACATCGAGGAATCCGAGTCCGCGGTTGCGGTACTTCTTTGCGATGGAGACGACGAGGCGGAGGTTGCCACCAGAGAGGTCCCGCTTGGCTTGTTCGTATTCCCAGAAGACGGTTGAGATGCACTCGATTCGAGCTTTGAGATTCTCGGGGTCTTCGAGGACGAGGGAGCGGAGGCCATCGAGTTCCATTCGCATGACTTCGAGGTCTTCGGCGTCGTACTTTTTGGGATACTTGGCGGCTTCGAGCATTTCGCCCTGGAGCGCTTGCATTTTCTCGGAGATGGATTTGATCTTGCGCATCAGCGGGACGATGCGTCCGGTGCGGAGGCAGAGTTCTTCGACGAGCGCGGACATGCGGCGACGACGGGTGGAGATTCGTGTTTGAATCTCTTTGGCTTTCTTCGTTTCGTGGATGGTGCCGTCGTCGTGGCGGAGTTCTTCGAGCGCGTTCCAGTCCTGCTTGTTGAGCTCGAGGAGCATCTCGATGGTTGGGAGGTTTGTTGGGATGCGAACGAGGAGTTTGTCCTTCGCGTTCTCGTCGAGTGTGCTCGTGCGCATGGTGCGGTCGAAGGGGAGCTTGCCATCGCTGACGAGTTTGAGGGTTTCGACCGCTTGGGCGATGATGTAATCGCACTCAAGACAGCGGCGGCGGAAGATCATCCGCGTTGTTTCGATCTTCTTGGCGAGGCGGACCTCTTCTTCGCGTGTGAGGAGGGGGATGGTTCCCATCTGCGAGAGGTACATGCGGACGGGATCGTCCATTCGGCGGTCGGATTCAGCGTTGATTGCTTCGTCGAGGTCGCGCTGGATGACGCGATCGTTCATGCCTTTGGCTTCTTCGACATCCTTTTTGGCTTGGTTGAGATCGTCGGAATCGAGTGTGATGGTCCCGGAATAGTGTGGTGCGTTGATTTGGACGCGGAGGGATTCGTTTGATCCGAGGTGTTCGCCGCCTCGCACGGACATGGCGCGGAACTCGGTGTCGAGGTGTTGGATGCTTTCGAGGGTGCGTGCGTCACCTGATCGGCGTGCGCGGAAGACGCGACCACGGAACTCCATCTCGTCGATCAGTTCGATGTTCGCGTCGTCGATCATCGCGACGATCGCGTGGATCGCGACTGGATCGACGAGTTCGTCGGGCAGGATGTTGTTGAGTTCTTCGAAGCTCAACCATCCGCGCACGCGTCCGGATTCGATTAATGCTGTTACAGATGGATGGGTGATCCCGATCATAATGCTCCCGATATCGTCTTGAATGGTTCGCATCCTATGCACGCTCGAACAGTGAGCGATTGCAAACTTGCTTTCTATCCGCTGGCTACCCGCTGGGGTTGCTATCCGTCTCCTCCGGAGAGTTTGCCTCGCATGGTGCCGTATTTCTTTCGCATGCTTTGCTGCTTTGCGGCAAAGGCGCGGAGTTGGTCGAGGTCGTCGGTGTCGTTGCTTCCATCGCTTGGGGGATGGATTGGTTGTGTGCGTTCCTGGTTGAGTGCGAGTGCTTGGGTGCATTCCCGCATCATCCTTGCGATGCGCTCGTCGGAGCCTTCGCTCTGTTGTTCTACGGTTCGGCAGAGTAGAGTTGCACGGCCTACCGGATCGGCGGTGGATTGTTCGTCGGTGTGCGCGAGTGTTTCGGAGAGTTCGCGGAGGACTTCGTGGAGGCCGGTGCCTGTCCCGTTTTCGACGCTTTCGTGGAGTGCTTGGGCGACCATCGCGGAGCTACGCGATTGGAATGCGGAGGTCATCATCAGGTCGTGTTCTTCGGAGGACATGGTGAGCCAGAGCTTTGGATCGCTGAGGAGACATCCGAGGAGCAGTTCTCTTGCGGTGAGGGGTGCGTTTGATTCTGGGGGGAGGGTGTCCTTTGGCTCGATGGATGCGGGGACGCGGCGACCGAGGCGCATCGATGCTTTGACGACCTGCTCGGAAACACCCGCGGCACCTGCGATTTGGCGGATCATGAGCTGGCGGCGCATCGGGCTGAGTTTTTCGATTCCGAGGTCTAAGAGCGTGCGGATTTCTTCTTCAATGCGCTGGGTGACGCGTGCGGCGCCTGCGCCTGCGAGCTCGGCGCGGAGGCGATCGAAGCGCCATTTGAGGAGATCGACGGCGTTGTCGATGACTGTGTTGAAGATCTCGACGCCGTCGGGTTGGGAGAGGAGTTCGTCGGGGTCTTTGGCTTCGGTGAATCCTGCGAGTGCTGCGATTTTGATGTCGATGGTTTCGGAGAAGAGGACTTCGATGGCGCGGTCTGCGGCTCGTTGTCCGGCTTGGTCGCCGTCGAAGAGGAGGACGACGGTGTCGCAGAGTCTGCGGAGGATGGTGGCGTGTCCTTTGGTGAGCGCGGTTCCGAGTGTGCCTACGACATGTTCGACGCCGTGCTGGTGGCAGGCGATGACATCGGTGTATCCTTCGACGATGACGGCGACGCGTTGGCGTTTGATGGCGCGCTGCGCGTGGTTGAGGCCGTAGAGTGTGCGGGATTTGTTGAAGACGAGGGTTTCTGGGCTGTTGAGGTATTTGGGGTCGTCATCGTCGTTGATGCGTCGTCCACCGAATCCGATGACGCGTCCGATCTGGTCGCAGATTGGGAAGATGAGTCGGTTGCGCATCGCGTCGTACTGTCCGCCGTTGTCTCTTGTTTTGAGGAGGCCGGCGTCGGTGAATGCTTGGGGGTTGTAGTTTTTGCTGTCGATGGTCATGAGCAGACCGTCCCAGCGGTCGGCGCTTGTACCGATCCCGAAGCGTTCAACGATGTCGTCGGACATTCCTCGGCGTTCGATGAGTGTGCGTGCGGTTGAGCCGTGGTCTGGATGGGTGAGGAGTGCGCGGAAGTAGGACTGGGCTTGTTCGTTTGCGGCGAGGATGTCTTGCTTGGTTGAACCGGTTGGGTACTGCTGATCGCTGTTGGAGTCGGTTTGGTTTTGGCGGCTTGGTTTGAAGGGGGTCAGTTCGATGTTCGCGCGCTCTGCGAGATAGGTGAGGGCTTCGCGGAAGTCCATGGAGTGGTAGCGCTGGACGAAGGTGAAAGCGTCTCCACCTGCGCCGCAGACGAAGCAGTGGAAGATTTGCTTTGCGGGAACGACGCACATGGATGGGGAGTGGTCGTCGTGGAAGGGGCAGACACAGACATATTCTCTGCCTTTGGGTTTGAGTGTGATGCAGTCCCCCACCACGCCCACAATGTCGGACGCATCGCGGACGCGTTGGACATCATCGTTGGGTTGTGGTTGGTAGAGACTCACGCGATCAACTCCCCCGGTGGTGCGTTGGGCACCGCTGGTGTTTGTCTATTCTATGGCGCTGTTCGTGGTTGCTCCGGGTGGTGGTGTGTCCGTGCGGCGTCACTTTGCTGCGAGCGGACTGGGTTCCGGGCAATCAACTGTAAAGAGTAGCCCCGAACTGACGGCGTGCAAGCATTCTTGGTAAACTGAGTCTCCGGACGAAAAAACAAGGGATTTGATCGGACGCAACCGGCTATATTGAAGCGATAACTGTTCCGATCGCTTTGCTTGCCCAGATTGCTCGATGCGAGGTCACCATGCTTATTTTGTTTGATATCGACATGACGCTGCTGGAGACCAACCACATCGGAATTGATTGTCTGCGTGATGCGGGGCGGGCGTTGTTTACTCCGAAGTTTACAATTGAGGACATCAGTTTCGGTGGGAGCTTGGATCCGGTGATCATTGCGGAGATGCTGGTGAAGAACGGCATCGAACCGACTTTCGAGAACATCCAGTCGATGCGGTCAGGGTATCACAAGCATCTGGTATCGCTTTCTGAGCAGACGACTGTTGCTCGTGCGCTCCCTGGGGCGCATGACTTGGTGTTCGCATCGGCGACGCACCACTCGAAGCCGACGATTGGATTGCTGACGGGGAACTATGAGGAAACGGGGACGATCAAGATACAGGCGGCGGGGTTTGATCCGACCATGTTTACGGTCAATGCGTGGGGGGATTCGTCGGTGCACGAGAAGCCGCTGCGTTCGCACCTGCCTCCGGTGGCGATTGAGAACTATCGGAAAGCGAAAGCGGTTTCGATCGATCCCCAATCAGTCATCATCATCGGCGACACGATCCATGATGTGTCGTGCGCGAAGGACAATGGGTGCAGAGCGCTCGCGGTCGCGACGGGACACGCGAGCTTTGCTGAACTCGAAGCGGCTGGCGCGGATCGGACAATCCACGATTTGACGGATACAGAGGGGATTATGGAATGGATCATGTCGGCGTAAAGCCCACCTCGAAATCGGAACGGTTCGCGTGCATCGATACCCTGCGAGGGTTTGCGCTGCTGGGGATTCTGGTACCGAATGTTGTGGTGTTCTCTTGGCCGATGATGGCGATGACGGATGTGACGGTGATGGGTGATACCGCGGCGAACGCGCTGGGTCACACGATTACCTCCACAGCGTTTCTTGGCAAGTTCATGTTCTTGTTTGCGATGCTGTTTGGGTCGGGTGTGATTATGTACGCGCGGAAGTTTGACACGCGGGGCGACCGAGTGTTGTGCAAGCGGTGTGGGTATTCGCTTGAAGGGCTTGGGGAAGAGCTGGCGTGTCCGGAATGCAACTGCGCCGAGCGGAGGGTGCGGAAATCCAAGCTAACGGATGGCGCGGGGTTGTGGTACTTCCGGTGCGGGATCCTGTTGGTGTTCGGGATGCTTCATGCGTATGGATTGTGGTTCGGGGACATCCTGACTTTCTATGCGGTCGCTGGTTTGACGCTGCTCTGGTGGATCCGGAAGATTCCTGCAAAGTGGCAGTTCTGGGGTGGGTTGTGTGTGTACTTTGTGAGTGCGCTGCCTCTGATTTTGTTTACCGCGTATGGGTACTGGGCATTTTCAGAGGGGCATGTGGAGATGGATCAGCTTTCGGCGAATCCGGAGATGGAGATCGCGGGGTATCTGGGTGGGTACTTTGATGTGTTCAAGACGCGCGTATTTACGGTGATGATGATGCAGTTCTTGTTTGCGCCGTTGATGATGCCGATGCTTTGGAGCATCATGTCAATGGGGATGGGACTCACTCGGATGGGTGTGCTGACTGGCGAGCGTCCGCTGCGGTTCTATGTGAAGACCGCTTCGGTGTGTTTGTTGATCGGAGTCACAGCGACCGCGATTGGGTACTCGGTGATCGAGCACCGGTTTGATCTTTTGCCTGGGTTTGTTTGGCAATCGGTGGCGCAGCCGATCGGGGTGCCTTTGGCGTTTGGGTATGGGGCGTTGGTGATCGGGCTCTCGAAGTGCTCGTGGGCGCGGATTGTGTGCGCTCCATTGGCGGCGGTTGGACGGATGGCGCTGACAAACTACTTCATGCACACGATTCTTTGCACAACTTTCTTTTACGGATATGGGTTTGGCAAGTACGCGTCGATTGATTACCCTCGGCTTTGGCTGGTGGTGTTTGCGGTGTGTGCGATTAATATCGTGTTCTCATTGCTGTGGTTACGTGTGTTTTCGATGGGGCCTTTCGAGTGGTTGTGGCGGTCGTTGACTTATCGACAGCTTGTCCCCATTGTGCGGAAGTCTTCGGGTGAATCTGCCCGTTCTGACGCATAATTCGGAATCATCTGCTACAATTCATTCGCTGGGTGCAACTCGATCAGGACGATCAATTTGAAGCAGCCCACTCGGCAAGGAGGCCCGTAGATGCCAGGCTCGTACCGCGCTCTCTGCTCTGATTTCTACATCAACGCGAAACTCAATGTCCGCATGGAGCTCCCGACGAATCGTGAGCCGGTGCTGGATTTATTTGAGCGGGCGAGAAGGTCGTTCCCGGCGATGAACGCGTTCCGTCGGTACAAAGATGAACTCGCGCTTGAGTCTGCGGCCAATGCGACCCCCCACCGCTGGATGGCGATCCGCGCGGCGTCTGTGCGGACGGGGGTTGTGAATCCGAGCAACGAGGAGGAGATGTACTCGGTGCATCGGATGGCGGCGGAGGTTTCGCCTTATTACCTTTCGATCTCGCCTTTGGATCTTGAATACATCGAGCTGCTGTACGGGTTTGACCTTGCTGCAAAGGAAAACCACGATGAGATCGCGGCGAGCGCTTTGCTGAGTGGATCGCCTCTCGCGGCGTTGGTTGAGAATGTGGATATCAAGATCAATGATTGCCAGCCTTTGCTTGGGATGAATCTGCTCAACGAGAAAGGGCTCGAAGCGCACTTTGAGATCAAAACCCGTTCGGGAGGGAAATCCGGAGCGCCTTCATCGGCGGGTGGGAATGAACCAATCTCGGTGTACCTCACGCTGCGTCGGTATGATCCGGTCACGGATCTCAAGGACCTGACCGGACAGCTTGATGAGTTGATCGAGCGGGGACAAGAGTTGGTAGATCAGTATGCTGTTCCGAACTTGTTGATCCCGCTGCGTGAAGAGATCGTGGCTCGGTCGTACTGAGTTTTTGTGTATACTTGATTGATGAGCACTTTGATACTCGGACAACTGACTTTGGGGCAAACTTTGGGGCAATCGGGATCGCTGCCTTCGATGCTGTTGTGGATCGTGGTGTTGATTGTGGTCGTCGGGATCGGTGGGTTCGTGATTATGAATCTTCGCCGGCGGATGCTTTCGCAGGATGATTCGGTAAGCACGGGATCGTCAGGGTTGCTCGATCACCTGCATCAGATGCATCGCTCTGGGGAGATTGACGACCAGGAGTTTGCAAACGCACGCAATGCGATCTTGCGGAAAGTGCAGGATGACATGGAGGCGCGGAAGAACCCGGTCGAGGTGAAGAAGCCTTCGATTTTGGATCATGTGGATGATTCTGATCTGCTTCATTGAATAATTGGTCGGTTTGTAACGGTTATACGGCGAGTCTGGTGCATCTGGAGGGGATTCCGCTGGTTGCGAAGTAGCCCTTGGGGCGCTTGCGGGCTAGGGTTTTCGGTCGATGGAACCGCTGCGCAATATTGGCGCATATCCATCGGTAAAAGCCCTGCGAATCGGGTTGAGCCGACACCCCGATATGCCCGATACCAGTGATGCCTGCGGCTTTTTTGCGGGAATCAACTTGGACTCATCACACGAGAGATCAATATGCCAAACAACGATCCGAATCAGAACCCAGTACCACAACCACAGGCTCAGCCGATGAATGCGATCGGAGGGTCGGGATCGGGTGATTCATCATCGGGTTCAGGAGGCGGATCGGGTGGTGCTGGAGGGGGCGGCGCCGGCGGCTCCGGCGGAGATGACGGCGGCAACGGTGGGTTCCGTGGTCGCAAAGTGACGACATGTTCGTTCTGTGGAAAAACCTCTCGCGAGGTTGGACCAATGGTCGAAGGGCCGGGCGAGGTGTATGTCTGTCATAACTGTGTCGAGCTTTGTCAGAACATCTTTAAGCAGGAGCGTCGCCGGGTATCGTCGATCTCTGCGCAGCTCTCGGAGATCCCGTCACCACGCGAGATCGTCGAGTTTATGGATCAGTATGTGATTGGTCAGCAGATCGCGAAGCGTTCGCTGTCGGTCGCAGTCCACAACCACTACAAGCGATTGATGCACCATGAGTCCGAGCATGCGGACAACATCGAGCTTGATAAGTCCAACATCCTCTTGATCGGCCCGACCGGTTCGGGGAAGACTTTGCTTGCCAAGACCATGGCGCGGATGCTCAAGGTGCCGTTTGCGATCGGCGATGCAACGACATTGACCGAAGCTGGGTATGTTGGCGAGGATGTCGAGAACCTGCTTCTCAAGCTGCTGCAGAACGCGGACTTTGATGTCGAGGCGGCGCAGCGTGGGATCATCTACATTGACGAGATCGACAAGGTCGGCAAGACCTCAGGCAATGTCTCGATCACACGAGATGTTTCCGGTGAGGGTGTCCAGCAGTCGCTGCTCAAGATGCTTGAGGGGACTGTTTCCAATGTGCCACCTCAAGGCGGACGCAAGCATCCGGAACAGCAATACATCCAGTTTGATACCACGAACATTCTGTTCATCTGTGGTGGTTCGTTTGTCGGATTGACTGACATTGTTCGTCGCCGACTTGGTAAGACTCGGATCGGGTTCAGCGGCAGCGCCACTGGGAACGACGACACCAAGGGCCGTCAGCACTTTGCGAGCGAGAGCGCGGAGCAAGAGTGGCTCCAATCTCAGATTTCGAATGTCGATGTGGTCGAGTTTGGTGTGATTCCCGAGCTCGTCGGTCGTCTTCCGGTGATTACGCCTTTGATGCCTTTGGGTAATGATGCGCTTGTGCAGATCCTGACTGAACCGAAGAACGCGCTTGTGAAGCAGTTCCAGCACTTGTTCCGCTTGGAAGGCGCTGAGCTGAGCTTCACAGAAGACGCACTGCTCGCGATCGCAGAAAAGGCGGGCAAGCGTGCGACTGGTGCTCGTGGTCTGCGTGCGGTGATGGAAGACACGATGCTTGACCTCATGTATCACCTTCCGGATCTGGACAACGAGGGTGTGCATTACATGATTGATGCAGCACACATCGAGCATCCGCGAACGCTTGAAGAACTTCGCGTGAACAAAGCGAACACCGCGTAAGAGTTTCATCCAGACAACATGACAAGAACCCCGAGTGCATGCTCGGGGTTCTTTTTTTCATTGATGCGGAGTCTGATGGAGCTCGGATCAGTTGATCGGGGTGGCTACGCGAGCGGTTTGTCCGCCTACAGAGACTTCCGCGAGTGCGTAAAGGCGGACCGGGGAATCGATCAGTCCACGCACGGATTGCGGGTTGGTGGAGATCAGGTGGAGTTCGATTTCTGAGCTTCGGTTGTTTGCATCCGGGTACGCGAGGTCTGGCTCGGCTCGGAGGATCAGGAGCAAATGGTCACGGACCCAGGCGCGGACCGTTTCGAGTCTGGTCATCGGGTTTCGATGATCGTCACCAGCGACGAGGTGTAGGGCGCCTCTTGTGTCTACGCACATCTCAACATCGAGCGCGAATGGACATCGCGTTTCGAGGAGTGACAGGCCTTGGATGAGCGAGCCGAGCGATGTGCTGCTGAGAGCGGAGTGCTGCGCGATAAACGAAACCTCGGCGGGTGTTTCAGCGGTCGCTTCCCTGGATGGCTCAGGACTCGATGGACGAGATGTTGACGGGCGAGGAGTTGATGAGCGTTGTTCGGAGTGCGCACTGGGCGTGCCTCGCCCGATTTCGATGAGCTCGTTGAGCATGCTTGTCGCTTCGTGGGCAACGGTGTCGCGGAAGATGTTTGTGGTTCCAGTTGCGTCGATGCGTCCTGCGGCATCCACGATCTCGATCGGACGATCGAGGAACGCATCAACGGCGCGGGAGAGTTTGGTGCTCGCATCAGCGACCTGCTGACCGGTTGCGCCCATGACAGCGAGTCGGACATGCGGTGAATGGAATGCTTCGTCGTCGGTGTCCCATACCCCTGTGAGTGTTTTGATGAGTCTGTACGAGGAAACGACGGCGGCTTCGTCGGCGCCGGTGAGGATCGTGATCTCGTCGATTTCTTCGCGATCGAGCAGTTCGGGCTCGGTGGTTTCATCGACTCGGAGGATCACTCGATCAGCGATGGCACTGACCTTTGCGAGTGCTTCTTGCATTGAAGCGCACTCGGTGGCTTGGAGCGATTGGCCGCAGGCGATGAGATCGACTGAGGTCGATCCCGCAGCGGCGCGGATCAACGCGACGATTTCGTCGCGTCGGCGCGCCGTGGAGCATGCGTACTGACGCACCCAGAGCGAAGCGCGGACAGGGAGGTGTCCGAGCAGGACCGCTTCGACACAGAGTTGGCGGTTGGTTTGCGGCTGGGTGTGTTCGATTCGGGGCGACACGACGACCGGAGTTTCTGGAACAAGTGCTGCTGTCTTGGGTGCGGTGTTGGTTGCGGTGGTGGTCGTGCTTGCATCGGTTTCTGAAGGCATTCGGAGGCGCGAAGGTGCGTGAGTGAGTGGTTCGACCGCGTCGGTTCCGGTTTGGGAGAATGGTTCGGGGGCGAGTTCGCTTTCGCCGAGGAAGAGGTCTGCGAGCGCGTCGTATTCACCGTCTTCGATCCCTGCGAGTTTCATGTAGCCGCCTGGTCCTGAGGGGTTTGTGGTGCTTTGGTTTGCGTGGTCGTTGTTGTGTCCGTTGTGATCCATGTTGAGTCTCCACTCATGCTCTTCGTGCCATCCTGGCTCGGGAGCGTTGCCGTTCTTTGGGTTGTTCAGCTCTGCACGCAGACGATGTTGTTCTGTGAACCGATGCCGTTTTTCACGCTTGACGGGTTGTGTGGATCAAGTATCCACTCGCCGTCGACCACCACTTTGTATTCGTATGTTCCAGCGGGGAGCTGGCAATGGAGTTCGTAGATCCCGAGCGACTCGTTGAGTTTGAGCTTTGTTTTTGCGGGGTTCCACGCGTTGAAGCTGCCTGCGATGTGTACGGATTGACCGATGGATGCGGGCTGGACAAAGAGGACCCCTCCGGTGACGGGGCGGACTCCGAGCAGGTGCTGGACTCTGCTGATCGGGGTTGCGACCGGTTCAACGACTCGATCATCAACCACCTGAATCGCGACGGGGCGGTGCGGCATCATGGATCGACGAAGTGGTTCAGACGCGACGAGGGTTCCGCTCGATTCGTGCGTGGGGTTCCGTCGGGCTTTGATCGCGAGTTCTTGTGCTCTGGTCAGGACTGGGGTTTCTTCGATCGGTCCGGTGACGGAACTCGCGACGAGAGAGCCGGCTGGTTTGGAATGCGTCGCTGGTTGTGCTGGCTTTGATTCGATGCTCGAACTTGCAACGGATCTTGATTCTGGGTTGGTGGGTTCAGTGCCTGATTGTGCTTCAGGATCGTCCAGTGGTTCAGGACGCTCGATGGTCGCGTGCTCGATGAGCCATTCGCATAGAGATCGGTAGTCCTCAGCGCCGGTCGATTCTGGACGGAAGCTCTCGACGGGCTGTCCGTAACTCGCGGCTTCCTTGAGGGTCTGGTCGTAGCGGATCACAAGCGGGATGAGCGCGGAACCAAAGCGATCGCGGAGATCGTCGAGCAGGTCGCGTGCGAGCGGTTGGGTTGGATCGTGCATCGTCGCGAGGACGCGTGGATTGAGACGCATCCCTACGCGGCGCGCGATGGAGCGGACGGTCTGGACCTGCTTTGCAGCGCCTTTGAGCGAGAAGAAACTGGTCTCAACAGGGATGATGACCTCGCGACCTGCAGCGATCGCGTTGTAGGAGAGCAAACCGATGGACGGGGAGCAGTCGATGAGGCAGACATCGTATCGACGCTGGATCTGACCCGATTCGTCCGCGTCTTGGCTGACGCGGGAGATTCGGTCGATGACGGAGCGGAGACGGAGTTCTTTTTCGGGTTGACCCATGAGTCCGCCGTTGGCGGATTCAATCCCGGCGAGCATCATGTGGCTGGGGATAAGGTCGAGGTTGCGGGAGACATGCCAGACCAGACGATCGCGGTTGAGCGGGGCGCGTGGATCGGCGCGGAGTGCGTCGTACACGGTCTGTTCGAATTTTTCTTCTGGGACACCAAGTCCTGCAGCGCAGTGAGACTGAGGGTCCATATCAACGAGGAGTGTTCGACATCCGCGCGCAGCGAACCCTGCGGCGAGGTTGATCGCGCTGGTGGTCTTGCCGCAGCCGCCCTTCTGGTTGATGATGACAATTGTCCGCAACGAGGATCATCCCTTTCATCGGTGAACAAGCCCGATGAGGGTTCTTATCGGAAATAGTCGCGCAACAACTCCAATCCTGACCCCTTTGGCACACGATGGTTTGGTGCGGCTCGAGTCGCGTCAGCGTTGGGCACGAATTGACAAAATTACGCTCTAATCGCGTCAAAACCGGCTTCGAGGGACTCGACCGGTGCGTCTTCGACAACAATGCATTTGCCCCGGCTTGTGGGGATAACCACCCGAATCGTATTAGCGGTCGCTTTTTTGTCATGCGACATGCGTTCGACGAGGTCTTGGTTGCTCGGAAGACCTCCGACTTGGACTGGGAGTCCAGCATGTTTGAGGATCGAGATCAGCTCGTTTCCGATCTCGGGATCGAGCCCCGATGCGTGCTCCGCAGCGCGGCACGCGGCGACCATTCCCAGGGCGACCGCTTCTCCATGATGGAGCGGCGCGAGCGACGGATTGGATGGATCGGGGGAGAGGTTCTCGAGGGTTTCGATCGCGTGTCCGAAGGTGTGTCCGAAGTTGAGGAGCATTCGGCCGCCGAGCTTTGAGGTGTCTTCGCGCTCGTCGAGTGCGACGACGCTCGCTTTGAGCGCGACATTCCGCTCAACAAGCTCGGCCATGGTTGCAGGGTCGAACGACGAGATCGCATCAAGGTGCTGGATCATCCAATCGAGGAGTCCTTCGTGACCGACACCTGCGGAGATGAACCCGTGCTTGATGCACTCGCTGAGTCCGGATCGTCGTTGGCGTAGATCGAGCGAGTCGAGGGTGTTGATGTCTGCAATCACGCATTGGGGTTGCCAGAACGCGCCGACGAGGTTTTTGAGGAGGTCTTCAGATCCATCCGGATTGGTGATGCGGAGATTGAACCCGGTTTTGCCCCCCACTGATGCGTCGACCATGGACAGCAGCGTGGTTGGGCACTGGATGACTGGGACGCCTCGGCGGTAGCTTGATGCAACGAATCCTGCGAGATCCCCCACGATTCCGCCTCCGAGAGCGATGACGGGATCAACTCTTGAGTGACCGGTCGAAGCGATGTGTTCGAGGAGGGATTGGTAGGTTTGGATCGACTTGATGGATTCGGTTGGGGTGATGGTCGCGAGAGATGAATCGATGCCGAGCGATTGGGTGATGGTGGTGATCTGGTCTGCGAAACTGTCCGGGACACCTGAATCAACCAGAACGAAGGCGCGTCGTGCGCCTTTGGAATGCATTGGCTTGAGGACGGCTTCGAGCTTCGAGAGCACACCAGAACCGATGAGGATGTCGTATCCTCGATCCGCGAGATCTACATGCACAGACCGATCGTTGCTCACTCGGCGTCCTTGTTTGAAGGTGGGATGAAAGGCGGGACTTCGACCATTGGAGCTTCGGGCCACATGGATTCGAGGTCGTAGTGCGCTCGAGCGTTGGGCTCGAACACATGGACGACGACATCGACAAAGTCAGCGAGCAGCCAGAGGGTGTCGTTGTCGTTTGAGATATGGAAAACCTTGGTATTGAACTCTTTGGCGGTGTCGTCCAGGTTTTCGAGTGCGGATCTCATCTGACGCGCTGAGGTGCCTGAACCGATGACGATGAATCCGGTGACGGGTGAGGTCTTGGTGACATCGAGGATCACGACATGCTCGCACTTGTCTCCGAGCAGGGAGGACCCGATTGCTTGGGCAAACTTTCTTGCTTGATCAACTTCGAGGATCCCCTGCGCATCGGACATGGTGGTGCCACCTCCGGCGCTGCTGGATGTGCTTTGAGGATTCAGGTTGGACGGATCTTGATTTGATGAATTGCTCATAGACCCAACGATAGGCGGGTGGGGATTCAATTCCGATCTGGAATCAGCTCAGGACTGGAATGAACCTGGAGAAACCCCATCATTGATCTTGGGTGGGTTGAGTTCACCCGCTCTTTTGAGCACTGCACCGCACCAACCGCTCCGCTGGCAAGGCTGGAGCGTCTTTGCTGTCTCGATGCTGATGCCGCAGGTGAGGAACTCTTCGAGTATCGGAGCGAGTTGTTCGAATGAATGCGCGACGAGGACAAGCATGCCTCCGGGGTGCAGCACGCGAGCGATGTCCGAAGCCGCTTTCGCTCGATCCGGCGGGGTCTGGGCGCCTTCGATGGGATCGACAGCGATGATCGCATGGAATGCGCCGTCAGTTTCACCTGTCAACGATTGGATCCAGTCGAGTTCAAACGACGCGTGGTCTGAGCGGTGTCTCTGGCGAGCGAATCGGATGGATTGTCCGTCGCGGTCGATTGCGACGACCCCTCCTGAGGGTCCGACCGCTTCGATGAGTCTTGCGGAACCTGAACCTGTGCCGCACCCGATTTCGAGGACGCGTTGTCCTGGGGTGATGTCTTCAATGAACTGTCCATAGAGGACGGTGCGGGGGTCGTGCCCGACATCGCCGTAGAGTCTGCTTGCTGTGTAGCGGATGCGCATGCTTCTTCTACCTTCGGAGTCGATCCAGGGGAAGCGGACATCATATTTTTTGAGACCTGGGCCGTGCTCACTGAGTGCTCTTCGGATGGAGATTCCTGAGCGTTCTCTGTAGCGGACTCCATCGGGCATGGTGATCGTTCTGCGATAGAGACCAATGTATCGAGCGAAGCGTTTGAGCTTGTAGATCACGCGTGAACCGACGCCTCGTTCTTTAGTTGTCCGGGTGCGCTCATCGGGCATTGTGCGTTAGTTCCCGGCGAAGAGTGATGCTTGTCGCTCGGTGACTCTTGGAAAGACGAACTCGACCTCGCGTGATCCTGCGTTAATCGGAATCCAAGGCGTTGCTTCGGTTTGTGTTGAGATCGTACGGATCAGACCGTCGTGACAGTGTTCGTCCGCGGCAAGCTCAGGCGTGTTGCATTCTTGCGACAGGTGCAAGAGCACGAGGTGTTCGCGTGGTTTCATACGCTTGACCGCGTTGGAGCTGAGCTGGTTGCTCAGGTGTCCTGATCCACCCATGATCCGCTTTTTGAGGAAGGCGGGTCTTCCGGAGCTTTCCTGGAGCTGGGGGCAGTAGTTGGATTCGATCGCGAGGGTGTCCACACCTCGCATGTGTTCGATGAGTCCGGGGGTGACTCTGCCGCAATCGGTCGCGTATCCGAGGTGTGCTTTGGAGCCGTCCTCGTGGTCGATGACGAAGCGGAAGCACGCGACCCCAAGCGAGTCGTGGGAGAGGATTTCGGAGTACATGCTGACATTGGGGGAGAGTTCATGCGATTCGTCGAAGGGTTCTGTGTGGGCGCTGAGGAGTCCCATTCGCTCAGCGCGACCCATGTGTCCGCGATGGATCATGAGCTTGGCGCGGAAGTATCCTGGACGGATCGCGCGGACCCATCCGGCGTAGCAGTGGTCGGTGTCGAGGTGGGTGTAGACGATCGCGTCGACTTCGTCGGGACGGATGCCTCGCTCGCCGAGGAGTTTGGCGGTTCGCCGGGGGCTGAGTCCGGCATCGATGAGGTACACCCTGCGTGGAGCGTTCGCGGACGCGGGGATGACCAAGACCGAGCAGTTCCCACGCGAACCCGATGCGAGGACGCAAAGTGCACCGCGCGATCCGGTCAGATCATGATGGGTGAATGGCGGCTGGCATTGGTCGATTGGCTCATTCATTCAACAGCTTCAACCCTGGTTTGCTCGTCGATGGCGCGGGTGAGACGTCGGCCACCGATCGGGCAGATCGAACGCTTCGCGGCGTTGACGAACTCATAAATATCGTTGACGGCGCTCGAATTCTTTGCTCGCTCTTCGAGCATCTCAAGCAGCTCCCTTCGGGGTGGGTTCTTGCGGAAGACCTCGGAGTACACACTCTTGACGGCATGGATCTCTTCGCGGCTCATCCCGGATCGACGCATCCCGACCATGTTCAATCCGACGACGGTGTTGCGTTCGACGGCCATGAAATATGGTGGGAGGTCGTTGCTGAGCATCGTGCCTCCGGAGGTCATTGCCTGCTTTCCGACGCGCCCGAACTGGTGGACCATGGTCCCACCAGAGAGGATGACCCGGTCTTGGATTTGGCCGTGCCCGCCGATCGCGGTGTTGACGACGAGCACGACATCGTTGCCGACACTGACATCGTGACCAATGTGCGCGTTGACCATGAAAAAGGCGCGATCACCGACTTTGGTTGGGGTGTGGTCGTTGGATGCGGCGTGGACGGTGCTGGATTCGCGGAAGATGCAATCGTTCCCGATGACGACACCTGCGGTGGGGTCACCGAACTTGACCTTTGCATCTTGTGGACCGAAACCTATGGATGATCCAGGGTAGAAGACGCATCCTGATCCAATGGTGAGCGGACCTTGCAGGGTGACCGATGCAATGAGTTGGACACCCGATCCGAGGGTGATTTCGCCTCGGAGAATGCAATATGGGCCGATCTCGACATCGTCTGCGAGTTTGACCTGATCATCGACAATCGCTGTGGGGTGGATCTTGGGCATGCCGAAAGTCTAGGTCGTGTGCGTATGATCGAGGGTGACGACCCCCTCAAAACCATCGCGGATTGATCTTGGAACGATGCCGTATGAGCGTGCGTACTTGATCCAGAACGAGCATCATGAGGCGGTGCTCGCGTCCCGATCCGAAGAAGCTCCAGAACTCGCTCGGGTCTTGATGGTTGAGCATCCCCCTGTCATCACAGTCACGAAACGGCCTGAGGCGGCTTCGCATGTCGTCGCGAGTCAGCAACTGCTTGCACAGCACGGCGTTTCGCTCCACAACACGGATCGGGGCGGGGATGTGACTTACCACGGTCCTGGACAACTGGTGTGTTATCCGATTGTGGATCTCAACGCCGCCAAGCTTCGGATTCATGATTACATCCGCGTGCTTGAATCCGCGGTAATCAGGACACTAGAAGAGTTTGACATAGTGGGTTCGGTTGATGCTGGTGCGACGGGGGTGTGGGTCGATCCTGAGGAGAACCCATCGCTGAAGTTTGAATCCGATCAACCAGCGAAGATCTGCGCGATCGGGGTGCGTGTCCGCAAATGGATCACGATGCACGGACTGGCGCTGAATCTGGATCCAGAGATGGATCACTACAAACTGATCGTGCCTTGCGGTTTAGCGGGACGGCCTGTAACTTCTATCACGAACCTGATCGGATCACGCGGAGCACCATCTATGGAACAGCTTCGCTCAGCATTATTTCTCAATCTCTCGCGCCAACTCATGACGAAGATCGAAACCGAATCGACCATCAACGGGTAGAAAGTAACATGAATCACTTGATCAAGCCAATCGTTCCTGCGCTCGCACTGCTCCTCTGTTGTTCGATTCAAGCCCCTGCGTGGACGATCGCTCATGGACCTGAAACCGCTCGCGAGCTTCGCAAGCAGCGTGCGGAGAAAAAACTTCAGAGCAACAAACGCAACCTCGAACGGCTGGCGCGTGATGCGGAGCTTCCTGAGGTCGATTCGACCATGCTCAGCGAGTACACGCGGATGGTGGATTACATCGGCGATCCCGCTCGCGAAGGGCGCGTGCCGGGCTCGCAGGGGATCGAAGACGCGGCGGTGTTTATTGAGAACGAGTTCAAAGCGATCGGACTCACTCCCGCGTTTGACCTGACAGAGACCGCAGCGGACGACACCGAGATCGTGACCAAGTTCGCGATCTATCGACAACCAATGTCGATGGGGTCTTCTCTCGCGGCAACAACACAGACGCTCTCGATCAATGGCATTGAACTTACGGCGGGGGAAGATTTCTCGCCGATCGCGTTTTCGGGATCGACCTCGGCGACTGGCGAAGTCGTGTTCGCGGGGTATGCGATTGTTTCAGGTCCCAATGCGTACATGGGCTTTGGTCCAAACGAGAACCTCAAGGACAAAGTCGCGCTGTGTCTGAAGTATGAGCCGATGGATGAGCACGGGAACTCGCTCTGGAAGGACGAGGGATGGTCGCACCATTCTCGGTTGACCTACAAAATCAGTGCGCTCGAAAGACGCGGCGCCAGCGCGGTGCTCATCGTTGCGCCGGATGAAGCGAACGATGTCAGCGCGGGGTTGCTTGACACCATCGACTCGACCTCCCCGCCGCTCTCGATGAGGCGCAACTCGAATGGGCCGAGGTTCGACATTCCTGTGATGTCGATCACACCCGAAACGGCTCAGATGATTCTCGACGCTGATGGATCTGGGAGACCGTTGCAAGAGCTGATCGCACAAGCTAACCAAGCGGGGATCATCGAGAATCTTGGCGATGCGACGGTGAGCATGGAAGTGGATATCGAACGGACTCCGACTTACACGGATAATGTCGGTGCGATTCTGCAAGGCAAGGGTGATCTTGCGGATGAATACATCGTGATCGGTGGGCACTACGACCATGTCGGGTACGGACACTTCGGATCGCGTGGCACAAGGGGTGTTGTCCATCCCGGCGCGGACGACAACGCTTCGGGAACCTCTGGGGTGATCCTCGCGGCGAAGCAACTCTCTGATCGATACGCAATGCTGACTGACGACGACAACGCTCGATCGGTCTTATTCTTGTTGTTTACTGCGGAGGAATCGGGACTCAATGGTTCGAGGTTCTATGTTGAGCACCCGATCGTGGACATCGAGAAGCATGAGGCGATGTTCAATATGGACATGATCGGGCGATTGGATTCCGATCCGCTGCAGCTTGGTGGGTTCAAGTCGAGCGAGGCGCTGCAAGAACTCGCGGTGCACCACCTCGACGACTACGGCTTGATCTACGACATGGAAACCTCGGTCGGCGATGGGCGATCCGATCACGCGTCGTTTGATGCCGCGAAGGTTCCCAACATGTTCTTCTTTACGGGATTGCATGACCAATATCACACGGAAGAGGACACGCTTGAACTTCTGGACATGACTGGTGGCGTGCGGATCGCGACAATCTGCGCCCAGATCGCGTACGACGCAGCGCTCGACAGCGAGGGGTTCGACCATCGACGCGATCGGAAGTCTTCTGAGGATGAAGAACGCGAAAGCGGACAGCCGAAGGTTCGGATCGGGATCATCCCGTCGGATGCCGCGGATGGTGGGATGTTTGTCCAGCGGGTCTTTGACGAAACCTCCGCAAGCAGCGCTGGTCTGCTCGCGAATGATCGGATCACCCACTGGAACGGCGAGAAGATCGAATCGGTTGAAACATGGTCACCTGTGCTTCTTGAGCATAAGCCGGGGGATGTGGTGACGCTGACGGTGGTGCGTAATGGGGAGACTCAAGAAATCAAGATGACGCTCAAGGGGCTGGAGTGATCTGGTATGGACCCTGAGCTCACCGATGAAATCCGAATGCTGGAGGAGTCGCATCTCCTGCCGACGATTCGGATGGATCGGGATCAGCTTGCGTTGATACTGCATGAGTCGTTCATAGAAATTGGCGCATCGGGACAGTTTCACACTCGTCAGGATGTCCTCGACCACTTACCCGACGAGGATACATCGCTCCGAACTCTCAAAGACTTCGTTGCTCAGATGCTCTCCGATAACCTCGCGCTGACGACCTACACCATCGCGCGGACTGATCTGTCCGATGGGCATGTACACCGCTCTCGCCGAAGCTCGGTCTGGATTCGGGAACGCGATGCTTGGCGGCTGCGGTTCCATCAGGGAACTCCGATGTAACCCGCTGTTCGCCCAATACGCACGAATGGGTCAGAACCATGCATCCAGCACTTGAAACATGCGTATACATCCTTAGAATTTTGGCACAGATCCTGAATTGATGTATTATCGAATAGAATTTATGCGTGTATCTATTTTTATCTGTATTGCTCTCTGGAGCTGAGAAGGGACCACAAATGAATATGATTGCTCTTTTGCCACTCGCTTGTTTCGCGTCAACCGCTTTGGCATCGCCTATTGCTTACACGCTTGAAGGCGTTGCCGACGGGAGTTTGGCTGGTGTCACTTTCGCAGACACCGCCTTCACAATTACCCTCACGGGCGACACGGATGACATTTTCGACAATGATGCCGGACACCGAACCATTTTGGATTCAGCCGCGACCATTGACATCGCAGGAATCACGACTGGCGCGATCTTTACACCACTCATGAGCTTGGTTGCGGTTGACACAACCGACCTGTTGGTCTTTGGCAACTGGGATACCGATCTCGCGCTGATCATCATGGATGAGACTGGTTTTGATGGCTACGCACTCGGCGCACCATACGGGCCGATAACCGACCTGTCACCAGGTGCTGTATTCCAGTTTGCCAACATCGGCACAAGCGCTGGCGGTGTCAGTTTCACACAGATGGATTCGGTCACCTTCTCGGCAACTGCCATCCCATCACCCGCTTCGCTCGCAACCCTTTCGCTCGCAGGCTTGGTCGCATCGCGTCGTCGGCGCTAATCGGATCAGTTCAGCCGAAACCCAAATCAACTGACCGAGACGGTTCGATGAGTCGTCTCGTTTTTTATGTCCGGTATGCACATGCCTCCCAAATGACCCGGCTTCCGCTCACCCCTACAATCACCCATGGCTCCAAGCAAAGCATCCAACTCCACTCTTGAAACCGTTGAACCCATCGGCGCTCGCGTGCTGATCCGCAAGGATGAGGACAAGAAGCAGACCTCGAAGGGGATCCACCTTCCCGACAAGATCGAGATCCCCACGATTACTGGCCGAGTAGTTGCGATCTCGACGCAGGTGGACAACGATCCGGATTACCCCATCGTCAACTACGACCGGATCTTGTTCAACCCCAAGAACGCGATCCCTGTGGACTTCGAAGGGGACAACCGATTGTTCGTGATCCCAGTCGAGGACATCGTCGCGGTGTTCCGCAAAGACAGGTGACTGATGCCGTTCCCTGACCCATCGTGCTGCCGGTTTGATTCGCTCCAGGATCAGCTTTCGCTTCCGAAATGGTCGCGTCCGAATCGAAGGTCGCCTTTGGATGTGACGATCCGACCTCCTGGGTCCAAGAGCTTGACGAACCGGGCGCTCCTGCTCGCGGCACTGGCTCCGGGAGAATCGACGATCAACCACCCGCTCATCGAAGCGGACGATGCGCAGCGGATGCTCGCGGCGATCGAACAACTCGGCGCGAAGGTTGTCCGCGATGCGCAATCAGTGACGATTACGGGAACAGGCGGGAAGCTGGTCGTTGATCCGAACTCCCCCACAATCGACCTCAACAACGCGGGGACCGCAACGCGGTTTCTTTCCGCGGCGGCGCTGCTCGCGGATTCTTCATTAACCATCACCGGGAACGAGCGGATGCAGCAGCGTCCGATCCGCGAGCTTGCGGAACTGCTGACGACGCTTGGCGCGAAAGTCGAATACCTGAACAACGACGGGTGCCCTCCAATCCGGATCACGCCTCCGAAGGATCTGAGTTCGATGCCTGGGACGGTGGAGATTCTGCCAACGCAGTCGAGCCAGTTTGTGTCGGCGCTCATGCTGATCGCGCCGTTTCTTCCCAATGGTCTGACACTCACGCAGCCCAAGGGGGTAACCTCCGCGAGCTATGTGCGGATGACGCTGGAGCTGCTGGATCATCTGGGTGTACATACGCAGCACGCCGGGGATCTTGCGGTGATCCGGATCAAGCACGGGATCAACCGGTTTGTGCTCGACATCGAACCCGATGCGTCGGGCGCGACCTACTGGTGGGCGGCGGGTGCGTTGCTCCCGGATGCGACGATCCGCGTCCAAGGGATCACGCTCGATGAGAGTCAGCAAGGCGATGCGCAGTTCCCGTTGTTGCTTGAGCGGATGGGGTGCACGCTGGTGAGCGGGGAGCGGACGCTCGCGTGCCGAGGGACGCGGAACCTGCTCCCGATCATTTGTGACATGCGGGACATGCCTGACGCGGTGATGTCATTGGCGTCCGTCGCGTGCTTCGCGCCAGGAACGACGATCATCCGAGGCGTCAAAACGCTCCGCGTCAAAGAGTGTGACCGGATCGAAGCGATGAAAGCTGAACTTGGGAAGATCGGCGTCGTGGTGACGGACAACCTGAATGGGGATGAGGACACGCTGTCGATCACACCACCACAGAACTGGGACGCCGTGAGCGAGAGCTCACCCATTGTCATGGACACCTACGACGATCACCGGATGGCTATGTCGTTGTCGTTGCTTGCGTTGCGCCTGCCAAACATCGTCATCAATGACCCCAAATGTGTCGCGAAGACCTATCCGAGCTTCTTTGAGGACCTCGGCAGGGTCTATGACCCAAACGAACATATCTGAAGCAGATTCACGCTCATTGGGTTCACAATCCCAAGCTTCTGTTGTATCGTAAATCAATCATGATTCAGTACTGCGAAACCCTCAAAAAGGTCCTCAAAGAGGGCACCCCTTGCGACGACCGCACCGGCGTCGGCACCCTCTCAATCTTCGGACACCAATCGCATTACTACCTTGACTCCCACGCTCCTGGTGCGATCGAGCATGAGGTCCGGACAGGTCAAAAAGCCGGATTCCCGATCGTCACCACCAAAAAACTTCACCTCCGATCCATCATCCACGAACTCCTCTGGTTCCTCCAAGGCGACACCAACATCGCGGCCCTCAAAGAGCACAATGTCCGTATCTGGGATGAATGGGCGGACGAGAACGGCGATCTCGGTCCAATCTACGGGCACCAATGGCGGTCGTGGGCAAAGCCGGACGGATCGACGCTGGATCAGATCTCAGAGTTGATCGACGGACTCAAGAAAAACCCTTACTCGCGTCGTCACATTGTGACCGCGTGGAATCCGGGGCAGATCGACGAGATGGCGCTGCCCCCCTGCCACTGCTTGTTCCAGTTCCATGTCGCGAGGTCGAAGGACACCGGACCGGATTGGTTGTCGTGCCAGTTGTACCAGCGATCCGCGGATCTGTTTCTTGGTGTGCCGTTCAATATCGCGTCGTATGCGCTGCTGACACAGATGGTCGCACAAGTAACGGGGCTGCGTCCCGCGAAGTTTGTGCACACGCTTGGGGATGCGCACATCTACCTGAATCACCTGCCTCAGGTCGAGCAGCAGCTCGATCGGGATTACCGCCCGCTTCCCAAGATGAATCTCAACCGCGAGGTGCAGAGCATCTTTGATTTCAAGTTTGAGGATTTCGAGCTTGTGAACTACGACCCGCATCCGCATATCAAGGGCGAGGTCGCGGTCTGAATGAACCTGCAGAGCGTGTGGGAATCTGCCCGATACACGCTGTATGCAAGACACCATCTGGATCCATTCGCTGTACCAATCCCAGTTCGATCTTCTCGGCGCGATGTCCGAGGAACTGCTCGAAGCATTTACCGCGAAGGGATACGATGCACGCATCTTTGATCTCGCTCCGGACAACATGCCGACGGAGGGAACGCTGTTCTTTATGAACACGAGCAACTCGCTGCAGGGGCTACCCCCAGCGCTGTTCACTCCCGACAGCAACATGCGAGCAATCCAGTACTATGTCGATCATCCGTTCGGTCTATCAGACGGCTCGATCGATCAGTGGGACCAAATCAACAAACTGAGCAACTATCGGCTCGCGCTGCCTTGCATTGATGATGCGCACCTGCTCCGCTACCGCTTCCCAAACCTCATCCACGGATGGATCCCCCACGGCATCCCACGCTCGGCGCTGTGCGATCTGGGAACGCTGACTCCGGAGCACTTCGCCAATCGCGAGTTTGATGTGGTGGTCACCAGCTCTGTGCGCCCCCAAGAAGAGATCGACGAAGCGATCGCTGAGATCAAGGACCCCGGGATGGTCCAACTCATCAACTCCATCGCGAACATGATGATCCGCGATCCGCAGCTCGGATATGTCGCGGCGTGTGATCTCACTCTCGGAACCAAGGGGATCATCACCGGCAAATGGATCACACAGCGCCACCTCTGGGGATTGGTCATCGCGATCGTCAACCGCTATCGACGCATCGAAACCGTCAAAGCATTGCAAGGACTCAAGGTCGGCGTGTTCGGCTCCGAAGAATGGGCGAAGCACTGCACAGGGACAATCAAGTACGCGGGACAAGCAAGCTACGCTGAGTGTGCCGATGCGTTTAGCCGAGGACGGATCGGGCTCGCGTGGGGACCAACCCAGTTCGTGCACTCGTATTCCGAACGAATCATGCAAGCGATGGCGGGCGGGGCGTGCGTCGTTGCCGACGATCGCTTGATGGTGCGACATGATTTCAATGGATCAATGTCCGCTGAGCACACGGATCCCACTGCGACGCTGTTCGATTGGTCTGGGACAAACCTGCATCAAGCACGCGAGAAGATTGATGAGTTGCTTGCGCAGCCGGATGTTGCGCTCAAGCAAGCGATCCGCGGAAGGATGCACGCGGAGCGAACATGCTTGTGGGAGCATCGTGTGGATCAGATGTACAACCTGGTCAACTCGTGCCCACGACCTGCTGCTCAGCCTGCTTGAACTCGCAGGATCTCCTAAGACCCCATCTCGTCGATAAACGCGTTCGCTTCGTCGATGGATGCTTCCATGTCTGCGATCAACTCTGCGATCTCGGATTCAAGCTCGACGAGCGTGTCGTCGAGTGATGCGATGGCGCGTGCGTTGAGATTGTGCTTGAGGAACAAGACCTGATCGCTGAACGCCGCGAGGACCGGCCCCATCTTCGCTTCCGCTGCTTTCATCGCATCGAGCACATCATCAAACGCGTTCTGGGTTTCGTCGAGCTGCCGCTCTGATGCGCGCCGAAGTGAGTCAGTGGAGTATTCTTCGAGTTCTTTTTCCCACTCGCTAAAGAGTGCTTTGCCGACACGCTCGACGGATTTGATCTTGTCGGAGACATTGTCCGCGCGATGCTCTGCGCGATCGAGTTGTTTCTTGAGACGCGAGTACGCGTCTTCGAGCTCGCCGCCGTCGAATCCGGAGAGGGATTTGAGTTCGTCGAGTGTGGTCGCGAACTGCACCTTTGCGGATTCCTGTGCATCTCGTGTTTCGTCCACCCGATCCACAAGTTGTTCACGCTTTGGCGTCCCCAGTTTTTCGCGGACGGCGATGGATGTGGAGGCGCAGCCGGTCAAAAACACAACGGCGGTCAAAAGCAAAGTCGTGCACAAGCGTGATTGGTGGATCGTGTTCATAGCTGGATGATAGCAAATTTCGTCGATGCAAACCTCGATCGATCCCCTACAATGGTTCAGGCCCGATCAGCCCCGATTCCAATGGAGGTACACCAACAATGACACGCACGCTCTTCAACTCCAGAACTCCCTTCATTGGTGGATTTCTCTCTGCTCTGGGCGTGCTCGCGCTTGCGATTGCAGGGTGCGTGACTTTCCCAGTGATCCCCACGACCCAATCGTCACCCCATTCGCAGCCGATTGTCTTTGATGAAAGCAAACGCACGCTCTTTGTATTCGCCCCGGGATCAAGGATCGGCAAAGCCCAGTACTTCGCCGCACTGGATCGGCTCGGAATTGAATATGAAGTGGGATTGCAGATCAATGCGTACCTTCCGAAGAAGGAGCACACGCCGGACCGCATCAGTCTTGACCGAATCAACGCCCGCAGATCGTTTACCAAAGCGGAAGCGGAGTGGAACCCCAAACCGCCGGCAATCGCGTACTACGACTACGAACCCGATCGGGGCGCATGGAACTGGGATGTTCAGCAGCGCGGATATGGCGCAGCGGATCTCAGGTTCTTCAATCGAGCGGTTGCGGATCTTCGCGCGTACCAGATTGAGAACGGCAACACACTCCCGCTCGGGTTTTATGGTCAACCGGTCACACGAAGAGACAAGCCGTGGACTGAGCAGGACAAACAGAAGATCATCAACAACAAACCACTCATCGACGGCTTCGATTGGATCGTGCTGAGTATCTATGCTCGCGGCGCAATCGTCAATGACCAAACCGAAGCCCAGCACAGAAGGAAGATCCGCAACACATGGGAAGTGATGCAGGAGGTCTACCCTGACCGCCCCGTGATCCCGATGCTCTCGCTTAAAGAAGTGAGCGACGATGATGAGTACGGACGCGTGTACTTTGATGAGCTCAATAAAATGGGCATCTCAACCCTTGCACTCTGGTCGAATCCCGATTCCACAGCGGACACACGCATGTGGATCAAGCAACTCGAAAAGAATGCAGAGTACATCCGCGCATGGCAGCGTGGGGACGACTAAAAAAACAGCCCCAAGTCATGCTTGGGGCTGATCGTTGATAATCGGATCTTGCTTTATCACTGGCTCTTGCTTTATCGACGGCGGCGCACGCCGACGAGTCCACCCATCGCGAGGAGTCCCATCGCGCTTGGGGATGGGACGACGTTAATCGCCAGCGAGATCTCAGTCAGGTCCTCGCCGGTCTGCTGGACCCAGAACGAGTAATCCCCTGCTCCGAGCGAGGTCAGACCACCGCTCAGGTCGCCGATGGATTCAGCCCCGACGACCGACGCGTCGGTGATCACGAAGCCCTGGAGTCCCGGACCTGTGAAGGCATCGGGATCGAAATCAAAGAATCTGTCGAACGCGAGGCCGACGAAACCCGCGCTGTCGAACCCCCCTGCGGGGTTGAACGAGTCGGTGACGACGATGGAGTCGACCGACTGTCCCGCGCCGATGGAGAAGGTGAAGTAATCCCTATCCCCGCCGCTCGCGGAATCGACGACCTGCATCGTGACGGTGTTGAGGCCGTTGTCGACGACGATGTGCGTGGGGCTGAAGCGATCTCCGGACAGATCGCCGTCGATGGACTCGTTATAGACCGAAGCGGCGGCGGTCGAAGCGACGAGCAACGCCGCGCCTGCAAATACTGACATATTCATCCTGTATTCCTCTCTCTGTAGATAGACACACAGCCGGGAGAACCCCGGCGACTGGGGGATTATTCGCAGGGGGGAGGGGGTTGGATGCGAATTGAATTAGTTATTGAAATCAAATTATCGTGGAAGTTTACGAAGGTAATTTTGGACATCTGACCCCATGTATGGCATTTGAAACGACCGCGTTACACCATCACCAGATGTTCCACCTGTGAAGGATCCTGAGTCAAAGGTAGAGGGCCGATCATTCAGAGACGGCACATCAATCAATATTGTTACCGCTCCATCATTCTGTTCATACGAGACAGATGGCCAAGCTTTTACTTCTTCATCTGGAAAAACAAATGTTGGCCATGCTGAAACTGATTTTACAATTTCGGCAATTTTGCACTCTTTGGAACCAGCCACCGTCGTCGTTTGACAATCGTCATACCCAAATTGTGATGAAAGCTCACATATTGTGGATGAAATATAAAAAAGCCCTACTAAGTGACACCTCAAATCTCTAGCGAATGAAATAGCAACTGGCTGTCCCCCATGAATCTCTGGATGCACAACCAATGTCTCACCATCAGCAGAGTGATCAATCCAGTATCCATGCACCGACATCCCCAAAGAACTGTAAGTACACGGATTTAAATTCGATTGCTGATGTTTGATAGCATTTACAATCTGCCGCACAAGGCCAGTATATGAGATCGTGTTACTTCTAAATGCGCGAGTCCCCTTGCCTGGCTTTCTACCATTCAAGCGAAAAATGATTTCAACGACACTTTCACAAGCATCAATATGTTCCATGATCGAATCTAGAAGGGAGTCATAGTCTCTAAAATACTCTTTTAAATCATCAGTATTAAAAATCCGCTGATACTTAGAACAGATTAAAAAGTTTTCTAATAAAAAAGCCATTGAACGGTTGTACTGAGCCAACGGATGCCTGATTCCCTTTGGCAACTCATAGCTTGAAAAATCGATACTGCCCAGCAGATGCGCCGCAGGAAGCCGCAATTGATCAGTGCTGCCAAATGTCATATTCAATTTATATTGCATTTATGCAAATCCAACAATAACGCAAGCTGACACTTAATTCAATCACATATGCCCAATCACATCATCCGCAAACTCCGAGCACTTGCGGAGGGTGGCCCCTTCCATCTGGCGCTCGAAGTCGTAGGTCACGGTTTTGTTCCCGATCGCGCCGTTGATGCCCTTGATGATCAGGTCCGCGGCTTCGGTCCAGCCCATATGACGAAGCATCATCTCTCCTGAGAGGATGACGGAACCTGGGTTCACCTTGTCTTGGTCGGCGTACTTGGGAGCCGTGCCGTGGGTTGCTTCGAAGATCGCGGTGCCGGTGTCGTAGTTGATGTTGGCGCCTGGAGCGATGCCGATCCCTCCCACGCACGCGGCGAGGGCGTCGGAAACATAATCACCATTGAGGTTCATCGTCGCGACGACGGAGTATTCCGCGGGACGCGTGAGGATCTGCTGGAGGAACGCGTCGGCGATGACATCCTTGATGATGATCTGCTTGCCGGTCTTCGGGTTGTTGAAGTGGTGCCAAGGTCCGCCGTCGAGTGGGGTGGCGCCGAAGAGCTCGCGTGAGACCTCGTAGCCCCATTCCATGAACGCGCCCTCGGTGAACTTCATGATGTTGCCCTTGTGGACGAGCGTCACGCTGTCGCGGTCGTTGTCAATCGCGTACTGGATCGCGGCTTTGACGATCCGTGTCGTCCCTTCCTTCGAGGTCGGCTTGATCCCGAATCCTGAAGTCTCTGGGAAGCGGATCTTCCCGAAGCGGTCAGGGAAGTTGTCCTTGAGAAGCTTCTGGAACTTCGCATTGTCATCGGTTCCCGCTTCGAACTCGATCCCGGCGTAAATGTCCTCCGTGTTCTCGCGGAAGATGACCATGTCGGTCAGGTCCGGACGCTTGACTGGGGATGGCACGCCTTCAAACCAACGGACTGGACGGAGACAGGTGTAAAGATCGAGCACCTGACGCAGCGCTACATTGAGCGAGCGGATGCCTCCACCGACAGGAGTGGTCAGGGGGCCTTTGATTCCGACGAGGTACTTCTTGAAGTCTTCGAGTGTTTGGGCTGGGAGCCACTCACCGGTTTCGTTAAACGCTTTCTCTCCGGCGAGGGTTTCGTGCCAGTGGAGTTTGCGATCGCCGTTGTATGCCTTCTCGACCGCGGCATCGAAGACACGGACCGAAGCGTTCCAGATGTCGGGACCGGTGCCGTCGCCGATGATGAAGGGGATGATCGGGTTTGCAGGAACATTGAGACCGTCGTTGGTCATGGTGATCGGTTCGGCGGTGGTGGTCATCTGTGAATCTCCGTATCGTGTAGCCCGATTGGGCGGTTTGCCATTTCTATGAACTCCATTGTAGGCGAGGAGCCAAAAAACCGCACGAGCAGGGGCAAGACATCTCATCCGTCCAGCGTCGATTGACCGTCATTCACACTCAGAAACCGCGACGAATCTCGCATTTCACGCCCCCTACCATCACGCATGAAACCAATCCTCACCGCCGCATTATTGATCTGCATCGCACTCCTCCAATCCGCCTGCGGCTCGGTCCAGGATCGATCCAACCCAACATCCACCACCGAAGCTCGCTTGTGGGACGACGTCCACACACTCACCACACGATTCCCGAATCGCAACGCGACCAACCGCGACCAGCTTGCACAATCAGGCGGATGGATCGCCAACCAGTTCGTCGCGATGGGACTGCAGGTCGATCTCTCGCCGACCCCCGCGCTGCCGATCTCTGCTCGTCCGCAGGATATGAATATCATCGCGGAAATCCCAGGAACCACAAATCCCGACGAGATCATCGTGCTCGGAGCACACTACGACACCGAGGTCAACACCCCCGGCGCCGATGACAACGCTTCAGGAGTCGCGGTGATGATCGAGTTGGCGCGTCGATTCGCGGACAACCCGCAGCCCCGCACGCTCCGGTTCATCGCGTTTACCAATGAGGAAAACTCCAACTCACGCGAAGCCGCGGGGAAGGGGCAGTCCAATGGGATGGGTTCGCTGACCACCGCGCTCTCATCAAAGATGAAAGGCGAGAACATCATCGCGATGCTCTCGCTCGAGATGCTGGGGTACTACTCCGACGAGCCCAACTCTCAGAACTACCCGTTCCCGCCTCAGATGGGCGAGCAGCTCGGGATGACCCTCCCCACCACGGCCAACTTCATCGGCATCGTCGGACGTACGGCGGACACGCCGCTCATAACGAAACTCGCGCAATCTATGTCCGAAGCGGGAACCATCCCCATCGTCGCGGCTCCGCTCCCGCCGATGGTCACCGCGATCTACCGCTCCGACCACGCGAACTACTGGATGCAGGGCTACCCCGCTGTGATGATCACGGACACGAGCGAGTACCGCAACCCCCACTACCACAAACCCAGCGACACGATCGAAACGCTGGACTTTGTGAAGATGGCAGGGTGTACCGAGGCGCTTGAAGCCGCGGTTCGATCACTATCGAACTGGAAACAATAAAAAAAACCCGCCTAATCGACGGGGTTCTCATTAAAATTTCTTGGATGAGCCTCAGCCCTTGATGCCGGTGACCTTCGCGATGGTGTAGCGTTGGCGGTGGCCGGTCTTGCGTTGGTAGGTGCTCTTGGTGCGGAACTTGTGGATGAAGATCTTGTCGCCCTTCTTGACAGGCTCGGTGATCTCGAGGGTCACTAATGCACCGGAGACATAAGGTGCTCCGAGCTTCGCGTCGCCACCGACGGAGCCGACCACGAGGACCTTGTCGATTTCGATCTTGTCGCCGGCTTTGGATTCGCCGCCGTTGTAGAGGTCGATGTAGATGATCTCGCCATCGGTGACCTTGCGTTGTCCGCCGGACTCTTCGATGATTGCGTAGGTGTCTGCCATTTGGAGTGCTCCGTTCAGCTGCCGCGTGGGATCGGGGCGGCTCATTCGTCAAGCCGCTTTGACCCGTCTCACATCGGGGTCAGGATGATAGCCCGCTCTGGGAGTCGGGTCGAGCGGCAGAGCGAGCACAAAGTGCCCCAAACTCAGGATAGAGGCCAGTTTACCCAAATTCACCGGATTCAGCACCGATCGGCGTACAATCGACCATGATCCAAGATACCCAAGACAATGGCGTGATCCAACTGACCGCTGAAGAGGCCTCACAGACCATCGAGGGGGGGTCTTCCTCAGCCCCAGCTTCAGCTTCGTCCTCAGATCAAGAACTCCTGGAAACCATTAAGGACCAAGCCGCCATCCTTTGGGACAAGGAGTTGTTCTCCGTCAACGACACCCCGATCGTGGTCAATCAACTCGTGATCTCACTTCTGGTCCTCATTCTTGGATACATCGTCGCGAAGATCATCTCAAGACGCGTTGGCAGCACGATCCTGCCTCGTTTGAAAGTCGAACCGGGTCCCGCAAACGCGATCCAGAGCATCCTCCATTACCTGCTGCTGACCATCGCGGTCTTCCTCGCGCTCAACATCGCGGGGGTGCCGTTGACGGTCTTTACGATCTTTGGTGGTGCGCTCGCACTGGGAATCGGCTTTGGTTCTCAGAACATCGTCAGCAACTTCATCTCCGGACTCATCCTGCTAATCGAACGCCCTATCCGTGTCAACGATCTGGTCACGGTCCAAGACGAAACAGGCACCGTCTCCAACATCGGCGCACGAGCCACCAAGATCATCTCGTACGACGGGACCACCTTTATTGTCCCCAACTCGAATCTTCTCGAGAACTCCGTCATCAACTGGAATCTGCCGACACGGAAAATCCGCACCATCATCAAAGTGGGTGTCGCGTACGGCACCGACACGGCATTGGTCAAATCCACACTCGAACAACTCCTCGAAGATCACATCCGCGTCCTCGAATCACCAGACAACCGTGTGCTCTTCACAGACTTCGGCGATTCCTCGCTGAACTTCGAGCTTCACTTCTGGATCAGCCCACGAACAACGCTGGATCGCAAGCAGATCGAATCTGATATGCGTTTCAAAATTGACACGCTCTTCAGAGAACACAACATCTCGATCCCATTCCCACAACGGGACATCAACTTCGACAGCAGCCAGCCATTGGTGGTCAGTGTCCAAGGCAAAGATTGAGGTCGGTCACACCGTTGCTGTTTCAAGCGGGATCAAGAATTGGGATCAACGAGCTGGATCAACAAGCGGGGTCAATCAGTTGCGGAAGTCCTTGTACTTCTGCTTGCCAAGCTGGAGATAGCTCTCCGCAACCTCGTTCTGGTTTTCCAGCAACAGATAATCGATCAAGAGTCCAAGCGCGGATTGCGTCAGCAATCGCTGCCCATCGGTAAACTCTGGGTCCCGCTGGACTGGCTCAAACGCGTTGCGTTGTCTCTGCAAGACCGGGCTCAGTGTTTCTTCAAGAAGCACAAACGCTTCGTACACACTCCCGTTATCGACCGCCCCGTCACCTTGGCTCAAGGTGCCATCGACCGACTGCATGCGGAGCGCTTCCATCCCGTTCGCGGCATGTGTATATGCGAGCTGTAACTCGACCATCTGTTCCGGACCACCGAAAGGAAGCCCCATGACAAAGCGATTCAGTGTATTGAAATGGGACTCGTCTGAGAATCCATACGCGAACAGTGCATCGCTCATGCCGGTCTTATACGCATCTCCAAGACTCAGCGACTTCCAAGCCCCCTCGACATCTCGTGAATCGATTTTCATCGCCGCGGCGATCCCCCGATGGTGACGGATGACATGGATCCCGACCGGCTGAATCGCCTTGCGTGCTTCGCTCCCAAGGTCTCTGAGATGCATGTCGGTGATCGCTGCCGCTTCGGTCTTGAGTCCCGCATCGACAAGGTAGCGGATGCGTTCTTCGACCGCCCAGCGGTAGAGCCCGTATGCCCCTTTGTCCATCTCGCGGACGCCGTGTTCTTTGACATGGATTGCTTCTGCTTTCTGAAGCTTCGCGAAGGTGTCCCATCGTGCGTTTGACTCTTCTGCCAATCGACCAACATTCTGCGATGCTGCACTCTGGATCGCGAACAGATCAGCGAGGCGTTCGAGTTCAGTCGCGCTGTCAGGCGCATCTTGGATCGCGAGCTGACAAACGCTCTCCGCGTTCACCCAGTCTTCCATATGGTTGTAGATCGAGAACATCGCGACATACCCCGCTTGGCGAGCGAGTTGATTATCCGATGTGCTCACCGAGTCATCAATCAACTGGATCCAGTTCAATGCATCATCGACAGGCATGGTCGTCTCATCCGCACGAAGCTGAGCGAGGTAATGAGAGTAATCACGCAAGAGCAGCAAGGTTGGATCGCCGTCTGTCTCAGGTTCAACGAATGAATACGCGCTGCCCGCCCACGCGGTGGGGATGAATCCGGAAAGCAACAACGAACAACCAACGATCAGGCAAGTACTCTTTTTCATGTTCTTCGTGTGCTTTCTTGGTAAAGGTTGATTCGAACGAGTTGCGAATATCAGTCGCCACACGGGATTTCGTAATTGATCACACCACAGGATTGACGGTCATACTTCTTCGCGGTCGCGATCGAGCTGTCGCTGTTGCACTGGGTTTCCCAGTTCATACCGTCGGTTGGACAATACTGGGGAGCACAACTTTTGATCCAAATCCCGCTCGAGTACCACTCGTGATCGATCCGGACTTTCCTGTCCATGTTGTACGCAATAAACGGCTCGCTCCAGACCCCGCTTGAACAGGGATAGATTGGTTCAAACCCACAATCAGCAGTGAACTCGAACAAACGACCATCAATCGCGCCGACCATCGAGCTCAGCAACCCCTTCATCGCAGCGACTTGAGCTTGGGACAACGAAACCTGCAGCAGGTTTGAAAGATCGACATTCACTGTCTCAATGAACAGCAAAGGGATGTCGTACGGACCGCAATCACGAGGCGCGATTTCCCAGCATCGAGCACAATCCTCAGGCGCCGACAACACAGGACAACACGGGCAGTTCTCAAGACAATGCTCGCACTCAATCCGGTGTTTGATCTGCACCTCGGTGCCAAACGATTCAAAGTATGGACCGAAATCTACACGAGTGCATGTCAACGGCCCAGCATCGCAGCACGGGTCCGGATCAGCAGGAACACAGTCATCCGGACACCCCGAAATAGGGAGCTTGATCGGAGGACCTACTTGAATTTGAGCTGAGAGTGCGCTGGTACAAAGACCGATCAACAACACACCGATTTTTGCATTTCGTAGCACTGGAATCTCCCTGAAATGTAGTAGAAATCGACAACAATGTAGTTGTTCTCGAATTGAAATGCAAGAACACTCTCAAAAAGTGCCCGAATACTGGGGAAAAAGCATCAATACCAATCTGTTCAATCAACGCATTTCGCGTCAATCTTCTGCCAACGCTTTGCTCTTTGCGATGCGAGCATCACGCTTGCGTACTGACTCGCTCAGGTTCACCTTGCGGAGCCGAACCGTGGTTGGTGTGAGTTCAACCAACTCGTCTTCCTCGATGTACTCCAGCGCTTGCTCAAGAGAGATATCCCGCGGCGCTTTGAGCGTCACAGTCGCTTCTTTATTCGCAACACGCATGTTGTCGAGCTTCTTCTGTCGAGCGATGTTGACCGTCAGATCGGTGTTGCGATTCGCTTCACCGATCACCTGACCTGCATACACCTTGTCACCAGGACGCACGAACAACACGCCGCGCTCGTGCAGCAGTTCCGCCGCGTACGCGGTTACCGGACCAGTCTCCGATGCGATCAACACACCAAGGTGACGGACAGGACGATCGCCGGTCACCGGAACAAACTTGAGGAAGGTGTGGTGCATGATGCCCTCGCCCTGAGTCGCTGTCAGGATGCGTCCTCGCAATCCGATCAACGCGCGAGATGTAATCTCGAACACACAGTGCGTCATGCCATCGCCTCTTGGTTCGACCTTCACGATCTCGCCCTTGCGTTCACCGACGAGTTGCATCACCCCTCCGACACTGGTGTCTGGGGTATCAACCACAAGCTCTTCGACTGGTTCACACTTGACGCCGTCGATCTCTTTCTCGATCACAATCGGACGCCCAACCGCGAGTTCGTACCCTTCGCGTCGCATGGTCTCGAGCAGGATCCCGAGGTGCAACACACCGCGACCCGAAACGATGAACTCATCCATGGAACGACCAGGCGAAACCGCGAGCGCCACATTGTGCTCAAGCTCGCGTTCCAACCGCGTGCGGATCTGACGCGAGGTGACATACTCACCCTCGTTCCCAGAGAACGGCGAATCATTCACACGGAACACCATCGAGATCGTCGGTTCATCGATGACCACCCGCTCCATCGGATCCGGATGGTCCGGATCACAGATCGTATCACCGATGTCCAACCCCTCGATCCCTGAGATCGAACACAGATCACCTGCGCCGATCGATTCAGCGTTGTGCTTGCCGAGCCCTTTGAATCCTTGGAGGGTCACGACCTTCGCTTTCTTTGTGGTGACATTGCCATCCGAATCTTGCTTCACCAACGCGATCGGCTGACCAACACGAACCGTACCCTGCGTCACGCGACCGATCCCGATGCGTCCGACATACTCGGAAAACGCGAGGGTTGTGATCTGCATGCGCAGTGGTTTTTCAAGGTACACATCCGGATGCGGGATGTGGTGCGTGATCGCTTCAAAGACTGGACGAAGATCCGTGCCTTTGGTTTCCCCGTCCCATTCATCGACCGCCCAACCATCGCGTGCGGATGCGTACACAACCGGGAAGTCGAGGATGTCGTCCTCCGCGCCAAGGGCAACAAGCAGATCAAACACTTCGCCGATCACACGATCCGGATCACCATCGGGACGATCACACTTGTTGACAATCACGACAGGCTTGAGTCCCGCTTCGAGCGCCTTGCCGAGCACGAACCGAGTCTGAGGCATCGGTCCCTCGTACGCATCAACGACAAGCAAACATCCATCCGCCATACGCAGCACACGCTCGACCTCGCCACCGAAATCCGCGTGACCTGGGGTGTCGATGATGTTGATCCGATAGTCGATCCCCTTGAGATCGTGGTATTCGACCGCGCAGTTCTTTGAAAGGATAGTGATCCCGCGTTCGCGTTCGAGATCTCCCGAGTCCATGATCAAACCATGCTGACCACCTTCGAGTTTCTCGAGTTCACCGCTCCGGAAGTTGCCGGATTGTTTGAGTAGGTTATCGACGAGCGTGGTCTTGCCGTGGTCGACGTGTGCGATGATCGCGACATTACGAAGAGTCGTAATTGTGGTGGTTTCAGATGGCATTGGTGGTTCCGGTTTCTGATGCTGCATTCCGACTCGGCTACCGCCGAATCTCAGGTCCCAAGTCTAGACCCACCAACAACAAAGGTCGGTTGATTTCCCCCCACCCAACATCAAACTCGTCCCAAACCCGCATCATACTCATCTAATCAAGACTCTTGACAAAGACGACATTCCCCCGCATCACGCCCTCGTCTTGAACCACCTGCCACTCCACCCGATCCACGATCGAGAGCATCTCCTTGGAAAGCAGGTTCTGAGTCTCCAGCATGGATTCGAGCAACGCATCGACCCGCAAGAACCCGCTCAACAGCACCGAACTCGCAGCATGATTCCCGGCAACCTCTCCAGCACCAATCCCGCTGTCCATCGCACCGATCGCATCCATCGCAGAAACCACCTCGTCGAGCCCTCGGACCCGCTGACTCGTCACCACGGACTCACCTCCGAGACTGAAAATCAGATCCGACGACGCGGACCGGTTGGTCGTCTTCCAGGACACCCTCGTCAGGATGTCATCCGCATCAACCACCTCATGAGATCGGATCGCATTGGGGAACATCCCGCCGTACATACGAGGGTTGGTTGCTCCAAGAACACGCAGTCCGCTGGATTGATTCAGCAGCATCGGTTCTATCAGCCCGTCCATCGATTTTGCATCCACTTCGTTTTCTTCAAACACCGAGAGCACAGTCATCCCCATCGGCTCAGCACCACCCAAGCTCCCCGCGTCCGTCCGATTGAACACAATCATCGCGCCTCTGGGGTCGAGCACATTCTCGCTTTGATTCGTTTCCTCCTCGCGGATCCTGATCGAGAGCCCCCTCTCTTGATCCATCTCAAGCTGAATCACCGCTGAGATTGCCATCGCGAGCACGATGTCATCCCCGAGACCACTCAATAGACCAATCGGCGCTCGCCCATCGACCACCGATCCACGCATCGGGAGCGCGAGCGATACCTCGAACCCCTCATCTGTCGCACCCGCAAAGATCCGTACATGCGTGCTCGCTTTGGACTGTTCGATCCCATGGAGCTCCCACATACGATCGAGTGTTGTATCCACCCGAAGGCGCATCGCGAGCATCCAATCCCTGCCGTGCTCCCACGATGGCGCGATTGGCTGTCCCTCACCCTGCTCTTTCCCAAGCGAGATCAACACGCGTTCAAGCAATCCTCGTCCAGCTTTGGGACTCAGCATCACCCTCGAGTGCCCGTTCTTCTTGCTCAGGATCACCAACGCGTACCGGCCTTGCTCGATGCCGTATACCGCGACTCCGCCCACCAGTTCACGCGCAACCGGACGAAGCTTTTTGCGAAGCCCCCCCACCGCTTCGTCGTCCACCTCTGCCATCACGACCCAGTTGGAATCCGCAGAGAGCATCAGACTCAGCGGGTTGTCTGAATGTTCAAAGATCGAGTCCACACAGACCACCACGCGTCCGGACAAGAACTCATCGATGACCCCATCCGCATCTGTCTCAAACAACGCGCCAAGCGCACCAAGCGCCTGCTTTGTCTTCCCGAACACCCCCATTGATGAAAGCAACGATCGTGAAGACACCCCCGCATCACTCAGCAGATGCTCCGCGGGATTCTCCATCACCGCGACCATATCAATATCAGATGGATACGAATCGAGCTCACCCCAGACCGCATCCCCAGACTGATCGCCCGCACGAGCGGTCAACGACAACGCACACGAGACCAGCACGCACAACACCAGCACACTTCGGAGCGATACAACTTTCATACAACGGAATATACAGTTAAGGGAGATCAGCGATGCGTTCTTCACGGAGTGTTTCTCGCACAATAGGTTCGGTCCGTTCCGAATGGAGAATCACAAACCCAGAAGCGCCGGTACTTGGGAGCAGCCGACCACGCTCGCTGCTGAATGACACCAAACTCATCGACATACCTCGGCTCGGATACCGACGCGACGCGAACTGACCCCGAAGCGTATCAGCACGAACCCCAGACTCCGAAAGCGCGATCAGATCGCTGTCCGTGAACTGGATCCGCTGACGATTCACGGTAAGTTCAAAGGACTTCGTCCCAGTCGTGCGAGGAGTCGCAAGCATCCCCTCAAGCGGCGAAAGCTTCGCAAGCACCTGACCAACACCAGATTGAACCTCGGTCGCGACCCGCTGGGTATCTTCTTCAACCGCACACGCGACATCATCCACAGGGGTGGACTGCGCGCCGATGGTTGCCAATCTCGGATTCATGCTCTGCAGACCAGCAACAAGCATCAAACCAAGCAACAATCCCGCCGCAATCGCGAGACGGCCAGTACGCACCCAGCGTCGCATCGTGCGAGGGATAAATCGTTCATGCTGATCCAGACGGTTGAGCACCGCACACTGCATATCAGGCATCGGAATATCGTTCAGCCCCAGCGCACGAACCGCATCCGCGGTTTCCAGCAACTCAGCACGGCGCGTATGGTCGTACCGGAGCGCATGCGCAATCTCTTCTTGCATCTGATCGCAGATCTCGCCATCAAGCGCGGCATCGATCAACGATTCCGGGATCCGACCCACCGGCTCCTGACCAAACTGATCCTCACTCGATCCCCGGCTCATGCCAGCACCTCGTCGGATTCATTCAACTGACCACCAAAGTGATCCCGGTACACCGATGCAAGCTGCTTGTGCTCCTTAAACAACACACGCAAACGACGACGACCACGATGCAAATGACTCTTAACTGTACCCTCAGGCATATCAAGCTGCGAAGCAATCAACGCGATCGGCCAATCCATCTGATGGAACAACACAATGATCTCACGCTGCTCGACAGATAGATGCATGAGCGCGGATTGGATCGCGTCTTTTTCGGTGACGGATCGTTCATCGCTGTAGGTCGAAGCATCGGGCATACCGCCCTTGCCACCCATGGATCCAACGAAGTCCGTGTCGTATGCAGGTTTGGATTTGGCAACCGCATTCATGTAGAGACGACGCGCAATCGTGAACAACCAGGTCGAGAATCGGAAGCGGAAATCAAAGCGGTGCAGGTTGGCAAGCACGCGGACGAACGCCTCTTGGACGACATCTTCTGCCATCTCGTGACGACCGGACATCCGCAGGATGTAGCCGTACACAGAACGCTGGTGCGCCTTGATCAGCTCACCCGCCGCGGCACGCTCACCAGCGATCGCCCGCTCAATCAGATCTCGTTCAGTTGCACGATCCATGCGACACCACTCCCAACTTGGGTTCCTATCCCTCGACTATACCAGAATGGCACCCAAGAGATGCATCATTTTCAGGCCAAACACCGCTATTGGTTCGGAATTGCCCATTTTTGGTTTCAGAACCTCCAATCAAAGAAAACCCTGCCTTCACCGGTCAAGTGAGGGCAGGGCTGGAGAGAGATTTGTTTGTCTATTGACCGGGTATGCCGATCAAGCCGCTTTCGCAGCAGGGGTTGGGGCTTTGCGTGTGCGTCCCACGGTCCGCTGAGCAGGAGTCGCACGGATCTCTGCATCGTCGATCATCGCGTCAACGAGTTCGAGCGGATGCGATGCCCAGAGGTCCGCACCGATTTCCTCAGCCAAGCCTTCCGCTCGGTTGAAGACACCTCCACCAACCACGATCTGCGTGTTCGGACACGCGCCGATCTCATGGAGCGAGTCGATCATCACACGGATGTCTGGAAGATCCGCAGGATTCGAGCAGAACATCAACAGCACATCTGGTTTGCTTTCTTGTACAGTCTGACGCACCTCGTCGAGTGGCACCCCACCACCAGCGAAGCGAACACCAAAGCCCGCAGCTTCGAGCAGGTCCACCGCCATCTGTGCGCCAAGCTCTGAACCCTCGCAAGTTCCACAGCACGCGAACACCGAACGGTTCACCGGATCAGCATTCGACGATGCGATCAACGCACGCGAGGTCTGGTCAACAAGCACGCGGAACAAGCGTGTCGAAAGGTTGTACGCAAGAGCTGAGATCTGGTCTTCACGATGAAGCTTGTCGATCATCTCATAGGTTGGCCAGAACAGATCAGTCAGCATGAGTTCTGGGGTGACCCCTTCGCTCAGCTGCTCATTCACGATGGAACGAGCTTGGGATCGGTTGCCTTCGATCAGTGCTTCAAACAAACGCTCGCTCAGTACATGGACACTCATTGCTAAAACCTCGTCGTTGATATTCCCTTCCGCACTTCGGTGGGGTGGGATTGGTTGTGTGTTCTGAGCGACGACGCCGCAGCCCAGACCCCACCTATCGAACGCACACCAGTTTCTTCCCAAGCACAACACGATTCAGTTGCATGTTTGTGCGCACAATCCCTTGACCCCGATCCAAGCCCAAAAAGCGTGTTATTCTGGGACCTTCGCACCAATAGCGTCCGAGAATGTGAATGAAAACACATTTCATGCCACATATCTGGGGACTTCTCCCCTGACAAAATGGAATTCATAAATCACAAATAGGTGCTATTGATCACCGCTTTATCAAACCTTTACGGCCGAATAACACGCGCAAATCCCCAAACTCAACCCTCGCACCCCGATTTCCCCAAACCCAACAGACTCAAGACTCCCCACCATCTCCTCGCGTGACATAAAGGATGACACCGATCTGGGCAAATATTTGTACGCCCCAGATGTATCCCGCGCGATCCAAGTCGCCGTCCGAGGCATGATCGTCCCGCAGTAGAACCCATTGAACCAACGCACCAACGGATTGCTCGGCGTATCAAACTCAAGAATCACCAACCGACCACCAGGCTTGAGCACGCGATAAAACTCCGCGATCGCCTTGGATGGTTCTTGCACATTCCGGATCCCAAACGCGATCGAGAGCACATCAAACGACGAATCCTCAAACCGAAGATCCATCGCATCCCCCTGCTCATACGAGATCCTCGCCCCAAGCGCCGCGTGCAGCCCTTCCTTCTTATAGTCAGCAATCTCGAGCATGCCTGGAGTGAAATCCACCCCAATCACTTCCGATGCACGCGATCCCTTCGCGAACGCTTGCGTCAGATCCCCCGTACCACAAGCAACATCCAGCACCCGATCCCCCGCTTGCACGCGTGCCTTCTTGACAGCAAACTTGCGCCACGCGACATCCCGCCACATCGAGTGGACACGATTGTTGAGGTCATACGACCTCGCAATCGCGTTGAACATTGCTTGAACCTTGGTCGCTTTCTCATCATTCTGATGCAAGCCCCCCAGTTCAGCGTCGTTCCACGCGGGAATAGTCCGTTCATTCGCTTGTGTTTGCACTTCTGTCATGGCACAATCAGTGTAGACTTAGACTCCAAGGCCGCTCGCCCAACTCACGGAGAATACGAATGAATCGCACACTCAAACTCCTCATCACACTCCCACTCCTGCTCCTCATCACGCTCCCCACCATCGGTTGCTCAGTCAATCCCGCAACCGGGAAACGATCCTTCACCCTCATGTCTTGGGAAAAAGAAAAAGCACTCGGTCTCGCAGCAGCCCCCCAAATGACCGAAGCGTTCGGAGGAGAAGTCCCAGACGCAGCAATCGGGGATTACGCCCGACAAGTCGGAGGCAAGCTCGTCACAGGAGTCGAAGAAGGCGTCCCCCAACTCGAATGGGAGTTCACCGTCCTCAACTCACCAGTCATCAACGCGTTCGCACTCCCAGGAGGCAAGATCTTCCTCTCACGCGGACTCGCTGAGAAGCTCGATTCAGAAGCACAGTTCGCCGGAGTCCTCGGACACGAGATCGGACATGTCACCGCGCGTCACTCCAACCAGCAGATGTCCCAGCAGCTCGGGATCAACTTCGCGATCGGCGCCGTCGCTGCAGGGATCGGTCTCTCGGATGCTGATTCCGATGTCCGCAAGTACGGCCAGCTCGGACTCCCAGCCGTCGCGGTCGGATCCAACCTCTACCTCCTGAGCTTCGGTCGCTCCGAAGAACTCGAAGCGGACATGCTAGGGATGCGATACATGTCCCGCGCCGGATACAACCCACGAGGACAACTCGAAGTGATGCAGGTCCTCGCCGCAGAATCTCAAGGCGCCCGCCAACCCGAATGGCTCTCAACCCACCCGCTCCCAGAATCGCGAATCGATCGCATCAACGAACTCCTCGCAACGCAGTACGCGGACACACAGAACAACCCAAGCTATGTCGACAACCAAGCACGATACAAAGCGGACATGCTCGATCGACTCAGCAAGCTCCCCCCTGCACCAGAACCCTCCGCAGACGAGCAAGCACAAGCAAACGCGTACCTCGACCCATCGCTGTACTGCGCCGAGTGTCGGCACGCAGTGAACTGAGTCTGGGTTAAAGCTTCTCGCCGACAAGTTCCACGATCGCGCGGTAGTTGTCGCGGTAGAACTGTGTGTATTCGATCTCCAGCCGTTGCTGACGGCCGGGCTCCCGCCACTCGTTCCGAACCGTTCCGTAAGTCGCTTCAGTAAACGGCACCATCTCACCATCCACATCCGTCTCCGGGAACGCAAAGAACAACGCATCAAGCTCCGCGATCTCCGCATCGCTAAACACGCCAGATGACTTCGCCTGGCCCAACGCCTCGTACGCCGCCCGGCAGTCCTCCGCGATATCAATCCCAAAGCACCCCATCATCACCTGCACGCCTGTGCGCCAGCCGGGGTTCTTCACATCCGACACGATCTCAAACGGATTCACCTGATCCATAAAGTACGGGAAGTACTTCTCATACATCACCCGACGCACCGGCATCCGGCGCAGCTCACTCCACTCCGGACCCATCGGTTCGCCATCGACACCGATCGGGTTGTCCGGATTGTTCTTTGCAAACTGCCACAGCGCCTGCGCTTCCTCAGTCATGCAGAAACGCACAAACCGCTTCGCGATCTCCGGACTTGGGCCGCCGTTGATGATCGAGATTGGATCCGCATCGACATACACCGCGCCCTTGGGTTCTTGATACCCAACACGATCGCCGCCCCCCGAATCCTTGATTACCTGCGCCTGACCGCGTCCATAGAAATCAATCGCGAGTCCTGCGGCTGCCTCGCCGTTGGAGACATCGATCGGTGGTTTGGTTGAAGCATTCGTAAAGTACCGCGTGTTGCCGCACATGCCGCGGAGGATTCTCCAGCCTTCTTCCCAACCTTCATTGCCGAGGATGGAATCAAAGGTCGTCGTGATCGATCCCGACTGACGAGGGTCCGCAAGTGCGATCCACCCCCCAAGCTCGTGCTGCATCAGGTCCGCAAACTGCGTCGGAAGCGGCAACCCCAATCGATCCTGAAACACATCCCGGTTGTACACGATCCCGAACGACGACAACGCCGTTCCGATCCAGTACTGATCAGGGTCATACAACTCCTGAGGACCAATCACATTCTCCCCGAACAACTCATCGAGCTCCGCTTGCGTGAAGTCCATCGGCGCCGACTGCGCCACCTTGATCTCCAGCGTCGTCGATTCGTTCTGCTTCACAGACACCGTCGATCCGTTCTTGAGCGCGGTGTGGTCATACGACCCCCCACCAAACATCACATCAAACGCGATCGAGCCCGGTTCAAGCACGAGCAGATCATCAAGCTCCCAGTTGTCCTTGTTCGCCTCGTACTGACGCTTGACCGCATCGGTAAACATCGCCGAGAGCTGCTTGCGGATCTCCGAAGTCCCCCCAGGAGTGCGGTAGTCGATCACCACCGCCTCGCCGTACTCACGCTGATGCCACTCACTAAACGCACGAGCAAACTCGTCGCGAATCTGAGGCACATGCGGCGTCACCACAATCAACTTCCGCGCCCCCTCCGCGTGCATATCCCCACGCTTTACCCCGCTCATCGCGAACGGCACCCCAAGCACTACAAGCAAACACAACGCGATCACAATCTGAGTCGTTCTCATGCCCAAGTCTACCCCCTCAACTCCACAATCGCCCCATTCTCGAACCGCCCACTGCATGAGCCGTACCATCTTCACATGCCCGCCCATTCGTCACACAACACAGACCATCTCAACGACGACACCCTCCTCTGCGAATCCTGCGGCTACATCATCGAAAACCTCGACCATTCCCTCCCATGCCCAGAATGCGGCAGACTCATCAAAGACAGTCTCCCCCACAAACGCGAAGGATCACCCTGGCAATATGAGCGCAGTCTCCGAACCCTGATCACCACCTGGTTCCTGATTCTCTTCAAACCCAAAAAAACCTTCCCCAAACTCAACCTCAGCCCATCCGGATCCATGGCACTCATGTGGTACAGCCTGCTCCTCGCATCGCTCACCCCCACCATGATCCTCGCGGTCTACCTCATCATCAATGCATTCAAGTATGGAAGCTCACCATACGACCTCATCGGTCTCATCGCATACATCATCCTTGGCCTCATCTATTGGATCATCGCCGTGATCTACGCCACCCTCGCGATCCCAAGAGTCCGCTGGATCGCCAAACTCCGCGGACACAGACTCCCGTTCTCAGTTGTCTGGCCCGCCGTCGAACACGCGTCGCTTGGTCTCACCCTCGCACCACTCTTGATCAGTCTGAACATGCTCCTGCTGTTTATCAACGAAGCATTCTTCTATGGAGCAAGCAGCACCATCCAACTCGCGATGAATCTCGCCATCAACATCGTCGGATTCCTCGCCCTCCCACTCGCGATCCTCGAGTTCGAAGTCCTCCTCCGGCTCGGCATTCGCGAACTCAGATACCGAAACCTCGCCGCCTCCCTACGCGATACCCCGCCCAGACCGATCGAACCCCCATCCCAACCGCTCCGCACCGATATGAGCTGATACGAACCCCTCATGCCCACTACTCCCACACACAAACACGAATGGAAGGACGAATACACCCTCCTCTGCAATCACTGCGGCTACATCATCGACGACCTCGACCACTCCCTCCCTTGCCCCGAATGCAGCACACCGATCGCCCAATCCCTGCCCCACCTCCGAAAAGGCTCGCACTGGCAGCAATCCCAAAGCGTCGTCACCCTGATCCGCACATGGATCACAACGATTGCACATCCATTCCGCACACTCGATCAGATCCGCTTCAGCGAGATCCATCCCAAAGAACAAGCGATCTTCAACATCATCGTCGCAACGATCATCATCACGCTCGGAGCCGGGGTCTTCCTGATCTCTAACCCCCCATCCTCCGGGATTCCGGTCACGCTCATCGCGTTCGTGTTCATCGCGCTCGTCTGGATCACACTCTGGATCCTGACCGTGATCGAAGCAAGAGGATTGCAGTTCTTCGCTGCTCACCGAGGAGGACGGATCACCGACCAAATCGCATGGACCATCGTCGCCCACGGCTCCGTCGGATGGATCATCACCGCACTCGGAATCGCCGCCGCCCACACCATCATCAGCACTTACCTGATCCTCACCAATCCAACCGGATTCAAAGACCCCAGCACCATCCCAGCATCCGTGCTCTGGACCACGCTCATCATCAGCACATCCATCGCCCTCGCCGGCTTCCTCTTCTTCGAAACCTTTGCCTACCTCGGACTCCGCCGATGCAAATACGCCAACCGCACCCGCACCAAAACCGCACCAAACCAAACACCCCAGCCCTAGAATCCACCCATGCAGCCCCCTTCCCCAACACGCCCAATCTTCCTCGGAGATGACCGAACCGGACGCATCCAAATCGGAGGCGGGCTTCCCCTCAATCACCCCCTCTCCAAAGGGCTCACCCAAGCGACCACCCCCGCGCCCGTCTCCGTCCAGACGATGACCGCCGGATACACGCACGACATCGACAAGTGCGTCGCCGAGATCCATAAGCTCACCGCCGCGGGAGCGGATGTCGTCCGCGTCGCCGTCCCGGAAAAGAAGGACACCGAAGCGCTCCCAGAGATCCTCGCGCAGACCACCGTCCCGATCGTCGCTGATGTCCACTTCCACTTCAAACGCGCCCTCGAATCCATCGAAGCGGGTGTACACAAAATCCGCCTCAACCCCGGCAACATCACCGATCGCAAACAAGTCGAAGAAGTCATCGACGCGTGCAAGGAAAAGAACATCCCGATCCGTGTAGGTGTGAATGAAGGCTCGATCATCGAGCGCAAGGACAAGCAATCCCGCGCCAAAGAACTCGGCGCGATCTTCTCCGAAAACAAGCACGGCTACATGCTCGCGATCATGATCGCCAAACTCGAAGAATACCTCGACATCTTCTACGAGCGTGATTTCTACGACATCGCGATCAGCGCCAAATCCATGGACGCCGTCCTCGTCATCGACGCGTACACCGAAATCTCCAAACGCTTCCCCCACCCGCTCCATCTCGGAGTCACCCACGCTGGACCAAAAGAAACCGGATGCATCCGCTCCGTCGTCGCGCTCGGAACCCTCCTCGCCAACGGCATCGGAGACACCATCCGGATCTCCTACGCCAACGACCCGATCTACGAGGTCGAAGACGGGCTCGAACTGCTGTACACGCTCGGCAAACGCGAACGCATCGGTGCCGAGCTCATCGCGTGCCCAACCTGCGGCCGCATCCAGGTCGATCTCTTCACCCTCGTGCAAGAAGTCAACGACAAACTCAACGAGGACATCACCGTCCCCATGAAGGTCGCGGTCATGGGATGCGTCGTCAACGGCCCTGGAGAAGCAGAAGGCGCGGACATCGCCGTCTTCGCAGGTGACCGCAAAGGCATCATCTATGTGCAGGGAGAGAAAGTCGCGACCGTCCCCGAATCCGAAATCCTCGACCGATTGCTCGCTGAGTGCAAGGACTTCCAATCCAAGGTCCTGTCAGGTGAAGTGAAACTCGGCGAGAAAAAAGTGGACATCGTCCCCCCAGACCCCGAAGGCGAGCTCGGCTCAGGATGGGAAAAAATGGCCTCTCAACGCATGGGACACACCCCCCTTACTGTTGAAGGAAACTGATCCCGCTCCGGTCCTATAAGAACTCCGGAAAAGCTCGACAATCACGACAAATTCACCTATCTTTCGCTATCTTGGGGTTCACCCAAACCGCTCTACGGAACCAGTTCTATGCCAAACCGATTGTTGACCTCCCTCGCTATCCTGCTATCCGCACATTCAAGCGCCTCAGCACAAAGCACCTCACAATACTGCTCCGCGGATCTCCATTTCGACTCCGCACTCAACTTCCTCGACCTCTCCGAGTTCGTGATCCGCTTTTCAAACCAAGACCCAAGCGTCGACTTCGACAACTCAGGAGTCATCAACTTCCTTGATGTCTCCGCATTCCTCCTCGCATGGACCACATGCCCAAACCTCACCGACACCGACGGCGACAGAATCCCAGACTTTGCAGAATCCGACAACGGGATCTATCTCAACCTCCGATCAACCGGAACAAACCCACTCGTCGCAGACACCGATGGTGACGGGATCGACGACGGAGACGAAATCCACGGCACAACCGACGGACTCATCCTCCATGACGCCAATCCGCTTCGCAAAGACATCTTCGTCGAATGCGACTGGTTCCAAGGCGAGTTCCAAGGACGCACCGAAAACTACCGACCAACACAAGAAGTCTTCACACGAATCGCAACCGCATTCGCGATCGCCCCCGTCCCCAACCCCTACAACCTCCCAGACGGGATCACGCTTCACCTCGATTTCGGACAAGACTCCAAAAACACAGGAGGCAATCAACTCCCAGGCGCTCCCGTCGCGATCCAGTTCGACAACGGATTCAACGAGTACAAAGCAGAACACTTCGATCCAAGACGCAAGGGCTACTACCACTACGCCATCTTCGCGAACCGATACAACAACGACAGCAACAGTTCCTCAGGTGTCGCCGAAGTCAACGGCGACGACTTCATGGTCACCATGGTCAACTACAACTCCACAACCAACATGGCAAACACCATCATGCACGAACTGGGACACAACATCGGTCTCAGGCACGGCGGAAACATCAACCAGAACAACAAAATCAACTACAACTCAGTCATGAACTACAGATTCCAGTTCCAAGGGATCGACATGAACGCGGACACCATGGGTGACGGCGTCCTCGATTACTCCCACGGCTTCAACAACGATGTCATGGAGTTTGCCGTGGACGAAACCATCGGTGTCCACGACGCACCTGTCGATTTCAACAACAACGGAAGCATCGACACCGCACCATACGAACGCAACCTCAACTGCGGCACCGGGACCACCGCGCCCTGCGGATCAAACGCAGATGGAAACTGCTACGACAGCACCTGCGACACCCTCTCAGACTACAACGACTGGGAAAACATCAACTGGCAAAGACTCGATCAAAGCTTCGATCGTCAACCAAAAATCCAGATCATCCCATGCCAAAACTGGCCCGGAAAGCAGTTCGAGTAATCCACCCGCTGGGCACGATTCGCGTTTCCTGCTATGATGGGCACACGCCCGGACTGAGGACTCGCAAGTGATCAGAATTCAACGCATCACCATGGATCACCCGCTCTACGAGCAAGAGGTCGCCCTGCGCACCGCCGTGCTGCTCAAGCCCATCGGGTACACCATCGAAGACTACTACAACATGGCGCCAGGTCGCGAAGAGAAATGCGAGCATTTCGTCGCCGTCATCGACCACCCGACCGGTGACACCGTCGTCGGCGCCGCGACCCTCTTCCCACCGCAACCAGATTCAGACGAAACAGCAGGCAAAGTCCAACAGGTCTGCGTGGACAAACAACGACAAGGCGAAGGCATCGGCAAAAACCTCATGATCGCGATCGAAGTCCGCGCATTCACAGAACTCGCCCTCCCCGGTCTCTACTGCCACGCCCAACTCTCCGCAATGCCGTTCTACGAAAAACTCGGCTGGGAAACCGGTTCCGATATCTTCCAAGAAGCCGGAATCGATCACAAACGCATGCAGATCGTCACACCACAACCATAAAAAACGCAGACTCCAACGCCAAGAACGCCCTTCAATCACCTCTCAAAGCACGATTGAGTGAAAAAACATTGGTTTCGAGCCGCGTTTCCGATAGAGTATCGCATGGTCTCGACCAACCACACCTCTGATTGCCCAACCACCGAGAGCGAACGCCCCCTCTCAACGCGCGAGCACGCCGTCCGCTCCATCCTCACAAAGAGCGGCATCCGTTGCACGCGCCCACGCCTGCTCATCTACGAAACACTCTGCGATTCCAAAGCACACCCCACCGCTGAAGAACTCCACCAGACCGTCAAACAATCCGCGCAAGGCATCAGTCTCGCAACAATCTACAACACCCTCGACCTGCTCGTCGACAACGGACTCGCCCGCCGCATCGCCAACCGCTGCCCAGGTTCAGGCGCAAGCCGATACGACGCGGACCAAGACCAGCACATCCACCTCGTCCTCAACGACGGCACAGTCCTCGACGCGCCCAAGCACTTGAGCAAACAACTCCACGACGCGATCCCACAAAAACTCATGGATGAACTCGCAAAACACGCAGGAGTAGATGCACTCAAAATCGAGATCGTCCAAGACTCCCCATCCAGCACCGAACACGCACATGCGCACTAAACAAACAGTGCTTACGCCGATTCAGCCGCCGCACGCACCGCGCTTGGACTCATAAGCAACCCAATCGGACGCTGCCCGCTCGACGCACTCATCGCGCGAATCGCCGCCGCTTGCGAATGCGACAATCCAAGCTTCTTGGACAACGAACGGAATGCAAGCTCACGCGGATCGACCCGCCGCTGCCCCATCGCCCGCATCCAAACACCGATCACAACAACGACCGCAACAACCCCAATCCAAACAAGCCAAGGCATCCCCCCACCGCTCGCTGCTTGTGTCCCCTCAGGAACAAACAACTCCGTCGGACCCGCTTGCGCGATCAGCACCACCGCCCCGTTCACACTCCCGCTCAAAAAACTCACCGTGCCCCCTCCATCATTCCAGCGCGATGACTCACAAGCATCCGATGCACGCATTGATCCGCACGACCACGCACCGCATCGTCCGTCTCATGCAAGGTCATCTCGTTGAGTGTCGAAACCAAATCCCGCCAACCATCAAACCGCACGCTCAGCCGCCTTGCCATCCTCGGCTCAAGCACCCGCTGCGCCGCCCAAACCCCCGCGAGCCGATGCGACACACGCTGATCCTTGAGCATCGCGCCCAGATCATCCGCCGCCCCCTCGACCAAGTTTCCCGTTTGACCCGACAACAACATCCGACGGATCGCGCTCGATCGCACCCGATGGTTCGCATCCCCCTTGTACTCAATCAGCGAACCGATCGGCGTGTGCACCGACTCGATCGCATTGGCAACCACCCGCTGATCATCACTCTCCAAACTCCGCAGCACCGCACGCGCCGCCGCGACCGAATCAATCGCGCTCAGCCCCCGAACCAACGAAGCCCCAACCCGCGCATCAAGCGTTGGTTCATCAACCAGCGAGAGTAGATCCATCTCAAACCGAGACTCAAGCCCCAGCGCCAAGATCATCTCAAGACCCACCCCCCGTTTCGATGGTTGATGCAGCATCTCCCGAATCGAACGCACAAAACGCGCCGGATCGGTCTGATACAGCCGTCTCGCTTGTACGCGCGATGCGGGACTCGATGGGATCTCCATCGACAGACGCTCGATTTCTTCGTTCGCAATCCGCCGCACCCACGCCGACCCCGAGCGCCCGTTGACACGCGCCGTTTCAAACCGCCGTGACCAGCTCCCCGATCCAACCCCAGGCCCAGCGCTCCCGACCGAAGACCACCGCATCGCCGCATGCCGAGCAATCGCGTCCTCGCCATCGTACAGATAGTCCACCAGATCAAGCGGATCAGCAACACAGCACCCATACATCCGTACCAGCGCATCCGGATCCGCCATCGCAGATTCCATCTCGCCTCGCCGCAGCCCGCGATCCAGATCAAGCCCCGCGACCCAACGCAGATATCCAAGCTTGCTCTGCCGCCCCATCGACGCAAACGCTTCCCTGCTCAGCATCGGAGCGCGTGGTTCGAGCACCACCGCACCATCAACCTGCCGAGTCGCAACACGCACCCGCTTGAGCCCCTTCGCACGCTTCGGACGCACGCACAGGTGCATCTGATCCAGCACCGCACAGTGCTCCGCTTCAGACTCTGCAACTTCCAATCGTGCCGACGCAACCCCCGCGATCGGATCGATCACCAACCACCGCAGCGCCCGCTCACGCAAGATCGGCGCAGGAGTCGTCCGCAGCACCGTCCGCATCGGCATATGACTCGGATGATTCCGCTCCCTGAGCAATCTCCGCATCTTTTCAAACGCACGCTTCTCGATCGCCGTCCCCCCCTGACGATCCATCAACAACAACGACGCAAGCAACGGCGATCTGCACCGATGACTCGAGAACGACCATGCCGCATCCGCGATCGCCGCGAGCATCGAGCACCGCTCAAGCTCAAGCACAGACGAATCACAGAGCATCCGAGTCACACGCCGATCACGGATCTGCGCAAACTCTTCCCCAAGCATCTCCGCATCCAGATTCCCAAACATCCCAAGCACCATCGCGATCAACGCGCGATCCGCCGCGAGTCGAACCTTCGAATGCTCATCACAAAGCATGGAGCACACCATCACCCCAAAAGCGGGATCATCCGTATCTTGTGCGATCGCAATCGCCGTAATCCGCGCTTGCGCATCAGGATCAGCCGCCATTTCTTTGGTGACTTTGATCCACCGCGACCGTCCAAGCGAGAGCGCAAGTTCCCGAACCCCAATCGAAAGCTTGCCCCAGCTCTCCGCAAGTGCGCGAAGCGCCGTGTCCCCATGCCGAGCACGCCAACGATCCGACAACCCCGAAATCAACTCAATCGGCCCAAGCGCCCGCTCCGTAATCGCACTCCGACCATACCCTGCAATCTCAATCAAACGGATCGCAAACTGTTGGCATTCAACAGGTTCCCCAACCTTGAGCCCCTCGTCCAACGCCGCAACTTGCAAGCGCAAAGGCAAACCCAGCAAGTGCTTCATCGAATCATCAAGCTGGATCGGTGCGGACTTCAAAGACATTCTCATTTTCGGGCTGTGCTCGGGACTTGAATTTTTTTCGACAATCTTACCCAATATACCACTTCTAGTGTTTGAAAAAACAAAACACCTGCTATCTTGTACCAAATACGGAAATTCAAACCGAACTCCCTATTTTGGATCAATCATCCACTTCTCCCTTGGAGACCACAAGTTGATCCGATAACATCATCGGTTAAATCGCACTTTTTGCGAGAATCTCCGCGGGACAATCGCTCACACCGGGCCGCCTTTTGTCAGCCCCCACTCCACATGGGAAGGAATCCATGGCAACCACCATCAACTCATCCACACGACTCCAGTCATACCAAACCCTCCTCTACGCCCGATCCCTTCAACCAGAACTCTTCCAATACTCAGAATCACGCACAATCATCCAAGACTACTACACACTCAACATCGCCCTCATGCCAGGCTCACACGCATGCACCTTCACCTCAGTTGACGGCTGCGCAACAGAGCATGTCACCGACTACCAAGTAGGCAACTCGGACATCGGTCTCATCGAGTCACTCCTCTGCTCCGCAGAGAAAGACTTCTCACAAAAAATCCCGCGCACCAAAATCAACTACATCACCGCCGCACAAACCGAACAGCTCACCCCACACATCTACAACGACACCTTCGAAGAACTCGACCAACACGCGAGAGATCAGGAAGCACTCACCCACCGCTGGAAAGACCAAGCAGGCCCATGCCTCTCACTGGTCACCACCCAACGCTTCGCGCAAGAGATCCACATCCAAGCGTACCACCTGATCGCCGCAGAGAACCTCGTCCTCCGCACACAGTCGATCTTCGAGCTCGTCTAACTCGCCCAAAGTCGACCTGCTATCGCTCAGGATTCTGAGGAAGCCGGAAGCTCACCCCAACCGATGACCCCATCGGGGGGTAATCAATCTCAAGACGCATGCAGTAAAAATCTTCCGAAACCCACCCCATCGAATCAAATGTCCGCTCGACAACCCGAGGGTAGTTGACGGTAAACGCGGTCGAAATATTCGCCCCGCGCCCAAGATCCTGCAACGATTCGTGGACCTGAATCCGAGTCTTGTCATCCTTTTGATTCCCAGAACTCCAAGGATTCCCAAACAGATTCACGCGTGGATCGATCAGCGGATACAAATCCTTGTGCACAAACAAATCAAACAGCAGCACCCGAGCAGGCATGCTGACCGATGAGAACATATACGCCTCATCATCCCCATCCTTCGCGTAACGCGATTCACACGATGGATACTGATACCCAAAGTACGCCGAGAACTCACCAGTCTTCCCAACCGGACCAGGGCCAAGCTCGATATTGATCGTCTGCTTCCCCTTCTCAACACGAAGCTCAGGGATCACATCATCACAGAACTCACGCATCAACCCCGGACATCCCTGCTCATCTATATCAATCGGAACACGCACATTCGGATGCGACTCATCATTCATCCGCACAAACCGGAACAAGTCCCAGCGATCAATCTGTCGCAGCCGCCGCACCCGCTTCAATCCCGTCACCTGCGCAATATCCACTCGCGCCGGATCCTCTTTCGAAGGCGCCAAAAACTGAGCCGTGATCCGAGCATCCGCTTGGATCCCCCACAACCCCGTGCTCCCCTGATACACCAACTTTCGGCTCTTAATCAACTTGCTCTTGTCACTCCCCATCCCGTCAAGCATCAGATCAAGCGACACCCGATCCCCGACATGGATCTGGATCATCTCCTCATACCGATCCATCGCGTCTTCGACCCGCCGAACCACCACCTCCGATGCGTTCGCTTCGCGCATGCTCGCGAGCAAGATCTTCATCCCCCCAGTCCCAGGGACCTGCTCGACCGCATCAAAAGCGCACTTCGCGCCCACAATCTTCGCGATCTTCCAAGTCAGGTTCTTATTGAGTGAAAACCGTCGAGCCACATCCTGAGGACGAGTTGGATCACTCCCCACATCCCGAAACAAATCGATCAAAGCACCCCGAAGTTCGAGCACCGCATCACGACAATGGTCCTCAAACTGTGCAATCTCTGAAGTGTCCAAACAGAACCCCCAAGCGCTTCATCACAAAAAATTGATCAATGCGTACTATATCAGATTCACAGCAAACAAGCAATAAATATCACTTCTTACTCCCGATCTCCATCCAACATACACACTCGTTTCCACCCCTTTCACCTGACTCCCCCCACCTTTTTCAACAAACCGTGCTCAAAAACACATCCAAGCGTACCACCTGATCGCCGCAGAGAACCTCGTCCTCCGCACCCAATCAATCTTTGAACCGGCGAAACAACCCCGCCCCCATCTTCGTTCCTCAAGGGCACCCCTCTGCAAATGCAGAGAGAAATGCGCTCACATCGAGGAAGTTAAAGCTCCCGTTCGAATCAAAGTCGGCTAATGAGTCATGCTCAACAAACACCGACAAAAACTCACTCACATCTAAGAAGTTCAGCGACCCATCACTGTTCAGATCTGCATGGCATTTACAAGCATTGATGCTGAATAGAAATGCCGATCCAGATTGATCATCAACTTCATTATCCGCACTCGCCCCAACAACTACCTTCCCATTCGATATCGAAACAGATTCACCATACCCAGTAGACCACGGAATGGGGTCTGGTAGCAACTTCGAAACCTGTTCTCCTGTGGTCGCATCAAATACGTACACCAATCCATGCCCCAAAATCCCACCCACTACGAGCACACTGCCCTCTAAATCTAATGCAATCCCAAACAACCCCGTTTCATTTGGTTCATCAGGATGCAGCTTAAACAGCTGATCTCCGGTCTCAACATCAAAAAGAAACACGGAACCATAATTGGACCCATACCGATCCGCACCAACCGCAACGATTCCATCATCAATTGAAATCGAAACTCCAAACTGCATCCGTAGCTCACTCGGTTCAGGCAGCAGCTTCCCCAACTGATTCCCACTGGAGACATCAAAGAGATACACCGAGCCCGAATCGATCGTTGATTCATCATCGAACAGAGCCCCTACTGCAAGCACTCCATTATCCAAATCTACCGACCAACCAAAGAAATCTGAAGCCTCCCCGTCATCGGGAAGGACTTTCCTCAACAGCTCACCCGATGATGCACTGTAAAGATAAACCGATCCTGAGTTCACACCCAAGTCATCATCAAACTTTGAACCCACTGCCACAATCCCATTGTCAACCGCAACCGACCACCCGAATCGATCATCAAATTCCACATCATGCGGAACCAGCTTCGCCGTCTGAACCCCAGTTTCTAAATCAAAGATATAGACGGATCCAGACAGTGCTCCATTCGAATCATCTTCCGGCACTCCAACCACCAAAACGCCCTGATCCACCGCAAGTGAATGACCGAAATGATCGCCCGCAGTACCGTCACTCGCTAGAAGTTTGAATACCTGATCGCCACTACCCTCATCAAAGACATACACAGAACCAGATGCAGATCCAAGATCATCATCATTGATTGACCCCATTATTAATCTACCATCGCTAATGGCTACAGATACGCCAAACCAATCAAACTGAGAACCATCACTGGCAGAGAATTTGACACTCTCACGAATCACCTGCCCTCGCACCTCTGCCACACCGCCCCAAACGACGCCAAGTATCAGCACCATCCGAACCATATTAACACTCCAATAATCCATGCCGAATCTCCATATCATCTCTCAACTATACAAGTACACCTCATTCTGACCTATCCAAAACTACACCTAGATGAGTAAAAAACACAAACTGTACACCCAGAGCATGATCAACCCGATACACTCTCCACATGACACCAAGATTCGCTTCAATACGAATTATCATGCCCCGCTGAGGGCCGATGCCGCCTCCCGTTCTCTAGTACTGAGAACCGGGCCCGCATCCGTGTCATCGCGGGGCCGCCGACCAGATCGGCCGACCTCCCCAACATACAATCAAAACACACACCCAATCGCCGCTTTTCAACGGCGCCAGCCATGAATGACCGGATACCCAAAATGACCGACGCAGCAGCCAAACCGAACTACAAAAAGACCCTCAACCTCCCCAAGACCTCCTTCCCCATGAAGGCGAACCTTGTCCAGAACGAGCCCGCCTCGCTCAAACGCTGGGACACCCTCGCCGACAAGAAGGGCCTCTACCACGCAATGCAAGAAACCTCCGAGGGACGCAAGCGATTCGTCTTCCACGACGGCCCCCCCTACGCCAACGGCTCGATCCACCTCGGACACCTCATGAACAAAACGCTCAAGGACCTCGTCGTCCGCAGCAAGTTCATGGCCGGATACCACTGCCCCTACGTACCAGGCTGGGACTGCCACGGCCTCCCCATCGAGCACAAGGTCATGACCGACCTCGTCGAATCCGGGAAAGCCGCCAAACTCGATGGACTCACCGACGACCAGCGACGCACCGCGCTCCGCCGCGAGTGCAAGACCTACGCCGACAAACAAATCAAACTCCAAGCCGGTCAAATGAAACGACTCATGACCGTCGCGGATTACGAAGACCCCTACCTCACCTTCCTCCCACGCTACGAAGCGGGAGTCCTCGAAGTCCTCGCAGGTCTCTGCGAGCAGGGACTCGTCTACAAAGCACTCAAACCAGTCCACTGGTCCGTCGCCAACGAAACCGCGCTCGCCGATGCCGAGCTCGAATACCAAGACCGAGAAGACCTCTCCGTGTATGTCGATTTCGAAGCAACCGACGCGACTGCAGTGTTCAACGCGTTTGGTCTCGCTGAAGCCGACCATCCCGGCGCGACCCCAAGCTTCATGATCTGGACCACCACTCCATGGACACTCCCCGCGAACCTCGCGATCGCGGTCCACGAGAAGTTCAACTACGCCCTCGTCCGCGTTGATGGCAACCTCACCGTCATGGCCGTGGATGCGATCGAACGCGTCACCAAACTTGCTAAGAGTGAAGAAGTCGAAACCCTCGCGACCACCACAGGCGACAAACTCGTCGGGCTGTCCTACGCGCACCCATTCATCAAGAACGCGCCAGCGCCGATCAACGAACCAGACGCCGACACCAGCAACTGCTACACCGTCGTCCACGCGGACTACGTCACCCTCGAAGACGGCTCAGGTCTCGTCCACACCGCACCCGGTCACGGCTCCGATGACTACATCACAGGTTTGAGAGTAGGCCTCCCCGTCTACTGCCCAGTCCTCGGTGACGGCACCTACGACACCACCGCACCAGACTGGCTCGTCGGCATGTCCATCTGGAAAGCCAACGACCTCGTTGCTCAGCGACTCACTGAATCCGGACACATGTTCCACGCCTACAAGTTCAACCACTCGTACCCACACGACTGGCGCTCCAAAACCCCCGTCATCTTCCGTTGTACCGAACAATGGTTTGTCGCCGTGGACCAACCCACCAAACGCGACGGCCACTCCCTCCGCGAAATGGCCATGAAATCCACCGGAGACGACCGCTCCGTCAAGTATGTCCCCGCATGGGGACGCAACCGCATGCGAGGCATGCTCGAATCCCGACCCGACTGGTGCATCTCTCGTCAGCGATCATGGGGACTCCCGATCCCCGCGTTCACGCTCCCAACAGGTGACGCGTTCATGACCGCCGCTTCCGTTCATGCGGTCAACGAACTCATCCGCGAGAAAGGTTCGGACCTCTGGTTCTCCGAAGATCCCGCGACCCTCCTCGCCAACTACAACCCCGCCGAAGACCCCGACGCCCCCGCTTCCCTCAAAGACGGCTCCGTCACCTTCGACCAACTCACCAAAGGACAAGACATCCTCGACGTCTGGTTCGAGTCCGGCTCATCCTGGAACGCCGTCATGCGCCAGCGCTCAGGTGGCGAAGACTTCCCAGTCGAGCTCTACCTCGAAGGGTCCGACCAACACCGTGGCTGGTTCCAGCTCTCGCTCCTCCCAGCACTCGGAGTCATGGGACGCCCCCCCTTCCGCACCCTCCTCACCCACGGCTTCATGGTCGACAAAGACGGCAAGAAACTCTCCAAATCCGCAGGCGCCGCGCTCAAAGACCTCTTTGATCGGTATGGTGTGGATGTCCTCCGCTGGTGGGTCTCCTCACTCGCCTACGAGAACGATGTCAAGGTTGACGAAGAGTTCTTCAAACTCGCCGGAGAAAGCTACCGCAAGATCCGCAACACCCTCCGCTTCATGCTCTCGAACCTCGACGACTATGAAACACAAGCACAACCGGACTTCTCCAAGTTCCATGTCCACTCCGTAGACGCGTGGGTCCTCGGAGAGTTCAACACGCTCATCGACAAGGTCACCACCGCCTACGAGAACTACGCGTTCCACGAAGCACAGAAACTCCTCTACCGCTTCTGCAACACGACCCTCTCCGCGGAATACCTCTCAGCCGTGAAGGACCGCCTCTACTGCGACGCGCCCGATTCCGAGCGCCGCCGCAACACACAACAAACACTCGCGGTCCTCACCGATGGTCTCTGCAAACTCCTCGCGCCGATCATGTGCCACACCGCCGACGAAGCGTACCGCGCCCTCCACAAGGTCGATCAGAAAGACAAGACCACCTGCGTCCACCTCACCGGATTCCCATCCAAGGTCAACCTCGAAACCGCGACCGGCTGGCCAAAGCTCTGGGAAGCGATCGAGCAGGTCATGAAAGCCGCCGAGGACACACGCGCCAAGAGCGACATCGACAACCCCCTCGATCTGGGAGTCAAACTCCCCGATCCCGACAGCACCTTCGAATGGTTCAACACCGAAGACCTCGCCGACATCTGCGGCGTCTCCCGTTTCGAACTCAAAAAAGACGGCGAGATCGAGATCACCGACCTCCGAGACCAGCCCCGCTGCGACCGCTCATGGAAACGAGACACCACCGTCAAACCAAGATCCGACGGCGGCACCCTCTCCGACCGCGACGCACAAGCACTGGGTCTCACTGATTGAAAACTTGGTTCAAACCAAGCAGACAACGGATAATCCGAAGTACCAGCAATTCTGAATACAGACGCAATTTTAATTGCGTCTGTATCCATATTGACTTATACTCACACTAGATATTGCATTTTATTAAAATGGAGACACCCGTTATGAAGAACACTCGCGCTTGTTTCGCAGCCATGATTGCCCTCGGAGTTACAACAACCGCCCTCGGTCAAGTACACACCGAAACCATGAAACTGCTCCCAGATGACGGCGCAGAACTCGACCTCTTCGGATGGGCTCTCGACATCGACAACGGCTTAATCGCAGTGAGCTCACGCTCGCATGAGCACCAGGGAAATACGAACAGAAATGGTGCAGCGTACATCTTTGATCTCGCAACAGGCACACAACTCCATGAACTCCTGAACGACAACCCCACTTCCAGAGACTCGTTTGGATGGTCCATCGCAATGTCAGACGGGATGGTCGGAGTCGGATCACCACTCAGAACCAATGAAGCTTTCTATCTCTTTGATGCATCTACCGGATCGCAAACAAACTCACTCTCCCATGAAAACTCTGAAGGTTCAAGCTTCCTCGGAGAATCCATCGCAATCGACAACGGCTTGATCGCAATCGGAGCAGGCAACTCAACAATCAACGGCGTCTATGAAATCGGTGCCGCATACATCTTCGATGCAGCAACAGGACTCCAAACCCATCGACTCTTGCCGGACGATCTCCAGAACACCGTCCGATTCGGATTCTCAATCGATATCCAAAACAACACCGTTGTTGTTGGATCCCCAAGGGAAAATACAAACCAAGGCGCCGTGTACCTCTTCGACGCTACCACCGGCACCAAACTTCACAGAATCCAAAGAAACAATCCAACGAACCAAGAACAGTTCGGATCCGCCGTTGCAATTGATGGAAACTATGTACTCGTTGGCGCGCCAAACCTACGACTCAACCGCGCAGGCATGGGTGCCGCCTACCTCTTCGACAGAACAACAGGACAACAAATCAGACGAATCCTCCCATCGAACAGAGCCGCAAATGATACATTCGGAGATCATGTTGCCATGCACAACGGTCTCATCGCGATCTCGTCAAGAAACAGCCTGAATCCAGGCGGGAGTGTCTACCTCTTCGATATAAATGGGAACCAAATAGGAGAACTCACACGAAGCGATGTCGTTGATTTCAGCAATGTGGGAATGTCCCTCTCGATCGCAATCAAGAACAGACTGATTGCCGTAGGATCTTCAGCATTCAGTCCAAACGGTGAAAACTCCGGCGCTGTGTACATCTACGACCTAAGCTGCGACACAGACCTCACCAACGATGGCGATCTCAACTTTCTCGATATCTCCGCATTCCTCGCCGCGTACTCCTCGCAAGACCCCATCGCAGACTTCGAACCCGACGGCAACTTCAACTTCCTCGATGTCTCCGCCTTCCTCGCCGCCTTCGCCGCTGGCTGCCCATAAAGCACATCACCAACCCCAAAAGTCCGAGAACGCACGACCCAAACCGGTCGTGCGTTTTGCTGCGCCCACACCATCCCCGATAACCCGCAATGTTGCCTCCATGCAACACCGCCGCGAACCGTCCAGAGTTTCATACCGAAAACCGGAGCATGAGCCACGACAACACCAACGAATCAAACAACAACCCGACACCACAAAACAAGCCGGGCAAGAAGGTTGTCTCCCCACCGATGCGCAAGAGCACCACCCTCCCCCCACGCCACTCCGACGCGGGACCAAACTCCGCGGACCACCTCACCACCCTCGCCCACGATCTCTCCAACCTCATCGACGGCTCCATGCGTTGGCTCTCCCTCGCCGTCACGCAGATGGACCCAAACGAAATCCCGAACACCAACGAACCAAACGACCAACTCGACGCCGCGCGTCAGCAGATCGACACCGTCCAACAAACCCTCCATCGCATGTCCAACATGGTCAACACCGCGATGCGCTCCCACACCGTCCCCATCGGTTCGCCAATGCTCGGCGTCTCCGAAGCGATCAACACCGCAATGGCAATCGACCACGCCGTCGATGTCGTCCGCCCCCTCGCCTCCCAAGCGGGAGTCCGCATCGAGATCGACATCAACCAATCCGCAGGCTCCATCCCCGTGGGACCGCTCTACACCGTCATCCTCAACGCCCTATTCAACTCCATCCAATCCATCAGCCGCGCCACCAAAGCCGACTCGCTCGATCCCGGAGGACTCATCCAGATCGCAGCCATCATCGACCAAAGCCATGACGAACTCGTCATCACCATCTCAGACGACGGCGTAGGACTCTCACCAGGAACCAACCCCGAACTCCCCTTCAAACACACCAACACCTCATCCGAAAGCTCCACAGGAATCGGACTCTCCATCGCACGCCAAATCGTCGACCAACTCGAAGGCGTCATCACACTCACCAACCGACCCAACCAATCCACCACAACACGCCCAGGCGCACTGCTCACCGTCCGCGTCCCCATCCCGCACCAAGACGAATCCAACCCAGGTGACCGCCTCATCGGTTAACAACGCAGATTTCAACTCGCGGAACAATCAAACCCAATGACCACCCCCACCACCATCCTCATCGTCGACGACGACCAGATCGTCGCCGACTCACTCGCCGCGTTCTTCAACGCCGAGGGATGCCACGCGAAGTCTGTCTACACCCCAACCGATGCCCTCAAAGAACTCGACAACACCCCCTACAAAGTCGTCCTCACCGACCTCAACCTCCCCTCCATGACAGGCATCGACCTGCTCCGCAAGATCAAATCAAACCACCCCACCACCGCCGTCATCCTCCTCACCGGATACGCCGCGATCCAAACCGCCGTCGAAGCCCTCCGCATCGGCGCAGTGGACTTCCTCACCAAACCCGTCGTCGACGAAGAACTCCGCCTCGCCCTCCATCGCGCTCTCCAACAGCACGAAGTCCTCAGCGAGAACACAAACCTCCGCACACGCATCGCATCGTTCACCCAACCATCCAACACCCCCGACATCGTGGGGTCAGACCCACGCATGAGCGCGATCTTCGAAACCGTTCAAGCCGTCGCCCCCTCCCGCACCACCGTCCTCATGTCAGGTGAATCCGGGGTAGGCAAGTCCCTCATCGCCGGAGCGATCCACCGCGCCTCCCCACGCGCCTCCAAACCCTACATCGAACTCGCCTGCGGCTCAATCCCCGAAACGCTCCTCGAATCCGAGCTCTTCGGGCACACCAAAGGCGCATTCACCGGCGCACACGCCGACAAACAAGGCAAGTTCCTCGCCGCCGACGGAGGCACACTCTTCCTCGACGAGATCAACTCCGCGTCCCCCGCGATGCAGCTCAAACTCCTCCGAGTCCTCCAAGAACGTAAGTTCGAACCCGTCGGATCAAACGAAACCATCGAAGTCGATGTGAGAGTCATCCTCGCATCAAACCAACCCCTCGAAGCGCTCGTCGCCGAAGGCTCATTCCGTCAAGACCTCTACTACCGCATCAATGTTGTGCAGATCGAAGTCCCCCCGCTCCGCGACCGCACCACAGATCTCCCCGCACTCGCGCAGCACTTCCTCGATCTCCAGTCCAAAGAACTCGCCCGCCACTTCGTCGGATTCACCGATGAAGCAATGCAACTCCTCCGCGCCTACACCTACCCCGGAAATGTCCGCGAGCTCTCCAACATCATCGAGCGCGCCTCAGTCCTCGCGAAGGGACAAACCATCACCGCAAGCGATCTCCCCCCGCACCTACGAACCGACACCCCACCAATCCCCAATTCAGAAACCTCAACAAACTGGGAACCCATGTCACTCGCCGATGCGCTCAAAGATCCAGAGCGAGAAATCATCCTCGCCGCCCTCATCGCAAACAACTGGAACCGCACCACCACCGCAGAAGTCCTCGGCATCAACCGCACAACCCTCTACAAAAAAATGAAGTCACTCGACATCGACCCCGAAAGCTACGCCCAAGCAAGCTGACCCACCCAACCGATCACTTTGCGTCTTCCGTTGATTCAATCTCCTCAGCAACCGCTTGCTCAGCCGGCTGCACCCTCGCAAGATCGATCAGAATCTCATCGCCCCACAACCCCGTGAACACCTCGATCGGCGCGATCGAAGTCGTCTCCGCGCAGGAGCGCACCGAGAAAGAGCACAGCTCCGCAAGCCGACGCTCCGCCGCCTCCACCTCTTCCGCGCTCATCGACCGTCCCACCACACAAAAACCATCCGTTAAGAACAACGCGTAGTCATCGCCCCAACCTATCCCACCCGCTACATGATCCGCCCGGACTTCTGCCCCCCGATTCTCCAACCCAAGCACATGCTTGTTAAAAAACACACCCGCTTGCGAACTCCCCGCACACGCAAAGCCCGATAACACGATACCCAAAGCTGTGAACTTCATTTCAAGCCCTCCACAAGCCGGTGCAACAAACCACCGGGCCGCAAGCGTATCAACTCTCCGCCCAATTACAAGCCCCGATGTGCAAGAACACACCGGGGCAATCAAACATTTACCATTTCAAAACACGAAACCTTCAACTCAAGGCTTGTTCCCAGGCATGTTCTTCAAAAACGCGATCACCTTCACGATGTCATCGTCAGGAAGCATCTCCTCAGTAAACCCGCCACGCGGAGGCATCGGAACCCCACCAGGAACCTCGCGCCCGACCTGCACATAAGTCAACAAATCGTCCGCGCTCGTATCACGAACAAACTCAGACGCCGTCAGGTCAGGTCCATTATTTTCCATCCCCTTCGCATCACCGCCGTGACAGGTCGCGCAGGTCTTCTTAAACACCAACCCACCTTTCACCGCCATCGCGTTCACGCTCGGCTTCTTTGCCGCAGCAGGCGCCGACGAAGATTCACCCTCGCCACCACAACCGCCGAACAACGAAACACCAGCAACACACGCGACCAAACACGCCTTCATCATCAGTTTCATGCCTGTACTCCTTCAGTTCATTCCCTACATTGCACGGCATGCACCGCACACCAATACTGTAGGCCGCGAACTTATCAATATATAGAATACAAAACGCATTCGATTCTTGCCAAACAAGAATCAACCCTTGATGCGACCAACAAGCGATTGCGCCTTCACCTCAACACCCTTCAGGATCGAGTTGAGCATGTCCCGATTCGGCGCATACTCCTGAGCAATCTGCGAACTGATCCATTCCTTGTTGACCAGCTCCGCAAGATACTGCGTAAAGCTCACCATCCCATCCGCTCGACTCGTCGCAATCACCGAAGGCAAATCCGAGTCCCGCTCATCACGAATCAACTCGCGCACCATAGGAGAGGTCAACAGCACCTCAACCGCAGGCACCACCTTCGAACCTCCATCCTGCGAAGCAAGCTCCGGATTCGCAGGCACAAGCCGCTGAGCACAAATCGCCTTGAGCGTCGCCGCAAGCGAACTCCGCACAAACGCTCGCTCATCCTGCGGGAAGAACTCAAGCATCCGACCAAACGCACCCATCGTGTCCGCAGTATGCAGCGTCGCAAACACCAAGTGCCCGGTCTCCGCCGCCTGAATCGCGGACAGCACGGTTTCTTGATCCCGCATCTCACCGATGAAGATCACATCCGGATCCTGACGAACCACATGCCGCAGTGCTTCATGGAAATCAACCACATCAATCCCGATCTCGCGCTGCGAGATGATCGCCTGCTTGGGAACAAACCGATACTCCACCGGATCTTCTATCGTGATGATGTTCACAGGCCGCGTCGCATTCACTTCATCAAGCATCGCCGCGAGTGTTGACGACTTCCCCGAACCCGTCACCCCGACAATCAACACCAACCCCTCGCGCTGCTTCTTCACAATCTGCGAGTACACCGGAGGCAATCTCAGATCCGCATAACTCGGGATCTCCGCCTTCACCCGCCGCACCGCCGCGTGCGTGTGATTCCCCGACCGCAGCATGTTGATCCGGAACCGGTCCCCCCCACCATCCGCATCCTCAAGGTGCCATGCAAAATCAAGATCGCCCGTCTCATCAAACTTCTTCTTCTGCACATCACTCAGCAACGGATCAAGCAAGTGATCCGCCTCATCTTCACTTACCGGATCTGCATCAATCGGACGCAGCTCACCACCAATCCGATAGGTTGGTGGAATCCCCACTTTGATATGCAAATCCGACGCATCGAGCCGTCGCATCGCCCCCAGCAGTTTCTTGATATTGAGCGCACCCTGAATCATCAGAACCTCCTCATACACAACAGACTACCCGATCCACGCGATCACAACCAGATCCATATTCAAGACCACAACACTAGACAAATCTGTCTACCCATATCTACAATACGGATAATCTTATCGCATTTGATCTCTCAAACACGAAGGAGTCCAACAATGACCAGCCAATCAGCGACCCAAACCAACGCCTCAAAGTTCTACGAGCAATGGCCATCCAAAGCCAAAAACATGCATTCCCAAGCCCCAGACGCCTCCGCAGCGTTCGGAACAATGTTCGGAAAGCTCATGGGAAACGGCGCCCTCTCCGTGCGAGAAAAAGAACTCATCGCACTCGCAATCGGGATGGCGCTCCGCTGCGAACCCTGCATCTATTCACATGTCCAAAAATGCGTCAAAGCAGGCGCAACCCGTGACCAACTCACCGAACTCGCAGGAGTCGTCATCACCATGCAAGGCGGCCCAGGATATGTCTATGTCCCAAAACTCCTCGAAGCCCTCGACGCCCTCAATGTCGAATAACCAGCCCCACCACCATTTCCACCCGCCATCAGAACCATGACCTGACCAGGCATAGATTTTTTATCCTAATTTATCCAAAATACAGAGTTTATCAGTGAAATCACCACGACGGGGCAGTACTATATTTCTCCGTGTATAGGTGGAATGCCTTACACCGCGATACGAGAGAGAGAACCTCAATCGCAAAATCCAGCATAATCAGGTCAGCAAACACTGATCTGTATTGTTGCGAATCGGAAGTACTGATTTGTAATTTGTACTCAAACCCCGATCGCAAATCATTTTTGTAAGAGTATGAAAGAGAGAACCCAAATGAACAAAATCGCACTTATCGCAGGCCTCGCAGTCGCAGCAACCGCTTCCGCAGATGTCCTCCTCGAGATCGACCTTTCCGTCGTTGACCAACTCACCATCACCGCTACCACCGGCAACTCAGCAGTTTCCGCTTCAGGCAGCAACTTCACCGGCTTCCTCCTCGATGGCCTCTCAGCAGGCACCAGCGGCACCACTGGCACTTCAGTTGTTTCCGCTGACCTCTCCACCGCAGCAAACGCTTCGGATGGCAGCCCATCACTCTTCATTGCAGGCGGCGGCACAGACACCGGCCTCAACATCTGGAGCTTCTCAAGCGACTCAACCGTTAGCGTCACCGCTGGCTCACAAGCTTTCGCAGGTGCAGCAACTTGGTCAATCAGCTCCGCTCTCTACGCTAGCCTCACCGCTGGCGCAACCAGCGGCAACATCTACTTCCCAGCTGACGACTCAGGCGACATCGCAGGTGCTGAACTCCTCGGCACCTACAGCGTCGTCCCAGCTCCAGGTGCACTCGCACTCCTCGGCCTCGGCGGCTTCGCTGCTGCAGGTCGTCGTCGCGGCTAATCACCAACACGACAACTCCTGATCGCACAACGCAATCAGGGTTGACATCAAGATTCAAACCAGCACGGGCTCACAGGAGTCCGTGCTGTCTTTTTACACACCCCCCACACCCCAAACCCACACCAAACCCGCTAAACTAACACTCAAACACAAACCCTCATCCATCAGGACGGAACCACGATGAAAATCCACGAATACCAAGCCCGCGACCTCCTCTCCGCCTTCGGAATCCCCGTCCCCGCTGGATCAGTCATCAAAGACGCCAACGACGCCGCAAACGCATACACCCAGGTCACCCAAGCCGCAGGCACCGACCTCGCGGTCGTCAAAGCACAAGTCTTCGCCGGAGGCCGAGGCAAAGCAGGATTCGTCAAGCTCGTCCGATCAGCAACCGAAGCCACCGCCGCCGCAGACTTCATGCTGAGCAACAAAATGGTCTCCGCACAAACCGGCGCCGATGGACTCGAAGTCAACACACTCCTCGTAGCCGCAGGCGTAGACATCGCAGACAGAGAATCAGGTGTCCCCGACGAGTACTACCTCGCCATCACCACCGACCGCAACACAAGGCGCAACACCCTCATCGCCTCCCGCGAAGGCGGCGTCGAAATCGAACAAGTCGCACACGACACACCAGACGCAATCATCAAACAACCCATCAACCCACAAATCGGTCTCCAGCCCTACCAAGCAAACGAAGTCGCCTTCAAGATGGGATTCAAAGGCAAGCAAGTCCGCCAAGCCGCAGCAATCATGCTCAAGCTCTCCGAACTCTACCACGCCAAAGACTGCTCACTCGCCGAGATCAACCCACTCGTCGTCACCCCACCAAACGACACCTACCCCGACGGCCAGGTCATCGCCATCGACGCCAAGTTCAACTTCGATGACAACGCAACCTTCCGTCACAAAGACCTCCAAGCACTCGCCGACCCAACCGAAGAAGACCCCGCAGAAGTTGAAGCCGCCAAGCACGGCATGTCCTACATCGCACTCGACGGCAACATCGGATGCCTCGTCAACGGCGCCGGACTCGCCATGGCAACCATGGACACCATCAAACTCTTCGACGGCGAACCCGCCAACTTCCTCGATGTCGGCGGCTCCGCGACCGAAGAAGCCGTCACCGAAGCCTTCCGCATCATCCTCTCCGACGCCGCCGTCAACGGCATCCTCGTCAACATCTTCGGAGGAATCATGCGCTGCGACATCATCGCCCAAGGCATCGTCAACGCCGCCAAATCCATCGGATTCTCCGTCCCATTGGTCGTCAGACTCGAAGGCACCAATGTCGAAGCGGGTAGAAAGATCCTAGAAGACGCCGCCGCCGACCTCCCAACCCTCCAAGCCGCCGGAGATCTGGGCGATGCCGCACAGAAAGTTGTGGCGGCGGTCGGATGAGCCCTGTAGGAACTCCTCCATCATGGGACAATGAAATACCTATGACTCCTCAAAAAATTGAGGACTACGCATCACTAGCTGTCGCATATATTGACCAAAACTTTAGAAACTATTTTAGCGGAAAAGACTGCCGACTGGTAATTGCACAGACATCACTCATCGCTGCTAACGATGAGACTATTGGGCGGTGGCCAGGCAACCTTGTGTCAGAGATTTTTGTGGGTGCATGCGCATATGGCTCGCTCGACTTGCAACCAAGCGACAGCGATTCTATTTTAGAAGTTAGAAATGCATTAGCTCAAATTAGTAACCCAATGCACTTACTGGGAACCATGAGTACCGATGATTTCGATATGCTCATGCATATTTTCGGCAGAGAACAGTTAGGATTTCAAGACAAAATTTCATCGCAAGAGCTAGGCAGATACAGATGGCTCATGTGCTTATTGCCTGACGTAGAATTCGATCAGTTAATGAGGACTAAGATCGGCTGCGACCTTGAGTCTCTCATAAAGGCGACAACATATATCTCTGCCTTTTTTTTGAACCAGCCCACTGAAGTTCCCCGTCATAAAATTGATAGCCTACTAGCGGGCGTTGGGATCTCCACAACAACACTTGATGTCCTGCTTCTAATTCTATCTACAACAATTATCCATTTAAACAACGACTATCACGAGAAACTACAATCAACCGATCCAAAAACATATTTCTGGGCAAGAAAAGCTCCGTTTTTAACAAAGCCAATAATTGGCCTTGATGGCGAAAACTTGATCTGTCCTTTTCCAAATCTCATTGGCAGTGCGTTGTATAGATTCCTTGGAAACAAAATTAGGAAAGATGATCGTACAAGATCACACTTCACTTCCAGCTTCGCCAAATACAGTGAACTTCTGCTGGACGACCTAAACCCAGATGAGATCACCTATCCAGACCTAGAAACTCAAACTGATAAACGATGCGATTTTTTATGCAAATTCGCTGAAGGCGAAATTTATGTAGAATCTAAGGCTACAAGGTTTTCACACGACAACTTGTTCCCAGATGCCTTTGTTACTGATACTTCTTCTAGGCAAATCGCCGATGCGGTTATCCAGATTTCAAGCAGTAAAACCGGTAACGACGCTAAACCCTATGGGATCATCCTTATTGATGATAAAATCCATCTCACAAACTCTGAGTGGTACTGGTCGAAACTAGCTGAATGCGAAAATGCTATCCCTTCTGCAAGAGACGAGTTCAATGGTCCAATCCTCATTTGGACTCACCGAGATCTCGAGCTAGCAATTATGCTGTGTAATGCTACTAGTAGATCATTCCGTAGCCTGTTAGATGAATATTGCGAGGAACCTCGTCAGCAAAAGGGTGATTGGTCTGTGTGGCTGCAGAATCGATTTTCAAATGAACCTGATTTGCACATTTCTTCTATTGAATGGATTAGGCTAGCAGCGAAATTTGGAGATTGAGATTCGCCAGTTGCAATGGCAAGTTCGATTCGCCCCTCCAGAATCTTAAACTACGAACAACCACATCCGTGCGCAAATCTCCCCCACCACCCAACTCTCCCCTTCCAATCTCCACGCCGACCAACTACAATTCCCTCAGCCCCCACCCACATTCAATCAAGGGGGCACTATGCACAACGAGTCGCACACGCAGTCGCAAACAGACACACCACAACTGACTGAATCGATCCTCGAGGATCTCCTCGATCCCGCGATGACCCCCATCCTCATCTGCCAGATCCACGGCCTCACCCTCCCACAACTCGCCAAACTCACCCAAAGCGACGACTACCAATCCGCCGTCAGCGCCATCCAATCCATCAACGCCGCCCGAACCGAAACGATCCACACCAACCTCCACCTCCAATCCCTCTCCGCGCTCCAACAAGCCGCCGACCTCGCGCACCAAAAAGAAGACCACGAATCCCTCCGCAAATCCTCAACCACCCTCCTCAAATCCATCCCGATAACAGCTTCTATTGAGCACGCGTCCCAGACCCCGAAAGCCCACCAGAACACTGTTCTAGATCAAATAAACGCCACTTTCATGGCATCTCACCACACAAGGGGTACCTTTGCCCACACACAGAGCGATTCGAGTGAAACGCTCCATCCAAAGCCATCCGGCTTTGAACCAGTGCCCGAAGCCAAACAGAGCCAAGGACACAAAGACAATCTCAAAGGGACACACCATGAACATCAAAGCAGCAACCATCCTTGCCGCGCTCGCAACCGCAAGCGTCGCAAACGCCGAAATTATCATCGACGATTGGTCCACAAGCCAAGGCCCATACAACCCCTCGAACGGATGGAACCAGACCCAAGCCGGCAACATGCTCGGAGACCTCCGCCGAACCTTCATCCAAAACGCCGGATCACAAGACGGCGAAGTTTCCGGAGAGATCTCCGACAACCGCCTCCGCTTCTCCGCAACCAACGGCGCCAACAACTTCTTCACCACCTACTGGGACGGCCCAGATCGCCAAGGCACAGTCCCCTACGACTTCTCCGAAGGTGGTGAAAACGACCGCTTCCGCCTCGACTCCTACAACACAACCAACTACACATCCGCCCTCGTCGTCGTCAAGTTCAGCGACGGCACCTTCGCCAACGCCCACTTCGACTTCGACGCACGCGTCGGCCCTCACTCCGGACCAACCGAGATCATGTTCTCTTCATTCGCAGGAGCAACCGACTGGTCCAATGTCGAGTGGGTCGCCCTCGATCTCGGAATCTCCGCTGATGTCGGAGCCGAAGCCTCTGTCACCGTTGGTACCTTCAGTGTCGTCCCAGCCCCAGCATCTGCAATGCTCCTAGGACTCGCCGGCCTCGCAACCGCCAAACGCCGCCGCTAAAATCTGAAATCCACAATACCCCAAAAGCTGAGCTCCCCGCTCAGCTTTTTTTTCGCCCCATAGCAAATGCAAATCCTGTACAATACCCAAAACACTCATCCCACAGGAGTCTCAAACCATGGCCGGAGCAGCAGAAAACAAAGTCCTCATGATCATCCTCGCGATCCTTCTCCCACCAATCGCGGTGGGACTCAAAGTCGGATTCACCGCCCACTTCTGGATCAACCTGCTCCTCTGGATCTTCACCTGGATCGGTGGGATCATCCACGGCCTCTACATCGTCCTCAGATAATCAAGAAACGGTCGACGAGCCGTGCCAATCTACCCCAAGATCCTCAAAGATCCCCAGTTCAATCTCGACGCCAAACAGCGCCGCTTGCTACTCCGCCGCGCCCAGAGCCGATGGTTCAACAAACCATCCAATGTACTCCTCTACATGGTCTTCATCTTCCTGTGGATGGCGCTGATCGCATTCCTCCCCGCACAGCTCAAAGCCCTCGGCGCAAGCTCCCTCGTCGCCTCCCTCATCGGTTGGCTCGTGGTCTACCCCCTCATGTTCGTCGCGTTGTTCTACCTCTTCTACAGGTTCCGATTTCTCAAACTTGTCTACCAAGAACTCCGCACCCTCGGACACGATCTCTGCCCAGAGTGCGGCTACACCCTCAAGCAACTCCCCGACACAGAAAGCCGCTGCCCCGAGTGCGGAACAGTGCGAACTGAACTTTAAAGACCACACCCCTAGTCCTTCTGGATCACTTCCAAAACATCCCCCACCGCTTCATTGGGAACCAAGAAGGTCAACGAGTAGAACCCGATCCTCCAGATATCCCCATTCTGCCGCAGTACCGCCGTCCCGCGGAGCTGCCCGTAGGTCGCGTGATCCAGAATCTCATCGACCCAAGCAACATCCCCAAACGCATTCGTCTGCACATACCGATCCCGCGCAACATAAGTCCACCCATGCCCATCCGCAAAGTGCGGCTCCGCATACGCGCGAAACTCTTTCCGCGTCCACCGCTCATGCGCATCGGTCCCCATAAACACCGCCCCCTCGGTCATCAATCCAATGTACCGCTCAATATCCCCCACCGACGCCGCGTGGTGCCATTCATCCAGCACCACCCCAACATCCGACCCACTCAACGGCCCGCCCCTCCCCATAAAGGTGTTGTGCCCATCCGATTCCTCAGTGCTCGCACAACCAGCAAAGAACACAGACACCAATCCGAAAGCGACAAGTTTGAGTGCTGTAGATTTCATATTCATAGCCCTTCCTTCGCGTTGACCATCCAACCACTAAAGTCGTATACAAACTTCCACACCGCATCGACATGCTCCGCCGGCATCGAGTACAACTCCGGCGCCTCGTCGAGGGTTTCTTTGAAACACCGGAGCCATTCCTGTCGAGCGGGTTCATCAATAATGAACGGCAGGTGCCTCGCACGCATCATCGGTCGCCCGTGACGCTGCTGGAACAGGTGTGGTCCGCCGAAGAGGAAGACGAACATGGAAGCGTTCTTCTCCGCGGCTTTGATCAGGTTCTTCTCGCTCTTGGGAAACATGTCCGAGATCGAGGATTGTGCGAGTCGGTGGTAGAACGCGTGGAACATGCGGTTGATTTCGGGTTCGCCCATTGCTTCGTAGACGGCGGAGGGGATTCGGTCGGTTTGGGGTGGGCCGTGAGGTGGGGTGTAGATCGGGCGGTCGCCTGGTCTTGTGGGGTATGCGTTGAGGATGTCCATAGGTGATGGTAGTAGGTCCGACGCGGGGAGGGTTTGTGACGGTTATGCGGCTTGGGATGATGATGGATTGAAAGTGCGTGGGGATTTGAGAATACGGATTGTTGGGATTGAAGTGCGGTTCGATATTTGGGATATGAGCCGATGGACTGCAATTGCGAAGATGATCGACGAGATTGACAAGCCTGAATCGAGGATGAATCCTCGGTTTCTTGCTCGGCGGATGTCGTGCAATGGGTGCGGGCTGGTCATGGATTTCTCCGCGACTGGGGTGCGGGTGCAGTACACCAAGCGTCCGAAGTTTGCGATCGGGGACAAGGTTGATCTGAGCTTGGACTCGGATGTCGGGACCCATGCTGGGGAGGCGGAGGTTGTCCGGCTTGAGAAGTTGGGGTTCCGCAAGTACGAGGTGGGGTATCGGTTTACTGATCCAGATGCTGCGAAGAAAATGCAACTGTTCAAGTGCGGGTACGACGCGCTTGAGGACGGGTGCTGGTCTGCTGCGTGATCTGGTGGGGTGATCTGGTGGGGTGAATTGACTGATTTATCGAACTGTTGAAATACCCTGATCATGGGGAGCGTTGTTCAATGTGTCGGTGCGGCAAGACTTGAGAGTCGGGTCGCGACGACGGATTTGAGACAGTCCTGTGCGTGAGGCCCGGGCGCGATCTTTCGCGGCCTGGGCCTCTCTTTTTGCGTTTTGTCTTGTGTGTGGGATGGGTTTCGATATACTGATTTGTATAACAAACGGCTTGCGATTGCGGGTCTATTTATTCATTTGATATTTGTATTTAGGGGCTTCTCATGTATTTCAGGAATCGCGTAGATCACACTGTGTCGTTGATGTTCGCTTTGTCGTTTATGGTTGTTGGGACCGGGGGAGATGCGATTGGGAAGGAGCCGGCGACATCGGTGTATTCTGAGGTTGCTGGTGCGGGGGGGCTTCGGTTTGAGGGGGTTGATGATCTGGATCTGATGTACTTGGTTGAGGTCCGTGATTTCAACAACGATGGTGCTGAGGATTTGCTGTTCGGCTTTGGGGACAATGGGGATTACGGGGCGGGGTATGCGCTGGGTGAGGTTGGTGAAGATGGAACAATCAATTTCACGATTCAGTACTTGGTTCCAGCATCGAACTACGACGCGTTGACAGCGGGCGATCTTGATGGCGATGGGTTTCCGGAGATTTGCACTCGTCGAGACGGGAGCACTTCGGTGTTGATCTATTGGATGCCGGAGGATGGTTTATGGAGTGACGACTTTGTTTCGCTGCCGTTTACTGATTACTCTGCGGGCGATGTTGGGTTTCATGATGCGCGGGTTGGGTTGGAGTCTGGTGATCTTGATGGGGATGGGCTTGCGGACTTTGTGCTCAACTCGAGCGAGTCGAGGGTTGTGGTTCGTTGGTCTTCGCGTCCGGAGGGTACGGAGTGGCAGGTGTATCCGGTGCCTCAGCTTGGGGAAGCGAATGCGTTGTATGGCGTGCGGGACTATGACGGGGACGGCGTGCGCGATGTGTTGCTGCTCGATACCGCATCGGAAGAGTTTGTGTTGCTCAAGGGGACGGGGTTTGATTTGGTGATGCTTCCGGAGTTGATTGAGATTCCGGTGGCGGGGTTTGTTGAGCGTGGGGACATGCCTTTCTTTGGGAACTTTGATGGGAACGGCGCGGTTGATCTTGTGCTGAACAACTCTGACGATGGGACGAGTGTCGTGGTGACTGACTTTGTGACCAACGAGAGCGAAGCGGTTGCGTTGACTTTGGATGATGGGGAGCGGGTGGTCGGTGTTCCTGGGGATTTGGATGGCTCGGGTGTGGACGAGCTTTTGGTGGTCGGGGTGGATGCGGATTCGCATGCGACACGGATTATTGATGAGCCCTCGTTGGTGTTTGATGCTTTGACGGAGGGGACTTCGCAAGTGGTGATTGAGGTTGGAAATGTGCCTGTGTTTGGAGATTTAGATCTGCCGCGGATTCCGTTGTGTGCTGGTGTGAACTTTGATGGGGTGGGCGGGGAAGACTTGCTTTGGATGGGTAGGATGCAGGGGTTTAGCATCTCGAATCTGAACATTCCTACTGATACTCAGACCTGGACTGGTGGATCAACTTTGCGCGTTTCATCTTGGCGTGATGTTGCTGGCATACCGATCTATGGGGCTTCTCAGTTTGAGGGACAGAATGTGCCCGCCTACATGCTTCCGGTTGATGTTGACCAAGACGGGATCGACGAGTTGATCGTCGTTGGCAACGCTTCGAGGGCAAAGCTGGTGGATGTAAATGACGGCGTGACGGTGAATATATCTGGGGTCAACAACGCCTTTATGTGTGCGATGGCAGATCTTGGGGGTGATGGCGAACCAGAGGCTGTATTCTCGCGGGTATTTAATAGTCTTGCTGTACTCCGGGTGAACTCGGATGGAACATTTGAGCCACGCATATTGTTTGCCAATCCGAACGGAAATGAATATTTAACATTGCTTGTCGAGGATTTTGATGCGGATGGAAAGGATGATGTCTTGCTATTCGACCAATCGAATAATGAGTATCACATCTGGCGAGGGACTGGCGATGCTTCGGCCGAGTTGTGGACTGTCACAGACACGATTCCTGGTGGATCAACGAAGTCCGCTTCAATCGATTTGGACCAAGACAATCTCCCGGATTTGGTGACTGGAACCGATGGCACCATTCGTCTTTATTCAAACAATGGAGATGGCACTTTTGCTGAAGCCAACTCATTCCCAGTGCCGTTCGCGCCCTACTGGATCGAAACCAGAGACATGGACTTGGACGGGTTTGAAGACATTGTGTGTGTTTCGCGAACTGGGCCGACGATGATCTTCTTTATGGGTGCGGATCACAATCGTCAGTTGGTTGTGGAGTTGTTCCGGGATTTTCAGGTTGATGAAGTCGAGATTATCATTGACGACTTTAATAATGACGGATTACAGGATTTGCTGGCGAGCGCACAAGCCGGTAATTTGACTGCAAATGAGCACACCGTTTGGTTGCAGAGTTCTGAGAGGGTCTTTGTGCCTGCGGGGGAGTTGCCAGCATCGGAGTCTTCAACCATTGCATCGAGTGATTTTAATGGGGACGGGGCGGTCGATATTGCGACGGCGTCGAACTGGGATGATTCGGTGCGGGTGCATTGGGGGACTCCTGATGCGTGCGCTGCGGATCTGACGGGGGATGGGGCGTTGAACTTCCTTGATATCTCGGAGTTCTTGAGTTCGCAGTTGGATTTCGATGGAGATGGCTCGTTCAACTTCCTTGACATCAGTGCGTATCTACTGGCGTATGGGGCGGGGTGTCCGTAACGATTGATTATCGTTTGGATTGGCTTGGGATCGGACAGAGATCGTTCGTGGGTGGCACGCTGCTATGATGGTGGTTCGCACGGGGAACTTGCTCCGGGCGGTTGCTTTATGACCTTTTTTTGGTGAGATGAACTATGGGTATGCGGACGCACACTTGCGGGCAGATTGCAGAATCTGACATTGGATCAACCGTGACATTGAACGGCTGGGTCAATGCCTTTCGTGGGCATGGATCGGGGCTGATCTTTGTCGATATGCGGGATCGCGATGGGATCACGCAGGTGGTGTTCGATAGCGAGGATGCGCCGGCGGAGCTGATCGAGGCGGGTGATCGTCTGCGGAACGAGGACTGCATCTCGGTGACGGGTGTGGTGCGCGAGCGGGCGAAGAAGAATCCGAAGATCCCGACGGGGTCGATCGAGGTTTTGGCTACGGAGTTGACGGTGCTTTCGAAGACGAAGAAGCTGCCGTTTGTTCCGAGCGATGAGAAGAATCTTCCGGCGGAAGAGACTCGATTGAAGTATCGGTACCTTGACCTGCGTCGTCCTGACATGCAGAAGATTCTGAAGACTCGGCATCGGTTGACGAAGCTGACTCGGGATTACTTCGATGAGCACGGGTTCCTTGAGATCGAGACTCCGATGCTTTGTCGTTCGACTCCGGAGGGGGCGCGGGACTTCTTGGTGCCTTCGCGTCAGCAGGAAGGGATGTGGTATGCGCTTCCACAGTCTCCACAGTTGTTTAAGCAGATTTTGATGATCGCGGGGTGTGATCGGTACTTGCAGATTGTGCGGTGTTTCCGGGATGAGGATCCGCGTGCGGATCGTCAGGCGGAGTTCACGCAGATTGACCTCGAGATGGCGTTCGTGGATCGCGATGCGGTGCTGGAGATCATGGAGGGGTTTGCGCAGAAGATCTGGAAGGACATCATGGGTGTGGAGCTTGGGGAGTTCCCACGGATGACATTCCGGGATGCGATGGACAACTACGGGAGCGATCGTCCAGACACGCGGTTTGATCTCAAGCTGGTGGATGTTTCGGAGCTTGCTGGGAAGACGGACTTTGGTGTATTCCAGAACGCGCTGGGCATGGAGAAGGGGTGCGTGAAGGCGTTCCGGGTGCCTGGGGTTGCGGAGAAGTTTACTCGCAAGATTACCGATGGCTTTAGCAAGTTTGCTGAGGACTTTGGCGCGGGCGGGATCCCGACGACGAAGTTTGTTGGTGGAAATCTTGAGGGCGGGATCGGCAAGTTCTTGGGTGACATCAAGGGCGAGTTGGTCGCGACGCTTGGGCTTGAAGACGGGGACGCGGTGGTGTTCGCGGCGGATACCTACAGCGTGGTCTCGCGTTCGCTTGGTGAGCTTCGGTTGAAGATCGCGAAGGACTTTGATCTGATCCCGGAGGGGATGTGGAACTTCCTTTGGGTGTACGACTTCCCGATGTTTGAGTGGGTTGAGGATGCGCAGCGGTACCATGCGCTGCACCACCCGTTCACGGCTCCGACGGATTACGAGGTCGAGCGGTTGCTCAGCGCGGATGCGAAGGACATCGACATGGTCGAGTCGATCGTGTCGGATGGGTATGACATGATCTGCAATGGGTCAGAGATTGGTGGCGGGTCGATCCGTATCCATCGGGCTGATGTGCAGGCGAAGGTCTTTGAGCTGCTCGGACTGAGCGAGGAAGAGGCGAAGCTGAAGTTCTCGTTCCTGATGGATGCGCTGAGTTATGGTGCTCCGCCTCACGGCGGCGTGGCGTTTGGGCTTGATCGCTTGGTGATGCACATGTGCGGGACGGAGAATATCCGTGAGGTCATCGCGTTCCCGAAGACTATGACGGGTCAGGACCTGATGTGCGAGGCGCCGAACGTTGTGGACGAGGAGCAGCTTGATGAGCTGCATGTGCGTTCGACGGCGAAGGTTCGTGCTGAGGTCTGATTCTGGTCTGATTCTGGAATGGCTGGGCTGAAACTGGATTGATACTCAATGCTGGCGCTATCGGTCTATCCGAGGCCTGGGTGTGTCTGGGTGTGTCTGGGTGTGTCTGGGTGTGTCTGGGTG